>JAESFJ010000014.1_pt1 | contig 406625 bp, 407 predicted proteins | sample 9266161 | NCBI WGS metagenome assembly JAESFJ01 (sample SAMN14506165, study PRJNA617096) | algae metagenome | isolation source: Calothrix sp. FI2-JRJ7 and co-occurring heterotrophs from granitic desert soil | place: USA: Red Pass Lake area, Fort Irwin, California | collected 2000-06-01 | reverse complement strand
CGCAAAAAATGGCCCTATTGCGTGGCCAGTTTGCCCCGCGATCACGGTGAGCGGAAATCATGTGTTTCCCGTCACCTGCAAAATGCCCTTAGCGTGTATTAATGTAGAAATGACCACAGAGCCCCTTATCGTCGGCAGCCTGCAGCAGAACGGCGCAGCCGTCGCTCTTGACATCTCCCATGGGCTTTGCGGGCAATGTGATATCGAGCGGCTTGCCATCCCACATGCCGACCGTCTGCACATCGGTGACACTGTGCCAATAGTCCAGATTCTGGCCGACATTCTCGCCCTTCAGAACTTCGACCGTCTGATGCTGGCGGAAATAAACCACGACAACGTTGGCCTTTCCCTGTCCTGAACCCACCGAAATCGTCAGCTGGTCGTCATGCCGGGAGGCAGAGACAGGCACTACCAGACCATGGCCAACGGACTTCATCCGCTGGAGACGACGGTCGATCTCGCCGGCGTCGGTGCCCTTCAGATGTTCGCGTCCGTTGAGCACGGCCTGCGGCGTGTAAACGCCGCTCCGGCCAAATGCCTTCGAATAGGCATATTGCCGCTCCGTGTTCTCGGGAGAAGCAAGCGTGTCGGCCCAGCCAAGGTAGTTCCAGTAGTCGACGTGATAAGACAGCGCCACGACGTCGCCCTGCCTCACCAACTGCTGAAACGCTCGGTCGGCCGGTGGGCACGAGCGACACCCTTGCGAGGTGAAGAGCTCCACGACGCCCTTGGGCTCTACGAACTGATCCGCAGAGGCTCCCACGGGGATAGTGAGCATCAGAGCGGCGGCAAGAAGTTTGCCTGCCCAACCTGCCCACAATACCGAGATCGCCCTGATTTGCTTGTGTCGCATGATTCCGACTGATGCCACCATCTGAGTGCTGCACTGATAACGCCAACAGCGTCTTGCGGGAAGTCACGATGGGGTGAAACTTTCGGCACCGGAGTCCTGAGCACCATGCCACAAAAAAGGCCGCCGGTTGCCCGGCGGCCTTTCACAGTTTTCGTTCGCCCAATCAGGCGGCGAGGTCGCGAAGAACGGTCTGCAGAATGCCACCGTTGTTCATGTAAGTGACTTCGTCGAGCGTATCGATGCGGCAGAGCAGCGGTACGTCCTTCACGGTGCCATCGGAGTAGGTGATCTTTGCAATCTTCTTCTCGCGCGGCTTGATTTCGCCTTCCAGGCCCTCGATCGTAACGATTTCGTCGCCCTTGAGGTTCAGCGAAGCCCAGGTGGTGCCTTCCTCGAAGGTGAAGGGCACGACGCCCATGCCGACGAGGTTCGAGCGGTGGATTCGCTCGAACGACTGCGCGATGACAGCCTTGACGCCGAGCAGGTTGGTGCCCTTGGCCGCCCAATCACGCGAGGAGCCGTTGCCGTATTCGACGCCGGCGAAGATGACGAGCGGAACGCCCTCTTCCTTGTACTTCATCGCTGCATCGTAGATCGACAGCTCTTCCTTGGACGGATAGTGGACGGTGTAGCCACCTTCCTTGCCGTTCGGGCCGAGCATGTGGTTGCGGATGCGGATATTGGCGAAGGTGCCGCGCATCATGACTTCGTGGTTGCCACGGCGCGTGCCGTACTGGTTGAAGTCGGCGACAGCAACGCCGTTTTCGGTGAGATAGGCACCTGCCGGGGACGCAGCCTTGATCGAACCGGCCGGGGAGATGTGGTCGGTGGTTATCTTGTCGCCGAAGAGACCAAGGACGCGGGCGCCCTTGATGTTCTTCAGGCCCGAGCCAGTCTTGCCCATGCCGACGAAGTAGGGAGGGTTCTGAACATAGGTCGACTTGTCATCCCAGGCATACGTCTGGCCTGCGGGAACCTGAACGGCCTGCCAGTTCTCGTCACCCTTGAACACGTCCGCATACTTGGATTCGTAGAGTTCGCGCGTGACGTATTTCAGGATGAATTCCTGAATCTCGTGCGAGGTCGGCCAGATGTCCTTGAGGAAGACCGGGTTGCCGTTCTGGTCTTCACCAAGCGGCTCGGTCGTCAGGTCCTTCTGAACCGTGCCGGCCAGCGCGTAGGCGACGACCAGCGGCGGCGATGCCAGGTAGTTGGCCTGTACGTCCGGCGAGATGCGGCCTTCGAAGTTGCGGTTGCCCGAGAGCACGCCGGCAGTAATCAGGCCCTTGTCGTTGATCGTCTTGGAGATCGGTGCCGGCAGCGGGCCGGAATTGCCGATGCAGGTGGTGCAACCGAAGCCGACCAGGTTGAAGCCCAGGGCATCCAGAGAGGCCTGCAGGCCAGACTTGGCCAGATATTCGCCGACAACCTGAGATCCCGGTGCCAGAGAGGTCTTGACCCACGGCTTGGACTTCAGGCCCTTGGCAACGGCGTTGCGGGCGAGAAGGCCGGCCGCAATCAGCACGCTCGGGTTCGAGGTGTTGGTGCAGGAGGTGATAGCTGCGATGGCAACGTCGCCATGGCCGATGTCATAGTCGGTGCCTTCTACCGGGTAGCGGTTGTTCAGCTGGCCCGGCTTCTTGTAGTCGTTTTCCAGCGCGGTCGCGAAGTTCGGTGCGATGGTTTCGAGCGGCAGACGGCCTTCCGGACGCTTCGGGCCGGCCATGGACGGGACAACGTCACCGAGGTCGAGCTCGAGCGTATCGGTGAAGACGAGATCCGAACCATCGCCGTCACGCCACATGCCCTGAGCCTTGGAATAGGCTTCGACGAGAGCGATGCGATCCTTTGTGCGGCCCGACATCGTCAGGTAGTTGATGGTTTCGCCATCGACCGGGAAGAAGCCGCAGGTCGCGCCATATTCCGGGCCCATGTTGCCGATGGTTGCGCGGTCGGCAAGCGACATCGAATCAAGGCCGGGGCCGAAGAATTCGACGAACTTGGAGACAACGCCCTTCTTGCGCAGCATCTGTACAACGGTCAGCACGAGGTCGGTCGCGGTCACGCCTTCCTTCACCTTGCCGGTGAGCTTGAAGCCGATGACTTCCGGCAGCAGCATGGAGACGGGCTGGCCGAGCATGGCTGCTTCGGCTTCGATACCACCCACGCCCCAGCCGAGAACGCCGAGACCATTGATCATCGTGGTGTGGCTGTCCGTGCCGACGCAGGTGTCCGGATAAGCGGTGGTTTCGCCGTCCTCATCCTTGGTCCAGACGGTCTGGCCGAGGTATTCCAGATTGACCTGGTGACAGATGCCGGTGCCCGGGGGAACGACGCGGAAGTTCTTGAATGCCTGCTGGCCCCACTTCAGGAAGCGGTAGCGCTCGCCGTTGCGCTCGTATTCGAGCTCGACGTTGCGGGCGAAAGCGGTCGGCGTGCCGAATTCGTCGACGATAACAGAGTGGTCGATGACGAGGTCGACGGGAACCAGCGGGTTGATCTTTTCCGGATCTCCGCCGAGATTGACCATGGCGTCGCGCATGGCGGCGAGGTCAACAACGGCGGGAACGCCGGTGAAGTCCTGCATCAGCACGCGGGCCGGGCGATAGGCGATTTCGGCTTCGGTCAGGCCCTTGTTGGTTAGCCATTCGGCGACGGCCTGAATGTCCTTCTTGGTGACCGAGCGGCCATCTTCGTTACGGAGAAGGTTCTCAAGAAGCACCTTCATCGAGTACGGGAGCTTCGATACACCGGTAAGACCGTTCGCTTCGGCCTTCGGGATGCTGTAGTAGACATAGTCCTTGCCGTCGACGGTCAGGACCGACCGGCAATTGAAGCTGTCGAGAGATTTAGCCACGGATAGAAACCCCGCATATTCTGATAGCCAACACAATCGTGCGGACGCCTATGCACTTCATGCACATCAGGATGCGGGTACGACCATTTCCGCTGTCCGCCCGTGAAAATCGCTCCTCGCGATGTCCAAGTTCGGCACAAGGATGAACTTCACGCCGGCCGCTGGCGTGGTTGCAGGTCTTATAGATAATTTCTAAGAAAGGCGCCAGACCGACGAAGGACGAAAACGGAAATTTTTATGAGGCAGGCCTCATCCTGCCAGAAGGCGATCATGATCAGGCTTGAAGCCGAAAATCTCTCAGCGCGCCGTGGCGAGGACCTGATTTTCGTTAATGTTTCCTTTAGGTTGAACCCCGGAGAGGCGCTCGTTCTGACGGGCCGTAACGGGTCCGGAAAATCGACGCTTTTACGCGTCATAGCGGGTTTGCTTCGCCCTGAAGCCGGCCGTGCCATCTGTATTTCCGAAGCCGATGACGAGCCGCGACCGGCCGGGGAGTTCAGTCACTACCTCGGTCACCGCAATGGCATGAAGCGTGAGCTGACGGTCACCGAGAACCTCTCTTTCTGGAAGTCTTTCCTGGGCGATGCCGGAGGCGGGGCTGGCGTGAGTGTCGATGAGGCTGCCGCAGCCGTTGACCTCTCGGGCATCACGCATCTGCCTTATGGTTATCTTTCTGCAGGACAGCAGCGCCGGTTTGCCATGGCGCGGCTTCTCGTCGCGCATCGGCCAATCTGGATCCTTGATGAGCCGACAGCTGCTCTCGACCGCAAGGCGGACGCGATGTTCGAGGAACTCGTACGCCATCATCGGCAGTCCGGGGGGATCGCGATCGCCGCTACCCATCAGCCGCTCGGAATGGAAGGTGCGCAGACCCTGGAGATGATGGGCTTTGACGGCGTCGACTTGGAGTATTCCGCATGATGGCGCTTTTTCTTCGAGACCTGAGGCTTTCCGTCCGTGCTGGCGGCGGTGCGCTCATCGGGGTCCTGTTCTTCACCACGGTCGTGGCTGTCATCCCGTTCGGTGTCGGGCCCGATCTCAACCTGCTTTCACGAATCGGGCCGGCAATCGTGTGGATCGGGGCTCTGCTGTCGGCCCTGCTCGGTCTAGACCGTCTGTTCCAGGCGGAGCGCGACGATGGCTCGCTCGACATTCTGCTGATGCAGGAGACGCCGTTGGTCCTCACGGTACTGGTGAAATGCCTGGCACATTGGGTCGCGACCGGCCTGCCGCTCGTGATTGCCTCGCCCCTGCTCGGGCTTTTCATGAACATGGACGAGATCGCAATTGGGGCCGTCATGCTGACGCTTCTGGTGGGATCGCCGGCCATCACGTTCATCGGCGCGGCCGGTGCCGCGGTCGCCGTGGCGCTTCCTCGCGGTGGTCTGCTCGTTTCCATCCTCGTGCTGCCGCTCGCGGTTCCCGTGCTGATCTTCGGCGTCAGCGCCTCATATGCGGCCGTCGAGGATCCGGCGCCCTTCCTGCCGCCCTTCCTCTTCCTTTCGGCGATAACCCTTCTCTTTGCCGTGATCGGACCCGTGGGTGCTGCGGCCGCGCTCCGCAGTTCGGCTGACTGACGCGTTTTGGCTTGACCAGGATCAATTGCAGGCAGGATTGAGACAGGTTAGAACACAGCATGACCGACAACAGCCTTGCCATCACCAAAATCGGCGACCTCGCCAATCCGACTCGATTCCTCGCACTTGTCGGGCGAATTCTGCCCTGGTTTGCCGGTCTGACCGTGCTGCTTTTTGTGGTCGGGCTCTATCTCGGCTTCGTCTCCGAAACCGACTACCAGCAAGGCGATACGGTGCGCATCATGTATGTGCATGTGCCGGCGGCCTGGCTCTCGATGATGTGTTACTCCGTGATGGCGCTTTCGGCGATCGGCACACTGGTCTGGCGCCATCCGCTGGCCGATGTCAGCCACAAGGCCGCCGCACCGCTGGGAGCGGCCTTCACGCTGATCGCTCTTGTTACCGGCTCGCTCTGGGGCAAACCTATGTGGGGCACGTGGTGGGTCTGGGATGCGCGCCTCACATCGGTCTTCGTGCTGTTCTTGATGTATCTCGGCCTGATCGCCCTCAATCGCGCCATGGATGACCCATCCAAGGCTGCGCGTGTCAGTGCCGTTCTGATCCTGGTCGGCTTCGTCAATATCCCGATCATCAAGTTCTCGGTCGACTGGTGGAATACGCTGCATCAGCCGGCCAGCGTGATGCGGCTCGATGGGCCGACAATCCATCCGGAGTTCCTCTGGCCGCTGCTGATCATGGCGCTGGCGTTCACGCTCCTTTTCTTCACGCTGCATATGATGGCGATGCGCAACGAAATCTGGCGCCGCCGTGTCGGGGTGCAGCGCCGCATGGCCGCTCGTCAGGCTGGCCGGGAGCATCAGGCATGACACACGCCTTCTATGTCGTCGGTTCCTATGTGCTGACTGCGGGCATCTGTCTTGGCCTGACAGCCTGGGTCTATCTCGACGGCCGGGCCCGTCAGGCTGAATTGAAGATGCTCGAAGCGCAGGGGATCCGGCGCCGCTCGGCTTCGTCTGCACAGGACGCCAATTCATGACCCAGCATAGCGACAGCGATCTCCCGACTGCGGGAAAAGGCCGTGGACGCTACCTGCTCGCTGCCTTGCCGCTCGTCTTGTTCGCCGGGCTCGCTGGGGTTTTCATGACGCAGCTCCAGTCCGGCCGTGACGTGTCCGAGATCCCCTCTGCCTTGATCGGAACAAAAGCACCCACTCTCAATCTCGCGGCACTCGATGGCTCCGAGAGGCCGGCTCTGACAACCTCGGCGATCGCTGGCAAGCTAACGCTGGTCAACGTGTTCGCGTCCTGGTGTGTACCCTGCCGTCAGGAGCATCCGATGCTGCTGGAGCTTTCCAAGGACCCTCGCGTCAACGTGGTGGGCATCAACTACAAGGACCGCAACGGCAATGCGCTGAGGTTCTTAGGTGAACTCGGCAATCCATATGCTGCCATCGGTGTTGATCCGAATGGCAAGGCCGCGATCGACTGGGGTGTCTATGGCATCCCCGAAAGCTATCTCGTCGGGCCTGACGGCACGATTCTCTACAAGAAGGTCGGGCCTTTCGATCCCGAGAGCTTTGAGACGCAGCTGATGCCGGCGATCGAGAAGGCGCTCGCAAAAAGCTGAGTGCCTTCGGTCAGAGCGCTCCCTGCCAGGCCTTCACAGCTTCGATCGGCCAGACCAGCATGACGACGTTGAGCGTCAGATTGTCCCTGATAACGAAGGCTGTGAGGACCTCAAAGACGAGCGCGATGAGGATCGTCAGCCAGACTGGCGCGCGCGCGGCGAAGAAGAAGCCAGCGATCATGGCCACCATATCCATCCCGGAGTTGAGGATACTGTCGCCGGTGTAGCCCACCGCCATGGTCGCCGTGCGATAACGGTTGATCACGATCGGCGAATTCTCGAGGATCTCCCAGCCCGCTTCGATGAGTGCCGCCAGAGCAAGTTTCGCGGTGAGCGGCTTACGCCGCATCACGAGCCAGCCCAGCCCATAAAACAGAAAACCGTGGATGATGTGCGACGGCGTGTACCAGTCGAAGAGATGCTGCGAGTTGCCGGGCGTGTTCACGCCCGCTTCGAAGAGCTTCACGTAACCACATTCGCAGATCCACAACCGTCCCATCAGATATTGTGAGACGACCTGGATCAGGATGATGACAAAAGTCACCGCCAGCCAGAAACGCGTCGTGGAGTGGTCGCTGCTCTGGCTGGTCATGTCGGTCATTGCTCTTCCTTCTCCTCGAGCGAGTGCTTCATGATCAGCGGCATCTGCGCCAGCGTGAAGAGGATGGTGATCGGCATCGTGCCCCAGACCTTGAAGCTCACCCAGACATCATCGGAGAAGTTGCGCCAGACGACCTCGTTCAGCACCGCGAGAAAGAGGAAGAAGATGCCCCAGCGAAGCGTGAGCTTGCGCCAGCCTTCCGGGTCCAGCTGGAAGGCGGCGTTGAAGACATAGCCCAGCAGCGAGGTTCCGAAGGCGAGGCCACCAAGCAGAACAACGCCGAAGAGCGTGTTGACGATGGTCGGCTTCATCTTGATGAAGGTTTCGTCCTGGAGCCAGATCGACAGGCCGCCGAAGACCATGACGACGATACCCGAGACGAAGGGCATGACCGGCAGGTGCTTGAAGACAATCTTGGAGATGATCAACGACAGCACGGTCGCGGCCATGAAAAGGGCGGTCGCAATCAAGAGCGGTCCGCCGATCGCAGTCAGCCCCGGAAAGGTCTTTGCCAGCCACTCGCCGCGCAGGTTTCCGAAGAAGAAGATCAAGAGCGGCCCGAGTTCGAGCGCCATCTTCAACACGGGGTTCTGTTTCTCGGCCTTGGAGGCGTGGGTATCGGTGGATGTGTCCGACATGATGTCGTTCCCTAATGTTTCCGGCGCTCAACGCGCGATGCCGGCAATGGCGCTGGCGAAGTCTTCTGCCTCGAAGGGTTCGAGGTCGTCGATGCCTTCGCCGACGCCGATGAAATAGACGGGCAGCTTATGCTTGGCGGCGATTGCGACAAGGATGCCGCCGCGGGCCGTGCCGTCGAGCTTGGTCATGATCAGGCCGTTGACGCCCGCCACGTTGCGGAAGATCTCGACCTGCTGAAGGGCGTTCTGGCCTGTGGTCGCGTCGAGCATCTGCAGGACTGTGTGCGGCGCATCCGGATCGAGCTTGCCGAGAACGCGGACGATCTTTTCCAGTTCCGCCATCAGCTCCGCCTTGTTCTGCAGGCGGCCGGCTGTGTCGATGATCAGGACATCGGCCTTGTCAGCCTTGGCTTTTTCGAAGGCTTCATAGGCAAGGCCTGCGGCATCGGCGCCGAGTTTGGTGCCGATGAAGGTCGAGCCGGTGCGATCGGCCCAGATCTTCAGCTGCTCTATGGCGGCTGCGCGGAAGGTATCGCCTGCGGCCAGCATCACCTTCAATCCAGAACCCGACAGCTTGGCAGCGAGCTTGCCGATGGTCGTCGTCTTGCCGGTGCCGTTGACACCGACGACGAGGATGACATGCGGCTTGTGGCTGAGATCAAGGGCCAGCGGCTTCGCAACCGGCTTCAGCACCTTGACGATCTCTGTCGCCATGATCTTGGTGACGTCCTCGCCGGTCACGTCCTTGCCGTAGCGCTCGGAGGCCAACGTGTCGGTGACGCGCAGCGCGGTTTCCACGCCGAGGTCTGCCTGGATCAACAAGTCTTCCAGCTCTTCCAGCGTCTCGTCGTCCAGCTTGCGCTTGGTGAAAAGGGCTGTGATCTGGCCGGTCAGTTGCGAAGAGGTGCGAAAGAGGCCCGCTTTGAGGCGCTGAAGCCAGCTCAGTTTTTCCGCAGGGACTGGGGCCTCAGGCTCTGACGCTCTGGCCTCAGCCGCCGCGAAACCCTTGGGCAGCACGGGGACCAGGGGCTCCGGTGGTGACTCCGAGACGACCGCAGCTTCAGTTTCTGCTTCCGGTTCCTCGGTAGTCAAGGCATGAGCTTCGACCTTCTCTTCCTCGGCTTCCGCCTCGAGCAGTTCGAGCGGTACCATCGAGAGATCTTCAGGCGAAAGATCATCGGACGGTCCGCCGGCCGTTTCCATCTCTTCCGCGAGAACCGGGTCCTCGGCAATAGGCAGATCTTCGTCGCGATCCCTAGGCTCGCTTTCGGCCGAGATCGCAGCCTTTTCCTCGGCTGTCAGCTCCGTCTGCGCCGTGGGCACTTCTGCGGGCTTCTCCTTGCCGAAGGTGAAGACTTTCTTGATGAAGCCGAGGGCCATGGTCACTCTATTCCGTCTGTCAGGCAGCCGCGCTTGCTGCTGCCGATGCAATCGTCAGATGGCGGCCCGTATGGCCACCGATCAAAACCTCGACAAGGCTGCCAGGTTTCATGCCGGGCGCTGCAACGAGGGTGAAGTCTTCCGTATGCGCCATTTCGTTGCGCTCGACCAGCAGCTTCTGGCGCGTGCCGACATGCGAAGCCAGATGCACAGCCTGCAGTCTTTCGGCCACCGCGCGAAGCTCCGCAGCGCGCGCCTTGACCAGTCCGCGGTCTAGCTGCGGCATGCGGGCCGCCGGCGTGCCGGGGCGGGGGCTGTAGGGAAAGACATGCAGGTGTGCAATGCCGATCTCCTCGGCAAGGCGGGCGGAGTTTGCCGCCATCTCCTCGGTCTCCGTCGGGAAACCGGCGATCATGTCTGCACCGAAGGCGAAGCCGGGGCGCAGGCGCCGGACCTGTTCGGCAAAGGCAATTGCATCGGCGCCCGAATGCCGCCGCTTCATGCGCTTCAGGATCATGTCGTCACCATGCTGCAGCGATAGATGCAGATGCGGCATGAAACGCGGTTCATCGGCAATCAGGTCGAAGAGATGGCTGTCCGCCTCGATGCTGTCGATCGAAGAGAGGCGCAGCCGCAGGATCTCCGGCACCTGTTTCAGCAGTGTCTTGGCGAGAAAGCCCAGCGTCGGATTGCCGGGTAGGTCGGCGCCATAGCTCGTCGCATCCACTCCGGTCAGCACCACCTCGCGATAGCCGTTTTCGACGAGCTTGCGTGCTTGGTCGACGACGGCGCCCATCGGCACGGAGCGCGAATTGCCGCGGCCAAAGGGGATGATGCAGAAGGTGCAGCGATGGTCACAGCCATTCTGCACCTGCAGGAAGCCGCGCACATGGCCGTCGATATGCGCCACCATCTGCGGTGCCGTTTCGGTCACGCTCATGATGTCGTTGACGGCAACCTTTTCTTCCGCCGAGACACCGAAATCCGGCAGGCGGCGATAGTGCTCGGCCTTGAGCTTTTCCTCATTGCCCAAGACGGCGTCGACCTCGGGCATATCAGCGAAGTTTTGCGCTTCCGTCTGGGCAGCGCAGCCGGTGACGATGATGCGAGCTTCCGGGTTTTCACGCCTTGCCCGGCGGATCGCCTGGCGTGCCTGGCGCACGGCTTCCGAGGTGACCGCACAGGTGTTGACGAGGATGGCATTGTCGAGGCCGGCCTTGGCGGCTTCAGCCTTCATGACCTCTGATTCATAGGTGTTCAGGCGACAGCCGAAGGTGATGACCTCCACAGCGCCTTGTCGCGCGGAGGTCACGGGGTAGCGGCCTCTGCATCGGCCCTCACATCGCGCTGCCAGCTGCCGGTCACCGGATCGACCGTGCCGGACCATTCCCATTCGGCGGGACCGGTCATGACGACCTTGTCGTCGGGGCGCCAGTCGATGGTGAGCGTGCCGCGATTGGGGCTCGAGGCCACCGTGATCGTCACCTTGCGTTCGGCGCGACCGGTGCGAGCCGCAGACACACCAGCGGCGCAGGCGGCAGAGCCGCAGGCGAGCGTCAGGCCGGCGCCGCGTTCCCAGGTACGCGTCACCATTGTTGTCTTCGAGGTGACCTGGGCCAGCGTGATATTGGCCTTTTCCGGGAAGATCGGATGGTTTTCCAAGAGAGGACCGAAGCGTTCCAGATCATAGGTCATCGGATCGCGATCGACCCAGAAGACGGCATGCGGATTGCCCATCGACATGGCCGAGGGTGAATGCAGGATCGGCGCGTCGATCGGGCCGATCTGCAGCTCGATGCGGCTGGTATCGTGAAATTCTTCCGAGAGCGGGATCTTGTCCCAGGCAAAGACCGGCTTGCCCATGTCCACGGAGATCGTGCCATCCTGATGTTCGACGGCGTTCAGGATGCCGGCAATGGTCTGGAAGGTGAAGCTCTTGCGGCCGGTTTCGCTGGCAAGCGCCTGGACCACACAGCGTGTGCCGTTGCCGCAGGCCTGGGCCTTCGAGCCGTCGCAATTCAGGATGTCGATATAGGCGTCGGTGCCGTCGACCTTGGGATCATGGATCGCCATGATCTGGTCGAAGGCGGTCGCGGGGTCGGCGGCGAGCGCGACTGCGGCAGCCGGGGTCACCCGGTCGGTGCGACCGCGCATGTCAATGACCAGGATCTTGTTGCCAAGCCCGTTCATCCTAGCGAATTCGACCCGATCCGACATCGTCACTCCATACAACTGCATTTTCAGCCTATATGGCGGAAACACAGCCAAATTACCAGTGGAGCGACCAAAACCGCGCAACCTTGGTCAACGCCATCGCTCGGTTACTTCAAGCCATTCCCGGGTTCGCGCCTCGGGATCGGCATGCAAGGTGATGTCCGTCACCACCGCCGCACTGTCGCCACCTGCTGCAAAGACACCGGGAAGCCGGTCGGGGCGAAGCCCGCCGATCGCGACCAGGGGCAGGGGGCCGATCCTTTCCTTCCACACTGTCAGCCGTTCCAGGCCCTGCGGCGCCCAGGGCATCTTTTTCAGGATCGTCGGATAGACGGGGCCGAGGGCGGCATAATCAGGCTTGGCCGCCAGCGCCGTTTCGAGTTCCGCCTCGTCATGGGTCGAGAGGCCAAGTTTTAGACCCGCGCAGCGGATGGCGGCTAGATCGGCCGTTGCCAGATCCTCCTGGCCGAGATGGACGAAGTCGCAGGCCTCGTCGATGGCGATCTGCCAGTAGTCGTTGACAATGAGCTGGCAGCCGTGGTCGGCACAGCATTGCCGGGCGCGTCGAACATGCTCGCGAAGCACGCTTTCCTCTGCGTCTTTCATCCGCAGCTGCACCAGCTTCACACCCTGTGGCACGAGCCTCTCGATCCAGTCTGCACTGTCGACGATGAGGTAGAAGGGATCAAGCTTCATGCGAAGCCCCCCTTTCCGATGACGGGTGTTGACGGTACCGCCATGTCGCGCGGCTCCAGCATGCCGGCTTGATGGGCAATATGTCCTGCCTCGATCGCCTTGGCAAAGGCCTCGGCCATGTCACCCGGATCGCCAGCGCTGGCGACGGCGGTGTTGAGCAGCACGGCGTCATGGCCGAGTTCCATCACAACAGTCGCATGGGAGGGGCGACCGATGCCGGCATCGACGATCAGCGGCACGTCGGGAAATTCCGCCCGCATGGATTTGAGCGCCGGCAGATTCTGCGGCCCCATGGCGCTGCCGATCGGGGCACACCAGGGCATCAGCACCTGGCATCCGGCGGCGAGCAGCTTCTCCCCGACCACCAGATCATCCGTGGTGTAGGGGAAGACCTCGAAGCCCTCGGCAACAAGGATCTTCGCCGCTTCCACAAGTTCGAAAACATCCGGCTGCAGTGTGTCGTGATGGCCGATCACCTCGAGCTTGATCCAGGTGGTGCCGAAGACCTCGCGCGCCATCTTTGCCGTCAGCACCGCCTCGCGGGCGCTGTGGCAACCGGCTGTGTTGGGCAGGACATGCACGCCGAGGTCGCGGATCAGCTGGAAGAAGGCCCCACCCGCCTTGCCGCCCGCGGTTTCCCTGCGAAGTGAGACGGTGACGATCTCGGTCTTCGAGCGCCGCACGGCTTCCGCCAGCACAGCGGGCGAGGGGTAGCGCGCGGTGCCGAGCAGCAAGCGCGAGGTAACTGTCTTGCCATAGAGTTCGAGTGCCATCTCAGCCTCCCTGCATGGGCGAGAGGATTTCGATCCGGTCGCCCTCCTTCAAAGGACGGGCTGCGCGCTCCTCGCGGTGAACCAGGTCGCCATTGACGGCGGTTGCCAGCCAGTCGCCCTCGTAGTCGAGCTTTGCGAGCAGATCGGCGAGGTTGCCTGCATCGAGCTCCAGGGCTTCTCCGTTGACCGTGAGCTTCATGCGCTCCTCCTTCTCTGAGATGCGATTGTGGTCATCAGCCTCTCCGCCGCCTCACGCGCCAGGGCTGGCGCGAGCAGAAAGCCGTGGCGGTGCATGCCGGCGACTGCCAGACCTTCGGAGGTTTCGATGAGGCGGGGCACATTGTCCGGGAAAGCCGGGCGGATGCCGGTGCCGGTTTCCACGATGCGCGCCTCGGCAAAGGCCGGGTGCAGGGCATAGGCTGTGTTGAGCAGTTCCATCATCGAGCGGGCCGTGATGGGCCCGTCATTGTCAGTCTCGATCATGGTCGCGCCCAGCATGAACAGCCCGTTCCCGCGCGGCACGATGTAGAGCGGGTGGCGGGGATGCAGGAGGCGCACGGGACGGGAAAGGCTCACCTCGGCCGTCTCCAGATAGAGCATCTCCCCTCGCACCCCGCGCAGTCCTTCGATCTCTCCGATCGCCTGTGGTCCCCGGCAATCCACGACGCTCACATAGCCTGCCGTATCACGTGCCACCTCCCCGAAGCGGAAGGAGACACCGAGCTTCCGCGCCGCCTGATAAAGACCCCGTAAGGCCTGGCGCGGATTAAGATGCGCCTCCTCTGAAAAGAAGAGGCCGCTGCCGAAACGCCCGGCGAGATCCGGCTCAAGCTCTGCGATCTCGTCCTCGCCCAGCCAGCGATGGCCGCGCGTGCGGGTCGCAAAGCGCTTGAGGTCGGCAAGATCACGCGGGTTGGCCAGCACCAGCGTGCCCCGGCGCTGGACGAGACCGGGCACGGCCTCTTCCCACCAGTCGGCAGCGGAAAGGCCTGATGTCAGCACGATCTCTTCGGCCGCCTCCCGCTCGCAATAGGGAGCGAGCATGCCGCCCGCCCAATGGGAGGCGCCAAGCCCGATATCGACCCGGCGCTCCACGACCTCGACAGCGATACCCCTTCGCGCCAGTTCCAAGGCCGTCGCCAGCCCCGCGACACCGGCGCCTTTTACCAGAACGGTCATGACCGCTCTCCGGCCTCAAGCGCTTCGACCTCGTCCGCCGTCATGTAGAGATCGCCGCCGGCGCGGTATTTCTCCGCCATGGCGGTCAGGCCCTCCTTCTGAGCCTCGGCGCGGATGTCATGCGAGATGCGCATCGAGCAGAATTTCGGCCCGCACATCGAGCAGAAATGCGCGACCTTGTGGGCCTCCTTCGGCAGGGTTTCGTCATGGAAGGCGCGGGCGGTTTCCGGATCGAGCGAGAGGTTGAACTGGTCCTCCCAACGGAATTCGAAGCGGGCACGGCTGAGTGCATCGTCGCGCAGCTGCGCTGCCGGATGACCCTTGGCGAGGTCGGCGGCATGGGCCGCGATCTTGTAGGTGATGACACCCACCTTCACGTCGTCGCGGTCGGGCAGACCCAGATGCTCCTTCGGCGTGACGTAGCAAAGCATCGCCGTGCCGAACCAGCCGATCATCGCGGCACCAATCCCCGAGGTGATGTGATCGTAACCGGGTGCGATATCCGTCGTCAGCGGCCCCAGCGTATAAAAGGGAGCCTCGCCGCAGGTCTTCAGCTGCTTGTCCATGTTCTCCTTGATCTTGTGCATGGGAACATGGCCGGGGCCCTCGATCATCACCTGGCAATCCTTCTCCCAGGCAATCTTGGTCAGCTCACCCAGCGTCTCCAGTTCGGCAAACTGGGCGGCATCATTGGCATCGGCAATCGAGCCGGGGCGCAAGCCATCGCCGAGCGAGAAGGAGACGTCGTAAGCGCGGCAGATGTCGCAGATTTCCTCGAAATGCTCGTAGAGGAAGCTCTCTTTGTGGTGATGCAGACACCACTTGGCCATGATCGAACCACCGCGCGAGACGATGCCGGTGACGCGGTTGACGGTGAGCGGGATGTAGTGCAGCCGCACGCCGGCATGGATGGTGAAATAGTCGACGCCCTGCTCGGCCTGCTCGATCAGCGTGTCGCGATAGACCTCCCAGGTCAGGTCCTCGGCAATGCCGCCGACCTTTTCCAGTGCCTGGTAGAGCGGTACCGTGCCGATCGGCACGGGCGAATTGCGGATGATCCAGTCGCGGATGTTGTGAATGTTGCGGCCGGTCGAGAGATCCATGACCGTATCGGCCCCCCAGCGGATCGCCCAGACCATCTTCTCGACTTCCTCGGCCATGGAGGACGTCACGGCGGAATTGCCGATATTGGCGTTGATCTTCACCAGGAAATTCCGGCCGATGATCATCGGCTCGAGTTCCGGGTGGTTGATGTTGGCCGGGATGATCGCACGACCTGCAGCGATCTCCTGGCGCACGAATTCCGGCGTGACGTGATCTGGGATAGCGGCGCCGAAGCTTTCACCGTCACGGACAAGCGCTTCCTTCGCTGCCTTGCGGCCGAGGTTTTCTCGGATCGCGACAAATTCCATTTCCGGCGTGATGATGCCGGCGCGGGCACATGCCAGCTGCGTGACAGCCTTGCCGTTCGTTGCGCGAAGCGGCTGATGTTTCACGGGAAACGCTGGTGTCAACTTGTCGGCAGAGACGAAGCCGTTGTCCTCGGGTTTGACCGCGCGGCCGTCATAGGCCTCGATATCGCCGCGTGCCTCAACCCAGGCTGTCCGGTGCCGGGCAAGCCCTTGGTCGATAGCGATGGTCGCCTGCGGGTCGGTATAGGGACCCGACGCGTCATAGACATTCACAGGCGGTTCGCCGGAGGTCGGGTGCAGCGCGATCTGGCGCAGGGGCACGCGGATATCCGGGTGCATGTCGCCTGCCAAGAAGATCTTGGTCGAGGCGGGAAGCGGCCCGGTGGTGACGTCGGGCTTTGGGAAGTCAGGGGCAATGTTCATCGTGGAGCTCCAAGTGTTCAGGTTGGAGACCCAGTCATGTCAGCCGGAATGATGGAAAGACGCCACGGGATTCGGGTTTTCGAATCGTCGTTTAGCAGCGCTCGCACCGTCCCTACGCCAGTATGAACTGGATCAGGTTCAACGGGTCACCGCGCTGCCATGGTCCTTAGCGGGATTGGCGTAGCGATATCTCAGCCCCTTGTCGGGACACCCCTGGTGAATGCGTGAAGTGTGGTCAAAAGCGGTCCCGCTGTCAACGCGGGAGGTAACATTCAGGCGCCAGCGCGCGGCACTTCGAACTGCTGGCCCGGTCGCAATCCCTTGAAGCGGTCGTTGCCGATACCCGCTGCCGACATGGCCGTCACAAGCGCCTTTGGCGGATCGTCGATGCCTTCATTGGTGAGCTGGAAGGTGCCGAAATGGTGGCCGATGCCATAGGATGCACCGCTCAAGCGGAAGCCTTCGATCGCCTCTTCCGGGTTCTGATGCTGCGCCTTCATGAACCAGCGCGGCTCGTAGGCACCGATCGGCATGATGGCGAGCCTGATGTCGCCATGCTTGTCCCGGATCTCGCGATAGTGCTTGCCGTCGGCATAGCCGGTATCACCAATGTGGTAGATCCTGCCGCCAGGTGTTTCGAGGACGAAGGCGGCCCACAATGCCATACGCCGGTCTCCCATACCGCGGGCCGACCAGTGGTGGCAGGGCTCACAGTGGATGGTGAACCCGTCGCGCAACTCGATACGGTCGCCCCAGTCCATCACGCTCGCCTCGATTTCGGGCACGTCGTCACGGATGATCGTGTCATTGCCGAGCGGGGTGACGATGCGCGGCCTGTCGCGGGCAACGAGCGCTTTCAACGTCGCAATGTCGAGATGATCGTAGTGATTGTGGGTGACGATCACGGTGTCGATGGTCGGCAGGTCATCGAAAGCGACGCCCGGGGGATTGGCGCGTTTCGGTCCGGCGAAAGAGACGGGGCTTGCGCGCTCCGACCAGACGGGGTCGGTCAGGATATTGAGGCCGGCGGTCTGGATGAGCAAGGTCGCATGACCGACCATGGTCACGACCAGCCGATCGCCGTCCACGCGGTGTTCCGGCTTCGTCGTCACGAAGTCTGCCGCCATGACAGGTCGCGGCCAGTCGATCTTGCCGCCGCCAAGCTGCCAGCGCAGCAGATCGGTGAAGCCACGCGGCTCCTCGCCGCCCGGGTTGAAAAAGATCTTGCCATCGAAATGATCCGACGGCGGGCCGCTATAATAGCGGTTGCCCGCCTGCGCCTCACGCATGCCGAGGCCTCCAAGTGTGGCGGCAACGAGCCCGAAGCCCGACCATTTGAAAAAGCTGCGTCTGTTCATGGCTCACCCATATGTGGTTTCGTCAATTCTACGGCAATAGGCGCGCCGTAGATCGCCGAAATGCGGGAATGCCCTGAGAACTTGGGACTTCGCTTGACTTTGCGGCCGTTTTCCTGTTTATCCGCCGCAATCTGCGAAGAGACGAGAACTCCGAGCCGCCGACCGGGACCCGCAAAGGTATAAAGAGATCCCGGAGGTCAACACCCGACAGCGCGTTGCGCCCTCGGGTGGTTTTTGGCTTTGCGTCTTGTTTTCCGCGTGGAGAAGACCGAGGTTTGGGTTTCCCCGAACCATGCAAGGAAGAGCCGATGTTTGAGAACCTCCAGGACCGTCTTGGATCCATTCTGAATGGACTGACCGGCCGTGGCGCACTGTCCGAGGCGGATGTCTCGGCCGCTCTGCGCGAGGTCCGTCGTGCCCTTCTCGAGGCCGACGTCGCTCTCGAAGTCGTTCGCTCCTTTACGGAAAAGGTTCGTGAAAAGGCCGTCGGTGCAGCGGTCCTGAAGTCGATCAAGCCCGGGCAGATGGTCGTCAAGATCGTCCATGACGAGCTCGTCGAGATGCTTGGCACCGAAGGCGTCTCGATCGACCTCAATGCCGCAGCGCCCGTCGTCATCATGATGGTCGGTCTGCAGGGTTCTGGTAAGACGACCACCACGGGCAAGATCGCCAAGCGCCTGACGGATCGCGAGAAAAAGAAGGTCCTCATGGCCTCGCTCGACACGCGTCGTCCGGCCGCCCAGGAGCAGCTTCGCCAGCTCGGCGTGCAGACCGGCATCGACACGCTGCCGGTTATTGCCGGTCAGTCGCCGACCGATATCGCATCGCGTGCTGTGCAAGCAGCAAAGCTCGGCGGCCATGACGTCGTGATCCTCGACACCGCCGGCCGTACGCATATCGACGAGCCGCTGATGATCGAGATGGCCGAGATCAAGTCTCGCTCCAAGCCGCATGAAATCCTGCTGGTCGCGGACTCGCTGACCGGTCAGGACGCCGTGAATCTCGCCCGCAACTTCGACGAACGCGTCGGAATCACCGGTCTCGTGCTTACCCGCATGGACGGCGATGGCCGTGGCGGTGCCGCGCTTTCGATGCGCGCCGTGACGGGCAAGCCGATCAAGCTGATCGGCGTCGGCGAGAAGATGACGGAGCTCGACGAGTTCCATCCCCGCCGTATCGCCGACCGTATCCTCGGCATGGGCGACATCGTCTCGCTGGTCGAAAAGGCCGCCGAGAACATCGATGCGGAAAAAGCCCGCGCCATGGCCGAGAAGATGGCCAAGGGCAAGTTCGACCTCAACGACTTGGCCGAGCAGATCAAGCAGATGCAGGCCATGGGCGGCATGGGCGGGATCATGGGCATGATGCCGGGCATGGCCGGCATGAAGGACAAGATTTCCGCCGCCGGCCTCGACGACAAGGTCTTCAAGCGCCAGCTCGCCATCATCTCCTCGATGACCAAGGCCGAGCGCGCCAACCCGGATATGCTGAAGCATTCCCGCAAGAAGCGCATCGCGGCCGGCTCCGGCACGGATGCGTCCGACATCAACAAGCTCCTGAAGATGCATCGTCAGATGGCCGACATGATGAAGGCCATGGGCGGCAAGAAGGGCGGCGGCATGATGAAGCAGATGATGGGTGGTCTCGCTTCCAAGATGGGTCTCGGCGGCATGGGTGGCGGCATGGGCATGCCGGACCTGTCGACGATGGATCCGAAGCAGCTCGAAGCGCTCGCCAAGCAGGCGGAAGCCGCCGGCATGAAACCGGGCGGCCTCCCCGGCCTCGGTGGCGGCGGTCTGCCGGGCCTCGGTGGACCGAAGCTGCCCGGTCTGGGCGGCGGTGGATTCCCGGGTCTTCCCGGCCTGCCGAAGAAGAAGTGAGGGGGCGCCGATGATTGATCCGTCCGTCAAGGAACAGCTTTCCGGCTATCGCCAGTCGATCGACAACATCGACGCGGCCCTGGTCCACATGCTGGCGGAACGTTTCCGCTGCACCAAGGCCGTCGGCGTGCTGAAGGCCACACACGAATTGCCGCCCGCCGATCCGGCGCGCGAGGAATACCAGATTTCCCGTCTGCGCCGTCTGGCTCAGGATGCCAATCTGGATCCGGATTTCGCCGAGAAGTTCCTGAACTTCATCATCAAGGAAGTCATCCGGCATCATGAAGCCATTGCCGCCGAACACGGCGGTGTCACCGAAAAGACCGCCTGACGGCGGCCTCAACAAGAAAACGGGAGAGCCTCGGCTGCCCGGACTGAAAACCTCAAGGAGTAATTGCATGTCCCTCAAGATTCGTCTCGCCCGCGGTGGTTCCAAGAAGCGCCCGTACTACCAGATCGTCGTTGCCGATGCCCGCGCACCGCGCGACGGCCGTTTCCTCGACCGCGTCGGTTCGTGGAACCCGATGCTCGGCAAGGACAATGAAAAGCGCGTTGAGCTGAACGTCGAAGCCATCAAGGCCTGGATTGCCAAGGGCGCCCAGCCGACCGACCGCGTCCTGCGCTTCATGGCTGAAGCTGGTCTCGCCGAGCGCGCAACCCGCAACAACCCGGACAAGGCAAAGCCGGGCAAGAAGGCTCAGGAGCGCGCTGCCGAGAAGGCTCAGAAGGCCGCCGACGCTGCTGCTGCTGCTGCCGCTTCGGAAGCCGCTGCCGAATAATCGACGTTCCGTCGCTATCGACGGGCGGTGGGGTGACCCGCCGCCCGTTTTTGCGTTTTCTTTCCGGTCGCTTCCGCCTAAAAGGGGAGTCGAACCATGCATGTGCAGGATAGTTCCGCCCGATGAGCAAGCTTGAAAACCCGATTCTGATGGCTGTGATCGGCGCGCCGCAAGGGCTGCGGGGCGAAGTGCGAGTCAAGACGTTCACGGAGGATCCGCTCGGTCTCGGCGACTACGGCTTCCTTTATGCTGCGGATGGACGGAAATTCGAGATCCTCGAGATTCGTGACGGCAAGACAGTCGCCATCGTCCGCTTCCGCGGCATCAACGATCGAAACGCCGCCGAGGCCCTAAACGGGACCGAGCTCTTCGTTGATCGCGACGCGCTCCCGGACGATGATCTGGACGAGGACGAATTCTATTATGCCGATCTCGAGGGGCTCGAGGTCTATGATGCCGAGAACAATCACTATGGCGCCGTCACTGCCGTCTATGATTTCGGTGCCGGCGACCTGCTGGAACTGAAGGGTCCGGGCAAGCGGCCTGTGCTCATTCCCTTTTCCGAAGCCGCTGTGCTTGAGATCGATCTGGAAGGCGGTCGCCTTCTTGTCGATCCGATCGCCGCCGGCCTTAAGGACGATGGGGAAGAGAAGCCCTATGGCAACGCTGGCGGCAAGCCGCGACCAAACAACGGGCGTTGACGTTCCCATGCCCTTCAAGGCTTCCGTCCTGACGCTCTATCCGGACATGTTCCCCGGTCATCTCGGTCTGGCGCTTGCCGGGCGCGCCCTGGAGCGTGGTGACTGGGAGATCGAGGCAGTGCAGATCCGGGATTTCGCCGAGGACAAGCACCGCAGCGTCGATGATACGCCGTCGGGCGGTGGTGCCGGCATGGTCTTGCGCCCTGATGTCCTGGCGCGGGCAATCGATTCCATAGCCGACGATGGACGCCCGCGACTGCTGATGAGCCCCCGTGGGCGACCTCTGACCCAGAAACGAGTCCGGGAGTTGGCGGAAGGCGACGGCGTTGTCATCATCTGCGGACGCTTCGAAGGCGTGGACCAACGAGTTATTGATGCGCGTCAGCTCGAAGAGGTTTCGATCGGCGACTATATTCTTTCGGGCGGCGAGCCTGCGGCGCTTACGCTTCTCGATGCAGTCGTGCGCATACTGCCAGGCGTGATGGGCAACCAGCTTTCAGGCGTGCATGAAAGCTTCGAGGGTGGGCTGCTGGAACACCCGCAATACACCCGCCCGCAGGTCTTCGAAGGCCGGGAGATCCCCGAGGTCCTGACTTCAGGCAATCATGCGGCCATCGAGAAATGGCGGCAAGAACAGGCCGTCGCGCTGACCCGCGAGCGCCGCCCCGATCTGCTGCCACCTCAGCCGGTGAAGAAGTAATAGGCGGCAAGCCCCAGTCCCGCCGCCACGACCAACCAGCGCAGCACGGACTGTGGCACTTTTTTCGCCATGGCCACTCCCGCATAGCCGCCGGCAGCCACGGCCGGGATCATGATGGCGGCATGCAGCCACGACAGCGCGCCTGCACTGGCGAAGATGATGATGGCCACCGCGGCGATGACGATCGACAGGAAGTTCTTCAGGGCGTTCAGCTTGTGGTAGTCACCGCCGCTCGCAAGTCCCAGCGAGGCGAGCATCATGATGCCCATGCCGGCACCGAAGAAGCCTCCGTAGAACGATGTGATGCCTTGCAGGGCGAGGCCGAGCGGGGTCGCCGGATGACTCTCGCCTTTCGTCTTCGGCCTGAGCTTGGGGCCGGCCGCGAATATCGCGGTGGCACCGAGCAAAAGCCAGGGCACCATGGAACGAAAGGCCGGGTTCGACAGCGAAATCAGAAACAGCGAACCGCCGACGGCACCCACCGCTGAGACGATGCCGAGCACGATCGCGCCGCGCTTCATCTCCTTCAGCTCGCGGCGATAGGCAAGCGTGGAGGTAATATAGCCGGGGAACTGGGTGACGGAGGAGGTCGCGTTGGCGCTGATCGGGGGCAGGCCGACGAGCGTCAGCGCGCCGAAGGTTAGGAAAGTGCCGCCGCCCGCGATCGCGTTCACCGCCCCGGACAGGAAACCCGACGCGAAGAGCAGGAAAATCATGGCGATGGTCATGTGGCACTCCTCCAGAACATGGAGGCGAAGTCTTACGGTGAGACATCCGACGCAGCAAGGCGTCCGGCTTTGCGGGCGCAAGCAAAATTTGCCGTGCATGGGGTGACAAGTCAGCTGTCTTGGTGTATTGGCCGCGTCGGAAATGGGCGTATCGCCCGTCTGCCAAAACAAAGAACTGCGTATTCGCTCCGGCCCGAACGGGTCAACATCCTGCGGCAAAGACCCAAGGATCATCGTCGAGCGCTCTGGCTGTTTCAGAAGAAATCGAGGTTAGACATGAACATCATTCAGCAGCTGGAAGCCGAACAGGCCGCCAAGATCGAAGCCAAGCGCAAGCTCCCGGAATTCTCCCCGGGCGACACGCTGCGCGTCAACGTCACCGTCAAGGAAGGCAACCGTACCCGCGTGCAGGCCTATGAAGGCGTTTGCATCGCTCGTTCGGGCGCTGGCATCAACGAGAGCTTTACGGTTCGCAAGATCTCCTATGGTGAAGGCGTCGAGCGCGTATTCCCGGTCTATTCGCCGCTCGTTGAAAGCGTCGAAATCGTTCGCCGCGGTAAGGTCCGTCGCGCCAAGCTCTACTACCTGCGCGATCGTCGCGGCAAGTCGGCTCGTATCGTCGAGAACACCGGCACCCGCGCCCGCAAGCTGAACGACGCCGAGCGCGCCGCCGTTGCTGAGGAAAAGGCACGTCTGGAAGCCGAGAAGGTTGCAGCAGCACAGGCTCTGGCCGCCGAAAAGGCAGCCGCTGAAGCAGCCGAAAAGGCCGCTGCCGCCGAAGCCGCTGCCGCTGCAGAAGCTTCTGCCGAATAAGCAGCTAAAAGCTCATTGCATGACAAAAGGCCCCGGTTTCCGGGGCCTTTTTTTGCGCGCCGATCAGGCCGGAGTGTCAGGCATCGTGTGAGGCAATGATCGCTTCTGTCGCAATCCGCAGTTTGCGGGCCTGGTTGAACAACGCGATCGCGAGACCGACACCTGCAATCTGCAAGACGATGCCGATCCCCTCGAGCAGCGTCGGCAACCGCGCCTCGTAGAGGAACCCGAACGCCAGGCCAAACACCGTCTCTGCCACGATCAACTGGGCGGCGAGCGCTAGCGGCATGCGCGTCGCGGCGATCAGCCACAACCATGTCGCCATCAGCGACGCGGCAAGTCCGAGCAGTAAGGCCCAGAAGACGAAGCGGCCGGTACCCTCGACACCCGCTGCCATCAACTCGGGGAAGGTGGCGAAAGGCAGGAGGCACAGGACACCGATCCCGGCGCCCATGCCCTGCACCGCCGTCCAATGGAAACTCTGCGGCGGATGCTCGCCATTCATGACAATGGAGTTGACGAGCCCGTAGGCGACCCAGGTGGAAAGGGCGACGAAGGACAAGACGATGCCGAGCAGGAGAGAGCTCAGCTCCCCTGGTTCCGTTCGCGCCAACGTATCGAGGTTCACGACGCTCACACCGGCCAAGATGAGCGTGAGAGGCAGCGTCAGGCGCGACCATCGAAGCGACCGATCCCGGGCATTGGCAATCACCGCCAGGACCACCGGCATCAGGCCCACGATCAAGGGCGGAATGGCTGCACCAGCCAGCAGCACGGCAAAGGCCGCAGCAAGGAAATAGCCTATATAGCCAACAGACCCGAGAGCCAGGCCAATGATCCACATCTGCCGGCTGAACCCTCTGGGGCGCAGGCGCGGATGGATCATCAGCACGAGACAACCCAGCGCGAATGCGCCGTAGCGCATGACAGTTAGATCGAGAGCAGAATAGGGATCAATTAGCCTTGGAGCGACGAAGGTCAGACCCCAGAGAGCGCAGGTCAGAAGACCGGCGAGAATGCCGAGCAGCATGGAAGGCTCCGAAACGAAAGTCGGATTGGCGTGCCGGGCCTTGCATGATCAGGCACTGCAATCGTTTAGCCAGAGTTTGATCCCATTCAGCCCGGAGCCGTCAAGGCGGAGATTGCCAGGATCAGATTTTGTCGGCAGTCCTGCCGCTCAGGGCAAGCATCTACTGCGACGGGCGGGAGCGGAAGGTCAACGGTCGCGCCGCGCCATGAAGGCGAGGCGCTCGAAAAGGTGAACGTCCTGCTCGTTCTTCAGGAGCGCCCCGTGAAGCCTGGGCAGGGCGTTCTTCACCTCCCCGCGCAGGTCGGCGGGATCGACATCCTCGGCCACCAGCAGCCTTATCCAGTCCAGCGCTTCAGAGGTGGAGGGCTTCTTCTTCAGACCTGGCGTCTCCCGGATCTCATAGAACTGGGTGAGTGCATTGCGCAGCAGCGTCTTCTTGATGTCCGGATAATGCACCTCGACGATCCGTTCCAATGTCTCGGCATCGGGGAAGCGGATGTAATGAAAAAAGCAGCGGCGCAAGAAGGCGTCGGGCAGTTCTTTCTCGTTGTTCGAGGTGATGATGACGATCGGCCTCACCCTGGCCGTGACAGTCTCGCCCGTCTCGTAGACGTGAAACTCCATCCGATCCAGTTCCTGCAGAAGATCGTTCGGAAATTCGATGTCAGCCTTGTCAATCTCGTCGATCAACAGAACGGATTTTCTTTCCGCCGCAAACGCCTGCCAGAGCTTGCCCTTGCGGATATAGTTGTTCACGTCGTTGACGCGGGCATCGCCGAGCTGGCTGTCGCGGAGACGCGAGACGGCATCGTATTCATAAAGCCCCTGCTGCGCCTTGGTCGTCGACTTGATGTTCCATTCCAGCATGTCGAGGCCGAGAGCGGCGGCCACCTGTCGTGCAAGCTCCGTCTTGCCGGTGCCGGGCTCGCCTTTGACCAGGAGCGGCCGCTCCAGCCGGATCGCGGCGTTGACCGCAATCATCAGATCCTTGTCAGCAACATAGTCGGCGGTACCCTGGAACTGCATCGTGTCTGAGCCTCGTTCATTCTTGCCGGCAACCTAATGACGCCCTCCGCGGGGCGCAAGCGCAGGCAGGACTTTCATCGCATACCCCAGATAAAGCTTGTGTTTTGGCGCCAATCTGACAGGCTGTTCTTCACGAATGCTGATGCATGTCCGTCTGCACGTGCCTTCTCCCGCAAGGACGGAAATTCAGGCACCGGACATCCACCGACCTTCCCACGACCCGACCATCACCGTCCGGACGAGCTCGTCCGGCGCATTAGAGCCGCACAACGGCAAGCTTCCGGACCGGAATCATTTTCCGTCCGACCGCACAGGTCGCCGGATGCCTGTCTCGACCGCAGCCTCACCGCTGCAGGAGATTCCCATGACCAGACACGTCTATTCCATTGGCGACACAGTGGTTCTGAAGGACGGCCCCGTCCGTCTCGCCCGCAGCAACGGCGCCTGCAAGGTACTTGCAACGCTGCCGGAAACCGGCGGAAGCCGGCAATACCGCGTCCGGTTCGAAAGCGAGAGCTTCGACCGCTGCATCGCCGAAAGTGACATCGATCCCAGCCGCAGCAAGGCATCCGCCCGGGCACCGGCTCCGGTAAACAAGGAAAGCACATCATGGCTAAAGGCCAACAGCGTTCGAACCGCGAAGTGAGGAAGCCGAAGCAGGACAAGGCAAAGCCGTCTGCGGCCCCGACTTCGAGCTTCAATACCCAAATGAAGAACGCCGAAGCCGCTTCTCCCAAGAAGCGGTAATCTTGAGACCCGGTCGGCGCGCAAAGGCTGTCCGGGTGGTTCATGCGCCAGCGGTCAGTCACGCGAGACCCCGCATTCGCCTTTCCCTTTTGGGTGAAGATGCGCTAAGGGCTGGCGCATGACTTCGACCTCCTTCACCCTCCTGCTCGGCGGAAACCTGGCCGTCACCGATCGCCTACGGGCGTTGACCGAAGGCAGCCGCGTAATCGCGGCCGACAGCGGCATGCGCCATGCTGTCTCGCTCGGCGTGACGCCCGAACTCTGGGTTGGCGATTTCGACAGCAGCGACGCAACCCTGATCGAGCGCTTCCCGTCTGTCGAGCGGCGCACATATCCGGCCGCAAAGGCCGTCACTGATGGCGAGATTGCAGTTGCCGAAGCAATCGCCCGTGGCGCAACGCGGCTGATCTTTCTCGGAGCGCTCGGCGGTGAACGCTCCGATCACGCCCTGCAGCACTATCTGAATGCGCTCGGTCTGGTCGAAGACGGCTTTGAAGTGGTGCTCACCTCGGGCGAGGAAGAGGCCTATCCTTTCGCGGAGGAAAGCGAGCTCGCACTCGAGCTGCCGAAAGGCGCACTGTTCTCGGTGCTCGGGTTTACGACTCTCGAAGGATTGACGATCCATAACGCGCGTTATCCGCTCAAGGACTTCAAGCTGCCCTTCGGCTCGTCGCGCACGATATCCAATGTCGCCGAGGGACCGATCTCGGTTTCGCTTACCCGTGGCCGGGCCTTGCTGCTCGCCCGCCCCTACGATCTTTCCGGAGCCTGAGACCTTGGCACCTCCCATCCTGAAGCTTGACGACATCCATCTCTCCTTCGGCGGCACGCCGCTGCTGGCAGGTGCCGGCCTGCAGGTCGAGCCCGGTGACCGCATCTGCCTCGTCGGCCGCAATGGCTCGGGCAAGTCGACGCTGATGAAGATCGCCGCAGGCATTGTCGAAGCCCAGTCGGGCGAGGTCTTCCGACACCCGGCCTCGACGATCCGCTATCTGGAGCAGGCTCCGGACTTCGCGGGCTTTACGACAGTTCAGGCTTATGCGGAGGCAGGGCTGGGACCGGGCGACGATCCCTATCGCGTGACCTATCTGCTGGAGCATCTCGGACTGACAGGCCAGGAAGATCCGACGCGGCTCTCCGGTGGCGAAGCGCGCCGCGCCGCGCTCGCCCGTGTGCTGGCACCGGAGCCGGATATCCTGATGCTCGACGAGCCGACCAACCATCTGGACCTGCCGACCATCGAGTGGCTGGAAGGTGAATTGTCGAAGAGCCGCAGCGCGCTCGTCCTGATCTCCCACGACCGCCGCTTCCTGGAAAAGATTTCGACGGCCACCGTGTGGCTCGACCGCGGCCTCTCCCGGCGCCTCAATCGCGGTTTTGCGCATTTCGAGGAATGGCGCGATCAGGTTCTCGAAGAGGAAGAGATCGAGCAGCACAAGCTCGGTCGCCAGATCGAGCGAGAGGAACACTGGCTGCGCTACGGCGTGACCGCGCGCCGCAAGCGCAACATGCGCCGCCTCGGCAATCTTCAGGCGCTGCGCGCCAATTACCGAGGCCACAAGGGTCCGCAGGGCACGATCCAGGCATCTGCCACCGAAGGCAAGGAAAGCGGCAAGCTCGTCATCGAAGCGGACAGGATCACAAAGGCCTATGGTGATCGCACCATCGTCGCGCCCTTCTCCATCCGTGTTCATCGTGGTGACTGCATCGGTCTGATCGGCCCGAACGGTGCCGGCAAGACGACGCTGCTCAAGATGCTCACAGGTCAGCTCGCGCCGGATGAGGGCGTGGTGAAGCTCGGTACGAACCTGGAGATCGCGGTTCTCGACCAGAAGCGCGAGGACCTGAACCCCGACGATACGCTTGCCCATTACCTCACCGATGGACGCGGCGATAACCTTCTGGTCAATGGCGAGCAGAAGCATGTGACCGGTTACATGAAGGACTTCCTGTTCCAGCCGGAACAGGCACGCACGCCTATCCGCAACCTCTCCGGTGGCGAACGTGCGCGTCTGATGCTGGCGCGGATCATGGCAAAGCCTTCCAACCTGCTCATCCTCGACGAACCGACCAACGACCTCGACATCGAGACGCTCGACCTGTTGCAGGAAATCGTCGCTGGCTATTCCGGCACGGTGATCCTGGTCAGCCACGATCGTGACTTCCTCGACCGAACCGTCACCTCGACTATCGCGCCGGCCAATCCAGACGCGCCAGACGGCCGCTGGATCGAATATGCCGGCGGCTATTCGGACATGCTCGCCCAGCGCAAGGGCGTTGAGGACGAGCGCAAACGGGTGGAAAAGGCCGAGAAGGCGAAGGCGCAGGAAGCGTCGGGTGGCAAGCCTGCCGAGACCGCCCCGAAGGGCAAGGGCAAGCTCTCCTTCAAGCAGAAGTTCGCGCTTGAGAACCTGCCGAAGGAAATGGAAAAGGCGGAGAAGGAAATCGCCGCCCGCGAAGCGAAGATGGCCGATCCAAACCTCTTCACCAGGGATCCGGCAACCTTCAACAGGCTTGCCGCCGAGATGGAGAAGCTGCGCGCCGACATCACGCGAATGGAAGAGGAATGGCTGGAGCTTGAGATGCTGCGCGAGGAACTGGAAGGCTGAGGCCTCAGCCATCCCGCGTCAGGGGGAAGCCGCCTCGACCTTTTCCAGATGTACCGCTCTTGCCCCCGTGGCATCGGCAAAGGCCAGAGAGCGACCGACATAGATCAGGGTCGTATCGTGCATTCCGGCCAGGATGGTCTTGAGCCGGCTTTCGGTCTCGGGCTCCAGCCCCTCCAGCACATCGTGCAGCACCAGCCACCGCGGTTTGCGCAGCAGAATGTTGGCGAAGGCCAGCGCCATCTGCTGATCCTTGTCGAGGATCCGCTCCCACCGCGCTCGCTCGTGGAGACGACCGGCAAGCTCTGACAGTCCGACGGCATGCAGCACGTCCGCCAGATCAGCATCCGTAAACCGCGCCGAGGCGACGGGATAGGCGAGCAGGCTGCGCAAGCGGCCCTCAGGGAGGTAGCCCGCTTGTGGCACGAAAACGACCTCGGAGTCACCCGGCAGCGCAATCCGGCCTTCGCCGAAGGGCCAGAGACCGGCCATGGCATGAAGCAGCAGTTTTCGATTGACGCCCTGGTCCCCATTGACCATCACGCGGTCGCCTGGCGCAACGACCACGTCGCGTTCCCGAAGTCGAAAGGCGCTTTCGCAACTGTCGCCGTTGAGCCGTACGCAGATCTCAAGATCCTGCAGGCGGAGCTTGCCATCCTCGCTGCGCGTCAGCTCCAACCGGCCCGCTCCACTCTGATATTCGCTCATGCTGGTGAGTGCTGCCCGGAAGACGGTGACGCGCATGAGGGCCGCGCGCCAATCGGCGATCGCCCCGAAATTGTCCACGTACCAGCGCAGGGCTGAATAGACCTGGGTGAAAGCGGCAGCGGCCATCATCAAGCCGCCGAAGGTGATGGTACCGGCGAAATAGGCGGGAGACGCAATCAGGATCGGCACAATGATGGCAAGCCAGCCAAAGCCTGCAGTCACCCAGGTAAGATTGGTCAAGGCCCATGCGAGGTGGCGGATCGAGGTTAGCACCCCGTCGAGCGACTGGTGGATGTGGCGCCGTTCGGTCTCCTCCCCATGGGCGAGCGCAATCGCTTCCAGATTCTCATTGGCCCGCATCAGGGAAAAACGCAGATCGGCCTCCCGACCATATCGCTCCGCATTCAGCTTTGACAGGCTGCGCCCGACCAGCTGGCTGAGCAGCGAAGCAAGAAGCGCATAGACCAGCGCACCCCAGACCATGTAGCCGGGGATCTGAAAACTGGTCTCTCCGATCCGGAATGTGAAGTCGCTCGACAGGCTCCAGAGGACACCGATGAAGCTGACGAGCAGGATGGTCGCGTTGAACAGGCCGATCGACAGCGACGTCGTCATCTCTGCCAGCTTGCGGGCGTCTTCGTGTAGCCGCTGGTCGGGATTGACGCCAAGCGGACTGGATACGGACAGCCGGTAGGCACGCACGCCGTTCAGCCACTGATCAACGACGTCCCGGGAGAGACCCTCGCGCATATAGAGCGCCGTCATCTGGTTGAGCCAGGCCTGCACGACGTTGAGCACGAGCAGCGCACCTGCGATCATTGCGAAGTTGCGCAATTCCAGAAGGAAGGCAGGAAGATCTCGCCGCTCCAAAGCGTTATAGAAGGGGGCATTCCACTGATTGAGAAGCACCGTGCCATAGGCCGTGGCGAGAATCACCACGACCAGGGCCGAGGCAAAGGCGAATATCCGGTTGCGGACAGAAGACTTCCAGAAACTGTCCGTGGCCATGCCGAGCTGTCGCCAGAGGTTGGCCTCCATATCGGCAACGAAATCGTTCGCTCCGATCCGACCGTTCGCACCCGTGTTGATCATGTGTACCGCGTCTTCCCGATAAGTCTGTTTCCCTTACCATGCGGCGCTTGACGATTTCCTTACAGTCAGGTGCGCGGCCTACCGTTCTCCCCACCTTGCGTTTGAGGGGGGCTCGCGCTATCTCAGGAGTGCTCTAACGGGGTGCCTTCCGGTTCTTCTGACCGGAATGCTGAGAGGCGTCACGCCAACCCGCGGAACCTGATCCGGTTAACACCGGCGGAGGGATTAGACGCGTCGATCGCAAAGCGCCCTATCCCGACAGCTATGATAATGAAGGAGGAGGGCGCGATGCGACCCAGAACTATTTCCATGCTCGTCGGCGGCATTTCCGCCGCCATTTTCGGCCTCGTCTCACCGGTGCTCGCCGCTGAGAAGACCCTGACCGTCTACACCTATGAGAGCTTCGTTTCCGAATGGGGTCCGGGCCCCAAGGTCAAGGAAGCCTTCGAGAAATCCTGCGACTGCTCCGTTGAATTTGTCGGTGTCGCCGATGGCGTGGCACTTTTGACCCGCCTCAAGCTTGAAGGCGAGACGTCCAAGGCCGATGTCGTGCTCGGGCTCGACACCAATCTCGTTGAAGAGGCGAAGCACACTGGCCTGTTCGAGGCGCATGGCATCGATGCCACCACCATAAAGGTTCCCGGTGGCTTCAGCGATGACGTCTTCGTGCCCTATGACTACGGCCATTTTGCCGTGATCTACGACACCGATACAATCAAGACGCCGCCGAAGAGCCTGAAGGAACTGGTCGAGGGCGACCCGTCCCAGAAGATCGTGATCCAGGATCCGCGCACCTCGACGCCCGGCCTCGGGCTTCTGCTCTGGATCAAGTCGGTCTATGGCGACAAGGCGCCGGAAGCCTGGGCTAAGCTCAAGGACCGCGTCCTGACGGTCACGCCCGGCTGGTCGGAGGCTTATGGCCTGTTCACCAAAGGCGAAGCGCCGATGGTGCTCTCCTACACCACCTCGCCGGCCTACCACATGGTCGCTGAAGAGACCGATCGCTACCAGGCGGCGGAATTCTCCGAAGGACATTACATCCAGATCGAGGTCGCCGGCCTTCTCAAGAATGCGCCGGAAAAGGAGCTTGCCCGCCGGTTCCTCGCCTTCATGCTTCAGCCCGGCTTCCAGGATACCATCCCGACCAACAATTGGATGATGCCTGTCGCCGCCACTTCCGAGCCCCTGCCGGACGCCTTCGGCAAGCTCGTCCAGCCGAAGACCACCTTCCTGATGAGCCCCGGGGAGGTTGCAGCCAACCGCCAGACCTGGATCGATGAATGGCTGAAGGCCATGACGCTGAAGTAGGACCTGATGATTCGACCGCTTCCCCAGTCGAGACGCCAGAGGCTGCCCGCGCTTGCGGGCGGCCTCTTCGTTTTGCTGATCGTCGCGGGCTTCGTCGGCATTGCCCTTACAGCTCTGCTCTCTGGCCGACTTTCTGGTCATCTTCTTTCTGTCTTTGCCGATCCGGTCGTTCGATCGGTGCTCTCCTTCACGCTCTGGCAGGCCTTCCTGTCGACACTTCTGTCGATCGGCCTTGCCCTGCCGGTTGCGAGTGCGCTGGCCCGTCAGCCTGATTTCCCCGGGCGCGTATGGCTGATCCGCCTGATGGCCGTGCCGATGGGCTTGCCCGTTCTGATTGGTGCCCTTGGCCTCATCGGCATCTTCGGGCGCAGCGGTCTTATCAACGATCTGCTCGCCGGCCTCGGTCTCTCCCGACCGATCTCCATTTACGGGCTGACGGGCATCCTCATCGCGCACGTCTTTTTCAATCTGCCACTTGCTGCGCGGCTGATGCTGTCTGCACTGGAACGGGTGCCGGCGGAATACTGGCGAATGTCGGCAAGTCTGGGTTTCTCCCCCTTCTCTACCTTCCGCTTCATCGAGTGGCCGGTGCTCGCGCGCGTCATTCCGGGCGCGGCAGGGCTGATCTTCATGCTCTGCGTCACGAGCTTTACGCTTGTCCTCATCTTCGGCGGTGGACCCGCCGCCACCACGATCGAGGTCGCCATCTACCAGGCACTGCGCTTCGATTTTGATCCGGAGCGGGCCGTATCGCTGGCGCTTCTGCAGATCACCGTGACCGCCGTAATCCTTGGTGGCCTCAGCCTGTTACCCGCTGCCTCCGATACCGGTGTGACCAGCGGACGCCGTTTCCCACGCTTCGATGGCAGACGCCCCTTGGTCCGGGCAGCCGACGGCGTGCTGCTCCTGCTTGCCGCCCTCTTTCTGATCCTGCCGCTTGGGCAGGTGGTGGTCTCGGGCCTGCAGGCTGATCTTGGTCGCCTCGTATCGCAAGCCGCCTTTCAACAGGCAGCCCTCACCAGTCTCGTGGTGGCTCTGGGGTCCGGGCTTCTCGCAACGCTGCTCGCCTATGGGGCGGTGGCGGCCCGAACCGACATCGCTTCGGCGCGTACACGCAGCGCAGGCAACTGGTTCTTCTCGCTTGCCCTTGCGGCTGCCTCGTCTCTGGTGCTGCTCGTTCCGACCAGCGTTCTTGCCACGGGCTGGTTTCTGGCGCTGAGGCCTCGGGGAGAGATCGCAAGCTTCGCACCCTTCGTCGTCGCGGGCATCAATGCGCTGATGGCGCTGCCTTTTGCCGTGCGCGTTCTGGAGCCGGCATATCGGGAGCACCGGGAACGCACGGGACGTCTCGCGGAGAGCCTCGGGCTCTCCGTTGGCCAACGTCTTCGCCGCGTCGATTGGCCTGTTCTCAGGCGTCCCTTCTCGATGGCGCTTGCCTTTGCCATGGCGCTGTCGCTTGGGGATCTCGGCGCTGTCGCGCTGTTTGGCTCGGAAAACATAACGACATTGCCCGCCCTCATCTATGCTCAGATGGGCAGCTATCGCAGCACGGACGCCGATGGGCTGGCTTTCCTTCTTGGCCTTGTCTGCCTGGCGCTCGCCCTGATCGGTGCACCAGGAACACAGCATAATGCGAATGAACCGGAGAAATCCGATGCGCGATGAGCTTTCGGCCGGTATCCGTCTTGACGATGTGCGGCTGACCCTCGGCCACCGTAGCTTCCATTTCGACTGCGGCTTCGAAAGCGGCCGCATCACAGCGATTGTCGGTCCTTCGGGGTCCGGCAAGTCGACATTGCTCAACCTCGTTGCCGGATTCGAGCTACCGCTAGAGGGGCGGATCGAGATCGCAGGGCAGGAGGTAACAAATCTTGCACCGGCGGAGCGTCCAGTCTCGCTCGTATTCCAGGACAACAACCTCTTCTCGCATCTAGACCTCTTCACCAATATCGGGTTGGGCATCCATCCCGCCATGCGCCTGACGCCGGCCGACCGGAAGGCCATCTCCGATGCCCTTCAGCGGGTGGGCCTAGCGGGCTACGAGCGGCGGTTGCCGGGATCACTCTCCGGCGGCGAGCGACAAAGGGCGGCGTTTGCCCGTGCCCTGGTGCGTAGGCGGCCTGTTCTGCTGCTCGACGAACCGTTCGCTGCCCTAGATCCCGGCCTTCGTGCCACGATGGTTGAACTGCTCGCGGAACTGCACGCCGAAACCCGCGCCACCGTCCTCCTCGTCACTCATGCTCCGCGGGACGTCATCCGCTTGGCGGATAATGTGATCTTCATCGAGAATGGCCGGGTTCTGGTGAATGCGCCGAAGGCCGATTTTCTCGCGATGTCGGACATGGCGGCCGTGCGCGACTTCCTAGGGGAAGCGACACCTGCACCCGAATCGCCTTAATTTGGTCGTCCGCGCCTGCCATGCGCCTTGGGCATAGTTGTTCCTCCGGCAAGACCATTGGTCATTTCCGCTGGCATGACTATCTTCTGGTTCATGCGGTGTTTTCGCATTATGTGAAGTGCTGCCAGATCGACGCGATACGATAGCGGCGAAAGGCAATCGGATACTGCACCCGGATATCGACGATGTTCGGGCACAGGGCAAAGGGGCAGGATGCAGTTTTTGAGCCGGAACAGCACGATGGCTGCCGAAGTGGATCGGCGGCGCCGGCCCGTGAGGCTCGCGTCGAGCGTTGCCGCGCTCGTTTCTGCTGGCCTGGTGCTCTCGTCCTGCCAGTCGCTGTTCGAGCAGGCTTATGAGCCGTCAGTCGCTCCTTCAAGCAATCCGCAGATCGTCGACGAAGTCCAGAAGGGCGACCCCCGCGCGCAGATGGGCGCTCGTGAGCATCCGCGTATCGTCGCCTCCTATGGCGGGGAGTATTCGGATGCCAAGACCGAACGCCTTGTCGCCCGCATCGCCGGAGCCCTGACCGCCGTCTCGGAAAACCCGAACCAGTCCTATCGCATCACCATTCTGAACTCTCCGGCGATCAACGCCTTCGCGCTGCCGGGTGGCTATCTCTATGTGACGCGCGGCCTCCTCGCTCTGGCGAACGACGCCTCGGAAGTGGCCGCGGTTCTCAGCCACGAGATGGCCCACGTCACCGCAAACCATGGCATCGAGCGTCAACGCCGGGAAGAAGCCGAAGTCATCGCAAGCCGCGTCGTCGCCGAAGTGCTCTCCAGCGATCTTGCGGGCAAACAGGCGCTGGCCCGTGGCAAGCTGCGCCTCGCCGCCTTCTCGCGCCAGCAGGAACTGCAGGCCGACGTCATCGGCGTGCGCACGCTGGGCGAAGCCGGCTATGACCCTTACGCTGCCGCCCGCTTCCTCGATTCCATGGCGCGCTACAGCCAGTTCACCTCTGTCGATCCCGATGCCGACCAGAGCCTCGACTTCCTCTCGAGCCACCCCAACGCGCCGCAGCGTGTCGAGCTTGCCAAGCGCCATGCGCGCGCCTTCGGTCCGGAAGGCACCCATGGCGAGACGGGTCGCGACTATTATCTGAACGGCATCGACGGCCTGCTCTATGGCGACAGCCCGCAGGAGGGTTTCGTGCGCGGCCAGACCTTCCTGCACGGCCAGCTCGGCATCCGTTTCGATGTGCCGGTCGGGTTCCAGATCGACAACAAGGTGGAAGCCGTCCTAGCCACTGGTCCGGGTGATGTGGCGATCCGCTTCGACGGCGTGGCCGACAACCAGAAGATCAGCCTGCCGAACTATATTTCGAGCGGCTGGGTCACGGGTCTGTTGCCGGATACGATCCGTACGATCACGGTGAACGGCCTGGAAGCTGCAACCGCACGCGCCTCTGCTGATCGCTGGGATTTCGACATCACGGTCATCCGCATCGGCCCGCAAATCTTCCGTTTCCTGACTGCAGTTCCGAAGGGTAGCCCGGCCCTGGAGACGACGGCTGCCCAACTGCGTGCCTCGTTCCGCCGTATAACGCCGCAGGAAGCCGCCTCGCTGAAGCCGCTGCGGGTCCGCGTCGTCACCGTGGGTTCCGGCGATACGGTTGGAACGCTCTCCGCCCGTATGATGGGAACGGACCGCAAACTCGAACTGTTCCGTCTGATCAACGCGCTAGGCCCCACCTCGACTGTCACCCCGGGTATGCGCGTCAAAATCATCTCGGAATAAGCTGGCTGGCCCCAAACCAGCAAAAAAGAGCCGGCACAAGTGCCGGCTGCTGGGTTTTATCGGGTCTGATTAGTAGGCCATTTCAAGACGCGCTGAATTCGGCGCCTTGTCCGTGAGTGCGACCTTGAGCTTCTCCAGCGCCCGCGTTTCGATCTGGCGCACGCGTTCCTTGGAAATGCCGAGTTCGACCCCGAGCTCTTCAAGCGTTGCGCCATCCTCGGTCAGACGGCGAGCCTTGATAATGCGGCTTTCTCGTTCGTTGAGACGGTTCATCGCGTCTTTCAGCCAACCGTTCCATCGCTCGCCATCGATGATGGAGGTAACCTGTTCGTCGGGCAGCGCTTCGTTGCTTTCCAGCATGTCGAGCTGCTCGGTACCTTCACCGTTACGGCCGGCGACAGGTGTCTGAAGCGAAGCGTCATTGCCGGATAGTCTCGCGTCCATGGACTGGACGTCCGCGAGGCTGACGCCCAGGGCTGACGCGATCTCCTGATGGATGGCCTGATCGGAGAGGCGGTTATCACCCTGGGCCAGCTTTGCGCGCAGACGGCGCAGGTTGAAGAACAGCGCCTTCTGGCTGGAGCTTGTGCCGCCGCGGACAATGGACCAGTTGCGCAGGATATAGTCTTGCATCGATGCGCGGATCCACCAGCCGGCATAGGTCGAGAAGCGCACTTCGCGGCCCGGGTCAAAACGCGCGGCCGCTTCAAGAAGACCGATATAGCCTTCCTGGATCAGGTCGTTCAGCGGCAGACCGAAGCCGCGGAACTTCGAAGCCATAGCAATGACGAGGCGCATATGCGCCTGGGCAATGCGATTGCGGGCGCCCTGGTCGTCATGCTCCTTCCAGCGGATCGCGAGGTCCAATTCTTCCTCGCGCTCCAGGTAGGGCTGGGACATGGCATACTTGATGATGTGTCTGTCAGCGGATGTGGCTTTCATCGAACATCTCCATGGTCTCTCGGACCGCTGGCCTTCGCAGGCCTTCTTGCCGGCATAGTTTCCTGAACGGCTGAACCGCAGTCAGGTTCCAAAACTGCCGGCCACGGCGGTGGTTGCGTGGCTCTCATCTGCTTGTCTGACCTCTACTACGCGGCGCGTGCGGCATCGGATTTGCGCGAGGGGTGCGACCTTCTGTCGATCCAGCGCGATCACGGGGAAGTGAGAGACGTTGCGGCAAAGAGCGGCCACGAAGGCCCGGAAACGCGAAACGGCGCGGGTTGCCCCGCGCCGTCTCCAGATCAATTTTGATGGGGTGGTTCAGGCCGAAAGAGCCTTGAACTCCTCGAGGATCGCATCGCCCATCTCGACGGTACCGACCTGACGGCAGCCTTCGGCCATGATGTCGCCGGTGCGGATGCCCTTGTCGAGCACGTTGGCAATGGCCTTTTCCAGACGGTCGGCTTCGGTGACCATGTTGAAGGAGTAACGCAGGCACATCGCAAAGGAGGCGATCATGGCGATCGGGTTAGCAATGCCCTTGCCGGCGATGTCGGGTGCGGAACCATGCACGGGCTCATAAAGCGCCTTACGCTTGCCGGTCTTGGCATCGGGAGCGCCGAGCGAGGCTGACGGCAGCATGCCGAGCGAGCCGGTCAGCATGGCGGCAACGTCGGAGAGCATGTCGCCGAACAGGTTGTCGGTGACGATGACGTCGAACTGCTTCGGCGCGCGCACCAGCTGCATGCCGCCGGCATCGGCCAGCATGTGCTCGAGCTTGACGTCGGAGAACTTCTCCTTGTGGGTCGCGGTGACGACCTGGTTCCACAACACGCCCGACTTCATGACGTTGCGCTTTTCCATCGAGCAGACGGCATTCTTGCGGGTGCGGGCGAGCTCGAACGCGACGGCGGCAATGCGCTCGATTTCGTAGGTGTCGTAGACCTGGGTGTCGATCGCACGCTTCTGGCCGTTGCCGAGATCGGTGATGGTCTTCGGCTCACCGAAATAGACGCCACCGGTCAGTTCGCGCACGATGAGGATGTCGAGACCCTCCACCAGTTCAGGCTTCAGCGAAGAGGCATTGGCGAGTGCGGGATAGCAGATGGCCGGACGCAGGTTTGCGAAAAGTTCGAGATCCTTGCGCAGGCGAAGGAGACCTGCTTCCGGACGAACCTCGTAGGGTACGTCGTCCCACTTCGGACCGCCGACGGCTCCGAAAAGCACGGCGTCAGCGGCCAGTGCCTTGGCCATGTCTTCTTCCGAGATCGCTGCTCCATGCGCATCATAGGCTGAACCGCCGACAAGGCCTTCGTCCGTGACAAAACCGGCGCCCTGCGCCTCGTTCATATAGGCGATGATCTTGCGGACTTCGGCCATGGCCTCGGGGCCAATGCCGTCACCGGGCAGCAGGAGAAGATTGCGAGCCGTCATGGAAACCCTCCACTCGAAAAAGAAGTCGCGGCTTCTTACGCGCCGGACAGGGCCTTTTCAAGCGAGATAGGCCGGAAACGGTACGGTTCGCGGCCCCTCGGGCCAGGGTTTTGCCGGTTGACCCATCCGGTTCCGAGGCCCAAAGATGCGCATCCCTCCAGCATCTTCGAGTCCCCTCCATGCCCCTTTCTCCCCTGCACATTGAAACACCGCTTCTGCGGACAGCATCCGACTATAGCGCAAGCGGTCTGCCACTCTGGCTGAAGCTCGACGCGTTGCAACCCTCGGGTAGCTTCAAGCTGCGCGGAGTGGGGCTGCTTTGCCAGCACGAAGTTGCCAAGGGCGCACGCGAGATTTTCTGCGCCTCCGGCGGCAATGCCGGAATTGCAGCCGCCGTCGCGGGCAAGGCGCTCGGTGTGCCCGTCACCATCGTTGTGCCGGAAACGACATCGCCCGAAGTCCGCTCCCGCATCGCCGCCACCGGTGCCAACGTTCTGGTGCATGGATCGGTCTTCGACGAAGCCAATGCCCATGCCGTAGCCATGGCGGCCGAACGCAGGGCAGCCTATGTCCATCCCTATGATCATCCGCTGCTCTGGGAAGGTCACGCGACCCTGATCGATGAAGTGGTGAGGGCGGGCGCTGAATTCGACTGCGTGGTGACGAGCGTCGGCGGTGGCGGACTGCTCGCCGGGATCGTCGAGGGGCTGAGGCGCAACGGACTTCGCGAAATTCCCGTGATCGCAGTCGAGACGGAAGGCGCCGCCTCGCTTCATGCGGCAGTTCTCGCCAAGGAACGTGTGACGCTGCCGGCGATCACCTCAATCGCCAATTCGCTCGGCGCCCGGCAGGTTGCCCAGCATGTCTTCGATCTCCTCGATCAGCACCCGATCGAAAGCGTCACTGTGACCGATGCACAGGCGGTTTCCGCGTGCCTGAAATTCGCTGATGCTCAGCGAATTCTGGTCGAGCCGGCCTGCGGCGCCGCTCTCGCCGTCGCCGATGTGCATGCCGGTTTGCTGTCGCGTTTCAAAGCGCCACTCATCGAGGTGTGCGGCGGGATCGGTGTGTCGCTTGCAGCACTCGACGCGTGGCGGGCGCGCTTCCTCTGAAGCCAAAGAAAAAGCCGGGCTAGAGCCCGGCTTCATCAATTCGGCGCTAGACAAAGGCTCAGGCCCAGGGGCGCAGGGCAGCGTTGGACTGCTCGAAGGTCGAGATGCTCGACGCCTTCTCCAGCGTCAGACCAATGTCATCGAGGCCGTTCAGCAGGCAGTGGCGCTTGAACGCATCGATCTCGAAGGTGATCTTGCCGCCATCCGGACCGGTGATTTCCTGGGCTTCCAGATCAACCGTCAGCACGGCGTTCGAACCGCGGCTGGCATCGTCCATCAGCTTGTCCAGGTTCTCCTGGCTGACGACGATCGGCAGGATGCCGTTCTTGAAACAGTTGTTGTAGAAGATGTCGGCGAACGACGTGGAGATCACGCAGCGGATGCCGAAGTCGAGCAGCGCCCACGGAGCGTGTTCGCGCGAGGAGCCGCAGCCGAAATTGTCGCCGGCGACGAGGATCTGGGCGTTGCGATAAGCGGGCTTGTTGAGAACGAAATCCGGGTTCTCCGAACCATCTTCCTTGTAGCGAGCCTCGGCGAAGAGGCCGGTGCCGAGACCGGTGCGCTTGATGGTCTTCAGGTAATCCTTCGGGATGATCATGTCCGTGTCGATGTTGACGACCGGAAGCGGTGCCGCGACACCGGTGAGCTTTACGAACTTGTCCATCAGTCTGCCTTCGATCTGGCTAATGCGCGAGTGATGCCTCGCCCATAGAGCAAAACCGGAGGAAATTGAAGGAGAATCTTGCAGCGATAGGGGTGTTACTCTTGCCGGGGCCAATCGCAGCCGCGAGAACTCACCCGATAGACGGGTGAGCAGAATGATCAGGCGTCTGCCCGATCAGAGGTCGATGATAGTGCCCTTGCCGTCGTTCCAGACGCGCACGTCATCGCGGCGCTTTGCCTTCACGTAGACGGGCGCACGCTTCGTCTTGCCCATCAACATGCGGGCGCCGAGCGTCACGGTCAGGAGCGCACCGACCACCAGCGTCAGCGAAACCGCAAAGGCGGCAGCGAGACCGACAAGGGCGAGGCCAGCGAGGGCGTAAACGGCGGATCGAAGATTCTGCATGATCATGTCCTTTCTCGCTGTCCAAGGTGGTCCTTATTCCGAGGCATTGCAAGGGCCTTTCACCCAATTGTCATCTTGCGTGGCAGGGCAAAGCTTGCCAGAACTCGGCCATGACATCTGAAGTCTCCTCCTTCCGTGCGCACCATCCCTCCCGTGTTCGCCGTTCCGTGCTGACAGTCCCGGCCATCAATGACCGAGCGCTGGAAAAATCAGCAGAGCTGGATTGCGATGCGGTGATTTTCGATCTCGAGGATTCCGTCGCCGAAGGACGGAAGGCGGAGGGGCGGAACAACCTACTAAAATTTCTGAGGAATCGCGACCTCGGGCACCGCGAGCGGATCATCAGGGTTAATGCCTCCGACACCGCATTCTACCGCGAGGACATGGCCGTCGTTCTGGAGATCCTGCCCGACGCGGTCCTTCTGCCGAAAGTCGAGGAGCCCGTGACGGTTCAGGATTTGAAGGACCTGTTAGGCGAGCATGATGCGGCCGAAGGTCTCAGGATCTGGGCGATGATCGAAACGCCACGCGGCGTTCTCAATGCCGCAGCGATCGCCTCCTCGGGGCGCACCAGCGACAGCCGCCTCGACGCCTTCATCGTCGGGTTGAACGACCTGCGCAAGGCGACCGGCATTCCGGCAGCCCCTGAGCGGCGCTATCTGGTGCCATACCTGATGCAGGTCGTGCTCGCCGCCCGCGCCTATGGGCTAGATGTTATTGACAGCGTGTCGAATGACTTTCGCGACCTAGACGCCTTCGCCCAGGAATGCGCTCAGGGCAGGGCGATGGGTTTCGATGGCAAGATGCTGATCCATCCGGCCCAGATCGATCCGGCCAACCTGCATTTCGGGCCATCGGACGCTGCCATCGCGGAGGCCCGTCTCGTGGCCGATGCCTTCGCCAACCCGGCCCATGCGGGCCTCAACGTGATCAACATCGACGGACGCATGATCGAGCGGCTGCATGCCGAGGAGGCCGCCCGCCTTCTCGCCAAGTTCGCCCTGATCGACGCCAGAAAGGACAATTCATGAAAGTCTATCGTTTCCTCACCGGTCCCGACGACTCGAGCTTCTGCCACCGGGTGACCGACGCGCTGAACAAGGGCTGGGAACTGCATGGATCGCCAAGCCACACCTTCAACGCCGCCGAAAACCGGATGTACTGCGGTCAGGCCGTGGTCAAGACCGTCCACGGGAAGGAATACGATCCGTCGATGAAGCTTGGCGAGCAGTGAGAGCAACAGGCGCTCCGCCGTCGCGTCGGATATGCCGACCACGGAGCGCCGCCATTCTTCGACGGCCATGGCGGAGCCCATTGATTCGCAATCGCGACAGGCGTAAAAGGCCCTCTGTTCCGTGGTGATTTGGCCGGCCGGCTTGCAGCCACGTAAAATAAGTCGCTAAAGGGCCGAGGCGAGTTATCAAGACTTTCCGAGGACCGGTGGCGATATTCAAGCCGCCGGTGTTTTTGTTTCCGCGGTCGTCAAACCGCCGTAACAAGGAAAGTCGAGAGTAACATGCCGATCAGGATCCCCGATACGCTGCCCGCCTTCGAAACCCTCGTGAATGAGGGCGTGCGGGTCATGACCGAAACCGTGGCCGTTCGCCAGGACATTCGCCCGCTGCAGATCGGCCTGCTCAACCTCATGCCGAACAAGATCAAGACCGAGGTACAGTTCGCCCGGCTGATCGGCGCCTCGCCGCTGCAGGTTGAACTGACGCTGGTGCGTGTTGGCGGCCACAAGGCGAAGAATACGCCCGAGGAGCATCTCCTCTCCTTCTACCAGACCTGGGACGAAGTGAAGGACCGCAAGTTCGATGGTTTCATCATCACCGGCGCCCCCGTCGAGACACTGCCCTTCGAGGAGGTCACCTATTGGCCGGAACTGGAAGAAATCCTTGATTGGACCGAGACCAACGTGCATTCGACCATGAATGTCTGCTGGGGTGGCATGGCCGCGATCTACCACTTCCACAAGGTGCCGAAGCATCCGCTCAAGGAAAAGGCCTTCGGCGTTTATCGCCATCGGAACCTCGCTCCCTCGTCCGTCTATCTCAACGGCTTCTCAGACGATTTCCAGGTGCCGGTGTCGCGCTGGACCGAAGTCCGCCGGGAAGACATCGAGAAGGTGCCGGAACTCAAGATCTTGCTCGAATCCGACGAGATGGGTGTGTGCCTGGTGCAGGAGAAGCGGGCAAACCGGCTCTACATGTTCAACCATGTCGAATACGACTCCACCTCGCTGGGCGACGAGTATTTCCGCGACAAGTCGGCGGGGATCCCGATCAAGCTGCCGCACAACTATTTTCCGCACAACGACGATACGCTGACGCCGCTCAACCGTTGGCGCGGCCATGCGCATCTGTTGTTCGGCAACTGGATCAACGAGATCTACCAGATGACGCCTTACGATCTGAACGAGATCGGCAAGGACCTGGCCGGCTGACAGCCCGGGGACGGGACCGGATTTTGCCAGGACAGGCGGCCTCCTCTATGACAGGATGCCGCCGCCCATGAACCGAGCTATTTTCGTCCGATGTTTCTGCCGTTTTTTCTGCGTCTGAAAGAAGAGAAGGTTCCCGTCACGTTGCGGGAATACCTCGCGCTGTTGGAAGGCCTGCAGGCGGGGCTTGTCGATTTCGACCCGGAGGGCTTCTACTACCTCGCCCGCACCACACTGGTGAAGGACGAGCGCTTCATCGATCGCTTCGACCGGGTGTTTTCCGAGATCTTCGGCGGCATCCTAAGCGAAGGCGCCGCAGAAGGCGTCGATCGGCAGGCGATCCGCGAAGACTGGCTGCGCAGGCTGGCGGAAAAGCACCTGTCGGACGAGGACAAGAAGCTGATCGAGTCGCTTGGCGGCTTCGACAAGCTGATGGAGACGCTGAAGCAGCGTCTCGCGGAGCAGAAGGAGCGACACCAGGGCGGCAACAAGTGGATCGGCACGGCCGGCACTTCACCCTTCGGCGCCTATGGCTACAATCCAGAAGGCGTGCGCATCGGCCAGGAGACAAGCCGGCACCGCCGCGCGGTGAAGGTCTGGGACCAGCGCGAATTTCGGAATCTCGACGACCGCGTCGAACTTGGCACCCGCAACATCAAGGTCGCGCTTCGACGGCTGCGCCGCTTCGTGCGCGAAGGCGCGGCAGAGGAGCTTGATCTCACGGGCACGATCCGCTCCACCGCCGAGCACGGCTATCTCGACGTGAAGACCCAACCCGAGCGACGCAATGCCGTGAAGCTCCTGATGTTCTTCGACATCGGCGGCTCGATGGACGATCATGTGCGGGAGGTCGAGGAGCTGTTTTCGGCGGCGCGCTCCGAATTCCGGCACATGGAGTATTTCTACTTCCACAATTGCCCCTATGAGCGCGTCTCGAAGGACAACCAGCGCCGCCATGCCGATACCATCCCGACCCTCGACGTCCTCAGGACATTCGGTCCGGATTATCGTCTGATCTTCGTTGGCGACGCGGCGATGAGCCCCTATGAGATCACGCACCCCGGCGGTTCCGTGGAGCACTGGAACACCGAGAGCGGCGCGGCCTGGCTGACACGATTGACCGACCATTTCCGGCGGCATCTGTGGATCAATCCTCTGCCGCAGGCGAACTGGGACTATACGATGTCCGTCGGCCTGATTCGGAGGTTGATCGGCGATCAGATGTATCCGCTGACGCTGGGCGGACTGGAAGCTGCAGCGCGCGAGCTGGCGCGATGAATGGCACGGCAATAGACAAAAGCAACACTTGGCGAGGAAGCGATACAATGACGAAGACGGTGTTCGGCGTGATGCCAACGGGGGAGGCGGTCGAGAAGGTGGTCCTGAAGGGCGGCGGCCTGACGGCGTCGATCATCACCTTTGGTGCGGTGCTGCAGGACCTGCGGCTTGACGGCCACGAGGCCCCGCTGGTGCTCGGCTTCGAGGACCTCGCCGGCTATCTCGACCATTCCCCCTATTTCGGCGCAACGCCTGGGCGCTGTGCCAACCGGATCGGCGATGGTCGGTTCACACTGGATGGGGTCGACTACCAGCTCGAGCTCAACGAGAAAGGCGTGAGCCACCTGCATGGCGGTTCAGACGGTATGGGGCGCCGGAACTGGACGATTTTGGAACATGGCACCGATTACGTCGTGATGGAGGTGACCGATCCGGACGGCCGCGCCGGCTATCCGGGCACCACGCGCACCCGCGCCACCTTCGCGCTGAAGTCAGGCGGCGTCTTCTCGGCTCTTTACGAAACGGTGACCGACAAGCCGACCATCGCCAATGTCTGCCACCACGCTTATTTCAACCTCGATGGTCGGCCTGACATCCTGGGTCATGACCTGATGATTGCGGCCGATCACTACACGCCTGTTGACGACCGGCTGATCCCCACCGGCGAGATTCGCCCTGTTGAAAACACTGCCTTCGACTTCCGCGAGATGCGGCCGATCCGCCTGGAAGTGGATGGCGCCCAGCTTGGCTATGACCACAATTTCTGCTTCTCGAGCAGCCGAGTTGCAAAGCGCAGCGTGGCGCTTGCCCGCAGCGTCAATTCCGGTGTGACGACGGAAATCCTGACGACGGAGCCGGGTGTGCAATTCTATGCCGGCGGCAAGGTGGCGCCGGCTGTTCCCGGCCTCGAAGGCCGCCGCTACGGTGCCTTTGCAGGCTTCTGCATGGAGACCCAAGTCTGGCCGGATGCGATCAATCACCCCAACTTCCCGAACGCCGTTCTCCGGCCCGGCGAAGTGCTGCGCCAGGAAACGGATTACGTGTTCTCGAAGGCGTGAAGAATGCGAGTGCCGGCTGCGGGGTGACCTGCTGCCGGCAAGGCGCCTGGCTCAGCACATGGCGAATGCGCGCAATGCGCTGATGAACCTGCAATGTCTTTGGAAGAATGGAGCGGGTGAAGCGATTCGAACGCTCGACCCCAACCTTGGCAAGGTTGTGCTCTACCCCTGAGCTACACCCGCTCATCAACCGCGATCCTGGGGTAGTGTCTAGATCGTGGGCCGTCCGTCTTGCGGCGACGGGCGCTATATGGCCCAACCGATTTTCAAATGCAACAGGGAAATGACGGATCATCGCGAAAAAAATTCGGAATCATCACAAGGAGCTGAGAAAGCTCAGCTTTTGCGGGCTTTTTGACCAGAGGAAAGATTGCAGGATGTCGGTCTTGGGCCTATGCCTCGGATGAAAACCCGTTAGACGACCGGTCTGAAACCCGGACAATCCAAGCGAGGCTGCCCATGACGACGCCGAAAACGCCAGACGATCTCTTCCGTTTCCTGGACGAGCTTGCAATCGCCTACAAAACGAAGACCCACCCACCGGTCTTCACCGTTGCCGAATCCGTGTCGCTGCGTGACGAGATCCGCGGGGGGCACACCAAGAACCTCTTCGTGAAGGACAAGAAGGACAATTTCTTCCTGCTGACGGTCGAAGAGAATGCCTCTGTCGACCTGAAGACAGTGCACACGATCATCGGTGCGGCGAGCAAGGTTTCCTTCGGCAAACCTGAGAAGCTGATGGAATATCTCGGCGTCGCGCCGGGCTCTGTGACCGCGTTCGGCGCGATCAACGATGTCGGCAAGAACGTTACCTTCGTACTCGACAAGGACCTGATGGAGCACGACATCATCAACTGCCATCCGCTCTCCAACGATGCGACGACGTCCATCGGACGCGACGATCTGGTTCGCTTCATGGAGGCGACGGGCCACACGCCGCTTGTCTTGAAAGTCACAGCCTGACATACGATCTTTACGGCAAGGACGGCGGCCTCTTGAAGACCACGATACAGGCGGGAGATGCACGATGAGCGATTACGGCAACCCTTACGGCGGCTATGGCAATCAGACCATGACGGCGAATGCGCAGTTCGGCGCAGCTCCTGCGGGCGCGGCCCCGACCGGTGAACTCATCAAGGATACGACGACGGCCAACTTCGCCCGCGATGTGATGGACGAATCGCGCAACCAGCCGGTTCTCGTCGACTTCTGGGCGCCGTGGTGCGGCCCCTGCAAGCAACTCACGCCGGTGATTGAAAAAGCCGTGAAGGAAGCGGGTGGCCGCGTGAAGCTGGTCAAGATGAATATCGACGATCATCCGTCGGTCGCCGGCCAGCTCGGCATCCAGTCCATTCCCGCCGTGGTCGCCTTCGTCAACGGTCGCCCTGCGGATGGCTTCATGGGGGCCCTGCCGGAGAGCCAGGTGAAGGCTTTCATTGACAAGGTGGCCGGCCCGGCCGGTGCCGATCAGGCCGCAGAGATTGCAGCCGTGCTTGAAGAGGCCGCGGGCCTTGTGGCGGCAGGTGACATCGATGGCGCGGCGCAGCTTTTTGCAGCCATCCTCCAGGCCGATCCCGACAATACCCAGGCGATCGCCGGGCTCGCCGAATGCATGATCGGCGCGAACCAGCACCAGCGGGCCCGTGATCTCCTCAGCCAGCTGCCAGAGGATCTGGCGAAGGCCGCCGAGGTACAGGCGCTTCTGAAGCGACTCGATCAGATCGACGAGGCGCGCAAACTGGGGGATCCCGTCGCGCTCGAGCATACGCTGTCGCTCAATCCGGATGATCACGAAGCACGCATGAAGCTCGCCAAGATCCGCAATGTGGAGGGTCGGCGCGAGGAGGCGGCAGAACATCTGCTCCTTATCATGAAGCGCGACCGCAGCTTCGATGACGACGGTGCGCGCCGGCAATTGCTGCAGTTTTTCGAGGTCTGGGGGCCCAAGGATCCGGCGACCGTCATGGCGCGGCGCAAGCTCTCTTCGATCCTCTTTTCGTGAGCCGCTGCCGGCCTTGAGTTTTGGCTGGCGCGACCCAGATAGAAGCAAGAATGAACACCGGATATCGTCCGGACAGGATGTGCTTCAATGCAAGTGGGAAATGCCCGATATCTGACGGCTGCTGATCTTCCCGAGACGGTTCCCGTCTTTCCAATCTCCGGCGTGCTGTTGCTGCCGGGTGGCCAGCTGCCCCTGAATATCTTCGAGCCACGTTATCTGGCGATGCTCGACGCGGCGCTGGCAGGCAATCGTCTGATCGGGATGATCCAGCCCGCCATGACCGAGGTCCAGGCGAACATCCTGCCGGAGCGCCCGCAACTTGCACCGGTTGGCTGCCTGGGCCGGATTACTTCATTCAGCGAAACAGGTGACGGACGCTACATCGTCTCACTCGCAGGCGTCTGCCGCTTCCGCCTGATGGACGAGGTGCCGGCGTCGAAACCGTTCCGCAGCTTCCATATCGCGCCGTTCGTTGCCGATCTGACAAGCGGCGAGGACGAAGGTCAGGTCGACCGTTCCGGGCTTCTTGCTGCCTTCAAGGCCTATCTGGAAGCGAACAAGCTGGAAGCGGACTGGGAAAGCGTCGAGCGCGCATCGAACCTGACACTGGTCAACTCACTGTCGATGATGTCGCCCTTCGGCCCGCCCGAAAAGCAGGCCCTGCTCGAGGCGCCCGACCTCAAGACCCGTGCCGAAACGCTGATCGCCATCACCGAGATCGTACTGGCCCGCACCTTTGGCGATGCCGATACCATGTTGCAGTGAACCTATGGCCGACAATCCGACCAGCCTTGTCGAGCCGAAAATGCTTGAACTGCTTGTCTGCCCGCTGACGCAGGGGATGCTCAAATGGGATCGTGAAAAGGGTGAGCTCGTCTCCGAAAAGGCGCGCCTTGCCTATCCGATCCGGGATGGTATCCCGATCATGCTCGTCTCCGAGGCACGAAAGCTGGAAATGCCGGTCTGACACCGGCATCGGGTCCGCTTTCGCCTCTTCCATCAATCAGCTTCTCAGATACTCTGCCCACCGAGCAGGCGCGGACGGTTGTGGCCGGAGGCACCTGCGGCCTCACGAATGAAGTAGTTTTTCAATCCGGGGATACGGTCGACGACGCCGAGGCCGAAGTCGCGCAACACGCGGACAGGGGTGATGTCGTTCGAGAACAACCGGTTCAGAACGTCGGTCGTGACGCCCATGCGGAACGTGTCGAAACGCCGCCAGACCTGGTAGCGGTCGAGCACGTTGACCGAGCCGATGTCGAGGCCAAGGCGGTCCGCTTCGACGACCGTTTCTGCCAGAGCCGCCACGTCCTTGAAGCCCAGATTGAGGCCCTGACCCGAGATCGGGTGAATGCCGTGCGCCGCGTCACCGGCCAGAGCCAGTCGCGGTGCGATGAAGGCGCGGGCGAGAGTCAAGCCAAGCGGAAAGGCGCGGCGATCGGGCGTTGCACGAATGGTCCCCAGCTTGTGTCCGAAGCGGCGCTCCAGTTCCGCTTCGAAGACTAGGTCGTCAGAGGCCACGAGCCGGTCCGCATCTTCGGTTCGCTCCGTCCAGACGAGTGAGGATCGATTGCCCTTGAGCGGCAAAATGGCAAACGGACCCGCTGGCAGGAAGTGTTCTTCGGCCACACCATCGTGCGGCCGCTCGTGCTCGACCGTGGTGACGATGCCGGATTGGCCATATTGCCAGGTGACCGTCTTGATGCCGGCGAGGTCCCGCAGCTTGGAGCGAACGCCGTCACAGGCAACGACGAGCCGCGACGAAACGACGCTGCCGTCGGAGAGGGTCAGTTCGGCGCTGGGGCCGGTATCGCGAAAACCCGTCGCGCGCAATCCATGGCGAATCGCAATGCCGCGATCGGCACAGGCCTCGCGCAGCGCGGCCACCATGCTGACATTTGGGATCATATGGGCAAAGGGCCGACCGTCCTCGACGGCGCCGTCAAACGTCAGGAAAACAGGCCGGACCGGATCGGAGGTTTTCGAATCGGTCACGATCATCCGGTTGATCGGCTGGGCGTCCGGCTCGATCCTGTCCCAGAGGCCGAAGACGTCGAGCATCTTGATTGCTGCCGCAATGATGGCGGATGCGCGGGGGTCCTTCTTCCATGCATCCTCGGGCGCGGCCTCGACGACTTCGACCGCCAGATGCGGCGCGGCTTGCTTGATTGCGACTGCTGCAGAGAGACCCACATAGCCACCGCCGACGACGAGCACATCCAGCATGGCGAATTCCTTTGTTCTTGTAGACCTGATGACACCTATATAGATCAGCCTTGAACGGGTGCCTATAAGCGGAGCAATGCATTATGTCGCAGCCAGTCGGCCAGACCAAACCCATGCAAGACCTGATCGAGCGTCTCGATCTGGAAAAGCTGGAGGAGAACCTGTTTCGCGGCAGCAGCCCGCAAAACGGCTGGCAGCGGGTCTTTGGCGGACTGGTGATCGCCCAGGCGCTGATGGCGGCACAACGTTGCGTCGACACCGATCGCATCGTGCATTCTCTTCATGCCTATTTCATGCGCCCCGGCGACCCATCCATCCCGATCGTCTATCAGGTGGAGCGCATCCGGGACGGCTCGTCCTTCACCACCCGGCGCGTCGTCGCCGTGCAGCATGGCAAGGCGATCTTCTCGATGTCGGCCTCCTTCCAGGTGGAGGAGCCGGGCTTTGACCACCAGATCCCGATCCCGAACGTGCCCGCCCCGGAATCGCTGATGGGGGAGGCCGAATTCCGCGCCGCCTTCCTCGCCCAGGCGCCGGACACGGTGAAAAAATACTGGGGACGCGAGCGCCCGATCGAAATCCGCCCGACCTCGCTCACCCATTACCTCTCCCGCGAGAAGCTGGAGCCGGAAGCGCATATCTGGGTTCGCGCATCGGGCCTCGTGCCGGACGACAGGCACTATCAGGCAGCGATCCTCGCCTATCTCTCGGACATGACGCTGCTCGATACCTCGCTCTACGCTCATGGTACCTCGATCTTCGATCCGGAGCTGCAGGTGGCGAGCCTGGACCACGCCATGTGGTTCCACCGCCCCTGTCGGCTGGATGACTGGCTGCTCTACACACAGGATAGCCCGAGCGCTGCTGGAGCGCGGGGCATGACGCGCGGCAGCATATTCACCCGGGACGGGAGGCTGGTTGCATCGGTGGCCCAAGAAGGGCTGATCCGCAAACGGGCAAATGACTAAATCGACGGCAATTTCTTTTTTCTGCACAAAGATTGTGCGCACACTGCGCATTCATCTGCCCGTTTATTAGGTGGTTTTCACAGAAGCTTTACATTTCAATAAGTTATAGAAGATTTCGAATCTGGCACGCCTTTTGAATGTCACTGCCCAGTCGCTGCGCGAATATTCCTGCCGGCGGCAAGGAGAGTCGGCTCCGAGCCGAGGACAAGCAAAGGATGGGAAACCAGATGAAGATTGTGATGGCTATCATCAAGCCGTTCAAGCTGGACGAGGTACGCGAGGCCTTGACGGCTGTGGGGATCCAGGGCCTGACCGTGACCGAGGTCAAGGGCTATGGGCGCCAGAAGGGACACACCGAAATCTACCGCGGCACCGAATACGCCGTCAGCTTTCTGCCGAAACTGAAGATCGAGATCGCCGTCTCGTCCGAGCTTGCCGACAAGGCTGTTGAAGCGATCGCTTCCGCCGCCAAGACCGGTCAGATCGGCGATGGCAAGATCTTTGTCTACGGGATCGATCAGGCCGTGCGCATCCGCACCGGCGAAACCAATACCGAAGCGCTGTAAGAGCGGCTGTAAGGGGAGTTGTTACTGATGTCATTTGCCAAGTTGAATTCCAATCTCGTGCGCCTTGGCGTCGCGTCCGCAGCCCTGCTGGCGCCGGTTGTCGCCTTCGCGCAGGAAGCCGCCCCGGCTGCAGCGGAAGCCGCTGCCGCTGCCGCACCCGCCATGACAGTCGACAAGGGCGACACGACCTGGATGCTGGTCTCGGCACTTCTGGTTCTTCTCATGACCATCCCGGGCCTTGGCCTGTTTTATGGCGGTCTTGTCCGCGCCAAGAACATGCTCTCTGTCCTGATGCAGGTCACCACCATTGCGGCCATGGCAATGATCCTTTGGGTCGTCTACGGCTATTCGCTCGCCTTCACGAATGGCGGCGGTCTCAACTCCTTCGTTGGCGGTTTCTCGAAGATGTTCCTTTCCGGCGTCGACGTTTCGACGATGGCCGAAAGCTTCTCGAAGGGCGTTGCCATTCCTGAATTGGTCTTCGTCTGCTTCCAGATGACCTTTGCGGCCATCACGCCCGGCCTGATCGTCGGTGCCTTTGCCGAACGCGTAAAGTTCTCGGCCGTCATCCTGTTCTCGGCCCTGTGGCTCACCTTCGTTTACTTCCCGATCGCTCACATGGTCTGGTTCTGGGGCGGCCCGAGCGCCTATGCCGATCCGACCGGCCTGATCTTCGGCTTCGGCGCGATCGACTTCGCAGGCGGCACCGTCGTTCACATCAATGCCGGTGTCGCGGGCCTGATCGGCGCGATCATGGTCGGCAAGCGTACCGGCTACGGCAAGGACATGATGGCTCCGCACTCCATGACCATGACGCTGATCGGCGCCGGTCTGCTCTGGGTCGGCTGGTTCGGCTTCAACGCCGGCTCCAACCTGGAAGCCAACGGCTATGCCGCGCTCGCCATGATCAACACCTTCCTGGCAACGGCAGCAGCGATCCTGTCCTGGGCACTCGTCGAGACCTTCTCCCGCGGCAAGGCTTCGATGCTCGGCGCCGTTTCAGGTGCGATTGCTGGTCTCGTCGTGATTACCCCGGCTGCTGGTTTCGCCGGCCCGATGGGCGCGATCGTCATGGGCCTTATCGTTTCTCCGGTCTGCTACTTCTTCTGCTCGACCGTGAAGAACAAGTTTGGTTACGACGATACGGCTGACGTCTTCGGCATCCACGGTGTCGGCGGCATCATCGGCGCGCTGCTCACCGGCGTGTTCGTCAACCCGGCCCTCGGCGGCGCTGGCATTGTCGACTACTCGACCGCCGACTTCGCTGCGACCTATGCCGGCACGGCTACCCAGGTCTTTAACCAGCTCAAGGGTGTCATCGTCACCATCCTGTGGTGCGGCATCGTGTCGATCATCCTCTACAAGATCGTCGACATGGTGGTTGGTCTGCGTGTGCCGGTCGAAGCAGAGCGCGAAGGTCTCGACCTCGCCTCCCACGGCGAAGCCGCCTACCACAACTGAGCTCCCTTGGGATCTCGATAATCCAAATGCAGCAGCGCCCGGGCCTCATCGCCCGGGCGTTTCTTTTCGACATGTGGCTGCCACACAGGGCAGCTGCATGGTTAATGCGACATTAACCCTCCGCCTGTAGGGTCCCGGATGGCGATCCCGGTTCATTCCGGGAATCCGAAAGCATCACCGGCAACAAGACGGACAGACACCCCATGAGCAGAAGCAATTCCGCAGCACTTCCGGAGCACTCGACCCGCTCCGCGTTGTCGGCGTTCCTGTTTCGGCAGTTCTTTGCGCTGATGGGCTTCGCGCTCTTTCTGCTTCTGGTGCTCGCCGTCGCGGCATTGGCCACTTGGAATGTGTCCGATCCCAGCCTCTCCTATGCAACCGACAATCCGCCGACCAATATCCTGGGCCTGCCCGGCGCCGTCTTTGCAGACCTGATGATGCAGTTCTTCGGTCTCGGCAGTCTGCTGGCCCTGCTGCCGGTTCTCGCCTGGTCCTTCGCGCTCATCGGCGGACGCCGCCTGAGCCGCATCCCTGCGCGGATCGGCGCCTGGTTTGCTGGCGCCCTGGTCGCAGCCGCAGCCGTGGGCTGCTTTCCGCCGCCGAACACCTGGCCACTCCCGAGCGGCACCGGTGGTGTGCTCGGCGACCTCATCCTGCGCTTTCCCGCCCTGTTCATCGGCGCCTATCCAACCTCGACATTTGCCATGGTGCTCGGCGGCGTTCTCGCCCTGCCGGCCACATGGTTGATGCTGTTTGCCGCGGGCATCCTCGGCAAATTCGGCGAGCCGCTGGAGGACGACCAGCCGGTGGCGCCACTCGTGCGACGCCAGCCCAAGGAGCCGGTGTTTGACGAGGATGAGGAAGGTGACGACGGTGAGGGACCCATCGCCCTGATGATCGGTGCGGTAACCCACAACTGGTACACCGCTCGCGCCCGCATTCGCCGTCTCCTCGGCCTCAAGGCGAACGAACGTCGGGAACGCGACTTTGACCAACCTTATGATTTCAACGACGACGAATTCGGCACGCTGAACGAACCTGTGAAGGCGAAGGCCCCTCCGCTGAACGCACGCGTCGAGCCGTCGCTGGACGGTGCTCCGGTGCGTCCCGCAGGGCGCTCCATCGTCTCGCCGCCGCCAATGTCGGCCGGCAATTTCGACGACGAAGACGACGATTTCGATCTCGACGACATGCCGCGTCCGGCCGGCATTCTGCCGGACGACGGCGCGCGGGCAGCAAGTGCACGCGCCGCCGGGGCCTCATCAAGGGTCGTCGCACCGGCCGCCCGTCCGAAGCCCGGTCCCCGCGTCGATCGCGATGCGCAGGGGTCTCTCCTGCGTGCCGAAGGGTTCCAGCTGCCGTCCGTCCATCTTCTCGCCGAGCCGCGCGCAGTCACGCGCGATGCGACGCTGTCTGCAGAAGCGCTCGAACACAATGCCCGCCTGCTCGAAGGCGTGCTCGATGACTTCGGTGTCAAGGGCGAGATCATTCATGTCCGCCCCGGCCCTGTGGTCACGCTCTACGAACTCGAGCCGGCGCCGGGCATCAAGTCGTCGCGTGTCATCGGCCTCGCCGACGACATCGCCCGCTCTATGAGCGCGATAGCCGCCCGTGTGGCCGTCGTTCCCGGCCGCAATGCGATCGGCATCGAACTGCCGAACCAGACCCGCGAGACCGTTTATCTGCGCGAACTGATCGGCTCGCGCGATTTCGATGGCAACAAGGCCAAGCTCGCCATGGCGCTCGGCAAGACGATCGGCGGCGAACCGGTGATCGCCGATCTTGCCAAGATGCCACATCTGCTCGTCGCGGGCACCACCGGCTCGGGTAAGTCGGTCGCCATCAACACCATGATCCTGTCGCTCCTCTACAAGATGACGCCCGAGCAGTGCCGCCTGATCATGATCGATCCCAAGATGCTCGAACTCTCTGTCTATGACGGCATTCCGCACCTGCTCTCCCCGGTCGTGACGGATCCCAAGAAGGCAGTCGTTGCGCTGAAATGGACCGTCCGCGAGATGGAAGAGCGCTACAAGAAGATGTCGAAGATCGGTGTGCGCAACATCGACGGGTTCAACACGCGTGTCGCCCAAGCGCTGGAGAAGGGCGAGGTGCTGACACGCACGGTGCAGACCGGGTTCGACCGTCAGACGGGCGAAGCGATTTATGAGACGGAAGAATTCGATCTGCAGCCGCTGCCCTACATCGTCGTGATCATCGACGAAATGGCGGACCTGATGATGGTCGCCGGCAAGGATATCGAAGGTGCCGTGCAGCGCCTTGCCCAGATGGCGCGTGCGGCGGGTATCCATGTGATCATGGCCACCCAGCGTCCGTCGGTCGACGTCATTACCGGCACGATCAAGGCAAACTTCCCGACCCGCATCTCCTTCCAGGTGACCTCCAAGATCGACAGCCGTACGATCCTTGGCGAACAGGGTGCAGAACAGCTGCTCGGCATGGGCGACATGCTCTACATGGCCGGTGGCGGCCGCATCCAGCGTGTCCACGGACCTTTCGTGTCCGACCATGAGGTCGAGGAGATTGTCGCCTATCTGAAGACGCAAGGCTCGCCGCAATATCTCGAAGCGATCACCATCGACGACGACGAAGATGGCGAAGACGGTGGTGGACCGGTTGGAACGGGTAACCTCGGCGAGTCCGACGACCCCTATGACCAGGCCGTGGCCATCGTCTTGCGCGACGGCAAGGCATCTACCTCCTATGTCCAGCGCCGTCTGGGTATCGGCTACAACCGTGCCGCCTCGCTAATCGAACGGATGGAGAAGGAAGGCATCATCGGCCCTGCGAACCATGCCGGCAAACGTGAAATCCTGGTGCCGACCGAAGAGTGAGCCGGATCACGGTGGCCGGATGGAACAACACGGCATCGGGACGAGTTGCCGCAGCGGCACTGGCATTCATGGCCATGAAGCCGCCGCCTTTTTCGGCGAAACCATGGAGATATGAAGGAGTACCGCATGAACGACAAAACTGAACGCGACGCACGCATGCCGGTGGCCAGCCGTCGCCAGTTCGTCCTGGGAACGGCCGCATTCATGGCTTGCGCCGCACTGCCCTTTCCCGTTTTCGCCGCCCCCAGCGCGGCACAGCAGATCGCCGACCATTTCTCTAGTGTGAAGACCATGATGGGCGAATTCGTCCAGTTCGGACCACGCGGGGAGCAGACCGGCGGCAAGTTCTTCATCGAACGCCCCGGCAAGCTGCGCTTCAACTACGAGAAGCCCTCACCCATGCGAGTCATCTCGGACGGAAAGAACGTCGTCATCGGCAATACCAAGCTGAAGACCTGGGATCTCTACCCGCTCAACAAGACGCCGCTGAGCCTTTTGCTTGCCGAGCGGATCGATCTCGGCAACCAGATGGTTCGCGACGTGAAGCAGGAAGCGGATCTGACGACGATCGTGCTCGGCGACCGGACGATATTTGGCGATTCGACGATTACCCTGATGTTTGATCCGAAATCGTTCGAACTCCGCCAGTGGACGATCACCGACGTTCAGAAGAAGGACACGTCCGTGATGATCTTCAACGTTCAGAACGGCGTGCAGTTCGATCCGACGGTCTTCGAGATTCCGTACGCAGAAGTTCACGGTCAAAAGCGCGGCGGCTGATCAACCCGCCTGACCGAGCAGTTGTGGAGAAAGGCGGCAGGCATCAAGGCCTTGCCGCCTTTTTCTGTTCAGCCGGAATGAAATCTCCTAAACACGCTGAGACAACACGAAGGCTGTCTCATGACCCTCTCCATCACCACCTGGAACATCAACTCCGTGCGGCTGCGCCTGCCGATCGTTCAGGATTTCCTCAGGCAGGTAAATCCAGACATTCTTTGCCTGCAGGAGATCAAGTGCCAGAACGACCAGTTTCCGGCCGCGGAGATCGCGGATCTCGGTTACTCCAACATCGTCATCCACGGGCAGAAGGGCTATCACGGTGTCGCAATCTGCTCGAAGCTGCCGCTCACCGAGGATCACCGCCAGGACTATTGTGGCGTGGGCGACAGCCGTCACATCTCGGCAGTCTTTGAATGGGCCGGGCGCCGGATCCGCCTGCACAACTTCTATGTGCCGGCCGGTGGTGATGAGCCGAATCGCGATGTGAACCCAAAATTCGGTCACAAGCTCGACTTCGTTGAAGAGATGAAGCTGCTTTCGGCCGAAGCCGAGCCCAATACCGGGTCGATCCTGGTCGGTGACCTGAACATTGCGCCGCTCGAGCATGACGTCTGGTCACACAAGCAGATGCTGAAGATCGTCAGCCATACCCCGGTCGAGACCGAGGGGCTGCTCGACGTCATGCGGCAGGGCAAGTGGGTGGACCTCATGCGCCAGCACGTGCCAGCTTCCGAAAAGCTCTACACCTGGTGGAGCTACCGTGCCAAGGACTGGGCGGCCGCCGACCGTGGTCGCCGCCTCGATCATGTCTGGTCCTCTGCCGACCTCGCGCCGTTGCTTACTGGCATAGAAGTCCTCAAGGAGGCGCGGGGCTGGACGCAGCCGTCCGACCACGTTCCTGTGACGGCACGTTTTCAGGCTGCATAGCAGGCGATGGACAGGAGGCTGTTCAATTGAAGCGGGGAGCGAGAGCCTCGGATCCCTCGATCAAGGCGGCCAGGGACTGCTTTATCCGGCCTTCGACCTGCCGGGCCATTTGAGGATATTCCTCGAGCAACCGGTGAAACAGGGCCCGGGTGATGCGGATGACCTCGACGTCCTGCGTTGCCACGGCGGTGTATTTCCGCTCGACCATGGTGACCAAAGCGAGTTCCGATAGCATGACGCCAGGGCCCACGCGGGCCTCCAGATGCGGCTTGCCATCGCGCCCAATCACGTAGAGCTCAATTTCACCCCGGGCGATGACATAGGCGCATTCTGCCGGAGCCTTTTCCCGAAACAAGGCCTGGCCGGCAGCCACCTGCCGGTGTTCGGCGCCGAACGCGATGAGGCGCAGCTGATCCTTGTCCAGCCCGGAAAAGAGCGGCAATTCCGACAGGAGCTCGATGTCGTCGCTGAGTGCCATGGCCTTTGCTCCTTGCGAGCGCGTCGCAGTCCCGCCCGTCCTTGGATCGTGCATAACGCAAAACGGGGAGAGTGACGACCCATCGGCCGCCCTCATCCCCGGGTCATGCGCTCAATCCCGATCAGGGAACGATCTTATAGCCGCCGTTCTCCGTCACCAGAATTTCGGCATTGGAAGGGTCTCGCTCGATCTTCTGGCGCAGACGATAGACGTGCGTCTCCAGCGTGTGCGTGGTTACCCCGGAATTATAGCCCCAGACCTCCTCGAGCAGCACGTCGCGGGTAACGACCTTCTGACCCGCGCGATAGAGATAGCGAATGATCGCCGATTCCTTCTCGGTGAGCCGGATCTTCTTGCCGTCGTCTGTCGTCAGCAGCTTCTGGCTCGGCTTGAAAAGATAGGGCCCGACGCCGAAGGTCGCATCTTCGCTCTGCTCGTACTGGCGAAGCTGTGCGCGGATGCGGGCGAGCAGTACGGCGAAACGGAAGGGCTTGGTGACATAGTCGTTGGCGCCGGCTTCAAGGCCGAGGATGGTATCGGAATCCGTATCATGCCCGGTCAGCATGATCACCGGCGACTTGAAGCCGCCTTTGCGCAGCAGCTTGACCGCTTCTCGACCGTCCATATCCGGTAGACCGACGTCCATGATCATCAGATCCACCTGAGCGGTCTTGGCAGTCTGCATGGCGCGGGTGGCGTTGCTTTCCTGAAGCAGCGAGAACTCGTCGTAGAGCGAGAGCTGCTCGACCAGGATCTGCCTCAGATCATCGTCATCATCCACCAGCAGAATGGTCCGCGTCGTCATCCGTCATCCTTCCAGAAAGGTCCATCGGCGAAGGCCTTGCTGCCCTCTTGCACGGCATGTAAGTCGTTGCTGCAGCAGTTTAAGAGCAGACAGTACAACAATAATCACGAACAAGGCAAAAAGTCGTGACCAAGAGACCCAAGCTTTCGCAGAAGCCCGGAAAGGCTTTGGCACGCATCGTGGTCCGCTCTGCTCCGCGCGACCAGCGCCGAGCCATCCTGCAGGCAGGCCCTCTTGTCATGCCGGCCGCGATAGGAAGAAGCGGCAGGACCAGTCGTAAGCGCGAGGGTGACGGCGCGACGCCAATTGCTAGCATGCCCTTGCTGTTTGCCTTTTACCGCGGCGATCGCTTGAGCCGCCCGCTGACGTCGCTGCGGGTGCACCCCATCCGCGCCGACATGCTCTGGTGTGATGCGGAGGGCCACGCGAACTACAACCGACCGGTTCGTGCGCCCTTCAGCCCGAGCCATGAGCGGCTCCAACGGGAGGACGAGCTCTACGACCTCTGCATTGTCATGGACTGGAACTTGCGCATGCGGAAACGACGCTGCGGGTCCGCCATCTTCTTTCACTTAGCAAGACCGGGTTTCACCCCGACCGAGGGATGTGTTGCTATCCGGCGCCGTGACATGTCCCGCCTCCTGCCACACCTTGGCCGACACACCATCCTTCAGGTTCTCTGATTTCCGGTTCAGGCAAATTGGACGGCGTACCTCTTTCATCATGAAAGGATTGGCCTAGTTAGCAAGAGCGGTTGGCACCGGTGCCTAATCTCGCCGCCCCCATTTCCTTCGCGTTTACTGCGACGATTATTCCGACCTGGAGATTTTCGACATGACAGATCAACTGCATATCACCTTGAACGACGGCGCCCGCATTCCGCAGGTCGGCCTGGGGGTCTGGCAGACGCCCAACAATGAGGCAGCGCCGGCCGTGAAGGCCGCACTGGACGCGGGTTATCGCCATGTGGATACGGCCGCCGTGTATGAAAACGAGGAAGGCGTCGGTGAGGGGATCCGTCAGTCTGGTCTTGCTCGGGCCGATATCTTCCTGACCACCAAGCTCTGGAATACCGACCAAGGCTATGAGCAGACGTTGAAGGCCTTCGACGCCAGCCTGAAGCGGCTCGGTACCGACTATGTCGACCTCTATCTCATCCACTGGCCTTCCGCCCACCGCGGCCTCTTCGTCGATACCTGGAAGGCTTTCGTGAAGCTCAAGGAGGAGGGGCGGGCCAAATCCATCGGCGTCTCTAACTTCCACCCCGAGCATATCGAGAAGATCGTCGCAGAAACCGGCGTCGTGCCTGTCATCAATCAGATCGAGCTTCATCCGGATTTCCAGCAGCGCGAAGCCCGCGATTTCCACGACAAGCACAAGATCGCGACGCAATCCTGGAGCCCGCTTGGACAGGGCAAGCTGCTTGGACATCCAGTCATTGCAGACATCGCAGGCAAGCTCGGGCGTACACCGGCCCAGGTGATCATCCGCTGGCACATCGACAACGGTCTGGTGGTGATTCCGAAATCGGTCACACCCTCGCGGATCGTCGAAAACTTCAAGGTCTTCGACTTCAAGCTCTCGGCAGAGGACCTGGAGAAGCTGAATGCGCTGGATGACGCCGGTGCCCGCATCGGGCCGGATCCGAAGACAGCAACCTTCTGACCTTACGCATGACATCGACATCGTGATTGGGGAGGCCGCATTCGGCACGGATGCGGCTTTCTTGTTTTCCAGATCGTCCGCGTGTCATTGCATCGCGCGGGGACGCGGGCCGTTGCCTGCTCCTGCAATTCGCGCACCAGGCTTTCCGCTACCTGATGAAGACCCTGTAGATGTCCCCTCGTCACGGTCCGGCAGTCCTTGCCAGCACGGAACAAGATGTGACACTCTGCGCTGCCACAATTCGGGAGATTTCCATGCTGTTCCGCCGCGCCGTTCTTGCCGGTCTGTCCGCCCTTCCCCTTTTGCCCTTTGCCGCACATGCGAGCGACCTGCCGGATCTCGGCGGCAAAACCGTTGTTGTCGTGACGGAGAATGCCTATCCGCCTCTGCAGTTCGTCGATCCGAAGTCCGGTCAGCAGATCGGCTGGGAATATGACGCGATGAACGAGATCGCCAAGCGCCTGAACGCCAAGGTCGAGTACCAGAACACCTCGTGGGACGCGATGATCCAGGCGGTCTCCGACGGCCAGTACAACATCGGCATGACCGGCATCACCATCAAGGAAGAGCGGAAGGAGAAGGTTGATTTCTCCGACCCCTACATGCGCTCGGAGCAGTTCATGCTCGTGCGTGGTGACGAGAGCCGCTTCACCGATGCCAAGAGCTTTGCCGAATTCAAGGATGGTCTGGTCGGTGCGCAGCCCGGTACCACGCCCTTCTATACGGCCGTCTACGAGATCCTCGACGGCAACGAGCAGAACCCGCGCATCAAGCTGTTTGAGACCTTCGGCGCCACCGTCCAGGCGCTCAAGACCGGTGACGTCGATGTCGTCCTGACAGATGGCACGGCCGGCAAGGGGTATGTCGATGCCTCTAACGGCGGCCTGAAGCTCGTCGGCGGCCCGCTCGGTTCGGAAGATTTCGGCTTCATCTTCACCAAGGGTTCCGATCTCGTTGCTCCGGTGAACGCAGCCATCGCTTCGATGAAAGCCGATGGCACGATCGAAGCGCTGAACAAGAAGTGGTTCCTCGACTACAAGATGGGCGAATGAGCCACTTCGATACCTGCGACCTGAAGGCGGGTGACTGATGGCTTTCCAAACCCTGCCTCAGGGCGACCAGAAGGGCGATCGGCCATGGTGGCTGATCGCCTTCGTCGTGTTGGCGATGGCGCTCGGCCTCGTCATCTTCGTCAGCGATCTCTATGCCCAGGTCTTTAACACCATCGTCAAAGGATTGAGCGTCACGGTCTTCGTGACACTGATCGGTTTCCTGCTGGCGACGGCGCTTGGCCTGCTGATTGCGCTGCTCGGCATGTCGGACCACATGGTCCTTCGCCAGACGGCCCGCTTCTATGTGGAAGTGGTGCGCGGCATCCCGATCCTGGTTTTGCTCTTCTACATCGCCTTTGTCGGCGCCCCCGCCTTTGTGGCGCTCTACAATCTCGTGACCGCCCCGTTGATCTCGATCGGCTTGACGGACGAGATGGTGGTGCGGGACTTTTCGCTGATGTGGCGCGCCATCATCGCTCTGATGATTGGCTACTCAGCCTTTATCGCGGAGATTTTTCGCGCCGGCATTCAGTCGATTGACAAGGGACAGATCGAAGCGGCGAAAGCCTTGGGGCTCGGCCGTGGCCAGCGGTTCCGGCTGGTGGTCTTCCCACAGGCCATTCGCGTAATCTTCCCCCCGCTCTCCAACGATTTCGTCGCGATGGTGAAGGATAGCTCGCTCGTCTCGGTGCTTGGTGTGGCCGACATCACCCAGATGGGCAAGGTCTACGCCTCCGGCTCCTTCCGCTTCTTCGAGACCTATTCGATCGTCGCCTATGTCTATCTGGTGCTGACGATCGGCCTTTCGATCGTTTTGCGCGGTTTCGAGAAGCGCATGCGAAGCCGCATGCGCGACTGATCCCCTTTCTCAGTAGCGCTCTGGCACATACATCTCGGCTGGCACCGGGTGGCGGATGTAGTCGGCATTCCGCACCCGGGCCGGAAGCTCGATTGTCTCCTTCGGCACGTGTTCATAAGGCACCTGCGACAGGAGATGGGCGATCATGTTGAGCCGTGCCTTCTTCTTGTCGACGGCCTGGACAACCCACCATGGGGCCTCCGGGATATGCGTGCGATCCAGCATCTCCTCCTTGGCCCGGGTATAGTCTTCCCAATGCACGCGGCTCTCCAGGTCCATCGGTGATAGCTTCCACTGTTTCAGCGGATCGTTGATGCGCATGCGGAAGCGGAATTCCTGCTCCTCATCGGTGATCGAGAACCAGTACTTCACGAGGATGATCCCGGAGCGCACCAGCATGCGCTCGAACTCCGGGACGGAGCGGAAAAACTCCTCGAGCTCGTCAGGCGTGCAAAAGCCCATGACGCGCTCGACGCCGGCACGATTGTACCAGGAGCGGTCGAAGAGCACCATTTCGCCGGCTGTCGGCAGATGCTGCACGTAGCGCTGGAAATACCACTGGCTGCGTTCCCGCTCCGTCGGGGCAGGCAATGCCACGACCCGGCAGACACGCGGATTGAGCCGCTGGGTGACCCGCTTGATCGCGCCACCTTTGCCAGCCGAATCTCGGCCCTCGAACAGCACCACCATCTTCAGCTTCTTGTACTGAACCCAGTCCTGGAGACGAACCAGTTCATGCTGCAGACGAAACAGTTCCCGAAAGTAGATCCTACGATCGATGGTCGGTTCAGACATCCCGTCTGCGACCAGCTGATCGAGCCGATCCTCGTCCAGCTGCTGTTCGAGCTCCTCGTCGAAGCTGTCGATGATCTCTGTCTTGATGCGATGGATGTCTTCGTTCATGGCGGTTTTCCGGCGGGACGTGGGCGATACTGACGAAGATCAAGCATGCTTGCACGACCGCTTCATGACAGGCGCATGTCCCGGGCTCAGCGAAGCAATTGCCGACAATCGGGAAAACTGATATGACGCCCCCCATGGGATCGAAATTCGGATGCCTCGCGAACCAGTTCATCGTGCTGCAGGACCACAAGCGTCTGCCGGCACGCTTCTTCGCGCGCGTTCAAGGGGCCTTGGCGAGCCTTCGCGGCTGACCGCCTTCGGCTGCGGCCGACCTCGTTGCATCCTCAAAAACAAGATCCCTTTTCCTCAGTCTGGACGGAACACACCCATGAGCGCACCCCGCACCCTTTACGACAAGATCTGGGACGACCACGTCGTCGATCGCCAGGACGACGGCACCTGTCTCCTCTATATCGACCGTCACCTCGTTCACGAAGTGACGAGCCCCCAAGCCTTCGAAGGTCTGCGGATGGCCGGTCGCAAGGTCCGCGCTCCGCAGAAGACGCTCGCCGTCGTCGACCACAATGTTCCGACTTCCCCGGACCGCCATCTTGGCATCAAGAACGAGGAAAGCCGCATCCAGGTTGAGGCGCTCGCCAACAATGCCGCTGAATTCGGCGTCGAATACTATTCGGCCTCCGACAAGCGCCAGGGTATCGTTCACATCGTCGGTCCGGAACAGGGTTTCACCCTGCCCGGCATGACTATCGTTTGCGGCGACAGCCACACCTCGACCCATGGCGCCTTCGGCGCTCTCGCGCATGGTATCGGCACGTCGGAAGTCGAGCATGTGCTCGCGACCCAGACGCTTATCCAGAAGAAGGCAAAGAACATGCTGGTGCGCGTCGACGGGAAGTTGCCCGAAGGCGTGACCGCAAAGGACATCATCCTTGCGATCATCGGTGAAATCGGCACGGCTGGCGGTACCGGCCACGTCATCGAATTCGCCGGGGAAGCGATCGAGGCCCTGTCAATGGAAGGCCGCATGACCGTCTGCAACATGACGATCGAAGGCGGTGCCCGCGCCGGTCTGATCGCACCGGACGAAAAGACCTTTGAATACATCAAGGGCAAGCCGCGCGCTCCGAAGGGTGAGGCCCTCGAGCAGGCAATTGCCTATTGGAAGACGCTGAAGTCCGACGAAGGCGCTCATTTCGATCGCGTCGTCGTGCTCGATGCCGCAAACCTGCCGCCGATCGTCTCCTGGGGTTCGTCGCCGGAAGACGTGGTCTCGGTTCAGGGCGTCGTTCCGAACCCGGACGACATTGCGGACGAAAACAAGCGCAGCTCCAAGTGGCGTGCGCTCGACTATATGGGTTTGAAGCCGGGCACGAAGATCACCGACATAGCCATCGACCGCGTCTTTATCGGTTCCTGCACCAACGGCCGTATCGAAGATCTGCGGGAAGTCGCCAAGGTGGTCGAAGGAAAGACGGTCGCTCCGACGGTATCGGCGATGATCGTTCCGGGCTCTGGCCTGGTGAAGGAACAGGCGGAAGCCGAAGGTCTCGACAAGATCTTCAAGGCCGCCGGCTTTGACTGGCGCGAGCCGGGCTGCTCCATGTGCCTTGCAATGAACGACGACCGCCTGAAGCCGGGCGAGCGCTGCGCCTCGACCTCGAACCGCAACTTCGAGGGTCGTCAGGGCTTCAAGGGCCGGACGCATCTGGTGTCGCCTGCGATGGCTGCGGCTGCGGCCGTTGCCGGCCACTTCGTCGACATCCGCGATTTCAAGTAAGCCGTCAGTCGACAAACCCAGACTTCAACCGCCCGCTCACCAGCGGGCGGTTTCTTTTTGCCGCCCGGCTTGCAAAGACAAACGGAGCGGCTATCGTTGTCACAAATCTGTCACATGCCGCCCGCGGGTTTCCCATGATCATCAGTGAATTCGACTTCTCGACCCGCAGGCTGCGGTCGTGAGCGCCGTTGCCGTCGGCCTCGCACTGGTTGCCGCCATATTGCATGCGAGCTGGAATGCCTTCCTGCGAACGGGTGCGGACCGGCTCTGGTCGATCACGGTGATGAGCCTCGCCGGAAGCATCATCTGCCTGCCCTTCCTGTTCATTCTGCCGGTTCCCGGCTCCGCCGCATGGCCCTATATCCTGGTCTCGTCCGGGTTGCAGGTCGGCTACAGTCTCTTCCTCGTCGCTGCCTACCGCCACGGGGAGCTCGGTCAGGTCTATCCGATCGTACGCGGTACCGTACCGCTATTGGTGACACTCGGCGGATTTCTTTTCTTCGGCGAGGTGCTCGGGCCCTGGCAAACGCTGGGCGTTGTGCTGATCGCTGCCGGCATCATGAGCCTGTCGCTTGGCAGAACGAGAGCGGCGACCGCGTCCATTCTGTTTGCGCTGGCCACCGGTCTGATCATTGCCTGCTATTCCACGGTGGATTCGCGCGGGGTGAAAATGGTCGAGCAACCCGCGGCCTATGCGCTCTGGGTGCTCTTCCTGTTTGGTGTCATGATCACAATCGTCTTCCTGGGCACTCGACGTGGCCTTGCCATAGATCTGCGATCTCCGGTGACTTGGAAGGCAGCCGGTGGCGGTGTCGTGGCCATGCTGGCCTATGGTCTTGTGGTTGTCGCCTATGCCCATGCACCGGCTGGTCTCGTCACCGCAGTCCGCGAGACGAGTGTGGTCTTTGCCGTGCTGATCGGTGCCCTTCTCCTCGGGGAGCCGTTGACGCTGCGCCGTATGGTGGCATGCATCATCGTGGCAGGCGGCGCGATCAGCGTCAGTCTCTGAAGACAGACAGGCTCCAGTACAGATATGCAAAAGGCCCCGGAATCCGGGGCCTCTCGTGAACTTGGAATGGCAGGTTACTCGGCCGAGTCGGCGGAGTCAGCGTTGAGCTGACCATATTTTTCTTCGCCGATCTTGGAGAGAAGCTCGAGCTGGGTCTCGAGGAAGTCGATGTGGCCCTCTTCGTCTATCAGAAGCTGTTCAAAGATCTTCATCGAGACGTAATCGCCGGCCTGATAACAGATGTCGCGCGATGCCTTGTAGGAGGTGCGGGCGTCGTATTCGCCTGCGAGATCGGCCTCAAGCACTTCCTTGACGTTCTGGCCGATACGGAGCGGAGCAACCTGCTGCAGGTTCGGATGGCCTTCGAGGAAAATGATCCGGTCGATGATCTTGTCGGCGTGCTGCATTTCCTCGATCGACTCGGCCCGCTCCTTCTTGGCGAGCTTCGTGTAGCCCCAGTCGTTCAGCAGGCGGTAATGCAGCCAGTACTGGTTGACTGCGCCAAGCTCGAGGAACAGCGCCTCGTTGAGCCGTTCAATGACCTTCGGATCACCCTTCATGATGTTCTTCCCTCGTATGAAATCAATGCGGGAACTCTAACGTCAGCATCAAACGCTGTCGAGGGGTTTTAGAAGGATTCTAATTTTTGCGGTGGGCGCGGATGTTCATACAAATGAGCGCCGAAGCGGTTCGGCTTTCCCGGATCTTCAAGGGATTGCCGGACCTGTGGAGCGATGTGAAAGCGCAGAGGTGGGGGAGCAGGTTTCGGGGAGGAAAGTTCAGCCTGCGGCACGACGCGAGGCCGTCAGGGCCTGACGGCGTTCGGCAAGGGCTGCCTTCTGCTCTTCGTGGAACTGCTTCAGGCGCTCCATGAAGTTGATGACCTTGGTCTCCTCGGTCTTGCGCAGGGCGTGATATTCTTCGGTGGTGCGAATGATGAGGTCAACGACGTTGGGGAAGCATCCGCAGCAGCGACCACGTTTGCCCATGGCATGATAAACCTTGCCGGGAACGATCAACTGCCAACAGTCCTCATCGAGCATCTCAGTGATGACGGCCTTGATCTCTTTGTCGGTGATGTAATTACAGCTGCAGACCAGCATGGTCGGGCACTCGTCAAACATGACATTCACTGTCGCCTTTCTCGTAAACACGATGGCCTTTGTCAAGAAAAATCGCAGACACGGAGACAGATGTGATCGATCCCGGTCTGCAGCGGATCAATGGAAGTTGCGCCCCTTCGGCATGAGGTCGGCCATGGCGCTGCGACGGGGATGGCCAGGCGGTGGGGCGGCCGCGAGGGCTGGACGGTCAGGCTTTTCCGGCTTTGCCTGACGCTGGCCGACGCCCGGACGGCGGACTTCGTCTGCATGGGCAAGTGTATCAAACGTCTTTAAGTCTCCCAGAAGCAGACCCAGCCGAGCGCTGGCATCGACCAGATGGTCAGCCACGACATGGATGACGCCATGAGCCTTCTGCAGGCGCCCGCGCAGGGCCACCAGCCGAGCGCCCATTACGATGGGCCGGTAGTGCTCGAAGACCTTGGGCCAGACGATGACATTCGCCGTGCCGGTTTCATCTTCGATGGTCATGAAGATCACGCCCTTGGCCGAACCCGGGCGCTGACGCACGAGAACGAGGCCGGCAATCTCTACCTTTGCCCCGTGCGGTATGTTTTCCAGATCTGCGGCAGACCTGAGGCCGGCGCGGTGCATGGCCTCGCGGAGGAACGAGACGGGATGAGCCTTGAGCGAGAAAGTCAGGGTGCGGTAATCACTCAATACCTCCTCTCCGGGTGGCATGCAGGGAAGCGTCATCTCCGCCTCCTTCTGGAGGTCATCCTGCCGAACGGTTTCGAAAAGGGGCAGGACTTCAACCGCTGCCTCCCCGTCCAGCGCCTGGGCGGCCCAGAGCGCATCACGCCTGGACAGGCCCAGCGATGAAAAGCAATCCGCGTCCGCGAGCTTCTCGATCACCGCGCGCGGAAGCCGCGTGCGCAGCCACAGGTCGCGTACGGAATCATACCCGATCCCCTTTCGCGCAACGAGAAGATCGACGGCCTCCTTCGGCATACCCTTGATCTGACGAAAACCGAGGCGCACCGCTTTTTTCGAGCGAATGACGCCCTTCATCGAGCGATGACGGCCGGCAATGCGCCCGGGATCAAAAGCACATTCTGCGTCCTCGTCCCCTTCGAGCAGGCAATCCCAATGCGAATGATTGACGTCGACAGGACGGATGTCCACGCCATGTTCGCGTGCGTCGCGAACCAGCTGGGCGGGCGCATAGAAGCCCATGGGCTGTGAATTCAGGATCGCGGCGCAGAATACATCGGGATAGAAGGCCTTGAACCAGCAGGAGACATAGACCAGCAGGGCGAAGGAGGCGGCATGGCTTTCCGGAAAACCGTATTCGCCGAAACCTTCGATCTGGCTGAAACAGCGGGCGGCGAAATCCTGATCATAGCCGCGGCGGACCATGCCTTCCACCATGCGTTTCTGGAAGCTCGAGACCTGGCCGGTGCGGCGAAAAGTGGCCATGGCGCGCCTTAGGCGGTCGGCCTCTGCGGGGGTGAATTCGGCGGCGGTGATGGCGATCTGCATCGCCTGCTCCTGGAAGAGCGGCACGCCGAGTGTACGCTCCAGCACTGTGCGCAGTTCCTCGCTTGGATACTCGATCGGCCTGCCGGCCAACAGGTCTTCCCGGCGTTTCAGGTAGGGATGGACCATGTTGCCCTGGATCGGGCCAGGGCGGACGATCGCAACCTCGATGACCAGATCATAGAAACGGCGAGGCTTCAGCCGCGGCAGCATACTCATCTGGGCGCGGCTTTCGATCTGGAAGACGCCGATCGTGTCGGCGCGGCAGATCATGTCATAGACCTCCGGGCGCTGGTCCTGATTGACGGAGGCCAGGCTCTCGTGTCGATCGTAATGAGCGGACAAAAGCTTGAAGGCCTTGGCGAGGCAGGTGAGCATGCCGAGCGCCAGCACGTCGATCTTCAGGATCTTGAGCGTATCGAGATCGTCCTTGTCCCACTCGACCATGAAACGACCGTCTGCCGTGTTCATGATCGGGACGACTGCATCGAGACGATCACGGGTGATGACGAAGCCGCCGACATGCTGTGACAAATGGCGGGGGAAGCCCTGCAGGGTCTGGGCATAGGTCAGGACCCGCCTTGTGGTTGGATCCTGCAGGTCGAGACCTGCCGCCTTTGCCTGCTCCTCGGTGAAGTCGCTGGTCCACCAGCCCCAGATCGAACCGGCAAGCGCCGACTGCACATCCTCGGAAAGCCCGAAGGCCTTGGCGACCTCACGCCCCGCCGAACGGGCACGATAGCTGATGACGGCAGCGGTCAGAGCGGCATGCTCCCGACCATAGGTGTCGTAGATGAAGCGGATGACATCCTCGCGCCTTTCGTGTTCGAAATCGACGTCGATGTCCGGCGGCTCGTCACGTTCGGTGGAGATGAAGCGATCAAAGAGCAGCGTCGTCTTCTGGGGGTCGACCTCCGTAATGCCGAGACAGAAGCAGACCGCTGAGTTGGCGGCCGATCCGCGGCCCTGGCAGAGAATGCCGACCTCACGGGCATGGCCGACGATCCGATAGACGGTCAGAAAATAGGGCTCGTAGCGTTTTTCCGCGATCAGCTTCAGCTCATAGTCGAGAAGCCCGAGGACCTTTTTCGGGATGCCGTCCGGATAGCGGCTTCGTGCGCCTTCATAGGTCAGACGGCGCAGCGCAAGTGCGGGAGATTCGCCCTCGAAGATCTCGTCCGGATATTGATGCGACAGCTCATCCAGCGAAAAATTGAGCTGGCTAAAGAATCGAATATTGTTGTCGAGAGCCTCCGGCCACGCGCGCAGGAGCCGGGCCATTTCCGCCGGGCTTTTCAAATGGCGTTCTGCATGCGGATGCAGTCGCAAGCCTGCTTCGGCGATCGTGACATGTTCGCGGATGGCAATCGCAACATCGGCAACGGGCTTGCGATCCGGCGCATGGTAAAGCGCATCGTTTGTGGCAATCAGCGGCAGGCCGAGACGGCTGGCGATCCCGGCGAGTTCGGCGAAGGTCTTCTGATCGAAACCATCATAGCGGGGAGTGAGGGCGAGATAGAGGCGATCGTCCAGCCGGGCCCGGATGGGCGCGAGGCGGGTCTCGAACGCTTCGACATCGACAGCTTCCGGCAGGGAAGGCGGCATGGCCACGAAGAGAATATCCTCAGACCATTCCAGGAGATCCGTCTGCCAAAGCGTGCAGACGCCCTTCTTTGAGCGAAGATTGCCCTGGCTCAGCAGGCGGCAGAGATTACCCCATCCCTTCCGGTTTTTCGGATAGGCGAGAAGTTCGGATGTGTCGTCGGCAAAGACCAGGCGGGCACCGGCGCGGAATTCGAGGCCGTTCAGCTTGGCGGAGGCATGCAGGCGAACGACACCCGCAACCGTGTTTCGATCGGCAAGGCCCAGGCCCGAGAGGCCCAGGAGAAGCGCCCGCTCCACCAGTTCCTCGGCATGGGACGCTCCGTCGAGAAAGGAAAAATTGCTGCGCAGGCCGATTTCGTAAAAGGGTCTCACGGTCATGGCCGATGCCTCACGCGAAGAAGCCCTGGAGAAACCAGGTCGGCGTGACCGTGCGTCGCTCGTAGAGCCCTTCCCGATAGAGCCAGAAGCGCTGACCTTCGGTATCTTCTATGCGGAAGTAATCTCGCGGAGGTGCGTCTTCGCCATCCACCCACCATTCCGGGGCGAGACGTTCCGGTCCATCTGCCCTCAGGATGCGCCGTTGAACCCGGCGCCAGCGAAAGCTGGCTGGCGGACCATCGGGTACGGCGGACATGACCTCGACTTCTTCGGGACGATCAAGCAGGCGCAAGGGACGAGGACCACGTGCCGATCTTGCCGCATCGCGTGTCGACGAGGAGGGGGTGGCGAGCGACTTCAGCGCATCGGTGACGGGCACATGCAGCGCCGCTCTCTCCGGCCAATGGCTGCCAAGCGATACGGGCAGGCGCAGGGCCCGCTCTCCCAACCGCGCAGCGACCTGGTCAAGAAAGCGTGTCAGATCTTCCCCGTCGTCCTCCTCTCTCGCCAGAGTCGGTTGCGCATCATCGAACGCCTCGCTCAGCAGAACGTTGAGACGGAGAAGCTCGAAGCCGAAGCCGGCGTCGAGGCCATCCCGCAGCACGGAGAGCCTTTCCTCGAACAATGCCCGGATGCGCATTGCATCACGCAAGGGGACGGAGGCGCCGACCTCGATGCGGAAGACGCGGCCATCCACCCGAAAGACCAGGAGTTCGAAGAGGCGGCCACCCTCGCCCCGTGCCTCGAGCGATGTCTTGAGGCCGGCTGCCAGGCGGCCGGCGAGATCGATGACCTGATCCTCCGCCATGATCGGGTCGGCGAGACGGCGCTCGGCCGACAGGAGGGGCAGATGGCGCCTTGGCGAGATCGGCTCGCCTTCCCGGCCGAGTGCCTGGTCCAGGCGGAGCATCGGGCCGGAACCGAAGCGGCGCGTGATCGGTGGCCTGGGTGCCGCCAGCAGATCGGCTATCGTCTTCAGCCCGACCCGGGCAAGATCCATGACCGTCTGTGCTTCAAGCCTCAGGGCGGCGATCGGGAGCGGCGCGAGTGCCGCAGCCGCCTCGGATGGTGCCACGCGTTGAGGGCCGCCAAAGCGGCTGCAGGCGCGGGCGAGGCCCGGTGTCGGGCCGACGGAGATGCGGACGGCGAAGCCAAAGGCGGTGAGGCGGTGATCGACATCCTGGATCAGTCTCTCCTCGCCGCCGAAGAGATGGGCGCAGCCGGTGATGTCCAGCATCAGACCGTCCTCGCCATCCAGCGCGACCAACGGCGTATAGCGGTCACACCAGTCGGCGATGGCTTCCAGCAAGGCCCGGTCGGCGGCAGGGTCTGCCTCGACTACGTCAAGTCCGGCGCAGATGGCACGTGCCTCGGCCAGCCCTTGCCCGACCCGCAGACCGAGGATCTCGGCCGCCTCGTCCAAGGCCGTGATGCGCATGGCATTGGCGATCCGACCGGCGCAGACGAAGGGCGGCCGTTTAGGATGCACGATCGAGGCGGGGGGCAAACGCCAGGAGAGACCCCATCGACGCCGAGCGATGCGGTCGGTCGGAAGCTTTGGGAAAAACAGTGACAGGATACGGCGATCCGAGGACGGGTGACTCGAAATGCTTGAAGAGGCGAAGGCGGCGGTCATCGGAATTCCACTCCAGAATGAGTTCGGGGGAGCCCGGGATGCGGGACTTCTCCGGAACGATGCGAAAAACAGGGGATCCGATGCTGCCGCCCAGCAGGGATCCGTCGGCGAGGTATCGCGCCGCCGCCGGCGCGGTTTCGACAGAAAGACGAAGCAGAGCGCTTGAAGCCTCTTCCTCGCCGGCCTGTCGCAGGAGCAACAGCCTGCCACCGGTGGCGCGAGCCTTCAGGCTCAGGCGCCGGCTTTCGGTGAGGCCGAATTTCTTCGGATTGCCATGCACTTCAAGGAGGATGGCAGAGAAGGCGCGCGAGGCGAGTGCTGCCTCGACAAGCCAAAGTGCATCCTCGATGCGGCGTGGCAGAGCATGCACCAGCGTGACCGGCGACAGCCCGAAATCGAGAAGACCGGGCGCATAAGCGAGACCCGCTTCACGGACGACATGGGGATCCGCGACGAAAAGCAGGCGTCGTTTTGCCTGTGCATCTTTCTCTGCAGCCATGAGTGCCAGAGCCAGACCGAAGCCCATCACCGCCCCTGACTGTTGCAACCTCCGGCCTCGCATTTCGAGCAGATTTCCCCGCGCCAGCATCTGGTCCATCAGAGTTTCGAAGAGGTTCTCTCGTGCAAGGTCCTCGTTTGCCGCATGATCTCCGGCCTGGGGGACCAGGCTTGCCACCAGGCGCGCGGCATGGTCCGGCTTTCCCTCGATCCGGGCAATTGCCTCCCGCAAGGCAAAAAGCGTCTCACGCGCCTGAGGGCTCTCGCCCATGACGATCTCTCCTAGTGAATTGTTCTCTATTTGTTCTTATGGATTCCAGAGCTTCACAAAAGAGTCAACCGGATTCAAATAAGAATTTATTCCTTGTCCGAATTCGCTCTCGAAATGAGGAGGCAAAACGCCTATATGTTCGGCAAGTAAGGAGTATCCATGGCCCGCATAGACCAGAGCGAGGATTGGCGCGAACGGCATGCCCCGACGATCAGCACGTTTGAGTCGCTGGCGATCGAGGCTTATGGCCACCTGCCGCAGGAATTCCGCGACCTGAGCAAAGATCTCATCATCGAGATTGCCGATTTCCCGACCGACGAAGTCTTCGAAGACATGGCGCTCGAAACGCCCTTCGACCTGCTCGGCCTGTTCGAGGGGCGCGGGATTTCCGAGCGTTTCTCCATGGAAACCGGCATGATGCCGAACCGCATCATCCTCTATCGCCGCCCGATTCTCGACTATTGGGCCGAGAACGAGGAGACCTTGGGTGACATCATCACGCATGTGCTCATCCATGAAATCGGTCATCATTTCGGCCTGTCGGACGACGACATGGAGCGGATCGAGGCAAGCGCCGAAGAGGCCGCGGCCGCAGAGCGGTAACGCCGACCCACCGTCATTCTTCACCGAAGGCCCCCTGAGACGCACCGCAAGAAACGGGTGGGCGAGCCATGCCCGCCTTGCCTATGACGACCTCCCATCAATGGAGGTCTTCATCATGAACAGTCTTTTTGGCCAGGTTGCCATCATCACCGGCGCATCATCCGGAATCGGACGGGCAACGGCCCGTCTCTTTGCCGAACATGGGGCCAGCGTCGTCTTGAATGCCCGGGGCGCCGAAGCACTCGAAACCGTCGCGCGTGAGATCCGGCAGACCGGCGGCCAGGCTGCGGCTGTTCCCGGCGACGTGACCCTTGCCGAGACACATGCGCGCCTAGTGGATGTGGCCATCAGTGAATTCGGGCGACTCGACATCGCAATCAACAATGCCGGCACGGTTGGAAAGATCGGTCCTCTCGCCGGTCTCGATCCAGAGACCTGGCATGACGTGCTCGACGGCAACCTGACCTCTGCCTTCCTGGCGGCTCGGGCGCAAATTCCGGCCATGCTGACCAGTGGCGGTGGCGCTCTGGTCTTCGTTTCCAGTTTTGTCGGTACGAGTGTCGGCCTGCCCGGCATGGCCGCGTATGGTGCGGCCAAGGCCGGGCTGATGGGCCTGGTGAAGGGGATCACCGCCGATTATGCGGCCACGGGAATCCGCGCCAATGCCCTGCTTCCCGGCGGCACCGATACAGCCATGGCCGGGGATCAGGCCCAGAGAGACTGGGCCGCGTCGCTGCATGCGCTGAAGCGGATCGCACAGCCGGAGGAGATCGCGGCGGCCGCTCTTTTCCTCGCAGGCCCCATGGGCAGTTTCGTTGCCGGTTCGGCGCTTTATGCCGATGGCGGCAATGCGGCGGTCAAATAAACGGGTATCGCCCTAGCGGCTCCCTCAATTCGCATGGCCGAAACGGGCACGATAGGCCGTCGGGCTGGTTGCAAGGCGGGCACGGAAATGGTGGCGGAGCGTGGCCGGCGTGCCAAAGCCTGAGGCCATGGCGATATCATCGAGAGAGAGGGCTGTATGGCGCTCCAAGAGATCGCAGGCATGGCGCAGCCGGCGGGCGAGAAGAAACTCACCCGGGCTGGTGCCGGTCAGATCACGGAACCGGCGCTGAAAGGTGCGGGCACTCATGCCGGCGCGCCGAGCCATGTCGGAAAGGGTAATCTCGTGCTGCAGGTTGAGGTCGATCCAATCGATCAACGGACCCAGCCTGCGGCCCTCGCGGTCCTGCGGTACCGGCTTGACGATGAACTGTGCCTGGCCACCCTCGCGATGAGGTGGAACAACCAGGCGCCGGGCAACGCTATTGGCGGCCTCGGCGCCGAAATCGCGGCGCACGACATGCAGGCAGAGATCAATGCCGGCGGCACTGCCGGCAGCCGTGAGGATTTCGCCTTCATCAACATAAAGCACATCGGGATCGAGGCGGATATCGGGGTGTCGCGCCGCGATCGCATCGGCATAACGCCAGTGCGTCGTGGCGCGGCGGCCATTGAGCAGGCCGGTGGCGGCGAGCACGGCCACGCCTGAGCAGAGGGACATCAGACGGGCACCCCGGGCATGGGCGGATCGCAGGGCAGCCACAAGCGAGGCCGGCACCGCTTCGTCGATCCCGCGCCAGCCGGGGACGACAACCAGATCCGCCTCCTGCATCAGTTCCAACCCACCGGCCGTGGCGACGGTGAGCCCACCGGCGGCACGCAGAGGTCCCGGCTCGATAGCGGCCGTGGCATGGCGATACCAGCCGTCTCCCATTTCCGGGCGGGCAAGACCGAAGACCTCGACCGCAACACCGAATTCGAAGGTGCAGAGCCCGTCATAGGCGAGCGTCACGACGCGCGGACCTGTCAGCGATGATGAGGCGAAGGGCGAAACCCACGATGGCATTTGGCGTGATCTTTACGAATGTTGTCATTCACGCCAGTTTTGCGGAAAAGCAGGAAAAGGCAAGGTCCGCTCGTCAAACACCGAAAGGAGCCCCTCATGCCGAGCCTTGTGACTGAAATCCCCGCCGCCGATCCTACCCTCGTTGCCGCGCACTACGCCGCAAGGCTCGCCATAGAAACCGACTGCTGGGACGTGCACGAAGTGATGAGCCGGGACGAGGCCGATTTCGTGCTGCTCGATGTGCGGGGACCGAAGCTTTTCGAAAAGGCGCATGTGCCCGGTGCGATTAACCTGCCGCATGGCAAGATGACCGAGCGGAAGATGGCGGAATGGCCGGCAGACACGCTTTTCGTCGTCTATTGCGCCGGGCCGCATTGCAACGGCACCGATCGGGCAGCCCTGCGCCTTTCGCGGCTCGGTCGCAAGGTCAAGGTCATGATCGGCGGCATGACCGGCTGGGCGGATGAGGGTTTCGAGGTCGCCAGCGGCGCCTGATCTAACCTGCCAGTTCGCTCATCCCGCCAGATGGGCGAATTCGGCTACGACCTCTTCGTAGACCCGGCGCTTGAAGGGTACGATCAGGGCGGGGAGGTCCTGCATCGGTTTCCACTCCCAAGCGTCGAATTCCGGATCATGACCACCGGGGGGCGGATTGATGGCGATCTCATTTTCCTCGCCCTCGAAGCGAAAGGCGAACCAGCGTTGGGTCTGGCCCCGGAACTTGCCCTTCAGGCCGATGCCGATCAATTCGCCTGGCAGGTCGTAGTTGATCCAGCGGCTTGCCTCGGCCAGAAGCGAGACGGTCTTGATACCCGTTTCCTCATAAAGTTCGCGCATGGCAGCGGGAAGCGCATCTTCGCCGGGATCGATACCACCCTGCGGCATCTGCCAGAGCTGTGGCGAGCCGTCATATTCGGAATTACCTTCGGGAATGCGCCGACCGGACCAGACGAGCCCTTCCCGGTTGAGCACCATGATCCCGACACAGGGGCGATAGGGAAGATCTTCGGCCTTTACCTTTGGCTTCGTCGACAGGGGCTCGGTCATGGTGTCCTCAGGGTCTATTTTCATTGGCCAGGGCGGAAACGCCGACAAATTCGATGCCGCGTGCGACAGCTTCATCGCGCCACTCGGCCACAGCAGCAATCGTCTCATCGAAGGCGGCCCCGACTCCGATCGCCTGGCCGTTGCGCCGTGCGACGCGCTCAAGTTCGTCGAGTTTGGCGAGAATTGCTTGGCGATCGACCTGTGCGTCGATCATGACGTCGGCATAAGCATGAGGGAAGCCGATCGCCTTGGCGAAATCACCGGAGAGGGAGCGTGCGGTCGAGCCATCATCGAGAAAGAGCAGACCCCGTTTGCCAATGTCGCGCATGACAGGGTCCATCGCCTTGTCATCGGACAGGAACCGGGCTCCCATGTAGTTCATGATGCCAGTGTAGTTGGTGATCTGCGCCATGGCCTGATGCAGATTGGCCAGATTGCTCGCCGCGGCCTTGTCGGCGAGCAGAGTGCCGCGGCCAGGATCATTGGCAGGATAGTCGAATGGCTCCATCGGCACCTGGAGCACGATCTCGTGCCCCTTGCGCCTGGCCTCCTGCATCCAGCGCTGCAGGCTGTTGCCAGTGGCTGCAAAGGCGAGCGTGATGTCCTCGGGCAGTTCACGAATGGCCTTCTGGCTGCCCGTCTGGCTGAGGCCGATACCGCCGATGACGATCGCGATGCGTGTGCCTCGCGCTCCGGACCAGGGGCGGGCGTAGAAGTCCACCGGGCGCAGACCGGAGGCGGAAACAATCGGTAGCTCCCCTGCATCCGTCACCTCGATCAGATCTTCGTTGGGCTGCCCGGCAAGCCGCGGGTCCTGTGTAGGACTGGCCCCGATGACGACCGGACCCTGCCGGGAATTCGGGCTGAAGGTGGTGACGACATTGCCGTCGGCCGTGGTTGTGCGACGAATCACGGCGCCATCGTTCGGGCCGCTCGTCGCAATGCCGGTGGATTCGTCCGTCGGGTCTCGCCCTGCCTGACTTTCGCTCACGGCAGCGGGTTCAGGTGGTGCCGGTGTCAGCCCAATCGGCGGCTCGGTCAGAAGTGCCGTTGGCGAAAGAGTCGTCCAGGCAGATAGGCCTCCAAGGGCAAGAACAGCGAACACTGACGACACCGTGGACATGCGGAGGCGCGCCTTGCTTTGGCTCTTGCCCTTTCGCTCCTGACCGAGCGGTGCATGAAGGTCCATGCGAAACTTCCAGTGATGCCTGTGGCCCAGATACGAAGAGGCCGCCCGCGCATCGTGGATACGCGGGCGGCCGATTCAAAAGTCTTACTGCAGCGAAGCCTTCTGAGGATCGGCCGGGAAGGCCGGATCATTCTTCACCCCGCGCAGCAGATCAAGCGCGTAGTTGAGCTGCACGTCGTCCTTGGCTTCCGGCGGCACATAGGCAACGGAGCCCGAACCTTCCTCGTCCTCGTTCTGGCCCTTGATGTGGCCAGGAAGCGAGGATTCGCCTTCGGTGCGAACCTTGCCCTGAAGCTCTTCCGGCAACGGCTGTTCGACCTTGATGTCGGGCTCGATGCCGGTTCCCTGGATCGAATTGCCAGACGGCGTGTAGTAGAGCGCGGTCGTCAGACGCAGCGCACCCTTGTCGCCCATGGGGATGATAGTCTGGACGGAGCCCTTGCCGAAGGAGCGTGTACCAAGAACCGTGGCCCGCTTCAGATCCTGAAGGGCGCCGGCAACGATTTCCGATGCCGATGCCGAACCGCCATTGATCAAAACGACCACAGGCTTGCCGTCGGCCAGATCGCCCGCAGTTGCGTTGAACCGTCGCGTATCCTGCGGATCCCGGGAGCGGGTCGAAACCACTTCACCACGTTCCAGGAAGGCGTCGGAAACGTAGATAGCCTGGTCGAGAAGGCCACCCGGATTAAGGCGGAGGTCAAGGACGTAGCCCTTCAGCTTGTCGGCCGGGACTTCCTTCTTGATCTTTTCGATAGCCGCTTCCAGATCGTCATAGGTCTTCTCGGTGAAGGAGATCACGCGAAGATAACCAACATCGCCTTCGACGCGCGACTTGACGGCGCGGATCGGGATGATTTCACGGGTCACCGTGATATCAAGCGGCTTATCGGCTCCCTTGCGCAGGATCGTCAGCTTGATCGGCGTGTTGACCGCGCCGCGCATCTTCTCGACGGCTTCCTCGAGCTTCAGACCGCGGACAGATTCACCATTGATCTCGGAGATGAAGTCGCCGGCGAGAATGCCGGCCTTGGCGCCGGGCGTATCGTCGATCGGCGTGATGACCTTGACGAGTTCCTCTTCCATCGTGACTTCGATGCCGATGCCGCCGAATTCACCACGGGTCTGGGTCTGCATGTCAGCCGCATCCTTGGCGTTCATGTAGACCGAGTGCGGATCGAGCGAGGTCAGCATGCCGTTGATGGCACTTTCAACCAGCTTGTTCTCGTCCGGCGGCGTCACGTATTGGGCGCGGATGCGCTCGAAGACGTCGCCGAAGATCGAGAGTTCCTTATAGGTGGAGTTGCCCGCCGCTTGCGCCGGAATACCCGCCGAATAGATGACGCTCATCGCGGTTGCGCCCATCAGTGCGCCGACGAGGAGAAGAGAGACCCTACGTATCATTCTGTGCCTTTCCAGAATCGCCTCCGACCCACCAGGGACGGGAATCAACCGGTTTACCGTCTTTCCGAAGTTCAATGTAAAGTGTTGGCCGATCGGTTTCCAGCGCCAAAGCAGTCGCGCTCGCCACTCTTTTCTCACCCATAGTCGCCAGAGGTTCCCCTGACAGCACGAACTTGCCCTGGCTGGTACTGATCCGGTCCATGCCTGACAGCACCATGTGATAGCCATCGCCCGTGTTAAGGATGATCATCTGGCCGTAGCTTCGGAAATTTCCAGCAAACACCACCCATGCATCCGCCGGTGCGGTGACGAGCGCGCCCGGCTGAGAGGCAATAACGACGCCCTGAGCCTGGTGGCCTGTTCCGTCCGGATCACCGAACTGACGCAGGGTCTCGCCGGCAACCGGCAATTCCAGTTTCTGCTTCAGATCGGAGAAAGGATATGCTGGCGCAATGCGGTTTTTATCGGGCAGTCCAGACTGGGCCAGCTCCAGAGCGCGAGCCCTTTGCTCCTCTGTCATCTGGTTGCGTTTTGCCTCTTCCGCCCGGGCGAGTTCGGCTGCCTGACGGACCGAGGTAATCTCGTTCTCAAGCGACCGGATGAGGGCCTCCATCGTCGTGGCGCGCTCGGCAAGTGCTTCTGATTGCTTGCGTTCCGCCTGCAATTGCAGGGAATTCGTCCGCGCAAGACGTTCATTCTCCGCGACCAGAAGATCCATCCGCCGCTCTTCTTCCTGACGGTTGGCGATGGTCGCCACCATGCCGTCCATTTCCTTCTTCCCTGCATCGCGGAGCGCGATCAACTCTTCGAGATCGGCTGCGAGCTCATCAGTCTCGTGGCGGATACCCGGCACGACGGCTCCCAGCAGGATGGCCGTGCGCACGGAACCAAGCGCGTCTTCGGGGCTGACGAGCAGCGCCGGAGGCGGGTTGCGCCCCATGCGCTGGAGCGCTGCCAGGACCTCCGCCAGCATGGCCCGGCGGTCGCGGAAGGAAGCGCGGATCTGATCCTCGCGCAGGCCGATATCGGCCAGGCGCTTCTCGCCCTGGCTTATCTGCTTTTCTATATCCTTGCGGCGTTTGGCAGATTCGATCAGAGCGGTCTTCAGGCTCTCGGAGGTCTTTTCCAGCTCCTCGATGCTCTTCTGCAGCTCGGCGGCCTTCTCTTCCGAAAGCTTCATGCTGGCGGCGATTTCCTGCAGTTCGGAACTCACCTGATCACGCTTGGCCCGCAATTCGAGCGCCGGATCAGGCGCTGGTTCCGCCACGAGCCGGTCGCCCGTCTGAGCCGCTGCTGTCGGAAGCGCTCCCGTCGTCTCGCCAGTACCGGATGTCGGCGTCTGCTGGGCTCGGGTCGAAAGCGGCGAAGCCGAAGCCAGAAGACCCGCCAGAACGCAAGCCGTCGCCAGGCTCGCCTTTCGGCGGCGGCCTTCGATGACGGCTGCGGTATCTTTGGCGGCGGTGGGCAAGGGCTCTATCCGGTTCGGCGGGAAAATACGCTGATTTGCGAACAAGGCAAAGCACTGCCTTGCCGATCGGTATCTCCCGACTCAAACGCGGTGATAGGGATGCCCGGTCAGTATGGTCACGGCTCTATAAAGCTGCTCGGCGATCAGGATGCGCACGAGTTGATGCGGCCAGGTGAGCTTACCGAGATTGAGGACGAGACGGGCGCGATCGCGCAGTTCAGGGTCAATGCCATCGGCCCCGCCGATGACGAAGGCCATGTCCCGCTGGCCGTTGTCGGCGGCGTCACCGACAAACCTGGCAAATTCGGCACTGTCGAAGGCCTTGCCGCGCTCATCGAGGACCACGATAAGCGCGCCGTCGGGGATCTGGCGGGAAAGCTCTGCCGCTTCCTCGCGCTTTCTCGTGTCGGCATTGCCGGCGCGGCTTTCGTTCAGCTCCACGGAGCGTGTGAATTCCAGGCCGCATTGCGGTCCGGCCTTAGCGAAGCGGTCCAGATAGCGGGACGCGAGTTCCTTCTCCGGACCGGCTTTCAGCCGGCCCACGGCATAGATGCCAATTTTCATGCGGGCAGTCCCATTTGCGAGGTCACAAAACCATCTCTATCGGCAGGAAGAGCCCTGCCGTGTCAATCCGGCTTCGGGACCGTCACAGGGACGGCCGGCCGTTGATCAGTGCAGGCGATCCTCAATGTCCGGAGCCGCCCACATCTTTTCGATGTTGTAGAACTCGCGGATTTCGGGTCGGAACACATGCACGATGATGTCTCCCGTGTCGATCAGAACCCAGTCGCCGGTCTCGAGGCCTTCGACGCGGGCAGAGCCCAGGCCTTCATCCTTCAAGTCGGAGATGAGGTGTTCGCTGATCGCCGAGACATGACGGTTCGAGCGTCCGGACACGACCACCATGTAGTCGCCCAGGGCCGATTTCCCGGCAATGTCGATAGAGACGATGTCTTCTGCCTTGGAGTCCTCGAGGCTTGCGAGGACCAGCTCAAGCGCACGGGCTGCAGCATCGGCGCCACGTTCCATGCTCTTCGGGATAGCGCGAGAGGCGCGTCCCTTGGTGTGTACTGTTGTCAGAGTTCGTCCTTTCCTTGGCAAAACAGAACAGCACGTCTGCGATTCCCTAACTGAGATCGCAGACAAAAGGTGGCATCGATGCGTTAATCTTTCAAGACATGGTTGCCGCGATCAATTCGAACTGTACGCGATCAGGATCCGCTCGCAGCGGCCCTGAGTGCCGAGGAGCTTAATGTCGAGCGAGGTCCATGAATGAAGGTCCAGGCCGGCGCCTTCTTCTGCCAAAGGATTCCGGCATCCTCCTCGTCGATGCGTGCATAGTCGAAGGTGCGCGCCATCTTGGACGACAGGTAGGCGAGGGTGGAGCCTGGGCGGTCGATCACGGCAATCGGGAAGGTGGTGGCAATCTTCTGCCAGCGTTGCCAGCGATGAAAACCGGCAAGATTGTCGGCGCCCATGATCCAGACGAAGTGGGCCTGCGGGTTGCGCGCCCGAATGAAGTCGAGCGTGCGTGCAGTATAGCTTGTGCCGAGCGACTTCTCGAAGGCCGTCACCTTGATCCGGGGATCTGCGGCCAATCGCTCGCAGGCCTCGAGACGCTCCGTGAGCGGGGCAAGATCGTTTCGATTCTTCAAAGGATTGCCGGGAGTGACCAACCACCACAGCTGGTCGAGCCCAAGTCGCCTCAGGGCAATCTCGGCGACGAGAACATGCCCTTGATGGGGCGGGTTGAAGGAGCCGCCGAAGAGGCCGACCACCATGCCGCGTTCGACATGCGGCATGACGGTATGGTGATGGGCGAGGGCCGCTTCCTCCACGTCAGGGACGGACCTGGCCGTTGCCGCGCACTCGGTACTTGAAGGAGGTCAGCTGTTCCACGCCGACGGGGCCACGGGCATGCATCTTGCCGGTCGCGATGCCAATTTCCGCCCCCATGCCGAACTCGCCACCATCGGCGAACTGGGTCGAGGCATTGTGCAGAAGAATGGCCGAATCGATCTCGTTGAAGAAGCGCTCAACCACGGCCGGATCCTCGGCAATCACCGCTTCGGTGTGGTTGGACGAATAGCGGGCTATGTGATCGATGGCACCACTGATGCCGTCGACCACGGCGACAGAAATGATCGCATCAAGATATTCGGTGCGCCAATCCTCTTCGGTCGCAGGTTTCAGACCCGGAACGATGCGCAGCACTGTGGCCGAGGCGCGGATCTCGCATCCGGCTTCCGTCAGCGCTTCGATCAGCGGCTGCAGGTGCGTCGCGATGGCCGCGCTGTCAACCAGCAGGGTTTCCGCCGAGCCGCAGATGCCGGTCCTGCGCATCTTTGCGTTCACGACGATTTTCTTTGCCATTTCAAGATCGGCGGAACCGTCGACATAGACGTGGCACAGGCCTTCCAGATGGGCAAAGACCGGTACGCGGGCTTCCTGCTGGACGCGGGCGACGAGGCTCTTGCCGCCGCGGGGCACGATCACGTCGATCGACCCTTCAAGGCCGGAGAGAAGCGCGCCGACTGCCGCACGATCGGTGGTGGGAACAAGCTGGATCGCATCGGCGGGCAGTCCGGCGGAGACGAGGCCCTTCACCAGGCAGGCATGGATCACGCGCGAAGAGTGGACCGAATCGGAGCCACCGCGCAGAATGACCGCATTGCCTGCCTTAAGGCAAAGTGCTCCGGCATCGGCGGTCACATTCGGGCGGCTCTCGTAGATGACGCCGATGACGCCAAGCGGGGTGCGGACGCGCTCGATATGCAGGCCGTTCGGGCGGTCCCATTCGGTGATGACCGCGCCGACGGGATCCGACAGCTCGGCAATCTCGCGCATCGACTGGGCAATTGACGCGATCCGGGCGGAGTTCAGGGTCAGCCGGTCAACGAAGGAGGCCGCAAGACCCGCCTCGGCAGCATTCTTCAAGTCGAGCGCATTTGCCGCGAGAATATCCGGCTCGGCGGCGGTCAGCGCGTCGGCCATGGCCAGTAGCGCCTTGTTCTTTGCGTCCGTCGAAGCGATCGCCAGTGGCCGCGCGGCGGCACGCGCGCGGCGGCCGATGTCGAGCATCAGGCCTTCGACGGAATTCTGGTTCGACACGGTATCAAGCATGGGCTGCATCCTTCCGGTCAGCGTCTACGGCATCCCGCTGTCCGAGTTCGGTCATCACGAGGTCGTCTCGGTGGATCATCGCGGCGCGGCCGGCATAGCCGAGGATTTGTTCGATCTCGTTCGACTTGCGGCCGCAGATCTTGCGCGCTTCTTCAGCGTCGTAACCGGCCAGGCCGCGGGCGATCTCGCGCCCCTCGGCCGTGACGATGGAGACGGTATCGCCGCGGTGAAAGGCGCCTGAAACCGAGCGGACGCCGGCCGGCAACAGGCTTTTGCCGGAGCGGAGTGCGCCTTCGGCACCATTGTCGACCTCAACTATTCCAGCCGGCTGGAGCTGGCCGGCGATCCAGGTCTTGCGCGCCGTAACCGGAGATTTGGACGCGGCGAACCAGGAATGACGGGCGCCGTTTTCGATCGCCGAAAGCGGGTTCATGGTCTTGCCGGAAGCGATGATCATCGCGCAGCCGGCGCTGGTCGCAATTTTGCCTGCGTCAATTTTGGTGCGCATGCCGCCGCGGGAGAGCTCGGAGGCTGCTCCGCCGGCCATGGCTTCGATCGCGGGCGTGATCTCCTCGATCGTGTCAAAGAAACGCGCCTGCGGATCGAGATGCGGCGGTGCCGTGTAAAGGCCGTCGATATCCGAGAGCAAAACGAGCAGGTCTGCGCCGGCCATGGTGGCGACGCGGGCGGCCAGACGGTCATTGTCGCCGTAACGAATTTCGGTGGTGGCGACCGTGTCGTTCTCGTTGATGATTGGCACTGCACCGATCTTCAAAAGCTGGTTCAGCGTGGCGCGGGCGTTGAGATAGCGGCGGCGCTCCTCGGTGTCTCCCAGCGTCAGTAGGATCTGGCCGGCAACGATCTGGTGGCGCGAGAGGCTTTCGGACCAGTGGCGGGCAAGCGCGATCTGGCCGACTGCGGCACAGGCCTGGCTTTCCTCGAGCTTCAGGGCGCCCGAAGGCATGTCGAGCACGGTCCGTCCGAGGGCGATTGCTCCCGAGGATACGACAAGGACGTCTGTTCCCCGGGCTTTCAACGCTGCTATGTCATCGGAGATCGCATCGAGCCATGGCTTGCGAATGCCCGAGCCGCGGTCAACCAGAAGGGCCGAACCGATCTTGATGACGACCCGCTTGACGCGGGAGAGCGAGCGGAACCGGGTGGACATCAGTCGTCGCCTTCCTCGTCCAGACCGACCTCGAGATTTCCGTCTTCGTCCCGCTTGCGGCGGTTCTTCTCGCGCTTCTCAGGCAGGGGCTGGTTGCCTTGGGCTGCAACGATAACGTCACGCAGTGCGCGCAAGGCGTCCGTCATGCCCTTGCCCGTAATTGCGGACAGGAGCAGAGGCGTCTGGCCGCAGGCCTTCTTCAATTCCGTCGCCTTCTTCTTCAGCTCCGCCTCATCCAGCACATCGATCTGCGACAGGGCGACGATCTCCGGCTTGTCTTCGAGGCCGCCGCCATAGGCGTCAAGCTCATGGCGCACCGTCTTGTAGGCCTTTCCGACCTGCTCTTCCTGGGCGGAAACGAGGTGCAAGAGGACGCGGGTCCGCTCGACATGGCCGAGGAAGCGGTCACCGATGCCGACGCCTTCATGGGCGCCCTCGATCAGGCCCGGAATATCAGCGAGGATGAACTCGCGCTCGTCGATGGTGGCCACGCCCAGGTTCGGATGCAGCGTGGTGAAGGGGTAGTTGGCGATCTTCGGCCGGGCACGTGTGACGGAAGCCAGGAAGGTAGACTTGCCGGCATTGGGCAGGCCCACCAGGCCGGCATCGGCAATCAGCTTCAACCGCAGCCAGACCGTCTTTTCCTCGCCTTCCAGACCAGGATTGGCCCAGTCCGGCGCCTGATTGGTCGCCGTCTTGAAATGGGCATTGCCGAAGCCGCCATTGCCGCCCTTGGCGATGCGGAAGCGCTGCCCCTCGACCGTCATGTCGACGATCAGGGTCTCGTTGTCTTCCTCGAAGATCTGCGTGCCGACGGGTACCTTCAGCGTCACGTCTTCGCCATTGGCGCCCGTGCGGTTGCGGCCCATGCCGTGGGTGCCGGTCTTGGCCTTAAAGTGCTGCTGGAAGCGGAAGTCGATCAGCGTGTTGAGACCGTTGACGGCTTCAACCCAGACATCGCCGCCACGACCACCATCGCCGCCGTCAGGACCGCCGAACTCGATGAACTTTTCGCGCCGAAACGACACAGCGCCGGCGCCACCGTCGCCCGAGCGAATGTATACCTTAGCCTCGTCGAGAAATTTCATCTTGCTGCCGTCAATTCTTCTGTCAGGTTCTGCGCGGAGAGTTGCGGCCATCGATATAGCCGCTTTGCGCGGAGGTCAAAGAGTATCGTGAAGTTCGTCAGCTACAACATCCAGTATGGCTTTGGCCAGGACGGCCGTTTCGACCCTCATCGGATCGCCGACAGCATCCGCGATGCGGACGTGATCGCGCTTCAGGAAGTGACCCGCGGCTACAGCCGGAACGGTTATGCCGATCTTGTCGAGACTTTTTCTGCGCTGTTTCCCACCCATTTTGTAGCCTTCGGGCCGGCCTGCGATGTGCTGGTCGATCAGGAGACGATCAATGGCCGCCTTCGCGAGCGGCGCTTTCAGTTCGGCAACATGGTGCTTTCGCGCTACCCGATCCGCACCAGCCGAAACCTGCTCCTGCCGCGCAATCGGACCTTTGACAAGCTCAACCTGCAGCGCGGTGCGCTGGAGACGGTCATCGAGGCGCCGGGCGGCGCGTTGCGCGTCTATTCCGTTCACCTCGACCACATTTCGCCGGATGAGCGACTGGCGCAGATCGCCTTCCTCAAGGATCGCGCCCGGCTCTACTGTGAGGAGGGGGGAGCCCTCACCGGCGTCAACGAATTCGGCCTGCCGGATCCGCCACTGCCGCAGGAATTCCTGATCATGGGCGATTTCAACATGGAACCCGAAGGTGCGGAATACATCGCCATGGTCGGCCGAAACGACACCTATTACGGGCGTACGCCCCGGGCCGGCTATCCCACCGATGCCGAGGCACATCTGAAGACCCGCCCTGAAGACGGCTACAGCTGGATCAGCGAGGACGGGTCGCGGCGCATGCATCTGGATTACTGCTTCGTCAGTGGCGGCCTTGCCGGGCGTCTCGAGGCCTGCCGGGTGGACACGTCCGCCCGCGGATCCGATCATTTTCCGGTCTGGGTCGAACTGGCGGAAAACTGAGCCCCGGGCGCGGAACGCCCGGAGCATTGTCGGCTAAGGACTGCGTTCCCGACCGGCAAAATCGCCTTGGCAGAGCTTGAATTCCACCAGTGGGGTCATGGTGTTGCGTGCCTTCGAGAAGACGTCCTGAACGCCAATGGTCCGGAAGCCCCTCGCCTCGAGCAACCGGAGCGAGGCGGGGTTGTCCGCAAAGGCGCCACCGAAGATCTCGGCCTGAGGCATGCGCCGGAAGAAGCGATCGAGCGCTGCATCAACTGCCTCCGACATGAGACCCTTGCCCCAATAGAAGCGGTTCAGCCAGTAGCCGATGTGCCAGAGGCCATGGCGCAGCTCCAGCGAAACCACCCCGACGTGAACGCCGTCCAGCGTGAGGGCAAAATGCCAGTCGGGCTTCAACCCCGATGTCACCATGTTCAGCCAGTCACGGCCGTCCTCCCGGTCGTAGGGAACCGGCACCCGCGTTAACATGCGGGCGACCGCGAAATCGCTGAGCGAATTGGCAATGGCGTCCGCATCCTGCATCCGGTGCGGACGCAGGACGAGGCGCGCGGTTTTGATGGTGGGGCATTGCCCCGGTATCGCCGGTGCTGCAACCGGTCTTTCGGCCAGCACCGCGCTCATCGCATTTCCCCCCAGCTCTTCAAGGACAGCCAGGTCTTGCGGTCGAGCCTGTACCATTCGACCGGGACCGTGCCGCCCATGGCGAGGTTGCCGACCATGCCGGTTCCCTGGAACTGGAAGCCGCACTTCTGGATGACGCGGCGCGAGGCGATATTGGTCACCCGGCAGCGCGCGTCGATCCGGCTCACCCACTCGCGGGTGCGGAAGGCCATATCGATCAGCGCGTGCGCCGCTTCGGTGGCGTAACCCTTGTTCCAGTACGGTTCGCCCAGCCAGTAGCCCATTTCCAGGATGGTATCGTCGGCCGGATTGGGCTCAAGCGCGCAACAACCGAGGAACTCGCCATTGTCCGCCCTTGTGATGGCATAGACGCACTTGCCGATCTCGCCGATATTCGTGCGTCGCACGAAGTCGGCCGCGTCTTTTGCCGTGTAGGGATGCGGCATGCGGGCCACCATGGTGGCGATTGCGGCATTGTTGGCGAGATGGGCAAGGGCGTCGATGTCTTCGATGTGGGGTGCGCGCAGGACGAGCCTTTGCGACAACAAGACGGGGCAATCGCTCCTCGGCCGATCTGGTCTTGGCCGTTCTTCGGGCGACCGGGATTGGTCGTCCCTGAACATCAGACTTTGCATGGTTCAGTCTCCTTTGTTGGACAAGAAAAAAGGGGAGATGGCGCCCCATCTCCCCTGTTTTCTGGACTGAACCTGGTGCGGCCAGCCGGGTCGATGAGACGCCGGCTGTTTTAGAGCGCTACCGGCTTATTCCGCTGCTTCGGCTTTCGGCATTACAGACACGTAGACTCGACCGTTCGACTTCGTACGGTAGTCCACATTGCCGGCCGTGAGTGCAAAGAGGGTATGGTCCTTGCCCATGCCGACGTTCGCGCCCGGATGCCACTGGGTGCCGCGCTGACGCACGATGATGTTGCCCGGAATGACGATTTCGCCACCGAACTTCTTCACGCCGAGGCGCTTGGAATTGGAATCGCGACCGTTGCGCGAGGAACCGCCAGCTTTTTTGTGTGCCATGGGAGTTCTCCTTTAAACCTTGTAGTTAGACGCGCTTCAGGCAGCGACGATGTCGGTGATGCGCACCACGGTGTGGTGCTGACGATGGCCGCGCGAACGCTTCGAGTTCTGACGACGACGCTTCTTGAAGGCGATGACCTTCTTGCCGCGGGTCTGCTCGACGACTTCCGCCTTGACCTTGGCGCCGGCCACGAAGGGCGCGCCGATGGTTGCGGATTCGCCTTCGCCGACGACCAGGATCTCGGTGAATTCGATGGTTGCACCAGCTTCGGCTTCCAGCTTTTCGATGGTCAGCACGTCGTTGGCGTTAACGCGGTACTGCTTACCGCCGGTCTTGATGACTGCGAACATTTTTTATCCTTTCATGTTCGTTCCGGCTCTCCCCTTGTCGAGGGGCCGTCTTTTTGCCAGTCGGAATAGCAGGTTCAAAAACCCACCGGTTGAGCTTCGCGGATCGCGAAGAACACAAGGCGCAGTTCACCCACGCTTTTAGTCGAGCGTCGCATACGTGAGGGCACCCCGGGTGTCAAGACGAAAGCTGGAAAAACCGTCACATTCGCTCTTGCGTGGGGGGTGAGTTGCCGCTATGAGACAGCCCGCGCCATCGAGCGCCGACCAATGTGACCGGAGAGGTGGCTGAGTGGTCGAAAGCACCGCACTCGAAATGCGGCATACTCGCAAGGGTATCGTGGGTTCGAATCCCACCCTCTCCGCCATTTTCCGGTTTTGACCCTGCTGAAGACAGAGGTACCATCGGTTACCCGGGACACGGCCACGATCCCGGATCGAACAGGTTTATGCCTGGTTTGGCAGCGTCTCTGTTATCGTGCATGAAGCTGACGCGCCAAGAGCTGTTGTCGAGCTCGTTGATTTCCGAGCCTTTGGCCGCTCGTGATGTTGATCTTCTGACGATGCATGTGGAGGCATAGGCCGGCTGCCAGTATCTCGGTCTTAGGATGCACGATCTCTCTCCGCAGCCCATGTTAGTGCGGATTAAGCCCGTGCAGATATCTTGCAGTTGTCCTTCATCTCCGAAGTCGCTTTTCACAGCATCAACACCTTTTGTGACAGCAACAAGTGTTGTCCATGACTTTGGTGCAAGAGGTCAGTCATCTCTCAGGCCGGACAAGTCCCTCGATCAGTTCCACAAGTTCGTGGCCGGCCGATTGGAGGTCGCCGCTGTTGTCGATGGTTATCACCTGCAGTTCAGGCGGCAGGGGTTCGGCAGATCGTGCGAGGCGGGCTTCGATTTCGGCGGCTGTCTCGCGGCCGCGTGCAGCAAGGCGTCGGGCCAGGATTTCGGGTCGCGCGGTAACATTCACCACTAGCAGCGACGGAAATGCGGCCTGGAAGGCATCGAGCGCCGAGCGGGATCCGTTTGCGACCACCACATGGCCGGCGGCGAGGTCATCGAAGACATCGGCTGGAATGCCGTAGTCGAGACCATGGGCATGCCAACTCACCGCGAAGGAGCCGGAGCGGGCAAGTGTCTTGAATTCCTCCGGGGTTACCGCCTCGTGATCCTCGCCGGCAGACTCTTGAGGGCGCGTGATGACGCGACGCACGAAGCGCAGATCGCCTCTGCCCTCAAAATGGCGTCGGGCGATATCCATCAGGCTGTCCTTGCCCACCCCGCTCGGGCCCACGACGGCAATCATGGTGCCTCGGGTCAGGTTCCTTCTTGGCGTCGGGTCATTCACCACTTGCGTCATCAGGCGACCCTGCGTCCTTCCCGCCAGACGGCGCGGATGACGGGGACGCCTTCATCCCGACGGACACGGACGAGGTCGGCCCGCAGGCCGGTTTCGATTCGGCCGCGATCGGCGAGGCTGACGGTTCGGGCGGGTGTCGCGGTTACCATGGCGATCGCCTGGGGCAGGGAGATACCTTCGATTTCGTCGGCAAGCACGAAGCTCGCATGCAAGAGGCTGAGCGGCACGTAATCCGATGAGAGCACGTCGAGTACGCCACGCTTTGCAAGATCCCGGGCGGCGATGTTGCCGGAATGGGATTTCCCGCGCACGACGTTCGGGGCACCCATGAGGACGCTCATGCCCGACTTGTGCGAGGCTTCGGCGGCCTCGAAGCTTGTCGGAAACTCCGCGAGCTTCACCCCATGCCCCCTGGCCTCTTCGACATGGGCGAGTGTCGCATCGTCATGGCTTGCAACGGTAATGCCGCGCTCGGCGCAGGCCTTGGCCAGCGCGTCGCGATGCACCGCTGAATAGCGTTCCGAGAGCGAGAGACGGCTTTCGACGAAGCGGGCGAACTGCTCGTCCGTCAGGCCGCGCTTGGTCTTGTAGTAGAGCGTGTACTGCTCCATCGTCTGGAACTGACGCTGGCCCGGGGAATGGTCCATCAGCGAGACCAGACGCACATGCGGGTCGTTCTCAAAGTCGGCGAAGTGATCCAGCACGTTGTCGGAGGCGACCTCGCAGCGCAGGTGGATGAGGTGCTCGGCCCGCAGGCGGTCGTCGCGTTCGGCGGCCTGGATGGCGTCTGCCATTTCGCGCATCTCACCCTTGTCGAAGCCGCCGTCCTCGTCCGAGCCCATGCGCAGGCAGTCGAAGACCGTCGTGATGCCGGAGGTGACGATCTGGGCGTCATGGGCCTGGATGGCCGACGTCATGTGCCAGCGCACGCCGGGGCGGGGGGAGTAGTGCGATTCCAGGTGATCGGTGTGCAGTTCGATGAGACCAGGGATCAGGTAGTCGCCGCCGAAGTCCTCGCCCGTGCGGCTTGCGCCTTCATCGATCGCGGCAATCTTGCCGTCACTTACAAGCACACTTCCTTCAACGATACGGTCTTCGAGCACGACGCGGGCATTGGAAAAGATCTGTTCGGACATGGGATCAGCCGTTCTGTTGGGCGGCCTTCAGCGGCAGCCATGAATGGACAAGGAAGGGTGCGCCGCGCTCGGGCTCAACGAAGAGCGCAAGACCGTCGATCCGCAGGGGGCGACCGATGAAGTCGGCGAAGCGCTGTTTCAGGATGCTGGCCATGGCCGGCGCCTGTGCTTCGGGCACGGGGCCCGTCATGGTCATGTGGAAGCGGAAGTCGTCGAAGACGTAAGGGTAACCCCAATTCACAAGGTTTTCCCGCTGGCGTGGCGGCAACGAGTCGGGCTTGCGCCTTGCGATATCTGTCTCGGAAAGCGGTGCGCGGAAGGGCTCGAAGGTTTCCACGACGCTTGCCGCGAACGCCTGCAAGGGTGGGTGAAGGTTCTCCGGCACCAGGGCGAAGAAGTGGCCCAACTGCCCGACCACCACGGAAGGAATATCGAAGGCGGACGTTTTCGCCTTGAAGGCTTTCATCGCGTCCAGGAGGTCAACTTCGCTTCGCCCATCGGCCAGGTGGAAGGGTGCTTTCAGGGTTGCATGGAAGCCGTAGCGTCTCGGATCGGCCGTCAGCGCATGTAGTTCGTCGCTCGATAGGCCGCCGTCTGCGGCCTTGGGAAACTCGGTCCTGGTGAACGCATCCCGCCCCAGCCATTCCGCTGCCGTTCTGTTCAGCGGATCATCGGCGGCGGGGGCGAAGTAGAGGGCGTAACGCAAGGCGGTGGCTTTCGTATCTTAAGTGCGGGGGGCTGGTCCCGCCCGGTATGTCAGTGGCGGCTCTTGCCCATGAGGCGTGAGCGCAGGCTATTGGAGATGGCGTCAAAGAGGAACACCACGATCAGGATCAAGAGCACCATGTAGGCGACATTTTCCCAGTCGGAATTGGTGCGCATGGCTTCCCAGAGCTTTAGACCGATGCCGCCTGCACCGACCGCCCCGATGATCGTGGCCGAGCGCGTGTTCGATTCCCAGAAATAGAGCGCCTGAGAGGCGAAGACCGGCATGACTTGCGGCAGAACCCCGAAGCGCTGGACTGCTGCTGCCGGCGCGCCGACCGACTTGACCCCTTCGCGCTGCTTGTCATCGATGTTCTCCAGGGCCTCGGCGTAGAGCTTGCCGAGCGTGCCGGTGTCGGTGACGAAAATCGCGGAGATGCCGGCAAGCGGTCCCGGCCCGAATGCGCGGGTGAAGAACAGGGCCCAGATCAGCATGTCGACCGACCGAACGAAGTCGAAGAAGCGCTTGGTGATCTGGTTGACCGGTCGGTTGCGGGTGATGTTGCGCGCGGCGATGAAGGACAGCGGGAAGGCGACCAGCATGGCGAGCAGGGTGCCCATGAAAGCCATGACGATGGTCTGCAACAACTTGGTCCAGACGTCGAGGTGCTGCCATGACGCGTTGTAGAGGATGTTGTTCCAGGCGAGTGCCAGATTGCTCATCTTCGGATCGATGCGTTCGCCGGAGGTGATCTTCTGCCAGACTTCACCGGAAGAGAGGCCGAAGAAGGGCGAGTTGGTGTCGAAGACGAAGTTTTCCCAACCGAAGAAACGCTTGCGCACACGGACACGATCGGAGGAGACGTCGATCCAGCCGGCTGAGCCGAAATAAGCGATGACGCGGCCGCCTTCGAGGCGCTGCTCCACCCAGTCTGGCCGGGCGCCCTCGATCATCACGGTGTCGTCTTCCGGGTCGAGCAGAAGCGTTACCGTCTCACTGCCACGGGTCAGCGTCACGCGGTCACCCGCGATGTCGATTCGGGCACTTCCTGAAAGGGCGACCTGTGCCTCAGTGATCACCTCCTCCGTCGTCACTGCCGGCGCAGCCGCAGTGCTGCCGGCCGCCGTTGTGGGGGCCGATGCCTGCGGCGTGGGGGACGCCATGAAGCTGAACGAGGAGCTCGGCTTAGGAGCAGTCGGGGCGGGCGCTGCGGCCGAGGGCGTTGGCGCTTCTGAGCGGGTGATCGTTGTGCGCGTCGTCTCGATCCAGTCCGGGTTCGGGTTCGGGCCGATCGGATCGAAGCGGGGATAGCTGATCGTCAGCGCACCATCTCGGTCAATGTCGAATTCGGGACGGATTTCGTATGATACCCAGTCGGCGAGATAGTTGCCCGCGATGCCCCAATTGGCTTCCGACAGCGTCTTGCCGATGGCGAAAAACCACCAGCAGAACAGGAAGTAAAGCGATAGCATCCCGATTGAGAAAGGGATCCGGTAGCGTTGCCAGAGGCTGCGCTCCAGAACGTGCGGGTAGCGTTCGGCGAGGCGGTTCAGTTCGGCGGTGTTGATCATCGACATGGGAACCTCACGTGACCGACTGGAAGGCCTGCTCGCCGACAAGCTTGCGGCGGAGCCAGGCAGAGAACTGGTCCACGGCAATCACCGTCGACAGAAGAAGGAGAATGATCGCGAGCGTCTTGGCCTCGTGGCCCTGGCCGATCGACAGGCGGAGTGCTTCACCAATGCCGCCGCCGCCGACGGCGCCGATGATCGTGGACGCGCGCACGTTGATCTCGAGACGCAGCAGGAAATAGCTCATGAAGTTCGGCATGACCTGGGGTGTGATGGCGAACCAGACGCGTTCGAACCAGTTCGCACCAACGGCTCTCAGACCCTCGTCCGGCCGCATATCGGCGTTCTCGATGACCTCGAAGAACATCTTGCCGAGCGCCCCGATGGTGTGGACCGTGACGGCAATGATGGCAGGGATCGGGCCGAGCGACAGGATCGCCAGGAAGAAGCCTGCGATGACCACTTCCGGAAAGGCACGGAGGATTTCCATGAAGCGGCGTACCGGCCAGCGAATCCAGGCGCTGGCCATGGTGTTCTTCGCTGCCAGGAAGGCAAGCGCATAGCCGAAGATCATCGCAATCACGGTCGACAAGAGCGCGATGTTCACCGTCTCGAGCATCTTGTGAAAATATTCCGGAATGTAGATGGTGTCGGTAATGTAGAACCGACCTTCCGGATAATTGTATTTCAAACTGCCGTCGTCGTAGGGGGACGGCAGGTCGAACAGAGCACGCCAGATTTCCCAGCCGTCGCGGGGGACAAGTTCACCGACGAAATCAAAGAAATAGGGCAGCCGGTCGAAGAACTTGCCGGCATTGGTCTCGTTGGCGAACCACAGCGAACCGGTCACCGCCAGGAACAGGATCACGGCGCCGAGGCCCGTATAGATGCGCCGCTTGGCGGCAAGTTCCTGCCAGTGGCGCTCGACGGCGGCGCCGCGCTCGCTCAGGGGGGGCTGTGTCGCCGACATGGCCATCACCGCAATTCCTTCTGGAAAGGCTTCAAGGAAAGACCGCCGGCGGTGTCCCGACCGGCGGTCCCAGTGCTTACGTCAGCGATCAGCCGCCGATGGTGGCCTTCCGGGCGTCGATGATCGGCTTGTAGAAGTCGACCGTAACTTCGGTGAAGCCCTTGAAGTCGCCACCCTGAACGGCAGAGAAGCAGGCCGGGTCGGAAGTCGGCAGGTCCATCATGAACTGCTTGAACTTCGCCTTCATGTCTTCGCTCATCGAGGTGCGGACGACGACCGGGCCGTTCGGGATCAGCGGGGACTTCCAGACCTCAACGAGGTCGTCCATGTTCAGGATGCCCTTGTCGACCATCTTCTTCAGGTTGCCCGAGGTGTAGCCGTCCTTGAACTCGCCGACGCCCGAACCCCAGGTGGTGCCGACGTCGAAGGTGCCCTTGACGACTTCGAGAACGAGGTTTTCGTGGCCGCCGCCGAAGCCGGTGGAGGCGACGACCTGGTCAACCGGGGCGCCGAGAGCTTCCGGCAGGGTGACGAGGGGCACGAGGTAGCCGGAAGTGGAGTCCGGGTCGGCATAACCGAGCTTCTTGCCCTTGATGTCTTCGATCTTGGTGATGCCCGAATCCTTGCGGGCAACCATGATCGAATAGTAGCCGCTGGAGCCGTCGGTCTGGACGGTCGTCAGGATTGGCTCGACGGCGTCAGCCTTGGCGAGGTAGACCTTGGCGAAAGCCGAGGCGCCGAGTTCGGCGTAGTCGAGCGTGCCGCCCAGCAGGCCCTGAACGACGCCGTCATAATCGGCGGCCGGGAAGAGCGAGACCTTTTCAACGCCGAGAACCGACGGCAGCTTTTCGGTCATGCACTGGAAGTTACGCAGGCGGTCGGCTTCGTTTTCGCCGCCGAGGATACCGATGCGGAATTCCTTCAGGTCTTCGGCGTGAACGCCGGAAGCCAGAGCAACGAGAGCCGCCGTGGCGAGCAGAGTCTTCTTCAACATGAGTTCATCTCCTGTTTCTTAGGATGAGGGTATGTCTTGACGTCTTGCCCTTGTCGCAGGGCCTGCGATCTTCGCGGCTCAAGCCTCGGCAACTGCGAGAGGGCGGAGGCCAGCGGATTGGATCTTGCGCTGTTCGTTGTCCTGATGCGCAATGTTGATGCTCGTCGAGGTCATAGTCTCGTCGATGCCGGCGCCATGCTGGTCGGCGCCGTAGATTTCATGCACGGCTTCCGCCGTCAGTTCGGCCGGGGTTCCATCGAAGACCACGCGGCCGCGCGCCATGCCGATGATGCGCTCGCAATAGTTGCGCGCGGTGTCCAGCGTATGCAGGTTGGTGATGACGGTGATGCCTTCGCGCTCGTTGATGTCGCGCAGCGCATCCATGACGATCTTGGCATTCAGCGGGTCGAGCGACGCGATCGGCTCGTCGGCGAGGATCATCTTCGGCGACTGCATCAGGGCGCGGGCAATCGCTACGCGCTGCTGCTGTCCACCCGAAAGGGTGCCCGCAGCCTGGAGCGCGGTCTGCTCGATGCCAAGGCGTTCGAGGGCGGCAATCGCCATCAGGCGCTCCTCGCGGGTGAAGACGTTGAGGATTGACAGGGCCGTCGAGCGATGGTTGAGGCGGCCAAGCAGCACGTTGGTCAGCACGTCGAGGCGCGGCACCAGATTGAACTGCTGGAAGATCATAGCGCAGTCGCGCTGCCAGTTGCGCAGTGCCGTGCCATGAAGATTGGAGATCTCAAGTTCGCCGAAGCGGATGCTGCCGGAGGTCGGGTCGACCAAGCGGTTGATCATGCGCAGCAGCGTGGATTTGCCAGCGCCAGATCGTCCGATCACGCCGACCATCTGGCCCGCCGGGATCTCGAGGCTCACCGAGTCCACGGCCTTGTTGGTCCCGAACTTGCGAGTGAGGTTGTCCAGCCTGAAGAGCATCGTCTTTCCTTCGCCGTCATTGGTTGCGGTGCTGGACATGCATTAGCGCTGGCCCGTGAAATGCGAATGTCAGTTTTGTGTAGGATTTGTTAAATGATCTAAGGCTCTGAAATATCTGGAGTTATGCGTATTTTTCGATGAATTTTTCGGCATCCATGTGACGGAAATCGTCAAGCGCCGTGAACAGGCGGTCGTGATCCCAGTCCCACCAGGCGAGCGCCTGCATGCGCTCGGCGACAGCCTGCGGGAACCGCTCTCGAATGAGTTTCGCGGGCACGCCACCGACGATTGTGTATGGGGCGACGTCACGTGAGACGACGGCGCCGGCGCCGATCACTGCGCCATCCCCAACGGTGACCCCAGGAAGGACGGTCGCGCCATGGCCGATCCAGACGTCGTGGCCGATTGTGACGCGATTGTCGCGGCGCCAGGCGAAGAAGTCGTGGTCGTTTTCGGCGCCGTCGAAATAGTCGCCGGCGCGGTAGGTGAAGTGGTGCAGCGTGGGGCGCCAGGTCGGATGGTTGGTGGCGTTGATGCGCACGCTTGCTGCGATGTTGGCAAATTTGCCGACCGTCGCGCACCAGATCGAGCCGTCCTGCATGATGTAGGAATAGTCGCCCATCTCGACTTCATCGAGGCGGCAGCGATCGGCGACTTCCGTGTACCGGCCAAGCGTCGAATTGACGACCCGCGCCGTCTCGTGGACGAGGGGCGCGATCCCGAGTTTCTTGGTCATGCCGCGACCTTTCGGGGCGAGAACTGCATGACATCGAGGATCCGGTCGGCGACGGCTTCGCGCACTTCCTCGTCATGGAAAATGCCGAGCAGAGCGACGCCCGCATCCTTCTTGGCGCGGATCATCGAGACGACCACGGCGCGGTTTGCGGCGTCGAGCGAGGCAGTCGGTTCATCGAGGAGCAGGACCGAATGGTCGGTGATGAAGCCGCGGGCGATGTTGACCCGTTGCTGTTCGCCACCCGAGAAGGTCGAAGGCGGCAGCTGCCAGAGATCGCGCGGCAAGTTTAGCCGGCTTAAGAGCTCGCTGGCCCGCTCGCGAGCTTCGTCTGCCGATACACCGCGTGCGACGAGCGGTTCGGCGACCACGTCGAGCGTCGAGACGCGCGGGACAGTGCGCAGGAATTGGCTTACATAACCCAGCGTGGCACGGCGGACTTCGAGTACCGTGCGCGGGTCGGCCGAAGCGATGTCGACGATACGGCCACCATGGTTGACGAGGATCTGGCCCTGGTCGACGGCGTAGTTGCCGTAGAGCATCTTCAAGATCGAGCTCTTGCCGATCCCGGAGGGGCCGCCGAGCACGACGCATTCGCCTGATGCAACTGAAAAGGAGACGTTTGCGACCACGGGCAGGACGAGCCCACCGCGCAAATGCATGGTGAAGCTTTTGGCGACTTCTGAAACGATGAGAGGCGTAGCCATGGGTGTCTCCGTCAGACCTGCAGGATCGAGGATACGAGCAGCTGGGTGTAGGGTTCGCGGGGATCGTCGAGCACGCGGTCGGTGAGCCCGTGTTCGATCACGTGGCCGTCCTTCATCACCATCATCCGATGGGAGAGAAGCCGGGCCACCGCGAGGTCGTGGGTGACGACGATGGCGGACAGGCCGAGGTCGTTGACGAGGCCGCGGACGAGATCGAGCAGGCGTGCCTGCACCGAGACATCGAGGCCGCCGGTCGGTTCGTCCATGAAGACGAGGCGGGGGCCGGTGACGAGATTGCGGGCGATCTGCAGGCGCTGGCGCATGCCGCCGGAGAAGGCGCGCGGCTGGTCGTCGATGCGGTCGTTGGAGATTTCCACGCGCTCCAGCCATTCGCTCGCCGTCTGCCGGATCTTTCCGTAGTGGCGATCACCGACGGCCATCAGACGTTCGCCGACATTGGCGCCGGCCGAGACCGTCATGCGTAGGCCATCAGCCGGATTCTGGTGCACGAAGCCCCAGTCGGTGCGCATCAGGAAACGGCGCTCGGCCTCTCCCATGTGGTAGAGCTCGCGATACTGACCATCGCGCATGTGATAGTCGACGCTGCCGGTCGTGGGCATCAGCCGGGTCGAGAGACTGTTCAAAAGCGTCGTCTTGCCGGAACCGCTTTCACCGACGATGGCGAGCACTTCGCCCGGCCAGAGATCGAAGGAGACATCGGAGCAGCCGATGCGGCTTCCGTAGAACTTGGAAAGGTTGCGAACTTTCAGAAGGGGCTGGTCGCTCATTCTGCGGCCTCCTTTTTCTGGGCGAGCATCTCGCCGACATGGCCTTCGGCCTGGCGTGTCTCGCAGTGATCGGTATCGGAGCAGACGAACATCCGCCCGCCCTTGTCGTCGAGCACCACCTCGTCGAGATAGACGTTATGGGCGCCGCAGAGCGCACAGGGCTTGTCGAAACTCTGGATCTCGAAGGGGTGGTCCTCGAAGTCGAGGCTGACCACGTTGGTGAAGGGCGGCACGGCATAGATCCGCTTCTCGCGACCGGCGCCAAAGAGCTGCAGGGCTTCCGACATGTGCATCTTCGGATTGTCAAACTTCGGCGTCGGCGAGGGATCCATCACGTAACGGCCCTCGACCTTGACCGGATAGGCATAGGTGGTGGCAATACGGCCGTGCTTGGCGATGTCCTCGTAGAGCTTCACATGCATGAGGCCGTATTCTTCCAGCGCATGCATCTTGCGGGTCTCGGTCTCGCGCGGCTCGAGGAAGCGCAAGGGTTCCGGGATCGGCACCTGATAGACCAGCACCTGTCCTTCCCGCAGCTTTTCCTCCGGGATGCGGTGGCGGGTCTGGATGATCGTCGCCTCGCTCGTCTTCGTTGTGACGGCGACGTCTGCGACCTTCTGGAAGAAAGCACGGATCGAGACGGCGTTGGTCGTGTCGTCGGCGCCCTGGTCGATGACCTTCAGCGTGTCGTCGCGACCGATGATCGAGGCCGTGACCTGCACGCCGCCCGTGCCCCAGCCATAGGGCATCGGCATCTCGCGCGAGGCGAAGGGGACCTGATAGCCGGGAATGGCGATCGCTTTGAGGATCGCGCGGCGGATCATGCGCTTGGTCTGTTCGTCGAGGTAGGCGAAGTTATAGGTGGCGAGTTCCATTGCCGGCGCGCTCATTCTGCCGCCTCCTTCAGGTCTGTCTCATCGTTTCGCTTGCCATCGTGCTTTGCCCGCATGCGGCGGACGAGATCGAGTTCGGCCTGGAAGTCGACGTAATGCGGCAGCTTCAGGTGCTCGACGAAGCCGGTCGCCTGGACGTTGTCGCAATGGGAAATCACGAACTCCTCGTCCTGGGCGGGGGCGACGACATCCTCACCGAATTCCTGGGTGCGCAGTGCCCGGTCGACCAGTGACATTGACATGGCCTTGCGCTCGCTCTGGCCGAAAACGAGGCCATAGCCGCGGGTGAACTGCGGCGGGGCCTTGGCCGAACCCTTGAACTGGTTGACCATCTGGCATTCGGTGACGCGGATTTCGCCGAGCGAGACACAGAAGCCGAGTTCCGGCACGTCGAATTCGACCTCAACCAGACCCATGCGGATTTCGCCGACAAAGGGATGGGTGCGGCCATAGCCGCGCTGGGTCGAATAGCCGAGTGCGAGCAGGAAGCCTTCGTCGCCGCGGGCGAGCGCCTGGAGGCGCAGGTCGCGGGGCATGGGGAATTCCATCGGCTCGCGGGTGATGTCGCCGGCGACATGATCCTCCGGCATCTCGCCATCCGGTTCGATCAGGCCTTCGCCGTCGAGAATGTCCGAGACCCGCATGACATGCTCCAGACCTTCCTCGCGCTGCTCGCCCATATCCACCGTCTCGTCATCGAGCAGCGAGGGATCGAGCAGGCGGTGGGTGTAGTCGAAGGTAGGTCCCAGCAGCTGTCCACCGGGCAGGTCCTTGTAAGTGGCCGAGACGCGGCGCTCGACGCGCATCCTGCCCGTCTCGATCGGCCGCGAGGTGCCGAAGCGCGGCAGTGTGGTGCGGTAGGCGCGCAGCAGGAAGATCGCCTCGATCATGTCGCCGCGCGACTGCTTAAGAGCAAGCGCCGCAAGCGCGCAGTCGTAGAGGGATGCTTCAGCCATCACGCGGTCAACGGCGAGGCCGAGCTGAGCGACGATCTGGTCGATGGTGACCGACGGCAGCGACCTGTCGCCACGGCGGCGGTCGGCGAGCAGTTTGTGGGCATTGGCAATGGCTTTTTCGCCACCCTTGACGGCTACATACATGCTCAGGCCTCCATCTCACGGATCTTGGTCGTGCGCGGAAGCGCGATAAAGCGGCGACCCGCGGTCAGCACCACGTCGACACCGCGCGGGAACATCGCGCGATTGTCGGCCCACTGACGCAGAAAAGTCTCGGGCAGGCCCTTCGGGGCGATGGTGGCGGTGTCGCGAATGCCGGGGCCGGTGAGCTGGAGCGGCAGACCGCCTTCGAGCGACGTGACCTCGAGGACGACTGTCGTCGACCGGTCCGGGTATTCCTGGGTTCCGAGCGCAAATTGTGTCAGTGAGGGAACCGGCGCGCCTGCTTCGACGAATGCGAATCTCGCCTCGCTCCTGGTGGTGGTCAGACTGGCGCCGGTGTGGAAACCTATCCAGCCGGACAGGGCAGACTTCGATGCTGCCGGCGTCAGCCAGATGGGCGTATCGTGGTCGCAGAGCGTGAGGAGCAGCGCACCGGCGGCGACGCCGAGCGGTGCGGGCGGTGCCACGGACGCCTCGACCATACCGATGGTGCCTGGGCGTGCCATCGCGTCCATCACGCTGCGGAAGACGGTCTGGGCATGTGTGACGGCATCCGGGAAGCCGCCGTCGAGGCTTTCAGTGATTTCAGGCATCAGTCTTCTCCGCGAACCATGGTGAAGAAGTCGACCTTCGTTGCGGCCGTTTCAGCTTCGAGTTGTTGGGCTTTCGCCGCGAGTCGCGCTTCGAGCGGTGCCAGCAGACGGGTTTCCAGCAGCGCTCTGGCCGCCTCGTCTTGCGCCAAGGCGTCGAGCACCGCGGACAGTTGCACGGCCTTGCGGTCGGTGCCGAGGCGGTAGCCATGACCAATGCGCCCATCGGCGAGACGCACGCTGGCCCGGCTCACGGTTGCTTCGCCGAGGTTGAAGGGTGCGCCGCCGCCGCCGATCCGGCCCTTAACCATGACGAGACCTGTTTCCGGACCGCGCAGTGCGGTGAAGTCTGGCGCCGGATCGATCCCTGAAAGCGTGTCTGTCAGCTCGGCGAGGCTTGCCCTTGCCAGCAGATCGACGATCCGCTTCCGGCCGGCTTGTGCGCCGGATTCAATTTCGTTGCCTGTGTGCATTGTCAGTCCTCGAAATGTCTAGTAATATAGACAACCATACAAGTTACTTTAGAAGTAACCGCTGGTCGTGACAAGCTTGTGACAGGGAGCCCATTCCGGTGATGCAAAGACAGAAGGGGGTAGCCCTCTGGCGCCAGATTTCCGATCGGATCCGAGCCAATATTCTGGCAGGTCTTTATGACGGGACAGGAATGGTGCCGGCGGAAACCGCGCTCGCCGAGGAATTCAGTGTGAACCGGCATACCGTCCGAGCGGCGTTGGCCGCGCTGGCGCAGGAGGGCATCGTGCGCGCTGCCCAAGGCCGGGGCACGATGATCACCCAGCGCGACAAGTTCGATTTTCCCATCGGTCGGCGGACGCGCTTCACCGAAGGCATCGGCGAACAGGCGCGCGATCTGAAGGGCATCTTGCTTGCGGCGGAGACCCTCGCAGCTCCCGCTGACGTAGCCGAGTGGCTCGGCCTGGAGCACGGGGCGGAGGTCATCCGCCTCGACGGGATCCGGACAGCCGACGGGCGGCCGGTTTCACGCTCGACCATGTGGTTTCCGGCCGAACGCTTTTCTGGGGTAGGTTCCGCATTCGCTGAGACCGGTTCGATAACGCGGGCTCTCGCCGCCTGCGGTGTGGACGACTATCTGCGCGACACCACCGAGGTGACTGCGATCCACGCAGAACCCGACGACGTTGCGAACCTCGGCCTGACGCCGGGTGCCATCGTGCTGGTCACACGGGCGGTCAACACCGATCTTGCGGGCGTGCCGATCCAGTATGCCGTCACCCGCTTCCCAGCCGACCGGGTGCAGTTCACGATCCGCAGCTGAGGCCGGTCCTGCGACCGACCTCGAACTTGTTCATATAGAAGGGCGATCCACCTTCACCGTTACGGATCAGGTGGCCGCATAGGCAGCCAAGACTGCGGCAATCTGCTCAGGGCTCAGATTGTTGGACTGCGTCGCGCTAATGGCTTGTAGCTGGGCAGTCGTCATGTTGGAGATCTGGCTCACCGTCAGCCCCGGCAAGGCCTGCTCGCTGATGGCTGCGATGTCATCGGTGGAGAAGGTCCTGAAGTTGGTGGCGCTCAGTGCCGTCAGCTGCGCCGAGTTGAGGCCCGCCACCTGAGTCGGCGTTAGAGCTTCCGCCTGGCTTGCGGAGAGCGCGCTGATCTGTGCAACAGTCAGGCCGCTGATCGCCTTGGCATCCATGGCCGCTATCTGAGACGTCGACAGCCAGCCGACGCGATCCGTCCCCAGCGTTGCCAGCTGGATCGCGTTCATCGAACCGATCTGGGCAGAGGTCAACGCACCGACCTGATCCTGCGTCATCGCGCGCAGTTGGTGGTAGGTCAGGCTTGCCACCTGCCCGGTGGTGAGGGCTGCAATCTGTTCAGGCTGCAGCGACGCAAAGATCGCCGGTGAAAGTCCGCTGACCGCACTCGGCGAGAGGGCCGCAATATCCGCCGAGGTGAGCGTCTCGAGTGCCGTGGGGCTGAATGCCGCCAGCTGGGTCGCGTTCAGCGCGCCGAACTGTGCCGATGTCATCGCATCGATCTGGCTTGAGGTGAGTGTCGCGATCTGCGCGGTGCTCAGTCCCGGTATTGCCTTGGTGGAAATGGCGGCAATCTGGGTCGCCGACAGGGCAGAGATGGTTCCGGCGGACAGGGAGGCGATCTGCGTTGCTGTCAGAGCTCCGATCTGGGTGGCGGTCATGACGCCGAGCTGATCCGGCTTCAACGCGTTCAGCTGGTCGAAGGTCAGGGCGCCGATCTGGGCTGCCGTCAGAACACCGATCTGCTCCTGGCTGAGGCCGGCGATGTTGGCGGCCGACAAGCCTGAGATTGCCGTCGGCGCAATGGATGCCAGTTCGGCATTGGAAAGCGTTGCGAGCTGAGCCGCAGAAAGCGCACCTATCTGGGTGGAGGTCAGGGCGGCGATCTGCGTCTGGCTGAGGCTGTCGATCTGCGTCGTCGACATCGAGGCGATCTGGGTCGCTGTCAGACCGGGGATCGCCTTGGCATTGAGTGCGGCGATCTTGTCACTCGTCAGTGTCGCAAGGCTGTCGTTGGACAGCATCGCAACCTGGCTCGCGCTCAAGGCGCCAATCTGCGTTGTCGACAACAGGGTGACTTGCTGGGGCGTGAAGGCTCCGATCTGGCTCGGCGTCAGTGCTGCGATCTGGTTAGCCGTCAGGGCACCGATCTGGTCTGCGCCCAGTGCCGCTATCTGCTGGGTTGTCATGCCGGCAATACCGGCGGCACTGATCGCGGCAAGCTTTGCTGCCGGCAGGTTGGAGAGCTGGCCCGGCGTCAGAGCAGCGACCTGTGTGGCCGTCAATCCGCCCATCTGGGCGGATGTCAGGGCTTCTATCTGGTTTGTCGACAGGGCCGTGATCTGTGTCGTCGAGAGCGCGGCAATTGCCGTCGTGCTCAGGGCTGCAATCTGCTCCTGCGACATGACCCCGAGCGCGGTTGTCGTCAGGGCTGCTGCCTGGGTCGCGCCAAAGCCGGCCACCTGCTTTGCGCTCAGCGCATCCACCTGGGTCGGCGTCAAAGCTGCCGTCTGTGCAGCGCTCAGCGCCCCGAGTTGGGCCGGGGTGAGGGCGGCAATCTGATCCAGGTCCAAGGCAGCAATCGTTTCGGCATCCAGACCGCTCAGGGCTGTGGTCGTGATCGCGGCGATCTCTGCCGGCTGGAATGCGAGGATGTCTGCAGGGCGCATGGCGGCCAGCTGTGCTGCGGTCAGGCCGGCCACCTGGGTTGCCGTCATCGCTTCAACCTGATCGGCGGATAAGGCAGCGATCTGATCGGTGCTCAGGGCCGCGACCGTCTTGGCGGAGAGCCCGGCGATCTGTTCACGGGACAGCGATGCGATGTTGCTCGGCGACAGCGATGCGATCTGTGCTGCCGTCACGGCCTGCAGCTGGCTCGCGCTCAAAGAAGCGAGCTGGGTTGGCGTGAAGGAGACGATCTGCTCGTTCTTCATCGCCGCAATCTGCGCCGTCGTCAGCTTCGCAATCTGCTCCAGGCTCAGGCTGTCGATCTTGTCCGCGGAGATCGAGGAAATCGCGCTCGTTGAAATCGCAGCGATTTCTGCGGGCGTGAGGGCAGCAAGCTGGGCTTCGGAGAATGCACCGATCTGTGCGCCGCTCATTTTGGAGATCTGTGACGTTGTCAGTCCGTCGATCTGGCTGTCATCGAATGCGGCAATCTGATCCACGGTCAGACCCGTGATCGAGGCGGAAGAGATCGCACCGATCTGAGATGGCGACCATGCCTTCACGGCCTGAACAGGAAGAGCCGCAAGCTGGGCTGCGCTCAGGGCCGTAATCTGCCCATTCGTCATCGACTCGGTCTGGAATGCCGTCAGACCTGCGACCTGCTCGACTTTCAGGGCCCTGATCTGTGTCGTCGTCAGTGCGGCAATCTGTTCCGGTGCCAGAGTCGCAATGCGTTCGACCGTCAGGCCGGTGATCGCCTTGGCACTGATCGCTGCAATCTTGGAGGTACTCATGCTCGCGACTGCCTCGGCCGGCAATGCGCCGATCTGCGTCGCGCTCAAGGCGCCAATCTGGGCGGTGGAAAGTGCATCCAGCTGATCGGCTGAGAGGGCGCCGATCTGATCGACGGTCAAGCCAGCGATGGCTCGCGTGCTGAGCGCAGCAATCTGCTGCTCAGACAAGCTGGCGATGGCGCCTTCCGGCATAGCCGCGATCTGCGTTCCGCTCAGGCCGCGAATCTGGGTGGCCGTCAGGCTGGCAATCTGGTCCGGTGTTAAGGCTGCCGCTTGGGTCGTCTTCAGCGCCGAGATCTGAGTTGCGCTCAGTGCCCCAATTTGGCTGAGGCTGAGGGAGGAAATTTGATCCGTCGTCAGGCCTGTTACCGCCGGCGAGCTCAGCGCGCCGATCTGGGCGGGCGAAAGAGCGCCGATCTGGGTCGTCGACAGGCTTCCGACCTGGGTCGCCGACATGGCGGCGATCTGGGATGTTGTCAGGCTCTTCAGCTGATCGGTACTCATCGCCGCGAGCTGGCCGGTGGTCAGGCCCGCGACCGCCTTCGGCGCGAGGGCGGCGATCTGCGTCGAGGTGAAGCCGGCTATCGTGGATGCGGGCAGGGCGGCGACCTGGGTGGCACCGAGCGCCCTGATCTGGGTGGTGGTCAGGGCAGCCAGCTGGTCTTCGGTGAAGGCCGACATCTGGGTGGTGGTCAGCGCGGCAATCTGCGCGCCTGTAAGGACCGCCGTCTGTGTCGGGGCCATGCCGGCAATGTGGTCGGCCGTAAGGCCGGATATGGCGCGTGGATTGATAGCCGCGATTTGGGTGTTCGACAGGCCGGCCACCTGCTCCACAGTCAAGGCACCGAGTTGCCGCGACGTAAGAGCCGTCATCTGCGCGGTCGTCAGTGCTCCGATCTTTTCATCTCCGAGCGAGGCAATCTGCGTGGTGGTGAGGCCGACAACCGCGCGGGCACTGATCGCGGCAAACTGCGTGGTGGAAAGGGCGCCGAGCTGATCGACCGTCAGAGCCGCCACCTGGGTGGCACTCAAGGACTGGATCTGCGCGTTCGAAAACGCGGCGACCTGCTCCGGTGTAAGGGCGGCGATCTGCGTCGGCGTCAGGGCCGCGATCTGCGTCGGCTTGAGTCCCTCGATCTGGGCGGTCGAAAGGCCTGCGAGCCGCTCAGGCGACTGCCCTCGCAAGGCGGCCGTGTTGATCGCCGTGATGTCCGCTGCCGAGAAGGTCGCCAGATCCTCGGCGCTGAAGGCGCTCAACTGGCTCGCTGTCAATCTGGTGATCTGTGCGGGTGTCAGCGCTTCCGACTGGACCGTGCTCAGCCCGCCAAGCTGGGTCGTCGAGAGTGCCGCGACCTGTGATGATGCCAGGCTCGAGACGTCCTCTGTCGAGAGTGCTGTGATCTGATCCAGTGTGAGGCCGGTGATCGAACGCGGGGCAATGGCTTTCAGCTGCGCGGTGGACAGTCCTGCCACAGCCTCGGTCTGCAAAGCGGAAATCTGGGACGACGTCAGCGCGTTGACCTGCGTGCTCGAGAGGTAGCTTACCTCCTCTTCGGACCAGGAACTCACCGTCGAATTGGGGAGCGCCCGGATCTGGGCGGGACTGAGCAGGGAAATGGACGACGTCATGTCTATCGGCCTCTTGTTTTCAAACGAATGCGCTCAAAAGTGTTTCACCGGCGGGCATCCGTCCGATCGAGGCCATGTCTCAACCTTCTCAATGTCTTCCGGCACAAGGTCTTGCCCGGCAATTGGACAATTTACCCAGCATGAAGCTGCTTTTAGCCAACAAGGCTTGCCCGAGACTGTGCTTTCACATCTCACGGTTGGTTGACACGACCACTCGCGCCCCGGCGTCGGAGCATTGCGGTGCCGCGGAAAATTGTCATAGATCAAGGTGAGGCGGTGCCTTCGCCGACATTGTCGGGTCTTCCAGCGCCGTCCGGTGCTGGTACCGAAGCTCACCGGGGGCATTCCCCGACTGACGGTTCAGGGATCACCAACGAGCAAGCAGGAGCCCGCCGATGCCAGACACCCGCGAAAAGCTGATGCTTCATGCCATACCCCATGAGGCTGTCCTTAGGGTCCTCAGCTCAAAGATCGAAGGTCTTCAATCGTCGGAAGCGGAGCACAGGCTCAAAACGCATGGCCTCAATCGCCTGCCTTCGGTGCCAAAGCGCAGTTCGCTGGTTCGCTTCCTCTCACAGTTCCACAATGTCCTCATCTATGTACTGATCGCATCTGCGGCGGTGACAGCATTCATGCAGCACTGGATCGATAGCGGCGTCATCGTGGCCGTCACCCTCGGCAATGCGATCGTCGGCTTTCTGCAGGAGGGGCGTGCCGAAGCGGCGATGGATGCGATCAAGGGCATGCTGGCACCGCATGCCGCCGTCTTGCGGGACGGCCGCCGCACGTCTGTCGATGCCTCGGCGCTCGTCCCGGGCGACATCGTCCTGGTCGAGGCAGGCGATCGTGTACCGGCGGATCTGAGGATCATCGAGGCGCGCAGCCTGAAGGTCGAGGAGGCGGCGCTCACCGGCGAATCCGTGCCTGTCGACAAGTCTGCCGATCCGGTGGCAATCGACGCGGCGCTCGGTGACCGTAGTTCCATGCTGTTTAGCGGCACCCTGATTGCAGCCGGCACCGGACGCGGGGTTGTGGTGGCAACGGGAATGGCAACCGAGATCGGCAAGATAAGCGGCATGCTGCAGACGGTGGAGACCCTGTCGACGCCGCTCGTTCGGCAGATGGATATCTTCGCCCGATGGCTTACTCTGTTCATCCTCATCATTGCGGCACTCCTTCTCGCCTACGGCCTCGTGGTCGGGCATTTCCCCTTCGCCGAGCTGTTCATGACCATCGTCGGGCTGTCCGTCGCTGCGATTCCTGAAGGCCTGCCGGCCGTGATGACGATCACGCTCGCCGTCGGGGTGCAGGCCATGGCTCGGCGAAACGCGATCGTGCGACGCTTGCCGGCCATCGAAACTTTAGGCTCCGTTTCGGTGATCTGCACGGACAAGACCGGGACGCTCACACGCAATGAAATGGTCGTGGCGAGCCTTGTTGCCGCCCAGCATGTCTATGCGGTCGACGGCGAGGGTTATGCGCCGGAGGGTGCCGTGCGCTGGAACGAAGCTGATGCCGATCCCCGAGATCATGCCGTGCTTACCGAATTCGCCCGGGCCGCCGGCCTGTGCAACGATGCCGTCCTGCGTTCGGCCAACGGGGCGTGGCGTGTCGAAGGTGATCCCATGGAGGGCGCCCTCATGGCGCTTGCCGGAAAGATCACAGGCGGAGGTGGCGATCCGTTCACCGAAGGCTGGAGGCGTGTCGACGTCATCCCCTTCGATGCGGCCCATCGTTACATGGCCGTCCTTCATGTCGATGACAAAGATGAGCGTCATGTGCATGTCAAAGGTGCGCCCGAGGCGGTCCTTTCGCTTTGCGCGGGCCAGCGCCTGCCTGACGGATCGACGGCTCCGGTCGATACTGCCTATTGGGAGCGCATGGTGGAAACGCTTGCCGCCGAGGGTGAGCGTGTGCTCGCCATGGCCACTGGCGCACCACCAGCGCGGGGGCGTCATCTGACGCAGGACGAGCTTGCCGGCTCCCTGACGCTGATCGGTCTCGTCGGGCTCATCGACCCACCGCGCCCGGAAGCGATCGCTGCGGTTGCCGAGTGCCACCGCGCCGGGATCCGCGTGAAGATGATCACCGGAGATCATGCCGCGACGGCCCGGGCGATCGCGGTGATGATTGGTTTGAAAAATGCGGACCGCGTCCTGACCGGCTTGGACCTCGACCGCATGGATGACGCGACGCTTGCCCTTGCTGCATCCGAGACCGACATCTTCGCCCGCACCTCGCCTGCCCACAAGTTGCGGCTTGTGACGGCGCTGCAGTCGCAGGGGCTGACGGTCGCGATGACCGGCGACGGCGTCAACGATGCGCCGGCGCTCAAGCGTGCCGATGCCGGGATCGCCATGGGGATCAAGGGCAGCGAAGCGGCAAAGGAGGCTGCGGAGCTCGTACTGGCGGATGACAACTTCGCTTCGATCGCTGCCGCCGTGCGCGAAGGTCGAACCGTCTACGACAATATCAAGAAGGTCATCAGTTGGACTCTGCCGACCAATGCAGGCGAGGCGGCGACCATCATCATTGCGCTGTTTGCCGGCTTGGCTCTCCCGGTCACTGCCGTTCAGATCCTGTGGATCAACCTCGTTACGGCCATCACCCTCGGCCTGGCCCTGGCATTCGAGCCATCCGAGGAAGGGACGATGCAGCGACCGCCACGCCGCCGTGACGAGCCGCTGTTGACGGCAGGGCTCATCTGGCATGTCTGCCTCGTCTCCCTCCTCTTTGCGGCGGCCGTGTTCGGGATCTTCTTCTACGCCCTGGACAAAGGTCATTCGATAGAACTTGCCCGCACCATGGCGATGAACACGCTCGTCGTGATGGAAATCTTCCACGTCTTCTTCATTCGCAATATCTACGGCACGTCGCTGACATGGCAGGCCATACGCGGAACGAGGGTTGTCTGGGCCTGCGTCATCTCGGTGACCCTTGCCCAGCTTGCCATCACCTATCTGCCCTTCATGCAGGCCATGTTCGGCACCGAAAGTGTCCCCCTGCAGGACGGCGTGCTGATCGTCGGGCTGGGTTGCGTGTTCTTCGCACTGGTCGAAATCGAAAAGCAGATGAGGCTCGGCTTACGGAAGGGAACCTGAACCCAGCTCAGACCGCCGTGCCCTTGGCAGACGTGGCTTCCTCTCGCAGGAAATGCCGACCGAGATGGCCAACGCCGTCCTGTATGTCAGCCTCTATCGCGGTTGCCAGACCAGGGACATCGTTGTTTCTGATCGCGTCCAGGGCCTCGGCGTGGCGGTCTATGCGGTAGCTTTCCTCCAGTTTCGCGGTCGCCAGGCGCATGAACGGGCCAAGCCGCAGCCAGACCGATTCCATCAGGTCGAGCAGGACTCCACCCGCTCCCGGCTCATAGAGGGTGCGATGGAAAAGGAAATTGAGCTCCGTCGAACGCAGCAGATCGTCTGCCCGATAGGCTTCGTCAATCTGCGTGTCGATGAGCTGCAGCCGCTCAAGCCGTGTAGCGTCGATATGCGGCAGGGCTCTAATGGCTGCCAGCGTCTCCAAGGCCGTGCGGGCGGCGATGATCTCCTCGAACTTGGACAGCGTCATTTCCGGCACGCGGACCCGGCGATTGTCGAGATATTCCAGCGCGCCGTCCGCGACCAAGCGATGCAAGGCCTCTCGTACGGGCATGGCACTGACGCCCAGATCGTCTGCGACACCATTGATGGTGATGGGCAAGCCGGGGGCGACGGCACCTGACATGACACGGGCGCGCAGCGTCCGATACACGCGCTGCTTCAGCGATTCCTCCGCCTTGCGTTCCTCGCCCGCCATGGTTCGCCTGAATTCCCCTGTCCTGGAGGGTCGCCTGTGAAGCGCTGATTCTCGCGGTTCGAGCGTTCACCCTCTTGAAATTTGATCAAACTAACATTTGGTATAGTCAGACGGAGTGCAAGGGCCGAATCCGCCTTTTGCTGTTCAGCAGGAACATCACATGACTACGAAAACCATCGGCATCCTCGTGACGGGTCATTCGCCCGCCGAACTGACGGACGAGTACGGCAACTACGCCGACATGTTCGCGGCCCTGCTCGGCAAGTTCGACTTCAAGTTCAAGCGCTATTTCGTCGTGGACGGAGAATTTCCGGAAAGCCCGACGGAGGTCGATGGCTGGCTGCTGACGGGATCCAAGTTCGGTGTCTATGAGGACCATGACTGGATCCGCAAGCTTGAGGACTTCATCCGTCAGGTGCATGCGGCGAAGGTACCGATGGTCGGCATCTGTTTCGGTCATCAGGTCATGGCCAAGGCGCTCGGTGGAGAGGTGGAGAAGTTCAAGGGTGGCTGGTCTGCGGGCCCGGTGACCTACAAGCGGTCCGATACCGGCGAAGAGCAGGTCCTGCTTGCCTGGCATCAGGATCAGGTGATCAAGGTTCCAGAAGGCGCGGAGGTCGTGGGCAAGACGGATACCTGTGAGAACGCCGTGATCCGCTACGGTGACTGGGGGCTCTCCTACCAGCCGCATCCTGAATTCTCTCCGCGTTTCTTCGAGGGGCTGGCTGAGGCACGCAAGGCGGCAATTCCCGAGCCTCTCTTCGAGCAGGTGAAGAAGGTCGATGTGCCGATCGCAGGCGACAAGATTGCCCAGGAGATCGGTGAGTTTCTCGCGCGCGAGCGCTGAAGCCGTTCAGGACGGCTGTCCGCCGTCCCAGCTCTCCTTGATGAAGGCCTCGAAGAAATCCGAGAAGGTTGCCACCCTGAGCGGCAGTTGTTCATAGGGCGGATAGTAGAGCGTCAGCCAGATCTCCGGTGTTGTCCATCCCGGCAGAACTTCGACGAGCCTGCCGGCGCGCAGTTCCTCGTCGACGATGAAGCGCGGAAGAAGGGCGATGCCTTCGCCCTCGATCGCCAGACGGCAGATGAAATCTCCATTGTTGATCGAGAAGCGGCCACGGGCTTCGATGGTCCTGGTCTGTCCGGAGCGGGTCAGTTCCCAGGTCTCGGTCTTGGACTGGTCGTGATAGCTGAGGCATTCGAGGCTCGTCAGATCCTCAGGTACCTTCGGTATGCCGCTGCGGGCCAGGAACGCCGGTGAGGCGAGGAGAAGACGCGGCACGGGACGGATCTTGCGCGAGATCGTCGACTTGTCGGTCGGAGGGCCGGAGACGCGGATGGCGAGGTCGTAGTTCTCCTGGACAATGTCGACAAAACGATCCGAGAGTTCGATTGCAACGCTGGTCCGCGGGTGGATGATCGCAAACTGGGACAAGACGGTCGGCAGTACCTTCATGCCGAGCGACATAGGCGCCGAGACGCGAAGCGAGCCTGCGGTGACCTTCTGCAGATCCCGTGTTTCTTCGGTCGCCCGGGCAAGGCCCTCGACGAGCGGCGCCACACGGGCTGCGTAAGCGGCGCCGGCCGAGGTGAGTGACACTTTACGGGTGGTGCGCAATAGAAGCTGCACACCGAGCTGCTCCTCCAGACCGGAGACCGTTCGGGTAACCGAGGCAGGCGTCATGCCGAGGAGACGGGCGGCGGCACTGAAGCTGCTTTGATCCGCAACTGTCAGGAAGGTCCTGATCGCTTCGAGTTCGCCCATCAGATTATTGCTCCCAGTGAAATAATATCCGCCATTTTACAATGGTTCACATAGGGAAATCCATGGCCCATATTCCGTTCAACAGAACAAGTCCGGCGCGAGTGCCGGGAAAGGATCAGAGCCATGCTTACCCAGATCAAAGGCCTGCATCACGTTACCTCCATGGCTGCGGATGCCCAGGAAAACAATGATTTCTTCACGAAGACGCTTGGCCTGCGCCGCGTCAAGAAGACCGTCAATTTCGACGCCCCCGATGTCTATCACCTCTACTATGGTGACGAAGTCGGCAATGCCGGGTCGGTGATGACCTATTTCCCCTTTGCCAATATGGGCAAGGGCGGTCGTGGCGCCGGTGAAGTGTCGGAGACCGTGTTCTCCGTGCCGAAGGGCACGCTCGGCTTCTGGCAGGAGCGCCTGTCGACGGAAGGTGTGAAGGAGCTTGGTTCCTATTCGCTCTTCGGTGAAGACCGCCTGCGCTTTGCCGGTCCCGATGGCGACGGTTTTGCTCTTGCCGAGGTCGATGGCGACAGCCGCGTGCCGTTTGCCGGTGGTCCGGTCGGTGTTTCCGAAGGCATTCACGGCTTCCGGGGTGTGACCATGAGGTTGCGCGACGAGGGTGCAACCGGTGAACTGCTGAAGTTCATGGGCTATCAGCCGGTCGACAAACAGGGCGACTTCGTTCGCTACGCTGTCCCCGGCGGCAATGGCGCCGACTATATCGATCTCGAAGTCCTGCCCGGTGCATCGCGTGCCCAGCAGGGTGCGGGTTCGGTGCACCATGTCGCCTTTGCCGTCGAAGACCGTGCGGCCCAGCTCGAGGTGCGCAAGGCGCTGCTCGACACGGGATACCAGGTCACGCCGGTGATCGACCGCGATTACTTCTGGGCGATCTATTTCCGCACGCCGGGCGGCGTGCTGTTCGAGATCGCCACGAACGAACCGGGCTTCAACCGCGACGAAGACACCGCGCATCTCGGCGAGGCGCTGAAGCTGCCGACCCGTTACCAGCAGTATCGCTCGCAGATCGAAGCCCATCTGCCCCCGATCCAGGACTGAACGCACAGCGAGGGCGATGCCTGTTGGCCAGGCGTCGTCCCTGTTGCGGAGGAAAACATCATGGCAATCGACAGCCACATCCATCACCATCAGGCACCCCAGGGTGCCGCACCGCTGGTTTTCACCTTTCATGGCACCGGCGGAGACGAACATCAGTTTCCGGGGCTCATAAACCGGATCCTGCCCGAGGCGGGTATCGTGTCACCGCGCGGTGACGTGTCGGAATATGGTGCGGCCCGCTTCTTCAAGCGCACCGGCGAAGGCGTTTACGACATGGCCGATCTCGCCGAGAGAACGGCGAAAATGGCGGGTTTCATCCGCGCGCACAAGGAGAAGAACCCGGATCGACCGATCTACGGGCTCGGTTATTCGAACGGCGCGAATATCTTGGCTTCGGTTCTGTTCGAAGCCCCCGATCTCTTCGATCGCGCAGTGCTGATGCATCCGCTGATCCCCTTCGATCCACCGGCGCAGCCGGGGCTTTCGGATGTCGAGGTGCTCGTGACTGCTGGCCAGCGGGATCCGATCTGCCCACTGCCGCTGACCGAACGGCTGACGGCCTATTTCGAGGCTCAAGGCGCTCAGGTCGAGACTTTCCTGCATCAGGGCGGTCACGAGGTTTCGCAAGGCGAAGCCGACGCGATCGCCGCCTTCCTGCAGAAGGCCTGATATTACGTGCACGAAACACAAAAGGCCCGCAGACAAGCTGCGGGCCTTTTTTCGTCCCGGCTATCAGCCGATCTGGATCAAGGCCTTGACCAGGCCCGATTTCTCCCGCGCCCAGCGCGGCAGATCCGTGGCGAGATCCGCAAGCGTGGTGCGATGCGTGATCAGCTGGTCGATCGGCACGAGGCCATCCGCGATCGATTTGCGGACATGATCGAAGTCGACGCGGGTCGCGTTGCGGCTGCCGATCAGCATCATCTCGCGCTTATGAAATTCCGGGTCGGAGAAGGTGATGTCCTCCTTGACCACGCTGACCAGCACCAGGCTTCCACCATGGGCAACAAAGCGGAAGGCGCGTTCCATCGAGGGGCGATAGCCGGTGGCGTCGAAGACCACGTCGAAGCCGTCTCCTCCGGTCAATTCCCCGACCGCAGACTCAAGACTGTCATCGGCGATCAACCCTGATGTGAAGCCGAGGCGATCCGCTGCCATCGACAGGCGCTCGCTGCTGGTGTCGAGCAGGGTTACGCCATGTCCGGCAATGCGGGCGAAGATCGCCGTACCGAGGCCAATCGGACCTGCGCCAATGACCAGTGCACGTGAGCCCGAGGGCGCCATGGAGCGACGGACGGCATGGGCGCCGATGGCCAGAAATTCGACTGTGGCTGCGGCTTCCGGGGAAAGGTCGTCAGCGGGATACAGGTTGATGGCAGGGACCGTGATCTCCTCGCACATTGCCCCATCGGTATGGACACCGAGCACGCGAATATTCGTGCAGCAGTTTGGCTTGTCCTTGCGGCAGGCGATGCATGTGCCGCAGGCGATATAGGGATTGACGATCACCTTCGTGCCGGCACCCAAGTCGACGCCGTCACCCGCCTCGACGACAGTTGCCGAGATCTCGTGGCCCATCACGCGCGGATATTCGAGGAAAGGGTGCTTGCCTTCGAAGATATGGTAGTCGGTTCCGCAAATGCCGACATGGCTGATGGCGACGCGGGCTTCGCCCGACTTCGGGCGGGGCGCCGGATCGCTATCGACGATTTCGAGACGGCCCGGTTCGACACACAATGCGGCCTTCATGCTGGTTCCTTTCGGCTGCCCGGCAAGGTTTGACGAAAAAAAAGTGGATGCCATTCGCGGCACCCCCACCTTGGGAAATTCTCAGCGGCTGCCGCGGCGGCGAAGTTGGTCGAAATAGACGATCAGGATGATCAGGGCGCCGGTGATGATACGCTGCCAGAACGAGTTGACGTTCATCAGGTTGGCGCCGTTGTTGATCGTCGCCAGAATGAAGGCGCCGAGCAGCGGGCCCTGGACCGAACCGACGGCGCCGAACAGGCTGGTGCCGCCGATGACCGAGGAGGCGATTGCCTGCAGTTCCCAACCTTCGGCCTGGGTGGCGTTGCCGATCCCGATGCGCGACGCAAGCAGGATGCCGACAAAGGCCGCACAGGTCGAGGACAGGATGTAGGCCATGTAGATCGTGCGGTTGACGTTGACGCCGGAGAGACGTGCCGCCTCGCTGTTGGAACCGACCGCGAAGAGATAGCGACCCCAGCGGCTCAAGTGCAGGAAGATATAGGCGGGAACGGCGACGACGATGACCATCCAGAAGAGACTGGGCACACCGAGGAAGTCTGCACGGGCAAAGTTGGTGAAGGCCTCGTTCGAGATCGAGATGGTCGAACCATTGGTGATCAAGAGGCCGATGCCGCGAAGGGAGGTCAGGGTCGCGAGCGTGATGATGAAGGCGGGAAGTCCCATGCGTACGATCCCGAAGGCGTGAAACATGCCGATGGCAACACCCATCAGGAGGGTGAGGATGATCGCAAGCCAGACTGGCAGGCCCGCCGCCAGGAGCCAGGCGAGGATGACGCTGGCAAAGCCGACCACGGCGCCGACCGAGAGATCGATGCCGGCGGTAATGATGACGAAGGTCTGGCCGACAGCGAGGATCGCCGTCATCGCACCCTGACGCAGCAGGTTGCTGATGTTGTTGGGCGTCCAGAAGCTGTTGGTGGCAAAGCCAAGGATCAGCCACAGGAAGAGCAGGAGGCCGAGCAGCGTAAGGCTGAAGAGGATGCTCATGCCCCTCTTCGGCGCGACCTTGGTCTCGGTGGTGTCGGTGCTCATCTTTGTCCTCCCAGTCGTCTTTTCATGTCGTTGTTTTCAGGGCATCTCGTCTCAGACGCCGATCGCCTCGGTCAGCACGTCTTCATGCGACGCCGTCCGATAATCGTGGCTCGCAACCAGCCTGCCCTGGCGGAAGACATGCAGGCGGTCGGCCAGTTCGTAGACCTCCGGCAAGTAGGACGAGATCAGGATGATGCCCGCGCCCTGCTTCAGGAGTTCCGCGAACAGCCTGTAGATCTCGGCCTTGGTGCCGACGTCGACGCCGACGGTCGGTTCGTCGAAGATGAAGAGGCGCGCGCCGTGGCTCAGCCACTTGCCGATGACGATCTTCTGCTGATTGCCGCCGGACATGGCCGAGGCCAGCACGGCACGGGTCGGTGTCTTGATTTTCAGATCGTTGATCTGCTTGTCGGCGTTTCCGGCTTCCAGCTTCGGGCTGATGGTGAGGCCGCGGCTCAAGCGGCCGAAGACCGGCAGGTTGATGTTGAGGCCGATCGGCAGGTTGAGGCAGAGGCCCTGGTCGCGTCGGCTTTCGGGGGCGAGTGCGATGCCGAGGTCCATTGCCTTGCGCTCGGTGTCGATGACGACCTTCTTGCCGTCCCAGAAGACTTCGCCTGCCGTCAATTTGTGGCGGCCATAGAGGCCCAGCGCAAATTCGCTGCGACCGGCACCGATCAGGCCGTAAAGGCCGACGATTTCGCCTGAGCGCACTGAAAGCGAGACATCCGAGAAACCTGGGCCGGAAAGGCCCTTCGCCTCGAGGATGGTGGCACCGATCGGCAGCTTTTCCTTGTGGTAGATCTGCTCGATCGAGCGGTTGATCATCAGCGAGATGAGTTCAGCGTCGTTGGTCTCGCCGATCAGGCGGGTGCCGACATGGGTGCCGTCGCGCAGGACAGAGACGCGGTCTGCCAGCTCGAACACCTCTTCCATGCGGTGGCTGATGTAGACGATGGTGACGCCTTCCGACTGCAGTCGGCGGATGAGGCGGAAGAGCTGAGCTGATTCCTGACGGGTCAGATAAGCCGTCGGCTCGTCGAAGATGAGGAAGCGGATGCCGCGCATCGCGGCGCGGGCGGTGGCCACCAGCTGCTGCTGGCCGATCGTCAGATTGCTGAGAATTTCGCCGGCGGGCAGGTTGAAGCCGAGATCGTCGAGGACATTCTGCGCGGCTTGCGTCATGGCGCGCTGGCGCATGATGCCGCCTGACGACATCTCGTCGCCGAGGAACATGTTGGCGGCGACCGAGAGATGCGGGCAGAGCACGACTTCCTGGTGAACGGCGTTGATGCCGCGTTGTATCGCCTCGGTGGGTGTGGCGAGTGCCACCGGCTTGCCGCACCAGCGGATCTCGCCCGCCGTGCGCGGAATGACCCCTGTCAGAAGCTTGATGAGGGTGGATTTGCCGGCGCCGTTTTCGCCGACGATGGCGTGGATTTCACCGGCGAGGAAGGTGACGGTCGCGGGCTTCAGGGCCTCCACGGCGCCATACTTCTTCTGCAGGCCCACGAGCTCGAGGATCGGCGTTCCCGGCGGGATGCGATCGGTCTCCAGCAGTTCCGGCTGGTCGTCGTGCCGGTGGCTCACATCGTGCAGCGAAGTCATGTCATTCCTCCCAAATCGCAGCGAAAGCGGCCGACGCCTCCCGCGTCCGCCGTTTCCGATCCGGCACGCGCGACGGATGCCGCGCGTGCCGAAGTCTCGATCAGTTGACCTTCGGGTTCAGAAGGGCGTCGATCTTCGGGTCTGCCATGTTGGCCTTGGTCACCAGGTTTGCGCCGGTGTCGACGAAGGTCTCGACCTTCTCGCCCTTGGACACGGCAAGCGCAGTCTTCACGCCGTCATAGCCCATGCGATACGGATCCTGGACGACGAGGCCGGCGAGAACGCCTTCCTTGAGGAAACCGACGGTCTTTTCATCCGAGTCAAAACCGATGACCTTGATCTTGTCGCCGAGCTTGTTTTCTGCGATCGCCTGCCCGACGCCCTGCGCCATGATCAGGTTAGATGCAAAGACGCCGACAATGTTCGGGTTGGCGGTGATCAGGTCGGTCATCATGTTGAGGCCGGTCGTGGCCTGGCCATCGGCAAAGCGGTCGACGGTCACCTTGATGCCCGGATACTTGGTCTTCATCTGGTCGAGGAAGCCTTCGCGGCGCTGGTCGAGCGAACCGACGCCCGGCAGGCTGGTGATGATGGCGACTTCGCCTTCTTCCTTGCCGGTCGCTGCCTTGATGGCGGCTGCAAGGCCGTCAGCTGCGATACGGCCACCCTGGACGTTGTCTGTGGTGAGGAACGAGGTGAAGGCCTTGGAGTCGGCGCCGGAGTCGATGCCGATGATCGGAACCGCCTTGGCTGCTTCGTCGATCGGCTTGCCGAGCGCCTTGAACTCGGTCGGCGAGATGACGACAGCGGCCGGGGCGCCGGCAACAGCGTTCTCGAGAATGCTGATCTGGCCGTTGATGTCGGACTCGGACTGAGCACCGAGTTCCGGCACGTTCACGCCCAGGTCCTTGCCGGCCTGGCGGGCGCCGGCGAGCACGATCTGCCAGTAGAAGGACGTGGTGTCCTTGACGATGATCGGAATGGTCACGTCCTGTGCGAAGGAAGCGGCCGGCATCATCGACGTCATCATTGCAGCGCCGGCGATCCCCATCAGGGCGCGGCGAGTCATGCTCTTCAGAATGCTCATTGTGGGTTCTCCTCTCAACGCGTCCTGTTCCTCCGGTTAGATCGATCCGCAGAACGCAGCCGGTCCGATCTTTATCGATAAAAAACATTTTATCGAGGCACGCTACTCCAGCATTCTGGAGAATGCAAGCGGACAAAAGCGGTCTCCTCCAAACCCCTTTCGCCCTTGTTTTCAGGGCATTCCGGATCTTTTCAGACCCGGTGAATCTCTTCTGGATAAACGACGCCCTTCTTCAGGATGACGTTGCCGTAAATCCGCAATTCCGTGGTCGCGACGATGTAGGCCGCCGTCTGGGCGCGTTCGTAAAAGGCGAAGCGCTCAAGGCTTTCGAGGTGGAAGTCGCCTGCCAGTTTCGTAATCGTCGCTTGGAATTCGGCGCAGATTTCCGGGACCGCATGCGGATCGCCGACCACCTGCATGCGCCAGGCCGCATCCTCGACGAACTGGTCGAGCGGCATGTGGGCCAGGATCGCCTCCAGGATCTCCACTGCACCGACTCCGTCTGCGCGGATCACCGGCGGACCCATGGTCGAAGCGGGGAAATTGCCGTCGGCAATCACGATCTCGTCGCCATGTCCCATGGTCGCAATAGCATGCAGCAGGTCTGGTCCGAGCAGGGGATGAATGCCCTTCAGCATGGTCTGCTCCTATTCCCGGACCGCTTCATCGCCGAGCGGCGGTGCGACGAGTGTGTGCGCCTCGAAGGGTGCGAAGGCGGAGGCCGGCAGTTCCTCTGATGTCAGTGCCATGTTGCGATGGAGGCTGTCCGGTTTGGCCGTGCCGATGATGACGGAGGCGACGGCCGGATGGTGCAGCGGAAACTGCAGGGCGAACTGGGCGAGCGGCTTGCCGGCCTGCTTCGCCAGGTCTTCCATCGCGCGCACCTTGCCGAGCACTTCGTCGGTTGCGGGGGTGTAGTCGAAATGCGCGCCCGGAACGGCGCCCGTTGCCAGGATACCGGAATTGAACACGCCGCCGGCCGTGATCGAGGTGCCGCGCTTTTCGCAGAGCGGCAGCAATTCCTCGACGGCGGAGCGGTCGAGCAGCGAATATCGGCCGGCCATTAGAATGACGTCGATGTCGATGTCGGCCATCATCTCCAGACAGGCCGGGACTTCGTTGACGCCAAGGCCGAAAGCCTTGATGGCGCCTGATGATTTAAGCTGGTCGAGCGCCTTGTAGCCGCCGTCGCGCAGCTGCTTTAAGTAGCGGTCGTTGACGGCGCGGCCATGGGTGTAGACGCCGATATCGTGGACATAAAGTATGTCGATGCGGTTCAGGCCGAGGCGGGCATAGCTGAAATCGACCGAGCGCATGATGCCGTCGTAGCTGTAATCATAGACCAGCTTGAAGGGCAGCGGATCGACGAAGCCGACATTCGGGATCTGGTCCTTCGGCACGGGTGCCAGCAGGCGACCGACCTTGGTGGACAGCACATAGCTGTCCTCCGGCTTGTCGCGGAGAAAGTCGCCGACATAACGTTCGGCCTGGCCGAAGCCATAATGCGGCGCGGTGTCGAAATAGCGGATGCCGTGATCCCAGGCTGCCTGCAGCGTCGCAATGCCGACATCGCGGGGGCAGGGCCGGTAGAGGCCCCCGAGCGGAGCCGTGCCGAAGGAGTATTCGGTCACTTCGAGGGCGGTCTTGCCGATGCGTCTCGTCTTCATGCTGATATCCGGATCCCAGTTGTCGAGGTCAGAGCGTGGCACCGAGGTGCCACGGCACGAATTCGTTGTCGCCGTAGCCGAAGAGTTCGCTCTTGGTCTTCTTGCCAGAGGCGGTCTCGATGATCAGATCGAAGATGTCGCGGCCAAGGCCGGAGACGGTGGCGTCTCCCGTGGCGATGACGCCGCAGTCGATGTCCATGTCCTCCTCCATCGCATTGTAGAGCGCGGTGTTGCTCGTCAGTTTGATGGAAGGCACCGGACGCGAGCCGAAGCAGGAGCCGCGGCCTGTCGTGAAGGCAATGACGTTTGCGCCGCCTGCCACCTGGCCGGTGGCCGAAACCGGGTCGTAGCCGGGGGTGTCCATGAAGACGAGGCCGTGTTCGGTGACGCGCTCGGCGTAGTTGTAGACGGCCGTCAGCGGCGAGCGGCCACCCTTGGCGACAGCACCCAGCGACTTCTCCAGAATGGTTGTGAGGCCACCCTTCTTGTTGCCGGGCGAAGGATTGTTGTCGAGGGATGCACCATGCTGGGCGACATAGGCCTCCCACCAGGAGATCAGCCCGTCGAGCTTGACGGCGACATCCTCGTTGACGGCACGGCTGCGCAGGAGGTGTTCGGCGCCGTAGATCTCCGAGGTTTCGGAGAGGATGGCGGTGCCGCCGGCGCCCGCCAGGATATCGACGGCAACCCCGAGCGCCGGGTTGGCTGTGATGCCGGACAGGCCATCCGAACCGCCACATTGCAGGCCGACGATGATCTCGCTGACGGAGATCGGCTCGCGGCGCATGGTGCCGACTTCGGCTGCGATCTCTTTCAGGATCGAAAGGGCGTTCTCGACCGCGCGGCGGGAGCCGCCGGCATCCTGGATGTTGAAGTGGCGCTTGGAGGCGCCGGCGCCGCTCTGGCCGTAAAGCGTCAGCTGATTGACCTCGCAGCCGAGACCGACCATCAGCACGCCGCCGAAATTCACATGCCTTGTGTAGCCGGCTATCGTTCTGTGCAGCGTGCGCATGCCGTCGCCGGTCGAGCTCATGCCGCAGCCCTGATCGTGAACGATCGGAACGAAGCCGTCGATGCCCTCGTAATGCGGCAGGATGGTGCGGTTGGCCGCATCTGCAATCGCGCGACAGACGGTGGTGGAACAGTTCACACTGGCGATGATGCCGATGTAGTTGCGGGTTGCCGCACGCCCATCAGCGCGGCGATAGCCCATGAAGGTGCGGCCCTTGTCGGCTGCCGTCGCGGCTTCGGGGGCTGCTAGTCCGCTGACCGAGAGGCGGTCTTCATCGAAGGCGAGGTTGTGGGAATGGACGTGGTCGCCGGCGGCAATCTCCGTGGTCGCGCGGCCAATGGCCTGCGCATATTTCACGACCGGTTCGCCCTTATGGATGTCGCGGACAGCGACCTTGTGGCCGGGGTCGATCTTGGCCGAAGCCGCGGCGCCACCGGGCAGGACATGGCCCGCTTCGATCGCAACAGTGGTCACGGCAACATTATCGTCCTGCGACAGCAGGATGCAGGCTGGTTTCGACACCCGATGTTTCTCCCATGCGTCCGGCGGGACCGGATCCTGTGTTTTGTCTTTTATCGGCAATAGACAGTTGCTCGTCAATGGGTATGATATCGATAAAGAACAATTTGCTCCAGCTGGGGGCGGGAGGAACAGCTGGCCGATACAGGAAGAGGGAGATCCGCCGCAATCGGTGGTTTTCATTGCGCGCGGTCGCGTCTTGCGCCAAGAGGCAAAAGATCGAAGTGCCACATCACATCAACCCAGGCAGAGCCATGGCCAAGCAGAATACCGTCTTCAAGGACGCCTACAACCGCACGCTGAAGCTCATCGAGGAGACGGACACGCTTCCTTCGGAGCCGGAACTCGGCAACCTGTTGAGCGTCAGCCGGACCACTGTGCGTGCGGTCCTCACGCGGCTCGGCGAGGTGGGGCTGGTGGCCTGGGACAAACGCTCGAAGACCGTGCTGCGCCGGCCGAGCGGGTCCGACTATTTTCCGGATGAGGAAACGAGTTCGCTCTCGGAGATCATCGAGCGCAGCTTCATGCGTCGCATTCTCGCCGGCGGAGCGCAGCCGGGCATGCAGATCAACGAGCTGGAGCTCGCGCGCGAGATCGGCATCGGCACGACCAGCGTGCGGGAATTCCTCATTCGTTTCAGCCGTTTCGGATTGATCGAAAAGCGACCGAACAGCCATTGGGTGCTGAAGGGTTTCACGCGGGAGTTTGCTCTGGAGCTGACGGAAGTGCGTGAGATGTTCGAGTTACGTTCGGCGGCAAGCTTCGTCAACCTGGCGGAAGATCATCCGGCCTGGTCCGAACTCGAGGCCGTCGAGGCGCAACACCATGCGCTTCTCGCTGACATCGACAACCGCTACACGGAATTCTCGGAGCTAGATGAGCGTTTCCACCTTCTCGTCCAGAAGGCATCCAGCAATCGCTTCATCATCGACTTCTACGACATCATCTCGATCGTCTTCCACTACCACTATCAGTGGAACAAGACGAATGCGCGCGCCCGGAATCAGCGGGCGCTGGAAGAGCACCTCGATTACATCCGCGCGCTGTTTTCCCGAGACGCCGGCAAGATCGAAAAGGCCTGCCGCCAGCATTTGAAGTCGGCGCGGGAGACCCTGCTGCAATCCATCCAGGAGACCGCCTGACCATGAACACCCCCATCCTGCAATTCGGCACGAGCCGGTTTCTCCAGGCGCATGCGGACCTCTTCGTCAGCGAGGCCATGGAGACAGGAAAAGCGCTGGGGGCGATCACCGTGGTGCAGACGAGTGGTGATCCCGCACGCGCCGGGCGGATCGGAGCACTGTCGGCTCCGGGAGGCTTTCCCGTGATCATCCGCGGGCTTGAAGACGGGAAGCCCGTGGAGCGTGAGTTGCGGGTGCGATCGGTCAGTCGGTCGCTGTCCACGGCAACGGACTGGGAGGCGGTCGTCCGGATCTTCGTCGAGGAGGCAAGGGTCGTGGTCAGCAATACCGGAGACAAGGGCTATGCGCTGGTCGAAGGAGACGGGGTCAGCGGCGTTCCGAAATCCTTTCCCATGAAACTTCTTGCGCTTCTTCATGCTCGCTTTCGAGGGGGACGCCTGCCGTTGACCATTTTGCCCTGCGAGTTGATTTCGCGAAATGGCGAAGTGCTGCAGCAACTTGTCGTGGATCTTGCCACGCGGCATATACCCGACGAGATCTTCGTTTCCTGGCTGTCGGATCGGGTCATCTGGGGGAACACGCTTGTCGACCGGATCGTATCCGAGCCAATCGAGCCGGCGGGTGCGATCGCCGAGCCCTATGCCATCTGGGCGATTGAGCGGCATTCCGGTCTGACGCTTCCCTGCGAGCACCCTTGCATCAAGGTTGTCGACGACCTGACGCCTTATGAGCGACTGAAGCTGCATATTCTCAATCTCGGCCACACCGTTCTTGCCGATCGCTGGCTGAAGGATGAGCGCCCCGAAGCGGAATGCGTGAAGGATATTCTCGCGGATCCCGCGATTCGCCCGGAGCTTGAGGCGATCTACCGCGACGAGGTGGTGCCCGGTTTTCGCCTGCACGCCCTCGGCGACGAGGCGCAGGCCTATGTCGCCACCACGCTCGAACGCTTCCTCAATCCCTATCTCGATCATCGTCTGCGCGATATCGCCGGCAATCATGCCGAAAAGATCGTCCGCCGCATCATCGGCTTCCAGGACTGGTGTCCTGACGTCCCCATGCCGCGGCTGTCCGAGATCGCTAATCGGTGAGGCGCAAGCCGATCAGGCTGGCGGCATGCCCTTCGAGCGCATGCGCCGGCGGAAGGCGGTCGGCTTCTCGACGAAGCGCTCGCTGAAGGCTTCGTAGAAGCGGGAGACCGAGCCAAAGCCGCTTTCGAAGGCGACGTCGGTGATCGAGAGGTCCGTCGAGATCAGCAGGGACTGGGCGGTGTCCAGGCGGTGGCGCACGATCGCCTGGTTGATCGTGTGACCGACGGCCCGCTTGAAGATCGACATGGCATAGTTTGGATGCAGACCGACGGCGTTTCCGACATCGTCGGCGGAAATGTTTTCCAGAGCATGTTCTGCGATGAAGCGCAGCATGCGCTCGATGTGCTCGACGCGCTCGCTGTCATTGGCACTGAAGCTTGCTATCGCCGAGCCTTCCTCGCGGAGATCCCGCCAGCCATCGCGTTCGATACGGAGAACACGTGCCGTGAGCTCATTGCGTACTATCTCGGTCAGGTTCTCGTCGCCCGCTAGCAGTTCCTCCCGCCAGCGCTGGAAGATGTCCCGATCCCAGGAGCGGATTTCCAGAGCCTCAATCATGGCCCCACGGAAGACGGCATCTCGGAAGCGGCTGAGATTGGCAAGCCCAAGGAAAACGGACATCGGCACGTAAAGGCAGACGAAGCGGGTGCCTTCCTGTCGATCGATCACCTGGTGCGGGATCATGCCCCAGAAGAGGCAGAGGCGGCCCTCGTCAACGGTCAATTCGCGGCCGTCGAACCAGTAGGTCATCTGGCCCGTCAGCACGAAGTTGAGCTCGATCTGGCTGTGCATGTGTGGCCCAGCCATGCGGTGAACTGTGAGGCTCTCGCCGGCGCAGAAACGGTGATCGCCGAAGATGACCAGCGGGTGTCGCGGGTCATGGTCGGGGTGCACGGGGACCGATTCATCCTCCAGCAGCGGCTTCACATGTTCCAAATCTTAGGATCCCGGAAAAGATCGGTAAAAACTCGGTAGATTATTACGGGTTTGAATCGGATGATCAAGCAGAGCTGGGAATTCCGCTCCGGTGGGATCCGGGGCTTCAAGCTCCGCAATGCTATGCATAACGGTCATAGGGAGGAAAACATGACCTTTTTCAAAAGCCTGAGCAGCCTTGCTCTGGGTGCAGCCCTTCTGTCGTCTACCGCGTTCGCCGGTGAAATCGTCATCAACTCCGACCACTCCGACCCGGCGCCGAAGAAGGCGATGGAAGAGCTGATCGCCGATTTTCAGAAGGCCAATCCCGATATCACGGTGAAGTGGAACAACTTCGACCACGAAGGCTACAAATCCGCCATCCGCAACTTCCTGACCGCCGATGCCCCGGATGTTGCCGCCTGGTATGCCGGCAACCGCATGGAGCCCTTCGTGAAGGCCGGTCTCTTCGAAGACGTCACGGATGTCTGGGAAGCCAATGGTCTCAACGACCAGCTTAAGTCGGCTTCTGCCTCGATGACCATCGACGGCAAGAAGTGGGGCGTTCCCTACACCTATTACCAGTGGGGCATCTATTATCGTAAGGACATCTTTGCCGAACAGGGTATCGAGCCGCCGAAGACCTGGGCCGAATTTCTTGCTGCCTGCGAGAAGCTGAAGTCCGCCGGCATCACCCCGATCACCATCGGCACCAAGGCGCTGTGGCCGACGGGTGGCTGGTTCGACTACCTCAACCTGCGCGTCAACGGCTACGAGTTCCACATGGAGCTGACCTCCGGCAAGGTTCCCTATACGGATCCGCGCGTGAAGGCCGTGTTCGAAAAGTGGGGCGAGCTGGTCAAGGCCGGTTACTTCAACGAGAACCATGCCGCGATCGACTGGCAGGATGCTATCCCGCAGATGGTCCAGGGCAAGGCTGCCATGTATCTGATGGGCAACTTCGCTGTCGCCACCATGAAGGATGGCGGCCTGAAGGAAGAGCAGATCGGCTTCATGCAGTTCCCGGAAATCACCGCCGGCATTCCGATGGCCGAAGAAGCTCCGACCGACACCTTCCACATCCCGTCGGGCGCGAAGAACAAGGAAGACGCGAAGAAGTTCCTCGCCTATCTCGCGTCTCCGGAAGCCCAGTCGAAGATGAACGCGACGCTCGGTCAGCTGCCGGTCAACAATCAGGCTGAGAAGCCGAAGGATGTGTTCCTCGAAGCCGGCTTCGAGATGCTTTCGAATGCTTACGCGCTCGCGCAGTTCTACGACCGCGATGCCAATGCCGAAATGGCGAAAGCCGGCATGGAAGGCTTCCAAGAATTCATGGTGAAGCCTGACAACCTGGACAAGATCCTGGAGCGTCTCGAAAAGGTCCGCGCCCGCGTCCACAAGTAAGCCATAGAGCTCCCTGCGCCGGGTGCTGTGGGTCTCCCTGGACCCATGGCATCCGGTTGCCGTTTCCCTTCACCTCAGAGGTGCCGCCATGAGCAACACCGTTTCTTCGTCGTCCGGATTCTGGAAACGCAACCAGCAGACACTTGCGCCTTTCCTGTTCCTGGCGCCTGGCATGCTGATGTTCCTGATCTATGTGCTCGTGCCGATTTTCGAGTCGATCTGGATCAGCTTTCATGACTGGGACGGTCTCGGCGCCATGACCTGGATTGGTCTCGGCAACTATGTCGAGCTGATCGATGACGACACCTTCTACACCTCGCTGTACAACAACCTGATCTGGCTGGTGCTCTACCTCCTGTCGATCCCGGCTGGTCTGACGGTGGCGTTGTTCCTCAACCAGACGGTCACCGGCATCCGGGTCTACAAGTCGCTCTTCTTTTTCCCCTTCGTCATCAGCCAGGTCGTCGTCGGCCTGATGTTCACGTGGTTTTACGCGCCGGATTTCGGTCTCTTCTCCAAGCTCACGGGAATGCTGTTCGGCGAACAGATCGCCGTGCTGGCCGACGAGCGCTACGTCACCTACGGCATCATCGTCGCGGGCCTCTGGCCGCAGACGGCCTATTGCATGATCCTCTACCTGACCGGTCTCAACAACATCAATCCGGAGCAGGTGGAAGCCGCCCGCATGGACGGTGCCAAGGGTCTCAAGCTTCTCTGGTACGTGATCCTGCCGCAGCTGGCGCCCGCAACCTTCATCGCCATGGTCGTGACGGTTATCGGCTCGCTGCGCTCCTTCGACCTCGTGTCGATCATGACCGCCGGTGGCCCCTACGGCTCAAGCTCCGTCCTCTCCTACTTCATGTATGAGCAGGCGCTCTCCGAATACGGGTTCCGCATGGGTTACGGCGCATCGATCGCCGTCGTGCTGTTCCTCATCATGATGGTCTTCATCTCGCTCTTCATCGTCCGCATGCTCGCCCAGGAAAGGAACGCCTGATGTTCCCCACTCCTATCCAGAAGGCCTCGCCGTTCGCGCAGATGGCCTACAAGATCCTGCTGCCGGTCGCGCTCTTCCTCTGGCTATTGCCGCTGATCGGCGTTGCCGTGACCTCGGTGCGCCCGGCAGGCGACCTCGCCGCCGGTAATTATTTCGGCATCCCTTCCGGTTTTGCCGGCTTCGAGAACTATTCGGCGGTCTTCAACAACTCGCCGATCGGCTACTACATCCTGAACTCTTTCAAGGTGACGATCCCGACGGTGATTGGCGCCGTGGCGCTCTCCTGCCTTACCGGCTTTGCGCTCGCGGTCTACAAATTCAAGGGCAATCTCGTCCTGTTCTTCATGTTCGTTGCCGGCAATTTCATTCCGTTCCAGATCCTGATGGTTCCGGTTCGCGACATGACGCTGCGCGCGGGTCTCTACGACACGACCATGGGCCTCGTGCTCTTCCACGTCGCCTTCCAGACCGGCTTCTGCACGCTGTTCATGCGCAATTTCATCAAGGGCCTGCCCTTTGCGCTGATTGAATCGGCGCGCGTCGAGGGTGTCTCCGAATGGCGGATCTTCCGCTATATCGTGCTGCCCCTGATGCGTCCGGCGATTGCTGCCTTGTCCGTGCTGATCTTCACCTTCGTCTGGAACGACTACTTCTGGGCGACCGTGCTCGTGCAGGGCCAACACGCCATGCCGGTCACTGCGGGTCTCTACTCTCTCAACGGCCAGTGGGTTGCCGCCTGGCATCTCGTGTCCGCCGGATCGATCGTTGCGGCCCTGCCGCCGGTCGCGATGTTCTTCCTCATGCAGCGCCACTTCATCGCTGGCCTCACACTCGGAGCGACCAAGGGATGAGTGAAATCGTCATCATCGATTCGGGCCAGCTGGCGCTGAGCCTGCGCCTGCCGGACCTTGGCATGCCGGAGATCCTGTCCTTCGGCGCTGAACCTGTGGAAGCTGATCCCCTGTTCGAGATCGAGCGCTCCAGCCGGGTCAACGGCATGGATGTCGCCGTGCCCTCGAATGTGCTCCTGCCTACGGGCGGCATGGGCTTCTTTGGCTGGCCGGCGATTGCCGGACATCGCGGCGGGCGTGATTTTGTCTCGCAGTTCGGCGGCTGGACTGTTGACAGAGATGGCAACCGTACGGTGCTGACCGGTATCGATGCCGTTGTGAATCTGTCGCTCGCGATCACACTGACCGCGCACGCCTCTGGCCTCATCTCCATGGCGACGGTGCTCACCAATACCGGGCATGGCGACTATCAGCTCGATCGCTGCATGGCTGGCACGTTCCTCGCGCCTGCCGGTGACCTGCAGGTGATGAGCTTTACGGGCATCTGGGGACGTGAATTCCAGACGCGGCGCGAGCTTCTCGGCAATGGGACCTGGATCCAGGAGAACCGCCGCGGGCGCACCTCGCATGATCGCTTTCCGATGCTGTTCATCGAAAGCGAGGCGCAGATTTTCGGTGTGACGCTTGGCTTCAGTGGCAACCATCAGATGGTCATCGACCGCACCGATGACGGCCAGCGGTTGGTGCATCTCGGCGAGCTGTTCGAACCGGGCGAGATCATCCTTGCGCCGGGCCAAAGCTATGAGAGCCCGGTTGCCTATGCCGGTGCGGATACGGAAGAGTTCCACGCCTTCGTGCGCGAGGAGCTGATCAGCTGGCCGGGCGGTCGGATGACGCCCCGTCCGGTGACGCTCAACACCTGGGAAGGCAACTATTTCGACCACCAGATGGACTCGCTCAAAGCGCAGGCCACGGCCGCTGCCGAGCTCGGCATCGAGCGCTTCGTGCTCGACGACGGCTGGTTCGGCAAGCGCAACGACGACACCACTAGCCTCGGAGACTGGGACATCGACCCCCGGAAATACCCCGATGGCTTGAAGCCGCTGGTCGATCATGTCACCGGGCTTGGCATGCAGTTCGGCATCTGGTTCGAGCCCGAGATGGTGAACCCGGTTTCCGAGCTCTACAAGGCACATCCCGACTGGGCACTGACGATCGAGGGACGTCCGATCCTGGAATCGCGCACGCAGCTGGTGCTGGATCTGACGCGTACCGAAGTCTCCGACTATCTCTTCGGCAAGATCGACGCGGTGCTTTCCAACCATGCCGTCTCGTACATCAAGTGGGACATGAACCGCGATCTGACGCATGCGGCCGGTCGCGACGGCAAGGCGAAGACTGCCGCCCAGACCCGTGCCGTCTACGCGCTGATGGACCGCATTCGTGCCGCTCATCCCAATGTAGAAATCGAAAGCTGTGCCTCCGGTGGCGGACGTATCGATTACGGCGCCTTGAAGCGCACCCATCGCGTCTGGACGTCCGATTGCACGGATGCGCTGGAGCGGCTGGAAATCCAGCGCGGCGCTTCGGTCTTCGTGCCGCCGGAAATTCTCGGCAGCCATATCTCAGCCTCGCCCAACCACCAGACCGGTCGCCGCCACACGCTTGCCTTCCGGGCCCTGGTGGCCATCGCCTATCATCTCGGTGTGGAGCTCAATCCGCTCGAACTCACCGATGAGGAGCGCGACGAACTCAAGGTCTATATCGAGACCTACAAGCGGCTGCGCGATCTCTTCCATGCGCCGGGCGCCAGCTTCCGCATGGAGCCGCTGGACGGTCGCTATGTTTGGGGTGCGGCTTCGGCCGAGAAAATCGTGGTGATCGTCGCTCAGGGGCCGCAGATGGTGGGCGAACAGCCGCCACCTCTGCGCCTGCCCGAGCAGATCACCCAGTTCGGTGGCCAGTGGCGGATCAAGACCGTGCTGCCGGCAGAACCGCAATTCATCCGTATCTCCGAGGGCCAGAAAGCACTGCTTTCCGGTGCCGTCACCTTCGCGCTTTCCAGTGCCGGACTTGCCGGCCTGCCGCTGCCGCTGCTGACGCCCGAAAGCGCACTTCTCCTCGAACTCGAACCGATCAAGGGAGGCAAGACCCATGGCTGACGTAAGCCTGCGCGGCGTCAAGAAACAGTTCGGCGCACTCAGCGTCATCAAGGGTGTGGATCTCGACGTCAAGGACGGCGAGTTCTGCGTCTTCGTCGGCCCCTCCGGCTGCGGCAAGTCCACGCTGCTGCGCATGATTGCGGGCCTTGAGGACATTACCGCCGGTTCGCTCGCTATCGGCGGCCAGGACATGACCAGCATCGGCCCGTCCGAGCGCGGCGTTGCCATGGTCTTCCAGTCCTATGCGCTCTACCCGCACATGACCGTCGAGGAAAACATAGGCTTTGGTCTGAAGATGACCGGCCATTCCAAGGCCTTGATTGCGGAGCGCACCGCCGTTGCCGCGAAGATGCTGCAGCTTGAGCCGCTTCTGCAGCGCAAGCCCGGCCAGCTTTCCGGTGGCCAGCGCCAGCGTGTCGCCATCGGTCGCGCCATCGTCCGCAATCCGGAAGTCTTCCTGTTCGACGAACCGCTGTCGAACCTCGATGCGGCGCTGCGCGTCCAGATGCGCACGGAACTTTCCAAGCTGCATCAGGACCTGAAGGCGACGATGATCTACGTCACCCACGACCAGGTCGAAGCCATGACCATGGCAGACAAGATCGTCGTGCTGTCAGCGGGCCAGATCGAGCAGGTCGGTTCGCCGCTCGAGCTCTATCACCGCCCGAACAATCTCTTCGTTGCCGGCTTCATCGGCTCGCCGAAGATGAACTTCCTCAAGGTTCAGGCCTCGGCCGTCGATGGTGCCGCCGTGGTGCGCCTGCCCGGCGCCGAGATCTCGATACCGACCCATGGGGCGAGCGTTCCGGCTGGGGAACTGACCTTCGGCCTGCGTCCCGAGCATATCGACGCCACTGGTAAGGGCGATGTCGTGATCGAAGCGACCGTCAAGCTCGCCGAGTATCTCGGTTCGGAGACGCTGTTCTTCGTCACGCTTGCCGATGGCTCGGAGCTTGCGGTGAAGGCCGATGGTCTGGCCAGCGAGAAGCCCGGCCAGACCTTGCGCCTCGGCATTAATGCCAAGGCCTGCCATCTGTTCGACAAGGACGGCAAGGCCGTCATCAACGGGGATCTGACACGATAATGCTGGGCGTTTGCTACTATCCGGAACACTGGGACGAAAGCCGGTGGAAAACCGACGCGCGCCGGATGCGCGAACTCGGCATTTCCTTCGTGCGTATCGGCGAGTTTGCCTGGTCTCGTCTGGAGCCCTCGCGCGGCACCTTCACCTTCGAATGGCTCGATCGGGCGATCGACGTGCTGCACGAAGCGGGCCTCAAAATCGTGCTGGGCACGCCGACGGCCACTCCGCCCAAGTGGCTGGTGGACGAATGCCCTGACATCATTCCCTATGACGAACAGGGCCGCCCGCGTGGCTTTGGCTCGCGTCGTCACTACACCTTTTCATCGGAGACCTGGTGGAAAGAGAGCGCCCGGATCGTCGAGATTGTCGCCAAGCGCTATGGCGAACACCCCGGCATTGTGGGCTGGCAGACGGACAATGAATATGGCTGCCACGATACAACGCTCTCGTGGGGGCCGGAGGATCTGAAGAGCTTCAAGCGCTGGCTGCGCTTGCGCTACCAGTCGACGGATCAGCTGAATGAGGCCTGGGGGTCGGTCTTCTGGTCGATGGAGCTGGCGAGCTTCGACGACGTCGCCCTGCCGAACCTGACGGTCACCGAACCAAACCCGGCGACGCGTCTCGATTTCTGGCGTTTCCATTCTGACCAGGTCGCGGCTTACGACAAGATGCAGTGCGAGATCATCCGCAAGCATTCGCCCGGTCGCTGGATCACCCATAACTTCATGGGCTTCGTGTCCGACTTCGATCACTTCAAGGTCGGCGACAATCTCGATCTTGCCTCGTGGGACAGTTATCCCATCGGCTTCGTCGAAAAGTTCCCCTTCACTGAGGAAGAGCGCAATCGGTGGGCCGAAACCTCGCATCCCGATATCGCGCCCTATCACCACGATCTCTACCGTGCCGTCGGCAAGGGGCGCTTCTGGGTGATGGAGCAGCAGCCGGGTCCGGTCAACTGGGCGCCGTGGAACCCAGTGCCGAAGCCGGGCATGGTGCGCCTCTGGACCTGGGAGGCGCTGGCCCATGGCGCAGAAGTCGTCAGCTATTTCCGCTGGCGCCAGGCGCCCTTCGCGCAGGAGCAGATGCATGCGGGCCTGAACCTTCCCGGCCTCGACGAGTGGTCGCCGGGCGGCCGCGAAGCCATGCAGGTCTCGGACGAGCTTGCAGCTCTGGGCGCGCTCCCCGAAACCAGCCAGGCGCCCGTCGCGCTGGTTTTCGACTACCAGAGCTACTGGTCAACGATGATACAGCCGCAGGGCAAGGATTTCCGCTACGAGGAACTCTGCTTCCGCTGGTACGAGGCCCTGCGCCATCTGGGTCTCAATGTCGATTTCGTCCGTCCGGGCGCGCCGCTCGAAGGCTACCCGCTTGTTGTCGTGCCCTGCATGACGGAAGTGACGGATGCAGCGCTGGCCGAACTCGAAAAGGCCGGGGGTGTTGTGGTGATCGGCGCCCGCACGGGTTCGCGCGACCGCAATTTCCGCATTCCGGAAAATCTGCCGCCTGGCCCGCTCGGCGCTTTGACGGGCAATCGTGTCGTTCAGGTCTCGTCCATGCGTCCTGGGCTCTCGGATGGCGTTTCCGGCGCCGTTTCGGGTCGTGCTATCCGCTGGCGGGAGTATATCGGGGCCTCCTCAGCCTCGGTTCTCGCCACCTTCGAAAACGGCGATCCGGCGCTGACCGAAAAGGGCAAGGCGCTGTACCTCGCCTGCTGGGCGGATGCCCGGCTGCTGGCCGAGGCGCTGGAACTGGCGACGAAGAAGGCGGGCCTTGCGACACTGCGGGTCCCCGATTTTATCCGCATCCGGCGCCGTGGCGACCTCGTTTTCGCATTCAACTATGGGAGCGAAGACTGGAATCTTCCCGAGGGAGCGGATCCGGTGCTCGGAGAGGTAGTGTTGAAGCCGCAGGCGGTTGCCGCCTGGCGGAGCTGAACTGCAGGTATTCGAGGGGCCGGCATCCTGTCGGCCCTTCGCTTTTGTCGCAGCCATTCTCCGGAACCCATCCATGGCTCACCGGTTTGACCCTCGAACCCACACGAGGAGACATGAGATGGCTGATTATCCGACACCCCCATTTTCGCAGGAAAAAGTCCCTATGCCGGGCCGCACCTCGGACATGAATCCGAGGCCTGATCACGGCGAAGAAAGCTACAAGGGTTCCGGCAAGCTCGAGGGGTTGAAGGCGATCATCACGGGCGGCGATAGCGGGATCGGTCGAGCGGTGGCGATTGCCTATGCCCGGGAGGGCGCCGACGTGCTGATCTCCTATATCGAGGAAGACGACGACGCCAAGGAAACCGCCGGCTGGATCGAGAAGGCCGGCCGCAAGGCGGTGCTCGTCCGGGGCGACATTCAGAATGCGGCTCACTGCCGCGAGATCGTCGACACGGCCGTTCGCGAACTCGGCGGCGTCGATGTTCTGGTCAACAATGCTGCCCACCAGGCAAGCTTCAGCGATATCTCCGAGATACCCGACGAGGAGTGGGAGCTCACCTTCCGCGTCAACATCCACGCGATGTTCTACCTGACCAAGGCTGCCGTGCCGCATATGAAGAATGGCGGCTCGATCATCAACACGGCCTCGATCAACTCGGATAGCCCCAACCCCTCGCTGCTCGCCTATGCGACCACCAAGGGCGCGATCCAGAACTTCACGGCTGGTCTTGCGCAGATGCTGGCGAGTAAGAAGATCCGGGCCAATGCTGTGGCGCCTGGCCCGATTTGGACGCCGCTCATTCCGTCGACCATGCCCGAGGAGTCGGTCAAGAACTTCGGCAAGCAGGTGCCAATGGGACGCCCGGGTCAGCCCGCGGAACTCCAGACGGCCTATGTGATGCTCGCGGACCCGCTGTCGAGCTACGTATCCGGTGCGACGATTGCGGTGACCGGTGGCAAGCCGATCCTCTGATGGTCGTTGACAACGGCCTCCCCGCAAGTCGGAGAATCGGGAGTGCGGCCGATATCGGTCGCATCCTCGACCACAATATCTCTGCGCTACTCCAGCGACAAAGCCGCGAGCAACGACAGCTTTCGCTGCAGGACAAGGCGGCCATTGCGATTACGGCCTTCGCCGGCAGCATGGCCTTCGTCTATCTGCATCTCGTCATCTTCGGACTGTGGATCCTGATCAATATCGGCTGGCTGCCCGTCATCGATCCCTGGGACGAGAGCCTCGTCGTGCTCGCCATGGTCGCTTCCGTGGAAGCCATCTTCATCTCCACCTTCGTGCTGATCAGCCAGAACCGGATGTCGGCCGACGACAGCCGGCGTGCGGATCTCAACCTTCAAATTTCCCTGCTCGCGGAGCACGAAACCACCCGTATCCTGACGATCGTTTCGGCCATTGCGGAGCGTTTCGACGTGCAGACATCGGTCGGAGCCGAGGAGCTCGACGCCCTGCAGCAGAGTGTCGACCCCGATGCTGTCCTCGACGAGCTCGAACGCAAACAGGCCGACGAAGAGGGTTGATGGGGAGAATCTGCGGCTTGTATTCGTTCCCGGACATGGCAAGTTCGCGTCATGAGCAAAGTGATCCTGATCGTTCTCGACGGGCTGCGCTATCAAGCGGCCCGCACCTGTCTCGGCTACATGGAAGGGCTTGTCACGGCCGGACGGGCCGATGTGCGCCAACTGACCTGCGAGCTGCCGGCCATGTCGCGCCCGCTCTACGAAACCTTGCTGACCGGGCGAAGGCCCGTCGATCATGGGATCGTCAGCAATGGCGTGGTGCGGCGCTCGACTGGCGACAATCTTTTTGCGCGTGTTCGTTCAGCGGGCAAAACGACTGCCGCGGCTGCCTATCACTGGGTTTCCGAGCTCTATGTGTCCTGCCCTTTCGATCGCCACCATGATCGCATTCTCGTGGATGGGGTAGGCGACATCACCCACGGCATCTTCTACTGGGACGACCATTATCCTGACAGCCATCTCTTCGCCGATGCCGAATGGCTGATCCGCGCAAAGGCGCCGGACTTCCTCCTGCTGCACCCCATGAATGTCGATGATGCCGGTCACAAGCATGGCGGCGACAGCATCGGCTATCGCAACGCGGCCCGCATGCAGGGAGATCTGCTTGCACGCCACCTGCCGGGTTGGATCGAGGGCGGCTATACCGTCATCGTCACCGCCGATCATGGCATGGGGGACGACGGCAATCATGCGGGGCCGACACCTGATGAAACCGAGGTTCCACTCTATACGATCGGCTTCCGGCTTGATCGTGATGCGTCCTTCGAGCAGACGCAGATCGCGGGCCTGATCTGCCGGCTGATGGATGTCGATCCCGGTCAGATGCCTGCCTTCAAAGGAGCCATCGAGAGCGTCTGAGACATTCTGTGCCTGATCCGGATGGGTTGCCTGCCGTAATGGGTAGCAAAGACCTGCAGGAGTATCGAATGTCCCAATTTTCCGGAATGACATCCCTCAACCCCGGCTACCGCGCGCTCGTGCTCGGGGCGAGCGGCGGGATCGGCGGTGCTCTTGCCGCAGCGATCAAGGCTGACACGGCCTGTGGGAGTTTGGTGGAACTGTCGCGCAGCCGCGACGGTCTCGACATCACGGATGATGCTTCCGTAGCGGCCGCAGCTTCCAGAATTTCCGAAGCCGGTCTGAAGTTCGATCTGATCTTCTGTGCCACAGGCGCGCTGGTCATCAATGGCAACGGCCCGGAGAAGACGATCAAGGCAGTCCAGGCCGACGTGATGGCGGCGCAGTTTGCGCTGAATGCAATCGGCCCAGCGCTAGCGCTCAAGCACTTCGGACCTCTTCTTTCCAACGAGGGCAAGAGCGTTTTTGCCACGCTGTCGGCTCGGGTCGGATCGATCGGCGACAACAAGCTCGGTGGCTGGATCTCCTATCGTTCCGCCAAAGCCGCGCTGAACCAGATCACCCGCACTTCGGCAATCGAAATCGCGCGGCTTCGGCCGAAGAGTGTTGTCGTGGCGCTGCACCCGGGGTCGGTGGATACCGGCTTCTCGGGCGGCTTCTCCAAGGGGCATGACCGTATCCAGCCGGCCGAAAGTGCCGCCATGATGCTTTCGGTCCTGGATCGACTGGAGCCTGCACAGACCGGTGGATTCTTTGCCTATGACAGCCAGCCCATCGAATGGTGAAACCGTCCCGCATCCATCTTGTGCTCGGCGACCAGCTCAGCCACTCGCTATCGGCTCTGACCGACGCCGATCCGGGATCCTCGCTGGTGCTCATGGCGGAAGTGATGAGCGAGGCGACCTATGTGAAACATCACAAGAAGAAGATCGCCTTTCTCTTCTCCGCCATGCGGCATTTTGCCGAGGAGTTGAGAGAGAAGGGGCTTCAGGTCCGCTACGTCGCGCTGACCGATCCTGAAAACACCCAGAGCCTCCAGGGTGAACTGGCGCGTGCTCTGTCAGACAGCGGCGCATCCGACGTTGTCGTGACCGAATGCGGGGAATGGCGTCTTGCAGAGGAGATGCGGGGCTGGGGAACGGTCCTCGGCGTGCCGGTCGAGATCCGTGAAGATGATCGCTTTCTCTGTTCGATCGGGGACTTCCGGACCTGGCGCAAGGGCCGCAAGCAACTACGCATGGAATACTTCTATCGCGACATGCGCCGGCGTCACCGGGTGCTTCTGGAAGGCGAGGAACCTGTCGGCGGCAAATGGAACTTCGATGCCGAAAACCGGAAGCCGCCAGCGGAGGGGCTGAAGGGGCCGAGGCGAATCAGCCACCGGAAGGATGCGATCACAAAGTCGGTGTTGGCGATGGTCGAGGAGCGCTTTGCGAGCCACATGGGTTCGCTCGACGGCTTCCATTTCGCGGTGACGGCGTCCCAGGCAGAAACAGAATTACAGCAGTTCATCGACGAGATCCTGCCCACTTTCGGCGACTATCAGGACGCGATGGTGAAGGGTGAGCCCTATCTCTACCACTCGCTGATCTCATCCTACGTCAATGCCGGTCTGCTGCTTCCGATCGACGTCATCCGCCGAGCAGAAGCGGCGTGGTTCGAGGGACGGGCGCCGCTGAATGCCGTCGAGGGCTTTATCCGGCAGATCCTTGGATGGCGCGAATATGTCCGCGGCATTTATTGGACTGAGATGCCCGGCTATGCCGGCCTCAACCATCTCGGGGCCTCGCGTCCGCTGCCGCAGATGTACTGGACGGCCAAGACCGACATGGCCTGTATGGCGGGTGCCATCGGCGACACAATCGAGCACGCTTATTCGCACCACATCCAGCGGCTGATGGTCACCGGCAACTTTGCGATGCTGGCCGGGATTGAGCCTGCACAAGTCTGCGAGTGGTATCTTGCCGTCTATTCCGATGCCTATGAGTGGGTGGAACTGCCGAATACGCTGGGTATGGCGCTCTATGGCGATGGCGGCATCATGGCAAGCAAGCCTTACGCAGCGAGCGGCAAATATATCGACCGGATGAGCAATTTCTGCGCAGGCTGCCGCTATGATCCGAAGCTGACGATCGGGCCGAGAGCCTGTCCGTTCAACGCGCTCTACTGGGATTTTCTCGATCGCAACACGGAGAAGCTGGCGCGAAATCCGCGGCTATCCAACATGTATGCGACCTGGCGGCGGATGGACCCCTTCAAGCAGGACGCCATCCGCAAGCACGCCGCCCAGGTGCTGGAGACGCTCGACACGCTTTGAGCGCTCTTGCCACCTTCAGATCGCCGGGCTTGGCTCTTCCTTGAGAAGGCCACTGGTGCGCAGGAGCGAACTGAAGCGGCCGCCGAGCGCGCTCAACTGGTTGTAATTGCCCATTTCGATAATCCGGCCATGGTCGAGGAAGACCACGAGGTCGGCCTCACGGATGGTGGAGAGGCGGTGTGCGATGATGAAGGTCGTGCGGTTCTTTCGCAGCCTGTCGATTGCCTGCTTGACCCGGGCTTCTGTTTCCACGTCGAGCGCGCTGGTTGCCTCGTCCAGGACGAGGATCGGGGCGTTCTTGAGGATCGCGCGGGCAATGGCGATACGCTGGCGCTCACCGCCGGACAGACGGTTGCCGCGTTCGCCGACATGGGTGTCGTAGCCGATCATGCGGCTCTCGATGAAATCGGTCGCTGCCGCCGCTTCCGCAGCCTGGATGATCTCCTCCTCGGTTGCGTCCTCACGGCCAAGGCGGATGTTGTCCTTGATCGAGCGGTTGAGCAGGCCCGCGTCCTGGAAGACTGTCGCAATTGCGTGGCGCAGCGACTTGCGGGTTATCTTGGCGATATCCTGTCCGTCGATCAGGATCTGGCCCGACTGGGGGTCGTAGACCCGCTGCAGCAGGTTGATGAGGGTCGTCTTGCCGGCGCCGGTCGGACCGACGATGGCAACCGTCTGGCCGGCCTTTACCTCAAAGGAGATGTCTCTGACGCCCTGCGTGGTGGAGGCGAAATCGAAGGACACGCCTCTGAACTCGACGTCGCCGCGCACGTTGGTGAGTTCCACAGCGCCGGCGCGTTCTTCGCGTTCCTGGACAGCATCCTCCAGCTTGTAGAAGTCCTCCAACTTGGAGCGGGCCTCGAAGATCTGGTTGACGAAGGTAATCATCTGATCGAGGCGTGCGATGAGAAGCCCGGCAAACCCAGTGAACGCGATGATTTCACCGACCTTTAATTCTCCGCGCTGGACCAGCAGCGTGCCGATGACGAGAATGACCAGCATGGAGAGCGTCGAGGCGATGCGGTTCAAGGCTCCGGCCAAGGCCCACCAGTCCAGAACCGGATACTGTGCCGAGAGCAGCCTGGTGGTGTATTCCTTGAGAGCGCGGGTTTCCAACTCGATCCGATTGTAGCTGTGCAATACGGATACGTTGCTGATCGAGTCGCTCACATGGGAAAAGACCGTGTGATAATGGCTCTCGACGGAGGCCTGACCCTCTTTGGTGCGGTTCATCACCGTCTTGCCGATGATCACATAAAGAACTGCCAGAACGATCAGGACCGAGGTGAGCCGGACGTCCATCGAGAAGGCCGTTGGAATCAGGAGCGCCAGTGCAACCGCTGTCGCCAGGTGCGTGCGCATGAATTCGAGCCAGAGGCCGAAAAGCGTTTCGCCCGCACGAAGCAGCGTGTGCAGCGCGTTTGAGGTGCCGCGTTGATGGTGCCAGCTCAGCGGCATTGAGATGATCTTGGCAAAGGAATCGGTCAGAAGGTCTGCCCTTCGGCCATGGGCCAGGCGGTCCGCCTGTCTTGCGACCAGGACATAAGCGACCGTGTTGAAGACGCCGAAACAACCCCAGGCGATGAGAATAGTCGTTGCATCGCGCTTTTCGGAAATCGCATCGATGATGCGTCCGAAAAGAATCGGCTCCAGAATCGTGATGACGGCAAGTACGACGTTGGCGATCACCACGAGGGAAACCCGCAGCCTGTAGCGTGCGAGGTATGTCAGAGCTTTGAAATAGACCTGGAGCAGAGACAAGCTGTGTCACCTTCGATTTGTTCTCGGCATTCGCCGAGATGGTATCTTGCCTGATATGATCGGCAGCGCGAAGGATGCCTAATGCGACAGCGGATCGACTGCAAGATCCCGGGGTTGCCGGCCTGCTTCAATCCGGTCTTGGAGGCCGGACCCGGCTGCTCAGTTTTAAGCTTCCCATAACGCAATTTGACGATAAATGTTCATATTGCTCCGAGTGGTTGAAAAAACCGCTGCTCGTGGCTTTTTAATGGTATTTTAGCTGAGCATTTTGGAGAGAATTTGTGAACATCAATCAATTGCTGCATTTTCTGGTCATCGTCGATGAGTGCCGTTCGGCGGCCGAGGTCGTCACGGCACTGGAGAAACTGGTCCGATCCTACGGATTTGAGTATTACGGTGTCGTCAGACAGCCGAAGCCGGACGAGAATCCGATGGAACTCGTTCTGACAGGACAGTGGCCGGAAGGATGGCCGCAGCTCTATATCGCCAAGAAATACGTGCTGATCGACCCGACGATCCGCTACCTCAGTCAGGCCCAGTCGGGTTTCCGCTGGCGGGACGCGCTTCATGCATTTCGCGCTGATCCGCACCGCAAGCGCATGGAGCGCATGTTGGGCGACAGCATGCGATTCGGGCTCCTTGACGGATACATCTTTCCAGTCCACGGACGAACCGGTCTGCTTGGCAACATGACCGTAGGTGGCCACCCCATCGACCTCTCCCCCACCGAGATCACCCTCTTCGACGCCGTGGCCAAGAAAGCCTACTGGCGGCTCGTCGAATTCCGCTTCGCCAACGAGACCGAGGTGGCAAAGCCGATCGATACCCGCATGACCCGGCGCGAAATGGAGGTTTTGAACTATCTGGCGGACGGACTGACCTCAAACGAGATCAGCAAGATCCTCAAGATCTCCAATCACACCGTAGACTGGTACATGAATGGTATTCAGGACAAACTGAATGCCAAAAACCGGCAGCATGTCGTCGCCTTGTCATTCCGACTCGGGCTGGTGACCTAAGTCGCGCCGGAATCTTCCCGGCGCCGCCCAAGGCAAATTGAACTTCCTAAAACAACGCGCTATGACTTTTCTTCGCAGGTGCACAATGCCCTGGCATATCGTTTTGGGGAGATCGAATTGCCAATATCCAAGATCCTTGTCGCCAACCGTTCGGAAATCGCAATCCGCGTCTTTCGCGCCGCCAACGAGCTCGGTCTGAAAACGGTCGCCATCTGGGCCGAGGAAGACAAACTCGCGCTGCACCGCTTCAAAGCGGACGAAAGCTACCAGGTTGGTCGTGGTCCGCACCTGACAAGGGATCTGGGGCCGATCGAGAGCTATCTGTCGATCGATGAAATCATCCGCGTCGCCAAGCTGTCGGGTGCGGATGCCATCCATCCCGGCTACGGTCTCCTGTCAGAAAGTCCCGAATTCGTGGACGCCTGCAACGATGCAGGTCTAATCTTCATCGGTCCGAAAAGCGACACGATGCGACAGCTCGGCAACAAGGTGGCCGCGCGTAACCTTGCGGTGAGCGTCGGCGTGCCGGTCGTACCCGCAACCGATCCGCTGCCGGATGATGAGGCGGAGATCCATCGGCTGGCGGCCGAGATCGGCTACCCCGTCATGCTGAAAGCCTCCTGGGGCGGCGGGGGGCGTGGGATGCGCGCGATCCGCGATCCAAAGGACCTCATTCGCGAAGTGACCGAAGCCAAGCGCGAGGCAAAGGCGGCCTTCGGCAAGGACGAGGTTTACCTCGAAAAGCTCGTGGAACGCGCCCGCCACGTGGAAAGCCAGATCCTTGGCGACACGCATGGCAATGTCGTGCATCTGTTCGAGCGTGACTGCTCGATCCAGCGCCGCAACCAGAAGGTCGTGGAGCGGGCGCCGGCGCCCTATCTCAACGAGGCACAGCGCCAGGAACTGGCTGACTATTCGTTGAGAATCGCCAAGGCGACCAATTATATCGGTGCCGGTACCGTCGAATATCTGATGGATGCGGATACCGGAAAATTCTACTTCATCGAGGTCAATCCGCGCATCCAGGTCGAGCACACCGTCACCGAGGTCGTGACCGGCATTGATATCGTCAAAGCGCAGATCCACATCCTCGACGGTCACGCGATCGGCACGCCGGAATCGGGCGTTCCGAAGCAGGAAGACATCCGCCTCAACGGCCATGCCCTGCAGTGCCGCATCACCACGGAAGACCCGGAGCAGAACTTCATCCCGGATTATGGCCGCATCACCGCCTACCGTTCGGCGGCCGGCTTCGGCATCCGTCTCGACGGCGGTACCGCCTATTCGGGTGCGATCATCACCCGCTACTACGATCCGCTGCTGGTAAAGGTAACGGCGTCGGGCAGCACGCCGCAGGAGGCGATCAGCCGCATGGACCGCGCTCTGCGCGAGTTCCGTATCCGAGGCGTGGCCACGAACCTGACCTTCCTCGAAGCGATCATCGGCCACCCGAGCTTCCGCGATAATTACTACACGACCCGCTTCATCGATACGACGCCGGAGCTTTTCCAGCAGGTGAAGCGTCAGGACCGTGCGACCAAGCTGTTGACTTATCTGGCCGACGTCACGGTCAACGGTCATCCGGAGGTGAAGGGCCGTCCGAAGCCGCCAGCGGATGCGGCCGAGCCAGTCGTTCCCTTCATCGATGCCGACATCAAGCCGGGCACCAAGCAGCTGCTCGACGAGCTGGGTCCGAAGAAGTTCGGCGACTGGATGCGCAATGAAAAGCGTATCCTGATGACCGACACGACCATGCGCGACGGTCACCAGTCGCTGCTGGCCACGCGCGTGCGTACCCACGATATCGCAAAGATCGCCGACGCCTATGCGCGGGCTCTGCCGAACCTCTTCTCGCTCGAGTGCTGGGGCGGTGCGACCTTCGACGTTTCCATGCGCTTCCTCACGGAAGATCCGTGGGAGCGACTGCAGCTGGTGCGTGAAGGCGCGCCGAACCTGCTGTTGCAGATGCTGCTGCGTGGGGCGAACGGTGTCGGCTACAAGAACTACCCCGACAATGTGGTGAAGTATTTCGTTCGTCAGGCGGCCAAGGGCGGGATCGATCTTTTCCGCGTCTTCGACTGCCTGAACTGGGTCGACAACATGCGCGTGTCGATGGATGCCGTCATCGAAGAGAACAAGCTCTGCGAAGCGGTGATCTGCTACACGGGCGATCTCCTGAACTCTGCGCGTCCGAAGTATGATCTGAAATATTACACCTCGCTCGCCGCCGAACTGGAAAAATCCGGCGCACATATCATCGCCGTGAAGGACATGGCCGGTCTCCTGAAGCCCGCTGCAGCGAAGGTGCTGTTCAAGGCGCTGCGTGAAGCCACGAGCCTGCCGATCCACTTCCACACGCACGACACCTCGGGCATTGCTGCTGCGACGGTTCTCGCAGCGGTCGAAGCCGGTGTCGATGCGGTCGACGCTGCCATGGATGCCTTCTCGGGCAACACCTCGCAGCCATGCCTTGGCTCGATCGTCGAGGCCCTTCGTGGCTCGGAACGCGATCCGGGTCTCGATCCGCACTGGATCCGTCGTCTGTCCTTCTACTGGGAGGCCGTGCGCACCCAATACGCGGCCTTCGAGAGCGATCTCAAGGGTCCGGCTTCGGAAGTCTACCTGCACGAAATGCCGGGCGGCCAGTTCACCAATCTCAAGGAACAAGCCCGTTCGCTCGGTCTCGAAACCCGCTGGCATGAAGTGGCCCAGGCCTATGCCGACGCCAACCAGATGTTCGGCGATATCGTCAAGGTGACGCCTTCGTCCAAGGTCGTCGGCGATATGGCACTGATGATGGTGAGCCAGGATCTCTCCGTGGCAGACGTCGAGAACCCGGCCAAGGACATCGCTTTCCCGGATTCCGTCGTCTCTATGCTGAAGGGCGATCTCGGTCAGCCGCCGGGCGGCTGGCCGGAAGCGCTGCAGAAGAAGGTCCTGAAGGGCGAGAAGCCCTATACGGCTGTCCCCGGTTCGCTGTTGCCGCCGGCGGATCTCGACGCCGAACGCAAGGTGATCGAGGAGAAGCTCGGCCGCGAGGTGACGGATTTCGAATTCGCCTCGTATCTCATGTATCCGAAGGTCTTCACCGACTACGCGCTGGCCGCCGATACCTACGGGCCTGTGTCGGTCATCCCGACGCCGCAGTATTTCTATGGCCTGCCGGCCGGGGAAGAGCTGTTCGTGGATCTCGAAAAGGGCAAGACGCTTGTTATCGTCAACCAGGCGATCGGCCATACCGACGACAAGGGCATGGTCACGGTGTTCTTCGAGTTGAACGGCCAGCCGCGTCGCATCAAGGTACCTGACCGTGCTCATGGTGCCTCGGGCAGTGCCATCCGTCGCAAGGCCGAGACCGGCAATGCGGCACAGCTTGGCGCGCCGATGCCGGGCGTCGTTTCGCAGGTTGCCGTATCCGCCGGCCAGACGGTCAAGTCGGGCGATGTTCTGCTGTCGATCGAAGCGATGAAGATGGAAACGGCGCTGCATGCAGACCGCGACGGGACGATTTCGGAAGTCCTCGTGCGCATCGGTGATCAGATCGATGCCAAGGACCTGCTGATCGTTTACTCGGCCTGACACAAGGTCAGGTCGGATCGGAGAAGAAAAGAGGCCCCGCCATCGCTGGCGGGGCCTCTTTCGTTTCGGTTATTTGGCTGCCTTGGCCTTTGTCTTTCTTGCCGGCTTCTTGGCCGGCGGCGGAGCAGGAGGCTCGGGCAGCTCAAGGTTGATCTCCTGAGGCTTGCCGTCGAGCATCACGTCATAGCCTGCAGCATTGCGCGTGACAGCGACGTCGATCTTGCGTCCATCGATCTCTACATTCGCCTTGTAACCCTGCCAGTGCTCAGGCAGAGCAGGAGTGACGACGATGTTGCTGCCCTTGCGGCGAATGCCGAGGAAGCCTTCCACCGCAAAGCGATAGAGCCAGCCGGCGGAGCCGGTGTACCAAGTCCAGCCACCGCGTCCCGCATAACCGTCGCCGCCATAGATATCGGCTGCCACCACATAGGGCTCGACGCGGTAACGTTCGGCTTCTTCGGCGGTGCGGGCATGGTTGATCGGGTTCAGCAGCTCGAAGACGCGCCAGGCGTCGGCGAGGCGGCCGGCCTTCACCAGTGACAGGCCGAGCCAGATCGCGGCGTGGGTATACTGCCCGCCGTTTTCGCGCACACCCGGCGGGTAGGCGCCGATATAGCCGGGATCGACCTGCGGCTTCTCGAAGGCTGGCGTGAAGAGACGGACGATGCCCGTTTCGGTGTCCACCAGTTTCGAGACAGCCGACTCTAGCGCCTTTTCCGTGTGCGCCGGATCTCCGATGCCGGAGAGGACGCTCCAAGACTGGGCGATGGAATCGATCTGGCACTGCAGGGAGCGGTTCGATCCGAGCGGGGAACCGTCATCGAAATAGCCGCGCCGATAGTGGTCGCCGTCCCAGCCGGCCGTTTCCAGGGCCGCCTTGAGTTTCTCGACATGTTCGCTCCAGCGGGCGCTGCGCTCGCGCTCGCCGCGCTTGTCGGCCTGAAGCCTGAAGCGCTCCAGCGTGGCTGCCAACAGCCAGCCGAGCCAGACGCTTTCGCCGCGGCCTTCGATGCCGACGCGGTTCATGCCGTCATTCCAGTCGCCGCCGAGGATCAGCGGCAAGCCATGCTCGCCTGTGCGCGCGATGGCAAGGTCGAGCGCGCGGGCGGCGTGCTCGTAGAGATCAGCGGTTTCTGCAGCAACACCGGGCAGGAAGAAGCTGTCGTGCTGTCCCTGCGTCAGTTCCGGACCATCAAGGAACGGGATCTTTTCGGCAAGGATTGTCTCGTCGTCCGTGGCCGTCAGATATTGATCGACAGCGTAAGCAAGCCAGACGACGTCGTCGGAGATGATGGTGCGCACGCCGGCTCCGGTCTGCGGCAGCCACCAATGCTGCACATCACCTTCGACGAACTGCCGTGCTGCCGCCTTCAGGATCTGACTGCGGGCCAGGCTGGGCTCGACACTCAGGAAGGCCAGAGTGTCCTGCAGCTGGTCGCGGAAGCCATAAGCGCCGCTCGCCTGGTAGAAGCCTGCACGAGCGAAGAGTCGGCATGCGAGCGCCTGGTAAGGTAGCCAGCGGTTGACGAGGTTGTCGAAGCCCTTGTCACCGGTCTCTACCGAAAGCTTGCCGGTAAAGCCGGTCCAGAAGTCGGTGTTGGTCTTCAGGATGGTCGAAAAGCCGGAGCCACGGACCGTCTTCACCAGATCGAGCGCCGCTTCGGCCGTCTCGGTTTCGCCAAGCAGGAAGGTCATGTCGCGCGACTGGCCGGGTGCCAGTTCGACATCGAAGGCGATTGCGGCACAGGGGTCGCTTTCGCTCTCGATCGATCCGCTGAGGCTGGACGCACGCGCCACGGCTTGCGGCAGCTTGATCGTGCCGTTGCGACCGATGAATTCGCGGCGGCTCGTCGTGTAACCCTCCGGCTGTTCCGGGCCCGCGAGGAAGGCGAAGCGGCCCGGGTAGTTGATGTCGTAGGGGTTGGAGGCGAGCAGGGCGCCGGTTTCCTCGTCGAAGGTCGAGAGAACGAAAGGCGCGGTGCGCGCCGGGTTGTTGCCCAGCACCCATTCGGCATAACCATAGATGCGGAACTTGCGCGCTTCGCCGCTGACGTTTTTCAGACGGATCCTGCTGAGCTTCACCGGACGTTCGCGATCGACCGTCTGCGTCACCTCGATCTCGAGATCGCCGTGGCGGCTGACAAAGGTCGAGTAGCCGAGACCGTGGCGCGTTTCGAAGCTCGCGGTTGGATCAAGGTTCAGCGCGCTGACCGTCGCATAGGCGCGTCCGCTTACGAGATCGGCGACGTAGAATGCCTCGCCGGGACGGTTGATGACGGGATCGTTCGTCCACGGCGTGACCTGATAGTCGCGCGAATTTTGGCTCCAGGTGAAGCCTGCGCCTTCGGCAGAGACGTGGAAGCCGAAGTTTTCGTTGGCGATCACGTTGATCCACGGATGCGGCGTGCTGGTGGTGCCATCGAGACGGACGACATATTCCACGCCGTCCTTCGAGAAGCCGCCAAAACCATTCCAGAAGTCGAGATCGGAGCCGTCCATCGTGCGCGATGGCTTGGCAGGCGAAGGCAGTGACGGTGGCAGGCCGGTCCATTCCACCTCGCCGTCGATGGTGCGGGGCGTTGCGAAGAGCGAGACCGCGCGGTTCACTTGGTCGACGATCTTGCCGTTTCTCGTGTGCAGGACGACACGAGCCGCCGCGAGCACGGCGAGTGTCGCACCTTCGTCCTGCAGGTCGTCACGCACGGTGAAGACATGCTGGCGGCCGCCCGGCAGGCGGTGGCGCAGATTGTCCGCCATCTGGTCGAGGGCATGCTGCATGTCCTGCGCATAGGAGGTCGCGCGTTCGTTGATGATCGCGAGATCGGCGACCACGCCACGGCGGCGGAGGTACTCCAGCGCGCTCATCGCTTCACGGGCGATGTCCATGTCCATGTCGTCGTTGATGCGCAGCGCAAAGATCGGGAAGTCGCCCGAAATCGCCATGGGCCAGAGAGCCGACTGCGACTTCAGACCCTTGCGGACAGTTTCAGGGTCGGCCCGCAGGTGGTTGTCCGGATAGACGAGGTAGCGGCCAAGATGCTGGAATGCGGCCGCCTGCTGCGAGGTGATGCCGATGTGGCGAAGCTCGACCTGCGCACGGGTCCAGGCATGGATCAGCTCGTGGCTGAAGGAATCGGGGTGGCGATAGCGCTCGATTGCCTGGTCGATCTCTTCGCGGTTCGGTGCGGCCATGGTCCAGAAAATCACCTGGACCTTCTTGCCGGCCGGTACTCGCACGACACGGCGCAGGCTGAGGATCGGGTCGAGGGTGAAGCCCTCCGTTCCCGAAAGCGACGCGCCCGGGTCGAAAGCTGCGGCTTCGCCGAGGCTGCGGCCGCGGCCGAGGAACTTGCGTCGGTCGGTTTCGAACTCCGTCGGACGGCCCTGGCCGGCGCTGTCGACGACCAGATGCGCGACGCAGATGTCCGGGTCGGATGGGCTGCGCTTGTTGCGCTCGGCGCGGATGACGTCACGGCGGCGGCCGAATTCCGTCTTCACGAACATGCGCGAGAAGAGCGGATGGGCGTTGTCGCTATCCTCATAGGCCAGCACCGGCTCCGTATAGGAGGTGACCTCGATGTAGCGGTCCTCGGTGCCGGTGTTGAGGATCGTCAGTCTGCGGCCTTCCGCATCGTGTTCGGTCCCGACGATGCACTCGACGGTCGTCGAGATGTCGCCGACGGTCTTGAAGAATTCGGCCTTGTCGTCGCCGAAGATGACCTTCGTCTTCTCGTCTTCGGCACGACGCGGCGCTGCTGTCGCAGACCACCATTCGTTGGTCGCGGTATCGCGGAGGAAGAGGAAGGTGCCCCAGCGGTCTTCCGTCGTGTCGGGTTTCCAGCGGGTGACCGACTGGCCGTTCCAGCGCGAGAAGCCCGAGCCAGTGGCTGTCAGCATGACCGAGTAGTGGCCATTCGAAAGGAAGACGACTTCGCGATCCTTGGTGGCCGGATCGTTGATGGTGCGAATCTCCGCACGCAGCAGATCCGCCTGGCCCTTGCCTGGCGTCTGCGGCTCGTACTTCGCGCTCATCACAGGGATTTCGCGCGGGGTCTTTTCCTGCAGCAATAGTTCCGCCGCCTCGATCACGGGATCAGCGTGGAAGAGCGCACGCAAACGGCCATTAAAGGCAACGTTGGCGATGGCTGCAATCGACATGCCATGGTGGTGGGCGTAGTAATTGTAGACGACGGCGCATTTCTTGCCATCGGGGAGACGCGTCGGTGTGAAGTCGACCGCGTCATGGAAGCCGTAGGCGCCAAGTGCGCCCAGCTTGCGCAGGCGCTTCAGGTTCTCGAGGGCTGCTTCCGGATAATATTGGCTGGCCAGGATCGACGCATAAGGGGCAACGACCGCGTTCTGGCCCAGACCACGCTTGAGGCCCAGCGTCGGCACACCGAAGTTGGTATACTGGTAGTTCATCTCATGGTCGCGGGCATTGAAGGCCGCTTCCGAGATGCCCCACGGAATGTTCAACCGGCGGCCATGATTCATCTGTTCGATGACGATCAGATTGTTTGTCTGGTTGAGGATGCCACCCTGGCGTTCCTGCATGACGAGCGGGGGCATCAGGTATTCGAACATCGAACCCGACCAGGAGATCAGCGCGGCGCGAGCACCGATCGGCACGACCTGTCGGCCGAGGCGGTACCAGTGTTCGGTCGGCAAGTCGCCCTTGGCGATCGCAAACAGGCTGGTCAGGCGGCATTCCGATGCCAATAGGTCGTAGCAGGCCTCATCCAGTTCACGAGCATCGACGCGGTAGCCGATGGACAGCAGGCGGCGCTCCGGGCGGAACAGGAAGGTGAAGTCCATCGAGAAGGCCAGATTGCGGGCACGCTCCGACAGCTGGCTGAGACGCTGGCGCAGCGGGTCGATGTTCGACAGGTCGAAGGCGGTATCGGCAATATGCGCTTCGCAGACCGAGACCAGCGATTCCGTCCAGCGGACGACTTCGGCGCTCTGCTCGGAGCGCACTTCGTGATGCAGGTTGGCGGCGAGTTTCTGGACGTCGCGCGCAAGCACCGCGAGGTTGATGATGCGGATCGAGGCGAATTCGTGCTCGCGCTTCACCGCCGCAAGAGCGGTGTTGAAGCCGATGATACGCTCCTCCAAACGGCGGCGCAGCGGACGGACCGTCTTGCGGTCGTCCGGCAGCTGGCCGAGGATCTCGAGCAGGATGCCGCCGACATCGCCGATGCCGTCGAGGTTCCCCTGCAGGTGCGCGGAGGGGGCTTCCGCCCATTCGCGGCAGGCCGAGGAGATGGCGATCAGATGGCCGGCGAGGTTGCCGCTGTCGACGGCGGAAATGTACTTCGGGCCCAGGGTGGCAAGCGTATCCGTGTAGTACCAGTTGTAGAGATGGCCACGGTATTTCTCCATCCGCTCGACCGTGGAGATCGTCTGCTCCATTCGTTCGATGGTCTGCTCGAAGCTCAGCCAGCCGAAATGACGGGCGGACACGACGGACAGGAGATAGACGCCGATGTTCGTCGGCGAGGTGCGATGGGCAATGATCGGCTCAGGCGTTTCCTGGAAATTGTCCGGCGGCAGGTAGTTGTCTCCGGCCGTCGTGAAGGTTTCGTAGTAGCGCCAGGTGCGACGGGCGATCTTCCGCAGCTCGTAGGACACGTTCTCCGGCACCTCAAGACTGTCTTCGGTCTCGGCCGACTGGCTCACATACCAGGCAAGCAGGGGTGAAAGGACCCAGAGGAAGGCGAAGGGAAGCCCGATCAGATAGCCGTAGCCGCCGGGCAGTGCCGCAACGCCGACCGACAGGATCGCGAGGATCGGGGCGTGGCGCATGTTGCCGTAATAGGAGGCGATGGTTCCCTGAGCGGCCGACTGCACACTTGCCGCCGTGCGCCACTCGAGGAGCAGCTTGCGGCTCACCAGCATGCGATAGAGTGACCGCACAATCGCGTCGGCCATCATGCAGGCATTGTCGGCGATGAAGACGATGCGCAGGGCAACCTGGGCGTTGATGGAGCGCACCTCCGACCACAGCGTCTGGAAATGGGCCGCCGGCACAATGTCGGTCTGGCGCGGGACGATGCCGGAGAGAAGCGACAGGGTCGGTGCAACGAACAGGCTGAAGATCAGGAGCAGCTGCCAGATGGTGGCGCCGACCGGGTCCATGGTGGCCCAGCCCAGCACTGAGGCCGCATACCAGGCGATCGGGGTGAGCGAGCGGCGCAGGTTGTCGACCATCTTCCAGCGGCCGAGGCTGGTGATGCCGCGGCTGGTGTCGCCGATATACGGGATAAGCTGCCAGTCGCCACGCGCCCAGCGATGCTGTCGGGAGATTTCGACCTCGTAGCGGGTCGGGAAATCCTCGACCAGTTCGACGTCGGTGACCAGGGCGCAGCGGGCGAACGAACCTTCGAGCAGGTCGTGGCTGAGAACGCTGTTTTCGTCGATCCGGCCCTTGATGGCGGTTTCGAAGGCATCGACGTCGTAAAGGCCCTTGCCCGTGAAGGTGCCTTCACCGGTAATGTCCTGATAGACATCGGAGACAGTGAAAACATAGGGGTCGAGGCCGCGGTTCATCGAGAAGATGCGCTGGAAGACAGAGGCATCCTTGCCCGTTGTCAGCGACGGGGTGACGCGCGGCTGGAGGACCCCATAACCGCTGATCACGCGGCCGGTCTTCTCGTCATGCACCGGACGGTTGATCGGGTGGTGCATCTTGCCGACGAGCTTGGTGACGGCATCACGCATGAGACGGGTGTCGGCATCGAGCGTCATCACGTAACGCACGTTTTCCGGCACCATGTTGGCGCCCGGCAGATAAGATGTGTCGCGGTCGCCGCGCAGCAGCAGGTTCAGCTCATGCAGCTTGCCGCGCTTGCGCTCCCAGCCCATCCAGCAGCCCTCCGCCTCGTTATAAAGGCGGCGGCGATGCATGAGATAAAAGCGAGTCTTGCCGCCGAAGTCGTAGCGGCTGTTGAGCTGCGCGACTTCGCGTTTTGCATAATCCAGCACCTCAAGATCGGCCGCGGTTTCTTCCGTCTGGCTATCCTTCCAGTCGCTCAGAAGCGCAAAATAGATCTCGCCATGCGGGTTGGTGAGGTAGTGGACCTCAAGGTTGCGGACGAGTTCGTCGACATCGTCGCGCTTGGTGATCATGCAGGGCACGACGACCAGGGTGCGCGCTTCTTCCGGGATGCCTTCCTTGAACTCGTAACCGGTGAGCCTGAACGGTTTGACGAAGAAGGTCACCAGCGTGTTGAAGAGGCCGGTCGCCCCTTCGGAAACAGGCAGCGACACCATGGTTAGAAGGATCAGGATCAGCGAGGTCGGCAGTCCTGCCTGATTGAGGAAGTGGCCGATCAGGGCGAGGGCAGCGATCGTCAGCGCGATGACGGGTACGGCGATGGACAGCCAGTTCAGCCGCTTGATGAAGTCAGTCACAATGCGCGAGAGCGGCTGGCTGTAGCCGATCGCGTTTTCAAGTTCGGTCCGGCGGTTGCCGACGAGATAGCTGCCGACATCGAGTTGGCCATCCGGGCCCGCCGCTTCGGTTGCCAGGTCGATGGCCGTCTGAGCAATCTCGATTTCGGTCTGGTCGCAGCGACGTGCCAGCTTCTCGATCGTGTTGCGATAGGCATTGCGCGAGCCGAAATCGAGCTGGCGGTAGTCGGTATGTTGACCGAGGACCCGGTCGACATGGCTGACCTCTTCCACCCAGACCGACCACTCCTTGTCGTCGATTTCGCGCAGGCCACGGACAATGTTGCCCATGGTGACGTTGCCGGAAGACAGGCGGTTATGCTCGGCGTCCATCGCCTCCTGGGCGGTGCGGCCGGCGGCTTCCAGGCGACTTTCCAGCCATTCGACCGCAAAGCTCGTATTCTGCGAGCCGTTGCGCAGGCGGTAGAGGAACTGGGTGGCAAAGGTGTTGTCGTCGGCCAGTTGCTCGATCTGGCTGAGATAAGTTGCTGCCGCGACTGGGTCGTTGAGGCGAATGATCTCGTCGGCCACTTCATTGGCGCGGCGACGCATCCGGCGGGAGCGATCAACGCGGGTCGCGATGCGGCGGAGGTTCTCGACCAGCACAAAGCGAACGATCGACGGCAGCGCCCAGAGTTCGCCAATCTCCAGCGTCTGGTGCTGTTGGTAACCCTCGACGAGCGCCGTCATGCTCTCCTGGCTGACGGTGGAGTGGGTATGGGCGACATAGAGCCAGGCGAGCGCCATGGTGCGGGGGATCTCGCAGCTGCCCACTTTCATTGTCGGCAGCTGGCGGTAGAACTTCTTCGGGAAGTCGCGGCGGACTTCCTGGATCGCCTCTTCGATGATGTAATGGTTGTCGAGAAGCCATTCGGCAGCCGGTGTGATGGTTGCGCCGGCTTCGACGTCAGCTGCCGTCGCGCGGTAGACACGCAGGATCTCGCGCTCGTTCTCCTTATGGCGGGCGAAGAAGTCGAAATCCATCAGGCCCGGAAGTTCATTGGCGCCGTTCAGCGCCAGGGATGCGGCACTCTCCCTTAATTCCTCGATCGTGAAATAGGCAGATCGTATGGAATCGTTGTGGTCGATCTGCTTGGTTTCGAGGTCGCGCGATGGGACATGCAGCGTCATGAAGGATAGGTTCTCGGTTCGATGGTTGAATAGAAAGCCGTCTGCTTCGACCATCCGGTCGTCGCCATGGCGCCTCATTGCACACAATTGGGCTGTTGACCAACAATCGAGGCAGAAAAAGGCCGTAATACGACGCGTAACCGGCTGCGGTTGATCTCTCTGGCTGGCTTTCGCTTCCTGGCAGGTGAAGTGGCATTTTTATGCCTTATTTCAAGCGTCTGGCCAAGAGGCTTGAGAGAGGCGGAATAGGGGGATCAGACGCCGTGCCGGTGTTCCGGACCGTCGATGTTCGAACGAGGTTAGCGAAACGCCAATGGGATGCCCGGGAACCCTCGGCAGGCGGTGCTCAAACCTTTGCCTCAGCGTCTGTCCCGCAGCGACAATCCACCGAGCATGGCCTCGACGGCATCAAGCGCAATATCCGACAGACGGCCCTCATCGAAGAGGTCGCTCGCCAGTGAATTCTCCAGCCAGAGCCCGTCGATCAGGCCGTTGATCGCGACCGCAAGGTGCCGCACCTCGGTGAAGACCGGCTTGTGGCGGTGTGCCGCCAGAACCGCCTGCACAAGGTCTTCCAGGATGCCGATAAAGACCAGATAGTTCTCACGGTGAATTCGTGCGAGTTCCTCGTCCGACCGGACGCGGCCGATGAAGGCCGCCCAGAGGGACAGTGCCTTGGGGTCGGCAATCGGCGGGCTGACATTGGCTACGATGAAATCATGCAGGCGCCGCCGCGGGTCGTCCGCTGCCCCAGCCATGGCGTCCACCGCTGTTCCGGTCATCCCCGCCAGCATCTCGCGATAGGCGGCCTGAACCATCTCGTCCTTGCCGGAGAAATAGTGGCGGATCAGGCCGCCCGTCACGCCGGCCCGTGCAGCAATATCGCGCACCGTGGCGCCTTCCAGACCGTGGTCGGAGATGCTGTCCAGCGTTGCCGCAATCAGATCCTTCCGACGCTCGGCCTCCCCGGCACGCTGGAACGTGCGTCGTGTCATGCGGCAACTCCAGCCTGGCTCAAAGGGCGGCGTCTCTGCCGTTCGAGTGCCATTTTATACGGTTGAACAACGGGCCTGCAAGTGCAACAGTCCGCGGCTCAACGAACTATCTGCAGATGCCGAAAGGTAAGTCCATGACGATCCACGCTCCCAATGTGATGGCCGAAGTGCTGGCGACGCGCCACCATCTGCACCGGTTTCCGGAAATTGGATTGTCGGAATTCAGGACGTCGGATTACGTGGCCGAGCAACTGATCGGCCTCGGCTACGAGGTGACCCGAGGACTGGCCAAGACCGGCGTGGTCGCGACCCTGCGGAGCGGGACCAGCGATCGCAGCATCGGTATTCGCGCCGATTTCGACGCTCTGCCGATCCTGGAGGAAACAGGGCTTCCCTATGCCAGCGAAACACCGGGTGTCATGCACGCCTGTGGGCATGACGGCCATACCGCGATGCTGCTCGGTGCGGCCAAAATACTGGCGGAGCGGCGCAATTTCGACGGCGTGGTCCACCTGATCTTCCAGCCGGCCGAAGAGAACTTCGGCGGCGCGCGGATCATGATCGAGGATGGCCTCTTCGAGCGTTTCCCGTGTGACGCGGTGTTCGCGCTGCATAACGATCCGGATATCCCCTTTGGTCACTTCGCCCTTCGCGAGGGGCCGATCATGGCGGCAGTCGACGAGTGCAAGATCACCGTCAACGGCCGCGGTGGCCATGGTGCCGAACCGCAATCCACGGCTGACCCGATCGTCTGCGGTGCGTCGATCGTGATGGCCCTGCAGACGATCGTTTCGCGCAACATCCATCCGCTCGACCCGACGGTGATCACCGTCGGTGGTTTTCATGCCGGTGCCGCCAGCAACGTCATTCCCGAGCGGGCTGAGATGGTGCTTTCCATCCGCTCCTTCGACCCCAAGGTTCGTGACCAGCTGGAGCAGCGTATCCGCGCGGTTGCCGAAGGGCAGGCTGCGAGCTACGGAATGGGCGTCACCATCGACTACCAGCGCGGTTATGATCCGACGATCAACCACAAGGCGGAAACCGACTTCGTTCGCGATCTTGCGGTGAGTTTCGCCGGACAGGACAAGGTCTATGATCTGCCGCGGCCGATGATGGGCAGCGAGGATTTTGCCTATATGCTTGCCGAACGCCCGGGCACTTATTTCTTCCTCGGCACGCAGCGCACACCGAACGATCCGCCGCTGCACCATCCGCGCTATGACTTCAACGATGATATCCTGCCCATTGGCACAACCTTCTGGGTGGAACTGGCGGAGCGTTATCTCTCCAGGTCCTGAGCCGGCATCCTGCGCCGCTCGGCGAACAGGATGATGAGGCCGGCACCGGCGATCAGCACGGCGCCGGCCCAGACATTGGCGCTCGGCACCTCCTGCCAGATGGCATAGCCGAGCGCGAACGCCCAGATCAGCGCCGTGTATTCGAGCGGCGCAATCACCGAGATCGGGGCGCGACGCAGCGCCTCGAAATAGCTCAGCTGGCCGATCCCGCCGATGACGCCGACGGCAAGCAGCAGAATCTGCGTCGGGCCGCTCGGAGCTGTCCAGGAGACGAGTGCCATCGGCGTCGTCAGAGCCAGGAAGAAGACATTGGTCATGGTCATCTGCACCATGCTGCTTGCGCTTTGGCTGGTGGTGCGAAGCAAGGTCGTCGCGATTGCCCAGCAGATGGCGGCAACGAGCGCCAGATAGACGGGCCATCCGGTGGCGAGCCCGGTCGGATTGCTGGCAATTACCACGCCGATGAAACCGGTGATGACGGCGATCCAGCTGCTGAGCGGCACCTTCTCTCCAAGGATCGGGATTGCCAGCAGGATCGCCGCGATGGGGGCTGCGAAATAGAGTGTTGTGAGGTCGGCTAGCGGCAGATGCTTGGCTGCGTTGAAGTAGCAGAGCCATGCTGCGAGCAGGAACAGACTGCGCAGCATCATCGGCCGCAATGCGGGTGAGGTGACCGTCTCACGGGCAAGCGATCGGCCGCCGAGAATGTAGCAGCCGAGCAGGATCGCGATGCTCCGGCAGAAGAGGATCTGCCACACGGTGGTGCTTTCCACCAAGAGCTTGATCATGGCGTCGTGCGCGGCGAAGAGGAGATAGGCGAGACTGGAGAGCAGGATGCCAGCGCCGACTGCGGTTTTCACGGGAGATAGTCTTTCAGGTAGGCGGCACCGTGCGGTGACCGTATCGGGGCTCATGTGTCGATACTTGATGCAGTTCTGTCAATTCCGACTGCCATTGTCGACATTGTTGTCGCGCGAAACAAAAATTTACAGCTGGCGCGCGCAGCGGAGATTGTCGTCTAAATCGATTTAACTAAAGTGCGCCCGACCACGGGAGCAGGACATGAACGACATTTCGCAGAGCATCACTTCCTCCGCCGCACCGGCGCCGATCGTGACGAAGGAGCGGGCGGCCGTCGCCCTTCTGTTCTTCCTCAATGGCCTGGTGATCGGTGCCTGGGCGCCCAAGATCCCGTTCTTCTCACAGGCGCTCGGACTGACGGAACTGATGCTTGGCGTCATGATTTTCGTGTTCGGGGTCGGATCGCTGGTCTTGATGCCGATCGCGGGTATGCAAATCGCTCGCTATGGATCACGTCGTGTCGTTGAAGTGACCACGCTGCTCTTCATCCCGACGATCGTGCTCGTGACCTTGGTCGACAACATCTGGGCCGGCGCCATCGCTATCTTCCTCTTCGGTGGTCTGACCGGGGCCATGGACGTTGCGATGAATGCCAATGCCGTCGAAGTCGAGCGCAACATGCGCCGTTCGATCATGTCATCCTGCCATGCCTTCTGGAGCCTGGGCGGTCTCTGTGGTGCCGCGACCGGCGGCTTCCTGATCGCCGCGCTCGGGGTCACCGGTCACGTCCTGCTTCTCGCTGCTGTCTGCGTTGTGCTGTTCATCGTCGCGCGGCCGATGATCCTTGCCGATGCGCCGCATCCGAGCGACGAACCGGTGAAGGCCAAGTTGCCGATGACGCCGCTGCCCTGGCTGATCGGCACGATTGCGCTGTTCTGCATGATCCCTGAGGGCACCGTGCTCGACTGGAGTGCGCTTTATCTGCGCAACGAACTGAATGCATCCACCGAGATGTCTGGCTTTGCCTTTGCGGCCTTTTCCTTCACCATGGCCATCTGCCGTTTTGCCGGAGACTTCGTGCGCGACCGTTTCGGCGCGGTCAACACGCTGCGCTTCTGCGGGATCGCAGCGATAATAGGGCTTGTCATGGCGGGGCAGTCGAACAGCGTCACCCTCGCTCTGATCGGCTTTGCCATCACCGGCATCGGCATCTCGAACATGGTGCCAATCGCCTTTTCGGCTGGCGGCAATATCCCGGGTCTGGCACCCGGCGTCGGCCTCTCCGTCGTCACCACCATGGGCTATTCCGGCATTCTCTTTGCGCCTTCGCTGATCGGGTTTGTCGCCGAGCATACTTCTTTGTCGACAGTCTACACGGCGATCCCGGCGCTTCTGATTGTCGTCCTCGCTTTGTCGAGACTTGCCCGGCACGCAGATCGGGCCACGGGGCATTGAGTGAGGCTCGGTTTGGCTGATTCTCCCGGGCCTTGAAGGGGGGTGCTTTATCCGCACGCGCGCATGTGATCGCGTGCCGGCGTGTTGCGGTTGACAAGCGGGCGGCTTTGATCCACCTCCATGGCGATTGAGGCTTGCAGAGAACCAGCCATGACCGCACCCATCATCCAGCCCGCCGATGCCTTCGACCCAAAGCCGCGCCGCTCCTCGGTCGCCGTTGAGGTCGGAGGGGTCATCATCGGTGGAGGCGCGCCCGTCGTCGTCCAGTCTATGACCAACACCGATACTGCAGATGTCGATGCGACCGTCGCCCAGGTTGCCGCCCTCTACAAGGCCGGCTCCGAGGTGGTGCGCATCACCGTCGACCGCGACGAGAGTGCCGCTGCCGTTCCGAAGATCCGCGAGCGCCTGCTCAGGCTCGGAATGGATGTGCCGCTGATCGGCGATTTTCACTACATTGGCCACAAGCTGCTCGCGGATCATCCCGCCTGCGCCGAGGCGCTTGCCAAGTATCGCATCAACCCGGGTAATGTCGGCTTCAAGGACAAGAAGGACAAGCAGTTCGCCGAGATCGTCGAGATGGCGATCCGCTACGACAAGCCCGTTCGTATCGGGGTCAACTGGGGGTCGCTGGACCAGGAACTGCTGACGCGGTTGATGGATGAAAATGCTGCTCAGGGTTCGCCGCTCTCGGCCCGCCAGGTGACGCGCGAGGCGATCGTGCAGTCGGCGCTGCTTTCGGCTGAACTTGCAGAAGAAATCGGCCTGCCGCGCAACCGCATCATTCTCTCTGCCAAGGTCAGCCAGGTCCAGGACCTGATCGCCGTCTATTCGATGCTCGCCGAGCGCTCGAACCACGCGCTGCATCTGGGGCTTACCGAGGCCGGCATGGGCTCGAAGGGCATTGTCGCTTCCTCGGCGGCGATGGGTTATGTGCTGCAGCATGGCATCGGTGACACGATCCGTGTTTCGCTCACGCCCGAGCCCAACGGGGACCGGACGCGTGAGGTGCAGGTGGCCCAGGAACTGCTGCAGGTCATGGGCTTCCGCCAGTTTGTGCCGGTTGTTGCCGCATGTCCGGGGTGTGGTCGCACCACCTCGACCGTCTTCCAGGAACTCGCCCAGAAGATCCAGGACGACCTGCGCAAGAACATGCCGGTCTGGCGCGACAAGTATCCGGGTGTCGAGGGGCTGAACGTCGCGGTCATGGGCTGCATCGTGAACGGCCCTGGCGAGAGCAAGCACGCCGATATCGGTATCTCGCTTCCCGGCACCGGTGAAAATCCAGCGGCCCCCGTCTTCATCGACGGGCAGAAGGCGATGACGCTGCGCGGTCCCAACATCGCGGCCGACTTCGAGGCGCTGGTGGCGGACTATATCGAGAAGCGCTATGGTCGGAAGTCGGCGGCGGAGTGAGCTTGCGGGCAACTTTTTGTTGCCGCAATTTCACGGTTGACGGATTATCTGCCGAATCCTGGAGGGACACCGAGCATGATCAAGAAGATCGCCATTCTCGCGCTTTGCGCGACCTATCTGAGTGCCTGCACGACGACCGACCCCTATACGGGCCAGCAGAAGGTGTCGAACACGGCAGGCGGCGCAGCCTTGGGTGCTGCCGTCGGTGCGCTTGGCGGTCTCGCCGTCGGCGGTTCGCCGGTCGGCCGGCGCAACGCAGCGCTCATCGGTGCCGGTATCGGTGCGCTGGCGGGTGGCGCCATCGGCAATTACATGGACCAGCAGGAAGCGGAACTGCGCGCCCAGCTGCAGGGCACCGGTATCTCGGTCACCCGCGTCGGCGATCGGATCATCCTGAACATGCCGTCCAACATCACCTTCAACACCGATCAGGACGCGGTCATGCCGCAGTTCTATCCGACGCTGAACTCGGTCGCGATCGTGCTGCGCAAGTTTGACCGCACGCTGATCGACATCAACGGCCATACCGATTCGACCGGCAGCCAGGCCTATAACCAAGGTCTGTCCGAACGTCGCGCCATGTCGGTTGCCGGCTACCTCAATAGCCAGGGCATCGATCCGCGTCGTGTCTCGGCCGTTGGCTTCGGCCCGAACCAGCCGATCGCGTCGAACGCGACGCCGGATGGCCGCGCGCAGAACCGTCGCGTCGAAATCCAGATCTCGCCGCTTACACAGGGCTGAGGTCTATCAACACTTGAGATCAGAGGCGCCGCATCCGTGCGGCGCCTTTTTCGTTTCAGCGGAAGGTGAGCATTTTCACACCTGCTGCGGCGAACAGGACTGCGAGTGTTCCGTCAATGTATCGACGTGCTGCACGATAGACCCGGAGTGCACCCGGGGTCGAAAAGAGCAGCGCATAGCCCATGAAGACGGTAAAGCCGGTCGCGAGGCAGCCGCAGACGATGATGGCGACGGCAAGCGGCGTCGCGTTTGCCGGCAGGCCGAGCGAGATGATGGCCAGCCAGGCGAAGATCGCCTTGGGATTGGTCAAGTGGATCGCATAGCCCATCAGGAAGGTGCGCTTCAGGCTCGCAGCCGCCTTGGTGACGCTCAGTGGGTCAATCTTGCTCGCGGCGGAGCGAAAAGCGCGCCAGGCGAGATAGAGCAGATAGAGCCCGCCGAGGATGCGCATCACCACCAGTGCCTGAGCGTATTGGGAGAGGATCGCGGCCAGCCCGAGAGAGGCGGCGACCGCCCAGCTCATGGAGCCGCAGAAAATGCCGGCTGCGATGGTCAGTCCGTGACGACGTCCCTGGCCGAGTGAAGCGGAGGCGATCGCCATGGTCGCCGGCCCGGGGCTCAAGACAGCCACGAGATATACGAGATAGGCGGCCAGAACCTGCGGCCAGTGTTCAAGGATGACGCTCACGGCATGGCTCCGGCTTTGATCTGCAACAAGCCGAAGATTAGTCGCTCATGGCACTTAGCACACGTCAGATGATTTGATCGATTGCCGTCAGAAACTGATGGCATTCCTCCGTCGTGCCGATGGTCACGCGTAGGAAGTCGGCGATCCGGGGCTTGTTGAAGTGGCGCACGAGAACCGCGCGTTCGCGCAGACCCTTCTGCAGATCCGCACCCTGATGGGCCGGGTGGCGCGCAAAGACGAAGTTGGTCGATGAGGGCAGCACTTCGAAGCCGCGCGCCTCCAGTGCCTCCGTCACCATTTCGCGATTGTCCATGATCTTGCCACGAGTCTCGTCGAACCAGGTTTCGTCCTCGATGGCGGCCTTGGCAGCGGCCTGGGCGAGCATGTCGACGGGATAGGAGTTGAAGCTGTCCTTCATCCGCTCCAGCGCCTCGATCAGCGGCCGCTGACCGAGGGCGAAGCCGACCCGGAGGCCCGCCAGCGAGCGGGACTTCGAGAAGGTCTGGACGACGAGCAGGTTCTCGTACCGCGGGATCAGCGAGGCAGCACTTTCGGCGCCGAAATCGACATAGGCCTCGTCGATCACCACGACCTGATCCGGATGGGAGGCGACGAGCTTTTCGATTTCTGCGAGCGGCAGGGCGATGCCCGTCGGCGCATTCGGATTGGCCAAGATGATGGCGCCGCAAGGACGGTCGTAATCGGATACGCGCACGCGCAGACCGTCATCCAGCGGGATTTCGTCCACCTTCACCTCGAATAGCCGGGCATAGGTCTTGTAGAAGCTGTAGGTGATATCGGGATAAAGCAGCGGCGCGTCATGCTTCAGAAGGCCGGCAAAGGTGAAGGCCAGGACCTCGTCCGAGCCGTTGCCGACGAAGACTTCATCGAGTGTCAGGCCAAAGCGCATCGCAATGGCCTCTCGCAGGGCCGTGGAGGCGGGATCGGGGTAAAGGCGCAGGCGGTCTCCTGATGCAGCCGCGATCGCGTCCAGCACCTTCTGAGAAGGGCCATAGGGGCTCTCATTGGTGTTGAGCTTCACGAGGCCCGGGATTTTCGGCTGTTCGCCGGCGACATAGGGCTCCAGCGCATGGACGGCGGACGACCAGAAACGGCTCATACTATTTCTTCCTGTAGGCGATGAAATGGGCAGCTTCCCTCAAGGGCTCGGCCTCGATGCCATAGGGCTCGAGCAGGGCATTGGCTTCGGCCACCAGGCGGTCGAGTTCTGAGCGGGCCCAGTCGGTACCCTTGAGACCAACAAGTGTCGCCTTGCCTTTGGCTGCGTCCTTCCCTGTCGCCTTGCCGAGGGTTGCGGCATCCGAGGTGATATCGAGAAGATCGTCAGCCAGCTGGAAGGCGCGTCCGATGATCTCACCGAAGCGGCGCAGACGCTCGCGATCCTCTGCCGGGCGACCCGCGATGAGCGCACCGGCTTCGCAAGCGAAACGCAGGAGCGCGCCCGTCTTCATCGCTTGCAGCATCACGATACCCGCTTCGTCGGGCTGATCCTTCTCGGCTGCGAGATCCAGCATCTGACCGCCGGCCATGCCGCCAATGCCGGCGGCGCGCGAAAGCTCCAGGATCAGCGCCACCTTGGCGGCATCCGGCAAGGGTGTCTCCACGGATGTAATGATGTCGAAGGCATAGGTCAGCAGGCCGTCGCCGGCGAGGATCGCGGTCGCCTCGTCGTACTTCTTGTGCACCGTTGGCTGGCCGCGGCGCAGGTCGTCGTCGTCCATCGCTGGCAGATCGTCATGCACGAGCGAGTAGCTGTGCAGGCATTCCAGCGCGCAGCCGACCTGCAGGGCGGCCTCTTCGCTACCGCCGAACAGCCGAGACGCCTGCATCACGAGATAGGGGCGCAGGCGCTTGCCGCCGTTCAGCGCGCCGTAATGCATGGCGTCGATCAGTTGCCTTGGCCGTGCGACTTCACCTGGACGCGGAGCTCCATTCAGAAGGACGGCAAGCCTCGCCTCAACGATCGCGGCATGGGCGGACAGGCTTTTTTCGAAGGCATCGGCGCTCTTGGTCATGCGGGCTATTTGGCACGCTGCCCCCTGTCAGGCAACGGGAAATTCGGGTTGGGAAGGAGGCGGAAGCGCGCAGCCAGACTGGTCATTTGCCAAGAGGACGGCTATGAGGGTCCATCATCGAACACGGACCCCACTTCATTGGCATTGGAAGTCGAGGCATTGGAGCAAGACGAGCAGGTTGTCCCGGCGGAGGGGCGGAGGCAGCGGCCGCGGATCATCCGGGCCGTGCTGATCGCGGCTCTTCTCCTGCTTGCGGGACCCTACCTCCTGATCCTGCTCTATCGCGTCGATATCATTCGACCGGTCTCGACGCTGATGCTGGCCGATCTCGTCACGCTGCAGGGCTATGACCGTCGTTGGGTCGAGTTTGAAGACATCTCGCCCAATCTCGTGCGGGCGGTGATGATGTCCGAGGACGGGCAGTTCTGCAATCACGGTGGGGTCGACTGGAACCAGCTGCAGTCCGTGATCGACGATGCCATGGCCGGAGAGGCGACGCGGGGCGCGAGCACCATTCCAATGCAGACGGCGAAGAACCTGTTTCTGTGGAACGGGCGATCCTTTATCCGCAAGGGTCTCGAACTGCCGCTCGCGATGGCCGCGGACGCCGTCTGGCCCAAAGAGCGCATGATGGAGATCTATCTCAACGTTGCCGAATGGGGACCCGGCATCTACGGGATCGAGGCGGCTGCTCGGTATCATTTCAAGACGTCTGCTGCGAAGCTCAGCCGCCAGCAGTCGGCCCTGCTCGCCGTGTCCCTCCCCAATCCGATCGACCGTGTAGCAAGCAAGCCGGGGCCGGGCCTCAAGCGTCTGGCCAATGTCGTGGATCGCCGGGCCCGGGCGTCGGGTGATTACATCACCTGTCTTTATGATTGAGATCAGAAGCTTTCGTTGGTGGAGTGGCGCGTGATGCGACTAGACTGGGCCTCAGCCCACCGGAGAGCATCATGGAAGAATTGACCCTCTACATTGCCAACAAGAACTATTCCTCCTGGTCCTTCCGGCCGTGGATTGCGATGACGGCCGCAGGCATCGCGTTTCGCGAAGAACTGATCCCGTTCGGGCCGGGCGCGACGCATCCGCGCTTCCGGGAGCTATCGCCGACCGGTCGGGTGCCCGTCCTGCATCACGGTGCAGTGCGCGTTTGGGAGTCGCTCGCCATCATCGAATATGTCGCCGAGCTTTATCCTGACGCAGGGCTGTGGCCCGTCGACCGCGAGAGCCGGTCGCTGGCGCGCTCCATCTCCATGGAAATGTTGTCCGGCTTCCGTGCACTGCGCGGTGCCTGCCCGATGAACCTGCGCCGGCCTGTGAGGGCGATCGATCTGCCCGATGGTGTCATGTCTGATGTCGCACGCATCGAAGCGATCTGGCGCGAGATGCGCCAGCGTTCCGGCGGCCCCTTCCTGTTCGGCGCCTTCTCTGCCGCGGATGCCATGTTCGCTCCGGTGGTCAACCGCTTCAGCGCCTATGATCTTTCTCGCGATGCGGAAGCGGTCGCCTATATGGATGCGATGCGGGCACATCCGGCCTGGCGGGCCTGGGAAGAGGCGGCGCTGGCCGAACCCTGGATCGTGCCTGAAGACGAGGCCTGACATCGCCCGGATCAGATTCGAAAAAAGTGACCTGGGGACTGGTCAAACCCACTTGGGGCATGTATAAGCCCGCCAAATTCCGAGATCGAGACAGGTTCTGTCCGGCCTCATCGAGGCCGCTCAATCTGTTTTGTCCGTCACGTGGAGTAACGAAAATGGCTGTACCGAAGAGAAAAACAAGCCCGTCCAAGCGCGGTATGCGCCGCTCTGCTGACGCGCTCAAGGCCCCGACCTATGTCGAGGACAAGAATTCCGGCGAACTGCGCCGTCCGCACCATATCGATCTGAAGACCGGTATGTATCGCGGCCGTCAGGTTCTGACGCCGAAGGAAAGCGCATAATTTTCTGCGCCTTCTCAAACTGTTTCGAAGGGCCGGCGCGTGCGCCGGCCTTTTCATTTGTGATTAGGCATAGTTAAATCGCGCGGTGATCGCCGCCTGACCGGGCGCGATCGCGATGCCAGGAAGGATCCCGCATGCTGATCGCCGTGCCACTGATGATCGTGCCCTTCGTCTTCTACAATGCGGTGATGCTAGGAAGCGGCGTTTCGGCTTTCGCCGGCGTCATCATGACGGTGTCGATGCTGTCAGGAGCGGTCTGGACGATGACGCTCGGTGACCTCGTCATCCTGTCGGCCCTGATCGCACTGTTGTTCGAGGTTTTGAAGGCGACGCTGAGCACCCGTGGTTCGCTGATGAACCACATGCTGTCGATGGTCGTCTTCATCGCCTTTCTCGTGGAGTTCCTGCTGGTACGCGATGCGGCAACCCAGCTCTTTTTCAGCCTGATGGTGATTGCCTTCATCGATGTCGTCGCCGGCTTCACGATCTCCAATCGCGCTGCTGGCCGCGACGTGTCGATCGGGCTCTAACAACAGCTATAAAAAAGGCCCCGGTGTCGGGGCCTCGTTTGCTTCAGAGATTGTCGAGCTTGTTCTGCAGGGAGCGCAACTGCTCCTTCAGTTCGTCGATGTCCTTGGCCTCTGCCTTCTTCGTTTCCTTGGCCGGTTGCTGGCCGCCGAGGAAAGGCGAAAACATCTGCATGGCCTGCTGGAACATCTCGGTGTTGCGCTTTACCTGCTCTTCCATGAGTTGTATCGGCATCTGCAGGTTTTTCGACAGCGGATGGTCACCGAAAGCCTTGGTCATCTGCTCGCGCATCTGGGTCTGCTGCTCGGTGAACGCCTTCATCGAGTGCTCGAGAAAGCTCGGGACCACCATCTGCATCTGGTCGCCGTAATAGCTGATGAGCTGGCGCAGGAAGGAGATCGGGAGCAGCGTGTTTCCGGTCTTGGATTCCTGCTCGAAGATGATCTGGGTCAGGACGGAATGCGTGATGTCTTCACCGGACTTGGCGTCCTGCACGATGAAATCCTCGCCCTTCTTGACCATCTTGGCCAAGTCCTCGAGGGTGACGTAGGTGCTCGTGCCGGTGTTGTAGAGGCGTCGATTGGCGTATTTCTTGATAACGATTTCGCCATCGGCTTTGGCCATTTCTGTCTCCTAACCCGTCGTTTTTCGATTGTTTTTGCTCTTCCCGTGCCGGAGTGTAAGCGCAAATTCAGTCCGGTGACAATCTCTTTGTGCATTGCATGATCGGCATTTGACGAAAGACAGGAAAGCGCAACCAAAGAACGAGAAGTGAGGGTTTATCTTGTTTGACACCGGCGGCAGTCTTTGTCAGTTTCTCCTCAATCACAAAACCCGAGGAGACGTCCATGAGCACCCCGTCCATCGTTATCGCGAGCGCTGCCAGAACCCCGGTCGGATCTTTCAACGGGGCATTGTCGTCCGTTGCGGCCCATGATCTCGGAGCCGTCGCCATCAAGGGCGTTCTGGAGCGCGCCGGTGTCGAAGCTGCTGAAGTCGACGAAGTCATCCTCGGCCAAATCCTGACCGCCGGTCAGGGGCAGAACCCGGCGCGTCAGGCCGCCATGAAGGCCGGCATCCCGCAGGAAGCCACCGCATGGGGTCTCAACCAGCTGTGCGGTTCGGGCCTGCGCGCGGTTGCCATCGGCATGCAGCAGATTGCGACCGGTGACGCGAAGATCATCGTCGCCGGTGGCCAGGAATCCATGTCCATGGCGCCGCATTGCGCCCATCTGCGCAACGGCACCAAGATGGGCGACCTGAAGATGGTCGATACCATGATCAAGGATGGCCTGACGGATGCCTTTTATGGGTACCACATGGGCACGACCGCAGAAAATGTCGCCCGGCAGTGGCAGCTGACGCGGGACGAACAGGATGCGTTCGCCGTTGCCTCGCAGAACAAGGCGGATGCTGCGCAGCTTGCCGGTCGGTTCAAGGACGAGATCGTGCCGGTGATCGTGCCCGGTCGCAAGGGTGACGTTACCGTGGACCAGGACGAATATATTCGCCATGGCGCAACCCTCGACAGCATGCAGAAGCTGAAGCCTGCCTTCGACAAGGAAGGCACGGTGACCGCCGGCAACGCATCGGGCATCAATGATGGTGCAGCCGCCGCCCTGCTGATGACAGAGGCAGAGGCTTCGCGCCGTGGTATTGCACCGCTTGCGCGCATCGTTTCCTGGGCCACCGCCGGCGTCGATCCGAAGATCATGGGCACTGGCCCGATCCCGGCCTCGCGCAAGGCGCTCGAAAAGGCAGGCTGGAAGATCTCGGACCTCGATCTCGTCGAAGCCAACGAGGCCTTCGCGGCACAGGCCTGCGCCGTCAACAAGGATCTGGGCTGGGATACCTCGATCGTCAACGTCAATGGCGGCGCAATCGCGATCGGGCACCCGGTCGGTGCGTCCGGTGCCCGTATCCTCAACACGCTGCTGTTCGAGATGAAGCGCCGCGGCGCGAAGAAGGGCCTCGCCACGCTCTGCATCGGCGGCGGCATGGGCGTTGCCATGTGCCTCGAGGCCTTCTGATCCGGACAGCCAAAAATGGCGCCGGCTCATTCTTGACATGACGCACCTCTGTCCCGGCTCTCTGCCGGGATAGCCAGATCGTGCCGTTGCGACGGGAACCGCAGCGGGGATGAAGACAGAGAACAAGCAAAACGGGGAGGACAGCATGAGCAGAGTGGCTTTGGTGACCGGCGGTACGCGCGGCATCGGTGCAGCGATTTCAATCGCGCTGAAGAATGCCGGCTACAAGGTTGCGGCGAACTTCGCTGGCAACGAGGAGAAGGCGAAAGCTTTCGAAGCGGAGACCGGTATTCCGGTCTTCAAGTGGGATGTGTCCAACTATCAGGCTTGCGTCGACGGGATCGCTGCCGTCGAGGCTGCCCTCGGGCCGGTCGAGGTGCTCGTGAACAATGCCGGCATCACGCGGGACGCCATGTTCCACAAGATGACGCCGGAGCAGTGGGGCGAGGTGATCAACACCAATCTCACCGGTCTCTTCAACATGACCCATCCGGTCTGGACCGGCATGCGTGACCGCAGCTTTGGCCGCGTCATCAACATCTCCTCGATCAATGGCCAGAAGGGCCAGATGGGCCAGGCGAACTATTCGGCGGCCAAGGCCGGCGATCTCGGCTTCACCAAGGCGCTCGCTCAGGAAGGTGCTGCGAAGGGCATCACGGTCAATGCCATCTGCCCGGGTTACATCGGAACGGAAATGGTGCGCGCCATCCCGGAAAAAGTGCTGAACGAGCGGATCATCCCGCAGATCCCAGTGGGGCGCCTCGGTGAACCGGAAGAAATCGCGCGCTGCGTCGTCTTCCTCGCCTCCGACGATGCCGGCTTCATCACGGGATCGACGATCTCGGCGAATGGCGGGCAGTTCTTCGTCTGAGACAGCCGATGATTGTCGCCTTGAGGGCCGGCCTTGCGCCGGCCTTTTCCGTTTTACGGCTCATCGTCTCGAAAACGCACAGTCGAACTGCTCTGTCACGCGTGGCTGCGCCATTAACAAACATCATCTTCTCGGGGCCGCGAAATTCCTAATATCCACCGCGCGCTATGGTTAACTATCTGTTATTCCACAGCATATAGTGGTGAACAACCGGGAAGGTTGATCGGTCCGCGATTCGTCGCCGATTCGTTCCGGCTTTGGTCGAGAGGTTAACGCCGACACGCAAAAGCCGCCGAACCTTGCGATTCGGCGGCTTTTGCGGTGATCGACGTATTAGCGGCAGCGGGCTTCGTAGGTGCGGCCGTAGCGGTCGCGATAGACGCAATAACCGGCACGTTCCTGCGAGTTGCCAATCAGAGCGCCAGCGACACCGCCGACAGCTGCGCCAACGGCTGCGCCGCGAACGTTGCCGGTTGCTACGCCACCGATGACGGCGCCGGAGGCCGCGCCGATGCCGGCACCGCGTTCAGTTGCCGTGCAGCCGGCCAGAGGTGCGATCAATGCGATTGCCAGAAGGGTCTTTTTCATCGTCCTATACCTTTCACGTCGAGTTAGATTCGACCCATCAGCATCAGGATGATGATGATGAGCAGCACGAGCCCCAGGCCCCCTGACGGGCCATAACCCCAGCTGCGGCTATAGCCCCAGCTCGGCAGCGCACCGATCAGCAGTAGAATTAGAATGACGATGAGGATGGTACTCATTTGGACCCTCTCCTGAGCCTGGATAAAATGCGGTTTCTTGTGCCGTCTGAACGCGACCAGCCGGACTTTGTTCCGTCCGACGCAAGCTGTTGCTCATCAAGCGGAACAGATGGGTGGCCGCTCTCCCGGCGGACGCCGAGATCTGCCGACGCTGTTTTTCTTCAAGCGCGGTCATGCCGTCGACGAAGGCGCTGATGATGCCGGCGGTCAGCGTCTGGTGCTCGACCATCGGCAGATGTCCGCAGTTGCGCAGCAGCACCGTCTGAACCTCAGGAAGCAGCTTGGATACCCGGAGCTGGTGCGCGGATGGGACAATCGCGTCCTCGGCTCCGACGATGTTGAGAACAGGCACACGGATCTTGGGCAGGTCTGCCAGCAGTGTCGTGGCCGACATGAAATGGATGCAGGCCGCAATGTCTTCGGGGCGGGCCTGTTGGAGCTGCAGCCGGACATCCTCCATGGCTTCGACCGCGCGATCATTTTGCCAGGGGCATCCCTTGTCGAAGACGCATTCGACCGAGCCCCAGCGGAACTGTTCGCTGGTGGAGATCCAGCGCAGAAAGAACTGGCGGAACAGGAAGGGTCCCACGCGCGGGATACGCAACAGCTTGGCCGGCAGCCGCTCCTGCCCCTCGAACCGGCCGCAGGCAAAGGCGCCAATCAGAACGATGGATTTCACCAGCTGGGGGTAATGGCGCGCGAGCAGCAGAGACACGAAGCCACCTGTCGAGTGGCCGATCAGGGTGACAGGCCTGCCGCCGAAATCGCGCCTGATCGCATCCGCATATGCGGCAGCCACAGCCTCCGGCGTGATCGGTTGACCCGGTTCGGCGAGCTTCCAGGGGTGGTGTCCCGGCAAGGCATAGGCCGCACTCTTCGCCTTGCGGACAACTTCTGGTGCATAAGTGCGCCAGAAGGACGGTGCCATGACCATGCCATGGATCAGGACGTAATCCTGATCCAGATCGCTGTTTCCAATCCATTCTGCGGGCGGCGGGGACAATGTCATCAGTTTCACCTCAGCGGCGGAACGTGGAGGTGTTCCCGATTGTTCCATCCTCGCCAGTGGTGGCCAAAAGCGGTTGGACCCGATTCAGCATCTGGTGAGAGAAAGGAGAAGGTGCCTCCATATCTAGCCGTGAACAAACCCTGAATCCGCTGGAGTCGTCGATTCGTCGCTGATTCGTTCGCAGACTGTTCCCGATTCAGAAAGCTGATTCTGATCAAGGGTTTGCGAGGAATTCTGGGGTGATCGCGACAAGCGCCTTGCCTTTGCCCCTGTTCGTCGCCATGTGTTGGCCAAGGGTGCCGAAGTGCGGAAGAGGCGCGGTCCCGACAAGCGGAGCGGTCTTTGAATACGCAACCCATGATCCTGAGTGGCCGCGGCGTCAATGCTGTGCTGGGGCCAACCAATACCGGCAAGACCCATTTCGCCATCGAACGCATGGTTGCACATGGGTCGGGCATTATCGGATTGCCGCTCAGACTTCTGGCCCGCGAGGTCTATACCCGCGTGGTTGAGCGGGTGGGTGCGAAGAATGTCGCGCTGGTGACAGGCGAAGAGAAAATCAGCCCGCCGAATGCCCGTTTCTCCGTCTGCACCGTGGAGGCCATGCCCCGGGAAACCAAAGCGGCTTTCGTTGCGATCGACGAGATCCAGCTTGCCGGCGACCTGGAACGCGGTCACATCTTCACCGATCGATTGCTGCATCTGAGAGGGCGCGAGGAAACGCTGCTGCTCGGCTCGTCGACGATGAAGTCGATCCTCATCCAGCTTCTCCCCGGTATCACCATCGTCGAGCGGCCACGGCTTTCCCAGCTCTTCTATGCCGGACAGAAGAAGATCACCCGTCTGCCACAGAGGACCGCAATCGTCGCTTTCTCAGCCGACGAGGTCTATGCGATCGCCGAGCTCATCCGGCGTCAGCGCGGTGGGGCGGCCGTCGTGCTGGGCGCGCTCAGCCCGCGCACGCGCAACGCCCAGGTGGGGCTCTACCAGGAAGGTGATGTCGAATATCTGGTGGCCACCGATGCGATCGGCATGGGGCTCAACCTCGATGTCGACCATGTCGCCTTCGCCCAGGACCGCAAATTCGACGGCTACCAGTTTCGTAATCTCAATCCGGGTGAACTTGGACAAATCGCAGGTCGCGCCGGGCGCCACATCAAGGACGGCACCTTCGGCGTGACGGGCCGGGTCGATCCCTTCGACGATGAACTGGTCGAGCGGCTCGAGACGCATCAATTCGACTCGGTCAAGGTTTTGCAGTGGCGAACGGCACAATTCGACTTCTCCTCGGTTAGTGCCCTGCAACGCAGTCTGGACGCGGCGCCGAAGGTCGAGGGTCTGACCCGGGCTTTGCCGGCGACGGACCAGCAGGCCCTCGAGTTCCTCTCGCGCTACCCGGAGATCGTGGACATCACCGATCGGCCCGATCGGGTGGAAAAACTTTGGGAGGCCTGCGCGCTGCCCGACTATCGGCGCATTACGCCGGCACAGCATGCAGACCTGATTCAGAGCCTCTACTTCGATCTGGTCAGGCGGGGCACCGTCAACGAGGATTTCCTCGCCGAGCAGGTGCGCCGGGCGGACCGGACCGAGGGCGAGATCGACACGCTTTCGGCTCGGATCGCCCAGATCAGAACCTGGACCTATGTGTCGAACCGGCCCGGTTGGCTTGCCGATCCGACACACTGGCAAGAAAAGACGCGGGAAATCGAAGACCGATTGTCCGATGCGTTACATGAACGGTTGACGAAACGCTTTGTTGATCGCAGGACATCTGTGCTCATGAAGCGCTTAAGAGAGAATGCAATGTTGGAAGCTGAAATCAGTGTGAACGGCGATGTCTTCGTGGAAGGCCATGCCATGGGGCAACTCTCCGGTTTCCGGTTCACGCCGATCTCCGGCATGGAGGGCCCGGACGCCAAGGCTGTTCAGGCCGCCGCTTACAAGGCTCTGGCGCTCGAGTTCGAGGCGCGGGCCGCGCGCCTGCACGCTTCCGGTAACAACGATCTCGCCATCGGGTCCGACGGCCTCGTGCGCTGGCTCGGTGATCCCGTCGCACGCCTGACCGGCACTGACCACATCCTGCATCCGCGGGTCATCCTGCTCGCCGACGAGCAACTGACCGGTATTGCACGTGATCATGTGGCCGCCCGTCTCGAGCGCTTCGTCAATCATCACATCTCGACGGTGCTGAAGCCGCTCGATGACCTGTCGCGTGCCGAAGACCTGCAGGGTCTGGCGAAGGGTCTAGCGTTCCAGCTGGTTGAGAACCTCGGTGTGCTTTTCCGCCGCGACGTGGCCGACGACGTGAAGTCGCTCGACCAGGACGGTCGTGCATCGATGCGCCGCTACGGTGTTCGCTTCGGCGCCTACCATATCTTCATGCCGGCTCTCTTGAAGCCCGCGCCAGCCGAGCTCATCACGCTGCTGTGGGCTCTGAAGCACGACGGCCTCGACAAGCCGGGCTATGGCGACCTGATTCCCGTTCTGGCTGCCGGCCGTACCTCTGTTGTCACCGACCCGAGCTATGAGCGCATGTTCTACAAGCTCGCGGGCTTCCGTTTCCTCGGCAAGCGTGCAGTGCGCATCGACATCCTGGAGCGCCTCGCCGATCTGATCCGTCCGCTGCTGCAGTGGAAGCCGGGCTCGCCGGCCCGTCCGGATGGTGCCTATGACGGTCGTCGCTTCACCACGACGACGGCAATGCTCTCCATCCTTGGTGCGACGCCAGACGACATGGAAGAGATCCTGAAGGGTCTTGGCTATCGTGCCGACAGTGTCTCGGCCGAAGAGGCCGCTGCCTTCCTTGCTGCTCAAACGGGCTCTGCTACGGCTGAGGCTCCGGCGGTTGCCGAAAAGAACGACGACGCCGTCGATGATGCCGATCAATCCGCCGAGGCGTCTGCCGAAGGCGAGGCGCCGGCTACTGTGACCGAAGAGCCTGCTGCAGCGGTTGCCGCTGAAGCGGCTGCTCCTGCCGCTGCCGAAGAGCAGTCGGCCGAGCCGACCGAGCCGAAGCCCGTTCTTCTCTGGCGTCCGGGTGGTCGCAACGACAACCAGCGTGGCGCCGGCCGTCCGGGCGGCGATCGCCGTCCGCAGGGCCAGCGCAACCCGGCTCCGCGCGAAGGCGGCGAGGCTGCTGGCGAGAAGCGCGGCGAAGGCCGTCGCGACGATCGCCGTTCCGACAACCGCAGTGAGCGTCGAGACGAGAACCGTGGCAAGTTTGCCGGCAAGGGTGATCGCCAGGATCGTGGCGACCGCAAGGACCGTGGTCCGCGGCCGGAGCGCGACAACAACAAGTCGCAGCCGGCTCGCTTCGAGGCCAAGCCGCCGCGCAAGGAGAAGCCGATCGATCCGGATTCGCCCTTCGCCAAACTCGCGGCTCTGAAGGAGCAGTTGAAGAAGTAATGGACGACAAGCAGTCACAAAGCGGTTCGCGCCAGCGCATCGACAAGTGGCTGTTTTTCGCGCGTGTGGCAAAATCACGCAGCCTGGCCCAGGATCGGGTGGCTGCCGGGCATGTCAGCGTCAATGGCCAGAGGATTCGACAGCCAAGCCACCAGCTCAAAGTCGGCGACCGTCTCGAGATCGCCATGCCCGAGCGGGATCTTGTCCTCATTGTCAAACTTCCCGGGGAGAGGCGAGGGCCCTATGAGGAAGCCAAGCTGCTCTACGAGGACCTGACGCCACCCCGCGAGAAGAAGCCGTTCACTGCGTTGGAACAGGCGGTTCGCGCGCCCGGGGCGGGGCGGCCGACAAAGAAGGAGCGACGTGCGCTCGACGATCTTCGGGGCGAGCCCGATTGGTCGATGGATTAGAAAATTTCTACGAAGGCGCCCGAAATGAGGGTGTTTATCCTTGCGCTGTCAGGGATTCCGCATTAGCTCACATGCCGTCCGACATAAATTTCCGGTAGGGCGTGAGCGTTGCGAACCTGGTGCGAACCCTAAGGGTTAGACCACGTTCGTCTTTCTCCTGCCGTTCGAGAACGTTATCCTGGAGTGCCGCATGACCTATATCGTCACCGATAACTGCATTCGCTGCAAATACACCGATTGTGTCGAGGTCTGCCCCGTCGATTGCTTCTATGAGGGTGAGAACTTCCTCGTCATTCATCCGGACGAGTGCATCGATTGCGGGGTGTGCGAGCCGGAATGTCCTGCGGAGGCGATCAAGCCGGACACCGAGCCGGGGCTGGACAAGTGGCTGAAGATCAATGCCGAATATGCCAAGATCTGGCCCAACATCACGGTCAAGAAGGACCCGATGCCGGAAGCGAAGGAAATGGACGGCGTCAGTGGCAAGTTCGAGCAGTTCTTCTCGGAGAAGCCGGGCTCCGGCGACTGACATCAGGGCTGGGCGGGTGACGACGGAATCCTGCCCAAAATTCCATCACTTGGCCCCCGATTTGCCGTCCGGTGCGTCACGATTGTGGCGCACGTCACTAAAATATTGATTTCCTCGTCTTTTTGTGATAGCTTCCGAGAACTGTTCCACTTTGCGGCATAACTATGCCCTGAACCATCACGAAAGCAACTTCACCAACGCGCGACTACCGTGACATCGGCGACACTGCTCGTGTCGTGTTTTAGTCGCGATGAGGGTGATGTTTGACTGTGTGGCGGACTGGATCAGGATGACAAGTCTCGCAACCTTGTCGTCTCATCCGGGCCTGACCGACCCGGCGCCGGCATCATGCCGGGAGCAAAACAGGGAGTATTTGAATAGAATGACGACCCAGCAGAAGAAGAATTCCTCGGCGCGCCACGGCTTCAAGACCGGCGAGTCGATCGTATATCCCGCTCATGGCGTGGGTACCATCACCGCCATCGAAGAGCAAGAAGTCGCCGGCATGAAGCTCGAGCTTTTCGTGATCGATTTCGAAAAGGACAAGATGCGCCTGAAGGTTCCGGTCGCCAAGGCCGTGAGCATCGGGATGCGCAAGCTGTCCGAAACCGACTTCGTCGATCGCGCGCTGAAGGTGGTGCAGGGCAAGGCTCGCGTGAAGCGCACCATGTGGTCGCGTCGCGCCCAGGAATATGATGCCAAGATCAATTCGGGTGATCTGATCTCGATCGCCGAAGTCGTTCGCGACCTCTATCGTGCCGAGAACCAGCCCGAGCAGTCCTATTCCGAGCGTCAGCTCTATGAAGCAGCGCTCGACCGCATGGCTCGCGAAATCGCTGCCGTGAACAAGATGTCCGAGACGGAAGCCGTTCGCCTTGTCGAGGTCAACCTCGCCAAGGGTCCCAAGCGCGGCAAGACGATCGAGGAAGACGATACCCAGGAAGAAGCCGCTTAAAGCTGCTTCAGCACATGGTCATGAAAAAACCTCCGGTGCGAGCCGGAGGTTTTTTTGTGCCCAAGCTCAGCCTGTCGTGCGAGGCGCGGTCAAAGAAAAACCCCGCCGAAGCGGGGTTTCCCAAATCTCGCCTTTCGGCTGTTACTCGCGGTTTCCAAGGAAACGCAGGAGGAACAGGAAGAGGTTGATGAAGTCGAGATAGAGACGCAGGGCGCCCATAATGGCGTTGCGGCCGGCCATCTCGCTCGAGTGGCTCTCGTGGTAGGATTCCTTGATCGACTGCGTGTCATAGGCCGTCAGTCCGGCGAAGATCAGGACACCGATCACGGAGATCGCGAAGTCCAGCGCCGAAGAGGCCATGAACAGGTTGACCAGCGAAGCGATGATCAGGCCGAAGAGACCCATCATCAGGAACGAGCCCATGGCCGAGAGGTCCCGCTTGGTGGTGTAGCCGTAGAGCGACAGGGCACCAAACGACGCCGCCGTGACGAAGAAGGTCTGCACGATACTCGCGCCCGTGTAGATCAGGAAGATCGACGACAGCGAGAGGCCCATCAGCGCGGCATAGACCCAGAAGGTCGTCTGCGCGGCTGCAACGCTCATCTTGTGAATGCGGAAGCTCAGGAAGAACACCATGGCGACCGGCGCCAGGATGACCACCCAACGCAGAGGGGACCCATAAATTGCCTCCGCGAATGCAGGACTAGATACGGCCATCTGGAAAGTTGCGAAGGCTGCGATACCGGTGATGGCGAGGCCCAGTGCCATCAGGTTGTAGACCTTCAGCATATAGGCGCGCAGACCTTCGTCGATCATCGTGGCCGACTGGGTCTGACCCGAGCGGCTCTGATAGTTGCGAAGTTCGGACATGTTTTCCTCTCTCAAAGCTTCGATGTTGGACGGCAGAGCCTGAATGGCCCCCGCACCGCTGCGAAGCCCAGCATGCGTGCTTTCAATATGAGAGGTTCCCCTGTCTACGACAAGGGCCACAATCTTAAATCGCTGTAATACTGCAAGCGGCGGGAAATACCCGCCGAACTGAGCTCAAAGCTCTCGGAGCACGGGAGCCGCCTTTTGCCCTAGGATCCGCCACGTGCCGGCAAGGCCGATGCCGATCGTCACCACGAGTGCGATTACCAGCGTCATCAGGGCGACGTCGGGCAGGAAGCTCGAAGGCAGGTTCATGATCTGGCTCAGCACGAACCAGGCGATCCCGCCGCCGGCGATCAACGCGAAGAGTGCCGTGGCCGCGCCAAGCAGCATGTACTCGTAGGTGAAGGCGCGGATCAGCATGGCGCGTGTGGCACCGAGCGTCTTCAGGATAACCGCATCGTGGGTGCGTGCCCGGTTGCCAGCCGCGAGCGCCCCGGACAGAACGAGGACCGAAGCGATCAGGGCGATGGCCGCCGCAGCGCGGATTGCTGTCGCCAACTGCCCAACGAGGCGATCGACGATGTCGAGCGCATCCTTGACGCGCACTGTCGTAATCGTCGGGAATTGCTGGGTGACCGAGCGCAGGATCGAGGCCTCCTCGGCTGCTGTCGCATCCTGATCGATCAGGGTCGCCAGCCAGGCATGCGGGGCACCGGCGAAGGTGTTGGGCGAAAACACCATGACGAAGTTCATCGACAGGCTCTCCCACTCCACCGTCCGGAAGTTTGCGATCTTCGCGGTGATGTTGCGGCCGAGCACGTTGATGGTGACCGTGTCGCCGATCTTCAACCCGAGTTCGCGGCCCTCCTGCTCTGCAAAGGAGACCAGCGGTTCACCCGTGTAACCTTCCGCCCACCATTCGCCTTCGGTCACCGTGCTGTTTTCCGGGACATTCGTGGCGTAGGTCAAGCCACGGTCGCCGCGCAGAACCCAGCGACCTTCCGGCGGTACCTCGACCTTGGCGACATCTGTTCCGTTGAGCTCGACGATGCGGCCGCGCAGCATCGGCACCTCGATCAGCTTGCCCTCGGGCGCCATGCCCTCGACCAGGGTGCGAAAACCGTCGATCTCGGCGCTCTGGATGTCGACGAAGAAGAAATTGGGCGCCCGTTCCGGCAGGTTGCCCGTCAGCTCTCGCCGAAGGTTGCCGTCGATCAGCGCCAGCGCCACGAGCAGGCTGAGCCCAAGGCCCAGCGACAGGGTTACCGCCGGCGTCAGCGCGCCCGGACGGTGGATATTGCCGACCGCGAGCCTCAAGGCTGCAGAATGGATCCGAGGGCTGCGGCGGGCGAGCCAGGCGATGCCCATGGCCACGACCCGCAACAGGACGAATCCGGCCGCCATACCGGCAAGGAAGATCGTCGCGATCCGCTGCTGCTCCGAGGTGAAAATCGCGAGCGCCGCCAGTGCGCCGAGCGCCAGTGCCATGGCAAGCAGATAGGGCCAGGGAGGGAGCCCGGATGCATCGAAGCCCTGTTCCCGGAACAGCGCCGTCGCGGGAACTTTGCGTGCATGCCCGAGTGGCAGGATGGCAAAGGCAAAAGTGACCAGGATGCCGAATATGGCGGCCAGAAGCAGAGCGCGCGGATAGAGTGTCGCCTCTGCGGAAATCGGCAGGATGCCGGCGAGGTAATTCGCGACAATCGGCGGGGCGATGGCGCCCAGCACGAGGCCCGCCAGAATGCCGACGGATGCGACCAGAGTGATCTGGATGAGGTAGACCATCACAACCACTGAGGCCGGTGCACCGACGCATTTCAGCGTCGCGATGACGGTGCGCTTGGAATCGAGAAAGGCACGCACCGCATTCGCGACGCCAACGCCGCCCACCACCAGCGCCGTCAGACCGACAAGGGTCAGGAACTGTGAGAAACGCTCGACATTTTCTGTGAGGGCCGGGGCCGCGCGATCACTGCTGCGAATGGACCAGCCAGCTGTCGGAAACTCCGCCTGGGCGCTCTGGCGGATCGCTTCCGCCGTCGGGGCCGGATTGGTGTAGCGGATCTTGTAGGCATGTTCGACGAGACTGCCGGTTGCAACAAGCCCGCTGGCGAAGAGGCCATCACGGCTTGTCAGGAAACGTGGTGCGAAGCCGAAGCCATCGGAAATCGAGTCGGGCTCCGTGACGATCGTGCCGTTGATCCGGTAGCGGGCATTGCCGACGAGGAGTTCATCGCCGACCTTGATGTTCATCCGCTCGAGCAGAAGAGGGGCAACGACCGCGCCGTAAGCGCCATTGTCTGCCGCCAGCAGAGCGGAAAGCGGCTGGTCCGGTTCGGCCACAAGCTTTCCGTAAAGGGGATAGTCCTCGTCGACCGCCTTGATTTCGACGAGCGACTGGTCCGAACCGTCGGCGAGGCGGGCCATGGAGCGCAGGTTGGTCGTGACCGAGACTGCGCCGAAGCGTTCCAGGAAGGCCAATTCTTCCGGCGTCGCCTCTCGATTGTCCAGTTCGAAGCGGACGTCGCCGGCGAGCAGTGTGCGGCCTTCGGACGAAATGGCGTCGGTGATGGCTGTCGACACGGAATTCACCGCTGCGATCGCACCCGTCCCGAGCGCGATGCAGGCGAGGAAGATATAGAAGCCCTTCAAGCCGCCGCGCAGTTCGCGCAACGCGATACGAAAGGCAACGGAAAAGCGCGCGGCAAGGCTCGTCATGCGGGCACCGAAGCGAGGCGGGTCGGCTCGTTTCGGCTATCGCCCGCGATGCGGCCCGAAGCCACACGGATCTGCCGGGTGCAGCGGCCCGCCAGCGACGGGTCATGGGTGACAAGCAGCAGGGTCATGCCGCGCTCCTTCTGCTTCAGGAAAAGCAGATCGGCGATCTGACGTCCGGTCTCGGTATCGAGATTGCCGGTAGGCTCGTCGGCGATCAGCACGGCCGGGGATGGTGCGAGAGCCCGCGCAATCGCAACGCGCTGCTGCTCGCCGCCCGAGAGCTGCCCGGGATAGTGGCTCAGGCGCTCGCCCAGCCCAACGGCTTCCAATTCTTTACGTGCGATGTCGAAAGCGCCTTTCACATTGGCGAGTTCGAGCGGCACGGCGACGTTTTCCAGCGCCGTCATGTTGGCTATCAGGTGGAAGGACTGGAAAACGATGCCGATGTTCTTGCCGCGGAAATCGGCGAGCCGATCCTCGCTCAGCGAATGCAGGGGCGTATTGCGCACATGTATCTCGCCGCTGTCGAGGCGTTCGAGACCGGCCAGCACCATCAGCAAAGTCGACTTGCCCGAGCCCGACGGTCCGACAATGCCCACCGCTTCGCCTTCCGCGATGGAAAGGTCGATGCTCTTCAGGACATGAACGGAGGCTGCGGCATTGCCCAGGGTGAGGTCGGCGCTTTTCAGTTCGATGATGCTGTTTCTCACACTCGACCATCCTATATCTGGCAAGACGAAGCTTCGCCGCGCTGCGGCAGTGCAGGCAATCTAGGAAAGGCCCCATGACTTTTAAAGCTCAGCTCCTTCATTTCGCCGTGATCCTTGTCGCTGTGCTGGCCGGGCCCCGGATTGCGGCGGCCGAGCCTTTGCAACTGGTAGGCTTCGGCGACAGCCTGATGGCCGGATATCAGCTGCCGCAGGAAGATGCCCTGCCGGCCCAGCTTCAGCGACAGCTGGTTGCGAAGGGCCTGGATGTGGTGATCGCCAATGCCGGTGTCTCCGGCGATACGACGTCCGGCGGATTGTCCCGCGTGGACTGGTCCGTGCCGGAGGGAACCGATGGCGTGATCCTCGAGTTGGGAGCCAATGATGCCCTGCGCGGGATCCCCCCGGAACAAACCGAGAAGAACCTCGAGCAGATCATCCTGCGGCTCAAGGAACGCAACATCCCGATCCTGCTGGTCGGCATGCTGGCGCCGCCGAACATGGGAGACGACTATGGCAAGCGGTTCAACGCGATCTACCCGCGTCTGGCCGAAAAATATGGCCTGCCGCTCTATCCCTTCGTGCTCGACGGCGTGATCACGGATCGCAGCCTGCTCCTGGAAGACGGGATGCATCCCAACACCAAGGGGCTGCAGATCATGGCCGAACGCTTGGCGCCCCTCGCCGAATCTTGGGTGAAGGGCATCAAGGGACAATAAAATTAAACGCTTGCGCCCCATGCCATTGCATGATTCGCTGTGAGCACCTGCAAAAGATTCGGGGAGCGCTCCATGCCGAGATTGTTCACTGCCCTCGAAATTCCGCGCAACGCCGCCATGAGCCTCTCATTGCTGCGCGGTGGCCTCCCCGGGGCGCGCTGGATCGATGTGGAGAATTACCACATCACGCTGCGCTTCATCGGTGATGTCGACGGCAGGACTGCGGACGAGGTCGTCGACAGGCTCGACCGCATTGACCGCCCTGAATTCTCCCTGACCTTGAACGGTATCGGCTCCTTCGGCTCGAAGAAGCCGCATTCGATCTGGGCTGGCGTCTCTCCCGCACCGGAACTCTATGCCCTGCAGGGCGAGATCGAACGGATCTGCCAGCGAATCGGCCTTCCACCTGACCCGCGCAAGTTCACTCCTCATGTGACACTGGCGCGCCTCAAGGCCTCGCGCGTCGAAGACGTGGTGCATTATCTCAGCGGACGCGGCGACTTTCACACCATGCCCTTCCGTATCGGTCGGTTTGTGCTTCTGTCTTCCAAGGAATCGGTTGGCGGTGGTCCTTATCTTACGGAAGAGGTCTTCCCGCTTTACGAGTCTGGTGGCGTCTCGAATTTCGAGACGACTGCGCTGCAGCCAGAAAAGAGCATGCTGTAGACCTTTTCGAAGTCCGACAGGTCCCCGTGATAGGGGTCGGGCACGTCACGGTGCGTCCCGAAAGCGAGTTCTGAGAAGAGATGCAGGCGGGCCGCCGAGGTTTCGGGCCGAAGGGTCCGGAGCCTCGCCAGATTGCTGCTGCCCATTGCCACGACCAGATCGAAATGGTCGAAATCCTTGGCGCGCACCTGGCGGGCGCGCTGGCCGGAGATATCGATGCCATGGGATGCAGCCACCATGATAGAGCGCCGGTCCGGGGGCTTGCCGACGTGCCAGTCGCCGATCCCGGCCGAGGCGATCACGGGCTTTTCGCTGGTTCCGTCCGTCAGGTGGCGATAAATTCCCTCCGCAAGTGGGGACCGGCAGATGTTGCCCAGGCAGACGAAAAGAATGGATGGTGCCGGCATCGGTTGATCCAGGAGGAGGGGCACAGCATGAAATACGAGAAACTGGATGCAGCGTCCATTGCCGCACGACTAAGCGAGCTGCATGGCTGGAGGTCCGGGCGTGAAGGGGCCGCAATCGAGAAGCAGTTCGTCTTTCGGGACTTTCGCCAGGCGTTCGGTTTCATGACCGAATGCGCGCTGGCTGCCGAGAAGCTTGATCACCATCCCGAATGGTTCAATGTCTACAAGAAGGTCGATGTGACCCTTACCACCCATTCGGCCGGCGGCGTGACGGAACTGGATTTCAAGCTCGCCGTTCTCATGGATCTCGCTGCGGCCCGCAACGGCTGAGTTCTTGCGGCGATTGAATTCGCAGGGTGCCGTTCACATATGATTGATCGGGTCCGAACGAAAGGATCGATGGGCTATGGATGACGTGAAGATCGGTGAGATCCTGCTTCCCGGTGACGAGGATACGCAGGAGAAGCAGGAAGCGAAGGTTCGCAGCCGGTTCTGGCCGACCTTCAAGAAGGCTGCCCGACAGATCCCGTTTTCGCGGGATCTGGTTGCCGCCTATTATTGCGCGACCGACCGTGAAACACCTTTTCGTGTGCGGGGTGTCCTGCTGGCGGCGCTGGGCTACTTCGTGCTGCCGATCGACACGATCCCGGACATGCTTGCGGTCATCGGATTTACCGACGACATCGCCGTCCTGACCACGGCCATCGCCTTGATAAACCGGCACATCAAGGATCGGCACTACGAGGCGGCCGACAAGATGCTTGCCGACGAGGATCGGGTAGCCTGAGCGGTGGGCGGGTTGCGGCAAAACCGACATCAAGCCCAACTCTTGCCTTTTTCTTTCCCTCTACATCGTCGCGGATCGAGGTCCGAAAGCCGTTTTTGCCGGATTTCGGGGCGCCAGACAGGATGCCGACGCCAAATGTGACAACAAGGCGCCCGCCGTTCATGGTTTAGTAAGGTAAATTAAGTCAAACTGAACACAGGTTTTGACGATGAGCGCCCGGTCGCATGGCTGGGCGATGGATGGAAACAACCGGCAGGAAGACATGTTCGTAAGAAGTAGCGTAACCGCACTGGCAATCCTCCTGGCGAGCAGCGGACTCGCCAACGCGCAATCGCCCACGCGGATCGAGCAGTTCAAGGCCTGGGGTGCCTACTCCTACAAGTCCAACGGCGGCACCGTTTGCTACGTGCTCTCCGTTCCGACAGCCAAGGAACCGGCCAGCGTCAACCACGGGGATATCTTCTTCGTCGTGTCGCAGCGCCCCGGCCAGAACATCTCGTACGAGCCGCAGGCCATGATGGGTTACCCGATGAAGGGCGACTCGAAGGTCAACGTGACAATCGACAACAAGAACTTCGTGATGTTCGTCAAGGACACCTCGGCCTGGGTCGAGAATGCCGCTGAAGAGCCGGCGCTGGTCGCGGCGATGAAGGGCGGCTCGTCCATGACGGTCAAGGCGACATCGGCGCGCGGCACTGCGACCAGCTACACCTATTCGCTGTCCGGCATCTCGGCCGCACTGCAGAAGATCCAGAACTGCCAGTAAGTTGAAAAACTGACGACTGTCAGGCAAGAGGCCGGCGGATCGCGCCGGCCTTTTTCATTTGTGCATGGCTGTCCCCGGTCGGATCGGGGTGACGGAACGCAAAAAAGCTGCTATTGGCCGCTGCAAAATAAGGGCTCGGGCTTGCTCCCTGTCCGCATGATCCAAGCATTCATACCACCCGGCAGGCGCTCGATCGGAGCATGCCTGCTGTTATGGTCCAGAGGTCCAGACGATGACTGTCACCGTGACGCTCCCCGAGCGTAGCCAGACTGCGGCTCCGGTTCGCCCTGCCGCTTCCGTCGAGAAGCCGAGCCTGATCGGCCTCGATCGTGAAGCCCTGGGCGCGGCTTTGCGCGAGAAGGGCGTGCCGGAAAAGCAGATCAAGATGCGCGTCGCGCAGATCTGGAATTGGCTTTATGTGCGGGGCGTCTCGGATTTCGACCACATGGCCAATGTCTCTAAGGACATGCGGGAAATGCTGAAGACGCATTTCACCATCGCGCGGCCCGAGATCGTTGAAGAGCAGGTCTCCAATGACGGGACCCGCAAATGGCTGCTGCGCTTTCCGCCGCGCGGTGCCGGCCGTCCCGTCGAAGTCGAAAGCGTCTACATTCCGGAAGAAGGCCGCGGCACGCTCTGCATCTCGAGCCAGGTCGGCTGTACGCTGACCTGTTCCTTCTGTCACACCGGCACGCAGAAGCTGGTGCGCAATCTGACGGCCGAGGAAATCCTGTCGCAGTTGCTCCTCGCCCGCGACCGTCTCGGCGATTTCCCGGACCGGGAGACGCCCGTGGGCACGATGATGCCGTCCAGCGATCGCAAGGTCACCAACATCGTCATGATGGGGATGGGCGAGCCGCTCTACAATTTCGAAGAGGTGAAGAAGGCCCTGCTGATCGCGACCGATGGCGATGGCCTGTCGCTGTCCAAGCGTCGCGTGACGCTGTCGACGTCGGGCGTTGTGCCGGAGATCTACCGGACCGGCGAAGAGATTGGCGTCATGCTGGCGATCTCGCTGCACGCCGTCCGCGACGAGCTGCGCGACATGCTGGTGCCGATCAACAAGAAGTATCCGCTGAAGGAGCTGATCGAAGCCTGTCGCAACTATCCGGGCCTGTCGAATGCCCGGCGCATCACCTTCGAATATGTGATGCTGAAGGACGTCAACGACAGTCTGGAAGATGCCAAGGGGCTGATTCAGCTTCTGAAGGGCGTACCGGCGAAGATCAACCTGATCCCGTTCAACCCGTGGCCGGGCACCAACTACCAGTGCTCCGACTGGGCGCAGATCGAGAAGTTTGCCGACTTCATCAACCAGGCCGGCTATGCCTCGCCGATCCGCACACCTCGCGGCCGCGATATCCTCGCCGCCTGCGGTCAGCTGAAGTCGGAATCGGAGCGCATGCGCAAGACCGAGCGTCTGGCGTTCGAAGCGATGATGATCGCCAATCACGGCGAAGACGACGATTGAGGTTCTGGCGGGACAGTTGTTCCGCCTTCGGCGTTACTTGGCCTGCGTCATGAATATCTTCACCGCGAAGATCGAGAAGACGCCGGCGAAGGTGTAATCTATGCCGCGGAGCACCTTGCGGTTCGCCTGCAGCCAGCTCGACATGAAATCCGCCCCATAGACGATGCCGATCCCGATCGGCAGCGACAGGATGATCGACCAGAGGCCGAGGAAGATGAGCTTGCCCGTGACATTGGGATCGGTGGCCGTCACGAATTGCGGGAGGAAGGTCATGAAGAAGATGATGACCTTGGGGTTCAACAGGTTTACCCAGAGCCCGTTCAGGAAAGCGCCCTTCTTGGACACGACAGCATCGCCATCGGCCCTGATGACGAAGTTCGAGCCGTGCCGGATGGCCTGCAGCGCGAGCCAGAGCAGGTAGGCTGCGCCGCCCGTCTTCAGCAACAGAAAGGCCGTCGGCGAAGCAACGATGAGGGCGGAGATGCCGAAGGCGACCAGCATGGTGTGGATTGAGATGCCGAAGCTGGTGCCGGCAAGCGTCATGAGGCCGATCGCGCGACCATCTCGCAGCGAGCGGCTGATCCAGAGCGTCATATCCGGGCCGGGGGTAATGGCCAACAGCAGGAGGGCCAGGCTGAAGGCGAGAAAGACGGGAAGGCTCGGAATGAAATCCATTGTGGTCACCGCATGAGGAAGCACCCGCGACCTGCGGGTGATCAATCCTTAGCGGCGTTCACCGGGCTTGCCAATCAGCCTTTGGGTACGGAGAGGTAGGTCTTGAAAGCGTCGGCGTAATCCGGATGCCAGCGCGACAGAGGCGGACGGTTCTCGATGATGTCGCCGGCGGCCCAGGCGATGCGTTTTTCGTCCAGCGCGCGGGTCACCTCGTTGTCGGGGCAGAGAATGTAGAAGTCGCCCCGGGCCAGGCTCTCCAGCATGAAGTCGACAGTCTCCTCCGGCGTCCAGGCGCCGGCCGGCTTCTCGGTACGGCCGTTTGCCGTCAGACCGGTGAAGACGAAGCCGGGGATCAGAAGGTGAGCCGTGACGTTGCAATCGGGCGTGTTGCGCAGCTCGTGCTGCAGCGCCTCGGTAAACGCCTTCACGCCTGCCTTGGAGACATTGTAGGCCGGGTCGCCCGGAGGCGTGGTGATGCCCTGCTTGGAGCCAGTATTGATGATAAGGCCCGCATCCTTGTGGGCGATCATGCCGGGGCCAAACGTGCGCGTACCGTTGATGACCGCCATCAGGTTCACGCCGAGTGTATTCTCCCAGTTCGCCTGCGGTCCGAAGAGCGCGCTGCCCGGCTGGATGCCGGCATTGTTCATCAGCACATGGACGCGTCCGAACCGCTGGATGACGGCTCGCTCAAGGGCTTCGAGTTCGTCGAGCTTCGATACGTCCGTGCCGATCGCGACGACATCGGCCTCACCGCCGGCGGCCAGAGCGGTGACTTCAGCTGTAGCGCTCGCCAGCCGGTCTCCCTCAAGGTCCACCAGGACGACGCAGAGGCCCATGCGCGCAAAGGCCTTGGCCGAGGCGAGGCCTATGCCGGAGGCAGCGCCTGTAATGACGGCGACATGACCTTTCACGAGCGCGGGATGCTGGATTGTCATAGGCAAACTCCTTCTAGGTCAATGGCTTTGGCAGTGTTGGCGATATGGTACCAGTGTTCGGCTTCGTCAACGTGACGGCAAACCCGTCTCCGGCTCGCCTGGTCGTCGGGCTCAACCGATCCTGGCCGCCACCTCGGCCGGTCGATGCCCTTGCACACCAGCGGAAACTCGCTAAAAGTGCCGCCATTCTTGATCCAGGCGGGGTTTGAGCCTCGCTCCTTCCAGACGGAACATCGACATGGCACTCCCCAAAGACGTGAAGAAAGTCGTCCTCGCCTATTCCGGCGGTCTCGACACCTCGATCATCCTCAAATGGCTTCAGACCGAGCTCGGTGCTGAAGTCGTGACCTTCACTGCCGACCTCGGTCAGGGCGAAGAGCTCGAGCCGGCACGCAAGAAGGCCGAGATGCTGGGCATCAAGGAGATCTTCATCGAGGATGTGCGCGAAGAATTCGTCCGCGACTTCGTCTTCCCGATGTTCCGTGCCAACGCGGTCTATGAAGGCGTCTACCTGCTCGGCACCTCGATTGCCCGCCCGCTGATCTCCAAGCACCTGATCGATATCGCCAAGAAGACCGGTGCAGACGCCATCGCCCATGGTGCGACCGGCAAGGGCAACGATCAGGTTCGTTTCGAGCTTTCGGCTTATGCGCTGAACCCCGACATCAAGATCATCGCACCTTGGCGCGACTGGGCGTTCAAGAGCCGTACGGATCTCCTGAACTTCGCCGAGCAGCACCAGATCCCGGTTGCCAAGGACAAGAAGGGTGAGGCGCCCTTCTCCGTCGACGCCAACCTGCTGCACTCCTCTTCCGAGGGCAAGGTTCTCGAAGATCCGGCCCAGGAAGCACCGGAATACGTGCACATGCGCACGATTTCGCCGGAAGCCGCCCCCGACAAGGCCACCATCATCAAGGTCGGCTTCGAGAAGGGTGATGCGGTCTCGATCAACGGCGTTCGCATGAGCCCGGCAACCCTGCTCGCCGAGCTGAATAATTACGGCCGCGACAACGGCATCGGCCGTCTCGACCTCGTCGAAAACCGCTTCGTCGGCATGAAGTCGCGCGGCGTCTACGAGACCCCCGGTGGCACGATCCTGCTGTCTGCCCACCGTGCGATCGAATCGATCACGCTCGACCGCGGTGCGGCGCACCTCAAGGACGAGATCATGCCGCGTTATGCCGAGCTCATCTATTACGGCTTCTGGTTCTCGCCCGAGCGCGAGATGCTGCAGGCCCTGATCGACAAGAGCCAGGAGCATGTCGAGGGCGAAGTGACGCTGAAGCTCTACAAGGGCAATGTCATGGTCATTGGCCGCGAGTCGGCAAAGTCGCTCTATTCCGACCAGCTGGTCACCTTCGAGGACGACCAGGGCGCCTATGACCAGAAGGACGCCGCCGGCTTCATCAAGCTGAACGCACTGCGCCTGCGCACGCTCGCCAAGCGCAATCTTGGCAAGTAAGCCCGCATCGCCATAACAGATCGCCCGCCTTCCGTCCGGAGGGCGGGCTTTTTCATGCGCGGCGTTCCAGAACGCGCAGCCAGACGAAACCGCCGGCGGCGCTCAATTCCATGAAGGGGATGATGATGCCGAAGGCCGTGAGCGGATCGCCGATCGAGGCTGCCGCGATACCGCCCGCGAAACCTGCGCTCATCTGCAGGAAACCTGTCAGGGCAGATGCCGACCCCGCGATGTGCGGAAAGGGTGCCATGCTCGTCGTCACGACATGCGGGCTGAGAAACGCCAGACCAAAAGTGCAGATCGCCACAGGTCCCATGATCGAAAGGAAGAAGGGCGGCACAAACGCCACCGATAGCGCCATGATGACAGCGCCGGTGCCGCAAAGCGTGATGCCGATCCTGGACGCCGTAAGCCCGGGAATGCGACGGGAGACAAGCTTCAGCGAAAGCGATCCCGTGAGATAGGCGCCTGACTGCATCAGCATGCCCATCCCGAACTGGGTTGGCGTCAGACCCACTTCGTTGATCAGCACGAATGGCAGCATTGTCGACTGGGCGTAGAGGGCGCCGATCGTGCCGCTGAGCACAAGCGAGGCGGCAATGAAGCGGGCGTTGCCGGCAACTTCGATATAGTTGCGCCACAACTGGCCCGGCTTCAGGCGCCCCAAGTCCGGAACGATCGTTTCCCGGAGTAGAAACAGCGTGAAAGCCATGGCCATCAGGCCGAAAGCGACCATCAGCAGGAACACCGCATTCCAGCCAAAGGCAGCGAGGGCCAGGCCGCCGAGGGTTGGCCCCATGGCCGGGCCGACCGCAAGGAAGATGCCGATGGTGTTGAGGATACGCGCGGCATCGGCTCCCGTGTAAAGATCGCGGACGATGGCGCGCCCCACAACAACACCAACGGATGCACCCATGCCCTGCACCAGACGTGCCGCGAGGATGAATTCGACGCTGGGCGCTAGGAAGGCCAGAAGCGATCCCGCAAGATAAATGGAAAGGAAGATCAGGGTCGCCTTCTTACGTCCCAGGGCATCGGCAAGCGGTCCCGCCACCAGCTGTGCAAGGGCGAAACCTGCGAAAAACATCGAGAGGCTGAGCTTGATCGCCGCATCCGTCGTACCGAAGGCGCGCACGAGTTCGGGCATTGCTGGCGTATAAATCGCCATGGAGATGGGGCCGAGCGTGGTCAGCAAGGCACCCAGGAATGTGGTGCGGCGCTCGCTCATGCGCATGGGGATCATGGAAACTCGCTCAGCTGTCTGATGTTGACGCCCCAGTTGGCAGGCGTCACGCAGCACTTAAAGCGAATGCAAGTCGGGATCGAGTCCTGATCTGACCCTCGCCGTCAACGCGCGATCAGGTGTTGCGCGCGAAGAAGTCGAGGACCTTCGAATATGACTCCGCCACATCCATGTCGCCGATCATCTCGGCGAGAGACTGCTGGGTCCGGTAATATTCCGCGTAGTCGAACTGGGAGTCGTCGCTCAGCGTCGAGAGATCGGTGACGTTTCCGTTACGGTCGACCATCTGCAGGGGCAGCTCAGTGGAAAGCTCGCGATAGGTGTTTTCGTCGATTTCGTCGCGCTGGAAGCTCTCGCTCGCGATTTCGCGCAGGCGCCTGGGGGTCATGCTGGCGAAAACGGAGAGGGCTTCCTCGAAAACCTCGGTGTCGCGGCTGATAGGCTTCTTCGGCTCGAGGTCGGCAAGGCGGACGTCTGTCGAAGGATTGCTTTCTTTAACGCGGGGCGACGTCAAGCCTATCGGCTTAATCGGAAAGATTTCCATGGCCATGGACCGTCCTTTCATAGGATGTATTGATCTATGGTCTTATTCGAATTTACGTCAATGAGACCGGAGCGAGGCACCGGAAAAATCTGGTCTTTTTCACTGATTTTTGCGTGCACGTCTTCGATTGGCCGGGATAGCATGCAGCAAATCATTGCCCCGTCCCTTTCCGACGGTGCCTAAGGAGGTTTCCTGCATGAGTGAGTCGCCCGTCATCAACTCCGCCGTCATCGTATGGGAAGGGCCTCATGGCCTGCCGGAATTCAATAAGGTGGGAGACGACGACTACGCACCCGCCTTCGAGGCGGCCCTGAAGGAGCATGCTGCCGAGATCGATGCGATCGCGGATAATCCGGAGCCGGCAACTTTCGCAAACACCATCGTGGCACTTGAGATCGCGGGTGATGCGCTGTCGCGGGTGTCGGCTCTTTTCTGGAACAGGGCCGGCGCGCATACCAACCCGGGTATCCAGGCGCTGGAGCGCGAGATCGCGCCGAAAATGTCCCGTCACTATTCGAAGATCGGCATGAACGAGGCGCTTTTCCGCCGCATCGACGAACTCTGGACCCGCCGCGCCGAACTCGGGCTGACCCTGGAGGAGACCCGGGTGCTGGAGCGCCACTGGAAGGGTTTCGTGAAGTCGGGTGCCAAGCTGCCCAAGGCGGAGCAGGAGCGCCTGGCGGCGATCAATGAGCGGTTGGCAAGCCTTGGCGCCAGTTTCGGCCAGAACGTGCTTGCAGATGAATCCTCCTGGATCCTGCCGCTCTCAGGTGAAGAAGACCTCGCCGGCATTCCGGCCTTCCTGCGTGAGGCGATGGCCTCGGCGGCAACCGCTCATGGTGGCGGACATGCCCACGTGGTTACGCTTTCCCGCTCGATTATCGAGCCTTTTCTGACCTTCTCCGAACGCCGTGACCTGCGGGAGGCCGCCTTCAAGGCCTGGACCTCCCGGGGCATCAATGGCGGGGAGACGGACAACCGGGCGATCGTGAAGGAGACGCTCGCGCTTCGGGCAGAAAAGGCGGCGCTTCTGGGTTACAAGGACTACGCCTCCTACAAGCTCGACAACACGATGGCGAAAACGCCCGAGGCGGTGAATGGTCTGCTGATGCAGGTCTGGGAAAAGGCCGTGGCCCAGGCCCGGACCGAAGAGGCGGAACTTGCCGCCTTGATTGCCGATGAGGGCCGGAACCACGAGGTCGCGCCCTGGGACTGGCGTCATTATGCGGAGAAGCTCCGGGCACAGAAATTCAACTTCTCGGAAGCGGAGCTTAAACCGTATCTGCAGCTTGAGAAGATCATCGAGGCCTGCTTCGACGTCGCCGGCCGGATCTTCGGCATCCGTGCGGTGCCGCTCGCAAACGTGGTCGGCTACCATCCGGATGTCCGGGTCTTCGAGATCCGCGACCGGGACGACACGCTGGTGGCCCTCTTCCTGGGCGATTATTTCGCAAGGCCGTCCAAGCGCTCCGGTGCCTGGATGAGTAGCTTCCAGGCGCAGCACCAGCTGACCTTGAAGAACGGTCGTCAGGGCGAACTACCGATCATCTACAATGTCTGCAATTTCGCCAAGCCAGAGCCGGGCAAGCCCGCGCTGTTGTCGCTCGATGACGCGCGTACGCTGTTCCACGAATTCGGCCACGCGGCCCATGGCATGCTGTCCAAGGTCACCTATCCCTCCGTCTCCGGCACGGGCGTGTCGCGGGATTTCGTCGAGCTGCCCTCGCAGCTCTACGAACACTGGCTGACAGTGCCGGAGATCCTCAAGACCTACGCGGTCCACTATCAGACGGGCGAGCCCATGCCGCAGGCACTGCTCGACAAGGTGCTCGCGGCCCGCACCTTCAATGCCGGCTTCAACACGGTAGAATTCACCTCCTCGGCGCTCGTCGACATGGCCTTCCATACGCAAGGGGCGGTCGAAGACCCGATGGCGGTGCAGGCGGAGGTTCTCGAAAAGATCGGGATGCCGGCGTCAATTGTCATGCGTCATGCCACGCCGCATTTCCAGCACGTCTTCTCCGGTGACGGATATTCTGCCGGTTACTACTCCTACATGTGGTCTGAAGTGCTCGATGCCGATGCCTTCGCTGCCTTCGAGGAAACCGGCAATCCCTTCGATCCCGAGATGGCGCAGAAGCTCAAGACACATATCTATGCATCCGGTGGGTCAGTCGATCCGGAAGATGCTTACATGGCCTTCCGGGGCAAAATGCCGAGCCCGGAGGCCATGCTGAAGAAGAAAGGGCTTGCGGCCTAAGGCTTCCAGGTCCGCTCAAATGTGCCGCCGGCGGTAACCATCGCCGGTGGCTTCGGCGTTTCCCCCTTTCGCAAACGCAAAAAACAGGGTATGAGCGCGCCAAAGTAAATCGGCGCCTCTCTCCCGTATTGCGCCCCAGCTATCAGAGATCACAAACATGAAAATGCGCAACATCGCGATTATCGCGCACGTCGACCATGGAAAAACGACCCTTGTGGACGAGCTTCTGAAGCAGTCCGGCTCTTTCCGTGAGAACCAGCGCACCGCCGAGCGCATGATGGACTCGAACGATCTCGAAAAGGAACGTGGCATCACGATCCTGGCCAAGGCGACCTCGATCGAGTGGAAGGGTCACCGCATCAACATCGTCGACACCCCCGGCCACGCCGACTTCGGCGGCGAAGTCGAGCGCATCCTCTCGATGGTGGACGGTGCAATCGTCCTCGTTGACTCGTCTGAAGGCCCGATGCCGCAGACCAAGTTTGTCGTCGGCAAGGCCCTGAAGGTTGGTCTTCGCCCGATCGTCGCGATCAACAAGATCGACCGTCCGGACGGCCGTCACGAAGAAGTCATCAACGAAGTCTTCGACCTTTTCGCCAATCTCGACGCGACCGACGAGCAGCTCGACTTCCCGATCCTCTACGGCTCCGGTCGCGATGGCTGGATGAACGTCAACCCGGAAGGCCCGAAGGACCAGGGTCTTGCTCCGCTGCTCGACCTCGTTCTCGAACACGTTCCGGAGCCGAAGGTCGAAGAAGGCCCGTTCCGCATGATCGGCACGCTGCTGGAAGCCAACCCCTTCCTCGGCCGTATCATCACCGGCCGCATCGCCTCCGGTTCGATCAAGCCGAACCAGGCCGTCAAGGTTCTCTCCCAGGACGGCAAGACGGTGGAAACCGGCCGTATCTCGAAGATCCTCGCGTTCCGCGGCATCGAGCGTCAGCCGATCGAAGAAGCCCATGCAGGCGACATCGTCGCCATCGCCGGTCTCTCCAAGGGTACCGTTGCCGATACCTTCTGCGACCCGTCGGTGACCGAGGCCATGACCGCGCAGCCGATCGACCCGCCGACGGTCACCATGTCCTTCCTCGTCAATGACAGCCCGCTTGCCGGCACCGAAGGTGACAAGGTCACCAGCCGCGTCATCCGCGACCGTCTGTTCAAGGAAGCCGAAGGCAATGTCGCGCTGAAGATCGAGGAGTCGGAAGGCAAGGATTCGTTCTTCGTCTCCGGCCGCGGCGAATTGCAGCTCGCCGTTCTGATCGAAACCATGCGTCGCGAAGGCTTCGAGCTTGCCGTATCGCGTCCGCGCGTCGTCATGCACAAGGACGAGAACGGCACCACCATGGAGCCGATCGAGGAAGTCGTCATCGACGTCGATGAAGAGCATTCCGGCGTCGTCGTCCAGAAGATGTCCGAGCGCAAGGGCGAAATGGTCGAGCTGCGTCCGTCGGGCGGCAGCCGCGTTCGCCTGCGCTTCTACGCCCCGACCCGTGGCCTCATCGGCTACCAGTCGGAACTCCTGACCGACACCCGCGGCACGGCGATCATGAACCGCCTGTTCCACGACTACCAGCCTTACAAGGGTCCGATCACCGGTCGCGTCAACGGCGTGCTGCTCGCCAACCAGTCGGGTGAAGCCGTGGCCTATGCCATGTTCAACCTCGAAGATCGTGGCCCGATGATCATCGAGCCGGGCGAGAAGGTCTATGCCGGCATGATCATCGGCATCCACACGCGTGACAATGACCTCGAGGTCAACGTCCTCAAGGGCAAGCAGCTGACCAACATCCGCTCGGCCGGCAAGGATGAAGCGGTCAAGCTCACCCCGCCGATCCGCATGACGCTCGACCGCGCGCTCTCCTGGATCCAGGACGACGAGCTGATGGAAGTCACGCCGAAGTCGATCCGCCTGCGCAAGATGTTCCTCGACGCGAACGACCGCAAGCGCATGGAAAAGGCCAAGGCTTCGGCCGCCGGCTGAAGTCTCTGAAAAGATGTGTCATTTTGAAACCCCGGTCTGCAAGGCCGGGGTTTTGTTTGTTGAACTTGTTCCTCCTGCCTTGCGGGTAGTCTTAAAAAAGCGTTAAATTTCTCCCGTTGGACCGATGTAGGTTCAGGCTCCGCGCCTTCTGATTTCGGCGCGCCAGGGTGGTTTACGTTATGAAGACGTTGTCGATCGACATGCGCTTGGCAGGTCCCGCAGATGCCGCTGCGGTCGCGGATGCTCATCGCAATGCCTGGATGCACGCCTATTCCGGCATCATTCCCTATCGCGCCCTGACCCGCATGATCGAACGTCGCGGCGAAAGCTGGTGGCGCAAGGCAACCCGCGGGCCCGCAACCATTCTTGTTGCCGAGGTGGCCGGCGTGGTCGCAGGTTATGCCTCTCTCGGCTATAACAGGGCGCGTGCTCTGCCGCATGAAGGGGAAATCTACGAGCTCTACCTGCGGCCGGAATATCAGGGCATCGGCCTTGGCTATCAACTGTTCCACGAGGCCCGTCGCATGCTGAAATCGCTCGGTTGCAACGGCATGGTCGTGTGGTGCCTCGAGGATAGCGAGATCGCCGCCAATTTCTTCCGCTCGAACGGCGGGGTCGACGCGGTCGAAGGCATGGAAGACTTCGACGACGTGCATCTTAAGAAACTCGGATTCATCTGGAACTGAGCCGGCTTCCGCCTACTCCACCACATAGCCTTCGGGCCAGCTGAAGGTCCGCTCGCTGACGAGATCGCCGTGGGCGCCGTTCCATTGCGGCTCGGTCATGCCGCAGGTAAAGTCGGCGGCCTCGGCGTCGGCTGCCTGACGCGCGAGGAGGTTCGCATTGGCGTTCGCCTTGGCGTCTATGAGGGCGACGAAGCAGGAGCCGACGTCGTTTTCGGTTGCGACCTTCGAGACCACCAGGATCTCGCCGCGACTGGCCTTTGTCGAGCTGCCATCCGGCCCTGGATTGTCGATGAACCAGCGCAGGATCGCCGCGACCGGCCGTCCCCTGTTGTCCAGGCGCCATTCGATCTTGGTATTGACATGATTGAAGGCCTCAAAGCTTTCGAAGGCGCCGTCGATCAGTTCGGGATCGACGGCGCCGAAGATCACGCTCTGTCGAAGATCGCTCTCCTTGAAGAAGACCGGAAAGTCGCCGTAGCCGGCACAGCGCAGCGAGACGCCCATCGGATCCTCGGCGAGTGTTTGACAGGCGTCGAGGTCGAGATCCGTGTAGGCGCTGTCGTTGGCAGGCGCGGGGCTGGCAATTGAAAGGGAGGCCGTGATCGCCAATCCCATGAGCGCCTTGTTCGTTGTCTTCGTCATGCGGATCTTCCCCCTTCGTTGAATGCCAGCGCCCCGGCGTCCTGCGGCTCCGCCGAAAGCCGTGTTGCATTGCGCAATAATTCGCATTAGGTAGCGCAGGAATTCAACACTCTACGGGGTCCAATAATATGCGTATTGATGCAATTGCCATCGGCAAGAACCCGCCGGAAGACATCAACGTCATCGTCGAAGTTCCTGTCGGCGGCCAGCCGATCAAGTATGAGATGGACAAGGACGCCGGTACGCTGATCGTCGACCGCTTCCTCTATACCCCGATGACCTATCCGGGCAATTACGGTTTCGTGCCGCACACGCTCTGCAAGGACGGCGACCCGCTTGACGTTCTGATCTGCAATACCCGTCCGCTGGTCCCGGGCTGCGTCATCAACGTCCGTCCGATCGGTGTGATGATGATGGAAGACGATGGCGGCATGGACGAGAAGATCCTGGCCGTTCCGGTGCCGAAGCTGACGCGCCGCTACGACAAGATTGCCAATTACACCGACCTGCCGGAGATCACGCTGAAGCAGATCCAGCACTTCTTCGAGCACTACAAGGATCTGGAGCCCGGCAAGTGGGTAAAGATCGGCGACTGGCAGAATGTCGACGTTGCCAAGCAGATCATCCTCGAGTCGATCGAACGCGCCAAGGCTGAAAAAAAGTAAGTCAGGCCGACGCCGCCAAGGCGTCGATCTTCGATTTCAAATCCTCCGGGTCGCCCTCGATCCGGAGGATTTTTTGTCTGGCGGTGTCGCCGGAAATGATCGAGATGGTGGTTTTCGGGATCTTCAAGGCTTTCGAGAGCAAGGCGACCAGTGCCTTGTTGGCCTTGCCCTTTTCGGGGACGGCAGTGACGCGCGCTTTCAGATGCGCCAGGCCGTCAGCACTGACATCCACCCGGTCAAACGCATCGCGCCCGCCATTCGGCGTCAGCCTGATGGCGAGCAGGAGATGATCATTGCCAAGACGGCAGGGGCTGGTCACGCCACCAGCGGATAGATGCTGTTCCACAGGAAGGAACGCAGGAAGAAGATGATCAGCAGGACGATGATCGGCGAGATATCAATACCGCCGAGGTCAGGCATGAAACGGCGGATCGGGCGCAGGACCGGTTCGGTGACACTGTAGAAGAACTGGCCGAGCGACGCGACGAAGCGGTTGCTGGAATTGATCACATTGAAGGCGTAGAGCCAGGAGAAGATTGCACTCCCGATCAGAATCCAGGTGAAGATGCTCAAGGCAAGGTCAATCGTCTGAAACAGGGCGTACATTCAGGTCTCCATTTCTCGGTTGACAGAGATGTAGACATTGGCGACTTAACGGACAAGTGGATGGGGCCCACGCAATCCGAATCATGTTTAACGGCGGGCCCGTCCGCAGCTTAAGGTCTATTTGATGCACCCCTCCTCGGCCGACGATCGTTTCGCGGCGTTTCGGCACTCCTCCTATACCCGCTTCTTCTTCGCCCGCTTCCTCGGCGCATTCGCCACCCAGATCCTCAGCGTCTCGGTCGGCTGGCAGATGTATGACAATACGGGCAATGTCTTCTATCTCGGGCTGATTGGGCTGGTGCAGTTCCTGCCGTCACTTCTGCTGATCCTGGTGACGGGCTCCGTGGCCGACAGATATAATCGCCGTGCGATCGTCTCGACCTGCATGATCGTCAGTGCTGTCTGCGCCGGTGCGCTTTTGGGCCTGACGATCGCCGATGCCTTCGAGCCGACGATTGTCTTTGCCATTCTGGTGGTCTTCGGCATCGAGCGCGCTTTCGCAGCGCCCGCGGTGCAGTCCCTCGCGCCCAATCTGGTGCCGCAGAAGGATCTCTCGAACGCGGTCGCCTGGAACTCCTCTTCCTGGCAGACGGCCTCGATCGTGGGCCCCGTCGCGGGCGGTCTGCTCTACGGCGCAAGCCCTGTGGTCGCCTATTCGGTGTCTTTCGGATTTTTTGCTGCCGCTGCCGTGTTGGTCTTTCTGGTGAAGCGCCCGCCGCAGCGGAAATCTGAAAAGGCTGTCAGCCTCGATACGCTGTTTGCCGGTTTCCGCTTCATCTTTGCGGAGAAGGTGGTTCTGGGCGCAATCTCGCTCGACCTCTTTGCGGTGCTGCTCGGCGGTGCCGTGGCCCTCATGCCGGTGTTTGCGCGTGACATTCTAGAACTTGGTCCCTGGGGCCTCGGCCTCCTGCGCGCAGCGCCCGGGATCGGCGCGATCATGGTTGCCATCGCGCTGGCGAGCGTCCCGATCCGCCACAATGCCGGGACATTCATGTTCATCGGCGTCGCCCTCTTCGGCGTTGGGACAATCCTCTTCGGCTTCTCCGAGACGGCGTGGCTCTCCATCCTCGCCTTGATGCTGATGGGCGCTGCCGACATGGCATCGGTCTATGTCCGCGAAACGCTGATCGCGCTTTGGACACCGGATGAGGTTCGTGGTCGCGTGAATGCCGTCAACATGGTGTTTGTCGGCGCTTCCAACGAACTCGGCGAGTTTCGCGCCGGCACCATGGCGCATTTCATCGGGCCTGTTCCGGCCGTCGTGCTCGGCGGTTTCGGCACGCTGGCAGTTGCCGCCGTCTGGGCGCTCGGCTTCCCGCAGCTGCGCAAGATCGACAGCCTTGAGGCTCCGGAGCGTCAGGAGGCGCGCTGACCGCGCTCAAAGACCAGATCGAGGAAATCCGATAGCCAGGCCCTGAGCGGAGCGTCGAAGATCATCCGGCCCTCCAGATGCTCGCGGCCTTGCTGGGCGTTCGGCAGCACGAAGCGGTGGGCGCCGTGGACCACCCAGCGGTGCATCATGGCGCGGGTCAGTTCGGCATGGAACTGCACGCCCCAGGCGTTCTCGCCATAGCGGAAGGCCTGGTTGGGGTAAACATCGCCGGTCGCCAACAGCTTGGCGCCCTGCGGCAGGCTGAAACCCTCCCGGTGAAAGTGGTAGACCATCTTCGGCCAGTGCATCAGCAACCGGCCATGTTCGGTGGGCCTGATCGGATACCAACCAATCTCCGTGCGCTGGTCTCGGTCGGCCTCGACCTTGCCGCCCAGCTGGCGGACCAGCATCTGGGCGCCGAGGCAGATGCCGAGGAAGGGCTTATCCTCTTTCAGGGGTACGTCGAGCCAGTCGATCTCGGTCTTGATGTAATCGTCCGGATCGTTCGCGCTCATCGGGCCTCCAAAGACGACGGCGCCGGCGTGGTCCTTCAAGGTCTTCGGCAAGGCCTGTCCGAGCACTGGCCGGCGGATATCGAGCGGATACCCCTTTTCCTCGAGCATCTGGCCGACACGACCGGGGCTCGATCGCTCCTGGTGCAGGACGATCAGGACAGGCGGCTTGCGGTCGCGCGACGGCGACCGGCTATCACGAGACATCGTCGATTGCTCCGAGGCCTGCCCGTTGTGCCGCCTCCTGGCGCTGGACGATGCGTTCCCGACCCGGTACGCCCAGAAGATCGGCCACCCGCCAGATGGCATGGTCTTCCATCTCGCTGCGCGTGCCGTCGGCATAGACGATGTCCCAGAGAATGCCGACGAGCTGCTGGCGCTGTTCCTCGTTCAGCTGCCGCTTCAGTTCCGTTGTGAAGCGGTAGTAGTCGACGGCCTGGTTTTCGGCGTCCTGTCCGGCTGCGATCAGCGCATTCAGTGCGACATCGTCCAGGTCATATTGTTCTTTCAGGATCGAACGAAGTTTCTCGCGTTCCGAATCGCGAACGATGCCGTCGGCCTCCATCACCTGGAGGCACAACGCCGCCACGGCAATACGCGGATCATCGGGCGCAAAGACCGCTTTCGGGCGGTCCTGCATCACAGACTGGAAGAAGGCTTGCAAGCGATCGAGCATACGGTTCCCGTCAGAAGAGTTTCAGGCGCGTCTTGGGTTCCGGCGAGCCGACAGCCGGATCCTTGACGCCCGGATCGTCCGGAGGCCGCCCGAAGAAGGGTTCGACGACCACGGTGTCCCTGGCCGGCTTGCCATCCTCGGTCGAGATGGCTGCAGTCGCCTCCGGCTTCGCTTTGGCTGGGGCCGGGGCCTCGGCCTTCGCCTCGATAACGGGGTTCTCCGCCTCTACGACTTGAGGCTTCGAAGGCTCGGTGATCGGGTTCGGCTGTGCTGGTGTATCTGTCCTTGCAACCGGCGGCAGGGAGGCGAGCGCCTTTTCGCCTCCCGAGACGCTGCCTTCCTCGATCGGGCCGGCCAACTGGTCAAAGGGCGTCTTCCATTCGAAGGCGTCGAGACGGCCGGTGACCGGTGAGATCGGCATCCAGCGCTCGGAGACATGACCGTCGGCCACCCATGCCGGATCACGCGGGGCCTTCAGCGCCTGGCCCATCCAGTGCCGGATGCGGCCTTGGTCGCCGGTCTCGGCTTCCTCAATATCGGCGAGCAGGAGATAGACGCGCTCTCTTGAGGCAATCCGAGCCGCGGCTTCGGCCTTGGCGCGGGCCTTCTTGAAATCCTGCGCATCGAGTGCCGCTTCTGCAACGGCGAGCAGCGATTCATAGTTGTTGGGTTTCAGGGCTTCGAGTTTCTCGGCCTTCTTCAGGCGGTCAACGGCGCTATCACCGCTGCGGGCCCTGACATAAGCGCGGGCGATTTCCGGATGCGGTTCGATCTTCCATACCTGCTCCAGCGTGCTCGTAGCCTTGCGGAGATTGTCTTCGCGCATATAGGCCTTGGCAGCGACAATGGCTGCGGGGACAAGTCCCTTGGCAAGTTTCAGCGCTTTCAGGGCACTGTCTCGGGCACCGGTCGGGTCCGCTTCCAACTGGTCCTCGGCCTTTGCGGTCAGAAGCACGGCCTTCAGGCGATCTGCCTCATGGCGTTCCAGCACATGCGCGATCTTCTGCTGGTCAAGCAGCCGGATCGCGTCGTCCCAATGGCCGGCGCGGCAGCGATATTCGAGCGTCGCCTTGGCTGCCCAAGGGAGATAGGGTGCTGCTTCGGCAGCGGTTTCCGCATATTGCCGGGCTGCCTCGTGAGCGCCTAGGCGGTTAGCCTCGACATAGAGGCCACGGAGGCCCAGTTCACGGGTTTCCGGATCCTCCGACATCTCCTGGAACAGCCGGCGCGCCTCGTCGTGACGACCCTCGATGAGCGCGGCCTGAGCGTCGAGCACCCGGATCAGCGGTTCCTGATCGGCGCGGATCAGGCCGCGGGCCCGGGCGCTCATCTTGCGGGCCAGAATGGCGTTGCCGGCCCCCGCTGCTATGAGGCCGGTCGACAGCGCCTGATAGCCGCGGTCCCTTTTGCGGGCCCGGAAGAAGCGACGGACCGAATGGGGTGAGGTCCAGAGCGCCCGAAGCATCCACCAGAGGACCATGATGACGGCAACAAGCGCCACCAGCGCGGTCACGGCGACGATCAGATCCGTCTGATACTGCTGGCCTTCCCAGAGGAGCGAGATTTCCCCGGGTCGGTCGGCGATCCAGGAAAAGCCGAAACCCAGCGCCAGTATGAAGCCGAAGAAGAAGAGAATCTTGAGAATCGTGCTCATGCGTCAGCCCCCGTTTCCGGCCACGGTCTGGGAAAGGGCAGCCGACACGCTCTCTTCCGCCTCGATCCTGTTCTTCAGCTTTGTGGCGAAGTCGGACGATGCCTGTTTGCCGGCGCCGGGAAGCAGTTCCCATTCGAGCAGCGCACCCTTGAGGTCGCCGTTCTGGATCTTGTTCTCGACGCGGGCAACGATGGCTTCGGGCGTATCTCCCTCGACATTGCCGACGGGGCGCACCTTCACCAGGGAGCGGGCGCTCGCCAGCAGGCGATCCGTCCAGCCTTCTCCGGTGGCAGGCTGGTTGATTGCAGCGAGGATATCCTCGGCGACCTGATTGAAGTCGCGGGCGAGGTCGGAGCGCGAGGGAACGCCGGTGCTGGCGAGCGGTGTGAGCGAGGCGACGGCCGGGTCATCCGGCGACACGCTCTTCAGCGCATCAAGTTCGGACAGGAAGGGACCGCCGCGATCAATCGCCGTCTTCAGGCCGGCAAGAGCGATGGCACGCGCCATCTCCACGTCGTTGCGTGGCTCTTCCAGCTTGCGCTCGGCTTCGGCTAGACGCGTGGCGCTCTGATCCAGCGCCTGCTTGTTGCTGGCGATTTCGGCACGCAGCGATTCGATCGCCTGTTCGGCGGCGACGAGCTGTGTTTTTAGCGCTTCCACTGCGGCGGCATCGGCGGCAGGTGCGGTATTTGCTTCGGAAACGCTTGCTTCCAGCGCGGTCAGCCGTTCGGCCAGTGCCGGATCGCTTGCCGGTGCCTGTGGCTGGGCGGCCAGGCGGCCGATTTCGGCCTTGATGGCGTCAAGCTCCGCAGCATCGATCGACGGTGCCTGGGTCGTCTGCTCCGGTCCCAGTCCCGGGACGATGCCGGCATATTGCATGCTGCCGGCGAGCGCCAGGGCCACGAGACCGCCGAAAATACCGGAGGCGACAAGGGTCGAGGTGGCCGGATGTTGGCGTGTCGGCTGTTGTGATGCCGCCGTGTCGGGCGTTGTCGCCGCCTCGGCGGCTGCTTCTGGCTGATCGGCGGAAGGTGGCGATCCTGCTTCGTCCGGTTTCGGCGTCCACGGGTCCGAACTCGATTCGGTCTGCGGTTCGCTCGCCGTCTTCGGATCCGCAAGGGTTTCATTCGCCGCAGCAGATGTTACTCCGGCGTCCGGCTGGGGTGCGTCCGGATGGGGCTCGTCGGGCGTGCCCGCCTCCTCGGTTGCGCTCGTTTCCTTGGCTGTCAGATCGATCGTCACCGGTTCATCGGGGGCTTTCGATCGACGGGGTGGCTTTCCGGAAACCATGGCAACCTCTTCATTTCGCGCGTCTCGATAAACCTAGTCAGTCCTGGTGGCGAAGGAAAGGCCTGAGGTTCCATTTCGCTCGGCACTGCATCAAAGGAGAAGAAGCAGCAGATCCTCGCGAGGTTCCATGGGCCACTGGCTTCTCGGTTGAAATTCTGCCGGCAGGGCTGCTGCGATCTTCTCACTCAGGCAGAGGAACCGCGTCTGCTGCCAGTTCAGGGACAGCCCTGGGGTGGAGCGGATCTCGGCAAGCCGTCGTGCCGTCTCCGATGAATAAACCAGGATGGCTTCCGGCATCGGCGTGAAGGCTTGCAGGATCGCGGCTTGGTCCCAGACGGTTGGCACCATGCGGTAGCACTCTCGCACATCGGTTCTGTGGCCAGCCTGTGCGAGACTTGTTTCGAAGTCTGGTGTGCGGGGCGTTCCGGTGAGGTAGAGGATCCGCGCGTCTGCGTCCGGCTTTGTTGTCGCGATGAGCAGGCTCGCCAGCGAAAGTCCATCGCCATCTGCGACGGAGACGTCTTCAAAACCTGCGTCTTTCGCTGCGCGGGCCGTGACGCGGCCGACGGCGAAGGCGGGCAGAGCGAGATAGTGTCGTCTCACCTCGTCCGGCAGCGCCTTGAGAACTCGCATCGCCTCGGCACTGGTCACCGCGAGTGCGGCCGTGCCGGGAGATGGAGCAGGCACCAGAGCCTCCGGCTGCTGGATCGCTCGCATCAGGGGCAGCAGGATCGGCTGATGACCACGCCGTTCGAGTTCGGCGGCGGTTCTGGCCGATGCCGGTTCGGGGCGCGTCACCAGAACGCGCATCTTTCAGCTCCAGCTGTCGAAGAAGTCGCTGCCGGCCTTGCTGCGGACGGTGCCGCCGGCTCTTGCGCCCAGCACCGCGGCCTCTGTCCGGCTGCCCTCGATCTCCACGTCGTGCCAGCGGCTGCCATCCGGTGTGAGGATCATGCCGGCGAAGCGGATGGCCTCCCCGTCTATCGTCGCATGGCCAGCGATCGGAGTTCGGCAGGACCCGTCTAGGGCGCCCAGGAAGGCGCGTTCGCAGCTGACGGCATCGAAGGTGTCGCGATGGTTGATGGCGTCGAGCAGATCGCTCACCCTCGTATCGCCGACGCGGCTTTCGATGCAGATCGCGCCCTGAGCTGGTGCAGGCGGAAATTCGGCTGGGTCGAGCAGCTCGGTCGGGATGTCGGGCTTGCCCAGTCGCTTGAGGCCAGCAAAGGCGAGCAGCGTCGCGTCAACCTCGCCGTCGGCCAGCTTGCGCAGGCGGGTGTCGACAAGGCCCCGGAAAGTGATGACCTTGATGTCCGGGCGGATGCGGCGGATCAGCGCCTGACGACGCAGTGACGATGACCCGACAGTCGCGCCTTCGGGCAACATTTTGAGTGTCGGTGCGGTGCGACCGACAACGGCATCGCGCACATCCTCTCGCGGCAGAAAGGCGGAGAGGTACAGACCTTCCGGCAATCTGGTCGGCATGTCCTTTGATGAATGCACGGCGAAATCGAGGTCGCCGGAGAGCAGCTGTTCTTCCAGCTCTTCGGTGAAAAGACCCTTGCCGCCGATCTCGGACAGAGCACGATCGGTGATCCGGTCGCCCTTGGTTGAAAGCACGACGATCTCGAACATGTCCTCCGGCAGATCATGCGCTTCCATCAGGCGGTTGCGGGTCTCATAAGCCTGGGCGAGAGCGAGCGGGCTGCCCCGCGTGCCAATGCGGAAAGGTTTTGTTTGCATCCGAACTTGTCCGTTGTTACCGACAGGTTTCGTAGACCGGTTTCTCGGTGGCCGCAATCAATGAACAGGTTCCATGACATCCAAACTGCGCATCCTCGGCATTGAAACGAGCTGTGACGAGACGGCGGCGGCTGTCGTTACGCGGCTTCCGGATGGCTCGGCCGTCACCGAGGCGGATGTCGTGTTGAGCCAGCTCGATGAGCACAGCGCCTATGGTGGGGTGGTGCCGGAGATCGCGGCACGCGCCCATGTCGATGCACTCGACACACTGATCGAAGAGGCACTGACGCGGGCCGGCATCACGCTCGCCGATGTCGATGCGATTGCTGCCACCTCCGGTCCGGGCCTGATCGGCGGGCTGCTGGTGGGGTTGATGACCGGCAAGGCGATCGCGCAGGCCACCGGCAAGCCGCTCTATGCGGTCAACCATCTCGAAGGCCATGCGCTGACGGCGCGGCTGACGGATGGTGTCGCCTTCCCCTATCTGATGCTGCTCGTCTCCGGCGGTCACACGCAGCTCGTTCTGGTCAAGGGCGTCGGAGACTATGAGCGCTGGGGCACGACGATCGATGACGCGCTGGGCGAGGCCTTCGACAAAACCGCCAAGCTGCTCGGGCTTCCCTATCCGGGTGGCCCCGCCGTCGAGCGGGCAGCCGCCAAGGGTGATCCGAAGCGCTTCTCGTTCCCCCGGCCATTGGTCGGTGAGGCGCGCCTCGACTTTTCCTTTTCGGGCTTGAAGACTGCCGTCCGTCAGGCGGCAGAAGGAATTGCGCCGGTGACCGAACAGGACATCGCCGATATCTGTGCGTCCTTCCAGCATGCCATTTCGCGCACGCTGAAGGATCGCATCGGCCGTGGTCTCCAGCGGTTCAAAGAGACGTTCCCCCATGTCGCCGACCCTGCGCTGGTCGTCGCCGGCGGCGTTGCCGCCAACAAGGAAGTCCGCCAGACTCTCGACACGCTCTGCGCCGAGCATCGATTCCGGTTCGTCGCGCCGCCACATCATCTGTGCACCGACAACGCCGTGATGATTGCCTGGGCCGGGCTGGAACGCATGGCGCTCGGCCTGCCGGCTGATGACCTCGCCGTCGCGCCCCGATCCCGCTGGCCGCTCGACCAGGATGCCAAGGCGCTTCTTGCCTATGGCAAGCGCGGAGCCAAGGCATGAGCGGGATGCAGCATATCGCCGTCATCGGCGCCGGCGCTTTCGGCACAGCCCTTGCCGCCGTCATCGCGCAAACTGGCAGGGCTGAGGCGCTTCTTCTCGGTCGCGATGCGTCTGTGATGTCAGATCTCGCGGCCAGCCGAGTGCATGAGGCTGCTTTGCCTGGCATTCGGCTGCCCGACAGGCTTGCCTTCTCGTCCCGCCCCGAGGATTTGGTGCGGGCCGATATCGTGCTCTTTGCCATGCCGTCGCAGGCACAGATCGTGGCAGCAGAGACCTATGGGCCGCATCTGAAGCCGGGCGTGCCGGTCGTCATCTGCGCCAAGGGTATCGAGAAGCAGACCTCGCGCCTGCTGACAGATGTCCTTGAAAGCGCATTGCCCGGCCATCCGGTCGCCATGCTGTCAGGTCCGGGGTTCGCTGCGGACATCGCCAAGGGCTTGCCGACGGCGATGGCAATTGCTGCGCAGGACATTTCTTTGGCCGAACAGCTCGCCCGGGCGATCTCCGGCCAGACCTTCCGTCTTTATGCCTCCGATGATCGCATCGGTGTGCAACTCGGCGGAGCGTTGAAAAACGTGCTGGCGATTGCCTGCGGCATCGTCGAGGGCATGGGGCTCGGCGATTCCGCGCGTGCTGCGCTTATTGCACGCGGCCTTGCGGAAATGTCGAGACTTGTCGATGCCATGGGCGGGCGAGGGGATACGGTGCGCGGTCTTTCGGGTCTTGGCGACCTGGTGCTGACTGCCACCAGCCATCAGTCGCGCAACCTTCGCTTTGGCATTGCGCTTGGTCGCGGGGAACCCATCGCTGCCCAGCACGGCTCTCTCGTTGAAGGCGCCTTTGCCGCTGCCGTCGCTGCGCGCCTCGCGGAAGGCCACCAGATCGACATGCCCATCACGCAGGCCGTTGCCGCGATCATCGACGGCAGACTGGACATCTCGGCCGCGATCACCCAACTGATGTCGCGACCGATCACCACCGAATAAGAGATCCTTTAGGAGAGACAAGATGCTGTTTGCCGTGATCTGCGCCGACAAGCCGGGCCACCTGAACCTTCGGATGGAAACACGTCCGCCGCATGTCGAGTGGTTGAATGGGCTGAACGCAGCCGGCCAGCTCAAGATCGCCGGCCCCTTCCTGGATGCGGACGGCAAGGCGTGTGGCTCGATGCTGCTTATCGCAGCCGACGACATCGAGGCCGCCAAGGCTCTCGCCGCCCAGGACCCTTATGCCAAGGCCGGCCTGTTCGAGAGCGTCGAGATCAAGCCCTATAACTGGGTGTTCAACAATCCCGAGGCGTAAAGACAATGGCATTCTGGCTTTACAAGTCCGAACCCTTCAAGTGGTCCTGGGAAATGCAGAAGGCCAAGGGCGAAGTCGGCGAAGAATGGACCGGTGTCCGTAACTACCTCGCGCGCAACAACATGCGGGCGATGAAGATCGGCGACAAGGGCTTCTTCTACCACTCCAACGAGGGGCTGGAAGTCGTCGGGATCGTCGAGGTCTGCGCGCTTTCGCATCCGGATTCGACTGCCGAAGGCGATGCCCGCTGGGACTGTGTCGACATCCGTGCCGTCTGCGACATGCCGAAGCCTGTCAGCTTGAAGGACATCAAGGCGAACGAGAAGCTCGCGAAGATGTCGCTGGTCACCTCGATGCGGCTCTCCGTCCAGCCGGTGACCGAAGACGAGTATTTCGAGGTCTGCCGTATGGGCGGGCTCGAGAATCCGCCCGTCTGATCCGCCCGTGAAAACTGATCCTGATCGCTTTATCCTCGAAAACACCAGCGTGCTCTCGCCGCCGCATGTGCCGGAGATCCGATTGCATCTCGCGAGCGAAGTGCATGATCTCTGGCTGAAGACCGAGGAGGATCTGGAGGCGATCGGATTGCCGCCGCCGTTCTGGGCTTTTGCCTGGGCCGGCGGGCAGGGGCTCGCGCGCTATATTCTCGACCATCCGGAGACGGTGAGGGGAAAGCGCGTTCTGGATTTCGCCAGCGGCTCGGGCATGGTGGCCATCGCGGCCGCTATGTCGGGCGCGGCGACCGTTCTTGCGGCCGACATCGATGTTTGGGCCAAATCAGCGGTGCGGCTGAATGCCGCTCTCAATGGGGTGAACGTCGATTTCACCAGCGACGACCTGATCGGCCGATCCGTCGACGTCGACGTAATCCTTGCCGGCGACGTCTTCTATGAGAGCGATTTTGCCAGGGCGCTGGTCGCCTGGTTCAGCGAGACGGCGAAGGAAGGATGTCTCGTCCTCGTTGGCGATCCCGGACGAAGCTACCGCCCGACCGAGCATCTCGAACCGCTGGCTACCTATCAGGTGCCGGTGACGCGGGTGCTAGAAGACAGCGAAGCGAAGAAGACGACCGTCTGGAGGTTTCTCTAGTTCTTCGGCCGGATCACGCAGACGCCGGCTTCGAAGGAGCAGGCTTCCTCCGGATTTTCCGCCGAAATTTCAATGATTTTTGCCTTCGGAGCGCGGTAGGCGATCACCTGTGTCCTTGGTGTCCGGTCGATGGCGAAGAAGACGCCGTTGCCCTTGATGCGCAGGCCCGAAATACTGCCGGCGAAGGCGCCGATTCCGGGTATTACAGAGGGCAGGCCGTTGCTGCCGATGATTGCCTGTTGCCCGCCAGCATGGTGATGACCGCCATGTCGTCCATAAGGCTCGCCGGCTTGCGCAAGGTTGAAAGTCGATGACACCAGGAGGGCCGCCATCATGGCGGACAGACGATACTTTAGCATGGGGCACCTCCGGAACGCGGTTAACAAATCGTTAACGCAGCATGCCGCATGTGGTTGCTAAAGTCATCCACTTCCACGCTTTTTTCGTAGTGACCACTGCGGTTCTGCGTGGCGCTAAAGTTCTATTCACGCGAATCGATTAAATTGAATTCGTCAAGCGAATGTGCTTGTCGTCCGGGAGTTCGAGGATTAAACGTCCCCCTGATGCGATGCACCACAAACGTTATGACGCATTGCAAACAATATGTCCGAATGATCGGACCGCATCGAGACGCCGCGAGGTTTAGATGGCGAATGTGACAAAAAACCGGCCCCTGTCGCCGCACCTGCAAATCTACAAGCCTATTCCCACCATGGTCATGTCGATTCTGCACCGCATTACCGGCGGCGCACTTTATTTCGGCACCATTCTGGTGGCCTGGTGGCTGGTGGCAGCCTCGACGGGTGCCGAATACTTCGAGTGGGTCAACTGGTTCATGGGCACCATCATCGGTCGCCTCATCCTGTTCGGCTATACCTGGGCACTCATCCACCACATGCTTGGCGGCCTGCGCCACCTGATGTGGGATGTCGGCTACGGCTTCGAGAAGCACTTCTCCACGAAGCTCGCCAAAGCGAACATCGTCGCATCCGTCGTCCTGACGATCCTCGTCTGGGTCGTCGCCTATATCATTCGCACCTGAGGCACCATTCCATGGATATGCGTACTCCGCTCGGCAAAGTCCGCGGTCTCGGCTCGGCCAAGGAAGGCACCGAGCATTTCTGGCGTCAGCGACTGACCGCCGTCTCGAACATTCCGCTGATCCTCTTCTTCGTCGGCTTCCTGGTCCTCTACAACGGCGCACCTTACGCCGAGGTCGTTGGCGCATTGTCGCACCCGCTGGTCGCGGTGGTCATGGGTCTGGTCGTTCTGTCGGCCCTGATCCATATGAAGCTCGGCATGCAGGTGATCATCGAGGACTATATCCACGCGGAAATCGCCAAGCTCCTGCTTCTGATGCTGAACACGTTCTTCGCGATCCTGATCGGTGGCCTCTGTCTTTTCGCCATCTTGAAGATTGCATTCGTAGGGTAAATCAACATGGCAACCATTCATAACTTCGCCCAGACCGGCAAGGCCTACACCTATGTTGACCATTCCTACGACGTCGTGGTCGTCGGTGCCGGTGGCGCTGGCCTGCGCGCGACACTCGGCATGGCCGAACAGGGCTTCAAGACGGCCTGCATCACCAAGGTTTTCCCGACCCGTAGCCACACGGTCGCGGCGCAGGGCGGTATCGCCGCCTCATTGAACAACATGACGCCCGACTGCTGGCAGTGGCACCTCTACGACACCGTCAAGGGGTCCGACTGGCTCGGCGACGTCGACGCCATGCAGTATCTCGCCATGGAAGCGCCGAAGGCGGTCTATGAGCTCGAGCACTATGGCGTGCCGTTCTCGCGTAACGAGGAAGGCAAGATCTATCAGCGCCCGTTCGGCGGTCACATGCAGAATTACGGCGAAGGTCCGCCGGTCCAGCGCACCTGTGCCGCTGCCGACCGTACCGGTCACGCGATCCTGCACACGCTCTATGGCCAGTCGCTGCGCAACAATGCCGAGTTCTTCATCGAGTATTTCGCGCTTGACCTGATCATGTCGGATGATGGCAGCCGCTGCACCGGCGTCGTTGCCTGGAACCTCGACGATGGCACGATCCATCGCTTCTCGGCGAAGATGGTCGTTCTGGCAACGGGCGGCTATGGCCGCGCCTACTTCTCGGCGACGTCCGCGCATACCTGCACCGGTGACGGTGGCGGCATGATCGCGCGTGCCGGCCTGCCCCTGCAGGACATGGAGTTCGTCCAGTTCCACCCGACCGGCATCTATGGTGCCGGCTGTCTCATCACCGAAGGCGCGCGCGGTGAAGGCGGTTATCTCGTCAACTCCGAAGGCGAGCGCTTCATGGAGCGTTATGCTCCCTCGGCCAAAGACCTCGCCTCGCGTGACGTCGTCTCGCGCTGCATGACGATGGAAATCCGCGAAGGCCGCGGCGTCGGCAAGAACAAGGACCACATCTTCCTGCATCTCGATCACCTCGATCCGGCGGTCCTGCACGAGCGCCTGCCTGGCATCTCGGAATCCGCGAAGATCTTCGCCGGCGTCGATGTGACGCGCGAGCCCATCCCGGTCCTGCCGACCGTTCACTACAACATGGGCGGTATTCCGACGAACTATTGGGGTGAAGTGCTCAATGCCGACAGCCAGAACCCGGAACGCATCATTCCGGGCCTGATGGCAGTCGGCGAAGCCGGTTGCGCCTCCGTTCACGGGGCAAACCGTCTCGGCTCCAACTCGCTGATCGACCTCGTCGTCTTCGGGCGCGCCGCTGCGATCCAGGCTGCAGAAGTCATCAACAAGGCCGAGCCGATCCCGCATCTCAATCTGGCCTCCTGCGAAAAGATCATGGATCGCTTCGACAAGACGCGCCATGCCTCGGGGCAGACCCCGACAGCGGTGCTGCGCGACAAGATGCAGCGCGCGATGCAGGAAGATGCTGCCGTCTTCCGTACGCAGGAATCGCTTGAAAGCGGCTGCCAGCGTCTGTCAGCCATCTGGAAGGAGCTTCCGGACATCAAGGTCACCGACCGCTCGATGATCTGGAATTCCGACCTTGTCGAGACGCTCGAACTGCACAACCTGATGGCCAATGCCATCACCACGGTCTATGGCGCCGAAGCCCGCAAGGAAAGCCGCGGTGCGCATGCCCGCGAAGACTACAAGGACGGCCCGATGGGCGGTCGCGACGATGCCAATTGGCGCAAGCACACGCTGGCCTGGGTATCGGAAGAGGGCGACGTCAAGCTCGACTACCGTCCCGTTCATACCGAGCTCATCGCCGACGGGATCGATCCGAAGAAGATCGAGCCCAAGGCTCGCGTCTACTGATTTGAGGAACTCATCATGGTAGAACTCGCTCTCCCCAAGAATTCCCAGGTCACGGAAGGCAAGGTCTGGCCGAAGCCGGCCGGTGCCAAGAATGTGCGCGAATACCGGATCTATCGCTGGAATCCGGATGATGGTGCCAATCCGCGTATCGACACCTATTACATCGATGTCGATGACTGCGGCCCGATGGTTCTCGATGGTCTTCTCTACATCAAGAACAATATTGACCCGACGCTGACGCTGCGCCGTTCCTGTCGCGAAGGCATCTGCGGTTCCTGCGCGATGAACATCGACGGCACGAACACGCTCGCCTGCACTAAGGGCATGGACGAGATCAACGGCACCGTGAAGGTCTATCCGTTGCCGCATATGCCGGTGGTAAAGGACCTCGTGCCTGACCTCACCAACTTCTACGCCCAGCACCGCTCGATCGAGCCCTGGCTGAAGACGGTCTCGCCGACGCCGGCCAAGGAATGGAAGCAGAGCCACGAGGATCGTCAGAAGCTCGACGGTCTCTATGAGTGCATTCTCTGCGCCTGCTGCTCGACATCCTGTCCGAGCTATTGGTGGAACGGCGACCGTTACCTCGGTCCGGCTGTCCTCCTGCAGGCCTATCGCTGGCTCATCGATTCCAGAGATGAAGCGACCGGTGAACGTCTCGACAATCTCGAGGATCCGTTCCGTCTTTATCGCTGCCACACGATCATGAACTGCGCACAGGCCTGCCCGAAGAGTCTGAACCCGGCCAAGGCGATTGCCGAGATCAAGAAGATGATGGTCGAGCGTCGCGCCTGAGCCACATCGTCACAAGATTGCGAGGCCGCCCGGGAACAGTTTCGGGCGGCCTTAATTTATCCTTATAGTGCCGGCTATCGATCGAACGTGATATGGAACTTGATTAACCATATTCGCGTAACATATTTCTAACCCAGTTGTACGGCAGGTTGCGGCGCAGGTCGCGAGAGCGGGAGTATAATGATGAAATTCAGCCATGCAGTCACCGGAGCAGCCATCCTTCTGGCGCTCGCGGGGTGCCAGCGTACATCCTATAGCAGCATGAACGCCGCCAACAGCGCCCTTCCGCCGCTGCAGGCGCAGCCCGTTCCATCCGTACAGTCCGGCCAGCTGCCGCCTCCGGGCAGCGCCGACCCGTCGCAGTTCCCGGCGGCTCCGGCCACGACCACGGCTGCTCTCGATCCGGCAGCCGGCGCGCCCGCGACCGCGCTTGATGTCACCAAGGAATCGATGGTCGGCAACTGGCGCGTCCAGAGCGCCGGCACGAGCTGCGACATGTTCCTGACGCTCACCAATCTTGGCAGCGGCTCGCGTGGCGGTACGCGCGGCTGCGCCGGCGAGCTGACGACCATGGGGTCTTGGGAAGTGTCCGGCAAGGCCGTGGTGCTGAAGGACCGCAACGGCAACACCATCGGCAGCGTCTACAAGACGGCCGATGCGCGTTTCGACGGCAGCTCCGCCTCGGGGCAGCCGATCAGCCTGAGCCGCTGATCCCATTCTCATTCCTGCGGTGGCCCGCAAGGGGCCACCCTCCCGGCGGGACACCATTTCATGCAGCCAATTCCTGACTACGGCTTGAGCGTCGCTGAGCAATTGCGCGCTATGACGGAGGCGGGGACGCTTCAGCCCGACCGTTACCAGTTCGATGTGGCCGAGAAGCTCGATCGCATCCTGACGGAGCTAAAGGCGCGCAAGCCGGCGGCCAAGAAAAGTGCCCTGGGCTGGATGTTTGCCCGCTCACGCAAGCCGGAAATCCCGATCAAGGGGCTCTATGTCCATGGCAGTGTGGGTCGCGGCAAGACTATGCTGATGGACCTGTTCTTCAAGCTGGCGCCCGTTGAAAAGAAGCGGCGGGCCCATTTTCACGAGTTCATGGCGGATGTGCATGCGCGCATCCATGCCCACCGCCAGAAACTGAAGGCCGGCGAAACCAAGCAGGCCGACCCTGTCCCTCCGGTCGCGGCAGCCCTGCGCGAGGAGGCTCAACTCCTCTGCTTCGACGAATTCACCGTGACCGATATCGCGGACGCAATGATCCTCGCCCGGCTCTTCACCGAGCTCTTTGCGCGCGGCTGCACCCTCGTCGCGACCTCGAATGTGGAGCCGGACAATCTCTACAAGGACGGCCTCAATCGCGGCCTCTTTCTTCCCTTCGTGGATCTCCTGAAAAAGAACGTCCAGGTTTCGACGCTGGATTCCCCGACCGATTATCGGCTGGAGAAGATGGAGAGCCTGCCGGTCTATATCGCGCCGCTCGACGATGCTCCCAAGATGATGGATATCGCCTGGCAACGCGTGACCGAGGGGGCTCCCGAGGCTCCCGTCTCGATCCAGATGAAGGGGCGCGTGATCGAAGTGTCGCGCGCGGCCAATCGATGCGCACGCTTCAGTTTCCGCGATCTTTGCGAGCGGCCGCTCGGGGCATCCGATTATCTGGCGATTGCCAAGCGCTTCGACGTGGTCTTCGTCGAGAACATCCCGCATCTCGGTCCGGAGAAGCGCAACGAGACGAAACGCTTCATCATCCTCATCGACGCGCTTTACGATGCGAGCGTTCGGCTTTTCGCCTCCGCCGTCGCCATGCCTGAGGCTCTGCTGACGGAGAAAAAAGGCACAGAAGGCTTCGAATTCGACCGTACGGTTTCGCGTCTTTTCGAGATGCGCAGCGCCGATTATCTGGAGCTGCATCAGTCAAAACGACAAAATCATGACGGCCAAGTGACATAATATTTGACGTTTACGTAAGAATTTTATGTTCTAACCGATTGAAATTGATACACCGAAAATTATCGTTTGCGATTTAGACCCTTTGGAGCTATGCGGTTTGTCCACAAGGGCAGGCTAAAACTTGTCTCGACCTTGGTCGCGGATCCAAAAGGAAGTCTACAATGGCGCGCAAAAAGATCGCTCTTATCGGTTCTGGAATGATTGGTGGAACGCTGGCGCATCTCGCCAGTCTGAAGGAACTGGGCGACATCGTCCTGTTCGACATTGCTGACGGCATCCCGCAGGGCAAGGGTCTCGATATCGCCCAGTCCGGTCCGGTCGAAGGTTTCAATGCCAAGCTCTCCGGTGCGAGCGACTACGCCGCCATCGAAGGCGCAGACGTCTGCATCGTCACCGCCGGTGTCGCCCGCAAGCCGGGCATGAGCCGCGATGATCTGCTCGGCATCAACCTCAAGGTCATGGAACAGGTCGGCGCCGGCATCAAGAAGTATGCTCCGAACGCCTTCGTCATCTGCATCACCAACCCGCTCGACGCGATGGTCTGGGCTCTGCAGAAGTTCTCGGGCCTGCCGACCAACAAGGTCGTCGGCATGGCTGGCGTTCTCGATTCCGCCCGCTTCCGTCACTTCCTCTCGGCTGAGTTCAACGTATCGGTCGAAGACGTCACCGCCTTCGTTCTCGGCGGCCACGGCGACACGATGGTGCCGCTCGCCCGCTACTCCACGATCGCCGGCATTCCGCTGACCGACCTCGTCAAGATGGGCTGGGTCACCAAGGAGCGTCTTGAAGAAATCATCCAGCGCACCCGTGACGGCGGCGCCGAAATCGTCGGCCTTCTCAAGACCGGTTCGGCCTACTACGCACCTGCTGCTTCCGCCATCGAGATGGCCGAGTCCTACCTCAAGGACAAGAAGCGCGTTCTGCCCTGCGCCGCCTATCTCACCGGCCAGTATGGCGTGAAGGACATGTATGTCGGCGTTCCCGTCATCATCGGCGAAGGCGGTGTCGAGCGCATCATCGAGATCGACCTGAACAAGGCCGAAGAAGAAGCCTTCCAGAAGTCCGTCGGCGCCGTTGCCGGCCTCTGCGAAGCCTGCATCAACATCGCTCCGGCTCTCAAGTAATTGCCACCAGCCCGTCAGGGCGGCCCACAACAGGGACATGACAATGAACATTCATGAATATCAGGCCAAGGCTCTTCTGAAGAGCTTCGGTGCACCGGTCGCCAAGGGTGTGGCGATCCTCAAGGTCGAAGAAGCCGAAGCTGCTGCCAAGCAGCTTCCTGGCCCGCTTTACGTGGTCAAGAGCCAGATCCATGCCGGCGGCCGCGGCAAGGGCAAGTTCAAGGAACTCGGCCCCGACGCCAAGGGCGGCGTTCGCCTGGCGAAGTCGATCGATGAGGTCGTGGCACATGCCAAGGACATGCTCGGCAACACGCTGGTAACCGCCCAGACCGGCGATGCCGGCAAGCAGGTCAACCGCCTCTACATCGAAGACGGTGCGGACATCGCCCGCGAACTCTACTGCTCGCTGCTGGTCGACCGTTCCGTTGGCCAGGTTGCCTTCGTCGTATCGACCGAAGGCGGCATGGACATCGAGGCCGTGGCCCATGACACGCCCGAGAAGATCCACACGATCGCGATCGATCCGCAGGCCGGCGTCACCGATGCCGACGTTGCCAAGATCTCGGCTGCGCTGGAACTGACCGGTGCTGCTGCCGAAGACGCCAAGTCGCTCTTCCCGATCCTCTACAAGGCCTTCTCCGAGAAGGACATGGCGCTCCTCGAGATCAACCCGCTGATCGTCATGCAGGACGGCCACCTGCGCGTTCTCGACGCCAAGGTCTCCTTCGACGGCAACGCTCTCTTCCGTCACGACGACGTGCGCGAACTGCGCGACGAAACGGAAGAAGACTCGAAGGAAATCGAAGCCTCCAAGTGGGACCTCGCCTATGTCGCCCTCGACGGCAATATCGGCTGCATGGTCAATGGTGCCGGTCTCGCCATGGCGACGATGGACATCATCAAGCTCTACGGCAAGGAGCCGGCAAACTTCTGTGACGTCGGCGGTGGCGCCGGCAAGGAGAAGGTCGCGGCTGCCTTCAAGATCATCACGGCCGACCCGAAGGTCGAGGGCATCCTCGTCAACATCTTCGGCGGCATCATGAAGTGCGACGTCATCGCGGAAGGCGTCATCGCCGCCGTGAAGGAAGTCGGCCTGAAGGTTCCGCTCGTCGTTCGCCTCGAAGGCACCAATGTCGAACTTGGCAAGAAGCTCCTGAACGAATCCGGCCTGGCGATCACCGCAGCCGACGATCTGGACGACGCCGCCAAGAAGATCGTCGCGGCGATCAACGGCTGATGAATACGAGAGCCATCGTCGCATTTGCGGTGCTGGCTCTCATTGCCTGCTGGTTTTGGTGGCAGGAAGAGGAAAAGTTTTGTGAAGCGTTCTTTGAGGATGCATCACCGGCAGCGTTCACATTGTGTGTGCCGCTTTCCCCCTTCGCCGCTGTCGGCATCGTCATAATTTGCTGCGTCGCCATTCTATGGATGAAACGACGCAAGAGCTCACGGTAGAGATCGGGATCAAAGAATGTCCATTCTCGTGAATAAGAACACCAAGGTCCTCGTGCAGGGCCTGACCGGCAAGACCGGCACCTTCCACACCGAACAGGCGCTCGCCTATTACGGCACGCAGATGGTCGGCGGTATCCATCCGAAGAAGGGTGGCGAAAACTGGACCGGCTCCAAGGGTGAAACCCTGCCGATCTTCGCGACCGTTGCCGAGGCCAAGGAAAAGACCGGTGCGGACGCATCCGTGATCTACGTTCCGCCGGCAGGGGCTGCTGACGCGATCATCGAGGCGATCGACGCCGAGATCCCGTTCATCACCTGCATCACCGAGGGTATCCCGGTCATGGACATGGTGCGGGTCAAGGCCAAGCTCGACAAGTCCAAGTCGCGGCTGCTCGGCCCCAACTGCCCGGGCATCCTGACGCCGGAAGAATGCAAGATCGGCATCATGCCGGGCTCGATCTTCCGCAAGGGTTCGGTCGGTATCGTCTCGCGTTCGGGAACTCTGACCTATGAAGCGGTGTTCCAGACTTCGAACGAAGGCCTCGGCCAGACGACCGCCGTCGGTATCGGTGGCGACCCGGTCAAGGGTACCGAATTCATCGACGTGCTCGAGATGTTCCTGGCTGACCCGGAAACCACCTCGATCATCATGATCGGCGAAATCGGCGGTTCGGCTGAAGAAGATGCGGCGCAGTTCCTCATCGACGAAGCCAAGAAGGGCCGCAAGAAGCCGATGGCCGGCTTCATCGCTGGCCGTACGGCGCCGAAGGGCCGCACCATGGGCCATGCCGGTGCTGTCGTTTCCGGTGGCAAGGGCGATGCGGAATCGAAGATCGCCGCCATGGAAGCCGCCGGCATCAAGGTTTCGCCTTCGCCGGCACGCCTGGGCAAGACCCTGGTCGAAGTCCTCAAGGGCTAAGACCTGACGAAAATCAAGCCAGGCGTAGGATTGGTCCTCCAATCCTACGCCTGGACTTCGCATCTTTAGGACGATTCGCTTTTTTGCGATCGCGAGCGGCAGGCCGGGCATCCGGCCATCAATTCAAGTCGGGAGGCGAGCCGAGACGCTCGCGAAACACAATGGGTAGGCAAGAAGCCAACGAGCAGTTTCTGATCACGTCCTTCCTCGACGGATCGAATGCGGCCTATATCGAACAGCTTTACGCACGCTATCAGGAAGACCCTTCTTCGGTCTCCGACGAATGGCAGGCCTTCTTCAAGGCACTCGCCGACAATCCCGGCGACGTGAAGAAGGCAGCCTCCGGCGCCTCCTGGAAGCGCAAGAACTGGCCGATCGCCGAAGGCGGTGATCTCGTCAATGCGCTCGACGGCAACTGGGGCGTGGTCGAGAAGGCCATCGAGAAGAAGGTCCAGGCCAAGGCCGAAGCGACCGCCGCTTCCACGGGCAAGCCGGTTTCCGAAGCCGAAGTGCTGCAGGCAACCCGCGATAGCGTTCGCGCCATCATGATGATCCGCGCCTATCGCATGCGCGGTCACCTGCATGCCAAGCTCGACCCCTTGGGTCTCGCTGCTCCGGTCGACGACTACAACGAGCTGTCCCCGACCGCTTACGGCTTCACCGAAGCCGATTACGGCCGCAAGATCTTCATCGACAACGTGCTGGGTCTGGAATACGCCACGATCCCGCAGATGCTCGACATCCTGCAGCGCACCTATTGCTCGACGCTCGGCGTCGAGTTCATGCATATCTCCAATCCGGAAGAAAAGGCCTGGATCCAGGAGCGTATCGAGGGCCCCGGCAAGGGCGTCGAATTCACGCCGAACGGCAAGAAGGCCATCCTGCAGAAGCTGATCGAGGCAGAGGGTTTCGAGCAGTTCATCGACGTCAAGTACAAGGGCACCAAGCGCTTCGGTCTCGATGGCGGTGAGTCGCTGATCCCGGCACTTGAGCAGATCATCAAGCGCGGCGGCCAGGAAGGCATGGAAGAGATCGTTCTAGGCATGGCCCATCGCGGCCGCCTGAACGTTCTGTCCCAGGTCATGGGCAAGCCGCATCGCGCGATCTTCCACGAATTCAAGGGCGGTTCGTTCAAGCCCGACGAAGTCGAAGGCTCGGGCGACGTGAAGTACCACCTCGGCGCGTCGTCGGACCGCGAATTCGATGGCAACAAGGTGCACCTGTCGCTGACGGCCAACCCGTCGCACCTGGAAATCGTCAACCCTGTCGTCATGGGCAAGGCCCGCGCCAAGCAGGACCAGATTGCCAAGGCTTGGGAAGGCGACGTCATTCCGCTCAAGGAGCGCGCCAAGGTTCTGCCGCTGCTTCTGCACGGTGATGCGGCCTTTGCCGGCCAGGGCGTCGTTGCCGAAATCCTCGGTCTCTCCGGCCTGCGCGGTCACCGCGTTGCCGGCACCATGCACTTCATCATCAACAACCAGATCGGCTTCACCACCAATCCGGCCTTCTCGCGCTCGTCGCCTTATCCGTCCGACGTCGCCAAGATGATCGAAGCGCCGATCTTCCACGTAAACGGTGACGATCCGGAAGCCGTCGTCTATGCGGCCAAGGTTGCCACCGAATACCGGATGAAGTTCCACAAGCCTGTCGTCGTCGACATGTTCTGCTATCGCCGCTTCGGTCACAACGAAGGCGATGAGCCGAGCTTCACCCAGCCGAAGATGTACAAGGAAATCCGCGCCCACAAGACAGTTGTCCAGCTCTATGGCGAACGTCTGATCGCGGAAGGCCTGATCTCGGAAGGCGAACTCGAGAAGATGAAGGCCGACTGGCGCGCGCATCTCGAGCAGGAGTTCGAGGCCGGGCAGAGCTACAAGCCGAACAAGGCCGACTGGCTCGATGGCGCCTGGTCTGGTCTGCGCACTGCCGACAATGCCGACGAGCAGCGTCGCGGCAAGACCGCCGTGCCGATGAAGCAGCTGAAGGAAATCGGCCGGAAGCTGTCGACTATTCCGGAAGGCTTCAAGGCGCACCGCACCATCCAGCGCTTCATGGAAAACCGCTCGCAGATGATCGAGACCGGCGAAGGCATCGACTGGGCGATGGGCGAAGCCCTTGCCTTCGGTTCGCTTGCCGTCGAAGGCCACAAGATCCGTCTGTCGGGTCAGGATTGCGAACGCGGCACCTTCTCGCAGCGTCACTCGGTTCTCTACGATCAGGAGACCGAAGAGCGTTACATCCCGCTCGCCAATCTGGCGCCGAACCAGGCCCGCTACGAAGTCATCAACTCCATGCTTTCGGAAGAGGCCGTTCTTGGCTTCGAATACGGCTATTCGCTGGCCCGTCCGAATGCGCTGACGCTCTGGGAAGCCCAGTTCGGTGACTTCGCCAACGGTGCGCAGGTCGTCTTCGACCAGTTCATCTCCTCGGGTGAGCGCAAGTGGCTGCGTATGTCCGGTCTCGTCTGCCTTCTGCCGCATGGCTATGAAGGCCAGGGTCCGGAACACTCGTCTGCTCGCCTCGAGCGCTGGCTGCAGATGTGCGCGGAAGACAACATGCAGGTCGCCAACGTCACGACGCCGGCGAACTACTTCCACATCCTGCGCCGCCAGATGAAGCGCGACTTCCGCAAGCCGCTGATCATGATGACGCCGAAGTCGCTGCTGCGCCACAAGCGGGCCACGTCTAGCCTTGCCGAAATGGCTGGCGAAAGCTCGTTCCACCGTCTGCTGTGGGACGATGCCGAAGTCATCAAGGACGGCCCGATCAAGCTGCAGAAGGATGCGAAGATCCGTCGTGTCGTGATGTGCACAGGCAAGGTCTATTACGATCTGCTCGAAGAGCGCGAAAAGCGCGGCATCGACGATATCTACCTGCTGCGCATCGAACAGCTCTATCCGTTCCCGGCCAAGGCGCTCATCAACGAGCTCTCACGCTTCCGCAATGCGGAGATGGTCTGGTGCCAGGAAGAGCCGAAAAACATGGGCGCCTGGTCGTTCATCGATCCGTATCTGGAATGGGTGCTGGCGCATATCGATGCCAAGTACCAGCGGGTTCGCTACACAGGGCGTCCGGCTGCCGCCTCGCCGGCAACCGGCCTGATGTCCAAGCACCTCGCCCAGCTCGAAGCCTTCCTCGAGGACGCTCTGGGCGGTTGATCCGCCCAGACCAATCCCCGCAGACCGTAACGTTCTCTGACCAACGGAATTGAGATCATGGCCACTGAAATCCGCGTACCCACCCTCGGCGAATCCGTCAGCGAAGCCACCATTGGCACCTGGTTCAAGAAGGTCGGCGACACCGTCAAGGCCGACGAGCCGCTCGTCGAACTGGAAACCGACAAGGTCACGGTCGAAGTCCCGTCGCCGGTCTCCGGCGTGCTGACCGAAATCGTTGCCCAGAACGGCGAGACCGTCGGTCTCGGCGCGCTGCTCGGCCAGATCGCCGAAGGCGCTGCCGGTTCTGCCGGTGCGGCTGCTCCGGCGCCTGCCGCAGCACCTGCCCCCGCTGCAGCGCCTGCTCCGGCCGCCGCTGCCCCGGCCGCACCTGCTGCCGCGTCGTCCATGCCGGCTGCTCCGGCCGCTGCCAAGCTCGCCGCCGACAACAACATCTCTACCTCTGACGTCGATGGCTCCGGCAAGCGCGGTCAGGTCTTGAAGGGTGACGTTCTGGCCGCTATCGCCAAGGGCCCCGCCACACCGGCTCCGGCCGCAGCCCCTGCTGCTCCGCGTCCGGCCTCTTCGGCCGACGACGCCTCGCGCGAAGAGCGCGTGAAGATGACCCGTCTGCGCCAGACAATCGCCAAGCGCCTCAAGGATGCCCAGAACACCGCTGCCATGCTCACCACCTACAACGAGGTGGACATGAAGGCGGTCATGGACCTGCGCAACCGCTACAAGGACATCTTCGAGAAGAAGCATGGCGTGAAGCTCGGCTTCATGGGCTTCTTCACCAAGGCTGTCACGCATGCGCTGAAGGAACTGCCGGCCGTCAACGCCGAAATCGACGGTACCGACATCATCTACAAGAACTACTGCCATGTCGGCGTTGCCGTCGGCACGGACAAGGGTCTCGTCGTTCCGGTGGTGCGCGATGCCGATCAGATGTCGATCGCCGAGATCGAGAAGGAAATCGGTCGCCTCGGCAAGGCTGCCCGTGACGGTCAGCTCTCGATGGCCGACATGCAGGGCGGTACCTTCACCATCTCGAATGGCGGTGTCTACGGTTCGCTGATGTCCTCGCCGATCCTGAATGCGCCGCAGTCGGGTATCCTCGGCATGCACAAGATCCAGGAGCGTCCGGTCGTCGTCGGCGGCCAGATCGTCATCCGTCCGATGATGTATCTCGCGCTCTCTTACGATCACCGCATCGTCGACGGCAAGGAAGCAGTCACCTTCCTCGTTCGCGTCAAGGAAAGCCTTGAGGATCCGGAACGTCTGGTTCTCGATCTCTAAGGAAATCTCACGATGGAACCGGTTTCCGCTTCCGCTTCTCCGCTCGTCCTGCTCCTTGCCTGGAGCGTGGTCCTGCTGGTCGCGCATGTCCTCCTGCAGGGCATGCTCGCCACAAAGGAGTTGGGCACGGAGTGGAATGCCGGCCCGCGTGATGAGAACAAGCAGCCGGAGAGCAAGCTCGCCGGCCGCGCCGCGCGGGCGTCCTCCAACTTCCGCGAAACCTACCCGGCTTTCGTCGCCCTCGCGGCTGGCCTTCTCTTCACCGGCGAGACGTCGGGCCTCGGCCTGGCAGGCGCGATCGTCTGGTTCGTCGGGCGCATCGTCTATTACCCGCTTTACCTGGCCGGCATCCCCTATATCCGCTCGCTTGTCTGGACTGGCGCCATGGCCGGCCTCGGCCTGATGTTCCTCGCGCTGGCGTTTTGAGGTGAGGCATGGGCGCGTCATCAGGAGCAACCGTTCTTCTTGCCGCGCTGGCGCTCTCTTCTGCGGCTTCTGCCGCCGATTGTCGGATTGAAAAAGCTATCTATCGCGAAGCCGAGACCGGAGTCGAACTCGTGTTTTCCGCAGCCAGTGGCGAGAATACGCCCGTCACCCACGGCTTCCGCACCGAGATCGGCAAGTTCAAGCTGGATGGTCATGTAATGTTCGATCCGGAGATCGAACGTCCTGTCGGCATGCTTTTGAACAATTGCCCGGAGGGCGATGTGACGGGTGCGACGATTGCCGCCTGCACCGTCTGGAAGGGTATCGTCTACGGGATCGACGAGGCGACGGGCCACGTGGATCTGCTCCCGCCGGAGGGCGCGGATGCGCCGGACGCTCTGCTTCTGCCCGGCTTTGGCCCGGCGGTTCTCTCTTCGTCCGTGGGCAAGGGGCTTGAGGCCGGCCCCTGGGACGTCTTCGAATTCAAGGGATGCACCTCATGAGCAGCCGTCCCCTCCTTCTCGTCACCGGTGGCAGCCGCGGAATCGGCGCTGCCATCTGCCGCAAGGCCGCAGCGCAGGGTTACGATCTGCTGGTCAACTATCGCTCTGACGCGTCCGCTGCCGAGGCCGTTGCTTCTGATTGCCGGACGCTTGGCGCCAGGGCTGAGGTCGTTCAGGGTGATACCGCCACCGAAGAGGGCGTTGCAGCCATCTTCGCCGCCGTCGACCGTCTGGGGCCGCTCCATGGTCTCGTCAACAATGCCGGCGTCGTCGATGTCACCGCGCGGGTCGATGAATTGGACCGAGCACGGCTCGACCGCATGTTTGCCGTCAATGTGATCGGCAAGATCCGCTGTGCCACGGAAGCGGTGAAGCGCATGTCGACGAAACATGGCGGGCAGGGTGGCGTGATCGTCAACATCTCGTCCATGGCCGCTGTCATCGGCAGTCCGGGCCAGTATGTCGACTATGCCGCTGCTAAGGCTGCGGTGGATACCTTTACTGTGGGCTTGTCCCGCGAAGTCGCGACCGAGGGTATCCGGGTCAACGCCATCAGGCCCGGGATCATCGATACCGAAATCCATGCATCCGGCGGATTGCCGGACAGGGCGCGCGATCTGGCTCCCATCGTTCCGATGCAAAGGCCCGGAACGGCGGACGAAGTGGCCGACAGCGTTCTTTATCTCCTCTCGCCTCAGGCATCCTATGTGACGGGTGCCCTCTTGAATGTCAGCGGCGGTCGGTAACCGTCGAAAACGAAGGAAGCTTCCCATGTCTTATGATGTCATCGTTATCGGCTCCGGCCCCGGCGGCTATGTCTGCGCCATCAAGGCGGCCCAGCTCGGCATGAAGGTCGCCGTGGTCGAGAAGCGCACCACCTATGGCGGCACCTGCCTCAACATCGGCTGCATTCCGTCCAAGGCCCTGCTGCACGCGTCGGAAGTCTTCCACCATGCTGCCCATGGCATGGCGGACCTCGGCGTCGAAGTCGGCGCACCGACGCTGAACCTCGGCAAGATGATGGCCCACAAGGACGCGACCGTGAAGTCGAACGTCGAGGGCGTCGCTTTCCTCTTCAAGAAGAACAAGATCGACGGCATCCAGGGCACGGGCAAGATCCTCGGCGCCGGCAAGGTTGAAGTCACAAACGAGGCCGGTGAAGTCCAGGTTCTCGAAACCAAGAACATTGTCATCGCCACCGGCTCCGACGTCGCAGGCATTCCGGGCGTGGCCGTCGAAATCGACGAAAAGGTCATCGTGTCCTCGACCGGCGGTATCGCGCTTGAAAAGGTCCCCGCCAAGATGATCGTCGTCGGCGGCGGTGTCATCGGCCTCGAGCTCGGCTCGGTCTGGTCGCGTCTCGGCGCCAAGGTCACCGTGGTCGAGTATCTCGACACGATCCTCGGCGGCATGGACGGCGAAGTCTCCAAGCAGTTCCAGCGCATCCTTGCCAAACAGGGCATGGAATTCAATCTCGGCGCCAAGGTCACCGGCGTGGTTAAGTCGGGTGATGGCGCGAAGGTCACGTTCGAGCCGGTCAAGGGTGGCGAAGCCCAGACGCTCGAAGCCGATGTCGTGCTCGTCGCGACCGGCCGCAAGCCTTATACGGCCGGTCTCGGCCTCGAAGAAGCGGGCGTTGCACTCGACAATCGTGGTCGCGTCGAAATCGACGGCCACTACCGCACCAATGTCGCCGGCATCTATGCAATCGGCGACGTGGTCAAGGGTCCGATGCTGGCCCACAAGGCCGAAGACGAGGGTGTGGCGCTTGCCGAAATTCTCGCCGGTCAGCATGGCCATGTGAACTACGACGTCATTCCGGGCGTCGTCTACACCCAGCCGGAAGTCGCCTCCGTCGGCAAGACCGAGGAAGAGCTGAAGGCGGCAGGCGTCGCCTACAAGGTCGGCAAGTTCCCGTTCACCGCCAACGGCCGTGCACGCGCCATGCTCGCCTCCGACGGTTTCGTGAAGGTTCTCGCCGACAAGGACACCGATCGCGTTCTCGGCGTGCACATCATCGGCCTCGGCGCCGGCGAGATGATTCACGAGGCGGCCGTGCTGATGGAGTTCGGCGGTTCGTCGGAAGATCTCGGCCGCACCTGCCACGCCCATCCGACGATGTCGGAAGCCGTCAAGGAGGCCGCCCTCGCCACCTTCTTCAAGCCGCTGCACATGTGACACGGCCAGACGTGACATAGGTCAATTATTATATTTCGGTAAGGTTGAAGGCCGTCGCTTGTACCCCAAGCGGCGGCCTTTATCATGTCTGAGCGATGTCTTCCTTCGATCCACGAAAGGCAATGATCCATGGCTGCCGTAACGCCCGCCTCCTATTCGATACCGCAAAAGGCCCTCCACTGGCTGATGGCCCTGCTCATCCTGTTCAATCTTATCTTCGCCGAGGCGATGGAGGAGGTTGCCGAAGCCTATGAACGCGGTGAGGTGCCTTCCGCCGAAGACCTGACCTTCGCCAACATTCACGCCTATGTGGGGATCGCGGTGCTCTGTCTCGGGCTCGTTCGCCTGGCGATCCGACTGACCCGCGGTGCACCGCCAGCGCCGGCCGAAGAGCCGCCGCTCTTGCAGTTCGCTGCCAAACTGGCGCATGGCACCTTCTATGCGCTCTTCTTCCTCATTCCGCTCAGTGGCATCGGCGCCTACTACTTCGCCAATGAGACGGCCGGCTTTGTCCATGGCGGTCCTCTGAAAAGCCTGATGTGGCTCTTGATCGCAGTGCACATCCTGGCGCTTCTGGTACACCAGTTCTACTGGAAGACGCCGATCGCAACGCGCATGACGCGGGGGTGACGGCCAAGGGAGGTACATATGGGTGTCGTCGTCGAGCAGCGTGTCACGCTTCCGCATCCCGATCTTCCCGACGCCGATTGGGCCGATAGCTACAGTGTCCGCCTCGATCGAAACGATCTCGTTCCGATGGAGGTTGCGGGTGAGCTCATGGGGCGGGCGCCGCGCTGGGTCGGCGCTCTGCTGAAGATCCGCAACCTGATTGTCGGTCTTTTCGGGCTTAAATCCGCTGAACTCGAGTTGACGGGCAAGGACAGAATCGGTGGCTTTCCGGTTCTAGCGCATGACGACCGCCACGTCCTGCTTGGCTTCAACGACAAGCATCTCGACTTCAGGATCATCGTGGCCGTTGAGCCGGAGGGAGCGCGGCATCAGTATGTGTCGCTGACGACTCTCGTCCAGCGGCACAATCTGTTCGGGCGGATTTACATTCTGGTGATCACACCGTTCCACCAGCTGATCGTGAAGACATTCCTGAAGCGCTATGCCGCTTCAAGCGGCCTCAGCCGTCGATCCGCGTAACTGTGTAGCCCTGCTTCCGGATCAGTTCGACCAGACCTTCCTCACCCGGCAAATGCAGCGCGCCGACCGCGATGAAGGCATTGCCCTTTTCGAGGTGCTGTTTGCTGCCTTCAGCCATGACCAGATTGCGGTCGCGGACGATGCGGGTCTCGAAGGCGGCGTAGGCGCTTTCGTCTTCACCAGGCGCAGAGGGGGCAACGGCCTTCAGCATCGGCATGGTCATGCCGATGTCACCGGCGAGATAAAGTTCGGTCATCGTCTCAATGACGTCTTCCATCTTGTCGCCAAGCGCGATCGTCTCGATCAGGGCCTTGAAGTGGAAATCGACCGGCAGGTCGGCCATGGCTTCGAGCTGCTCAACGAGCGTCTCCAGTCCTGCCACCGGCTTGCCGGCCTTCACGGCATCTTCGGCAATCTGCTTGTCGAGGAAGGATGCGCCGGCTGCCTTGCGTGACAGTTCGCAGGCGGGCAGGGCGACGAAGCTCGCGAGGATCCAGGGCTTCATCCGGGCAACGGCGCCAAGCGCCAGGCCGCGCTCCTTCAGGCCCGTCTCCAGCTTTTTCATTTCGTCAGTGTCGAGATGGTCCTTCACCGACTTGCCATCCGTGAACATCGTCAGCTCAGGATGCATGAGGAGCGAAGCGGCAGCCTTCTTTTCGTCCAGAATTTCATCGGATTCGATGACCACCACGTCGGCCGCATCCGCTGCTTCGCGTGCACCCTTGGGCATGGTCAGAACACGCGGGTCGGTGACATGCATGGTGCCGAGCAGATAGGAGGGCTTCAGGCCCTGTTTTTCGACCTTCCAGAAGATTCCCTGGCCATTGGGTGTCTTCGCCGCTTCAGCACGGATGCTCGCGAGCTCTTCCGGCTTTTCCTTTTCCATAGCCACGAGCAGGTTCTCGCCATGGCAGGCGGTGTCGGAGGCGCGGGCGGGGCTCACCGCAAACAGGGTGGCGAGCAGCAGGGCGACAAGCGCAAGCGGCAGCGCGCCGGTGATCCAGAGGGTGATCTCGGACATCGAAAGGCGCGGCAAGGTCGGCCGTGATGTGAAAAGGCGATGCGCGTTCATGTCGTCTCCTGTCAGAAGTGAGGAGAATAGGAGCGATCGCCCTCACGTTCGATTAAGGATCTTGGTTAACGCGGGTCCGGCTCGGACGCTCAAGGCGCGGGGGTGGGCACGGTCGTAGATGTCGAGCAGCCGTGCGCTGTCGACACCGGTATAGATCTGTGTGGTCGAGAGGCTCGCATGGCCGAGCAGTTCCTGGATCGTCCTCAAGTCCCCGCCGCTGCCCAGAAGATGTGTCGCGAAGGAGTGGCGGAGCGCATGAGGGGTCGCCGAATCCGGCAGGCCGAGTGCCGAGCGCAGCTTCTGCATTTCGCGCTGGATGATCGCAGGCTGTAAAGGGCCGCCGCGGGCGCCGCGGAAGAGTGGAGCGCCGGGTTCCAGGTGGTAAGGGCAGAGCTTGTAATAGGTTTCCACCGCTTCAGTGACGACGGGAAGCAACGGCACCAGCCTTGTCTTGCCACCCTTACCGGTGATGCGGAGACTTTTCGGCCTGCCCTGGAATACTTCTGGAGTGAGGCCGAGAGCTTCGGAGATGCGAAGCCCACAGCCGTAGAGCAGGGAGAGCACAGCCGCGTCGCGTGCCGCGATCCATGGCTCCTCTTGCATCTGCGCGTCACGACTGACCACGGCCAGTGCCTGGTTGCCACTCAACGGCTTTGGCAGGGACTTGGGCTGCTTGGGTGAGCGGATCGCGCCTGCGCCCGCAGCATTCACCAGCCCTTTGCGCTCAAGATGGCGCAGGAGGGATCGCAGGCCGGCGAGGTGGCGCCCGAGAGAGCGGGCACCGGCCCCCTCCTTGCGTCGATGGGCAAGGAAGCCACGCAGATCCGCCGGACGCAGCGCCTCGATGTCCCGGATCTTCACGGTTCCCCCGACATGACCCGACAGGAACTGCAGAAACTGGCGGGTGTCGCGCTCATAGGCTTCCAGCGTGTTGCCCGAGAGGCGGCGCTCGGCGCCGAGGCTTTCCAACCAGACAGCCCGTTCTTCCAGAAGTTTTTCGTCTGCCGGGATCAATTGCGCGCCTTCCGCGTTAAGGGATGTTTTCCACCGCGCTCACGATGGCGCGGCAGAGTTAACGAAAGACGAATGCTAGGGCTGTCATGATCGGATCACAAATCGCTGCCAGAACGCCTAGGGAATTCTGGCGAGGTATTTGCTGATGCGCCGTTCTCCCGTCTCCACCTTTGCCAGCGTCACCGACACGCTGTCGCTTCTCTCGCAGGGTCGCCCGGGCCATATCGTCGACACGTTGATCGCGGAGCGTGGCCAGAAGCTCGTCCAGCATCCGCTCTGGCCGGCGATGCGTCCCTTCATCTATAGCGTTCTGCGCTATGACAAGGCGATCCAGTTCGCCAATGACGTGGCGAACCTTCCGGGGCCGCAGGTCTTCGATTATCTGAGCGCAGCGCTCGGCCTTGATATCCAGGTCCGGCACGCCGAACGTATTCCGTCGTCCGGCGGGTTCATCCTGGTCAGCAACCATCCGACTGGCATCGCCGACGGGGTTGCGATGTACGACCTGCTCAAGGATCGTCGTCCGGACATGACCTTCTTCGCCAATCGTGATGCCGTCCGCGTCAATCCGCGGCTCGCTGAAATCATAATCCCGGTTGAATGGCGCGAGGAGCACAAGTCGAAGCTCAAGGCGCGTGAGACGCTGAAACTCACGACACGGGCCGTGGAAGAGGGGCGTGCAACCGTGCTTTTTCCGTCGGGTCGGATCGCCTATTGGGATGAGGGCAAGCTCAACGAGCGCCCGTGGAAGACCTCTGCGATTTCGCTCGCGCGCAAATACAATCTGCCGATCCTGCCGGTGAACATGAAGGCGCGCAATTCCGGCCTTTTCTACTGGTTCGCCCGCTGGTCGACCGAGCTGCGCGACATGACGGTTTTCTACGAGCTCTTGAATAAGCGTGGTGGCCGCTTCGACTTCACCGTCGGCAATCTTATCCCGGTCGAGGCTCTCGACGGGGATCCCGCCGAGGTGACCAAGGCACTGGAGGACTACACGGTCCACCGACTGTCGGTCGATCCGGACCGCAGCTTCCGCTGATCGCTTCCCTGACAGAAAGCCTGTTTTCTTTCCGTTCTTCCGGGGGCAAGTTGCAGCCCGATGAAGGACGATTCGAAAAGCCTGTTCGGGGAACTGTTCGAGACACCGCGCCGCAAGGTGGTGCCGGTGCTCGTGCCCATGCCCGCTCCGACGGCCTATAGCTATGCCGTGCCGGATGGTCTGACTGTCGAGCCGGGCGCCATCGTGCAGGTGCCGCTTGGACCACGTCAGGTGATCGGTGTGGTCTGGGACGGCGGAGAGGACGCATCTGTCGATCCGAAGAAGCTGCGCGAGATCACCAAGGTCTTCGATTGTCCGCCGCTCGACCAAGACATGCGAACCTTCCTCGACTGGGTTGCGGCCTATACGCTTTCTCCGCCCGGTTATGTGGCCCGTATGGCGCTTCGGGCGCCGGCAGCCTTTGATCCCGAACCTATGATCGAGGGGCTACGCTATGCCGGCTACCAGCCGGAGCGACTGACGCCGGCGCGGCAGAAGGTGCTCGAGATGGCCGCGGATGGTCTCTCCTGGACGAAGAGCGGGCTTGCTCACGCGAGCGGCGTTTCGACCAGCGTCATCGACGGTCTCGTCAAGCAAGGTGTGTTCGAACAGGTCTTCCTGCCGCCGCCGCCGCTGGTTGCGGCTCCCGATCCGGACTATGCGGAGAACCGGCTCGCCGGCCCGCAGAAGGACGCCGCCGAAGAGATCCTCGATAGCCTGCGCAAGGGCGGCTTTGCCGTGTCCCTGATCGATGGCGTGACGGGCTCCGGCAAGACGGAGGTCTATTTCGAGGCGATTGCCGAGACACTGAAACAGGGCAAGCAGGTGCTGATCCTGCTGCCGGAAATCGCGCTTACCGCCAACTTCCTCGAGCGCTTCCAGGATCGCTTCGGCTCCAAGCCCGGCGAGTGGCATTCGGATCTCGCGACGCGCACCCGTGAAAAGGTCTGGCGCCAGGTCGCGACCGGCGAGATCCGCGTCGTGGCTGGCGCACGCTCGGCGCTCTTCCTGCCCTTCGAGAATCTGGGCCTCATCATCGTTGACGAAGAGCATGATCCCGCCTTCAAACAGGAAGACCGTGTCTTCTACAATGCGCGGGACATGGCGGTCGTCCGGGCGCGGATCGCGAACTTCCCGGTCGTGCTGGTCTCAGCCACCCCATCCGTCGAGAGCCAGGTCAACTGCATCGCCGGCCGCTATACGCGCATCCATTTGCCGACGCGTTTTGCCGATGCCGCCATGCCGGACCTGCATCTCATCGATATGCGGCGTGCGCCGCCGGAGCGGGGCGGCTTTCTGTCACCGATCCTGCTGCGGTCCGTCGGCAAGGCGGTGGAGCGGGGCGAGCAGGCGCTGCTCTTCCTCAACCGACGGGGTTATGCGCCGCTCACCCTCTGCCGCGTCTGTGGTCACCGCTTCCAGTGCCCGCAATGTTCGAGCTGGCTGGTCGAGCATCGTTTTCGCGGTCAGATCCAGTGCCACCAATGCGGCTATCACGAACCGACGCCGAATTCCTGCCCGGAATGCGGCACGCTTGATCATCTCGTCGCCTGCGGTCCGGGGGTCGAGCGCATCGCCGAGGAAGTCGAGAAGCACTTTCCCGATGCGCGCACACTGGTGCTCTCTTCGGATATCGGTGGAGTGAAGCGTCTGAGACTGGAGCTTGAGGCCATCGCCAATGGTGAGGCCGATATCGTCATCGGCACCCAGCTCGTCGCCAAGGGGCATAACTTCCCGCTGATGACGCTGGTCGGCATCATCGATGCCGACATCGGTCTGTCGAATGGCGATCCCCGTGCTGCCGAGCGGACGTTCCAGCTTCTCTCGCAGGTCACCGGACGCGCCGGCCGAACCGGGCGCAAGAGCCTCGGTCTGTTGCAGACCTTCCAGCCTCAGCATCCTGTGATGCAGGCGATCGTCTCCGGCGATGCCTCGGCCTTCTATGAGCGGGAGATCGCCGAGCGGGAGCGGGCGCAACTGCCCCCGTTCGGGCGGCTGGTCTCGATCATCGTCTCGGCCGATACGCGGGCGGAAGCCGAGGGGCATGCGCGTGGCTTGCGGCAGGCGGCACCACAGGAAAGCGGGATCATGATCCTCGGCCCGGCGGAGGCGCCACTCGCCCTCATCCGTGGTCGGCATCGCTTCCGGCTGCTCGTCCACGGGCGGCGCAACAGCGACATGCAGGCTTTCGTCAAGAACATGCTGGAGCGCGGCCCGAAGGAGCGCCGGTCGATTCAGGTGCAGGTCGATGTTGACCCGCAGAGTTTCCTCTGACGCGTTCAGAGGGGGCTGCGTCGCATCACCTGCGAATTAAGGCGCCGAGGCCATACCGCATCCGCTCGTTTCATGTCATAAGCCGCGCGGTTTGTTTCAACGTGGGTTGATCCATGGAATTCTACTTTCCCACCGAACTCGGGGAGCAGCTGGCCTTTGTGTCCGCTGCAGCCGCAGCACTCATCGGATGCTTCATCCTCTTTGCTCCCGGACTGACCTTGAAGGCGCTGGCCTTGACAGCGGCCGATGGACGTCCGGAAGGGCTGGGGGCTGCGAGGTCGATCGGCGGACTGATCGTCGGTTTTTCCGGCACGGCGCTGCTCTTAGCCCAACCGACCGTCTATCTCGCCTTCGGGGCCGCCGTAGGCCTGTCAACCTTCGCCCGGATCCTGTCGATCATGTCCGACCATGGCGGCACCTGGCGCAACCTTCTCCTCCTGGTTGTGCAGGCGATAATTGCTTCCCTCTCGCTCGCCTATGTCTTTGGTCTGACTTGAAGATCGGATCGCGGGATTGCGCGCCCGCGATCTCGCCAATTTGACGCAGTTTCGGACAAAAAACGCCTCAAGGCCTTGCTCTCAAGGAGCAAACCGTTAATACGCGTGTTGCGAGTCTAGACCTGCTATGCTAGACGAACCGCGAAATTCGGAAAACGCAAGTGCAGCATGCTTGTGTTTTTGGGGAAAAACAAAGTGATATCAGGAGTTTGAGAGGCCTCGCATGAGGTGTCCGGCTCCCTGGATCCAGATCAGGGAATTTTTTGCCCGTGGCAGACGCATCCCAAGTGATTTCAGGCGTGGCGGAGCGTTACGCATCGTCGCTCTTCGAGCTTGCGCTCGAAGTTGGCGCGATCGACGCCGTCGCTGCCGATCTCAACCGTTTCCAGGCGATGATCGACGAAAGCGACGATCTGAAGCGTCTGGTACTGTCGCCCGTCTTCACGGCCGAAGACCAGGTGAAGGCCATCAGTGCCATCGGCGAAAAGGCCGGTTTCAACGCGCTGGTGTTGAACTTCCTGAAGGTCGTCGCAAGCAATCGCCGCCTGTTTGCCGTTCCCGGCATGGTGGCTGCCTATCGCCAGATCGCTGCCCGTCACAAGGGCGAGATCACGGCTGACGTCACGTCTGCTCATGTCCTTTCGGCCGAGCAGGAAACTGAACTGAAAGCGGCGCTGAAGGGCGTCACCGGCAAGGAAGTCTCGATCTCCGTCACGGTCGATCCCTCCCTGCTCGGCGGCCTGATCGTGAAGGTTGGCTCGCGCCAGATCGACACGTCTCTTCGCACCAAACTTTCCACCCTTAAGCTTGCACTGAAAGAGGTTGGCTGATGGATATCCGCGCCGCGGAAATTTCCGCAATTCTGAAAGATCAAATCAAGAACTTCGGCAAAGAGGCGGAAGTCTCCGAAGTCGGCCAGGTTCTGTCCGTCGGTGACGGTATCGCCCGCGTCTACGGCCTCGACAACGTCCAGGCCGGCGAAATGGTCGAGTTCCCGGGCGGCATCCGCGGCATGGCGCTCAACCTCGAAGCCGACAACGTCGGTGTGGTTATCTTCGGTGCCGACCGCGGCATCAAGGAAGGCGACATCGTCAAGCGGACCGGCGCCATCGTCGACGTTCCGGTTGGTCCGGAACTGCTCGGCCGCGTCGTTGACGCGCTGGGCAACCCGATCGACGGCAAGGGCCCGATCAACGCGACCCGCCGTTCGCGCGTCGACGTAAAGGCTCCGGGCATCATTCCGCGCAAGTCGGTTCATGAGCCGATGTCGACCGGCCTCAAGGCCATCGACGCCCTCATCCCGGTCGGCCGTGGCCAGCGCGAGCTCGTCATCGGTGACCGCCAGACCGGCAAGACCGCTATCATCCTGGACGCCTTCCTCAACCAGAAGGCCATTCACGACAACGGTCCGGACGCTGAAAAGCTGTACTGCGTCTACGTCGCTATCGGCCAGAAGCGTTCGACTGTTGCGCAGTTCGTGAAGGTTCTCGAAGAGCGTGGCGCTCTCCAGTACTCGATCATCATCGCTGCTACCGCCTCGGACCCGGCTCCGATGCAGTATCTCGCACCGTTCGCCGGCTGCGCGATGGGCGAATACTTCCGCGACAACGGCCAGCACGCCCTGATCGCTTACGATGACCTGTCCAAGCAGGCTGTTGCTTACCGCCAGATGTCGCTTCTGCTGCGTCGTCCGCCGGGCCGCGAAGCTTATCCGGGTGACGTCTTCTATCTGCATTCGCGTCTGCTCGAGCGCGCCGCCAAGATGGGCGATGCTGCCGGTGCTGGCTCGCTGACCGCTCTGCCGGTTATCGAAACCCAGGGTAACGACGTTTCGGCCTTCATTCCGACCAACGTCATCTCGATCACCGACGGTCAGATCTTCCTTGAAACCGACCTGTTCTACCAGGGCATCCGTCCGGCCGTTAACGTTGGTCTCTCGGTTTCGCGCGTCGGTTCTGCCGCTCAGATCAAGGCGATGAAGCAGGTTGCCGGCTCGATCAAGGGTGAACTCGCCCAGTATCGCGAAATGGCCGCCTTCGCCCAGTTCGGTTCCGACCTCGACGCCGCCACCCAGCGCCTGCTGAACCGTGGTGCCCGTCTGACGGAACTCCTGAAGCAGCCGCAGTTCTCGCCGCTGAAGACGGAAGAGCAGGTCGCGGTGATCTTCGCTGGCGTCAACGGTTACCTGGACAAGATCCCGGTCAACCAGGTCGGCAAGTTCGAGCAGGGCTTCCTTTCCTACCTCCGCTCGGAAGGCAAGGCGATCCTCGATGCGATCCGCACCGAAAAGGCGATCAGCGACGATACCAAGGGCAAGCTCAAGGCCGCTCTCGATACTTTCGCGAAGAACTTCGCCTAATTCAGGCTCAAGCCAAGGACGGATAACGGATGCCTTCACTTAAGGATCTGAAAAACCGGATCGCCTCCGTCAAGGCGACGCAGAAGATCACCAAGGCGATGAAGATGGTCGCCGCGGCGAAACTGCGTCGTGCGCAGGAAGCGGCCGAGGCTGCCCGCCCGTACTCGCAGCGCATGGGTGTCGTCCTGGCCAACATCGCGCAAGCGGTCGGTTCGGACGACAGCGCACCCCGCCTGATGACTGGCACCGGCAAGGACGACGTGCATCTGCTCGTCGTCTGCACGGCCGAGCGCGGTCTGTGCGGCGGTTTCAACTCGTCGATCTCGCGTTTCGCCCGTGACCATGCGCGCAAGCTCCTGGCCCAGGGCAAGACGGTCAAGATCTTCTGCGTTGGCAAGAAGGGCTACGACAGCCTGCGTCGCGAGTTTGCCGGCATGATCGTCGAGCGTACGGATCTGCGCGAAGTGAAGCGTATCGGCTTCACCAATGCAGACGCCATCGGTCGCAAGGTCATCGGCATGTTCGAGCGCGGTGAGTTCGATGTCTGCACGCTGTTCTATTCCGAGTTCAAGTCGGTGATCAGTCAGATCCCGACCGCCCAGCAGATCATCCCGGCCGCTCCGGCCGAGGCTGCGCCGCAGGGTGGTGCCTCCGCGCTCTACGAATACGAGCCGGATGCGGCTGGGATCCTCGAGGATCTCATCCCGCGCAACATCTCGGTTCAGATTTTCCGGGCCCTGCTCGAAAACGTCGCTGGTGAAATGGGCGCCAAGATGAGCGCCATGGACAATGCGACACGCAATGCCGGTGAGATGATCAACAAGCTGACGCTTTCGTACAACCGCCAGCGCCAGGCCCAGATCACCAAGGAACTCATTGAAATCATTTCGGGCGCGGAAGCGCTCTGAGGTTAAGGAAAGAGGGTAAGATACATGGCTAAGGCAGCTACCCCCAAGTCTAAGGCGGTCATCTCCGCAGCCGGTGCTCTCGGCAAGGTCACTCAGGTCATCGGCGCCGTCGTCGACGTCGCTTTCGAAGGCGAACTGCCCCCGATCCTGAACGCGCTGGAAACCAACAACGGCGGCAACCGCCTCGTTCTCGAAGTCGCGCAGCACCTCGGCGAAAACCAGGTCCGCACGATCGCCATGGACTCGACCGAAGGTCTCGTCCGCGGCCAGTCGGTCACCGACACGGGTGCACCGATCTCGGTTCCGGTCGGCCCGGAAACGCTGGGCCGCATCATGAACGTCATCGGCGAGCCGGTTGACGAAGCCGGTCCGCTGGTCACGGAAGGCCGTCGCGCCATTCACCAGGAAGCTCCGGCCTATGTCGAGCAGTCGACCGAAGCTCAGATCCTCGTCACCGGCATCAAGGTCGTCGACCTTCTGGCTCCTTACGCCAAGGGCGGTAAGATCGGCCTGTTCGGCGGCGCCGGCGTTGGCAAGACCGTTCTGATCATGGAACTGATCAACAACGTCGCCAAGGCGCATGGTGGTTACTCGGTCTTCGCCGGCGTGGGTGAACGTACCCGCGAAGGTAACGACCTCTACCACGAAATGATCGAATCCGGCGTTAACAAGCATGGCGGTGGCGAAGGCTCCAAGGCAGCCCTCGTATACGGCCAGATGAACGAACCGCCGGGTGCCCGCGCACGCGTTGCTCTGACCGGTCTGACGATCGCTGAAGACTTCCGCGACAAGGGCCAGGACGTTCTGTTCTTCGTCGACAATATCTTCCGCTTCACCCAGGCAGGTTCCGAAGTGTCGGCTCTGCTCGGTCGTATTCCGTCGGCCGTTGGTTATCAGCCGACGCTCGCTACCGACATGGGTCAGATGCAGGAACGCATCACCACCACGACCAAGGGCTCGATCACCTCGGTTCAGGCGATCTACGTTCCCGCCGACGACTTGACCGACCCGGCTCCGGCCACCTCGTTCGCCCACCTGGACGCAACGACCGTTCTGTCGCGCTCGATCGCTGAAAAGGGTATCTACCCGGCCGTTGACCCGCTCGACTCGACCTCGCGCATGCTCGACCCGATGATCATCGGCGAAGAGCACTACGAAGTCGCCCGTAAGGTCCAGTCGACGCTGCAGCGCTACAAGGCTCTGCAGGACATCATCGCGATCCTGGGCATGGACGAACTGTCGGAAGACGACAAGCAGACCGTTGCCCGCGCCCGCAAGATCGAGCGCTTCCTGTCGCAGCCGTTCTTCGTTGCTGAAGTCTTCACCGGTTCGCCGGGCAAGCTGGTTGCGCTCGAAGACACGATCAAGGGCTTCAAGGGCCTCGTCAACGGCGACTACGACCACCTTCCGGAAGCTGCCTTCTACATGGTTGGCTCCATCGAGGAAGCCATCGAGAAGGCCAAGCGGCTGGCTGCCGAAGCCGCTTAAGGCCCAAGGGAATACCGGCACGCGGGACAGACCTGCGTGCCGTTTCATCCTTCATCAGAGAAGTGAACGACCATGGCCGACAATTTCAACTTTGAGCTCGTTTCGCCCGAGCGTCTTCTGCTCTCCGAACAGGTGAGTGAAGTCGTCATTCCGGCAACGGAAGGCGAAATGACCGTCATGGCCAATCATGCGCCGACCATGACGACGATCAAGCCGGGCGTGGTGACCGTGAAGCTCGCTTCCGGTCAGGTGTCGAAGTATGTGGTGTTTGGCGGATTCGCCGACGTCCTGCCGACCGGCTGCACGCTGCTTGCCGAATCTGCCGTTCCGCTTTCGGAAATCTCGCCGGATACGCTGACCAAGCGCATCGATGAGGCCCGCAAGGAGCTGGAAGGCGTCGAGCATCACGAGCACCGCACCAAGCTCGAGCAGTATCTCGCAGAGCTCACCAACCTGAACGGCGTTCTCGTCGCCGCCTGATTGGCTGGAGACGACGGACAAGACTTGAAGCCGGGCCCCTTGGGTCCGGCTTTTTTCATGCCCGGATGTCAGGCCGAGACGGCGTCTTCCAGGATCATCGCCGCACCCTTTTCTGCAACCATCATGGTCGGGGCGTTGATGTTACCTGCGGTGATATTCGGGAAAACAGAGGCGTCAATTATGCGAAGCCCCGGGACGCCGTGCACCCTGAGGCGGGCATCGACTGCCGAGTGCTGCGGGTCGCTGCCCATCGCGCAGGTGCCGCACAGGTGATAGATCGAACCGCTGTTGAGGCGGAAATAGTCGAGCAGTTTGTCATCGGTGTCAGCAGATTTCGAGGGGGAGACCTCTTCCTCCACCCAATCCGAAAGAGCCCGCGCATCCGCGATGCGCCGCATCAGTCGGCTGCCCTGCAGGACCTCCTCGATGTCGCGGTCCGTCGACAGGTAATTGGGGCGGATCAGGGGTGCATCCATCGCATTCGGAGTAGCAATTGTGACCAAACCCTTGCTGGTCGGTCGGCAGGCGTTGAAGGCGATCAGGAAACCCGGATAGGGCTCGGGTGTCAGGCCGGCTCTCGGATTGTCCGGGATGCGATAGGACAGTGGGTTGAAATAGACCTGGATGTTCGGGCGCGGCTCCTCGGGCGACCCGCGGAAAAAGCCGCCCGCCTGGTTGACGCTCATGGCGAACGGCCCGCTACGCTTCAATAGCCAGGTGAGACCGAAGCGGGCCTGGCCGATGAGGCTCGCGAAATCACCGTTCAGCGTCGGCCGTTTCGACCGGTAATAGAAGCTGGCGCAGAGATGGTCCTGCAGGTTCCTGCCGATGGCCGGCAGGTGTTTGCGGGTCTCGATGCCAAGCGAGAAGAGCGTCGCTCCATCGCCGAAGCCTGAAAGCTGCATCAGCTTCGGCGTGTCAACGGCACCGGCTGCCAGGATCACCTCGCGGCGGGCGTTGAAAGTTCTCACCCGGCCATGTTGCATGACCTCGATGCCCGACACCCTGCCGTCCGTCTCGACCAGCAGACGCCTTGCATGGGCCTCGCGCTCAATGCTCAGGTTTGCCCGTTTCAGAGCCGGGCGCAGATATTCCGCGCTCGAGTGCGAGCGCTGGCCGCGCCGTGTGTTGACGTCATAGACGCCCGCACCCTCGATTGTTGCCCCATTGAAATCGTCGTTCAGCGGCATGCCCAGCTCGTCGCAAGCATCGAGGAAGGCGTCACTCACCGGATGCGTGGCGCCGCGCATCGGCGTCACGTGAATCGGACCGCTTCCACCATGCCAGGGGCTCTCTCCCCGCGCATGGGTCTCCAGCTTGCGGAAGTAGGGCAGCACCTCGTCAAAGCCCCAGCCGGGATTGCCGGCGTTGCGCCAATCGTTGAAATCCTCTGCCGCACCACGTACGAAGACCATGGCATTGATCGAGCCGGAGCCGCCCTGCACCTTGCCGCGTGGCGCATAGATCCGACGGCCGCCGAGATTCGGCTCGGGTTCAGTGCGGTACATCCAGTTGACCTTGGGATTGTAGTAGCTCTTGGCGTAGCCGACCGGGATCTTGAACCAGAAGGACTTGTCCTCGCCGCCGGCCTCGATGAGCAGCACCTGATGGCGGCCGCTTTCGCTCAGGCGGCTGGCCACGATGCAGCCCGCCGAGCCTGCACCGACCACGATGAAATCGAAGATCATGGCGTGATCCTTTAGCCCTTGGCCGGTGCGAAGGCCTTCACGTCGGCGTGCTCCGCCGCCATCTGCAGATGCAGCCGTTGGCCGGTATAGGGCGTGTGCCTCGAGATGACGTCGTGGTTCAGCTCGATGCCGAGACCAGGCTCGCGCGAGGGGATGAGGTAGCCGTCGTCGAAGCCGAGCTTTGTCTTCAGCACCTCGGCGTGGAAGCCGCCGAAATCCATGATCGCCTCATGGATGAGGAAGTTCGGGCAGGTGGCCGCGAGCTGGATCGACGCCGCTGCCCCGACCGGGCCATTATAGAGATGGGGCGCGATCTGCGCATAAAAGGACTCGGCCATCCCGGCGATCTTCTTCGCCTCCAGCAAGCCGCCGACGCGAGCGACATTCATCTGCAGGATGGAGGCAGAGCCAAGCTGCAATACTCTCTGGAATTCGTATTTCGTGGTCAGACGCTCGCCCGTCGAGACGGGGATCGACGTGGCGCGGGCGACTTCCGCCATCGCGGCTTCCTGGCCGGGCGGTACCGGCTCTTCGAACCAGAGCGGATCATACTTTTCGAGACGCTTGGCGAGACGGATCGCCGAGGACGGCACCATCTGGCCGTGGGTGCCGAAGAGGATGTCGGCGCGATTGCCGATGGCATCGCGGATCTTGCGGCAAAACTCCTCGCATCGATCCATAACGGGCAGTGAGAGCTGATGACCGGAATAGTTGGTGTAGGGGCCGGCCGGATCGAATTTCAACCCGGTGAAACCGGCCTCGACCATGCGGATCGCCTCTTCGGCGGCGAGATCCGGATCGTTGTAGTCGTATTCGCCGGCTGAATTCTTCGGATAGAGATAGGTATAGGCGCGCAGCTTGTCGTGGACAGGGCCGCCGAGAAGATCGGCGATCGGCCGTCCCGCCGCCTTGCCGATGATGTCCCAGCAGGCGATTTCCAGACCGGAGATGATCCCGACCATGGTCGGATCCGGCCGCTGGGTAAAGCCGCTCGAATAGGCCGCACGCCAGAAGCGCTCGATCTGGTGCGGGTCGTGACCCTCCAGATAGCGGGTAAACACGTCTTCCACCAGAACCGCGATACCCGAGGGGTGGAAGGCGGTCGAATAGATCTCGCCGACGCCCTTGATGCCGCAGGCCGTCTCGAGCTCGACGAAGATCCAGTACATGCCGCCGATATGCGGCGCGGGCGTTGCAACGACGTGTGTCTTGAGCGAAGCGACTTTCATGGATGCCCCCGATGAAGAATTCTTGAGCCGGCTAATGGGCGATCAGTGCTTGAGGATGACGAGGCGGGTCTGGGTGAATTCCAGCATGCCGTGCTTGCCATCATCGCCGCCGAGGCCGGAGCGCTTCCAGCCGGCGTGGTAGCCCTGATAGGGATCGGCCGGGAAGCGGTTGATGTAGAGCTCACCCGCCTCGATCTCGTTCGCGGCCTTCATCACCTTGCGGTAGTTCTCGGTGAAGACGACCGAGGCGAGGCCGAACTGGTGGTCGCTGGCCATGGCAAGCGCCTCATCGAAATCGGTATAGGGGATCACGGCGAGGACTGGCCCAAAGACTTCCTCCTGGACGATCTCCATGTCCTGCCGGCAATCCGAAAGCAGTGTCGGCGGATAGAAATAGCCGTCGCCTGCGGGCAGGAAGCCACCCGTCTCGATGACGGCGCCATCGGCCTTGGCCCGTTCCACCATGTGATGGACCCTGAGGCGGGCTGCGGCATTTGCGAGCGGTCCCATGCGGGTCGGATCCTCGGCGCGGTCGCCATAGTGGCGGTGTTCGAAGGCATCCTTGAGCTTTTTCAGAAGCGTGCCATGCACGGAGGCGTGGACGTAAAGCCGCTCGACGGAGGTGCAGACCTGGCCGCAATGGGCGGTCTTGGCCGCCAGCACGCTTTTCGTCACCACATCGAGATCGGCATCCGGCTCGACGATCACGGGCGTCTTGCCGCCGAGTTCAAGCGAGGGCTTGGCGATGTTCGCCTTGCAATATTCCAGAACCGTCTGACCGGCGGCGACGCTGCCCGTCAGGGTGATCATGCCGATTTCCCGGCGGGTACACATGACCTGGGCCACCTCGTGGCTCATCGCCATGATGCTGACGAGGCCTGCGGGAAGGCTCGCCTCCTTGATCGCTTCAGCGAAAACAAAAGCTGAGGTCGGCGTGTTGTTGCTGGGTCGCACCACCACCGCGTTGCCGGTGATCAGGGCCGGCGCGATCTTGCGGACGAGCGTGTAGATCGGGAAGTTGAAGGGGATCAGGCAGGCGACGACGCCAATTGGCGCACGCTTCAGCATCAGCGTCTCGTCAGGGGTGTCGCTCTCGATCACCTCGCCCTCGATACGGCGTGCCCATTCGGCGTGGTAACGCATCAGCTCGACGCCGTAACCGGTTTCGGCCACGGCATCCTCGAGGCTCTTGCCGGATTCCTGGGCGAGTGCTGCGCCGATCTTCTGCTGATGGCGCTCGACGGCGTCCGCGAGCCTGCGCAAGGCATTGCCCCGCTCGATGGCCGGCAGGCGGCCCCAGGGTTTCTGTGCAACAGCGGCTGCGTCCACCGCCTCGATAACATCGGCTTCCGTCGCCGAGGTGACCGACGCAAAGACTTCACCCTTGGCCGGGTTCTTCACCTCGATGGTCTGGCGGGCACCGGTCTCGCGAAAGGACCCGGCAATGAAATTTTGGAAGGTGGTCATGGCAGGCGCTCCGGCAACGGACAGTCTGCTCCAAGTAGGAAGTCGAGCCTGCTGCTTCGCAAGCGACTTATTGTCGGGGTGAGCATTCCAAAAAGGAATGTTTCAGGCGTTCGCCTGTCTGAGTGCCGGCATCGAGCTTTCGCCGACTTCCCTTTGCAGCCAGCGCCTGAATGCGTCGACATGCGGGGACACCGATCTATCGGTGCGGGTCACCAGCCAGTAGGATTCGTGCCCCTCGACTTCGACATCCAGCACCTGTGTAAGAGCCCCAGTTTGCATCAGCGGCGTCACCATCGACCGATCCGCCACGGCGACTCCGAGCCCATTGCAGGCCGCTTCGATAACAAGATCCAGCAGATCGAATTCCAGCCCGCCCTGCGTATCCGTTTCGGTCAGCCCGGCTGCATCCAGCCAGCGCTGCCAGGTGAGATAGCGCTGGTCGGCGGAGGCGAGCACATGCAGGAAGGTGAAGCGGGAGAGGTCGATCACCTCGCCATGCTGCAGGCCTGCCATGAGATCGGGTGCGCAGACGGCGATATGGCGCTCAGTGAACAGCCGTTCCGAGCGCAGGCTCGGCCATTCGCCATCCCCAAAACGGATGGCGCAATCCAGCATGCCGCGTTCGGAAAGATTGTCTTCGAGATCGGTGGTGATGCTGAGATCGACGTCCGGCAGGAAGGTTCTGAGGCTCATGAGCCGCGGCATCAGCCAGCGCTTGGCAAAGGTCGGCGGCACGTTGATCCTGAGGCGGCGGAGATTGCTCTTCTCGCGGATGTTGCGAACGGTCATCTCCACCGTGTGGAAAGCCTGCTGCAGCGAGGCCAGCAGTTCGGCGCCCGACGGCGTCAGCTCCAGATGATGATGCCGGCGGATGACCAGCCTCTCGCCGAGCTGTTCCTCGAGGTTGCGCACCTGGCGGCTGACGGCGCTCTGGGTCAGGTTCAGCAATTCCGCGGCACGGGTGAAACTGCGGGTCTGCCCGACCACCTCGAAAACCTTCATCGCGGACAGGGCTGGCAGCCGTCTCATGATCCCTCTTACATCTCCTTCAGAGCTGGTCGGCATTAAATCAGAGCCGCTTGACCTGCGCCATGCAGATCTGACGCGAATATGTCATGCTTGCCGGTATAGCTGGTTGATGGCACCGGGCGTCCGGTGAGACAAGCTTTTCGGGATTTTTGCTTTTGGGGGAATCGGCATGAAGGTGGGGATCGTCGGTGCGGGAATGGTCGGCAGCTCGGCGGGTTATGCGCTGGCACTGATGGGACTTGCGAGCGAGATCGTGCTCATCGACCGCAACGATGCGCTGGCCGTCGCGCAGGCGGAAGACATCGCCCATGCGGTGCCCTTCATGTCCTCAACCGTGGTGAATGCCGGACAATATCGCGATCTCGAGGGGGCCAGCGTCGTCATCCTCGCGGCCGGTGTCAGCCAGAAGCCGGGCGAAACGCGCCTTGAGCTGCTGGAACGGAACGCTGCCGTCTTCCGCGCCGTTCTCGCAGAAGTCATGCCCGTGGTTCCGGATGCCATCCTGCTGATCGCCTCCAACCCGGTTGATGTCATGACCCAGATTACCACTCGGCTGTCGGGCATCGATCCACGACGGGTGATAGGCTCGGGGACCATTCTCGACACGGCCCGCTTCCGCAGTCTTGTCGGCCGCCATCTCGGCATCTCGCCGCAATCGGTGCATGCCTATGTGCTTGGCGAGCATGGCGACAGCGAGGTTCTTGCCTGGACGAGCGCGCGCGCCGGCTCCGTGCCGCTTTCCTCCTTTGCCGCCCAGGTCGGATCGCCACTCACCGCCGACGTGCGGGCCCAAATCGATAACGGGGTGCGCAATGCGGCCTACAAGATCATCAACGGCAAAGGTTCGACCTATTACGGTATCGGCGCCGGGCTTGCCCGCATCGTCAAGGCGATCGCGCGCGATCAGCGCGACGTGCTCTCGGTGTCGATCACGACGTCTGACGTTGCAGGTGTTCAGGACGTGGCCTTGTCGATCCCGCGGGTGGTTGGTGCCGAAGGTGTGATCGCCGATCTCTTTCCGGATCTCGACGACGAGGAATATGCCGCATTGAACCGCAGCGCGTCGCTTTTGAAGGAACGTGCCGACGCCATTCCTTTGTAGGTGAAGCAGCCTATATGTTAGAAGGATGCGCAGCAGTGCTGCATCGCGCCCTCGCGCCCGCACCCTCGATTTCTGGACCTCGTCATGACTGAAACGCCGCCACTCACCGCTGAGGCTCTCGACGACTTTCTCTCCAAGGCGCGTGCCGCGAGCAGCCTGCTGAAGGCCCTGTCGCACGAAACGCGCCTGCTGATGCTCTGCATGCTGTGCCAGGGCGAAAAGACCGTCACCGAAATCGAGCATTTCCTCGGCATCCAGCAGGCCGTCGTTTCTCAGCAGCTGGCGCGGCTCAGAAGCGACAAGGTCGTGCAGACCCGGCGCGACGGGCGACAGATCTATTACCGGATTGCCGATCCGCAACTCGCCGAACTGATTTCCGTGCTCTACAAGATGTATTGCGGTGCGACGCCTGTGGCGCGCGACGCAGAAGAAGCGCTCGCCGACGCCTGAATCCGTCGGCAAGAGTGAGGGGCGGGAGCATGATCGACAAGCTGGAGTTCTTCATCGCGCTTGCCCGCCAGCAGCATTTCGGCCGTGCGGCGGAAGAATGCGGCGTGACGCAGCCGACGCTTTCGGCCGGCATTCGCCAGCTTGAGGAACAGCTCGGCGTGATGCTGGTACAACGCGGCTCGCGATTCCTGGGGTTGACGCCCGAGGGGCAGCGGGTGCTCGAATGGGCACGGCGGATCGTCGGCGATACCCGCACCATGCGCGAGGAGATGCGGGCCGCCCGGCGCGGTCTCGCCGGCCACATCCGGCTGGCGGTCATTCCCACCGCGCTTGCCATGGTGCAGAAGCTCACCGAGCCCTTCCAGGCCCGCCATCCGGACGTGACCTTTTCCGTCCTGTCGCGGACCTCGCTGCAGGTGTTGAGCCTCTTGGAAAACCTCGAGATCGACGCCGGCATCACCTATCTCGATAACGAGCCTCTGGGACGGGTCACGAGCGTGCCGCTCTACTCCGAACGCTATCACTTGATCACGGCTGTCGGCACCCCGCTTGCCGATCGCGACAGCGTCACCTGGAGCGAGGTTGCCGAGGTCAGGCTCTGTCTGCTCACCGCCGACATGCAGAACCGCCGGATCATCAATCAGCACATGACGGAAGCCGGAGTGGCGCCGAAACCGACGCTCGAATCCAATTCGATGATCGTGCTTTTCTCCCATATCCGCACCGGAAAATGGGCCTCGATCATGCCAAGGAACGTGGCGGAATCCTTCGGTTTCGGCGAGGAGATCCGGATGATCCCGATCACCGCCCCGGAGGCCGAACACCTGGTCGGCCTCGTGGCTACCCACCGCGAGCCATTTACGCCCCTGGTCTCGGGCTTGTTGCACGAGGCACGCCAGCTGGCGGCCTCGAACGCCTTCGATAGAAATCTTCTATCGAGTGACGGAAGCGCTGTATTGACCTCTTGAGCCCAGAGCCATCATCATCCGCCGATGAATGACCCCGCCAGAGCTCGGCGGGTGAGGAGGATTTCGATGAATATTCGTGTGGCTGCGGACGACGTCTCCGCCCGCATTTCGGCTGTTATCGCCGAGCTGCAGCATCTGGAGGGCCCCATGTTGCCGATCCTGCACCGTGTGCAGGAGGAATTCGGTTACATTCCGGAAGCCGCCAAGCAGATCATCGCGAACGCGCTGAACCTGTCGCGCGCCGAGGTGCATGGCGTCGTCACCTTCTACCACGATTTTCGCGCCCACCCGGCCGGGCGGCATGTGCTGAAACTCTGTCGCGCCGAGGCTTGCCAGTCGATGGGCTGCGAGCCTCTGGCAGACAAGATCAAGGCTCAGCTCGGCATCGACTGGCACGAGACGACGCCTGATGGTGCCGTCACCCTCGAACCCGTCTTCTGTCTCGGCCTTTGCGCCCAGGCGCCCGCGGCGATGCTTGACGGCGAGCTCCATGCCCGGCTCGACGAACACTGTCTTTCCGACATTCTGGCGGAGGTGCGCCGATGAGCGTGCCCGAAACCATCGTTGTCTTCGTCCCCCGCGATGCGGCAGCGCTTGCCGTTGGTGCCGACAAGGTGGCGGCTGCCATCGAGCGCGAAGCCAAGGCGCGCAGCCGGGACGTTACCATCGTCCGTAACGGTTCGCGCGGCATGCTGTGGCTGGAAGTGCTGGTCGAGGTTCGCACCAACAAGGGCCGCGTCGCCTATGGTCCGGTTAAGGCCTCCGACGTGCCCTCGCTCTTCGATGCCGGCTTCCTTGAGGGCGGCGAACATCCACTCGGCCATGGCCTGACCCAGGACATTCCCTTCCTCAAGGGTCAGACGCGGCTGACCTTCGCCCGTTGTGGCGTCACCGATCCGCTGTCGCTCGATGACTACCGTCACTATCAAGGCCTTAAAGGTCTTGCCAACGCCATTGCCATGGCACCGGCCGAGATCGTCAAACAGGTGACCGACAGCGGCTTGCGCGGTCGTGGAGGTGCAGGCTTCCCGACGGGCATCAAGTGGAAGACGGTCGCGGACGCGAAGGCCGAGCAGAAATACATCGTCTGCAATGCCGACGAGGGCGACAGCGGCACCTTTGCCGACCGTATGATCATGGAAGGCGATCCCTTCGTGCTGATCGAAGGCATGGCGATTGCCGGCATCGCGGTCGGCGCCACGAAGGGCTATGTCTATACCCGCTCGGAATACCCGCATGCGATTGCCGTCATGGAAGAGGCGATCGCGATTGCCCGGCGCGAGGGGATCCTCGGCGCCTCTGTGTTGGGCTCCTCCTACGCCTTCGACATGGAAGTCCGTATGGGCGCCGGCGCCTATGTTTGCGGCGAGGAAACCTCGCTTCTGAACAGCCTGGAAGGCAAGCGCGGCGTGGTACGCGCCAAGCCGCCGCTTCCCGCGCTGCAGGGCCTGTTCGGCAAACCAACGGTCGTCAACAACGTTATGTCGCTTGCCTCGATCCCCGTGATCATGGATCGCGGCGCGCAGTTCTACCGCGACTTCGGAGTCGGCCGCTCGCATGGCACGATCCCGATCCAGCTCGCCGGCAATCTGAAGCATGGCGGCCTCTATGAGACCGCCTTCGGCCTGCCACTCGGCCAGCTGATCAACGAGATCGGCGGGGGCACGATCTCCGGACGCCCGGTCAAGGCCGTCCAGGTCGGCGGGCCGCTCGGGGCCTATTTCCCGCCGCCGCTCTTCGACACGATCTTCGACTACGAGGCCTTCACGGCCGCCGGTGGTCTAATCGGTCACGCCGGTGTCGTGGTCTTCGACGACAGCGTCGACATGCTGAAGCAGGCGCGGTTCGCGATGGAGTTCTGTGCGGTCGAAAGCTGTGGCAAGTGCACGCCCTGCCGCATCGGCTCGACGCGTGGCGTGGAGACTGTCGACAAGATCGCCCGCGGCATCGAGCCTGACAAGAACAAGGTGCTGTTGGAGGATCTTTGCAACACCATGAAGTTCGGCTCGCTCTGTGCGCTGGGCGGATTCACACCCTATCCGGTCATGAGTGCGATGACACATTTTCCGGAAGATTTTGCACCAACCCCAGTTCGGGAGGCAGCAGAATGAGTGATACGCCCAAGGTCAAGGGCCCGGCCTCCTATTTTCCGTCGATCGAAAAGACCTATGGAAAGCCGATCCAGTATTGGCAAGACATGGTCCGGCAGCAGCAGGGCAAGACACACATGCAGATCGTCGACTTGCTGAAGGCCGAGCACGGTCTCGGCCACGGTCATGCCAATGCCATCGTTGCGGCGACGCTCGCCGAGACGAAATCCTGACGCAGACACGAACTTGTTCAGCGCGGCCTGGTCCGCAGCGAAAAGACTGACCCGGAGGTTTTGATGCCCCTCGTTCCTGAAATCGACTATGGCACGCCCGCTTCGCCCTCGGAGACGATGGTGACACTCACCATTGACGGTCGCGCAGTCACGGTTCCCGAGGGGACCTCGATCATGCGCGCCTCGATGGAGGCCGGCATCCAGGTGCCGAAGCTTTGCGCCACCGACATGGTTGATGCCTTCGGTTCCTGCCGCCTCTGTCTGATCGAGGTGGAAGGCCGCAACGGCACGCCCGCCTCCTGCACCACGCCGGTCGCACCCGGCATCGTGGTCCACACCCAGACCGAGCGGCTCAAGGCGATCCGTAAGGGCGTTATGGAACTCTACATCTCCGACCACCCGCTCGACTGCCTGACCTGCGCGGCAAACGGCGATTGCGAGCTGCAGGACATGGCCGGTGCCGTCGGCCTGCGCGATGTGCGGTACGGCTATGACGGTGAGAACCATGTGAAGGCGCGGTCTGCCGAGGGTGGGATCAACGCCCAGTGGATGCCGAAGGACGAGAGCAATCCCTATTTCACCTATGATCCCTCCAAATGCATCGTCTGTTCGCGCTGCGTGCGCGCCTGCGAAGAGGTGCAGGGCACCTTTGCACTCACCATCGAAGGTCGTGGCTTCGACAGCCGCGTGTCGCCCGGCGCGCATGAAGCCTTCCTGTCATCCGAATGCGTCTCATGCGGTGCCTGCGTGCAGGCCTGCCCGACCGCGACGCTGACGGAAAAGTCTGTCATCGCGATTGGCCAGCCGGAGCATTCGGCCGTCACCACCTGTGCCTATTGCGGCGTCGGCTGTTCGTTCAAGGCGGAGATGCGCGGCGAGGAACTCGTGCGCATGGTGCCCTGGAAGGATGGCCAGGCCAATCGCGGCCATTCCTGCGTCAAGGGCCGCTTCGCCTATGGCTATGCGAGCCACAAGGACCGCATCCTCAATCCGATGATCCGCGAGAAGATCAGCGATCCCTGGCGCGAAGTGACCTGGGAAGAGGCCTATGCGCATGTCGCCTCCGAGTTCAAGCGCATCCAGTATCAATATGGCCGCGACGCCATCGGCGGCATCACCTCGTCGCGCTGCACCAATGAAGAGACCTATCTTGTCCAGAAGCTGATCCGCGCCGGCTTCGGCAACAACAATGTCGATACCTGCGCCCGCGTCTGCCACTCACCGACCGGTTACGGCCTCGGCCAGGCCTTCGGCACCTCGGCCGGTACACAGAACTTCGATTCGGTCGAGCATTCCGATGTCGTCGTCGTCATCGGTGCCAACCCGACCGATGGTCATCCGGTCTTTGGCTCGCGGCTGAAGAAGCGGTTGCGCCAGGGTGCCAAGCTGATCGTGATTGATCCGCGCCGCATCGATCTGGTGCGCACCCCGCATGTGGAGGCGTCTTACCACTTGCCGCTGAAGCCCGGCACCAATGTCGCCGTCTTGACCGCGCTTGCCCATGTCATCGTCACCGAAGGCCTGTTCGACGAGCGCTTCATACGCGAGCGCTGCGACTGGTCGGAATTCGAGGATTGGGCCGCCTTCGTTTCCGAGCCGCAGCATTCGCCGGAGGAAACCGAAAAATTCACCGGCGTGCCGGCTGCCGAGCTTCGCGGTGCCGCGCGGCTCTTCGCCACCGGCGGCAATGGCGCCATCTATTACGGCCTCGGCGTCACCGAGCACAGCCAGGGCTCGACCACGGTCATGGCGATCGCGAACCTCGCCATGGTGACTGGCAATATCGGTCGCCCCGGTGTCGGCGTGAACCCGCTGCGTGGCCAGAACAATGTCCAGGGCTCCTGCGACATGGGCTCCTTCCCGCATGAGCTGCCGGGCTATCGCCACGTCTCCGATGACGCGACCCGCGAGACCTTTGAAAAGCTCTGGGGTGTCGAGCTCAGCAACGAGCCGGGTCTGCGCATCCCGAACATGCTTGATGCGGCTGTCGAGGGCACGTTCAAGGGCATCTACATCCAGGGCGAGGACATTCTGCAATCCGACCCTGATACAAAACATGTGTCGGCGGGTCTCGCAGCCATGGAATGCGTCGTCGTGCACGATCTCTTCCTGAACGAGACCGCGAACTATGCCCATGTCTTCCTGCCGGGTTCGACCTTCCTTGAGAAGGACGGGACCTTCACCAATGCCGAGCGCCGCATCAACCGCGTGCGCAAGGTAATGAGCCCGAAGAACGGCTATGCCGACTGGGAAGTGACGCAGAAGCTCGCCCAGGCCATGGGCCTTGCCTGGAACTACACGCATCCGTCCGAAATCATGGACGAGATCGCCGCAACGACTCCGAGCTTTGCCGGCGTCTCCTACGACTATCTCGAAAAGATGGGTTCGGTGCAGTGGCCCTGCAACGAGAAGTTCCCGGTCGGTTCGCCGATCATGCATGTCGACGGTTTCGTGCGCGGCAAGGGCAAGTTCATCCGCACCGAATACGTGCCGACGGACGAGCGCACCGGTCCGCGCTTCCCGCTACTCTTGACCACCGGCCGCATTCTTTCCCAGTACAATGTCGGCGCGCAGACGCGTCGTACCGAAAACGTCGTTTGGCACGAGGAGGACCGGTTGGAGATCCATCCGCATGACGCCGAACAGCGCGGCATCAAGGATGGTGACTGGATCAAGCTTGCGAGCCGCTCCGGCGATACGACACTCAGGGCGCTTCTCACAGATCGCGTCGCGCCGGGTGTGGTCTACACCACCTTTCATCATCCGAACACGCAGGCCAACGTCATCACGACCGACTTCTCCGACTGGGCGACCAATTGCCCCGAATACAAGGTCACCGCCGTGCAGGTCTCGCCATCTAACGGGCCGACCGAATGGCAGGAGGAGTATGAGGAATTGAGCCGTCGCTCGCGGCGCATTGCCGGCAAACTGGAAGCGGCGGAATGAGTGATCTGATCGGCACCACGGCACGGATTGTCGGGGGACTGAAGGCGAGCCACGGCCTTGTCTCGAGCAGTAGCCGGTTCGTGCCCGAAGAGGTGCCGATCGCTTTTTCCTATGCTGGCTCCACCCATGCGGTGATGATGGCGACGCCCGATGACCTCGAGGATTTCGCGGTCGGCTTTTCGCTTGCCGAGGGCATCATCGAGGGTGCCGCGGATGTGGTTGCCATCGACGCTATCGAGGCGGGTGAGGGGATCGATGTTCAGGTAACGCTGAAGGAGATGACGGCGGATGCTCTGGTCGCCCGGCGTCGACGCATGGCCGGGCCGGTTGGATGCGGGCTTTGCGGCATCGAGTCGATCGAACAGGCGAGCCGCGCGGTGAAGCCTGTCGAGGCCGACCAAGTCCGCATCACCGCCGTCGAGATCGCCCAGGCCATGTCCCTGCTCGGCGCAGGGCAGGATCTCAACCGCCAGACCCGCGCCGTGCATGCCGCAGGCTTCTACCTGCCTGCGAAGGGGCTGGTCGCGATCCGCGAGGATGTCGGCCGCCACAATGCGCTGGACAAGCTCGTCGGTGCCGTGCTGCTTGGCGGCTGGGAGCCTACCCAGGGCGCCGTCGTGGTCACGAGCCGGCTTTCGGTCGAGATGGTCCAGAAGACGGCAGCCCTCGGCGCACCATTGCTGATTGCCATATCTGCGCCCACGGCGCTTGCCATCCGCACGGCGGCCCAAGCGGGAATTACGCTGATCGGGATCGCGCGCGGCGAGGATTTCGAGATTTTCACCCGGCCCGACCGGGTGGCCGAGGGAGTACCGATGCATGTCTGAAACCGGGACCGATGCCAAGCTGATCCGCATGGCGAACCAGATTGCCACTTTTTTCCTGTCGCAGCCGGAAGACGTGCGTGCAGAGGGCGTAGCCACGCATATCAACAAGTTCTGGGAGGCCCGCATGCGCCGGCGTTTTCATGAACTGATGGCGATACCTGATGCCGGTTTTCTGCCGCTGGTGATCGAGGCCGCCCGCAGGGTCAAGCGTCCCGGAGCCCCTGATGCCACCGCCATCGGCCTTGGTCAGGAGGCCGCCGATGGTGCCCCCGGGGGCAAAGGTGTGGCCGCAGGCGAATCGCTGTCGGAGCCCAGCATTCCAGAAACTACGCCCTGAGCCAGGCGCAGTTCCGCCGACGCTGTCTGCGTGACCCAGCGGGATGAGCCGGACGTTCTTCCGTCAGTTCAGCCAGAGATGAACAAGGGCGGCCTCGGGTGTCTCGGTGCCGCCGTTTTCTATGCCCGTACTCCAGAGGCCGGCGCCGGCCGCGTAAGCACCGGGTGACAGACCGCCTGCCTCACATTGACTGACGGCGCGGAGACGCTTTCCGTCTTTCACCGCATCGGCGAAAACTCTGAGCAGCTGCGCATCGTTCATCGCAGTTCCGGAACCGAAGATCCGCAGCACGGCGCCGTCGAGCTCGCCCAGCATGGCCCTGACGGCGTCTGCGGGCATTCCGGGCGACAGCGTCAGGATCGCAAGCTTGCATTCCTTGAATGTCCTGCGTTTCGGCTTGTCTGGCATCGCCTGCGGCTGCGAGCGAAAGGCATCCGCCTCGTGGCTGTGATGCTTGACCAGGCCATTGGCTGCAAGCAGCTTGCCGGCGAAAGCGAGAAACACGCCGGTTTCCGGGGCCGTTGCAGCGGAGATCGCAAGATCGAGATTGCTCTCGGCATCGCCTTCATGCCCGAGCGGCAGCATGGAGCCGCAGAGGATAACGCGCCGGTTTTCGTCGGCCAGCGCCTGGGACAGGGCAGCACCCGTGAAGGCCATGGTGTCTGTGCCATGGGTGATGATGACGGCGGCCTCCGGATGGCTTCGGATCGTCTCAAGCATGCGGTTCCAGTGCGCTGGGCCGACATCGGCGCTGTCGAGCAGGGGATTGAAGACGTCGGCGACGAGTTCCGTGCCTTGAGGTAGGCGTTCGGTGATCGCCTCTTCCACGAGGCCAATGCGGGGTGCCAGGCCTTCACGCGTCTCCGCCATGCCGATCGTACCGCCGGTGTGGATCAAGAGCAGTTTCATGGTCTTCCTCCCAGACTCTTCGCGGTTTGGTAGGCCAGCTGCGCGGCAAGATCAACCATGTGCGTCAACGCGAAAGGGCAGCGCCGCAAAGCGCTGCCCTTTCGAAATAGACGGATCGGCGCCTGATCAGGCAGCCATGTCTTCCAGGTCGCTGCCCTTGAACATCTTGGCGAGGTTCAGGAAGCAGATCATGCCGTTCTCGTTGGCGATGATGCCTTCCGAAAAGGTCTTGTCGAAGGAAGCCGAAACTTCCGGAACCGGCTGGACCTGGCTCGACGGGATGGTCAGGATGTCCGAAACGCGGTCGACCAGCATGCCGATGACCATATTGTGCACTTCGGCGACGACGATGGCGGAACGCTCGTTGGCAACGGTGCTCTTCATGCCGAGCTTGTAGGCCAGATCGATGATCGGGATGACCGAACCGCGCAGGTTCATGACGCCGATGACATCGGCCGGTGCATGCGGGATCGGCGTGGACGGCGCCCAGCCGCGAATTTCGCGGATGGTGGTGGTCTTGACGCAGAACTCCTGATCATGAAGCCGGAAGGCGATGATCTCGAGGGTCTCGCTGCCGAAGCTGGTGGAGCTGATAGTTGCCATTAGAAATCTTCCCAACCTTCCTGTACCTTGGCGGCAGCGGCGCCACCTGCGGCGCGAGCGACACTCGCCATGAGTTTGCGTGCCGGTGATGCGACAGGTGAAGCATCGGGACGCGCTTCCATGACTTTATGCGAAGAGTGTTGCCCAATTCTAAACTGTGACACCAGTTCGCGCAGTGCAGCCGCCTGTTTTGCTAGGCTGTGGCTTGCGGCAGTCGATTCTTCGACCATGGCGGCGTTCTGCTGCGTATTCTGATCCATCGCATTGACCGCCTTGTTGATCTCGGTCAGCCCGGTGGCCTGTTCACGGGAGGCTTCAACGATCGCCACGACGTTTCGGTTGATGTCCTGGACCTCCGTAACGATCTGCTGGAGTGCTTTGCCCGTCTCGCCAACGAGCTGCACGCCGGTCTTGACCTGCTCAGAGGAGGTATTGATCAGCGCCTTGATTTCCTTGGCGGCCGTTGCCGAACGCTGAGCCAGTTCACGCACTTCCTGTGCGACGACTGCAAAGCCCTTACCAGCCTCACCGGCGCGGGCAGCTTCGACGCCGGCGTTCAAGGCGAGGAGATTTGTCTGGAAAGCGATATCGTCGATGACGCCGATGATATTCGAGATCTCCTTGGAGGAGTTCTCGATCTGGCCCATGGCCTCGATCGCGTTCTGCACCACGAAGCCTGACCTCTCGGCGCCTTCCTTGGTGCGGGCAACCAGCTGGCCTGCCTCGTTGGCACGCTTGGAACTGTCGGCGACCGTCTGGGTGATCTGCTCAAGCGCCGCGGCCGTCTCTTCGACGGCTGCCGCCTGCTGTTCGGTCCGCTTGGCAAGGTTGTCGGAGGCTTCGCGGATCTGGGATGAGCCCGAAGCGATCTCGTCCGTGTTGTGGCTGACGTTCTGCATGGCGGCTGCCATACGGGTCATAGCCGCATTGAAGTCGACGCGGATCTGTTCGAGCGAGGGGATGAAGGGCGTGTCGATCTTCGCGGTAAGGTCGCCATGGGCAAGCGCTGTCAGGCCCTTGGCGATTTCGTCCACGGCGCGGACGCGTCCGGTGATGTCGGTTGCGTATTTGACCACCTTGAAGACACGGCCACTGGCGTCGAAGATCGGGTTGTAGGAGGCCTGGATCCAGACGACCTTGCCGCCCTTGCCGATGCGCTTGAATTCCTGGGAAACGAACTGGCCGGATGCCAGCGTCTTCCAGAACTCGCGATAGGCCTCGGAGCGGGTATAGTCCGGCTCACAGAACATAGAATGATGCTTGCCGGTGATCTCGGCGAGCGTATAGCCGAGGGTCGAGAGGAAGTTCTCGTTGGCTGTGAGGATGTCGCCGGTGGGCGTGAATTCGATCGTCGCCTGCACACGGGATATGGCTTCCAGTTTGCCTGAATCTTCGGCCGATTTGAGCTTCGCCGCAGTAATATCAGTCGCGAACTTGACGATCTTCCAGAGCTTGCCGTTCTTGAATACCGGGTTGTAGGAGGCCTGAATCCAGATTTCGCTGCCGTCCTTGCGGAAGCGCTTGTATTCCCGGGACTCGAACTGACCGCGATTGAGCATGGCCCAGAACTCGCGGTAATCCTCAGTCGCGGTATAAGCCGGGTCACAGAAGATACGGTGATGCTTACCCTTGATCTCTTCGACACTGTAACCCAGCGCCCGACAGAAGTTCTCGTTCGCTGTGATGATCGTGCCATCGAGCTTGAACTCGATCACCGCCTGCGAGCGGCTCAAGGCTTCTAGAACAACCTTCGATTCCAGTCCCGGTAATGCAATCAAAGCCATAACATTCCCCCAAAGTTCCTGCACCGGCCACTGGTGCGACATGGGCAAATATTAGCCTTGTTGGTTTAAGCAATCGTCAATGTTCAACGATTTCTGGATGAGACGGTGAGCAAAATTCGTTCACTCCCCCTCCATTTTAGGGGTATCGGAATAGCATTCGTCAGGTTTAATGGCAAATAACCGTTATATTCAGATTTATTAACATACAACCAGCGTCAACCTCCCCGTGTCGGTCGGTCCAGAATGCGACGTCCGAAGAGGCTCGCTGCCAGCTCCACCATGACGCGGGCACTGCGTCCACGATCGTCCAGAAAAGGATTGAGTTCGACCAGGTCCAAGGACGAGACAAGTCCGCTGTCGTGCAATAGCTCCATGATCAGATGCGCCTCCCGGAAGGTCGCGCCACCGGGAACCGTGGTGCCGACGCCTGGTGCGACGTCCGGATCGAGAAAATCGACATCAAGGCTCACATGAAGCAGCGCGCCAGCCTTGCGCACATCGGCCAGGATCTGCTTGACGATGCTGCCCATGCCTTCCTCATCGATCGCACGCATGTCGTAGACATTGACCGCATTTTCTGTGATCAGCCGGCGCTCTTCTTCATCGACGGAGCGGATGCCAACCTGATAGACGTGCCGGGGATCGACGAACGGACGGTCGCCCGGCAGGATCGGGGCGAACTCGGCCTTGCCGCAGAAAAAGGCCACGGGCATGCCGTGAATATTGCCCGAGGGGGAGGTTTCGGGCGCGTTGAAGTCGGAATGAGCGTCCAGCCAAAGAACATAGAGTGGGCGCCCGACCTTCGCGGCGTAACGTGCCATGCCGGAGACGCTGCCCATGGACAGGCTGTGATCGCCTCCAAGCAGGATCGGTACCGCCCCAGCGACGGCCGCCGCATATGTCTCTGCCTCAATCGCGCGCGTGAAGGCCCCGACGACCGGCAGATGTTTTGCCCGCTCCATCTCCTTGAGATCAGAGGCCGGTGCCGGGCGCAGGTCACCGCGATCTTCGACCTCATAGCCGAGCTCACCCATCGCAGGCGCGATGCCGGCAATGCGGTAAGCCGCCGGGCCCATGGCACAGCCACCGCGGCCAGATCCTTCCTCGAGCGGTACCCCGATCAGTGCCACGGTTTTTTGTTGCCTATCCATGTATTGCCCTCGTCAGTGATGTGCCCGCCATGATCGGGCAAAGCGGTGTTCTCAAAAAGATGGAACTTCGCCATAAAGCGCTATAGTTTGTGCAAATCGCAACCGGCATGTGACAATCTGCAAACATGGATGATCTCGATCGCAGTATCCTCGGCGCCTTGCGCCAGAACTCCCGCCTCCCCGTCGCGTCTCTCGCTGCGATGACGGGCGCGTCACGCGCGACGATTTCCGCGCGCATTGACCGGCTGGTGGCCAACGGGACAATCGCGGCCTTCACCATTCTGACAGGCAGCGAGATCCAGCCTACGGGTGTGCGCGCGATCATCATGATCGAGGTGGTCGGCAAATTCGCCGACCGGGTGGCGCATCAATTGCGTGGCATGCCGCAGGTCCGCTCGTTGCACAGCACCAATGGCAAGTGGGACTTCATCGCCGAGCTCGAAGAACGTGATCTCGCCAGTTTTGACGAGACCCTGCGGCGGATCCGGCTGATCGAGGGTATCAACTTCACCGAGTCCAACATCCTCCTGAAGACCAGCAAGGTCACATGAACACGCGGCCCCCGGTGGGTCAGTATTCCTTCTCGTAGAAGATGCCGCCGCCGGCACCCGAGCCACCGGCTTCTCCCTTCAGCTTCAGGCCCCGGCCGATGTCGAGATTGATTGTCGCCTTGGCGCCGCCGCTGCCACTCTGCTCGAGCTCGATATAGGTCCGGTCATTGAGATATTTGCCGGCGCTAATGCTGGTCCCGCCGGTTTCGTCCGTGGAGATGTCGAGATCGTCGATGCCGAGCGTGCTGCGCAGCGACTGGAAGAGCGAGGTGCCACGCCCGCCGGCAAGCTGGGCAGCGGCGTCTGCGAGCTGGGCGATCTGCAGCGGCGAGAGGCGTGACAGGGACTGGCCGAAAATCAGCTGCGCCAGGATCTCGTCCTGCGGCAGGGCAGGCGTGGACGTGAAGCTTACCTGCGGATTGCTGGCCAGCCCCGTCAACCGGATGACGATGGTTGCGTCGCCGGAGTTGGTGGTGGCTTCGAGATCGAGCAGCGGCACGAGGTCGCCGCCGAAGGTGATCGTCGCTTCGGTGATCTCCAGCCGCCGTGTCAGGATCTGCATGCGGCCGCGCCTGAGCTCGAACGCCCCGGTCACCACCGGCGCAGCCGCGGTACCCGTCAACGTGATCGTGCCACCGAGCTCCGCATCGATGCCGCGGCCGCGCACAAAAGTCTGTGTGGGCGATGAAATGGTGAGGTTCAGCCCGATTGGCGCACTGGAGGAACGTCCTTCCGCCGGTTTCTCATCAGGCAGCTGGCGCAGGACGGCCGGCGGCGCGTTTCGATGCTCGATGTCGAGGGCCTGCAGACTGGCGGGACGGCTTTCGGACAGGGTGATCGAAGTGCGCGAGAGATTGATGGTGCCGGCAAGCGTCGGCCCGTTCAGCAACTGCCCGGTCAAGGTCAGTCTGCCATCCGCCGTGCTGGTCACGGTGTTGCCGTCGACATAGACGGTCTGGTCGAGGTTGATTGTCAGGTCTGCGGGCAGACCGGGGCTCGCAATATCGATGAAGCCATTTGCCGAGACACGGCCACCGGTCGCGAAATTGCCTGTCAGGCTGCCGATCTCCGCCCGCGAACCCGTCAGATTCACGGTCGTGGTGATCTGCTCGATGGCGAGATTGCGCCGGACATCGACAACACGGGCGCCGCTGGTGGAGACGGTGCCGGTGATCCGAGGTTCGCTGCCAGTGCCTCCGATCGTCAGGTTGACGCTGGCAGTGCCTTCGGCAACGAGGCCCTGGGCGCTCAGTTGGCCGTTCGCAGCTGAAAGCGGAACCTCCCCCTGGACGCGGATGTCCAGACCCGGCCCGTTTTGCAGGGACACGCTGCCGCCCGCCGTCAGCCCGATGCCGCCGCCGCTGATGCGGCTGTCGAGCGTGAGGTTCTGGTTCTCAAAACGGCCGTTGGCGGTGATCCCGAGAGGGGTCAGACCGGCAGCCCGCGTCTGGGCAATGGCAGCGCCTTGCCAGTCCAGCCGGTAGTCCGCCACCGGCGCCGATGGCGACCCGCCCACCGTGACGGTGCCGGATATGGTGCCCTCCGGGGCCAGCTGCGGTGCAAAGGGTGCTGCCAGCGATGCCGGCAGAGCCCTGATGTCGGCGGTCAGATCCAGTCTCTCGCCTGCGGTGCCAGACAGGGCAACGCGTCCGGAACCGGCAGAGATTACCGTTTCGGCGATCGAGACCTGACCGTCAGCGATGCGAACCGTGGTCGGCGCCGAAAGCGCCAGGGCAATTCCGCGGGGTGCAGCGCGCAGTTCGGACACGGCGATGGCAAGCCCGTCAGGGTTCTGGCCCAGTGCGCCCCGCAAGACCACCGGGGCATTGTCATATTGTCCCGACAGGTCGAAATCCGTCTCGGATCCCGACCGAGTGAAATCCACCGCCACCGTTTCAAGCCTGTTGGCACCCGAGGCGATGCTCGCCGCACGAACGGTTCCCTCTGCCGCCAGAGCCGCAACATCGGACACTGTCAGATCGACTCGCGGATCGGTGATGGTCAGGGTGCCTTGCGTGATCGTGCTGCCCGAGGCCTCGACGTCGGCCGCCAGCTTTCCGTCCCGGGATGTCAGGCTTACCTCGCCCTTGAGGTCACCACCGATCGTCTGTCCAGCAAGGGCTGCCAGCAGGCCGAGGTCGGGAAAATCGAAAGAGACATCGCCATTCGGCAGAAAGTCCCGGCCGAGGTCGAGTGCTCCGTTCAGACTGTTGGGGCCGATCGCCAGGTCGAGTGCATCGACGCGAGTCCGTCCCTCGGCACTCGACAGCTGCGCCTTGGCATCGACAGGCTTGCCGTCGATCTGGCCGGTGACGGTCAGGTTGCCGCTCGGAGCGGCCCGGTTCGCCACGCCCTCCAGCTGCAGGGCGAGATCGTCGATGCGATAGCCGGCGGCCTCACCCTGCTCGACAGCCAGGTTGACCGTCGCCTCCACGGCGTCGAGCGGCCCCGAGGCTGACAGGTTAAAGGAGGCCGGAGCCTGGATGCGTTGGACGAAGAGGCCGAGATCGCGAAGCTGGCCAGTCAGGTCCGTCGTGATGATCCCTTCCTGGTCCAGCGACAAGCTACCTTGCGCGCGGCCGATATCGGTCACCAAAACAATCTCGCGCAAGGCCACCGCACGAGGGGCGGCGAAGTCGACGCGTGCCGAAAGCGTCGCCGGCGCGTCGAGCAGATTTCCGATCGCCGGCGGAAGGAGTTCTGGCACGACCGCCAGATTCAATCGGCCGGAGAAGCCATTGGTGTCGAGCGCATAGCGGCCCGCACCCTGCAGATCGAGGCCATTGCTGTCAAAGACGAGTCCCTCGAAGGCGACGGCCCCTCTCGAAACATCCAGCGGCGCGGTCAGAGTGAGCGGTCCCCGGACATACTCACGGATTTGGGGATCACGGATATCGGTGCCCTGAACCGAAAGATCGATCTGCACCGGACCCGCGAGACCCGCGATATTGAAGCTGCGGCTTTCGGCCGTGAGCGCAATATCGGTCAGCGTGCCTTGCGGCACCGTCACCTCTGCAAGGTCAGCGCGGGCCGAGAGTGCTGCGGCTGCGGCCGGTCCGGTCAAGGTGAAGTCGAGCGTCCGCAACTTGAGGCCACCGGTGAAGTCGGGCGACTGGGATGTGATGCCGATCGGATCGCCCGTTGCTCTGGCTGAAAGCCGCAGGTCGTTCTGGCCATTCGGATCGTAGCGTCCGGCGGCCGTCACCTCCGCCGATGCAGTCGTGAAACGACCCTTGTCGATGCTCACCGATCCATCGGTTCCGAGCGTCGCTGCCAGGTCGATCGCGGTCTCGCCTGCAAAGATGTCGCGTAGTTCCGGTGGCAGAAGGCCCGCGAAAAGCCCGCCGCCCTGGGCCGTCAGTGTCCGCGTTCCGTCCGCCGCCAGCCGATGCGTCGCGTCGACTGTGGTTGTTCGATCGCCATTCAGCGAGGCGATGATCTGGCCGGCCCAGTCGTCGAGCGGGCCATCGCCCTCGACTTCGATCGCGAGCGCCGGCTGGCCGGGCAGTTGCAGGCGGTGGCCAAGTGGCCCGGCCGGCGGTTCCTGATAGTCCAGATTGAGGCGGAGCTGGTTGTCGTTCGGGGCATAAAGAAGATCAACCACGGCATTGTTGCCGGGCTCGTCGAGGCGGGTTGCCGTCAGCCGGCTGGCAATGGTCTCCCCGACGATCGTCAACGACCCCTGCGCCGACAAGGCGAGATCGCGCTCGGCCAGTGCCGCACCGATGCCGATCGAGGGCAGGTCGATGGTGGCGATGTCGATTTCAACCGGCAGGGAGAAGGGTTCATCCGTCTCGGGCTGTGGTTCGGTGGAGGGCAGGGGCGCGCGGCTGACGGTCACTTGCTCTGCGGAAATACGCTCGGCCGTGAACCGCTTGCGAATCAGGTCTCGCGGTGTCCAGTCGAGGGAGAGATCTTCGACCGAAGCATAGACACCGTCGCTGTCGGCCACTGTGACCTGCTCGATGGTGAACGGGCTGCTCAGAAGCGGGCCGGTCCCGCTCAATGTGATCTGCCGGTTATCGGTGGAGACCAGCGCGGCGATCCGGTCGGCAAGGAACTGACTGCCGGTGCGCGAGAAGCCGCCCACCAGGATCACCACGACGAACAGGGCGATCAGCGCGGCCACGAAACCGCCCAGCAGACGAATCGCCCACGTCAGGATGCGCTTCAACCAGATCATGCTCACTGTCGTCCTGTCTTGCACGGTCAGAAGCTCTGGCCAATACCGGCATAGATAGCGTAACGGCTGCCGCCCTCGTAAGGATCCAGAGGAACTGCCACATCCAGCCGCAAGGGCCCGAATGGTGTCATATAGCGCAGCCCGACGCCTGCACCCATCTTGATGTCTGAGAAATCGGGCACTGTGTTGTCCGTCACAGTGCCAATGTCGAGGAAGGGCACGATGCCGATGGTCTCCGTCACGTTGATGCGAGCTTCGAGATTGGCCGTGACATAGGAACGGCCGCCGGTGCCTTCGTCCTCGGCATTGTAGGGTGTGATTTCCTGGAAGGAATAGCCGCGGACGGAGCCGCCACCGCCAGCGAAGAAGCGCCGGGTCGCGGGGATGGCCGAGAGATCGCCGCCGCCGACCAGCGTGCCGGCATTCAGACGTCCGGCTAACACGAAACGGTCCTCCTCGCCAAAGCCGAGATAGGCTGAGATCGAGCCCTCGAGCGAAGTGAAGAATGTCTGCCCGAAGAAGTCGTAGCTGGGGGTCAGGGTCACCGTGCCGTAATGGCCCTCGGTGGCGTTCAGCCGGTTGTCGCGGGTGTCTCTGATGTAGCCGACCGGGATGCCGAAGGTCAGGTACTCGTTGTCGTCGCCAAAGGCGTCGTCGACGCTGTCATAGGCGAGAGAGACACCGGCACTGACGGTGTCGAAATCGGTCAGTTCGTAGGAGTAGGAAATCTTGCCGGTGACAGTCGCCGCGTCATAGAAATCGGTCTCGAGCGTGCTGCCCCTGATGCTTGCCTCGAGCGTTCCTGACGGCACAAAAGCGCCCGGCTTGATGAAGGTGATGCCGGCCGTATAGTCGAGGGACGAGACGTCGCTCACGTCCTCCAGTTCGCCAAGCCCGCGCACAGAGCCTTCGATGCGCAGCGATTCGGCTTCTCCAAACAGATTGCGGTGGCCCCAGTAGCCTTCAATCCCGCCTCCGTCGAGCGAGGAGTAACTGGCCCCGATCCCGAAGTAGCGGTGCTTGCCTTCGGAGACGACGATGCCGATCGGCAGTGACCCGTCCGCGTCCAGCCCTTCGGCTTCATTGATGGTGACGGAGGAGAAGACGCCGAGCGTGCGAAGGCGTTCGCCGGCCTTGCGCAGTTGCTCGGGCGAATAGGTCTGGCCGGGTCTCAGGCGCGAATAGTATTGGACGAATTTGGAATCGACGGCTCTTGCGCCTTTGACTGTTACGGGTCCGAGTGGGGCAACCGGTCCGGCTTCGACTGCAATCGTCAGGTCGACCGTCCTCGTCTCGTGATCGGCCACGACCTCGCGCCGCGTGACCTGCGTGAGCGGGCGGCCCTCTTCTTTGAGGCGCTCGGCCATCTGTTCGGCGGCTTTCAGGATCACCAGCGATCCGGCATTCTCGCCGGGTGCGAGGTCGAATTCGGCGGGATCCAGGCGTGCGGCATCGCCCTCGAGGCGCACCTCACCCAGCGTGAAGGGTTCGCCCGGCTGAATGGTGATCGACACAGGCACAGGTGCAGATCGATCGAAACTCGGATTGGGCGGCAGGCTGTCCAGGTCCTGGCCGGCAATGGTCACGGAAACGACACCGCCGTAGAGGGCATTTTCATACAGCGTGGCAATCAGGCGGTCGCGATCGTCGCGCGCCTTGATGACGAGGCCAAGGTCACCCGAGACCGGGTCGTCCTCCTCGGCCAGAAGCAGCGATGTCCTCTCCAGGGATTTTCTGAGCTGCCGGTCCGTCGCGCCGGTGTCGAGGGTGATCGTGTAGTCGAGCGGATCGATCACGTCACGGTTCGCTTCGTCGCTGCCGAAGAGACGAATGCCGAAGATCTCGAATGCGGCGGCTTCCTCGGTCATGCCGGGGACAAGTGGGCTGGCGGCGGTCAACAAAAGTCCAAGCCGCAACGCAAGACTAAACTTCGGCAATGTCCATCCACTCGGTCTACGCATGTCGCTTTCATCGCGATCTGTCAGGCGTGCCCCACCCGGGGGACAACTTAGGCGTAAATGCGCCCTTACGCATACCCCCTTTTTGAGCAGTCACGAAAAAAGGCGGGGAGTGTTGTCTCCCCGCCCTGTCTCGATTGCGACGGGCGCCCTTAGTAGCTTCGCGGGCAAGCGTCGATGTAGCGGTTGCCGTAGCGGTCGCGATAGTAGCACTGGCCCGGCTGTTCCGAAACGCGGCCGATCACGGCACCCGCCACGCCACCGATGGCGGCACCCACGGCTGCGCCGCGGACGTTGCCCGTGGCAATGCCACCGATGATCGCACCAGAGGCAGCGCCGATCGATGCGCCGCGTTCGGTCTGAGTGCAGCCTGCGACCGAAAGGCCGACGAGCATCAGCACAAGAGCTTTCTTCATCTTCATCTCTCCAAGTTCCACGCGCCCGGTCGAGCCGGTCTTGTTTTGACAGCATGCCCGCCGCGCGAGCTCTCCCCCGGCGGCTGTCGGCTTTCATGAGCATAGCCTTGGCCAAGGGAAAGTCCATGGTCGTGGCTCACACCCTCGCGGGTGGTTCCACTGCATGAGGCATCGAAGATGAACCCAGGATTTACAGGCGGTTCCATGCTGCGATGCGGCACACAAAATTTTCTTTTGCGACGTTCTGGACGGTTGCACATGTCACACAAAACTCACACCATGTGCCCCGTGTCCGGGAGAGACACGAGGAGGAACAACATGGCTAAAGTGACGCTGACGGTGAACGGCCGGACAGTGAGCGGAGAGTGTGAGGATCGCACTCTGCTCGTGCATTTCATACGCGAGAAACTGGGTCTCACGGGAACGCATGTGGGTTGCGACACCACCCAGTGCGGAACCTGCGTCGTTCACATGGACGGCAAGTCGATCAAGAGCTGTTCGATCCTGGCCGTCCAGGCCTCGGGGTCGTCGATCACGACGATCGAGGGTATCTCTTCCGGCGGCGACCTGCATCCGGTTCAGGCGGCCTTCAAGGAACATCACGGCCTGCAATGCGGCTTCTGTACGCCCGGCATGGTGATGACTGCCCTCGACATGATCTGTCGTCACAACGGTGCGCTCGATGAGGCCACCGTCCGCCACGAGCTCGAAGGTAATATCTGTCGCTGCACGGGCTACCATAACATCGTCAAGGCCGTGCTTTCGGCCAATGAAGCGATGACAGCCGGCCGCCAGGCCGCCGAGTAAGGATGTCGGCAGTTCCGGTCGTTGCGACCGAGAGCCTGTCCCGGGCTTCTCTGCTGCCGACTGCGATTGCCTCCGTCCGACTGCCTGAAGTCCTGTTTCTCTGGAGGAGAAGACAATGGGTGTTGAAGGAATAGGCGCGCGAGTGGCGCGCAAGGAAGACAAGCGTTTTCTGACCGGCAAGGGCCGGTATACCGACGACATGGTCGTCCCGGGCATGAAATATGCCTATTTCGTCCGTTCGCCCTATGCGCATGCCAAGATCAAGTCGATCGATGTCGCGGCCGCCAAGGCGATGCCCGGCGTCATAGACGTGCTCGATGGCAAGCAGCTTTTGGCCGATGGCATCGGCAATCTGATTTGCGGCTGGATGATCCATTCCAAGGACGGCACGCCAATGAAGATGGGCGCCTGGCGTCCGCTCGCCCATGAGACCGTGCGTTATGTCGGTGATGCGGTCGCCATCGTGATCGCCGACAGCATCGGCGAGGCGCGTGATGCCTCGGAAGCTGTGGCGGTTGAGTATGAAGAGCTGCCGGTTGTGACAAGCGCCGTGGATGCGCTGAAGCCGGGCGCGCCGCAACTGCATCCGGAAGCCCCCGGCAACCTGATCTTCGACTGGGAGATCGGCGATAGCGCCGCCGCCGATGCCGCGATCGCGAATGCGGCCCATGTCACCGAGATCGACATCTTCAACAACCGTCTGTCGCCGAACCCGATGGAGCCGCGCGCGACGCTCGGCATCTACGACACGGCGGAAGACCACTTCACCTGCTACACGACCTCGCAGAATCCGCATGTCGCGCGTCTCGTCATGAGCGCCTTCTACAATGTGGCACCGGAGCACAAGCTGCGCGTCATCGCGCCTGATGTCGGCGGTGGCTTCGGTTCAAAGATCTATATCTATCCGGAAGAGGTCGTCTGTCTCTGGGCCTCCAAGAAGACCGGCGTGCCGGTCAAGTGGACCGCCGACCGCACCGAAGCCTTCCTCACGGATGCGCACGGCCGTGACCATGTGTCGAAGGTGAAGATGGCTTTCGACAAGGACCACAGGATCATCGGTCTGAAGGTCGACACGATCGCCAATCTCGGCGCTTATATGTCGCTCTTCTCGTCCTCGGTGCCGACCTATCTCTATGCGACGCTGCTGTCTGGGCAGTACGCGATCCCGGCGATCCATGCCAATGTCCGGACCGTCTATACGAATACCGTGCCGGTCGACGCCTATCGCGGCGCCGGCCGTCCTGAGGCGACCTATCTGCTGGAGCGCACCGTCGAAACCGCGGCCCGCGAGCTCGGCATCTCGCCTGCGGAACTGCGGCGGAAGAACTTCGTGCGGAGCTTCCCGTACCAGACGCCCGTGATCATGTGCTACGACGCCGGCGACTACGATGCATCTCTCGAAGCCGCGATGAAGGCCTCGGACTGGAACGGTTTCCCGGTCCGCAAGGCGGAAGCCGCACGGCGCGGCAAGCTGCGCGGCATCGGCATGAGCTGCTATATCGAGGCCTGCGGCATTGCGCCGTCGGCGGCGGTCGGTTCGCTCGGCGCCGGTGTCGGCCTCTGGGAGTCGGCCGAGGTCCGCGTCAACGCGGTTGGCACGGTCGAAGTGCTGACCGGGTCTCACAGCCATGGTCAGGGTCACGAAACCACCTTTGCCCAGCTGGTTGCCGAGCGGCTCGGCGTGCCGATCGACAATGTCTCGATCGTGCATGGCGACACGGACAAGGTGCAGATGGGCATGGGCACCTATGGCTCGCGCTCCGGCGCCGTCGGCATGTCGGCGATCGTCAAGGCGCTCGACAAGGTCGAGGCCAAGGCGAAGAAGATCGCCGCGCATCTGATGGAAGCCGATGAGAGCGACATCGTGATCGAGAATGGCGAACTCAAGGTCGCGGGTACCGACAAGGCGCTGCCATGGTTCCAGGTGGCACTGGCCGCCTATACCGCCCACAACCTGCCCTCCGGCATGGAGCCGGGACTGAAGGAAGGCGCGTTCTACGATCCCTCCAACTTCACCTTCCCGGCCGGCTGCTACATTGCGGAGGTCGAGGTCGATCCGGAAACCGGCAAGACCGAGATCGTGCAGTTCGTTGCAGCCGACGACTTCGGCAATATCATCAATCCGATGATCGTCGAGGGCCAGGTGCATGGCGGCATCGCCCAGGGCATCGGTCAGGCGCTGCTCGAAGGGGTGCATTACGATCCACAGACGGGGCAGTTGCTGACGGCAAGCTACATGGATTATGCCATGCCGCGTGCCGACGACCTGCCGTCCTTCAATGTCTCGCACCAGAACACGCCGTGCCCGGGCAATCCGCTCGGCATCAAGGGCTGCGGTGAGGCCGGTGCGATCGGGTCTCCGCCGGCGCTGATCAATGCGATCACCGATGCGATCGGCAACAACGACCTCAACATGCCGGCGACGCCGCTTGCCGTCTGGAGCGCGCTCCAGGCCAATGCGACCCGCCAGGCCGCCGAATAAGGGAGAGGACCATGCAGCTTTATCCAACCAGCTACCACCGCGCCTCTTCCCTCGAGGATGCCGGCAAACTTCTCTCCGGTGCCGAAGACGGCAAGTTCATCGCCGGCGGGCAGACGCTGATCGCAGCGCTCAAGCAACGCCTCGCCCAGCCGTCGGACCTCGTTGACCTCCGGCATATCGAGGCTCTGAAGGGCATCAAGGTCGAGGGGCGCCTCGTCACCATCGGCGCGGCCGTCACCCATGCGGAGGTCGCTTCTTCATCGGCGATCCGCGCCGTCTGCCCGGCGATTTGCAACCTCGCCTCGATGATCGGCGATCCGCATGTCCGCCACATGGGCACGATCGGCGGCTCCGTCGCCAACGATGATCCGGCGGCGGATTATCCCTCGGCCGTGCTCGGCCTGGGCGCGACCGTGGTCACCAACAGTCGCGAAATTGCGGCTGACGATTTCTTCGTCGGCCTGTTCGAGACGGCGCTTGCCGAGGACGAGATCATCACGGCGATCCGCTTCGACGCTCCGGAAAAGGCGGGTTATGCCAAGTTCGCCAATCCGGCCTCGCGCTATGCGATGACCGGTGTCTTCGTCTCGAAGGGGGCGGGCGGCGTGCGCGTCGCCGTCACCGGTGCCGGGGCGAGCGGTGTTTTCCGTCATTCCGGGCTGGAAGCGGCACTCTCGGCCAATTGGTCGCCCGATGCCGTCGCCGGTGTCGAGATCGATTCGTCGGAGCTGATGTCGGATCTGCATTGCACGGCGGAATACCGGGCAAATCTCATCCGGGTGATGGCGAAACGAGCCGTTCAGGCCTCCTGAAGGGCACCAATTTCAGACGACACGAGAAAGGGCGGCTCCGGCCGTCCTTTTTCTCTGAGTTTGACGCAGATCAAGTTTGCTTCGGCACAAAGCGTTAGTATCTATGTGCAACTGTTCTAATGTTCGCGCCATTTGTCGCAGTTTAGAATGAATTTACAATGGCGGGGTTGACCCCGGCGCCGTAGAGACACAAAAGAGTGTCGTAGACTGGAGTTTAGGCATGGATTTCGAGGCGTTTTTCAAGGATCAGCTCGCGGGGCTTCACGAGGAAGGCCGGTACCGCGTCTTCGCTGATTTGGAACGCCAGCGCGGGAATTTCCCGCGCGCGACCCGCTACACCGAGAACGGCACCCAGGAAGTCACCGTGTGGTGCTCCAACGACTATCTTGGCATGGGCCAGAACCCGCTCGTGATCGACGCCATGAAAAAGGCGATCGACGACTGTGGCGCGGGTGCGGGAGGCACCCGGAATATCTCTGGCACCAATCACTACCACGTCCTGCTGGAGCGCGAGCTCGCAGATCTTCACGGCAAGGAATCGGCCCTGATCTTCACCTCGGGCTATGTCTCGAACTGGGCGGCACTCGGCACGCTCGGCGCCAAGATCCCCGGCCTCATCATCTTCTCCGACGCCCTCAATCATGCGTCGATGATCGAAGGCATCCGCCATTCCAAGGCAGAACGCGTCATCTGGAAGCACAATGACGTCAAGGATCTGGAAGCCAAGCTTGCTGCTGCCGATCCCAAGGCGCCGAAGATGATCGCATTTGAGTCCGTCTACTCGATGGATGGCGATATTGCGCCGATCAAGGAAATCTGTGACCTCGCCGACAAGTATGGCGCGATGACCTATCTCGACGAAGTGCACGCCGTCGGCATGTACGGCGCGCACGGCGGCGGCATTGCCGAACGCGAAGGCCTGATGGATCGCCTGACGATCATCGAAGGCACGCTCGGCAAGGCCTTCGGTGTCATGGGTGGTTACATCGCCGCATCGACCGCGCTTTGCGATTTCGTCCGCTCCTTCGCCTCGGGCTTTATCTTCACGACTGCGCTGCCGCCGGCACTTGCCGCCGGTGCCGTCGCCTCGATCCGCCACTTGAAGACCAGTCAGGTCGAGCGTTTCGCCCATCAGGAGCGCGTGCGTCGCCTGCGCGCCATGCTCGACAAGGCGGGCATTCCGCATATGCCGAACCCGAGCCACATCGTGCCGGTCATGGTTGGCGATGCTGCCAAGTGCAAGTGGATCTCCGACCTGCTGCTCGACAACTGTTCCATCTATGTGCAGCCGATCAACTATCCGACGGTCCCGAAAAAGACCGAGCGGCTGCGCATCACGCCGACGCCCCTGCACACCGATGCCGATCTTGAGCATCTCGTCGGTTCGCTGCATCAGCTCTGGTCGCGCTGCGCGCTGGCTCGCGCGGTGGCTTGATCGACCCATTGCAGACCTTCATAAAGATGCGGGTTCCGGAAGCGGGGCCCGCATTTTTCTTTGGGAGGTTTGAAGAACGTGAGCATTGCCACACGCGTGAATGCCCTTGTCGACAGGGTGATCGAGGAAGAGCGCATCACGGGTGCCGTGGTGCTGGTCTATCAGGACGGTCAGCCGCTCCTCGAAAAGGCTGCCGGCTTTGCTAATCGCGAGGCCAGTCTGCCTGCGCGCCTGGATACGATCTTCCGCTACGCCTCAGTTACCAAGCCGATCGTTGCGGTCACGGCCCTGGTGATGCTCGAGAAAGGGCTGCTCAAGCTCGACGATCTGGTCTCGAACTATCTGCCCTGGTTTAGACCGAAGGCGCCTGATGGTCGCGATGGCGCGATCACCATCCGCCATCTGCTCACCCATACGTCCGGCCTGCTCTACGATCCGGCGCTTGAGCTGTTGCCGGAAGGGCAGCGGATGACGCTGGGGCTCGGCGACACGGATCTGACGCTTGAAGAAAACTTTAGCCGGCATAACGGCATTCCGCTCGCCTTCGAGCCTGGCTCGCGCTGGGCCTATTCCTTTGCGACCGACATTCTCGGTGGCGTTCTGGCCGCTGTGCAGGGTGGTACGCTCGAGGAGGCCGTCATCCATCACGTCGCCGGTCCACTCGGCATGAAGGATGCGCGCTTCCATTTGACGGATCCCGAGCGTCTCGCCGTAGCCTATGCCGACCACCCCGGTCGCCCCCTTCGCATGCCGGATCCCTGGGTCAGCGGCGACGAGGAAAGCTGGCGCACTGTTTTCTCGCCGACACGCATCTTCAATCCGAAGGCCTTCCAGTCGGGTGGCGCGGGCATGGCGGGAACAGCGCAGGATGTCCTGTGCCTCCTGGAAATGCTGCGCCAGGGCGGGGCCGGCCTGTTGTCTCCCGGCATGGCGCAAGCTGCGCTTTCCAACCAGATCGGCGATATCGGCGGCGAGCCGGGCTACCGCTTCACGTTCGTCGGCGGGCTGGTGACGGACCCGGCTGCGGCGAAGACCGCCTTGCCTGTGGGGGCCATTCAGTGGGGCGGCGTCTACGGCAATACCTGGTTCATCGATCCGGCCGAGAGGCTGACCGTGGTCAGCCTGACCAACAACGCGCTCGAAGGCTGCAACGGCGCCTATCCGGAGATGCTGCGGGCCGCCGTCTATGGTCGGTGAGTCATGGCTTACCGGCTGGCGATGACCTCTGCCGCCTTCCGCCTCGCCTCGCGGTCCGCCGCATAGACGTCGGCGATCGTGTCCGCCGGCACGCCTTCGACCATCGCGTCCATCACCGTCTCGACCACCTCGGCCATGTCGAGGAAGCGGATCCTGTCCTCGACAAAGGCGTTGAAGGCGGTTTCTTCGGCGGCGTTCAGAATGGCGCCCTGCAATCCGCCGCGTTCGAGCGCGGTGCGGGCAAGACGTAGGGCCGGGAAGCGCGTTTCGTCGGGTGCCTCGAAATCGAGACGTGCGAGCTTGGCAAAGTCGAGCCGGTCGACATTCAGCGCCGGGCGCTTCGGATAGGTCAGGGCATAGCCGATGGCGGTGCGCATGTCCGGCACCCCGAGCTGGGCGATGACGGAGCCGTCGGTGTAACCGACCATGGAATGGATGATCGACTGGGGATGCACCACGACCTCGATCTGGTCGGGGCGGACGTCGAAGAGGTGCTTGGCCTCGATCATTTCCAGCGCCTTGTTGAACATCGAAGCGCTGCCCACCGAGATCTTCAGGCCCATCGACCAGTTGGGGTGGGTGCGCGCCGTCTGCACGGTGACATTCGCCATCTGCTCGCGCGTGTGGGTGCGGAAGGGGCCGCCGGACGCGGTCAGCACGATGCGTTCCAGCGCGTGGCGCTGATCCTGTTCCAGGCATTGGAAGATCGCCGAATGTTCGCTGTCGACCGGGATCAGCCGTCCGCCGCCATGTCTCACCGCCTCGACGAAAAGGTGCCCGGCGGAGACGAGGCATTCCTTGTTGGCAAGCGCGATATCGGCGCCGCGGGCGGCGGCTTTCAGGGTCGGAGCAAGGCCTGCGGTGCCGACGATCGCGGCCATCACCCAGCCGGCGTCCATATCGGCTGCTTCCTCAAGCCCGCTTGCGCCTGCAGCGACATCCGTGCCGGAGCCGGACAGAAGGTCCTTCAGTGCCATGTATTGGCTCTCGTCGGCGGTCACTGCGAGCCTTGCACCGGTTCGGCGCGCCTGTTCGGCGAGAAGGTCGAGATTGCCGTTGCCGGTCAAGGCCATGACCTCGAAGCTGTCGCGGCCGCCGAGCTGCTCCATCACGTCGAGCGTGTTGACGCCGATCGAGCCGGTCGAGCCGAGGACTGAAAGGCGGCGGGGCCGGGCGCTGTCGATCATGCTGCTTACGTCCATTGCTTCATGCTCAGAAGGCTCTACAAGGGAAAGGCAAGACCAGCAAGAGAGGTCGGTTCCGACCATTCGACAGCGCCCCGGGAATATGAGGATGCCGGACTTTCTGCAGCCGACACGATTGCGTGAGAGCCTGCCCGTCCTGCTCGCGGCACTCGCTTTTCTCTGTCTCGCTGGCGGCGGCATCCTGATCCTCGCCGCCCGTCCCGAACAGGCAGCAGAGGTCTGGCTTGTCGGCGCCGGTGCCGTGCTCGTCGTCCTGCTCATCGATATCCTTCGCGCGCTCCTGCAGGGGCGAATGGGGGTGGATGCAATCGCAGCCCTGTCGATCGGTGTCGGCCTAGCGCTCGGGGAAAATCTCGCAGCGGCCATCGTTGCCGTCATGTATGCCGGCGGGCAGCTGCTCGAAAGCTTTGCCGAGGGCCGCGCCCGCCGCGACATGACGGCACTTCTTGGCCGTGTCTCCCGCACCGCGATGCGCTACTGCGGAACAACACTGGAGAGTGTGCCGATCGAAGCGTTGAAACCGCAAGACCGGATCCTCGCCCGCAAGGGTGAGGTCGTACCGGTCGACGGGCGCGTTCTGTCGGTGTCTGCGGTGCTCGACCTTTCGGCGCTGACGGGCGAATCGCTGCCGGTGCCTGTCAGCCTCGGTGCCGAGGTCCCGAGTGGGGCGACCGTGCTGGGCGATGCCTTCGATCTGCTGGTGCTGAGGGAATCCAAGGAGAGCACCTATGCCGGCATCGTCCGCCTCGTCCAACAGGCACAGGCGAGCCGGGCGCCCATGGCCCGGCTTGCGGATCGGTATGCGGTGGTCTTTCTGGTTATCACGGTGTTGCTCGCCGGTGGCGCCTGGTGGTGGAGCGGAGAGGCGACCCGGGCACTGGCCGTGCTTGTCGTCGCAACCCCATGTCCGCTGATCCTCGCCGTGCCGGTGGCGGTCATTGCCGGTATGTCGCGGGCTGCCTCACATGGTGTGCTCGTCAAGACCGCTGGTGCCCTGGAGGCACTTGCTGCCGTGACAACTGTGGTGGTCGACAAGACGGGGACCGTCACTTCCGCCCGTCCCGAAGTCAGCGACGTGAGACCCGAAACAGGCTTTTCGGCAGAGGAGGTGCTGTCGCTTGCCGCCTCGCTTGACCAGGCCTCAGGCCACGTGGCGGCCGAGGCCCTCGTCAGGGCGGCGGTCGCACGCGGCCTGACGCTGAGCCTGCCGCTGGCGGTCGTGGAAGAAGCAGGCCGTGGTCTTTCCGGTCTGGTCGGCGATCATCATGTGGTGCTTGGCGGCAGCGGTTTCGTTCGCTCCCGGCTCCCGAAGGATGAAGAATTCACGCGCGCGGGTGTGGACAGCGGTACGGCTGTGGTTGCCGTTGGTGTCGACGGTCGTGCTGCCGGGCTCATTCTGCTCTCCGACCCCCTCCGCCAGGATGCTGGCGCCGCGATCGACGCCTTTCGCCACGGGGGCGCCCAGCGGATTGTGATGGCCTCCGGCGATCGCGCCGACGTGGCTGAAAAAGCTTCGGCGACCCTTGGTCTGGATGCCGTCGCAGGCGATCTCGCGCCGGAGGGCAAGGTGGCGCTCATCCGCCGCGAGCGGGAGGCGGGCGTGGTGATGATGGTTGGCGACGGCGTCAACGATGCGCCAGCGCTGGCACTCGCCGATGTCGGGGTTGCCATCGGCGCTCGTGGTTCGGCGGCCTCGTCCGAAGCGGCCGATGTCGTGCTGCTTGCGGATGATCTGGCGCGGTTGCCGCTTGCCTGCGGGATCGCCAGGAGATCCCGAGACATCGCCCGGCAAAGCGCTGTTGCCGGACTTGTCCTGTCAGGGGGCGCCATGGTGCTGGCCGCCATCGGATACCTTACGCCGGTTCAGGGTGCACTCCTGCAGGAGGTGATCGACGTCGCCGTCATCCTCAATGCACTGCGTGCCCTTCGCGGCTGAGGTGTGGCCGTCAGGCCTGCGTCATCACGCTGCCTTCACCGGAGACCCGCATGCGCAGGTTGTTCTGGACATGGGCGACACCGCTTACGCGTTCGGCGCAATCTTCGGCGCGGCGTTTCTCCCAGCGGTCCGTGACATGACCGGTCAGGGTGACCTCCGCATCCTTGACCGTCACCTCGATATCGGAGGCGTCCACGGCCGGATCGTCGGCAAGGCGGTCGTTCACGTCTTCCAGAATGCGTGCGTCCGAGCGGCGGTAACCGCGCGGGCCCTTGCCGCGGTGGTTGTCCATCTCGCGGCGGTGGGCCGCGTCCTCATTGCCGAACCAGGATGCCACCTCGTCGGTCGCGCGGTCGACGAAGCCGCGGTCATCGTCATAGTCGCGGCTCGTCCGGCCGTAGCCGCCGCGATAGGACGGTTTGTCGGAGGGGTAATAGCCGCGACCGGCGCCGCGCGCATAGCCACGGGTATCATCTCCATAGCCGCGATCGCTGAGGTCGCCGGCATAGCCGATATCGTCGGTGGTCCAGTCGGAGCGGCCCATGCGGGGATAACGCGACCCGCTGGCGCCATAGCCGCCATCCATGCCGAATTCGCGCTGGCGTTCCGCGTCATAGCGGTCGGCATCCGGGCGGTTTTCGCCATAGCCGCGCACGAAACCGCTCTCGCCGGGGCCGTAGTCGCCGGTTGGGCCACGGCGTGTATTGCGGTTTCGGCCGTAGTCGGCATCCCAATTGTCGTTGCGATTGACCATCGTTTCCTCCTTTGGATTGGGGAGGGCGGCGCGCTGCGCCACCTGCGAAACTAACCCCCGGGCGCGGCCGATCGTTCCGGTCCATGCTCAAAATCCGTTCCGGAACAAAGCGCCACCGGACCGGTTCTTCTCTGGCCAGAACCGATAACCGAGGAGATACCGACATGGCCACCAAGACACTTGAAGACCTGTTTCACGAGACCCTCAAGGACATCTACTATGCCGAACGGAAAATCCTGAAGGCGCTGCCGAAAATGGCGCGCGGCGCACAGGACGAGAAGCTGAAGGCCGCCTTCCTGCAGCACAAGGAAGAAACCGAAGGCCAGGTTGAACGCCTGCAGCAGGTCTTTGAAATCATCGGCAAGCGCCCGCGTGCGAAGACCTGCCCCGCCATCGACGGTATCGTCGAGGAAGGCGAGGAGATCATGGAAGAGTTCAAGGGTTCGCCTGCGCTCGACGCCGGTCTGCTTGCGGCCGCTCAGGCCGTCGAACACTACGAGATCAGCCGCTACGGCACCCTGCGCGCCTGGGCTCAGCAGCTCGGCTACAAGGACGCCGTCAAGCTGCTTGAAGAGACGCTTGCCGAGGAATCCAAGACCGACGAGGCGCTGACCAAGCTTGCTGAAAAGGCGGTCAACGCGGCTGCCCAGAAACAAGCCGCCTGACCCTTGGTCGCAGGCCGAGACAAGGGGGCCGGTTCCGCCGGCCCTCTTTTTCATGCGCGTCGTTCTGGTTCAGGCTTCAGTCTTCGCAATTGCGGGCGCCGCCTGCAGAAATGCCATCAGCCGGTTCTCGTCCGCCCGCAGCAACTGCCGCGTCGGCGCGTCGTGAATTGCTGCACGCACCGCCTCAAGATCCGCTGCCTTGTCCGCCAGCCCCAGTATCGCGGGATGCACATAGCTCGTGCGGCAGATCGTCGGCGTGTTGTGCAGCCGGTCTGAAGCCACTTGGCACATCTGGCGGATCGATGGTCGTTCTCCCTCTTCCATACGACGCCAGGCTTCCCCGAAAGCGGCGACACTGCCGCCCCAGGTGCGGAAGGTCTTGGCCGAAAGCTTCATCCGGGTGATCTCTGCGAGATAGGTGTTGAGCCGCCCGGAATCGACGCGGTGAAGTTGCCCCTGCTCGTCGCGCCACGAAAACAGGTCGCGGCCCGGCAGATCGGCAATCTCCTCAAGGATCCTCTGCAGCCGGGGATGGCGCAGCTTTCTGCGCACCCGCTTGCCGCCCTTGGCAATGAAACTCAGGCGAATGCCGTCCGGCTCGAAGGTGAGGTGGCGCTTCTGCAGTGTTGTGGCGCCATAGGTGCGGTTTTCCTCGGCATAGGCCCTGTTGCCGACACGCATATAGGTAACATCGAGAAGGCTGATCAGGGCCGAGAGCAGGAAGTAGCTTTCATCAGCGTGTTCGGCGAGATCGCGCGCAATTCGGCGGCGAATGGTCGGCAGTGCCTCACCGAAGCCCACCAGATCGTCGAACTTTCGCTCGCTGCGCCAGGCAGCCCAGTCCATATGATAGCGATATTGCTTGCGGCCGCGTGCATCGTAACCCGTGGCTTGCAGATGGCTGCGTGGGTCAAGACTGATCCAGACGCGTTCATAGGCCGGCGGCAATGCAAGCTTGCGGATACGGGTAAGAACTTCGGGGGCGGCAACCGTGGTGCCGTCGGCGAGATGGTAGGAGAAACCCTTGCCCCTTCTGCGGCGGGAGATCCCCGGGGCGGCATCGGTCCCATAAACCAGACCGATTTCCGAGAGTTCGGCCGCATCGTCAGCAGAAGGCGGTTGCCCGGTCGTCGGGACGTCGTCATCCTCGGTCCGTGTCATCCGACGGGGCTGTCCGTACCCGTTTCGCCGAGTTCCCGGCGCAGTTGCTGCCTTGCACGGCTGAGCCTGCTCTTCACGGTTCCGACTGCGCAGCCGCAGATTTCAGCGGCGTCCTCATAACGTTCGCCCAGCATGACGATCAGCACCAGCATTTCCCGGTGATGTTCCGGCAGGCGGTTCAGCGCGCGACGAACCTCGTCTGCCTGAACCGTCCATTCCTGGCTTGCCTCGGTCGTCAGGCGAGCGGTGATGGCATCGGGCAGGCCGACCGTTTCACGGCTGCTCTTCTTGAAACGGGTGCAGAAGGTGTTGCGCATGATGGTGAAAAGCCAAGACTTCAGGCGGGTGCCGGGCTCGAACTTGTCGAGATTGGCCAGCGCCTTCATCAGCGTTTCTTGTACGAGATCGTCTGCTTCCTCGGGTCTCTGGCAGAATGTTCGCGCAAAGGCGCGCAAGGCCGGGATCAACTCGACTACTTCAGATTGTGCGGCAAGCTCGGCTTTACGGGTCGTCAAGGTCGCCATCCTCCGATGTCTGTGGTACCAGGCACAATGACGCGAGAACGCGCATCCATCGGCATGGTTCCCGAAAATGTGAACGGTCAATTAAGACCGGGCGACGATCTCAACTGCGGCTAACGAACTTGCTGAACCGGCTGAGTTTGCCGTCTTCCGTCTTGTCCTGGTGCAAGAAGGCCAGGTCGCTTTTTTCGAAGATCTGGAAGAATTCATCCCATTCAATCGGCTCTAGTGCTTCCTCCGGCTCGCCGAAATCAATCCGCAGAATGCCGCCCTCGCCACTGTCCTTGACGCGTGATGGCGTGCCCTGGCGTTCTTCGATCCACCTGCGTATCTCGTTGTGGTCAGTCGTCTGGCTTGCGCTGCTCATCTGTGTCTCTCGCTCTTGTTCCCCAGAGCCCTTAAGACGACTGAACGCGCGCTTGTGTTTGTAGTTCCCGCCGCAGGGCTGCTTTCTCAAATTGGAACCAAGGGTGGGATGGTGGGTTACCTGCCAACGCAAGTCCGATTAAAGAAAGACACATCATGACCCACCTGCAGAATGTCGACGGCCAGGGCCAATTGCTGATCGGTGAGCGCCTCTCGCCGATCACCTACCATGTGTCGGTCGAGGGTCAGGGGCCGCGCTACCAGGCGACGGTGGAGATGCAGGCGCCGCGCGACTGGCTGCTCCGGCAGGGCTTCCAGTCGCGCGCGACACTGGTTCTTGCCTCCGGTGAGCAGGTCGAGATTGAACATGACGGGCCGGTAGACGTCTCCGACAGCATCAGCGTGTTGTTGAAGGCTCCGGCGCTCGACTATGCCAGCCGCGATGCTCTGATCGCCGCCTTCCCTGAACTTGAGGAAAGCCCTGCCTGACGCGAGCTGCAGCGCCAGGCAAATAATTGCTGATCTGACGCAAACCATTCGTCGTAACAACAGTTAGAAACCAAATGGCGACGGTTCGCCGGATGCATGAAGTCGGAGGCCTTGATGGAAGACCCCAAAAACACGTCCATGGAGGCGCGGCGTGATCGAACCGGCGGAATCGTTCGAGACAAGCTCGACATCCTCATGGCAGAGATGCGGCGTGAGCAAATTCCGCCGCACCTGATCCAGCTGGCAGAAGACCTGCAATCTGCAATCGACGCCAGGCAAGCGGATGGAGATCCCAGTTCCTGAGCACGTCAGGAACCTTTTTCCCGCGTTCGGGGTTGCCCTCCTGAACACTCAGGGTCCAGTCGCGAAAGGGCACATCATGATCGACTACTTCTGGCTTGCCATTGTCATGCTCGGACCGGTTCTACTCGGCGGCGCAATCTTCTACTCCATCATGCGTCAGCGTCGGCTGAGCAGCCGCGAGCGCCACAATAGCGATGCTGCAACCCACGAACTTTATCAGAAAGACGAAAACGCCGACACCCGACCATTCGGCGGGCGCCAGTGAGCGATCCGGATTGTCCTGTTAAAGGAAACTGCCGTTTGTCGGGTCGTAGCGTTTTCCGTTGGCAATCTTGGCGAGTTCGACAAGCTCGTCTTCATCGCGGATGCCGCTGTTCACGAGGTAGCTGACCAGCCGTGCGGTGTTTTCTGTGACATGTGCGTCAGCCTGGGTCCGGCCGTAAAGACGCTTTACGGCGCGTTCGACAATGGCATGTTCGTCATGGTTCTTGCCGGGGGGCTTCGATGCCATAGCATTCCCTCCGTTCGAGGCCGACGATAAAAGAGTAAGCACCCGTCGGCGTGGCATGGAACCATCATGCCGCATAACGGCTCCAATGCAACCCTAGATTCGCAAGGGCGATATCTGACCGGCAGAAAATGGTGATCCCGACGCGATTCGAACGCGTGACCCTCAGATTAGGAATGTGTGTCTAGTCATTGGGATTATTATCTCGACGTTCCCACAATGCGTTCCCCGGCTGCTTTCGGCCGGGGAACGTTAATCGATGGATCGAGACACCAGCGCGACACAGGCAACAGCCGCCGAAACGTAAGCCGTTGAGGCATGGTTATTGCGAAAACGAACCTTCACTGTGTCGCTCGCCGAGACCCAACATGCTAGGATCGCGATGTTCGCCGGCGGCTCCATGTTGAAAGAAACATGGTCGCCGACAACCGCTCCGTTGACGGTCAGCGTCCCGTCGGCTTCCACTCCCGCGGCCATGCTAGGAACAGTGATATTGCCGGCGAACCTGTGGTGGTGCGTGATCCTCGAACCAGCGGGGCGCACCTTGGAGAAGGGGACCTTCTTGTCCGGATCCGAGGGCGCACTGGCATCCCGCACATAGAACAGGTCGCCATCGGCGATCTCGTCGATCTCGTTTTTCTCGGTCAGCTTGGACATCGGTCCCTCAGGTGTTTGCGGCCCAAACGAGCCAGGCAACTACGATCAGAAGCGCAACAGCTGCGACACGCCCCTGAGGCTTTGCTGCCTGTGCTACGTGCCGCGCCTTGAGCTTAGACATTGTGACCACCCTTCAGTTCGGCGCGCCGCAAACGGAACGCCTTGAGGATGATCTCGACGATGATCACCCCACCAATACCAAGGATGAAACCGCCAACGCCGGCTGATTGTTCAACCGGAACATCGATTTGGCCGAGCACCCAGCGAAAAATGGGCAGCCCGATCGGGGCAAGGAAATAGGCGGTCAGGGCGCCGACGACGAGGCGGCGGAGGCCTGACCAGAAGCCGGTCCACTCCATTGCGACCGAGACCGCGGAGCCGGCAATCCCTGCCAATGCGATCTCGCCCTTGCCGCTCCAGAACCATTCGAAAAAAGACATCCCGCCTCGCTATTTCTTGACAGTCCGGAGCAGCGTATTGCCGCCCATGTAGAGGCCGGTGTAGATGGTGAAAACGCCCAGGAAGGTTGGCCAGTCAATGCCCGCCTCGATCTGCAGCCCCGGCATGAAGGCCCACAGGATCGCATTGACGACCGGGCGCCCCATCGCAAACCAGCTTAGCAGCAGCAGCAGCAGCCACATCCCGGCCGGGCGCCACATCCAGCCGAACGCGCTTTCCTTCTGCATCTCCGCCAGCATCAGCTTGTTCGCCTCGCGCTGCGACTCCAGAAGCGCGTCGATGAGCTGAGGGCTTTCGGCCTCGACCGACTTTACCGCGTCTTCGAGTTCGTGCTCGGGTAGGTCCGGGAGTTTCTCGACTGGGACACCAGCGCGTTCTGCGATGGCGTCAATTACCGCGCCACCCACCTGGCTTGCGGTGCCGCCGAGGTGTTGCTCGAGCAGGCTCTTGACGATCGGGGCGCCGACCTTTGCCGCGACGCCGACGAGAACTGAAGCGATCACGGTCATGCCAGCACCTGTGCGTATGCTTCTTCGCGAGCCTTGGCCTGCTTCTTCTTCGCGAGCGCTACGACAGCGACGACGAGCAAAACGACACAGAACGCGCCTAGCAGCCACATCGTCGAGCCGTCGAGTGTGGATGCGTCGACGGTCGCCGGAGCGCCCCCAGAGGCAGCAGCGCCGGTGCCAGTGGCTTTCGCGACCTTGTCGCTGGTAGCGGCCGATTTTTTCGCCTCGACCTTGTTGTCTTCGATGATGGTCTTCACTGCAGCGGTGGATGCGCCCATGGCCGCGACAGCCATGACCACGCCGCGAGCCTCGATATCGGCCACGCGACGCCCCCAGCCTTTGCCGAAGGTTTTCCAGATCTTGAGCGACTGCATGAAGGAGAGGCGAGCGCGGCAGATGCGCTTCACCGTGACGCTGTGGTCGTTCGATCCGGCCGCCGCCTTCAGCCACTTCAGGCCGCGTGAGACCCCGGAGTTGACGGCCGCATCGTAGACGGCCAGATCCACGCCTGGGAACAGGTTCAGCTTCTCAGCAGTCGGGCGCCAGTACTGCTCACGGTAGATCAGCTTGGCTTCTGAGAGGCTGATGTTGCGGACGGGCTTTACACTGAGGCCTCGGCCTTTCAACCAGGCGTGATAGACGGCCTCCGTGATGCCGTACATGGTCTTGCCGCCAGGGTCGGCCTTGTGGTCACTCCAGCCGCCTTCCCATTTGGCGGTGATCTCATGGCAAATGGGGAAACGGTCTGACATCGCGAGCCTCTTTGGTTGAGGCGATCATCGGTGTCCGAGCGTCCCGGCGCAAAGCACAGAGATCAGAGCTTAGACGCTGCTATCCAGAACTGCTTTGCCTGCGCTTCATCCCAGCCGAAAAGCTGCTGGATTGTAAGAGATAGGCTGTTCAGCGGCTCGAAGCGGGTGGCCCCAGTCACCTTCATCTTCGCATCGAAGCGCATGTCTGACGGAAGCTGCTGAATTAGCGAAAGCATGGCTGATGGAATCGTCCCCGGCCCCACGGCTAGCAAAGCCTCTTCTTCTGTGATGATCCCATCCACCGCCAATTGCTGAAAAAACTGTCGGTCACTAACTTCAAAAGGCAGCGCCTCTTCAACAGAGTGGGGCTCTGGCGGGAGCCAGGTATTATCCGGGCCCGCGATGAACCCGGCGAAAACGTCTTCAGGTACGGGAACCCATGGCGATGCTACGTCCCCCCAATGCCATCCCACCTCCACAATCTGGCCATCCATCTCCTCGAACTCGCTGACTTTTTCTCGATCCGGATCGAACGAAATCACGTCGACAACACCGTTCTTAACGATCGCGTACTTGGTCATGTGACAATCCCCTGTAAAGTGACTTCTGCATATACCTCGGGACCGGCGGTAAGAGCCGGGCCAAGCCCGCCGGCTGAGGACGTCGTGCAGAAGTATTGAAGCTGATAGGTTCCAGCAGGGAGGAAGGCCTCAACGACAGGCGTCGCACCAGAGCCAGAGGACACGCTGGTAGCCTGCTGCGGCGCGCGGGCCACCTCAACAGCTCCGATCGTGTCGTAGATCCGCAGCCCAACATTGCCGGCCTGGTAAAATGAAGCCGACGCCCTCACCACGCACGGCACCGTGGTTGTGAAGCTATTTCCTGAAAGAGAGACGATCCCATCAGGGTCACGGAGTTCCGTGTTCAGAGTGTGCACCTGCCAGCTTCCTGTCGTGGGGGTACCCCCACTTGTGCCCGCAGATTTTTGATCTTGCAAAATCGCCAGGAGGGGGAGCCTGCTGAGGTCGACATTCCTATCAGCCATCCGGAGTATGCGAGCCTGACCGGTGCTGATGCCGGTCAGATCAAACCCGAGACCCTTGGTGTTGTCCGTCGCGTCCCAAATCCGGAAGCTTGAGAGGAAGTACCCGTTCGCAATCTTGCGCGCGGTTTTGAAGATCCCGGCTACAAGCTCGGAAATCACAATGCCAACGAGCGAAGCCGCTGAGACGTCATAGACGCCGAGCTTGTCGTTGTCGGCCAGGTTGGCACCGGTAAGGGCTGCGGCGTTGTTGATGGCGTTTCCGGTCACGTCGCCGTTGCTCAGGAACGTGCGGAAGCTTGTCCCGTCACCTTTGATGACCACAGACGCGCCTGTCGGTATAACAACAGCAGCGTTGGCGCCGTCGATCAGTTCCGTGCCGTTCGGAACGACGGTCATCGCGCCGGCCCCTATGTTCTTGAACATAGCGACGAACTTACTGGACAAACTAGCCGCTGGATCCAGGTTGAACGCGATCGCAGTTGCTCGATTGCCAACGATGGCTTTACCCATGTCGGCCACAGTAACAGCGTTACTCGCTGCCGTTTCCACACGCTGAGTGTCACCAAGAGAACCGTCGTTGCGCTCGTCATATCGGGCCATGGCGATGCCGCCGACTGTCACGCCATCTCCACCGTGCCATCGCTTTGCGGTCTCGTTCCAGACCAGCACACCGACAGCATAGGTTTTGGCTGCGACCTCTGCGGCAGTGCCTTTTAGCTGTTGAATGATGGAAGCCATGGCATGCCCTCAGATATCGGAAACGCGACCTAGGTCGCTGGGGAAAAGTTCGAGGCTGTCAGTGACGCGCCCAAGGTCGTAGAATGTGCCGGGTTGGAAGCCGACATAGGCTGCTTGTGCCGCGTTCACGAGGTTCTGCGCTTGCCCCTGCGAGGAGGCGGCCGCAACTGCCGAGTTTGCTGCAGCTACTGAGAATCCTTGTGCGTCGCTCTTGTGCTGGAGGGCCTGCTGTTCAGAGAGCGCAGCTGCCGCTGCAGCGTTTTGCGCGTCCGAGACTGCCTCGGTGACACCCTCGTAGGACGGGCCGCCTTCTACGCGTCCGCCGGCGCCCATGACGAGAAGCTTGCCTTCGTCGATACCAGCCTCGATTGCGTACCCCGCCGATCCGACGGGCACCAACACCGCTCGATCAAGATCTCGCTGGCGTTCCTGAGCTTGCGCGGTGAGGATGTCCGCCACTAGGTTCTGCTGCCACGTCGGAATGGGAGCGCCGTTGGTGAACCGGGAGACGCGACGCGGCGACCGGGCTCCAACGACCAGAACTTCACCGATGATGCCGGGGGAAAAGATCGCCTTGGCGTCGGTTGCGATTCCTTCGACATATGTCGCTGAAACAGTGAAATCGGTCCGCTTAACGCCGTCGTGGATGACGATCAAATCCGCATTATCGAAGACGGCGAAGTCGGCCGCGAACTCGGTGGTCGCGACCAAAGGGCTATAGGCGGTGATGCGATCGTCGACGGTGGTCGTGCTCATGAGGCGAGGATGCCGGTCGGCGGCATCGCCCGCAAAGCACAGGACTATTGCCCGACAGCGTTCCCGAAGTCAGGCGCACGTGTCGGCAGGCTTTCGCCCGGACCCCACCAGAAGGACTGACCGAACTCCTTCTTCATCCGCCGCTCGTACCGCGCGAACGACTGCCGATAGTCCGGATCGATCATTGCCTGGATGTTGTCAAAGATGATGCGGTCGGTCGCCATCTTCGTGTACCAGAGCGATGAGCCAGGCGTCCAAGCCTTGAGGTGATCGGCGAGCATTTTGCCCTTCACCTCTTTGTTGCCCGCGATGGCCTGCATGAGATCGCCACCCGCCGCGATGACCGCGCCAGGAGCCGGACCGGTGACGAACTGAGTGATGCCTTCCTTGCCACGTGTCGTCGACGAATAGACGAAGTCACCGAGCATGCCACCGCCACCGCCGCGGATGAATGCCTGCAGCCAGAACTCGCCTTCGCCCATGTCTTGCGGGTCTCGGCCCGCGATAAGGCTCTGCATCTGCGACATGGCAGCGCCGGCGAAGGTCATCGTCAGGACGAGCTGTGTCGTGCGGTAGGCGCGGTTCGACATGTTTCCTTGCGTCATGGACCGCATCAGGTGGGTCATCATGTACGTCATGGGGAAGCTCTTGAACTGGGTCATCGAGCGGATTGCCTCGCCGACGATAGTCCCTCGCTGCTGCCCTGCGGCCATCGCCCCACGTATGCGCGAATCCGGCTCGACCACGGCGAAGTGGCGTTCGTCGATGACTGCCGACATCAGCCGATCGGCGAGCCGCTGGTCCTCGACGGCGTTCACATCGAAGAACTTCGCGCCCTCCGCCTCCAGCTGGGGCGAGGCGCGCAGCTTGTCCCAGTCCTGGGGCGTGAAGCCATAGCGGGTAAGAAAGCCGCGAAAGACAGGATCAACCTTGTCGAAGGTATTATCGGCCTGCCGCGCGATGAGCCCCATGAACTCCATGGAGAAGGCTCGCTTGAGGCCCTCGGTCCACACGTTGATGCCGGTCACCCTCATCAGACCGTCAGCCACGCGGCCAGTGATGCCTTGCCCGATCACCTCATCGTCGAAGCGCTTGGTGCCGATCGCGGTATCAAGGACGGTTGCCGCCGTCAGATTGAGCTGCCGAGCGATCTGCTCAGCCCCTTCGCGGTCGACAGTGAGATCCTTGACCAGGCGCGCCAGAACGGCAGATGCCGGAATACCGTTGTAGTTCGAGGCGAGCACGGAAGTCATGCTGTCGCCGGGAAGGGCCGCGATAGTGGCCGAACCCAGCCGGGCAGCCGTCTGGATGTTGCGCATGCCGCCGCCGATCGCTGCAATAAGCTCGCTCTGGGCCACGCCGAGGTTGCCGACCAGGCTGTCATAGGTGCGCTTCACCGCCGCCGGGCTGTTCATGGTGATCGATCGCTGGAGCTTCGCAAGCGCGCCGGAAGCTCGAACTGTGTCATCGGCGACCGCATCGGCCAGCAGCGTGTCGAAGTTCTGCTGGTAGCGCGGCCCGAGGACCTCGACGAATGCAATCTCCTTCGCCATCCCCTGCACATGGCCCATCATGGTATTGAACAGGCCACCGTCGCCGACGCCGTATTTCTTCATCAGCCGCTTGTAGGTTTCTGGGCTGTCGAAGCGGAAGACGCGGAGCTGGTTCGAGAAGCCGCCGGCACCAGAGCCTTGAGCGCGGCCGAGGGTGATCTCCTTGTAAGCGTTCTGGATGATGCCCGGTATCGCAGCGCGGGGTGCCTCGCCCCAGCCTTCGGCATCCATCACACGCATGTTGCCGGCATTGATCTCCGCCATCAGATCGTCGAGGAATTCCCGCTCAGAGAATTTCCGGAGCCGGTTCGTGTCCCACATCTGGGGAAGCCGCCAGTCTTCGAGGACAGCCAGCGGTTTCCCACCCTGTTTTACCCGATCAACAGCGTACTTCGTGGCATCGGCGAAACCCTTTGCCGCCGCCTTTGCCGCCGTGTCGCCGGTGTCCACCCCGAAGAGCTCGTCGACGACATTCCAGATGGACTCCGTGTCCTGGCTGAGTCCGGCCAGCTTGGACTGGTAGGGCGCCATTGCGCCGTCGATAAACTTGAGAAGCTTTTTCGCCACGCCCTCCGAATGGCTTTCGATGTTCAATGCATCGCCCATCTGGGCTCCGGCTTCCCAGTTGTCACGAACGAGGACGGACATGAGGCCTGCAGACTTGCCTTTCGGATGGCGCGCGATCCGGTCAGCTATCTCCGCCTTCCGGATCGCCTGTTTCGCCGCCATGAGCTTCCGCTCTTTCGCGGATTCAGCCATGGCGCGGGCTGCTTCCAGCGCGCTCGCGGCCTCGGCAGATGCCGGTCCCATCGTGGGGTAGAGTCGACCCTGAATGCCTTCGTGCAGGGCGAGCGCATCATCGGCCTGCTTCTGCGTGATCCGCTTGGCAGCCACCAGTTTCGTTAGGCAGTTTGCGATCGACATCCTTCATCCTTTCCGGCCGGTGCTCGCCACAGAACCACTTCCCGCCGATGTAGCCAAAGCACCCCCAGCGAGTGCATCCCGGATGCTGGCAGTAGTGGTCACGGGGATCACTGCGCATTCAGTTCACGTCCGAGGGCACAGGCCTCGATCTCCCCGGCGGCGGCAATCTCTTCGTCCGCCTCGTCGAGGATGTCATCGAGCGATCGAGCACCCTGGCCGTCGCCGAGATCTACCATGATTCCGGGGCGCTCGGCGCGCAGGCGCTGAGCATCCATGATGGCCACCTCCTGCACATCAGGTGCAGCAGCAAGCTCCTCCACGCGCTCAGGCGTGAGGCGCTCCTCGGCCATGCGATAGAGGTCATTGCGGCCGACGCGCTCCAGGCTGCTCTTGAGGATGTCCGGCGCTTGCAGTGCCTCGCCGAACAGACGCGGACCCGCATCGTTCTTCATAGCCTCGCGTGCGTAGTCGTCGAGGAAGGCCGCCAGCTTGGCGCGGCTGATCGGCCGCTTGAGCTCAGCATCGGAGAACATCGCGCGGGCAACTATCTTCGACAGCTCGTCTGGACCGCCAAATATCTCCGCCTGGTTGACGAGATCCTTGACGGCCTTGCCCTCGTCGCGCGCCTTCATCACGAGGCGGACCGCGTTCAGCAGATCGCCGGTGATGTCCATCCCGGCCGGGATCTCGCCACGCGCCACGGCGTCGCGCATGCGAGCCCACGGAGCGGAAGAGTCCGACAAAGCGCCGGCGATCGAGCGGATGTTATTGTCGGTGTCTTCGAGCGCACGACCCAGCAGCACCGGCTCCCCGTAGGCACGGCCCATGAGCGCAGCCGTCATGCGCCGCTGTCCCTCTTGCGAAAGAAAGCCGTCCTTGTCGACGAGGTTGCCCTGCTCGGCGCGAGGAAGCTTACTCATGAAGCCGCGGGCAAATGCCTGATTGTCAGCAGAGGTGATGTCGGATCCGGAGAGCCGCTCAAGAAGGTCACCGTCGAGCAGTCTAGCGTCAGCCATGGCCTGCTCAGCTGCACCCATGCGCAGCGTCATCGAACGGTTTGCAGCTGTGACGAAGGCGACGCGGTCTTCAAGATCTGTGATGCGGCGCGCGACCAGCACAGGATTGCGTAAGCCGTCGACGTCGAAGTTCTGCGAGCGCAGATAGTTGCGGTAATTGTCGGCGGCGACCCCACCTTCCTGCAGCGCGCGGCGCAGCGCCAGGACACGGCCGTTGCCCGATTCGACGAGGCCATCGGGCCCAACGATCGGCGCACCTGTGGAAGCATCCGGAGAAAAGCCTAGGCGCTCTGGCTGAAGGTTTCCGGCGATGCCTGCAATTTGCTCCTGCGAGATGGCGCGAGACCGATCGCGCGGCTGCAGCTCCTGAGGAAAGGCAGGGTTCGTCTGCATGTTATCGAGCTGGGACGTGATGAGGTCATCGGCCTCTACTACCTCGTAGCGCACACCGACGCTGCGACCATCCGCATCGTAGACGCGACCAGGGCGCACGCCCGCTTCGAGGAAGGTTTCGGATGGCAGTTCCACAGGACGGCCGCGCGCCAGATCGTCGAGCGACTTTACCAGTGCCGCCTGGTGCGCCGTCTCACCTCGCATTGAGCGTTCGAACCGGCTCGGAGGGATTGCAGCCTCACGCATGACGACGTTCGCGGCATCGCGGATGTGAGACGGCCACTGCCCTGTTTTAGCGCGATGCCAGACATCGGCTAGAGCCTTGATGCCGCCGCCGAGAACAGCACCACCGACGCCGGCAGCAGCCACCTCATAGAGCGCATCGTCGACGCCGAAGGTGGGGTCGATGCGCTGTTTTCGCTGCAAGGACAGGCCTTGGATTGCCGCTTCCGACGTGACACCGAGAGCACCCTCGACAAGCGCGGTCCGAACGATACCTGCAGACGGTCCCGCGCCGAAGCCCATGCTCATGAGGTTGATCGGGTCCGTCAGCGCACCGGCGACGGTCCCGGTGAAGCCACCGATGCCAGAACTGAGGCTTGTCGATCGACGCGCCAGATCCTCGGAGCGCCGCCGTGAGGTTGCCGCTTTCTCATCTGCGCGCCGCTGCAGCACCTCAGGAGTCGGGAATTCCAGATCGCTGTCCGGATTGTCGGCCTTCCACTGATCGAACTGCTTCTTTGCCCTGTCCATGGCATTGTAGGTCATGTCATCGACCCAGCCACCGAGGCGCTGGCCGCTGGCCTTATAGAACTGGGTCTGGAACTCTGCCTGCACCTCGAGCGCGTTTCGGTGCTGAGCGTTGGAGTTCGAAAAGCTCTGCATCGCGTCGATGTCAGCCTTGAACCGCTCGATGAAGCCCGGGTCCGGCCCCTCAAATGGTGACTGTGCCGCGAGCTGCAGCGCCGTGTTGATTTCGCGCTCGTCCGGGATGAGAGGCATCAGCGCCCCCTCAGATCGAGCACAAACGACGACTGCCGATAGGTGCCGGGAGATGGCTGCCTCAGGACATAGGTCGGGGCATCAGGCCTGCCAAACTCCAGCAGGTACTGCCCGTCGGCAATCGCCCGCAGCCTGCCACCTGCCATCAGATCACGCGCCGTGACACGCTGCCCTGAAGAGGTAATGGCGCCGGCCAGGTCATCATCGGTGATGCCGGACATAACCTTGTCGAACTCGTCCTGTGTCATGCCATAGCGCGGCGCAATGGTGTCCGCCCCGTTCATGTCGACGAGGCCGCCGGTGACTTCCGTGATCGCGCGCTGCATGCGTTCGTCATTGAGCTCGCCGCTGGTGTCGCCTGCCTGGTGCGAGAGGTCAGCATAACGAGCGGTGGCCGATTCCAGGAGGAACTGCCGAGAAGCCTCGAAGCCTGGCGCCACGGCCGACGGCGGCAGGAGCTCGTCGATGGCGACGCGATTATCGTCGGTCTTGCGAGGAGCAAGGAGCGGGTTCTCAGTGAGCAACAGCTGGCCGCGAAGGACGCCCTCGGCAGCCGCCGGATTGTGGGGGGCCAAAGCTCCGGCGACAGCCGCCGCTTTGCCCTGTCCGCTGGCGTAGATCTTCGAGAGTGTCGCCTTGTAGGTCTCTGGCCGAAGGTTCTGCGACATCGCGCTGAGCATGCCCATAGCATCCGCCGGGGTGGCTGTTTCCAGCATGCGGGAAACCTGTGTCATCATCTCCGGGCGAAGGGCCGGGATGTTCCCGACCTCGCCCCGCGCCTGCATGATGTCGACGCCACGCTGAAGGCTCTGGAAGGTAGCTCCCCAGGTGTCGGGCTGCTGCAGATCGAGCGGGGGCGGAGCGGGGATCACGCCGCGCTGCGCCGCATAACCGATGGGATCGGTAGACAGGGCTTTCTGCCGCGCTTCCTCTGCCTGCTGCATACCTGTGATGATCTGCTGCTGTGCGACCGTTGCACCACCGCTGGCATCTGCCAGCAGGGAGGACATGAGACCCTCGACTTGTGCCGGTGCCATCCCCTGCATGGCGGTGATTGCCGATTGGCTGGTGAAGTAGTCGGCAACCTCGCGCCGGAAGTCCTGATCGTCGACCACGGTAAGCTGCCGTGTCAGCAGATTGATGTCGCTGATCGCTGGCGAGAAGCCCTTGTCGGTGCCGGCCTTGATGTCCTCGAACAGGCTCTTCGCATCGGCCGTCATCTCCGTCCGGTATTCCTTGATAACTTCCGGGGGCACCACAGTCGTGCCCTGCCCGCCCCGGGTGCCATCATCCTCGATGTGCCAGTTCTCATTGGAGAGCGGGAACTTGAGGCCGAACTTGCCGGCGTTGCTGTGCAGCCAGTCGACAACTTCCCTCGGCGCGTTCTTGAGAGATGCGCCCTCATAGGAGAGGTCCGCAGCGGTACCATGGTTGTGGTAGGACTTACCCGGCGGCGCGACCCACTTCCGGGCCTCAGCCTCGGACCCGTACTTCCTGACAGCTTCATCCCAAAGTTCCTGCTGACGATCGACTGAGCGGGCGCCGGAGTAGATGCCGAGCTTTTCCTTGATGCCGGGTGGGGCCGCCTCGAAGAGGCGGGCGATCTTGACAGCGAAGTTGTTGTCCATGCCGTCGATGTGGCTGGCGTCCTTGTCAGTGCGCGCCATCAGGAAGCTCTTGGCGGCAGTGACTTCCTCAGGTGATGCCGCGCGCCCGCTCTCCGTGCGGGCCAGAACCTTCTTGTAATAGTCAGCAGATTCCCTCGGGATGACGCTGTCATCCCGGCCGGCGCGCAGCCAGGCGTCCGCACGCTGTGCACCGCCGTTGTATGCAATGAGCGCCGCCTCGCGATCACCGCCATAGCGCGTCATCATTTTGTTGAAGTAGTGGGTGCCGTAACGCCGGGAGACTTCCGGATCCTTGAGATAAGCCTTCTGCTCCGCTTCTGTGCCGCCGAGCGGGAAAGCGGCATCGCCGAGTTCTCCCGCGATCTCCGCTCCCGTGGCCGGCATGACCTGCATGAGACCGGAAGCGCCGTCCTCGGATTCCGCCATCGGGTTTCCTTCACTCTCAACGCCTTGGATCGCCGCGAGGATGCCATCGCCACCGTTAGCCAACGAAAACGCAGCTTCTGCCATCCGAACCTGTGTCGGGTTGTCGGCGAGGCGGATCGAGGTGAGCGTGCGCTGCAAAGCGCGCTGATTGTAGAGCTCCATGGCACCAGACAGATCGCCGCCGGAGGCAAGCTGCCGCGCGACTTCGTCGACATCAGGGCTATCGAGACCGACGCCCGTTTTCAGCCGCTCTTGGATCTGGGTAGACTTGTCCTGTATCGGCTTCAGGTCCACCTTCCGCTGTGCGACATAGCCGTTGATCCGCTCATTGATCATGCCCGAGTACTGCCGCCGCTCCTGCGGCGAAAGCGCCAGGTTCTCGTCCGTCAGGATGCGCGAGCCGATCGCGCGGGCTTCCGCAATGCCGCCCGTCTCAAGCGCCTTCTCGACCGTGCCGAGCATAGCCTCCGACATATGCCGGGACTCCATTTGCTTCAGTGCGATCTGAGCCTCTTTTGAGCCGACGACGAAATCAGGATTTTCGGCCAGCTCGTTCCAAAGTGTGGTGAGCTGCGACTGCTTTGCCTTGTATGCCTCTGTCGTCGTTCCGCCGGCGCGGGCAAGCGCGGACATGTCATCGTCTAGGAACTTGATCTCCGCTTTGATATTGCCTTCGAACTCCTGAAGATCAGCCTTGCGCTTCCGCTCCGAGACGCCCAATGCCAGTTCCGGCCCACTGGTTTCGAGCATGGTGCGGACGGCACCGCGGTATTCCTTCGGAACGTCGATCAGCGTCTGGTCCTGAAACGCCTTCCACGAACTGTTGAAGACATCGACGTTGCCCTTTGCTTCCTCAGCCAAGGAAGCCCCGCGAGACCGGATGTCGCCGGCCAGGCGCGCCATGTAACCCTGCTGCGCAGCTCGGTTATAGGCTCGCCCCGTGGCGGAGAAGCTGGATTTGCGGTCAACCTGCAGGGCGCCGTTCTCGTCGCGATAGACCGCGTTCTGTCCCTCCATCTGGGCGTCTTCCATGGCCTTCGCTTCGAGAGCTTGGCCCATGGTGCCGAGCGCATCGGCAACCTGCTGGTATGGGTTGGCGACGTCCTGCCCGCTGATCGAGGAAACCGCGCCGCGAATGGTAGCGCCGCGAGGCTGCAGCAAAGGAAGCTTGGCCATGGATCACGCTCCAAAGAAGTAGGGCAGGGACTTTGCGACGCCGCCGAACAAGGCGGCGCTGGCGGCAGATTTACGAAACCGCGCGTCGGCTTCGTCCTGGTTCGCCTGCATGCGCTGATTGCCGACCTCAATCTTCCGATCGCGGTCGCTGATCCGTTGCTGATCCTGCTCGATCGCCATGCCGGTCGGGCTGTTGACGCTGGCGCCGGAAGAGGAGCGTATCGCGCGGATGTTCGCGATCGTTGAGTTGAGCTCGTCGCGGTACGTGGCGTCGATCTGATCGGCCCGCACGCGGCCAACCTCGGCGGCGCGTTTGGCTTTCTCGCCCTCCCACTTCTGAGCGTTCGAAGCGCCGACCGCACCGATGACACCGGAGACGCCGGACATGATGCCTGACAGGGCCGCTACAATAGGTGCTTGCATCAGACCGTAATCCTTGTGGTCAGTTCGATCATTTTGAAGGAGCCGGGAAAGGTGCTTCGGAACTCCACCTCAGGGTCAAAGGAGCGCCCGGTTTCCCGATACCGGTAAGTGGCGTCCCGCTTGGGGACGGGTAGCGACATGTCTTCGCCTGCCTCGTAGCTGCCGAAGTATCGGCTCCCCACCTGGAACTCTTGTGTCCCGCGAACCGCGATGTTCATGTTCGCGATCTTGCGGCGCTGTTCCCCCTGCCCCACAGGCTGACCACCCTCGAAGTTGACGAACAGCGGCTTCAGCGACCATGCGAAATCGATGCCGAGCGTCACCTCGCTGTAGTCACTGAAGCCCGGCAAGATGCCGTCCTCAGGCACCATGACGGGACCGAAGTAGAAGCCATCGGCGAAGACCGAGACCTCCTTCCCGGCATGGAAGCTGACGATGGTGCCATCGAGCAGAAGCTTGCTTCCGTCTTCCATGAGCAGCGGGCTGCCATCATCGAACTGCAGGAAGTCGGAGGCGGAACCGTCGAAGGTTGTCGCGCAGTCGCAGAGCAGTGAATAGTCCAGCTCTTCGGCCACCCCGTACTCCACACCGTCAAAGGTGTAGGCCGACATGAAGATGACTTTGCCGTAAGCTCCGGCGACGCTCAGAACACGGCCGGCGCCTTCCTGCTTGAGCCAGCCGATATACTCCCGATCGGGATTGAACTGACCGACGACATAGCTGCCATCCCCGTTGACGACATAGATCTGACGGGAAGGGAATTCAGGGGTCGCCGATGTCGCCCCGATGGACTTCACATCTTCGAAGAGGTGGCGGTGCAGGCGGTTGATCTCGGTCGCCACATACGGCCGCGCCGTCTGCCCGGTCGCTGAGATGACGTAGATCCCGGTCTTGGACTTGTCGACGAAGATCAGACCCTCGGTCACCTCGACAGGACGGATTTCGGAAAGCTCGCTGGAGAAGATCGGCCGAAACTCGACTGATCCCGGCTGTAGCGGCGAGCCAACCGAGATCGGGATATAGAACACGCCCTTGTCTGTGACTGCGAACTCGTCATAGCCCCCGACGACATGAAAGACCTGGCACTCTGCCGTGATGAATTCGAGCATGGCATTGTCTGCCTCAGCTCCGATCGAGCCGTCGCGATTGTTGCCAGTCGACAGCCAGAAGACGGCGTTCTTCTTCTGGGTAAAATTGGTCATGATCAGGCGCTCGCGGTCCTTCGAGACGGACCTCGGCCAGCCGCGATAGTCAGAGATGAACTGCTCATCCCACTGAACAGCGGCACCCGGAGAAACGCCGGCCACGGCAGTGATCTTGGATGAGGCACTAGGCCCGACCAGGGTTTCGCCGACCTGAGGCGTGGTCAGCTTGTCGACGGCAACGATCGACACAACATTGCCCGCCACAGCGAAGATCTCGCCCTTCGCGTTGATGGTGTCGGTCTCGACGATCTGCCCGACGGAGAAGCCCACTGCGCTATTGACCGTAACGGCGAAAGAGGGAGGAAGCTCTTCGATCACCGTCGCCGTCGCAACCGTGGCGCTGTTCACGGCCGTGATGCGGAGCTGCCGCCCGGCATACCGAAAGACCACGCCCTTATGCTGGCTGTTCAGTACGGGGGCGGAGAAGGTGATCGTGATGTTTCCGGTACGTGCCGACGGCCGCATCGCGATATTTTGGGTCACCTCAAAGCGGTAGAAAGGCATGCGGATCGAGGCGTCGAGGCCCACCGCGAATTCAAAATCACCGATCGCCCATGCATAGGTGCCTTCGAACACCTTGATCACCTTGGTGCGGCCAGACCAGGCAACGAAGATCTCATTGTCCATGGCCTCGAATACCAGCGTGTCGAGGTCATCCTCGCCCCAGGGCGCGACCAGTGAAGCGACCAGGGCACCAGTGAGCGTTCTGACCTTCACTCCGCCATCGATGAACACGACGCTGTAGGTCGCGTTGTCGAACGGCTTGAAATCCATAACCACGCCGTAATCCTCGAACAGCAGGCGACGGCCAGGGCGACGGACGATGGCGCCAGTGTGGGTGCTCACGACATTGCGGGCGTGGCGGACGGCAAACTTCAGCGCCTCGACATCATCGCGACGGATCGCGTCGGGGTCGATCTCGCCGCTGGAAAAGTCGCGCTGCCGGATGATCTGCTCGTTGAGGCTCATACGCGGCGCCTCGTCCGGGCTGCCGCAATCTTCGACTTGTAGACGTTGCGGGCCGGGTTCTGCTGGTCGACATGGGTGCGGGTCTCTTCAAGCAACCCCTCCGCCCGCTGCTCGCGCCGCATCGCTTCAGTGAAGTCTTCATTGAGACCCCGGAGGCAGCCAGCCTCGACGAAGAGCGTGAGGATCTCCTCAGCCATCGGGTGGATCTTCTCTTCCGAGGTCTGCTTGACCACGTTCACGTAGATGGCGGAATCGTATCGGCAGGAGAGAACATCGCCGATGATCTCGTAATCTGTGAGAGGCGTGGTGTCCCAGAACACCTCCTTCACGTGGAGCGCATTGATCGGCAAACGGAAGCCGTTCTTTGGATATCTCCGCGACTTGTTATCGCTATCCGGCACGCGCGTGAGAAGTTCGATCGTGCTGGCGAACGGCCAGGAATGCCGAGCGGTCAGGAAGCGCAGGGCGCGTTCGAATGCACCATTGGCCACCCGATACTCATCAGATGGATCATTCAGCACATTCACCGTGTTGTTGCCGGTGGCGCGCAGCGCGTTATTGAGGATCTCGAGCTTTTCCATGGCCCCAGAATGCGAGCATCGAGAAGGGCCGGCAAAGCACAGAGGCAGGCATAGAAAAACCGGGGGTGTAACGAGCACCCCCGGTTCTCTCAGCCGCCCGGTCGCGATGGAATGAGCGGGCCGCTTAGCTCTTGGCCAGCTCCGACTTTACCCACTCAGCCTTATCCTCGTCGGGCAGGCCGTTGAAGGACTCGGCCTCTGGCTTGCGGATGTTGCCGCCGATCTGCTTGCCAGTGGAATCGAAGATGCCCCACCAGCCGGCGCCCTTGTCACGGCCCTCGAAGGGACCGGCTGGCTGGGCGTCGGCTGCGGGAGCAGAGGACTTGGCCTTGATAGCCTTCCAGGTCTCGGGCCAGTTGATGCGGGCCTTCTCGACCTCGTGTTCGTTCTTGCCGTCCGCGCGCATGTTGGCGAGGAGATCGCGGAGAGCAGCCGCCTCGGCCTGAGCTTCCTTCTGCACATCTTCCGGGAATGGCGACGTGGCCCACTCCTGCGGGTGCTGGCGCAGAACATGACGGGCGTCGATCGCATCCATGCTGGTGGTCGAGCCGTCCTTGAAGTGAAGGGTCATTTTTTCGGGCATTTACAGCTCCATCGCAGGTGCGGGCTAGAACCGAGCGCTTAGTAGCGCTCGGCGATCCATGCCTTGAAGGTTACGGAGGGGGTGGTGCCGGCAACATCTACGTACAGCCGAACCCAGTCATAGACCGTGTCATGCTGTTCAGTGATGAACGGGATCTCGTAGCGGCCAATGACCGAGGTCACCGGAGCGCCAGGGCGCGCCGAGGTGTGCCCGAGCGAGATCTGAGCAAGGTTTTCCTTGGTCGCGAACGCGTTCGTCGGACCGCCCTGCAGGCAGAAGTGATAGACTTCGTCAGCCGAAGACACATCGATCGCAGAAACGTCGATGATCAGCACGCCTTCGAAGCGGCCGGGACCGAGCTGCTTGGCTGCAGCGGCGCCACCGACCTGAGAAGCGCCGTCAGCGGTAACGGCTGCAGCACCATCGGCAAGGATCAGTTCCAGATCCTGATTGTAAACTCTCTGACCCATTGGTCTAGCTCCTGTAGAAATGCCGGGAAGGTGGAAGGGCCCGGATCAACCGGGCCGATCCGTCACTTCACAAACGGTGCGTCGGTGATCGAGGTGAGGCGGGTCACGCAGTAGTCGGCTTCGTCGACGAGACCCACATCCCAGGAGACGTTGGTGCCGTAGTTCACCGCATCTTCGAGCAGACCCATGTCGCGGGCTTCCATGTTCTTCAACTGGATGCCGTGCAGGCCGTCCTCGGCGAAGTTCGCGACGAATAGCGAGGTGGTAACCGCAGCGCCGCCGCCCGAGGCCACTTCCGTGAACGGCAGGATGGAGCCGTGGCGGTCCTTCTGGTAGCCGAACAGAATCTTCTTGCCGGCATAGGACATCTTCGGCATGCCGACCTCGTCCCAGGACTGGATTACGAAACCGGAGATCGTAGTGTCGCGAGCAGCCTGGATGAAGCGCGGCATCAGGTCGAGCGAAGCGATGATCACGTTCGCATTGCGCGTATTCATGATAGCCTTGTCGAGGTTGTAGAGCGACAAGGCAGCGCCACCAGAAACGGCCGAATTGTGCAGGAGGCGGCCATTGGCGGCGGTGCAGCGCGCCTTCAGGCCATTGAACTCCTTCGGGTTCGACGTGTTGTCGCCGGAGAGGAAGGTGTTGGTGAAGAGCTTCGACTGAGCCTTCATCTGCATGGCCTCTTCCTTCGCGCGGCGGCTTTCGCCGTGGCGGAGAAGGATGGCCTTGTCGACCTTCAGGATGGTGTCGATCGGGAAGCTCGTTTCCTGGAAGGGAGCGATCTTGCCCTTGGAAGAGCCGGCGCCTTCGTTGATGGCGCGGAAGCCGGCGGTGCCGATGTCGGTCTCACGGTAGCCTTCATAGGCAGCGCCGGAGAAGCCGGCGAACGGCAGCATCTGGAGGATGTCGGATTCGGCCGCGAAGGTCTCGATAAGCGGACGCTCGATCGAGGTCTTTTCCAGGCCTTTTGCGTATTCAGGAAGCGTCATCACTTCGGGCATTGAGGGTCTCCTTCAGCCGTCACTTCTTCGAGTTCTGGCGGGCATAGTTGATCCGTTCGGAGGCGGACATTTTGCCCCACTCCTCATCGGACAGTTCGGTCTTTCCTGAATCGCGACCGGCCCCGGGGTTACCCGGAACCGCACCTCTGTTGAGCCGCATCAGCGCCTCAAAAGCTTCGATCTGCTTGGCCGTGAACATCATCGATGTCAGGGCTTCAGCCTGGTCTGCCGGCAGCTTCGCCGCGACCCATGTCTTCACCGCGCCGATGCGCTCCTCGGCCTTGCCGCCAAGCAGCTCCTTCTGCTTCGTCACAGCCTCCTTGAGAGAGCTCTGTTCGTTCAGATCGAGGTTGACGCCAAACGCGATCAGCTCTTCGAAGTCGGCCTGGCTCATGCCTTTGCCGTGAGCGAATTCGCGAGCTGCGGCAATGCGGGGGTCGCTCTCGTCGATCAGGCTCTCGCCTTCAGGCACTTGAATGCCCTCAGGGAGCTTGAAACTCTTCGGCAGGGCGGGCTTGTAACCGTCAGGCTTCTCCGGGACCTGAGCCCGGTTCGCGTCGTGCTCAGCCTTGAAGGCGACCAGTGCGTTGAAGTCTTCGGTCTTGAAGCCCTTGTCGGCGTCCCACCAGTTCTCGGGGATGTAATCGGGGCGCTGCAGCTTCTGCTCGCCGCCAGCTCCGCCCTCTCCGCCGCCTTTACCTTCACCACCGCCGGAGCCGCCGCCTTCGCCACCAGCACCACCGGTACCGCCGTCACCGCCACCGGCTCCGCCCTCGGGGGCGAACATGATGCGGGGGCCGATGCCGGAAGCCACGAACGCGCCGAAGCTAGCGCCCTGCTGGGCCGCGCCGGAGCGTCTTTCGTGGGAGGTGCTTGCTGCCATTTCGTCGGTCGGCTTGTTCGTGTGGTCCATCGCTCGTTTCTGCCTCTGCCATCGCCATCAGATCGGCCGCAAATTTGCGGCGCTCGTCATGACGGTGCAAAGCACAGGTGTCCTGAGGACCGGCTATCTCCTCGATGATGCCCTGGAGCGCGGCAAAGAATGGCGCGCTCTCGGGCTGCTTGGAGAACCATCGAACCGAGTGCTGGACTTCCTCGTCGGTAAGCTTGATGCGGCTCACTGCTCACCTCCGGGGACCATTCCAGCCTGCTGCGCTGCACCGAGGACAGTGTTGAGCAGCTCGGCTGTCTGCGTTGCGTCGCGCAACACTACGACCTCGTCCTTGGCTAGGTTCTTGAGGTTCTCGATCGTGGCGCGCTCGTCGATCGCCGCCGCGGCCGTCTCGGGGAAATAGTTCTTGGCGATGCTGAGAACCTGAATGCCGGTCTGCATCTTCTGGTTATCGGCGGCCTGCGTGGCCGGGTTGTTCGGCACCAGTGCGATCTTGCGACCGTTCACCTGCAGATCCTTGATCTTGCCGTCCTTCGTGAGCAGCCACTCGAAGCGGCGATAGACCTGATACGGGCCTTCCCGCCAGAACTTCTTGCCCGGCGTGCCAATGCGGCGCTGGGCCTTGACCATCTCGTCGACCCATTGCGTGGCCGTCGGAGGTGTGTCGCCCTTCTGCTCGGGATAGTCGGCAAAATGCTTGCGACGAATGCGGCGCTCCAGATCGGTTGCCGTGTAGAAGCCCAGATCCGGATTGCCCTCGAAATAGAGCGGCTGGATATCCTTGCCGGAGCCCGGGCGCATCGGATAGGCCTTGCCGCCCTCGATGCCGCCTTCGAAGTCCATGACGCCATCGTCCGGATAACCGATCGGCGGGGAGATTGCGATGTCGACGCGGTCCTGTGTCGCGGCGGTGATGACGTCGAGGACGCGGTATTCCTGCAGCGACTTGATGGAAGGGCCGAAGCCCCACGAATATTCGACGTCAGGCGACATCCGGGCGATGATGAGAGGCAGGCAGCCCTCACCCTCAAGCACCTGGTGATGAGCCGCCATCTTGTCGATTAGGATGACATGGTTCCAGAGGTCGTTTTCAGGGTTCGACCAGTCGCGCCAGAAAGCCCACACCACTTCGATGGTGCAGTTTTTCTCGTCGCGGATCTTCTTCTCGACCTTCTCCGGCAGCTTCACATCCGGGATCACAGACTTGAGCTTGCTGCCCTTGACCCAGCGCACCCGGAAACGGTCGCCGACGGAGCCATCGGCCTCGACGTTGAATTCCAGCTCGCGCGGCGGCACGTGGGAGCAGTTCACGGGGCGAGTGTTGAAGGGCTTGTCGATCCACCAGGCAACGGTCCCGACGGCCAGATGTGGATCCAGCACGGTGCCGAGCTCTGCCTCGAAGTTAGATGCCCTGATCGCCGCGAAAATCAGTCCGTTGCGCTCGGCGGCATCTTTCTTGAGATCGTCGAGATCCGCAGCTTCCAGCTCCTGGGCCTCAGAAGCATCGATCTCTGAGCCCACCCATTCCGTGCCTTGTGGAAAGAACGCGGCAGTGGCTTCCGTGGCGAAGTCTTCGGAGACCTCCGAGCCGATGCCCGTTGCCAGGTCTTCCTGCACCTCGTCGCGCTTCGGGGCCTTTCGCACCGTCGACGAGACTTGATAGCTCAGCCGCGGGCGCGTGAAGAAATAGGCTTCCTGCAGGTCTTTTTCGGCGTCAGTCTTCTGCGCCCGGGCATCCTTCAGGCGAGATACGGCCTCTTCGGACCAGGCCTTCATATCCTGCGCCGGCGCCTGAGCCTTCTTACCTTTGGGAGCCAATGCCATGCGATCACATTGCCCGGAAGCTGCGCGTTGAGCCGCTACCGATCAGCGCCTGTCGGCTGCCGAAATAGCGCAAGGCGGCATCAGTCTCAGTGCCGAGCCGATCCTGAATCGCGTTGACCTTCTCCGTCGCGGCCGCCTGCTTCTGGCGCTCCAGCTCGGGGTCCTTTTCCATCTTCGGAGATTTCATCGTCCTGCCTTCCAGTGCCTATGAGCTCGCCACCCTTGGCCAGACATTGGCGGTAAAGGGCGTCGGGCCGCAAAGCACACGTACGCAGGCCGATGAGGTGCGCAATGGCCGGGACGCACCACAGCCCGGGCCGCAGCATCGTCTTTGGAGCATCCGCGAGGAGACGCGGGAATCTGACGATCGGCCCGCACTGGGAGTAATAGGCGATGGCGATATCGGCCTCCCAGTCGCCGACCACCATGATGTGCGCCCGATCGGAGTGAAAATCGTAGAAGACCCACGATCCGGACCGTTCGACCTTGCCGAAAACGCTGACATGCTTGAAGCGCCCGCAGGCGAGCGCGTTGATCCACCACTTGTCAGTCTCTTCGTGGAAGACGACGAACCATTCCTTCGGTTCGCACTGAGCCAGCGGCAAAGAGCCGCTTAAATCGCTAGAATCCACCGCGTCGCCTCGATTTTTTGTGAATCTTGATGTCGACAGGCCCTTTCCGGCCGGTCCGGTCCTGCCCGACGACCGCGCGGCCCTCGCCACCGCCCAAAACCATGTACTGGCAGGCGTCCGCGATGTCGGAATACTTGTCCTTGAAGGGCTTTTCCTCGTGCTGGGCGGTGCCCTTGATGCGCTTGAAGTGATAGCCGCCGGCCATCGCCACCTTCAGCGTCCGGCATGAAGTCCCGCACACCAGCAGGCGCGGAAGCCCGTTCACCATCGTCACCATCGCGTATTCGACGGCCTCGATGCGGGTCTGGATGTGATTGTTCTTCACCGGGGCTGCCCTCACAGGCATGCCGAACTGCCGGAAGACGTCGTAAGCCGTCGTTTCATCCGCCTGGGTGCCGTCGTCGCCCTTCGGATCGCCGAAGAACTCGACCTGAAAGCCCTCGGAAGCACCATGCCGGGAGGCAACACCCCAGACCCCAAGCCGCCGATCGAGCAGCTGCTTCACTAAAGGCGCGAAGATGGTGGCCCCCACCCCGCGAGCAGTGACTTCCGCGAAGACGCGCCAGCGATTGTTGACGAGCTGCCCGACGACACAGGCCGGATTGCGCCCGAAGTCGAGGCCGACATAGACCGGCCAGCCCGGGATAGGCTCAAGGGGCGTCTTCGAGACATGGGTGTCCTCGCTGAACTGCTCCCAGACCGGTTTCCCATCGACGAAGACGGTGATCTTGTTGAGGACGCGGCTGTCGATCCACTTCTTCGACTTGCCCTTGATCTTTTCCGCGTAGTAGCCGGGTTTCAGCCACTTCGTGTTCTCCGCTTTCGGGTTCATCTCGTACCCGATCAGCGTGCCGGCGGCGTCCTTGATTTCCAGCATGGCCGGCGGCTGCACGTGGTAGCCCCAGTTGTCCGGCTTCTGGTAGGCCATCCGCTCCTCTTCCGACCAGTCGTCGGGAAGCGGAACCTCTCCCATCATCAGCGGTATGAAATGATCCTCGCGCGGAGCGTTCATGTCGGCGATCACGCCGTCCCAAGTCGCGCCGCCATCCTTCACTGCCGGATAACGGCCTGTTCGGGACTCCGCCTCGTCGAGGATGGCCTTCTCGATGAATTCGAGCTCGTTGAACCATATCCCGGTGAACTCGAAGGAACGCAGCTTGCGGATATCATCCTCGCTGTCGAGCGCGAGAAAGATGATCTCCATGTCGACATCGCCGATCCGGATGATGTGCTTGAACGGCCGATCCCAGTAAAACCGGCCGTACATGTCCTCGGGGAACCAATCCAGCCAGGTCTTAACCGTCGTGTTCTTGAGATCCGGGAAGGTGTTGCGGCAGACCGCCCAGCGCGTCTTCCGGACCCCATCCGGGTTCGGCCGCTGCTCGCAGGAAATCATCCACATCTTCATGATGCAGGCGGTGGAAGTGCCCGACCCGATGGAACCGCGGATGATGCTCACATGCTTCCGGCACCGCAGATACTGCCGCAGCACCTCACCATCGGGCCTGTAGATCTTGCGCCCCTGAGCGTCGAGCTGGATCGTCGGCAGTGAAGCGGGGCGGGGAGGCTCGATGACTTGCATCAGAGCCCCGCTTTTTCCCCGAGCACATACCAGCGGTCGCCAACGCGAGCCTGCTGCTTGCCCGCCGGATCATCTGAAGTCGCCTCGACGACGCCCAGGAACTTCATCCGATGCTGCTCGCAGTAGCGGGCAAAGGCAGCAGCATGCAGCTCGGAGCCGTCGATCATGTCGATTGAGTGACCGACCGTGCCGCCCTTCCATGAGCCCTTGCGCTGTCCTGTTTCGTGCGAGAACTGAATGTTCAGCGAGCGGTTAATGCGCGGGCGCCGGAATAGGGACAGCCACTTGAAGCTGCCCGTCCCGAAACGCCATTCGCGCTCCTCAATGTTTGTGGTTGCCGTGATGCGCTCGCCGTCGAAGTCTTCGAACAGAAACACCATCTTCGGGCACTGCTCTTGAGCAGCCCACATCTCGTCAAAGCCTTTGCCGCCAAGCCGGGATGCCTCGAACTGTGTCCAGAAATGCTTCCCTTCGAGATCGAACATGCTGTGTCGGATGAACCGAAACTGCGTCCACGGCAGGAACCAGCCAGAAGTCCGGTCGGTCGTGCTGTCACCGGTGGACCGCCCGCGAAAGATCTGAAGGAACCCATCGCTGCAGGAGAACCCGAATTTCCGCTGATCGACCTGATAGTACCAGTCACGGCCCAGGCGCTCGACCGTCGCGGCGTCCCAGCTCTTCGCGAATACCTTCTCGCGATATGGCCGCACGATCGGGGGAAGTGCCGTGATCAACGTGAGACCAAAAGCGGAGATACGAAGCTCGCAGCCCTCGTCCTCATCGTCGGCAGATGCCAGAACCACCGCAATTGGCCGGTAGTGCTTGCTGTCACGGGAAAAAGTGAACGGCCCAAAGTACCTGTCGTTGTCGCTCCAACGTCGTGCTCGCATATCGCTCTCCATCGCTTGAGATGGCGGCATCATCGGTGGGGAGGTGGGACGCGGCAAAGCACAGGCGAGCAGGCATAAAAAAGCCCCGGCGCGAACCAGGGCTTCTGAGATCAAAGGTTCAGGCGAAGATGCCGCCGTAACTTCGACTGTAGTGGATGCGGAGGCCGAGGATCGTGATCAGAAAGGCCTTGCCGTATTCGCGCTCCCGCTCGAAGAGCCGGGGTCGCAAACCGATCGCCAGTTTCGCCGAATAACCGCCTCCCGGCACCCCGGGCGTTCCACGTTCCCACATCAGCCGGAACAGTCGCAGATGCTTCTGGATCCCGTCGACCCGCAGAACCGACTTGAACCGCAGCGACGGCGCCGTGATCATCAGCTGCACCAGCAGCGCGCAGCCGATCGCAACCGCAATGGGCAGGGGAGCGACCACGAGGGGCGCCACAGTCAGCGCGGCTGCGCCAGCGACACATGCAAGCAGCGCGAGGCCGCAGAGGAGCAAACTTCGTTTATTCATTGCCGTACCTTTCGAAAGGTTGATGAAGCTTCAGCGAGGCCATCAAACCGCTCATCACACCTACCGACAAAGCACAGCAGCCGTTTTCCTGATGGGTGAAAAATTTCTGCGTCCCGAATTGTCTGAGTGGGGCGAATATTGGGTGAGGGACGAACTGGAAGAGTCGCGCCGGTTTTTGCCCCCACCCCCGCCTGAACGGCCCTCAATCGAGAACGAACCCGGTACGGCCCCGCGTTCCTCAATCGTCCTCGGGAACGTCGGCCTTATATGGTAAGCCGTTAGGTCCATGCTGCTCCAGATGCTCTATCTGCTGGCCGTCTTCCGGCCTCAGATCCAGCACGTAACCAGGCGTCACGTTCACCGTGTTGTTGACCTGCACGTTCACCTGAGTGGCGCCGACCTGATGGCTACTGCGGTTCATTCCGTCAAGGTATTCAGCGGCTTTGAACTTCGTGCTGTCGTTCTTGCTTTCGAGCAGTTCGATCATCGTGTGTAGCGCCCGTGGGCGGCCGCTGGTTCGCAACACCTCTATCTGCTCATTCAGGTAAGCGAGAACGTGGGGCTTGGTGAGGGCGACGCGGAGGCTCTCGTCGTGCATTCCTGCGGCTTTCGCGGCGTCTGGTCGCTTCAGGCCCTCGAAGACCATGGCGTGTATCGCTGCCCGCTGCTTGTCGGTGACGGCGATCGCTTTTTTTTCTTTGCGGAGGAGGGCTGCTGCTTTCTGCGCTGCTGGAGCGAGAGCTTGTCTGGTCTGCTTGCTGGGGAAGGCCATCGCTGCCGTCGTTCCCTGTGGTTCGTCGGCCCGTCGCTGCTGCGCTCTGTGGGGACTTCGCTGCGCCGCGCCGACTTGCGTTGCTGTGTCCGCTTCCTGCTGTCGCGTCGTGTTGAGACGAGGTCGGCGGGTGGGGAAGCGAGGGGTGAGCCGCGCGATGTAAGCATCTGTGGAGAACTCTTGTCAAAGCACAGGTCGAAAGGTGAGGCGGATCAATGGGTTAGAAAACGGCCGAAAACGGGCGTTATAATGTTACTTACATTTAATGTCAGTTCGCCCGGTTATGCCTGCGTGTGAGTCGGTCGGTAAATGTCAGTGAATGACGCAGTTAGAGACATTTAATGTAAGTGCGGGGTTGACGAGGTGACAGGGAGTGTGCAAGTCTATGTATACCGGTTGCCAGCCGGTTCTCACTCACTCACAGACAAGGACACATCCAATGATCCGCTCTACCCGCAAATCCCGTCGCCAGATGAAGGCCCGCACTGACGCTCTCAAGGTCGCCGGCATCTCTGCTGCCATTCTCACCACTGCTCCTTTTGTGCTGGTGGCTGTTGCACTCGTCGGTGAGACGCTTGCCATGCCTGAGAAGGTTGGCCCGTTTGCTCGTCTCCTGATCTCGCTCGTAGCTTGAGGGAGGTGAGACCATGACCACGATCATTCACAGCAACGGCGGCGGCAATGCTCAGCCTATCGAGGCACTCTTTGACCGGCTGCTGACAGACACGCTCGACCGCACCTTCGAAGCCTATGGCAATTTCGTTCAGCGCGGGCCGGACATCGAGCGCATCTATGGCGCTGGCTTCGTCTGCTTCTTTGGCAACTTCCACACCTACAGCCACGTGTTCCGCATCGCGACGGACGATCCCGAGCTGATTGCAGCGCTGACGGCAGAGATCGAAATCAACAAGACCAAGACCCCCTACATCGAGCAGTGCCCGCCCTTTGATGGCTCGCTGTTTCGCATGGAAGAACACCGCTTCAGCGCCACGCAGGGAGAGGTTTCCCTGTTCTACGGCGAGCAGTTCCTCGGCCGGTTCGGTGATGACTACAGCATTGGGCCGGGAGGTCAGTGGAAGGGAAAGGGCCTGCGATACTGGACAGACGTTGCGAAGCGCCTGGTTGCTGAGCGGCATCTGGAAGCTGTGCGCGGCGAGGCAGCGGCCTGACACGAAAAGGCCGGGCGAATTGCCAGCGCCCGGCCACACCCTTTCGGGCGATCCTCACTCACAAGGACGCCCCATTTCTACCACGCACCGACACAGGCCAGCAATGGACACGCTAACCGAAAATCTGCATGGTGCCGGGATTGCCAGCGCCCAGGAATGCACCCCAATGAAAAGACCGGATCCCGACGCCCCCGAGCATGTCAAATGCCGCTGGTGGCGCAACGATCTGATGGAGATCACACGCGAGCAGTTGGCCGGTCTCACCGGCTTCAGCGTGTCCGCGATCCGAGACTTCGAGAGCGCGACAAAGGAAATAGACCCAGCAGCTCGCCAGCGGTACCGGATGGCATGCGCTGCGGTTGCCATGGGCATTCAGTTTGACTGGCTGCATGAATCACTCAGGATTGCCCGACCGATCACCATCACGATCGACAGCGGACAGACGAAGGAGGCGTGACCATGTTTGGACCTATCGGAGCATCACTTGAAACTGCTGATGAGCATCCTCGCATCGCCGGGGTGATGTTCGCCGCGATGATGGGTTTCGCCTTGTATGCCGTGGTCGCCGATACGAAGGCCAGAGATGCTCAGCGAGCAGCTTACGAGGCTGGCCTGCAGATGTGGCTGGACGAGTGTCGAGGCGCTGGCCGGCAGATCGATGACTGCACTTCAGCCTGGTCGCGTGATGGCCTCCTGCAAAGCCTATATGTGAAAAGCTGATGGAAGCGCTCATCGCCTACCTGCGTTCTCTGCTCGACTTGTCACCCAGACAGGGCTGGATCTTCCTGCTGATCGGCAGCGCCATGCTTACTCTCGTGCATCTAGGGGCAATTTCTAAAGATGAGATCGCCGCGGGTTGGCTGGCCTTGTTCTGGCTTTCAGCTGTTTCGGGTGCGATGATCCTCTTGGTTTCCGCTGGTGCAGAGGTTTGGGGAGCATTGCAAAACAAGCGAGCCGAGAAGGCTAAGGCGATAGGCGCGCGGAAAGCTGAAGAGGATGCCGTGAGAAGCGCCGAGATCCTAACAGGGAGCAACGCGGCATTGCTGCGGCAGTTGCTGCTGAGAGGCGAACAGCGCATCTCTGATATGGAGGTGTACCAGCTCTACAAGAAGAACATCATCAGGTTGGCAGGAGACGCCCGCTCCGGTGTCTACGAAATCGTCGACCCAGTCTGGGATGATCGAGAACGGCTGATCCGCGTGCTGGAGACACGTATGAGGGAGCGCCATCGATAGAGATGACCGAACGATCGGAAGCGCCAATGGGCAGGCAGCTTGAGGCTGTTGAGACATGAGGTGGGAGATCCTGCTGATGGCTCTGCTGATTCTCACCACGCTAGCCTCAACGGCCGGCATGGTCTGGCAGGCGCTGCGATGAGCACGATCGTCCTGCCCGATGGCACCAGGTTCGTTCCCCAGCAATGGCACGATAACGCCATCAACGTGATCCCGTCGCACAACGAGGCGCTGGTGACGTGCATGGCGTGCGGAGAGATGGTGCTGGTACCAGACGAGAAGATCCGCACGAAGCAGACCAGCATGATGAGGATCAGCGAGGTGGCGAAGCTGCTGAGATGCAGCAAATGCGGTGCCAAGGATGCTCACCTGCAGTTCGGCTATGTCGCCGGCGATATCCCTGATTATTGACCCCTCGCCGCGGGATAATGGACGATTTACGTTGATTCAGAGCCCTATGGGTTTGCTTTTCCACCGGGCCGCGCTCTAATGCGGCAGCAGGCAGCACCGATTCATTTTTGGTGAAAGGTGCGCCCATGCAGTCTCCCGACATACTCAAGCTCAACCTGTGGGGCCTACAGGCCGAAGCGAATGGCACGGTCGCGATCGTCGTGCTGTTTGCCATCGTGCTCGTGGTTTGCGCCGTGCGACAGCGGCGCAGATGATCAGGCCTTGGCCTTCCTCGGCCGCCGCGGTAGATCCACGAGTACGATGCCGACGCGCAGCCCACCCAGCCACAAAGGAAGTGTGTCCGGACCAACCCCGCGCCCATACTTCTTGCCGGGGTTTTCCAGCTTCGGAATGTAGCCTTCCTGCAGGCCTGACTTAGCTTCGGCCTCGCTTGTGCTCAGCGCGATGTCATTGCGGCGCTGGCGCATCGCCTGGACGAACTCGTCATAGGTCTGGATGACGCCGGAGACGATCGGCAGCCCGAGCGCTTTATCCGGTTCGTTGAGATCGCGGCCGGCAGCGTGGGAATCGAACTGCTGCAGCTCGCTGGCGCGGAAGAAGCGGCGCTTTTTGATGACGATGGGTTTCGGGAACCCGAGCTTCTCATCAGCCAGCCAGCGCTCGATGGTGCGGATGGTCTTGCCGTAGCGCTCGGCGACCTCGCTGATGTCCATGTGGTAATCGATTTTCTGCAACGTGCCCATGTGCGCCCCTATGACAATCCCCGACAAAGCCCGAAAATCGACGTCACCAGTCGACATCCATCGGCTGGGGTTCTGGCTCCGAGACAGGAACCTCTGCCGCCTTCGCTGCGGCTACATCGGACAGGATCTTGCGACGGAAAGCCGCCTGCTCGGCATGCATGCGAGGTGCATCAGGCAGCGACGCGATCTTCTCCCAGTGGGCCGCTTGATCCGCGTCCATGGGCTCGTGCTGGACGCCTTTGACCGCTGCCTTCTGCTCCTTGTGCTGGCGCAGAAACGACTGCCTGAGCTGCTTCACCCGTTCGCGCTGGGCTGCCCGCTCAGGGGTGTCACGGTCGGAAACTGCCCGCTGGGTCTCTTCGATCGTCTTGCGCTTCTCCTGTGCCTGGATGCGGGCTGACTGCAGGTGCTTGGCTTCACCTCGGGCGATCGCTGCAAGCTCAGGCGGACGAGGGATCATGCCAAGCGGGATGCCCTCGATCTCGCCCTTGATGAGCTTCTCCATGGCGCGGCGCAGGCCGAAGGCAGGCACGCCGGAAAGCGCGAAGCAGTAGATCGAGACCGCCTTGCTGATGTCGATCGTCGAGGGGTAAGACAGCCCGGCATCGATGAGGAAGCCGATGACGGAAGCGATCTCGTCATCTCGGCTCGGCGCCAGCTGGTCGTTCAGCTCGGAAATCTCGCGGGTCAAGGTCGAGAGTTGCGTGGTGGCCGGGAGGGTCTGGGTCATGGCGCTGGCCTCGGTTCAGGAATTTCTCGATTTCTGCTTTCGCGTCGTGGTGCCGCTGCTGGTGCGGCGTCATCGAGGGCCGGGAAGGTGGGCCGCGAGATGCGGCCTTCCCGCCGCTGTTGCGGATCCAGTTCCGCCAGGTCGCTTCCCAATCGAGCTTGGTGGCGTCCTTGCCGGACTTCGAGCACCAGAAATCCCGGAACTTCTCGGCTTCGAGCCGGACGAAGGCTTCGGAATGGCCTTGCTCCACCGCCCACCGCCCCCATGCCGCCGGCAAAGCCCAATCGGGCGAAAGCCTGCTCGCGCGTTTTGTTGCGGGGATGGTGGATGGGGTTTGGGGGATTATAGGGGGGGGTGTGGGGGGGGAAGAAAGGGGGACAGGGGAAGGAGGAAGGGTGTCACATGTGTCACGCGTGACAGGCTGTGACTCCGCATTACGTGCGCGATGACGACGCTGCCGTTCTGCATCCTTGGCCCGCTTGTCCGCACGCCTGTCATCGTTCGCAGCCATGTCGGCTTTCACGACAGCAGCGATCTGCTCAGCGGTGCAGCCAGCGGCGACCATGGCATCGAGGACGGCGGCTGATATGGTCATGCTCCGCAAGCCCCAGCGCATTCCGTGCCCATGAAATCAAACTCCTGTTCGGCGTCCTCAAGCTCAACAGCTCCTTCGACCGGAACCGGCGGGACGTATTGACCCTTCTCACTCTCAGCCCATTTCCTGACCTCATCTGCGCCGGCGGCGCCCATATGGCGGTGTGGTCGGTACATCGTTTTACCGACCTCTTGCTCTAGGTCTTTGATGGCCTTCCAGTCTCTGTCGGTGAACTGTCGCATGTCCTGGCGATTGCTGTTGATGCATCGACATTCCCTCGATCGTGTCGGTAGGACATCGAAGCCAGCGCGTTTGATAAGGGAGTTGCGATCCTCTGCGGACCAAGTGGCAAACGGCGCCAGCATGAAGCGGCCGCCATGATTTTCACTGTTGGCTAGGTATTCCGGAAAGCCTTTTCGTTCTTCGCTCTCATCCCGGCGGACACCCACCACGCATATTGCGCGAGCGTCTGGGTCATGCTGTTCAAGCCACTGCTTGCCGGGAAGGATCTTCAGGATGTAACTGCACCACTGAAACTGCTGGGTCGGGAAACCCGACTTGTCATGCGCCAGTCTGCGGAAGCCGATGCTTTTGGCGCGGTAAGGCGTAAACAGCAGAGACCGTACCCAATCCTCGCAGCGATCGACGCGCTCGGCCCAGCCGTCAGCCATCCATCCGGTGTCTGTAAATACGACAGCGACACCATGAAGATTGTTCTCATGCGCCCACTGTATGAGTGCAATGCTGTCATTCCCGTAGCTGGCAAAGATAACAAACCTGATCGGCGCATTCGTGCCCTGCTGTCGGAGGAGGTCGAGCTGCTGCATCACTGCACCTCCGCCAGACGGCGCCGATCGCGGGCCTTGTTCTTGCCCTTGAGCCGCTTGTTGTTGCGCAGGAATTCGCGGCGCATCTCGTCGCGGGAGAAGTGGCGCAGCTTCTTGTCAGCCTTGAACTGCTGGTCGCGCATGTCCTCGGTGAGGATGGTGACCACCTTGCCGTCGAGGATGACGTAGGCGAACCCCTCGAAGCGCACGGTGACGTTCTTGAAGCCGGCGGCACAGGCAGTGCGCACAGGCGGGCACAGGATCAGCTCGCGGACCGCAGCCAGGTGCACGCCTGCCATGATGCAGCAGTGAGATGCCCTATCCTCTTCCTTGGCCATGTCCATGCCGACGAGCCACGGCTCGACGTCGTGCCCGAGGACGCGCTCGACGTAGCGGATGACGGCGTGGTGAGAGACGTGCTTAGACATCGACGGGGATCCTCCCTGCCGGCGTGAGCATGGCCTTGAAGATGGCGATGTCGGTCTTTTTCTCGATCAGCGCGCGGAAGTGCGTGTGGATCCAGCCGCCCTGTATCTCGTGAAACTTGAGAGCGATTGGCTGATCTGCGAAGAGAGTCGACCAGCAGGCGACGATCTCGCGGATCGTCAGAACTTCGTTGAGCATAGGCACACGAACTGCCCCAGGCACGATGAGAGGCGTTCCGTTGAGGATCGCCCACTCCGGCCATTCGTCGTTGATGCAGACGACGCGCTGCCCGACGGTGAAAGTGCATTTCATGGCGCACCTCACTGTTCTGTCGGGCGCGGCCGCTGCTTCGGCACGCGCATCATGGTCATGATGTAGTCGACACCATCGATGTCGACGACGATAGCAACAGTGTTGGGGTCCAGAACCAAAAGCTCGTTTTCGAGCCTCAGATCGGACTGTGCGTGCAGCGCTTCGCAAACCTTCAGGGCGGGAGGAATGAGCTTATGCGTCATGCCGCCACCTCCCTGCCGATGAAGCGGGGCCCGCCAACATGCTGGGAGTGGAAGCGATACCAGCTCGCGTCTTCCTTGCCGGTCATTTTGGTGTCGGGGATCCACTTGAGCCGGCCAACGGCCACGATGTGGCTGCACTGGTCGATGAAGGGTGCCGACTGCTTGGTGTGAGCCCATGCTGCATCAAAAAGCAGCCAGGTCGGAGCCATCGCCTGAAAGCGCAAGATCATCGCGTGCAGGATGTCGCGGCGCCAAGGGACGTTGCTGATGATGGCGTCGAACGTGGCGTCCTCGTCGAAGGGATAGGTCAGCGCATCGAAGCCGCTGTCGATGTCGCCCTCGTAGACACAGGTGAGGCCTTGAGCCTGCAGCTGGCCGACGAGGTAACCCTCACCAGCGCAAGGCTCGGCAAAGGTCTTCACGCCGCGAAGATGCGGCATCAGCTTGTCGACGGCGCGAGGATCGATGGTCTGATAAGCGTCCCGGCCGATGCGCTCGAAGTTGGAGTATTTGCCCATCAGGCAGCCCTCCGCTCGCTCTTCACCTCGCGCGGCGCATAGGCCGTGCGGCAGTGATAGGCGCAGTAGACCTTGCCCTCGTGCGTGTTGTGACCGCAAAATAGCGTGTTTGCCTTTTCGCCCTCGACCGGCCAACGGCAATCGTTGTTGTCGAGGTCGAACAGCTTCATGAGCAGGGGACGAGGCTTGACGATGCTGTCGTCGACGAGCTGCACCGAAGGCAGGGCAGGCTTTGGCGCGGGAGGCACCAGCTTCATTTTCGGCTTACGCGGAGGCGCTGGTGGCCGCTGCAGATTTGCGCGGGGAGCCTTTACCAGCTTGCCGCCGGCAGCTTCCTGAACGGCCAGCCGATGGATCTTGCCCATGACGGCATTCCGGCTCCGGCGCATGCGTTTGCCGATCTCGCTTGCCGAATGCCCCTCTTTCCAGAGCCGCTGAAGCATCGAAATGTCGGTATCGGTCCAGGTCGCGTTCATGGTGCCCTCACAGTTTGATGGTGGGTGCTGCGACGCCTTCGAGGCTTTCCACCTCGACGATCAGCCCGGCCTTGGGGCCGAGGAGCTTCCAGCAGCAGGAAAAGGAGACTTGCGCGTCGTCGACGAAGGCGATCGTGTTGAGCGCGTCCTTGACGATCTTGGTGATGTTGTCGCTGTCAGGCTTCGTCGTCTTCCAGGCGCCGTCCAAGGCAGCGAGACGCGCCTTTGTGGTGGCTTTCGGCCAGAGATAAACGGCAACGATCGACAGCTTCAGAGGGCCAGTCAGCGGGCCGGGAAAGTCCGCCATCTGCTGGTGAGCTTCGGCGCGGATCATGCCCATGTAGTTGCGCTGCTTGGCCGGGGTGAACTTGGCAACGGTCTTGCCGCCGCCAGCTCGCGCCCATGGCACCACATCGCCGGGGATGATGAACTTGATCCGCGCCGTCATCGACGCCTACTCCTGGTCCGCTGGCGCTTCGATCATCCCGAGCGCATGAAGGTAGGTGTCGAGGATCAGATCTTCTTCCATGCGCTCCTGATCGTCCTTCTTCCGAAGAGCGATGACCTTCTTCAGGATGGCCGTATCGAAGCCCATGGACTTCGCTTCGCCGTAGACATCCTTGATGTCGTCGACGATCGTCTTCTTCTCCTCTTCGAGCCGTTCGATCCGCTCGACGAACGCGCGGAGTTGGTCCCGCGCCACACCATGGGCTGCATCAGTCATTTTCCATCGCTCCAGCGCTTCGAAGGGTTGAGAGTGACCGGGCGCACGAAGCGCGGTGCGCCGCGGACATGCTCGACCGCCTGCTGGCAATCGAGATCGGTTTGAGCCGGCACGACGCCGCAGACCTCGCAGACACGGCCGGCGTTCAGCACGGCATCGCAGTCGGGGCAGATGTTGAGGCGGCGAAGGGCGGACATCAGAAAATCTTCCTGTTGCGTTTGCGGCTGCCGACGAGGGCGCACAGTTCGAGGACGAGGAAGGTGACAATGATGGTGAAGGCCAGGAGGCCGGAGACGATCTCCATCTCAGCGCCCCCGACGAGTGCGGCGACCAAAGGTCAGCACGTAGAGCGCGCCGTCCTTCGTCTTGACCGAGGCCCAGTGGAAAAAGCTGGAAAGCATCAGCAGCTTGTCGGCGATGAAACCCCGCATCACTTCAGCTCCTTCAGCGCGTCGAGCTGTTGGCGCAGGAACTCCTGCTTTTCTTCGAGCTCGGCGATGTGGACGCCGCGGTGAAAGTCCTTCCACCAGCGTGTGCCGCTGCCCTGCATGATGGATTGCAGCAGTTCGAACCCGGCGTCGGAGCGGAGAAGGTTGACCAGAGCGTCGGCGCCCGGTTCGGTTCGGCCTTCGAGCCACAACTTGGCAGCACGCTCAGATATCGCGGCACGAGAGGCGAGATTGATCGCTGTCTTCGACGGCCAGAGACGGCGCGCCATGGCGCAAACGGCCTCCACAGGGGGAATCCGCTTACCGGACTTCGAGAATCCCGAGTCCGAGAAAAAGGAGGATTGTGCTGACATCAGGCCACCTCGACCGAAGCAGGTGCTTCAAAGAGGTCCGGCCGGATCTGCCACTTGGGCACTGCCCCGCCTGTTGCTTGGTGGATGCCAACAGCAATCTCTCCAGAGATCTTCTCTCTCTGGTTCAGAAGGAGCTTCGAAATGGTCTGCTGACGAACGCCGACGGCGTCCGCCAATTTTGCTTGACTGCCAGCGATATCGATCGCGGCACGGATCAGTGGGTTTTCGGGTGTGTCGCTCATAACACCCATAATGACACTATAGGGTGTAATTCGTCAACACCGTAAAGCGTGAAGCGGATTTACCCCAATAAGGGTAAGATGTACTTATGGAATTTGATATCGCAGCCATCATCAAGAGCCGCCGTGACGAGCTCGACCTGTCTCAAGATGCTCTCGCCGAGATGGTGGGGACGTCGCAGACGACCATTGAGAAGATAGAAAACCGGAAGACTCTGAACTCCAGGTTCCTCCCAAAGATATTCGGCGCCTTGGGGCTGCCGCTCGATATGCTGGTCTCTTCAGAGAAGCGTGTAGGAGTGGACTATGCTCTGGTTGATGGGAAGCAAAGACTGCTGGCCATCGAGGCAAAGTCAGTGCCTGGGGATCAGCTCGTTGGCGAAAAGGACTTGCCCATCTATTCGGCCGTTCGCGCGGGAAGCTTCACCGATTCCGTCCTTGTTTCTCCTGACGCAATCGACTACGTGCGGCGACCAGAGCCGCTGCAGCGAGCCAGAAACGGCTATGGTCTCTATGTCATGGGCGACTCTATGGAGCCGGCTTACAGGCAAGGAGATCTCGCCCTTATCCACCCCAATCTCCCTCCTAAAGCCGGGGATGAGGTGGTGGTTTGCTCAGTCGATGCGGACGGAGAGTTTTATGCTCTGATCAAGCAACTGGTTCGGGCGACCGCTGACAAATGGTATCTTCGTCAGTACAATCCCGGGCCTGGTGAGGAGCGAGAATTCACCCTCGACCGACGCGAATGGCCGGTGTGCCATCTGGTGGTCGGGAATTACCGGCGGCGTTAAGACATGAAGCGCGAGATCCTCGAATATCTTTGGTCGGGATTGGTGATCTACGCGCTCCTGTGCACTCTGATCGTAACTGCTGTTCTTGCTTATAAGGCGAAGCTCCAGCTGTCCCACCTCTATGAGACGCACCCTCTCTTTGCTCCCGCTAGACGCTCAAAGTGGGACTGGCCGGTCATTGTCGCCATACTCGCATTTTGGCTGGTGCCAATCGGCGCCGCTGCTGTCTATTACTGGCTTCGACACTGAATGGATTAAATACACCTTAGGGTGTTGACAACAATCCAAACCATATGGTGTAATCTCTCCATCAAAGGAGAGCGCCATGTCCCATATCGCATCCAAGAAACCCGAGCGTCACGCAGCAGTCCACGCACTGATGATGCGCGCTCAGGGCTACATCCTCATCGGTGCAATCGCCAGCCTGGGCATCTTTGGGTTCATCACTCTGAACCAGCTTCAGGCCGTTGAGCGTCAGCTCGAGCTTCAGGCGAGGGTCTGACCGATGGAGCACATCAGCACCAAGTTCCAGAACCTCGTCGATGATGTCCGCTCAGCCGAGCGCACCCTCGAAGCCGTCCGCCAGCTCAGCGCACAGGGCGGCAACTTCAGGATCCGCCTCGTCGTCGATCATCCCGATGAGGAACTGTGCGCCGCTGTCGAGGCACTGGCATCCCGCCGCATGCCCCGCACAAACATGATGCCGTCGCTGCTCAAAGCAGCCGAGGACGAGTGCGAGCGCGCCCAGTCAGCCATGCTCAATTCGGCGCTGTCGATCCGCATGCAGGGTGCTGCTGCGGCCGATCTGGCTGCGGAGTGATGGCGATGAAGCTCACTCAAGCAGTTCAGGAAATGCAGGAGCTTCGGCGGCAGCTGGATCAACACTTGTCGGACGCCAAGAAAGGCGAGGAAGAGTTTCGCCGCCAGATCCAAGAGCGGGCGAGTATTCTCGCAGCTTCTGAAAAGGGTCTCGATCTGGAGAAGATCGAGCTGGCGAAGAAGGTTGTCTACGTTCGCGGCGAATATGCCAAGGGCGGCCGTGACAGGGATAGCGTGATCTCCGACGCGATCAACCAGCTTGCAACCGGCGTCCCCACGCGGCAGACCTCCAGCGACCTCTGGCGGACCTATTTGGGGACAAAGAACTACGACGCATGGAGTGGGCAGCGCAGTGACCATGAGTATGGCTATGGCCCTCGTCACGGCAGCATCTGCTTCGCCGTCGGCGTCAACTCTGACATCCGCCAGTCGCGCGCGCCGTTTGATCTGACAGCCGAAGAAATCGAGGCTGCAATCTACTACCTCACCAACATCCAGCGTGTGCAGGAAGCCGAGCGGAAGGCCGCTCTGGAAGGAGCCGCGTGATGGTCAAGCTCATCAAGCCCGACACCATCAGCTTTCGTGCATCCGTCTCCGAGGACGATATCCGCCAGCGCATGGCGCGGGAAGTGCTCGAACAGATCGGCGGACTGGATGCCGATGGCAAGAAGCTCCCAGGCATCACAGTCAACGTCCGTCGCGGCGAAGGCCGGTCTGGTGGATACACCATCGACATCACCGGCCCGGCGCCAGCGCGCATCCTGCTCCCGAAAGGCGGTGACGCATGATCGTCAAGCAAACCGTCGACTACGTCGGCCTGACCTACCAAGGCAACAAGCTCGCGAATGCTGGAAACGCTGCCTACTGGCTGCGCAGCCAGGAAGATGAGGGCGCCATCGGCGTAGGCACCCAAGACACTCACATCATCGAAGCATTCAACGAAATCGCGGCTCTGCTCGGCTATCGCGTCGAGAAGGTCAGACAGCCTGCAGCAGTACCGGAGGCAGCGGAATGAAAGCGAAAACGATCAAGAAGGTAATCAAGACCAAGGTCGACGACTGGCTAGCCTCGATCGAAGACGAGCGCGTCCGTGAGATGGCCTCGAAGAACACGGTGGTGACCGGGGGCTGTATCGCCTCGATGCTCCTCAAGGAGCCGGTCAACGACTTCGACATCTACTTCACGAACAAAGAGACGGCCGTTGCCGTGGCGAAGTACTACGTCAGCCGCTTCTCGTCGAAGAACAAATCAGGGATTGAAGTCCCAATTTCTGTAGACGACGAAGGCGAGCGCGTCAGGATCGTCGTCAAATCTGCCGGCGTTGCGAGCGAAGAGGGGGCGGAAGCTCCATACCAGTATTTCGAGGGCCGCCCAGACGACGAGGCGGGCCGGTACGTTGGCGAGGTTCTTGGCGACGCCGGCGACATTGAAGAAGCGCTGGAAGAGACCACCGAGGCAGCGCTCGCTGTCGATGATGGCAAGCCGAGGTATCGGCCTGTCTTCCTCTCCACCAATGCCATCACACTGAGCCACAAGGTGCAGATTGTCCTGCGGTTCTACGGCAGCGCCGACACGATCCACGAGAACTATGACTACGTGCATTGCACCAACTATTGGACCAGCAAGGATGACGAACTGGTGCTGCGGCAGCCGGCGCTGGAGAGCCTGCTGGCAAAGGAGTTGCGGTACGTCGGTAGCAAGTACCCGATCTGCTCAGTGATCCGCCTGCGGAAGTTCATCAAGCGTGGCTGGACGGTCAATGCCGGCCAGATCCTCAAGATGATGCTGCAGATCAGCGAACTTGACCTCAAGGACCATGCCGTCCTGCAGGATCAGTTGACCGGCGTCGATGCCGCATACTTCGTGCAACTCGTCTCGAAGGTGAAGGAGAAGGACCCCGACAAGGTCAACTCCGCATACCTCGTCGAGATCATCGATCGGATGTTTTGACATGATCGACCTCATCAAAGCCGAGATCGCTGACCGCCCGGGCTTCTACACCATGTCGGAAGCAGCCTATCACGCAGATCCAGCAGTGGAGCCCAGCCTCAGCCGCTCGATCGCCGAGAAGCTGATCCTTGAATCGCCGCGACATGCCCACGCTGCCCATCCCCGCCTCACGAAGCAGGACGAGGAAGAGGAGAAGAACAGCCGCGCCCGTGATATCGGATCGGCAGCGCATGCCCTGCTGCTGGGCCAGCCAACCGAGATTGCCGTGCTCGACTTCGACGACTTCAAGAAGAAGGCGGCACAGGAGGAGCGCTCAGAGGCTCAGTCACGTGGTGCGATCCCGCTGCTGAAGAAGGACCGCGAGACCGTGCAGGAGATGGTCGAGAAGGCGAGGGCAAAGCTTGCCACCAGCGAGCATGCTGCCATCCGCTCGATCGTCGAGCTGGGTGACGCTTTTGCCTACAATGAGGTCACCGCCGTCTGGAAAGACCGTTGCGGCGACCGCTGGGCCCGCCAGCGCATGGACCGGCTGAACATTGCCGGCCGGCAGATCACCATCCTCGACTACAAGACCACCGAGCTCAGCGTCGAGCCGCAGTCGGTGGCCCGGGCCATCTATAACAACAACTACCATTTCCAGGATGCGTTCTATCGACGCGGTGTCCGGCACCTGCTGCCAGGCATCGACCAGCACGAGCTGCGCCTCGACTTCCTCTTCATCCTGCAGGAGCAGCAGCCGCCTTTCGAGATCACGGTGGCCCGCGTCGACAATGCCGGCCGCGTCATCGCCGAGAAGATGGTGAGCGCCGCCTTCCTGCTGTGGCGGAAGTGCATGGCCGAGAACGACTGGCCCGGCTACCCCGGCGACATCGTCGAGGCGGAGATGCCGCCGTACATCGACACGCGCTGGACGTCCCGCGAGATCGAGGATCCGCGCCTGCAAGGCCTCGGACACGATCCGATGCCTCTCTACGAAACCCGACCCTACAAGCCAATCCAGATCGCGGGGCCATGCTGATGAATGCGATTGAGAGTGCATCAAATAAGCGTCCGATATCGGCTCTCGTGCTGCCGGATGTAAAGCCAGCCGACATCAAGACGGCACCGCCGGAGCTGCGACTGGTTTCCCCGGCAATGCTCTATGTCGATGAGAGATATCAGCGCGGCCTCTCGGAAAGGTCGGTCCGTCTCATTCGCAAGATCGTCGGCGAGTGGTCATGGACAGCATTCAAACCGCCCGTCGTCGTTGAAGTTGAAGACCGTCTTGAAGTCATCGACGGCCAGCACACCGCGATTGGTGCGGCCACCCACGGCGGGATAGATCTGCTGCCGGTGCTCGTCGTTCAGGCCGCTAGCCACGAGACGAGAGCAAGCGCGTTCGTCCGCCACAACCGCGACCGCATCCAGGTGACGGCAACCCAGCTCCACAACGCAATGGTGGCGGCCGGGGACGAAGACGCGATGACGATTGCTCAAGTCTGCGATCGCGCCGGCATCATCATTCTGCGCAACCCGCCGCAGATGGCGAAGTTCAAGCCCGGCGAGACGCTGGCGGTCAGCACTATCAAGGCGCTTGTGAACCGACGGCACGCCGCTGGTGCTCGTAAGGTTCTTGATGTGTGCCGCGCCACCAACGCGGCCCCCGTTCCTGCCCACATGATCAAGGCCGTGGAGCGGTTGCTGTTCGAGAAGGAGTATCAGGGCGAAATCGATGGCGAGCGAATTGCGCTCGTAATCAGCGCCAAAGGCGAGTCGCTTGAGGCTGAGGCAGAGCGATTCTCGGTCGAACGGAAGGTCGCGTACTGGAGGGCCTACGCTTCGGTGATCTTCATGAACCGAAGGAAGCCGCGCAATGGATGAGATGGTTGAAATGCTTCGTGATCGCGTGGCTCTGCTGGAAGAGCGCGTGAGACAACTGGAAAACGCGCTGGCACCCGTATGGAATGCGCCCGTGGAGTGGCGCCTAACAGCCTCCGAGTCGAGGGTCTTTTCCCACCTCATGACGCGAGATGTAGCGACCAAAGAGTCCATCATGGCTGCGCTCTACAGCGATCAGCTGAAGGACGAAGTCGAGCCAAAAATCGTCGACGTGTTCGTCTGCAAGCTCCGGAAGAAGCTGCGTCCCTTCGGCATCCAGATCAACACAGTCTGGGGGCAGGGCTACGGCTTGGCGGATCGATCACACTTCTCGAGGAAAGCAGCATGACCGAATTCACCGACGCCACTCGCGACGACACCAGCCTGCTTATCGCCATCGCCGGCGCTTCCGGATCGGGCAAGACGTTTTCCGCCCTCACGATGGCCACCGGCCTTGCCCAGGGCGAGCCGATCTATGCCATCGACACCGAGGCGAAGCGCATGCTGCACTATGCCGACCAGTTCAAGTTCAAGCACATGGACATGCGCCCGCCCTTCACACCGGAGGCCTACATCGAGGCAATCCAGAAGGCGGAGCGGGCAGGGGCGAAGGTCATCATCATCGACAGCACCTCGGACGAGTATGAGGGCGTCGGTGGGCTACAGGAGATGCACGACGAGGAAGTGTCGCGCCTCGCCCGCAAGCCTTACGACAAGCTCGAAGGCTGGGAGATCGACAAGTTCAATGCTCCAGCTTGGAAAGTGCCGAAGACCCGCCACAAGACGCGGCTGATGTCTCCGCTGCGCCAGGTGCGCGCCTACATCATCTTCTGCCTACGAGCCGAGGAGAAGATCAAGTTCGTGAAGGTCTTCGACGAGCGCTCGAACCGCGAGAAAACGGCGATCGAGTCCGCCGGCTGGGTGCCGATCTGCGAGAAGCGCTTTATGTTCGAGATGACTATGAGCTTCACGGTGACGCCGGACAATCCGGGCGTTCCGATGATCGAGAACGGCCAGGCGGTCTACGGCAAGATCCAGAGCCAGCATCTACCGTTCTTCCCGCCGGGCCAGCGCGTCTCAGCCGAATGCGGCCGCAAGCTGCGCGCATGGGCCCGGGGCGAATCCACCACCACCCAATCTCGTCCTGCCACTCCTCCTCCCAGGCACGACGAGCAGGGGGCCGACTCGCTCTCCTCCTCCCAAGAGTCGGCCCCCGCCCATGATCGCGAGATGTTGCGCGAGTATCACAAGACGTTGGCTTCCGAGATCGATGCTGACGGGCTGAAGGACGCGCACAACGGCTTCAAGGCGCGGATCGGCGCGGACAGTATCGAGACTGCGAAAAAGATCCTCGGCGTCCACAATGCCCGCCTCCGTGGCGAGCTGGATGCCGACGGCGCTGCTGAGTACGCGGAGGGCTTCATCAATGAGTGAGTTCGCGCTGGGCGCCTACGTCTGCAAACACACTGGCGCTTTCTGGGAAGGTGTCGTCGTTGGCCACTACGGCACGCAACAAACCGAAGACGGCGTTGCTGTTCAGCTTTTCGGCTGGGAGGATGGTCCTGTTCAGATTTATCCGGCTGCCGCGCTGCAGCTTTGCGACCGCAGCGCCGGACGCTGCCCCCCACCACCCTCATCACATGTGGTGCCGCAGTTCCTTTCAACGGAGGACGGCGAGTTCAACGGCAATGAGCAGCCCGAAGCGGATTTGTCGGCTCTGGAAGAGATCAAGTATCTCGCCTGCACTGCTGGCGCTCCCGGCCACATGCCCGTTCCCAAAGCGCTGGCCCGCATCCTTTCGCTCTGCAATCGAGCGGGCGTCACCAAGAAGCTGGACGAATTGCGCCCGCTCTTCGACACCACGGAGGGCTCGACCGAATGACGGAACCCCGCATCGTCTGCCGGTTCTCCTGCGGCGCGGCCTCGGCTGTCGCCACCAAACTGATCTTGGCACAGTTCGACCGCGACAGGATCGCCATCACCTACAGCGACCCAGGCAGCGAACACCCGGACAACAAGCGCTTTCTCGCTGATTGCCAGCGATGGTTCAATCATCCGATCGAGACACTGCGATCCACTGAGTACCTCGACACATGGGACGTCTTCGAGAAGGAGCGGTTCCTCGTCGGCCAAAACGGTGCGAAGTGCACGGGCGTCTTGAAGCGCGCCCCTACTTACGAATTCCAGCAGCCGGGAGACATTCTCGTCTTTGGCTACACCGCCGAAGAAACCGACCGTGCCAAGTGGTTCCGCGAGCAAAACTTTGAGCAGACACTCCTGACCCCATTGATCGATGCCGGCCTGACCAAGGCGGATTGCCTCGCTATGGTCGAACGTGCCGGGATTGATCTGCCAATCATGTATCGCCTTGGCTACCACAACAATAACTGCATCGGCTGCGTCAAAGGCGGCATGGGCTACTGGAATAAGATCAGGCGCGACTTCCCTGAAGTTTTCGAGAGGATGGCCGCGCTGCAACGTGAGCTTGGCCCAGGCTCCTACTTCTGGCGCGAGAGGAAGACGAAAGAGCGCATCAGCTTGGATGCTCTGGACCCCAATCGCGGCAACCACGACGAAGAACCAAATATTGAATGCTCGCTCCTGTGCCACGCGGCCGAGGCGACCATTGCTGATGATTGCGAGGCAGCATGACCACGATAGCCCCATGCCCTTTCTGCGGATGCGAACTGGAGAAGAGCGAAACATTCTCTAATCGCTCGACCGCCTACTTTGTCCATCCACACGCTGATGAGGATGAAGAGTGCATTGCCAGCTCCATCCGCGTCCCCGTCTCCGACCGCGAGGACGACAAACGCCGCCTCGCTTCGTGGAACCGCCGCACCCCATCGCCCCAACCGAGGGAGGTGGGGGGATGAAGGACACGCTGTTCCTCACAGACGGCGAAATCGCAAAGCGGCTTGGCCTCGATACGGAGCAGTTCAAGACCGCGCTTCCGGCCCTTCTGAAGGAAGGGTTTCCCCGCCCCGATGCGCTGTTCGCCGAGCGCCGATACTGGCCCGCATGTCAGGCTTTCCTTGATCGCCGGTACGGACTCGCATCATCATCGCCGCAGGCCAATCCCGGCCTTGATGAGGAAGAACCATGGAGACGGAAAAAATCGGCCTGAAAAAGCGGCCAAGGCAGGACGGCAGCACCGCCTATTACTGGGTGGCATCCGCAGTGTCCCGCCACGCCAAGGACTACCCGCAGAAGACTGTGCGAGTTCACGGCGACATCGAGGAGGTGACCCAGCGTTGCCAAGTCCTCACATCCGAACTGAAGCAGTGGCTCGCCCAGAAGGGCATCGGCGCCCCGGCTCAGTATGACGGCACCCTGAAGAGTCTAATCCGGATGTACCAGCACACCAAAGGCTCCGGCTATTTCGAGGTGAAGAGCAACACTCGGGCGATGTATAACTTTAGCCTGTCGCTGCTGGAGAAGGATTGCGGGATGCGCCGGCTCTCCCGTGTCACCGGCCTCGACATCCGCGCCTGGTACGATCACTTCAAGGAACCGGCAGCCGAAGACGGCGAAGAACGCACCCGACGAGCCTACCAGTGCATGCAGCTCCTGCGCATCGTCGTCGGGTTCGGCGTCGTAGCCAACATCACTGACTGCTTCAGGCTCAAGACCGTGCTGGAAGAAATGCGTTTCCACGTTCCCCGCGGGCGCACGGAACAGATCACCTTCGAGCAAGCACAGGCCGTCTGTGAAGTTGCGCTATCGAAAGGCCTCACCTCGATCGCGCTCGCCCAGGCGCTGCAGTTCGAGCTCACGCTCAGACAGATCGACGTGATCGGGCGGTGGGAGAAGATGGACGATGCAAGAGACGGTGGCATCACCGATCGCGGCCAGCGGTGGCGGGATGGCCTGCTGTGGGCTCACCTCAACGCCGACGGCATACTGACCAAGCCCACGAGCAAGGTCGAGGGGATCACGGCCGAGCACGACACCATGCAATATCCGTTCCTGCGCGAGATCATCGACCTGGTGCCGCCGGAGAAGCGGATCGGCCCGATGATCAAGTCAGAGGCGACGGGGCTGCCATACCGGCAGCGATACTTCTCTGATCAGTGGCGGATGTGTGCTGATGAAGCAGGCGTTCCGAAGTCGGTATGGAACCGCGACAGCCGCGCCGGTGGCATCACCGAAGGCTCGGATGCAGGTGCAGATCTTGAGCATCTGAGGCATCACGCGAACCATCAGAACTCGGCAACGACACAGCGCTACAACAGAAAAACCCTCGAAAAAACGCGGACCGTCGCGCAGTTCCGAGTCGCTCACCGCACCGCGAAGAACACTCCGGAAACATGATCCGGGAACGCGTGTAGGAACGCGTAGGAACGTTGGCATACAGCATGACAGGTTATCAGATTGAATTTGATGGTGATCCCGGCGCGATTCGAACGCGCGACCCTCAGATTAGGAATCTGATGCTCTATCCTGCTGAGCTACGGGACCACTTCCTCCTCCATACAAAAGCGTTGCCTCCAAGCCAAGCGGTTTTGCGCAGCTGGTGACCTCAGCGTGGCAGCCGCTGCTCGGCGAGCCGCACCCAGTAGGAGATGCCGGTGGCGATGGCGTCGTCGTTGAAGTCGTAAGCCGGATTGTGCAGGCCTGCACTGTCACCATTGCCGATCAGGATATAGGCGCCGGGCCTGGACTGCAGCATGAAGGCGAAATCCTCGCCGGCCATGCTGGGGTCGACGTCGGTGTCGACATTGTCTGCACCCACTACATCGATCGCTGCCCGCGCCGCATGATCTGTCTCGGCCGGATGATTGACGGTCACCGGACAGGCGCGCTCGTAATCGTATTCGATTGTTGCGCCATGGGCCGCGGCAATGCCCGCGGCAATCTCGCCGATGCGGCGCTCTGCCAGATCGCGTACGCCTTCGTCGAGCGAGCGCACCGTGCCGGAAATGAAAGCCTCTTCAGGAATGATGTTGTGCGTCGTGCCGGCATGAAACTGGGTGACGGAGACCACGACCGAGCGCAACGGATTGGCATTTCGGGCGGCAATCGTCTGAAGGGCGCCAACGATCTGCGCACCGATGACGATCGTGTCAGCGGTGTTGTGCGGTTCAGCGGCGTGGCCGCCGAGGCCGGTCAGCTTCAGCTGGAACTTGTCGGGGGCCGCCATAATGCCGCCCTTGCGGATGGCGAAGGAGCCCAGCGGCTTTCCGGGCATGTTGTGCATGCCGTAGATCTCGTTGATGCCGAAGCGGTCCATAAGCCCGTCCTCGACCATGGCGAGCGCGCCGCGCCCACCTTCCTCGGCGGGCTGGAAGACGACCGCGACCCGCCCGGAGAAGTTGCGCGTTTCGGCGAGGTATTTGGCCGCGCCCAGCAGCATGGCGGTGTGCCCGTCATGGCCACAGGCATGCATGCGGCCGGCAATCGTCGAGGCCCAGGGCTTGCCGGTGATCTCGTCGAGCGGAAGCGCGTCCATGTCGGCGCGCAGGCCGATCGTGCGTCCGCTGTCGGGACCATCACCCTTGATGATGCCCACCACGCCGGTGCGGCCAAGCCCTGTCACGATCTCGTCGACACCAAACTCGCGCAACCTCGCCTCGACAAAGGCTGCGGTGTTTTCGACATCGTAGAGAATTTCCGGATTGGCATGCAGATGGCGGCGCCATACGGTGGCCTCCGACTGGAGTTCGGAAGCTCGGTTCAGAATTGGCATTCTCTCATCCTGGGTTCAGTCTTCATCCCGCCGCCGCGGATCACGTGATTGTCGGGCAGGAATGTGCGCCTTTCAATTGACGTATTCAATGGGCTTTGCCATTGCTTCGCTACATAGGACATCGTCGTCCCGATGGCGAGAGATCAGCAAAACAAGAGGATCGAAGTCGTGCTCACGAAGCGTCCCAGCATGTGTCCCGCAACCGGAACCTTCCGCCGTCTGGCGGTTGCCGCCTTGTTGGCTGCAATGGTCCTGCCGGGCATGGCGGCCGCCAACCCGATGATGCTCGTCGATGTCGGAAGTGGCCGGGTGATCGCGCATCAGGAAGCCTTCCGCAAATGGTATCCGGCCTCGCTCACCAAGCTGATGACCGCCTACACCACCTTCCGTTCCATGCGCGCGGGCCAGTTGTCGCCCGAAACCGTGGTCGTGATGAGCAAAAACGCCGCCGACCAGCCGGCAAGCAAGATGTATTTCAAGCCGGGTTCGAAGCTGACCCTCGACAGCGCCTTGAAGCTTCTGATCATCAAGTCGGCCAACGACGTTGCGGTTGCCATCGGGGAAACGGTCAGCGGAACCGAAGCAGCCTTCGTGCAGCGCATGAACCAGGAGGCGCAGCGGCTCGGCATGACATCGACGCGCTTCGTCAATCCGAACGGGCTGCCGGGCAAGGGGCAATACACCACGGCCCGCGACATGGCGCTGCTTGCAACGGCCATCCGCCGTGAGTTTCCGGAATATGCCGGCTATTTCGCGCTGGAGGGGGTGACGACGGGCAAGAAGGACTATCCGAACTTCAACCTGCTTGTCGGTCGCTTTCCGGGAGCCGACGGCATGAAGACCGGTTATGTCTGCGCGTCGGGCTTCAACCAGGTGTCGTCTGCCACCCGCAATGGCCGCACGGTCATTTCCGTCGTGCTCGGCGCAGACAGTCTTGGCGCGCGCGCAGACCTGTCCGCCGAACTCCTGCAGAAGGGGCTGACGACAACGGTTGCCGGCAACCGGCTGGAGCAGCTCGCGCCCTATGGCGAAGGTCAGGATCAGGTGACCGACATCAGCGCCGAGATCTGCAATCCGCAGGCGCGCAAGGTCCGCAGCGAAGGGCGTGACGAGGCGGGGCGGATGAAGCTCACCTCGCCTTATATCCGCGAGATGGGCCGTCCGCCGGCCATGAGCTTCGCCGGCCTTATCCCGGGCAGCGAACCGGTCGAGACCAAGAAGGGGGCCGGCACGGGCGAAATCGCCAATGTGCCGATCCCCAAGCCGCGTCCCACCTTCTGAGCAGCCTGATGACCCAGACCCGCATCCCCGTTTCCATCCTCACCGGCTTCCTCGGTGCTGGAAAATCGACGCTCCTCAACCGGCTCCTCAAGGATCCCGAGATGAAGGATGCGGCCGTCATCATCAATGAGTTCGGCGAGGTCGGAATCGATCATCTGCTCGTCGAGGCCTCCAACGATGCCGTGGTCGAGCTCTCCGACGGCTGCCTCTGCTGCACCGTTCGCGGCGAACTGGTCGATACGCTGGCGGAGCTGATCGACGGCATGCAGACGGGGCGGATCAAGCCGCTGTCGCGCATCGTCATTGAAACCACGGGGCTCGCCGATCCCGCACCGGTCATGCAGTCGGTAATGGGACATCCGGCGATTTCCCAGCATTTCGACCTCGACGGCGTCGTGACCGTCGTCGATGCGGTGAACGGGCTGTCGACCATCGATGCCTATCCGGAGGCCTACAAGCAGGTGGCTGTGGCCGACCGGCTGATCCTGACCAAGAAGACGCTTGCGGACGAGGCGGCGATTACAGCGATTACGCGGCGTCTGCGTGTCCTTAACCCGCGCGCGCCGATCACCGATGGCGACGCAGCGGACGCGGGATCGGCCGCCATGCTCGTCAATGGCCTCTATGATCCCTCAAGCAAGATCGCCGATGTCGATCGCTGGCTGAAGGACGAGATGGCGGCAGACGACCATCATCATCACCACGATCATGAGCACGGGCATCATGGCCACGGTCACGACCATCATCACGGTCATGGCCATCACCACCATGACGTCAATCGTCACGGCAGCTCGATCCGGTCCTACTCGATCCTGCATGACGAACCGATCGATCCGATGGCGATCAACATGTTCATCGATCTCCTGCGCTCCACCCATGGCGAGAAGCTTCTGCGGATGAAGGCGATCGTGGCGCTTACCGACCGGCCGGACAAGCCGCTCGTGCTGCATGGCGTGCAGTCGATCTTCCACCCGCCGGTGCGCCTGCCGGCCTGGCCAGATGGCTCCGACCGCAAGACGCGGCTGGTGCTGATCACGAGGGATCTGTCAGAGAGCTATGTGCGGGACCTGTTCGGAGCCTTCACCGGCAAGGTGGCGATCGATCGTCCGGACCGTGCGGCGATGATGGACAATCCGCTGTCCGTTCCAGGCTTCAAGTTCTAGGCGGCTTCAGGCGGCACCCTTCCGGATGTGGAAGCGGTGTCCGCCGTCCAGCCGCTGCTGCGCGAGCAGTTGGTGGCCGTCTTCGTTGCAGAAATGCGGAATATCGATGCCGGCGAGCGGGTCACTGGTCTCGACGACGAGCTCGTCGCCCGGCTTTAGATCGGCCATCCGCCTGCGCGTCTTCAAAACGGGAAGGGGGCATTTAAGCCCCCTCAGATCGTAGACCGGCGTCTCGGTCATGCCCTTACCAGAGCTTCCAGAACGGCTTCTTCGGCGCGACTTCGGGAGCGGCCTGCGCCGTCTGGGGTGCGGGAGCGACTGGGTTCGGCTGCGGTACCGGGATGGCGGTGGCCGTCGTGGCCGCGGTCGCCGCAGGTGACTGTGCAGGCACCGGGGCGGTGGTCTGCGCGCCGGTCTGAGCTTGTGGGTCGCCGTTGGGGTTGGTCGCCATCTGATTGACGGCGGCAGTGCCATTGGCTGCCGTAAGCTTGGCCGGATCGACATCGTCGATATCGAGCAGCTTGCCGGCCTTCAGGGCAGAGCCCGTGGGTGCAAATGCCAGATCATGCGAGCGCGACTTGCGAAGGTCTGCCACCAGCGCCTTGCGCTCGGCTTCCGTCGGGTCGTACCAGATCTTGCCATCGTATTTCTTCAGCGCCTTGGCATAGGCCGCGTCATAGGCTTCGTTGAAACCGTTGAGCGCGACCGACAGAGCCGGCGGCGTGCTCATCGGCGGGCAGGCGCCCTGCGGATTGAAGCTCGTGCCTGCCGGCGCAGACTGGTTGAAGACATACTTCTTCTCGCAGACATTGACCTCCGGCGGACGCTTGGTCACCTCGAAGTGGTCATAACCGACCTTCAACATCTTCCAGAAATCGTAATGCGGGCTGTGGCGGTGGCGCGCCATGTTTTCCGCCGTCATGCGGAAGGGAAAGGCCTGCAGCTGCACTGCCTGCTGGCCGCCCTTGAAGGCGTCACGGGCGAAGGCATAGATCTCCAGCATCTGGGCATCGGTCATCGAATAGCAGCCCGAGGACGAGCAGGCGCCGTGGATCATCAGATGCGTACCGGTGCGGCCGTTCGCGCGGTCGAACTGGTTCGGAAAGCCGGTGTTAATGGCGAGGAAATACTTGGAATTGGGGTTCAGGTGATAAGGCGTCAGCGGATAGAAGCCTTCCGGCGCCTGGCGGTCGCCTTCCTTCACCTTAGGCCCAAGACGGCCCGACCAGGCACAGATGTCGTATTCGACGACCTTGTCGAAGCGATTGTTGGTCTTGGCCTTCCAGACTTCGAGCTTGCCCTCTTCCTTGAAGATTCGGATCATGATCGGCGAATTGCGATCCATGCCCTTCTTCTGGATTTCGGCAATCAAGCGAGCGGGCAGCGGCTGCGCCACCTTGTTGGATACGCGCGGCGTATCATAGGCAGCGCTTTCCAACGTGTCATTGCAGCCAGCCAGGGCGGCGGCGAAAAGCAGAACCAGGGCCGTCGATGTCAAGCGCATGCGCAAACGCTCTTTCCAGGATCACATGTTGTGGCTCGCAAGGAGCCGTTCATGCGTAGTTTAGAACTGCTTTCTTCACAAATTATAAACCAATGACGGCTGATTTCGCCATTCGTCTTCCGGCGCTACTGACGCAAAGCGGCGGAGTGATGGCAAATTGCCGCAGTTCGAGCCGGAAGTCTCAAAGATTGCGGCCGATATCGAGGAATTTCTGCCGGCGGTCGGCGCGCAGCTTGTCGCCCGGCAGCGGCGTCAGTTCGGCAAGCGCGCTGGCGATCACGTCGCCGGTCATGCCGATCACCCGATCCGGAGCACGATGTGCGCCGCCAACCGGTTCGGGAATGATGGCGTCGATGATGCCGAGACCCTTCAGGTCTTCCGCCGTGATCTTCATGTTGGTGGCTGCTTCCTTGGCGCGGGTGCTGTCGCGCCACAGGATCGAAGCGGCACCTTCCGGCGAGATGACGGAATAGATCGCATGCTCCAGCATGTAGACGCGGTTACCGGTGGCAATCGCGATCGCACCGCCCGAGCCGCCTTCGCCGATGACGACGGAGACCATCGGTACCTTCAGCGATAGGCACATCTCTGTGGAGCGGGCAATCGCTTCCGCCTGGCCGCGTTCTTCTGCGCCGACGCCCGGATAGGCGCCTGCGGTATCGATCAGCGTGATGACGGGCAGGCCGAAGCGGTCGGCCATTTCCATGACGCGGATCGCCTTACGATAGCCTTCGGGGCGCGGGCTGCCGAAATTGTGCTTGATGCGCGACTTGGTGTCGTTGCCCTTTTCCTGGCCGATCACGGCGACCGGCTGGCCACGGAAGCGGGCAAGCCCGGCCTGGATGGCGGCGTCTTCGGCGAACTTGCGGTCGCCGGCCAGTGGCGTGAATTCGGTGAAGAGGGCCTCGGCATAGTCGACGAAATGCGGCCGCTGCGGATGGCGCGCGACCTGGGTCTTCTGCCAGGCGTTGAGCTTCGAATAGATCTCCACCATCGCCTCATCGACGCGGCTTTCCAGCCGGCTGATCTCTTCAGACGTGTCGATGCTCTCGTCCTCGTCCGCGAGTTTCTTCAGTTCGCGGATCTTGGCCTCGAGGTCGGAGATGGGCTTTTCGAAGTCTAGATAGTTGTGCATGAACTCACTTCCGATCGTTCGTTCCTGGCGCTCGCCGCCCGCAGGAACCGGCTTTGCCGGTCCTAATCGGGGTTTTTGGCCTGTTTTGCAAGGGGGTGATGCGTATGCACCAGTTGCTGCAGGCGCTCGTCGAGCACATGCGTGTAGATTTGCGTGGTGGAAATGTCGCTATGGCCGAGCAGTTCCTGCACCGCGCGCAGGTCCGCGCCATTGCCGAGAAGATGGCTGGCAAACGCATGCCGCAGCACGTGCGGAGAGACCGCATTGGCCGACAAACCGGCCCGAATGGCAAGATCCTTCAGTTCGCGAGCAAAGACCTGGCGGGGCAGGTGACCTTCTCTGCTTGCGGCCGGGAACAGGAAAGGGCTGTCGGCCTGGGCCGGATCTGCTCCCCTGACTTTACCGTAGCGCGCCAGAGCTTCGATCGCGGTGCGCGAGAGCGGAACAAGCCGCTCCTTGTTGCCCTTGCCTTTGACCAGCAGGAACCGTCCCTCCTGGGTCAGCACCTTGACCGGCAGTGAGACAAGCTCGCTGACGCGCATACCCGTCGCATAGAGAAGCTCGAGAAGCGCCAGCCGCCGGATCCTTGCCGGCTGATCCGGCCCATCCAGGTTTGCCTCTTCTTCGGCAAGCGACAGCAGGCCGTTCACGTCCTCGACGGAGAGCACTTTCGGTAGCGGACGCGTCTTCTTCGGTGCATCGAGGATTGCTGTCGGGTCATCGCCGCGCAGACCTTCGGCGTAAAGAAACTTGTAGAACTGGCGCATGGCGGAGAGCCTGCGCGCCTGTGATGTTGGCTGGAAGCCGCGTCTGGCCAAGTCCGACAGATAGGCGGACAGGTCTTCGCGGGTCGCAGCGCCCAGGCTTACCTTTTTGCCCGAGAGAAAGTCGGAGAGATCGTCGAGGTCGCGCTGATAGGAGACGAGCGTATTCTCGGCCGCCCCGCGCTCGGCGCTCAGCATTTCCAGGAAGGCTTCGACGCGCGCGCTGCTCAGATCCGACATCTTGTGGTTCCTGCTACTGCTCGACCGGATTGATCCGCTCGGAGGGGATGCGCACCGTGACGTCCCGCTCCCGTGGTTCGACGAAGACCGCAAACGACCACATAGTCACATAGACCAGGCCGACGATGGTCCCGCAGATGAACAGGAAGCGAAACAGTGTGGGCATTGTTCAGTCCTCTGCAGGTCGTCGCTTTAGATAGGTCGAGAGATGAAGTTTACCAAGGCCGGGACAGGCCGGGTGGAAATGCAGCCATGGCTTGACGCTAGCCCTCTATATGTCAATAGGTCATGAAACAGTCGTGAACAGGCCGATGACCGATACGATCCTCAACCTTGCTCCCAGTCTGGGCGAGCGCGCCAAGGCGGCGCTCGGCAAACGCAATCTCGTTCTCGTCGGCCTGATGGGCGCTGGCAAGTCGGCGATCGGCCGGATCGTCGCGCAGCAGCTCGGCCTGCCCTTCGTCGATACCGATACCGAAATTGAACGTGTCTCGCGCATGACCATCAGCGAGCTGTTTGCGGCCTATGGAGAGGAAGAGTTCCGGGCGCTTGAAACACGTGTCATCAAGCGGCTGCTGCGCACCGGGCCCCGGGTGGTTTCCACCGGCGGTGGTGCGTTCATCAACGAGAAGACCCGCAAGCAGATCGAGCGCGGCGGCCTTTCCATCTGGCTGAACGCCGACCTCGAGGTTCTCTGGGAACGGGTCAACAAGCGGGATCACCGGCCGCTTCTGAAGACCGAGAACCCGAAGCAGACATTGAAGGAACTGATGGACAAGCGCTATCCCATCTATGCGCTCGCCGACATCACGGTCCTGTCGCGCGACGTGCGCAAGGAAGTGATCGCCAACGAGGTCCTGACCTCGGTGATCGAACATATCGGCAAGGACAAGACGCAATGACGAAGGTCGAGACCTCAGAACGCCTGGTGCATGTGCCACTCGGCGAACGCTCCTATGACATTCTCATCGGCCCCGGCCTCATGGGCCGCGCCGGCGGCGAGATCTCGACCCGCATCAAGGGCCGCCGTGCGGCCATCGTCACCGATGAAAATGTTGGGTCGCGCTACCTCGACGGCCTGATGGACAGCCTGCAGACGGACGGCATCGAAGCCGTCTCCGTGACGCTGCCGGCCGGCGAAAAGACCAAGAGCTTCGATTATCTCACCAAGGTCTGCGACGTGCTGCTTGAAGCGCGCATCGAACGCAATGACACGGTGATCGCGCTCGGCGGCGGCGTGATCGGTGACCTCACCGGCTTTGCCGCCGGCATCGTCCGGCGTGGCGTACGCTTCGTGCAGATCCCGACCTCGCTGCTCTCGCAGGTCGACAGTTCCGTCGGCGGCAAGACCGGCATCAATGCCCGCCAGGGCAAGAACCTCATCGGCATTTTCAACCAGCCCGATCTCGTTCTTGCCGACACGGACGTGCTCGACACTCTGTCGGAGCGCGAATTTCGCGCCGGCTATGCCGAAGTCGCGAAGTATGGCCTGATCGACAAGCCCGATTTCTTCGAGTGGCTGGAAAAGAACTGGCGTGAGGTCTTCGCCGGCGGGGCCGCTCGTATCGAGGCGATCGCCGTCTCCTGTCAGGCCAAGGCCGATGTGGTCGCCGCCGACGAGCGGGAAAACGGTCGTCGGGCGCTCCTCAATCTCGGCCACACCTTCGGCCATGCGTTGGAAGCTGCCACGCAGTATGACAGTAGCCGCTTGGTCCATGGGGAAGGGGTATCGATCGGCATGGTGCTTGCCCATCGCTTCTCAGCTCGCATGAACCTTGCGAGCCCCGATCTTGCGGATCGTGTCGAGGCGCATCTGAAGGCGGTCGGGCTTCCCACCCGCATGGATCAGATCCCCGGCGAACTGCCGCCGACTGAGGTGCTGATGGATGCCATCGCCCAGGACAAGAAGGTCAAGGGTGGCCAGCTCACCTTCATCCTGACCCGCGGTCTCGGCCAGTCCTTCGTCGCCGACGATGTGCCGGCTTCCGAAGTCCAACGCTTCATCGAGGAGATGCGACCATGATGATCGAGCAGATCCTTGGCACTCTTGCAGACTACTGGCTGACGCTGGTTGCCATCCTCTTGCTGATCTGCGCCTCGGCCTTCTTTTCCGGCTCCGAGACGGCGCTGACCGCAACGTCGCGGGCCCGAATGCACAGTCTGGAGGTCAATGGCGATGATCGTGCCGGCGTGGTGAATTTCCTGATCGAGCGGCGTGACCGGCTGATCGGCGCCCTTTTGATCGGCAACAACCTCGTCAACATCCTCGCCTCCTCGCTGACCACCAGCCTGTTCCTCGGCCTGTTCGGCGATTCCGGTGTGGCCATCGCCACGCTCTTGATGACGGTTCTGCTCGTAATCTTCTCGGAGGTGCTGCCGAAGAGCTGGGCCATTTCGACGCCGGAGCGTTTTGCGCTGTTCGTGGCGCCGCTGGTGCGTCCCTATGTGGCGATCGTCGGCCCGCTGTCGAGCGTGGTCAACTGGATCGTGCGCAAGCTGCTCGGCCTGTTCGGGGTCTCCATTTCCGGCGAGGCATCGATGCTGTCGGCGCATGAGGAGCTGCGCGGTACGGTCGCTCTCCTGCATCGGGAGGGGTCGGTGGTCAAAGCCGACCGCGACCGTCTCGGCGGCGTCCTCGACCTTGGCGAACTCGAAGTGTCCGACATCATGATCCACCGCACCGCGATGCGGGCGGTCAATGCCGACGAGCCGCCTGAGGTCGCGATCCGCAACATCCTCGAAAGCCCCTATACCCGCATGCCGGTCTGGCGCGGCGCGACCGACAACATCATCGGCGTAATCCATGCCAAAGACCTGATCCGGGCGCTGGCCGAGCCGAATGTCGAGCCGCAGGATCTCGATATCGTCAAGATCGCGCAGAAGCCGTGGTTCGTGCCCGACACCACAAACCTCAAGGATCAGCTCAACGCCTTCCTGCGGCGCAAGACGCATTTCGCCGTCGTCGTCGATGAATACGGCGAGGTGCAGGGCGTCGTGACGCTCGAGGACATTCTGGAAGAGATCGTCGGCGATATCTCCGACGAACACGATCTCGAGATTCAGGGCGTGCGTCAGGACAGCGACGGCTCGATCGTCGTCGATGGCGGCGTGCCGATCCGCGATCTCAACCGTGCCATGGACTGGCAACTGCCGGACGAGGAGGCGACGACAATTGCCGGTCTCGTCATTCACGAATCGAAGTCGATCCCCGAGGAGCGCCAGGCCTTCACGTTCTACGGCAAGCGCTTCATTGTGCTGAAGCGCGAGAAGAACCGCATCACCCGCTTGCGCATCCGGCCGATCGACGCTGCGGAACCGCAGGCCTGACGGGAGCGCTGTTTACCAGCGCGTCGGTTCGCCCGGTGCCGCCGGCTCGATGGCCAGCGCATGCAGGCCGGCGTCGAGCTCGGGTTTCAGAAGGTCGGTGACAGCCCGGTGGCGCGCCAGGCGCGTCATGCCCGCGAAGGCGGACGCAACGATCCGCACGCGCATATGGGTTTCGCCGGTGCCGGTGATATCGGGCTGGTGGCCGGCGTGGTGGTGACTCTCGTCGATGACGACAAGGCGTTCGGGGCTGAGAGCCTCGTTGAGTCGGGTTTCGATCCGGCTCTTCACCGACATGGTCTGCCTCATTCCGCTGCTTCGCAAAAAGCCCCACAAAGCGCGCAACAAACCCGTTTGTCAATTCTTGTCCGCCCCCGGCCGACGCCCCATAATTACGGCATGAAACTCGACTCGAAATATTTCGATCGGATCCGCACCCGGCGAAAGCGGGAGGCCGAGCCCGAACCATCCAAACCGGTGTGCCAATGGGACGGCTGCGACAAGCCGGGGGTCCATCGCGCACCCGTGGGGCGCCATGCGGAGGGCCAGTTCTTCCTGTTCTGCTTCGAGCACGTGAAGGAATACAACAAGGGCTACAACTACTTCTCGGGCCTCTCAGACACAGAGATCGCGCGCTACCAGAAGGAGGCGATCACCGGCCATCGTCCGACCTGGACGGTGGGCGTCAACAAGGCTGCCAAGGCGAGCCCCATCCATTCCACCATGCGATCTGGCTCGGCTGCGTCACAGGCGCGCATCAAGGATCCCTTCGGCTTCGTCCAGCAGGGGCGGGGCGGCACGTCTCGCTACCAGCCGGCAGAGCGCAAGCTGAAGACGCTGGAAGCAAAAGCGCTGGATACACTTGGCCTTACCGTGAGTTCTACGGCTGCGGAGATCAAGACGCGCTACAAGGAGCTTGTAAAAAAACACCATCCGGATGCAAATGGCGGAGACAGGGGTTCTGAAGAGCGTTTTCGCGCTGTCATTCAAGCCTACCAATTGTTAAAGCAGGCTGGTTTCTGTTAATCCGAACCCACAGCAGCGACGAATTCGGCCGGACGGCATCGCCTGGCAGGGAGACATGATGAGCAAAATTGAACTGGATATCGCCAACCTGCCCGACACCACCGTTTCGGTCCGCGAGGTTTTCGGCATCGATACGGACATTCGCGTGCCGGCTTATTCGAAGGGCGACGCCTATGTGCCGGATCTCGATCCGGACTATCTCTTCGACCGTGAAACCACGCTCGCCATTCTCGCAGGCTTTGCCCATAATCGCCGCGTCATGGTCTCCGGCTTCCACGGCACCGGCAAGTCGACCCATATCGAGCAGGTGGCCGCCCGCCTCAACTGGCCCTGTGTGCGCGTCAACCTCGACAGCCATGTCAGCCGTATCGATCTCGTCGGCAAGGACGCGATCGTGCTCAAGGACGGCAAGCAGATCACCGAATTCAAGGACGGCATCCTGCCCTGGGCCTATCAGCACAATGTCGCGCTCGTCTTTGACGAATATGATGCCGGCCGCCCGGACGTGATGTTCGTCATCCAGCGCGTGCTGGAAAGCTCGGGCCGCCTGACGCTGCTCGACCAGAGCCGCGTCATCCGTCCTCATCCCGCTTTCCGCCTGTTTGCGACCGCCAACACCGTCGGCCTCGGTGATACGACCGGCCTCTATCACGGTACCCAGCAGATCAACCAGGCGCAGATGGACCGCTGGTCGATCGTCACCACGCTCAACTATCTGCCGCATGACAAGGAAGTCGACATCGTCTCGGCCAAGGTGAAGAGCTTCGGCTCGACTGCCGAGGGCCGCGACACTGTCTCGCGCATGGTGCGCCTCGCCGACCTCACGCGTGCCGCCTTCGTCAACGGCGATCTGTCGACCGTGATGAGTCCGCGTACCGTCATTACCTGGGCCGAAAACGCGGAAATCTTTGGCGACGTCGCCTTCGCCTTCCGCGTCACTTTCCTCAACAAGTGCGACGAACTCGAGCGCACGCTGGTGGCCGAGCAGTATCAGCGCGCCTTCGGCGTGGAACTCAAGGAAAGTGCGGCCAATATCGTACTCGGCGCATAAGGACTGAGAAGCATGGCAGGGCGCGGCGACAATTCGAAGGCGAGAGCCGGCGGCGGGGTGGATACGGAGCCGATGCGCCGTGCGATCACCGGCTGCGTGCGCTCGATCGCGGGCGATCCGCAAGTCGAGGTCGCCTTCGCCAATGAGCGTCCGGGGCTTGCCGGCGAGCGGATCCGCCTGCCGGAAATCTCCAAGCGCCCGACCGCGCATGAACTGGCCGTTACCCGTGGTCTCGGCGATTCCATGGCGCTCAGGCTCGCCTGCCATGATCAGAAGATCCATGCCAGCATGGCGCCGCAGGGTGCCGATGCCCGGGCCATCTTCGATGCGGTCGAGCAGGCACGCGTCGAGTCTCTCGGCTCACTGCGCATGCCGGGCGTTGCCTCCAACATCCAGTCGATGAACACCGAGAAATACGCAAAGGCGAATTTCTCGACGATCAGCCGTCAGGAAGACGCGCCCATCGGCGAGGCCGTCGCCATGCTGGTCCGCGAAAAGCTGACCGGCCAGAAGGCGCCGGAAACCGCCGGAAAGGTGCTCGATCTCTGGCGCCCCTTCATTGAGGACAAGGCAGGCAGCGACCTCGATAATCTCTCCAACGTCATCGAAGACCAGCAGGCCTTCTCCCGCGTGATCCGCCATATGCTGTCGGCCATGGACATGGCCGAGGACATGGGCGACGACCAGGAGCAAAGCGAGGACGAGCAGTCCACCGACGAGGAGCAGCCGCGCAGCGGCGAGCAGGACCAGGAGACTTCGGAAGAAGAGGCCGGTCAGGATTCGGCTCCCGCCGAGGAAAGTGAAGCCTCGCAGGAGCAGCTCGACGACGGCGAGATGGACGGTGCCGAGATTTCCGAAGAGGAGATGTCGGACGAGGGCGACGACGACAGCGAGACGCCCGGCGAAATGCGACGTCCGGCAACGCCCTTCGACGATTTCAACGAGAAGGTCGACTACAAGATCTTCACCCAGGAATTCGACGAGGAAATCACCGCCGAAGAGCTCTGCGACGAGGCCGAACTCGACCGGTTGCGCGCCTTCCTCGACAAGCAGCTCGCCCATCTCCAGGGTGCTGTCGGCCGGCTTGCCAACCGTCTGCAGCGCCGCCTGATGGCGCAGCAGAACCGTTCGTGGGAATTCGATCTGGAGGAGGGTTACCTCGACCCGGCGCGCCTGACACGCCTGATCATTGATCCCATGCAGCCGCTCTCCTTCAAGAAGGAGAAGGACACCAAGTTCCGCGATACGGTGGTGACGCTGGTCATCGACAATTCCGGCTCGATGCGCGGCCGCCCGATCACGGTCGCCGCCTCCTGCGCTGATATTCTTGCCCGCACGCTCGAGCGCTGCGGCGTCAAGGTCGAGATCCTCGGCTTCACCACCAAGGCCTGGAAGGGCGGGCAGTCCAGAGAGAAGTGGCTCGCGGGCGGCAAGTCGCCGGCGCCGGGTCGCCTCAACGATCTCCGCCACATCATCTATAAGTCGGCGGATGCCCCGTGGCGCCGCGCGCGCCGCAATCTCGGCCTGATGATGCGCGAGGGCCTGCTCAAGGAAAACATCGATGGCGAAGCGCTGATGTGGGCGCATAACCGACTGATCAGCCGCCGCGAGCAGCGCAAGATCCTGATGATGATCTCCGATGGTGCCCCGGTCGACGATTCGACGCTGTCGGTGAATCCGGGCAATTATCTCGAACGGCACCTGCGTGCGGTCATCGAGCAGATCGAGACGCGTTCGCCCGTCGAGCTGCTGGCGATCGGTATCGGTCACGATGTCACCCGCTACTATCGCCGTGCCGTCACCATCGTCGACGCTGACGAACTGGCAGGTGCCATGACAGAGCAGCTCGCCTCGCTCTTCGAGGAACAGCCTTCTGGTGGCTCGGGTCGGGCGCGCCTGCGTGCCTGAGCGATCCGCCCGGATGCTGGCGAGCGCCTGCGCCCTGTCGGCGCTGATTGCGCTTTCGTCCTGTACGCCTGCGACCATCCTGCCCGGTGAAACGCTGCCGATCGACGTTCAAAGCTCCTTGATCACGGAGTTGGGCGGCAATCCGACGCTTGCGCCGGGGCTGACGTTCCTGGGCGGAATCGAACTCTCCTCCTCCGAGCCCCTCTTCGGTGCCTTCTCGTCCATCCGGATGCGGGATGCGCAGGCCTTTCTTGGTGTCTTCGATACCGGCTACTGGATCCAGGGTCGCCTCCTTCGTGACGCCGACGGGCGTCTTTCGGGGCTGGACGCCGTCCGCCTCGCGCCGCTTCTCGACGCTTCAGGGCGCGAGAGCCCGAGCAAGTTCCTGGTCGATGCCGAGAGCCTCGCACTCGACGGTGAACGCGCTTTCGTCGGCTTTGAGCAGAGGCATCGTGTCGTCACCTATGCGCCACTTGCCGATCTCGGCAAGGCTCTGCCGTCTGCCCCGCTCGCCTTCCCCTTCGACCTCGACATCCTGCACAGCAATGGCGGCTTCGAATCCCTCGTTGTGGCACCCGAGGGCAGCGAGATTGCCGGTGCTCTGGTGGCGATCACGGAAAAGAGTTTCGACGAAGACGGCAATATCTACGCAGCCATCGTGGGCGGACCGCTTGCTGGTGAATTTCGCGTGCGTCCGCGCGACGAGTTCGAGATCACCGACGCGACCTTCTTGCCCGATGGCGATCTCCTGCTGCTGGAGCGCCGCTTCTCGATCGCGACCGGTGTCGGCATGCGCCTGCGGCGCATCGAAGGCGAGAGCATCAGGCCGGATGCGGGGGTCGACGGGGATATCCTCTTCGAAGCCAATTACCGGTCACAGATCGACAATATGGAAGGGCTCGACGCGATCCCCGAGCCGGATGGCTCCGTCCGCCTCATCGTCGTCTCCGACGACAATCACTCGATCCTGCAGCGTACTCTGATGCTCGAATTCCGGCTGCAGCCTCAGCCGCAGGGCTAACATTTCTCAGCGAAGTCTGAAACGGAAACAGCCCCGGTCACCCGGGGCTGTCTGTCGTTCCGTGTCCTGATCTTGGCTTCAGATCGTGCGCGAGGCCGTCGGCATCGGGCGCACGACGCTCATCAGCGCGCCGTAGGGCAGGAGCATGATCACGCCGATCAGCATCTTCACGCCGAAGTCGGCGATTGCCCAGGAGATCCAGCGCGGCGCTTCCGCCGACAAGACGCCGAGGATCGGAGCGGATGCAATCGCGAAGTCGTCGTTGGGACCGATGAAGCCGAAGACGGGCGCAAAGGAGATGGAGAAGAAGATGATCGTGTCGAGCACCGAACCGATCAGCGAGCCCATCAGCGGTGCCTTCCACCAGGACTGCTGGCGCAGCCGGTTGAAAACCGAGATGTCGAGCAACTGGCCGACCAGGAAGGCCGACCCCGAGGCAACCGCGATGCGTGGCGTGGCAAGAAGGATCGACAGGAGAACGCCGGCAATGAAGCCAACCAACACAACACGACGCGCCACCTGCGGTCCAAACTGACGGTTGGTCAGGTCGGTGACAAGGAAGGCAATCGGATAGGTGAAGGCGCCGAAAGTCAGGAGGTCGGCGAGGTTGATGCCCGCTAGAACGCCGCTGACAGGATACTGGACGAGGAAGTTCGATGCGACCACGACGGCCGTCATCAGCAGGCTGTAGATAAGGAAATAGCGCTTGTTCAGCATTTTTTTATCCTGGGTGATGCCACCAGTTGGAGGAACAACAATGTAGTCGAAGGCGCCGCAGATCTTGCCCTGCAGGCTTACCTCAAACGAAAAGGCTTGCCCGGGTTGCCCGGTCAAGCCTTTCGAAAGTCTGGTCGGATGGCGCTATTAAGCGGCTTCAGCGGTCTTCTTGACGATCTGGCGACGCAGCAGGCGAGCGCGCATGCTCAGGTCGTTTTCAGAAGCCTTGAGAAGGAAAGCATCGAGACCACCGCGATGCTCGACCGTGCGCAGGGCAGCAGCCGAAACGCGCAGGCGGAAGCGCTGGTTCAGAGCGTCCGAGATCAGCGTAACGTCGCACAGGTTCGGCAGGAACCGGCGCTTGGTCTTGTTGTTCGCGTGGCTCACGTTGTTGCCCGACTGGACGCCCTTGCCGGTCAATTCGCAACTGCGGGACATGGTACACCTATTGTTTTTCTAGGCCATCGCATCGCTTCCGGCCAAATGCCGGCGAGGCAATCCAACAGCGTCTGATTGGAAAGTTGCGGTTCTATAGTCAGTGAGAACCGGCGCGTCAAGCCAAACCTTGGATTTTCCGGGCGGCACGGACGGTCTAGGATATTTTCTTGCCACAGTCCACGGCGAGTATGCATGTTCTCGACGCCGGTCCGCCGGCATTCCCCTGATGGAGATGGCATTTGCGTCCGACCGGCCTGGTTACTGCCTTTCTCGTCCTGATCGCCGGTGTCGGCCAGGCTGCCGATTATCGCTACGACACCTCCTACAGCGTGTCGCTGGGCGTGCTGCCCATCGCGCGCATGACCTTCCAGACGGAAGTCTCCGAGGGCCGCTACACGATTTCAGGGCGGTTTCATTCCTCGAGCCTGATCGACATCGTCCGCGAGGTCTCCGCCGACAGCAGCGTATCCGGTCGCATGGCGGGCGGGGTCATGAGGCCCGAGCGATATGTGCTCGGCTATAAGAGCGGCAAGCGGAAACACACCTACGAGGTTCTGTTCTCAGAGGGCAACGTCGTTGAAACCCGCGTGACGCCAGAGCGGCCGAAGCCGAAGTCATGGGTGCCGGTCCAGCCGGCCGACCTGCGCTCGGTCTTCGACCCGATCGGCGCATTGCTGATTGCCGGCGATGCGGATGTCTGTGCGCAGACCCTGCCCGTCTATGACGGTGAAAGCCGGATGGATCTGGTGCTCTCTCCCAACCGCTCCGAAAGCTTCTCAGCCGGCAGCGCCAAAGGCGAGGCGATCGTCTGTTCGGTGCGTTACGTGCCGAAGTCGGGCTATCGCAAGGGCCGCAAGGACATCGAATATCTGAAGTCGGTCACCGGCATGGAGATCTGGTTTGCCAAGACGGCGACGCTGAAGCTATATGCTCCAGTCTATGCGAAGATCCCGACCCGTTACGGGACGGTGCATGTGACCGCAGAAAAGTTCGACGGCTAGTTTCAGCGGGCGAGCCCCGCATCAGGGGATTTCATGAAGACCAAGGCAACGCTCATCGGGTTCACGGCGATCCTGATGTGGTCCTTCCTCGCCCTCATGACGGCAGCCTCCGGCACCATGCCGCCTTTCCAGCTGTCGGCCATCACGTTTGCCATCGGCAGCCTGCCCGGCATCCTGCTGTTCATCGCTAGGCCGGAGCGGCTGAAGGAGCTGCGCCAGCCGCCGAAGGTGTGGCTTGCGGGTGTCGGCGGTCTCTTCGGCTATCACTTCCTGTATTTCACGGCCCTTCGAAATGCGCCGGCCGTCGAGGCCGGGCTCATCGCCTATCTGTGGCCGCTCCTCATCGTCGTCGGCTCGGCTCTCCTGCCGGGCGAGAAACTCGGCTGGCATCATATCGTCGGTGCGCTTTGCGGGCTCGCCGGAACCGCCCTGATCGTCGGCAAGAACGGTTTCGCCTTCGATCCCGCCTATAGCCTCGGCTATTTCACCGCCTTTCTCTGCGCCTTCACCTGGGCTGCCTATTCGCTTGTCAGCCGCAAGTTCGAGAAGGTTTCGACCGACGTCGTCACCGGTTTCTGCCTCGCCACCTCCGCCCTGTCGCTGCTCTGCCATCTTGCGCTCGAGACCACCGTGTGGCCGGACACCACGGCGCAATGGGCGGCCGTGGTCGGCCTCGGCCTTCTGCCGGTCGGGCTTGCCTTCTATGTCTGGGACTATGGCGTGAAGAACGGCGACATCCAGATTCTCGGTGCCTCCAGCTATGCCGCGCCCCTGCTTTCGACACTGATTCTGATCATTTTTGGTTTTGGCGAACTTAGCGTCAGAATTGGCCTGTCCTGCCTGCTCATCACCGGTGGCGCGGTGCTCGCCGCTCGCGATATGGTCTTCCGCAACAAGGAACGGCCGAGCTGACGGGGGACTGAATGGCAATTGCGACCGGCATCCTCTGGCTCTCGGTCGCGCTTGGCACCAGCTATCTCTGGATGCTGCCGAGGGACAAGACCGTGTTCCGGGCCGTCTGGAAGACGCTGCCTGTCCTCCTGCTGGCGCTCTATGCCTATCTCGTCGGTGCCCATCCGCTACTCATTGTGGCGCTTGCACTGGGCGCGCTCGGTGACTGGTCGCTCGCCTTCGAAGGAGATCGTGCCTTTGTCGGCGGCGTTGGCTCTTTCCTCTCGGCCCATGTCGCCTATGTGGCGTTGCTCCTCACGCTGTCCGACCCCGAAATCGCCCTCGCGGACCCCTGGCGGGTGATCGCGGGAGCGCTTGTCGCCTTGCTGACATCCGTTGTGCTCTTTCGCATCTGGCGGCCCGCCGGGCGGCTGGCGCTGCCGATCGGCACCTATGTGCTCTTGTTCATGGTGCTGGTCTGGCTGACGCTTGGCCTTGCCAATCCGCTCGTCTTTGTCGGCGCGACCCTGTTCATCCTTTCCGACATCGTGCTGACGATCCGGAAATACTGGACAGGCCCCGGCCATCCGATCGATGGTGCTGCCGCCTATTTCGTCTGGGTCACCTATTACGCGGCGCAGGTGATTCTGACGCTGACGCTGTCGGAGGCCTGACCTGCAGGTTAGTTGCCTGGCGACCAGCCTGGCGGTGCCATTTCGAAGGCGGAAAAGTCGAAGCCGGGGGCGACGGTGCAGCCAACCAGGGTGAAGTCACCGAGGCTTTCCGCCGCCTGCCATTCGTCGGCATCGATGATTGCCTGGGGACGCTGTCCTGCGGCCAGATCGAGCCCCAGCACCACCGTCTCCTGGCTCGCGCCATCTTTGGAGCGATGCAATGCCAGCGGTGCGCCGGCGTAGTAATGCCATGCCTCCGCGGCATCCTTCACCTTGTGCCAGTGCGATCGTTCGCCTGCCTGCAGCAGGTAGTAGATCGCCGTCGAATGGCCTCGGGGTCCGCCCTTATCATCGCGGTAAGTTTCCACATACCAGCCGCCCTCGGGATGGCGCTGCATGCCGAGGGTCTCGATGATGTCTTTCGCCTGCATCAGAACGAGTCCTTGCGCTTGCGGATCTCGGCAAAGACCTCGTCATTGGTCGCGCCTTCCATGCCCAGCGTGCGGCGGATGTCCGGGTCGCCGGGGCGCAGGAAGGGGTTCGTTTCCTTCTCCAGCCCGATCGTGGTCGGAATGGTGAACTCGCCACGCCTGCGCTGCATCTCGATCAGCTCCGCGCGGGATCTCAGCCGGACATTTTCCGGATCGACAGTTAGGGCAAAGCGGGCGTTGGAGAGCGTGTACTCGTGGCCGAAGTAGACGATCGTCTCGTCGGGCAAGGCCGCGAGCTTCTGCAGCGAATGCCACATGTCCATGGCAGAGCGCTCGAACAGACGCCCACAGCCGAGCGCAAAGAGCGTGTCGGCGGCAAACAGCAGCATGTCTTCGGGCAGGTGGTAGCAGATATGACCGGCTGTGTGGCCCGGCGTCTCGATCACGCGCACCGGCCGGTTGCCGAAGGTGAACTCGTCACCGTCTCCCACGGTTCGGTCGATACCGGGAATGGCGGCGGCCTCGTTGCGCGGGCCGATGATCTCGCAGCCGTATTTGTCCTTCAGGGCCAGATTTGCCTCGACATGGTCGCCGTGGTGATGGGTGGTGAAGACATGAGTGATTTCCCACCCCCGCTTCTCGGCGGCCTTGACGATCGGGTCGAGTTCCGGAGCGTCTATGGTCGCCGTTTCCCCCGTTTCCGGGCAGTGAAGGAGCACGCCGAAGTTGTCACTTCGGCAGAGGAATACCTCGATCTGCAGAGATTTCATTGTTGATCCGCTTTTTTTATGTCCCACCTCGTTCCTTCGAATGTAGCCTCTCGTGGCTTGAAGTCCAAGGATGGGCTGCTAACAATAAGTTCATGCATGTCGATATCGTCGATCTGAGGCAGTTCTATTACACGATGCTCGGTCGCGTGGCGGAGCAGTCGATTGCGCTGGCGCTTTCCTCGGTCTGGGCACGCCTGCCGCAGGAACGGCTGGTCGGTCTCGGCTACTGCATTCCCTTTCTCGATCGCTTCCGCGCCGATACCGAGCGCACCATGGCCTTCATGCCGGCGGGGCAGGGGGCGGTGAACTGGCCGGTGGGTGAACCCTCTGCCACGGCGCTCGTCTTCGACGAGGAACTGCCGCTGCCGGACAGTTCGGTCGACCGCGTGCTCATGGTGCATTCGCTGGAATTCGCCGAGAACCCGCGTGAGACGCTGAAGGAGATCTGGCGGGTGCTGGCTCCGGGCGGTCGCCTTGTCATCGTGGTGCCCAACCGGCGAGGCGTCTGGGCGCGCATGGAGCACACGCCCTTCGGCTCCGGGAGGCCCTATTCGCGCGGGCAGCTCACCTCGCTCCTGCGCGAGACCAATTTCACACCCGGCGCCTCGGCCGAGGCGCTGTTCTTTCCGCCCTCGAAGATCCGCGCCATCCTCAGGCTCCGGCGCGGTTTCGAACGTCTCGGACGCATTCTCTGGCCCGCCTTTTCCGGCGTTATCGTCGTTGAAGCTCAGAAGCGGCTCTATCAGGGGCTGCCCGTCGCCTCGCGGGCCTCGCGCCGCGTCTTTGCGCCCGTGCTTGCCCCGCAGGGCGTGCCGACGACGCGGAGCCTGCCGCCTGTGGCTTGATCCGCTTCATCTGACGATCGCCTGCAAGACTGGCTGCGGCGCTCGCCCGCCTCGACAAACGCTGCTTTCCGCAGTAATCCCAGACACCTGTGAAGGGTCGGCCTCTCGCCGTCCGACGGGCCGGGAAAGCCGTTAAATGAACGCCTTGAGCAAGCCGATACCCCGAGCCGGGGTCATGGATATCGCCGCCTATGTTCCGGGCAAGGAACATGCGGGCGGCGCTGCTCGCGTTTTCAAGCTCTCGTCCAACGAGACGCCGCTCGGCCCGAGCCCGAAGGCCATTGAAGCCTTCCAGGCCGCAGCCACAAAGCTTGAGATCTATCCCGACGGCCAGGCACGCGTGCTGCGCGATGCCATTGCCGAGATACATGGGCTGAACCCGGCCAACATTCTTTGTGGCAACGGTTCGGGCGAACTGCTCGCCCTGCTTGCCAATATCTATCTCGGACCCGGCGACGAGGCCGTCATTACCGAGCATGGCTTCCTGCTCTACCGCATCCAGATCCTCGCCGCCGGCGGCACACCGGTCACGGTTCCCGAGACTGACCGGCGCGTCGATGTCGATGCGATCCTCGCCGCCGTTACAGAGCGCACAAAGATCATCTTCGTCACCAATCCCGGCAATCCCACCGGAACCTATGTGCCTTACGCGGAGATCAAGCGGCTGCATGCCGCCCTCCCGCCGCATGTCATCCTCGTGCTCGACGCGGCCTATGCTGAATATGTCCGCCGCAACGATTACGAGGCCGGCATCGAGCTCGTCTCGGCCAACCGCAACGTGGTGATGACCCGCACCTTCGCCAAGGTCTACGGGCTTGCGGCGCTGCGTATCGGCTGGATCTATGGCCCGGCTGAGATCATCGATGCGATGAACCGTGTGCGTGGGCCGTTCAACATCAACACACCGGCGCTCTTCGCCGGGGCTGCTGCCATGCGCGACCAGGCGCATGTGGCGAGAGCCGTCGAGCACAATCAGGTCTGGCTCGCGCGGGTCTCGGAAGCACTCACCGCGCTTGGCCTCGAAGTCACGCCCTCGGTCACCAATTTCATCCTGATCCACTTCCCCGACCGGGACGGCAGGCGCGCGTCGGATGCCGACGCCTTCCTGACGCAACGTGGCTTCGTCTTGCGCGCCGTCTCGTCCTATGGTTTCCCCAATGCACTCCGCATGACGATCGGCAGCGAAGAGGCGAATACCGGAGTGATTGCCGCTCTCACCGAATTCATGGAACGTACGTGATGTCTGAAATCCTGTTCGACCGCATCGCCCTAATCGGCATCGGCCTCATCGGCTCGTCGATTGCCCGTGACATCAAGAAGCTCGGGCTGGCGAAGGATGTGGTGATCTCGACCCGCAGCCTCGACACGCTGAAGCGGGCAGAAGAGCTGGAGCTCGGCACGGCCTATGTTTCGGCCGCAGCCGATGCCGTCAAGGATGCCGATCTGGTCATCGTTTCGGTGCCGGTCGGCGCGTCGGAAGCGGTCGCCAAGCAGATCGCACCGAACCTGAAGCCCGGCGCGATCGTCACCGATGTCGGCTCCACCAAGGCCTCGGTCATCGCGCAAATGGCGCCGCATATGCCGGATGGTGTGCATTTCATTCCCGGCCACCCGCTGGCGGGTACGGAGAAGTCGGGTCCGGATGCGGGCTTTGCCGGTCTGTTCAAGGGTCGCTGGTGCATCTTCACGCCGCTTGAAGGCACGGATCCGGACGCGCTTGCCCGGCTGCGCGGTTTCTGGGAGGCGCTCGGCTCGCGCTGTGACGAGATGGATCCGCAGCACCACGACAAGGTGCTCGCCATCGTCTCGCACCTGCCGCACATCATTGCCTACAACATCGTCGGCACGGCCGACGACCTGGAGACGGTGACGGAATCGGAAGTCATCAAATATTCGGCCTCCGGTTTCCGCGATTTCACCCGTCTTGCCGCGTCGGACCCGACCATGTGGCGGGATGTCTGCCTGCACAACAAGGATGCGATCCTGGAAATGCTGGCCCGTTTCTCGGAGGATCTCGCCTATCTGCAGCGCGCGATCCGCTGGGGCGAGGGCGACAAGCTGTTCGAGCTCTTCTCGCGCACCCGCACCATCCGCCGCTCGATCGTCCAGGCCGGCCAGGATGTCGATGTGCCGGACTTCGGCCGTCACGCGCTCGACAAGTGAATTTCTGCCGCCTCAGAGCGGCGGGATCTGCCCGAGCGGGATGAAGCCGAGAGAGGCTACGCCATTCGTTATGGTGATTTCGGCTTCGCTGTCGTCGCGACCGAAGGCGAGGGCCCTCAAGACATTCGCGACATTATCGATCATGTCCGATTGCTCCGGGTACGCTTTCTTCATGGCGTCGCGCCAGGCGCCGATCTGTTCGATCTCCACCTTCATGCGCCCGGAAAGCAGGCCATCTTCACCCACCTCGAAAGGGCCGCTCATGGTCAGGACCCGGCCCTCGCCGAGGTCGACCACCATGCGGCGGATTTCGCCCTTCGTACCGTAGAGCTTCTGCTCCTGCGCCACGCGCGGGTCGAGCAGGCCGCCCTTGTCGGCAAAGGTGGCGTCGAGGCTGGCCGAAACCGGCGGAAGCGCGATTTTGGTGCCGCCAACGGAGACGGTGACGTCACGCACCAGCGTCGCATAGTCGAGATTGCCGTCGTTCTGGCGCACATGCGACTGGGCGCTTGGGGCCGTCACCTGCAATTGCAGGCTGGATACGGTCGAGGTGACCGTTGCGTTCAGGCCTTCCATCACCAGCGAGCTGCGGGACAGGCCCGACAGCCCGATGCGGAAGCTCGACTGCATGTTGGTCCAGTCGAGCGCGGTGTTGAAGCCGAGCGCCGAGCGGATTTCGGCCGGAGCATCCATCTCCCAGACCACATGGCCGGGATTGTAGATCTGGGCTGCGGCCCGCACGGGGCCAAAGGAGGCCGCGACACCTTGGAAGTGATCGTCGAAGGCGAGACGCGAGCAGTTGAGCCGGAAGCGGAAGGGATAGCCGCCCATGGTCGCATCCTCGCAGGATGCGGTCACGCCGGCGGGATTTCCGCCGCCGAAGAAGGTGAGAATACGATTCTTCAGGAATTCTGCAGCGAAATACCATCCCACGCTATAGACAGCGATGACGAGGACGATCAAAACGCCGAGCCGGACAACCTTACGGCTGATCGTGCTTTCCGGCGCGGTCGACATGGCCATGGGGTGCTCCTCGTTGCGATCACTTCACGTGTTCTGGATTGGTGTGCGATATGGACGAATTTTGGGTCTTTGGCTACGGCTCGCTGATGTGGAATCCCGGCTTTCCCTACGAGGAGCGGGTCCTGGCCCGGCTCGGTGGCTATCGTCGTGCGCTCTGCGTCCGGTCCTATGTCCACCGCGGCACCGAAGAGCGGCCGGGTCTCGTGCTCGGGCTCGATCGCGGCGGTTCCTGCAAGGGCGTCGCCTTCCGCGTCCTGCCCTCGCACTGGCGGGCCACCGTCGACTATCTGCGCGAACGCGAGCTCGTCACCAGCGTCTATCTCGAGCGGCAGGTACGGACCATGCTCGCAGACGGCCGCACAGTGAAGGCGCTGACCTACGTCATCGATCGGGCACATCCCCAATATGCCGGCGCTGTCACGGTCGAGGAAGCAGCTCGCGTCGTCGAAAGCGCCGTCGGCCGCTCCGGTCCCAATCCCGTCTACGTCGCCAACACCGTCGCGCACATGCGCGAACTCGGCATCCGCGACCACTGGCTCGAAAGCGTCGCCGCGGCGTTGGGGGGCGGCGAGCCCGCCGGCTGAGCCATTCGCTGATGCAATGCGCTCAGAGCGCCCCGAGTTCCTTCAGCCTGTTGACGGCGGTCGGAGGCAGGGGAAGATGCGGGTTCTCCTTGGCGGTCTTCACCAGCAATTCGTCGCTTGCCGCCTCCAGGCGCTGCATCAGGGTCGCATGCATGACGTCCGGATCGAGGCCCGGCTCAATCGGTGGCAGAATGCGCACGACGAAATGGCCGGGGAAGCGGAGGAACTTGCGGCGGGGCCAGAAGAGGCCGGGATGCATGGCAACGGGAACCACCGGCACGTTGATGTCGCGGTATAGCCGGGCGATGCCATACTTGTATTCGGGTGCGGCACCCGGCGGGCGCCGCGTGCCCTCCGGATAGATGATCAGCTGGCGACCATTCGCCATTTCGTGCTTGGTCCGTTCGATCACCTGCGCCATGACCTTGCCCTTGGCGCCGCGATTGACTGGGATCATCCGCTGCTTGGCGACATACCAGCCGAAGATCGGGATCCACATCAGCTCGCGCTTGAGGATATAGACCGGGTCATCCAGCCAGGGCAGCAGCGCATAGGTGTCCCAGAAGGACTGGTGCTTCGGCGCCAGGATGTAGCCGCCCTCGGGAATGTTCTCCAGCCCTTCGACCGTAAACGTCGTGCCGACGATCTTCTCCATCAGCCAGTGATTGGAACGCGCCCAATCCTTCGGCACGAAGAAGGCCTTCTTGCGCGGAAGCAGGAAATAGATCGGCGACAGCACGATCATCCGGATGATCAGGTTCGCATAGAAGGCGGTGTTGAAGAGAATGGAACGCAGCGCAATCATATCGTGAGGCTCTCGAGGGCGGGCGAAAACGTCCTTAGAGCAAAAGTCTCCTCAGCAAAAGCGCTAGCTATTCCGTGCGGCTCAGGAACTGCGGCCAGATTCGGTGATTTCGCCTTCCGGACGCAGACCCTGATCGCGGCTCCAGCCGGTCACCCCGCGAATATAGGCAATGACCGTCTTGCCGTATTCGGACAGCATGGTGCGCATCGCATCCGGCTCGCTGTACCAGGCGCGGGTCTTCAGATCGGCATTGACCACGGGATAGCCGATGAAATCAGTGTCCGGATCGCTGCGGCGCAGCTCCATCAGGCTCCGGGCCAGATGATAATTGCTGGTGACGACCAGCACCGAGCGATAGCCCTTGTCGCGGATCCAGATCGCGGTCTCATTGGCGTTTCCGATCGTGTCGATCGCCCCATAGCCGATGTCGACGCAGCATTCGAAGACATCCGGGGAGGTGCGGGTCGCCTTGCGGATCTGGTTTGGCGTTGTCGCCGGATTGACGCCCGAGATCAGCAGCCTTTCGCCGTAACCGCGTTTCAGGAGATCGATCGCCTGTTCTATGCGCTGGTAGCCACCGGTCAGCACGACGATCGCATCGGCCTTCACCGTTTCGGGTGGACGCATGCCCGTCACCGAATCAGCAAAGACAAGAAAGCCCGCGACCAGCACCGCGACACACAGGATCACGAGCATGCCGCCATAGCGCAAGCCCCTGCGAATCATGCCCTTTCGCGCAAACAGTCCAGCACCCGAACGGGGCCGGCCGCCGTCGCGCAAAGGTTGATTTGGCGTCATCCGATCCATGCTCATTGCCCGTGAATAGCCGGGATTTCCCACAGCGAACAGGCGGCTTTAAGGCAAGTCAACATGCGAGTTTTGGTCAGTCGTCCAGCAGGCCGTCGGTCCGGGCCGGATCGGAGCGGACGAGATCGATCTCGTAGATCGTGCGCATGACCGTCAGCCGGGCCGTGAGCGTGGTCAACAGCGCAATGACGATCATCGTCGCGAAGATGCCGAGATAGCCGCCCCAGCCAATGGTGAAGGTGCCGAACAGGGCCGTCGCCTGATCACTTTCCGGCGTTGCCAGCGACCGGCTCTGCCAGAAACTCGCCAATGCAAAGAAGCTCGCAGCCAGGAAACCGCCGACGGCCGCTCCCTTGAGGCTGATCTTCAGGAAATGCTTCTGGAATTCCTGTGCGACGAAGGTGCCCTCGGCGCCGACGAAATGCAGCACCTCGATGATGTGGCGATTGCCGGAGAGCGCGCCGCGGGTCGCAAAGACCACGGTCAGCACCATGGCGGTGAAGACGAGGATCAGGATGCCCGAACCGATCAGCACGGTGGTGCGGGCCATCTGCACCAGACGGTCCACCCAGGTGCGGTGGTCGTCGAGGAAGGCCTGCGGCACTTCCTCCTTCAAGAGCGCCCGCATGGCGTCGAAGTCGGGAGGATTGGTCTCGTCGATGGTGATGACGATCAGGCGCGGGACGGGCAGGTCCTCGAGGTTGAGGCCGGTGCCGAGCCAGGGTTCGAGCAGGCGTGCGGTGGCGCTGTCGTCCATGATCTGGCCATCCCGCGTGCCAACGAATGTCAGCGCCAGGTCGCGCGCCTTGACAAGGGCCGCCCCCATGTCGAGCCCTTCCTCGGGCTTGATCTGGATGGTGATCTCGCGGGAGATCTGGCTCTGCCAGCCGGCAGCGGTGGCGCGCACCATGGAGACCCCGCCGAGTGTCAGGCAGGCGAGAAAGGCCATGATGGCGATCACCACCATCAGCGCATTGCCCTGAATGTTCGACGGCGGCAGGATCGGCCCGGTCGGCCTCACCGTCATCTCGACGCGGCGCTTCTTCTGGCCAGGGTTCTGGTTCGCGTTCTGGGCGATCTCATTCATAGATGTCGAGCCGCCCGTCGGTGAGGATCATGCGGCGCGCATCCACCTGGTCCATCAGCGCGAGATCGTGGGTCGCGATGACCACTGCCGTGCCGAGACGGTTGAGTTCCAGGAAAAGGCTCAGCAGCCTGCGTGCCATGGGCGGATCGACATTGCCCGTCGGCTCGTCGGCGAGCAGGATTTCCGGCCGGTCGATCAGGGCGCGGGCAATCGCCACACGCTGCTTCTCCCCGCCCGAGAGCACCGGCGGCAGCACGTTGATGCGCTCGCCAAGGCCTACCCATTTGAGGAGTTCGATGACGTCCTGCCGGTAGGTCTGCTCGGCCTTGCCGCGCACGCGCAGTGGCAGCGCCACGTTCTCATAGGTCGTCAGGTGGTCGAGCAGGCGAAAATCCTGGAAAACGATGCCGACGCGGCGGCGCAGCATCGGCAGTTCGCTGCGGGGAATGCTGGTGATGTCGCGGCCGAAGCTGCGGATCAGCCCGCGGGTCGGCTGCAGCGACATGAAGAGCAGGCGCAAAAGCGTCGTCTTGCCGGCGCCGGAGGGGCCGGTCAGGAACTGGAAGGATCCCTTCGGCAGGTCGAAGGTCAGGTCGCGGAGGATCTCCGGTCCCATCCCATAGCGCAGGCCGACATTTTCGAAATGGATCAAAGGGGGCCCAGTCTGACGTGTCCGAGGTCTGGGGCACGTAAACGAAGATCGTCAACGGCCGGTAAACATGCTTGCGGATCCCTGGCTTTTCTGCCCGCCTTTCCGAAGCATTAACCATTTGAATTTACGTCTGGAGAGGATTCGTTTCAACCGCCGACTTTCGGGGTATCCGATTTGGCTGTGCGAAAGGTCCGCACATATGAGCGCTTTCCGTTACCAGAAGCAGGCTGCGACCGCAGACCTCGATCTCTTGCCGCCGGACCGCACCCGCCGCCGCCTCGATCCACTGAACCATCGGATGGCGCGTCAGGACGTTGTGGATGCGCAGTTCGTGACTGTCCGCGAAGCGCCGAAAGCATCGGTACGCCCGGCCGCTGGCGGATCCACTCCGCCGGCGCTGCCTGATGTCACCCATTACCTGCGCGTCGTCATTGATGCGATCGAAGCTCGCCTTCAGCGGCTGTCGGACGTCGCCTTCTCGCTTCTCGTGGCGATCGCCTTCGTGTCCATGTTTTCGCTGGCCGGCCACCTGGTCTTTGGCAGCGGCGAGCATCCGGAGATCGCGGCCAAGCCGCTCGACTTCACGCATGTGAACCTGACGCCCCAGGATCGGAACGGCATGCGGGTGCTGCTGCTCAATGCGATCGTCGAAAACCGCACGGGGCGGGAGGTGACGCTGCCGAAGCTGCGCGCCGATCTCGTGCTCGACGGTCAGGTGATTGCCAGCACCTATATCGACCCGCCAGTGACCAGCCTCGATGGCGGTGAGAGCCGCGGGATCGTCACCCGGCTCCAGCATCCTGGTGGAAAAATGCCGGAAGTCCGGCTTTCCTTCGAAGAGGCGGGTGCCTAAAGCGGTACCAGTGTGCTATTGGCCGTGCCTTTCCGGCAGATTGCCGGCTCAAGGACCTAAGGTCGATCACCAAGGAGTTTCCCATGCCCGTTGTTCGCGGAAAGAACATCGAACCGCTCTTTACCGCAGAGCAGATCCGGCAGCGCAATCTCGAGCTCGCCCAGGACATCATGAAGGGGCCGTGCGACGACCTTCTGGTCATCTCTGTGCTCAAGGGCTCCTTCATCTTCGCCGCCGATCTCATTCGTGCGTTGCACGACGTTGGGCTCGCCCCGGAAGTCGAGTTCATCACCCTGTCCAGCTATGGCACAGGCACGGTCTCCCAGGGTGTGAAGATCATCAAGGACATCGACAGCGACGTGAAGGGGCGCAACATCCTCCTGATCGACGACATTCTCGAGTCGGGCCGCACGCTGCTTTTCGCCAAGGAGCTGATGTATGAGCGGGGTGCCGCCAACGTCACGATCGCCGTGCTTCTCGACAAGAAAGTGAAGCGGAAAGAAGTGTTTGAGGCTGATTATGTCGGCTTCGAATGCCCCGACTATTTCGTCGTCGGCTATGGCATGGACGTGGCCTATGCATTCCGCGAACTGCCCTTCGTCGGCGTCGTCACCGGCGACGCATAAGCTGTTCCGCAAGGGAACATCTGACCATGATACGGCAGTGAGCTGTTAACCATCGCGCCGGACTGCAGGTCCGGCGTTTACCACTCGACAAGGAAAGTCTGGTGATTTGCCTCTCGCAAGAGTCAAAGGACGCGGGAGAAGAATTCAACCATGGCGAGAATCCTCATCACCGAAGACGAAGACTCCCTGCGCTCCTTCGTGGCCCGCGCGCTGCGCCTCGATGGTCATGAGACGCATGAAGCCGCCGATGGCGCCGAAGGGCTCGAAAAGCTCTCCGAAGGCGCTTTCGATCTCTTGCTTTCCGATATCCGGATGCCAGTGATGGACGGCATCGAGCTTGCGCACCGCGCCCATTCCGAATTTCCTGAAATGAAGATCCTGCTGATGACCGGCTACGCCGAGCAGCGCGAGCGCGCCGACGACCTCTCGGCCAAGATCGTCGACGTCGTCTCCAAGCCCTTCGCCCTGCCTGACATCCGCAAGGCCGTTGCCATGGCGCTGGCTGGCTGACACGGCCCCACACCCCCCTGTCGCTCAAAAGCCAAACGCCCGCTGATGCGGGCGCTTGTCATTATGCGAACCCCGAGGATCTCACTGGATATCCAGCAAGCGCTCCAGATAGCGTCGCTCGATCTCGGGGCTTGAGTTCTCGCCGAGCTTCTCGCGGATTGCTTCCAGGATCTCGCGCGCACGCTGCACGTCGATCTCGTCGGGAACCTTAACCTGCTCGCCGAAATCCGGGCCGCTCGTGGCGCGTGGGCGGCCGAGCGGGTCGCGGTCATCCTGGTTGCCCTGGCCCTGACCCATCTGCGGACCCTGGCCACCCTGACCCTGCTGGGCCTGCATCATCTGGTTCATCATGTCGCGGGCACCCTGGCGCAGCGCCTCCATGGCGCGTCCCTGGCCTTCCACGGCCTGGCCGCCCTGACCCTGGCCCAGTGCCTCACCCGCGCCTTCCATCTCGCGCTGAGCTTCGCCGAAGCCTTCGCCGGGCTGCATGCCGAGACCCTTCAGGCCCTCCTGTAATTCGCCGAGCTGCTGGCCGAGCTGCTCCTGCTGCTCACGCAACTGGCGGAGCGCCTCGCGCAGCTGCTCGGCGGTCATACCATCGAGATTCTGCTGACCCTGTTCGCCTTGCTGCCCTTGTTGACCCTGCTGACCCTGCTGCTGCTCGCCCTCGGCGCCTTCCTCGCCCTGCTGCGGGTCACCGCGCTGCATGCGGTCGCGCAGCGCCTGGTCGAGGCGGAAGGTCTCATCCATCAGACGCTGCTGCTGTTGAATGATCTCACCGAGCTTGTCGATCTGGCGGCGGGCCTCGCTGTTCTGCTGCTGCTGGCCCTGCTGTGGCCGGCCGGCCTGGAGGTTGTTCATCATGCGTTGCAGCTCGGACAGGAGCTGCTGCGCCTGGTCGCGATTGCCGGAGCGGGCAAGGTTCTCCAACTGGTCCAGCAGATTGTCGAGATCCTGCTGGCGCAGCATGTTCTGGGCGTTCTGCTGGGGTTCGCCCTGCTGGTTGGGCATGCGCTGGGCGAGTGCCTGGAGGAATTCCTGCATGGCAGAGCGCAGTTCTGCCATCAGCCGCTGGATTTCTTCGTCGGAGGCACCGTTCTCCAGCGCCTCGGAGAGCGCCTGCTGGGCATCGCGCAACCGGCGTTCGGCGAGCGACAGATCGCCGTCCTCGATGCCGAGCGCGATTTCCCAGAGGTAGTCTGCCGTGTCCTTCAGCTGTTCCTCGCCACGCGCCATGTTCATCCGGGCACGCGCGCTCTCCAGAGCGATGAAGTTGCCGAGGTCGGGAATGGTCTCGTCGGCGCGGAGCACCAGCGCCTCGTTGAAGGCGATCGCCTGGGGCATCTGGCGCGTGTCGAGCGCGAAGATCTGTCGCTGTTCGGCGACGGAGGCCGCGAGCGGTTCTGAGAAGTTGCGCGCGGGCAGCTGCATCTCGATGGGTTCACTGCGGCCGGTCTGGCCGGCGCCATCCGTCGCGACAAGCGTGATCTTCACCATCTGGCCGGCGAGCGGATGTTCGGTGATGTTTCGGCTCGCCACTCCCTTGGTGTCGCGGGCATTGTGGCGCGGCAGGTCGAGCTTGTAGTCCGGCAGCGAATAGAGGGGCGTCGCGCCGGGCTGTTCCTCAACCGGCACGATTTGGGCATGCGCCTTTGCCAGGCCGTAATCGTCCTTGGCGAGGAAGGCGATTTCCAGCGCACCGTTGATGGCGCGGCGCGGTACACCGTCGAAGGCGATCTCGGGTGCCTTGTCGGGTGTCACGCCAATCGTCCAGGTCCGGTCCGCTACCCGCAGTTCGCCGGCTTCGGCCAGTTCCAGCTCGTGGGTGCGCGCCGCCATCGTGGCGTTTGGCGCGGGCGCTGGTGGTGGCGTAGGGACGGCCGTCTGACTGATTGCGTCCGTCTCAGAGCCGGCCGTGGGCCTGCGCGCCGAATCGTCCTTCTCGGCCACGTCCAGAATCGCGCCGTCCGACTGCTTGACGAACAGGACCTTCTCGTCTGAAACCCCGCCACTGATGCGGACCGTCACCCTGGACTTCTGCGGTACGGTTACACCCGCTGCATCCTGTGTCCCGAGGCCCGACAGGAAGACCGGCGGCTGGCCGGTGTAACCCGGTGGCGTGATCCACGCGTCGATGCGGATCGCCGGGGTCTCGCTTTCCGGCACATGCTGGCGGAAAGCATCGGCAATCGAACCAGCGCCATTGGAGCTTGAATAGGCGAGCGCGGTGACGAAGAGCAGCGCCGGCACGGCCCGCAACGCATAGCGGTCGTAGCGGGCGATGTCGGGCTGCGGCAGGCCGGCGTCGAGCGCTGCGATCCGTTCTGCCATGCGCCGCTGGTGCTCCTGCCAGAGCGCGCGGGCAAAGGGGGTCTCCGTCGACAACTGGTCGTCCTGCACTGCCACCGGCTGGTGGGCGAGACCATTGCGTTCCTCAAGCAGCCGGTCGGCTTCCGGAATGCTCGGCAGACGAACTTTGAGGAAGGGCAGGAAGGAGGCGACGAAGGCAAAGACCAGGATGAAGACGATCGCGAGGCGGACGAGGTCCGGAACCTCCCGATAGACGCCGAACCAGGCAAGCGACACGAATAGCGCGGCAATGCCCGCGACGGGCAGGAAGAGTGGCAACAAGCGCTCGGCAAACAGCACGGAGCGGGCGAGCACACGTTTGAGACCGACGCGACGCGCGAGCGTGGGGTCGTCCTTCAAGGCGCCTTTCCTGTGGCCGGCCGGGCGGGAAGAGCTCATCCGTCTGGTCTCCGAGAGCGCCGCGCATCAGACACGGCTCGTCACCTCCGAAGATAGCAGTCTTTGTGGCGAAGACGAGGGCGGCCAGGACAAGGCAGGAGTTTTTCCCGCCTCATCGCCGAATTGTGAATGGATCAGGCCAGCCAGTCGGGCACGCTGTCGAGCGCGATCAGGTCTTCATAGGTCGGACGCGGGCGAATCACGTGGAACTCGTCGCCGTTCACCAGCACCTCCGGCACCAGCCGGCGGGTGTTGTAGGTGCCGGCCTGCACGGCACCATAGGCACCGGCGGAGCCGACCGCGATCAGATCGCCCGGCTTCGGCATCGCCATCTCGCGGTCGAGCGCCAGGTAATCGCCGGTCTCGCAGACAGGTCCCACGACATCGGCCTTGATGCGCGGCGCGTTCACAGCGGAAATCACCACCGGCTTGATCTCGTGATAGGCCTCGTAAAGCGTCGGGCGGATCAGGTCGTTCATCGCGCCGTCGACGATCACGAAGGTCTTGTCGCCGCCGTCCTTCACATAGATCACCTCGGTCACGAGGATGCCGGCGTTGCCGACGATCAGGCGGCCGGGCTCGGTGACGATGCGGCAGTTCTGACCCGACAGCTGATCCTTGACGATCCGGGCGTAGGCGTCCGGCTCCGGCGGCGGGTTGTTGTCGTCCTTGTAGGGGATGCCGAGGCCACCGCCGACATCGACGTGGTCGATCTGGTGGCCATCGCTGCGCAGCGTCTCGACAAGTTCGCGCAGCAGGCGGAAGGCATCCTCGAATGGCTGCAGATCGGTAATCTGGCTACCGATATGCATATCGATGCCGGACACCTGGATGCCCTCGAGCGTTGCGGCCCGGGCATAGACGGCCCGTGCGCGCTCGTAGGAAATGCCGAACTTGTTTTCCTTCTTCCCGGTCGAGATCTTGGCATGGGTCTTGGCATCGACATCGGGGTTGATGCGGAACGAGACATGGGCCTTCTTGCCGACCTTGATGGCGCGCTGGTTCAGGACTTCCAGTTCCGGCTCGCTCTCGACGTTGAAGCAGTAAATGCCGGCTTCGAGGCCTAAATCCATCTCGCTCGGCGTCTTGCCGACGCCGGAGAACATGATGCGCTCTGCCGGAATGCCGGCTGCCAGCGCGCGGCGGAGTTCACCTTCCGAGACCACGTCCACGCCGGCGCCCAGGCGGCCCAGCGTCTTGAGGACAGCCTGGTTGGAGTTGGCCTTCATCGCGTAGCAGACGAGGGCGTCGACGCCGTCGAAGGCTTTGGAGAAGACCTTGTAGTGACGCTCGAGCGTCGCGGTCGAATAGCAGTAGAAGGGTGTGCCGACGCTGCGCGCAATCTCGGGGATGGCCACGCCCTCGGCGTAGAGAACGCCGTCGCGATACTCGAAGTGGTTCACGGGTTAAGCCCTGTCAAAGAAGCGGGTCGAGGAGGAAGGGGGTGTCGGGCGTCTTTTCGGCCTCGACGCCGCGCTTGTTTTGCTGGTCAACCGGCGTGCTCGGCGGGTCGAGATCGCCCTTGCGGCCGCAGGCGGACAAAGCCAGCGAGGCGGCCAGCACAAGAGAGAGCATGAGCGTCGTGCGTTTCAGCGAATTCACCATGACCCGGTCCATAGAAATGTTGTTGCTCTAGGCTCTAGCGAAAAAAGGGGCGCTTGTGCACCCCTGATCTCGTGATGATAGGCAAGCGTCCGCGTGATCAGTTGCCTTGTCAGTTTCTGGCCCGCCACCAGGCGATCTGCTTCCTGACTTCCGACGGTGCCGTGCCGCCAAAGCTCTTGCGGCTGGCGACCGAGGCCTCGACCGTCAGCACGTTGAAGACATCGGCGGTGATTGCCGCATTGATGCTCTGCAGCTCTTCCAGCGAAAGCTCGGCTAGATCGCAGCCCTTCTTCTCGGCCATGGCAACCGCATTGCCGGTCACATGGTGCGCATCGCGGAAGGGAAGGCCCGCCTCGCGCACCAGCCAGTCGGCGAGGTCGGTCGCGGTCGAGTAACCGGAGCCGGCCGCTGCCTTCATCTTGTCGGTGCGGATGGTCATGTCGGTCACCATGCCGGTCATGGCGGCAATCGCCAGTTCCAGGCTTTCGGCGGCGTCGAAGACCTGTTCCTTGTCTTCCTGCATGTCCTTGGAATAGGCGAGCGGCAGGCCCTTCATGACGGTCAACAGCGCAATCAGCGAGCCGTTGATGCGGCCGGTCTTGGCGCGCACCAGTTCGGCTGCGTCCGGGTTCTTCTTCTGCGGCATGATCGATGAGCCGGTCGAGAAGGCGTCCGACAGGCGGATGAAGCCGAATTGGGGCGTCGACCAGATGACGATTTCCTCGGCGAGGCGCGACAGATGCACCGCGGCAATCGAGGCGATCGACAGGAATTCCAGCGCGAAGTCGCGGTCCGACACGGTGTCGATCGAGTTGCGGGTCGGCTCGCGGAAGCCGAGAGCCGTCGCCGTCATGTGGCGGTCGATGTTGTAGCCGGTGCCGGCCAAGGCCGCAGCGCCGATCGGGCTTTCGTCGAGGTGTTCGATGGCATGGCGCACGCGCTGGCGGTCACGGCCGAACATCTCGACATAGGCCATGCAGTGATGACCGAAGGTCACCGGCTGGGCCGTCTGGAGATGGGTGAAGCCGGGCATCACGGTGTCGGCATGCTCTTCCGCACGGTCGAGAAAGGCTGCGATCAGACCGGAGAGGGCCGCTTCCGTCTTCTGCAGCTCTTCCTTCACCCACAGGCGGAAATCGAGGGCCACCTGGTCGTTGCGCGAGCGGGCGGTGTGCAGGCGGCCGGCAGCGGACCCGATCAGTTCGGCAAGGCGCGCCTCGACGTTCATATGGATGTCTTCGAGCTTGCGCGAGAAGGTGAACTGGCCGCTTTCGATCTCTGACAGGATCGTGTCCAGGCCGTGAAGGATCTTGTCTTTATCTTCGCCGGAGATGATGCCTTGGTGCGCCAGCATGGTCGCATGCGCCTTTGAGCCGCGGATATCCTGGGCGTAAAGCTTCTTGTCGAAACCGATGGAGGCATTTATCTCCTCCATGATGGCCGAAGGCCCGGAGGCGAAGCGACCGCCCCACATCTGGTTGGAGGATTTGGTGTCCTTGATGTCCTCGGCCATGGAATGCCCGTCCTGGAGAATGACATGACAGAAAAGAAACCTGCGGGTCTCTTCCCCACCAAGCTGGTTGCGATCGCGGCGGTGGCCGGCATCGTCGCCGGCGCGGCTGCGGTATACGTGAGAGAGACCATGTCTGGCAATGCCGTGGAGACGGCTGACGCCGCGCAATGCGCCGGGTCCGTCGAGAAAGCCGAGGCGATCACGCCTTACCTGAAGGGCGAAGTGGCAGCGATGATCCCGGTCAGCGAGCCGAAGCTCATCCGGGGCCTGAATTTTCAGGACAAGGCCGGTTCGCCGATGACCATGGCGAATTTCGCTGACAAGACAGTGCTCATCAATCTCTGGGCCACCTGGTGCGTGCCCTGTCGCGAGGAAATGCCGGCACTCAACAATCTTCAGAAGGCGGCCGGCGGCGAGACCTTCCAGGTGCTGGCGATCAATATCGATACGGGGGACGTCGAAAAGCCCCAGAGCTTTCTCGAAGAGACCGGCGTCGATGCGCTCGGTCTCTACCGCGACGCCTCCATGGGCGTCTTCAACCAGCTGAAGCGCGAAGGCCTCGCCTTCGGCCTGCCGGTGACGCTGCTCGTCGATGGCAAGGGCTGCCTGCTCGGTAGCATGAACGGCCCCGCCGCCTGGGATGGTGCGGATGCCAAGGCACTGGTGACGGCTGCGGCGACGCAGTGAAGCGCCACCGGGGTACCCAGCACCCGTCTAGGCCGCCTGTGGCATGAGACTTCGGTTCTGCTCCGCCCGGGCGATCAGATCGCTCGCAGACAAAGGCTTGGCGAAGAGATAACCTTGTCCCTCGCGGATGCCGAGGTCCAGCAGCTTGATCCGCTGCTCCTCGGTCTCGATCCCCTCCGCCACCACCTCCATGCCGAATTGCTTCGCAAGCGAAATGAGAGCTTCGACCAGCGCCGAGGATTTGCGGTCGAGGACCACGCCGTCGACGAAGTATTTGTCGATTTTCAGATAGTGGGCCTGAAGCGCATGCAGCGAGGAGAGGCCATTATGGCCCGTCCCGGCGTCGTCGAGCGCGAGACGCACGCCAAGCTCCGAGAGTTCCCGCGACACGCGTAATGCCGCCTGGATGTCGGAGATTGGCTGACGCTCGGTGATCTCGATGACCAACTGGCTCGGGTTGAGATTGGCCTGGCTGATCTTCGCGACGAAATGCTCAATGAATAGCGGATCGAGCAGCTGATCGGGTGTCACGTTGAAGGAGAGCTTGAGCTTTGCGTTGTGCCGCAGCATTTCACCGATTTCGGCGCCCGCCTTGTCGAGAAGGGCGAAGGTCAGTTTGTCTATCCGCTTGCTGGCTTCTGCAAGCGGAATGAAGACGGCAGGCGATACACTGCTGCCATCGGGTTTCGTCCAGCGTGCCAGCATCTCAAATCCCGTCATCTCCCCCGTCGCGAGGCAGAACAGCGGCTGGTACACGGGATGAATGTGCCCTCGCACGAGCGCATCGTCCAACTGGGCCAGAGGCGTCTGCTGGCGGGTCAGGCCTCTTGCGCCGAGATAGCCGAGGCTCAGTGAAAACAGCCCGGCAATCGCGATGAGATCGCTGCTGATCCTGCTGTTCCAGGAGTCGACAACGGCCTCATCGATCATCAGTCGAACGCGGATCGGATAGCGTTCGGATGCGGTGCCGAATTCCGCAAAGTCTCCCTGCATCTTAAGGGATCCCTCCGGCTGGTAGCTGGACACGACCCTCTGGTCATTCAGCGACATCTCCATGCGGCCGTGCTCGCGCAGTTCCGCCGGCAGGATGTCGAAGAGCAGGCCCGATGTGGCGAGGAAGGCTGTCAGGGCGCCGTCGTCATTCGTCCAACGCACCATCAGACCTTTCCACTCACCGGCTTCGATGGGCGCAAACTCGTAGGCCGGATTGACCGCGGGCAAGGGATTGGCGGCTTCGAGCGCTGCGGAGAATGTCGCTTCATGGGCGTTGTCAGCCCAGCAGGTCGCGCTCGGAGAGGAAACGCGGATTTCGCGGATGGACACGGATCGGAAGGCGATGTCTTCGATCGCCTTGCTCACGGTAAGCGAACAGCCATAGGGGCCTTGGGCGCCGAGCTCCCCCATGCTGATGACCGCCAGATCGATCTGACGTTCCAGGCGAACCACTGCTGCCTGAAGCATGTCGTTCAACTGCTGTCGATTGGCCTGGGCGATGAAGGAATGGGCGATCAGCCAGAGGCAGCCGGCGACCAGGGCTGCGAGCCCGAGGGACGCTGCGGCCAATTTCAGTCGATCTCTCGTCGTCGCGCTGCCAGCCATACTGGTCAGGCTGGCAGGCAAATCTTAAGATTGGCTCAAAGGCCCGCGCTTGGGCCGTCTTAGGCCTGTTCACATTCGGGAGAGAAGAACGCCGCGTGCCTCACAGCGGGTAAATGCGCGGGCGCAGGATCTCGATAAAACCCTGGTCCCCCTTCGTCCTGGTGAAGTCCGGAGAGACATCGAACTCGACGATGGTCGCGTCGGCGGTCTTCGCGAGAACACGGCGCGAACCGGGGCGGTCGAGGACCCGCTGGATGGTGGCCGCCACACCCTTCGTGGCGTCTTCGCTCCAGACAACGTCGGTCGGGCGGAAGAGCAGCTCGGCCGGACCGTCCTTCAGGCCGTCGGCCGCATAGGTCATGTTGGCGACGGTCGCGCGTCCGTTCGATACGGACGCCTTCAGTGCGTTGGTGTCGCCCAGGAAGCGCATAACGAAGGCGTTGGCGGGGTGGCGGCAGACCTCTTCCGGCGTGCCCTGCTGCACGATCTGGCCCTTGTCGAGAATGACCACGCGATCGGCAAGATCCAGCGCCTCTTCCTGGTCATGGGTGACGAAGAGCGTGGTGATGCCGAGTTCGTCGTGAATGGAGCGCAACCAACGGCGCAGATCACGCCGGACATTGGCGTCGAGCGCGCCGAAGGGCTCGTCGAGCAGCAGCACGCGCGGATCGACGGCCAGCGCACGGGCAAGTGCGACGCGCTGACGCTGGCCGCCCGAGATCTGGCCGGGGAAACGTTCGCCGAGACCGGAGAGCTGGACCAGCGACAAGAGCTCCTCGACGCGACGGTCGATGTCGGCGCTCGAGCGCTTCACCTTGGAGACCTGCATGCCGAAGGCGATGTTTTCCGCGACCGTCATGTGCGGGAAGAGGGCATAATGCTGGAAGACGAAGCCGACGCCGCGGTCACGCACCGGAATATCGGTCGCATCCTCCTCGCCGAAATGAATGTGGCCGCCATCGGCATATTCGAGGCCGGCGACCATGCGCAGGATGGTCGTCTTGCCGGAGCCGGAAGGACCGAGCAGCGCCACCAGTTCGCCGCTCTGGATGTCGAGCGAGACGCCGTGAACGGCACGGAAGGTTTCGAAGGTCTTGACGACGGTGTCGAGGCGAATGTTCACGAATTCTTCTCCGAAGTATTGCCGGCAAGCGTGGTCGGCCGGTTGCGGCGGCCTGCGCCCTGGCGTTCCAGCAGAACCTTGGCGACAAGCGTCACGAGCGCCAGCGTCGCGAGGATCGAGGCGGCTGCGAACGCACCGACGGCGTTATAGTCCTGATAGAGCAGTTCGATATGCAGCGGCAGCGTATTGGTCTGGCCGCGGATGTTGCCGGAGACGATCGAGACGGCGCCGAATTCACCCATGACACGCGCATTGCAGAGCACCACGCCATAGAGCAGCGCCCATTTGATGTTGGGCAGCGTGACCGAGAGGAAGGTACGCATGCCGCTCGCGCCGAGCGAGGTCGCCGCCTCCTCGAGATCACGCCCCTGCGCCTGCATCAGCGGGATCAGCTCGCGCGCCACGAAGGGGGCGGTCACGAACATCGAGGCGAGCACGATGCCCGGCAGGGCAAAGAGGATCTTCAGGCCGGCGCTGTCGAGGGCGGGTCCGAAGATGCCCTGCAGGCCGTAGACGAAGAGATAGGCAACGCCGGCGACAACGGGCGAGACCGAGAAGGGGATCTCGATCAGGATGGTCAGCAGACGCTTGCCACGGAAATCATGCTTGGTCAGCGCCCAGGCGGCAGCAACCCCGAAGATCGTGTTGACGGGCACGGCGATCAGCGCCGTGAGCACCGTCAGGCCAATCGCATGGCGGGTGTCGGGATCGGTGATCGTCGCTGCGAAATAGGGCACGCCGCGGCTGAAGGCCTCGATGCCGATGACGGCGAGCGGCGCGACCACGAAAAACAGGACGAGCAGCAGCACCACGCCGATCAGCGCGTATTTGAAGAGGGGAGCGTCTCCGACGCGCGGCGGGCGGCGCCCGCTTGTTGCCTGGCTCATGGGTTCACCCTTTCACCGTGTAGCGCAGCGCGCGGGCCTGCAGGTAATTGGTCACGGCCAGCATGACGAAGGCGGCAAACAGCATGACCGAAGCGATCGCGGCAGAGGCCGGATAGTCGTATTCCTCGAGCCGGATGAAGGCGAGGAGCGCCGTGATCTCGGTCGAGAAGGGCTGGTTGCCGGCGATGAAGATGATCGCGCCGAATTCGCCGAGGCTGCGGGCAAAGGCGAGCGATGTGCCGGCGAGCAGCGCCGGCGTCAGAAGCGGCAGGATCACCCGGCGGAAAATGCCCCAGTCGCTCGAGCCCAGCGTCTGACCGGCCTCTTCCAGCGCCGGGTCGAGTTCTTCCAGCACCGGCTGCACCGTGCGCACGATGAAGGGCAGACTGGTGAAGGCCATGGCGACCATGATGCCGAGCGGGGTATAGGCGACCTTGATGCCGATCTGACCGAGTGCCGAACCGAACCAGCCGTTGGAGGCAAAGAGCGTCGTCAGCGAAATGCCGGCAACCGCCGTCGGCAGCGCAAAGGGCAGGTCGACGAGTGCGTCGATGATGCGACGGCCCGGGAAGCGATAGCGCACCAGCACCCAGGCGAGCGCCAGGCCGAACACGAGGTTGAACAGCGTCGCGACCAGCGCCGAGCCGACCGTCACGCCATAACTTGCCACCGCCCGCTCAGAGGAGACGATGCGCCAGTAATCTGATGGTCCAAGGCTCGCTGCCTTGAAGATCAGGGCGGCCAGCGGCAGGAGGATGATGATCGCGGCATAGACCAGCGTGATCCCGAGGGACAGTCTGAAGCCGGGCAGTACGCGGCGTTTCAACGGCGTCGTCCTTTCACGAGAAAACCGGCGGATGATCCGCCGGTCCTGACATCAATCGGGCGCGGTCTTAGCGGCTGCCATAGATCCCATCAAGGATGCCGCCCTCGGCAAAGTGCTCCTGGGAGACCTTGTCCCAGCCACCGAAGACATCCTCGACGGTGACGAGGCGGATCTCGGGGAACTGGTCCTTGTATTCGGCAGAGACCTTTTCGTCATGAACGCGGTGACCGAAGTCGGCGGCGATCTTCTGACCTTCCGGCGAATAGAGGAAGTCGAGATACTTCTTCGAAAGCTCCTGGCTGCCCTTGGCATCAGCGACCTTGTCGACGATGGCAACCGGGAATTCGGCGAGCAGGCTAACCGACGGCACGACCTGCTGATACTTGTCCTCGCCATACTGCTTCGCGATCGACTTGGTCTCGGCCTCGAAGGTGATGATGACGTCACCGATCTCGCGCTCGACGAAGGTGGTCGTCGCGGCGCGGCCACCGGTGTCGAAAACCGGCACGTTGTCGAAGATCTTGTCGACGAATTCCGTCACCTTGGCCTCGTCGCCGGCAAACTTCTCTTTCGCGTAAGCGGTCGCCGCCAGATAGGTGTAGCGGGCATTGCCCGAGGTCTTCGGGTTGGGGAAGATCACCTGGACATCGTCACGGGCGAGGTCGTCCCAGTCCTTGATGTTCTTCGGGTTGCCGGCGCGCACCAGGAAGGACGGGAAGGAGTAGAAGGGCGAGGCGTTGTTGGGGAATTCAGACTGCCAGCCTTCGTTGATGAAGCCGTTCTTGGCGAGGAATTCGACGTCGGTCACCTGGTTGAAGGTCACCACATCGGCTTCAAGGCCTTCGACGATGGCGCGGGCCTGCTTCGAGGTGCCGCCATGCGACTGGTCGATGGTCACGCCTGGATTGGCCTTGATGAAGGCCTCGTTCTGGGCGGCGAAGATCTCGCGGGCGATGTCGTAGGAGGCGTTGAGCAGCTTGTCTGCGGCGCTTGCCGAAACCGGAAGAGAGAGGGCGGCGAGGGCGGCGCTCAAGAGGAGGAGGCGTTTCATGAACTTCTAGGTCTCCGGTATGCGGGGGATGGGAATGTGACCCGCAAACTAGAGGGTCGGCCCACCTCTTCCGAGGAATGGCCGACCAATGATCACCCCAAGGGGCAAAAATCTTTCCGCCTGACGGACGCGGACCGGAATGCCCGGTCAGCGCGTCGGGACCGGAACTTCGCCGCGATAGTCGTAGAAGCCGCGGCCGGACTTGCGGCCGAGCCAGCCTGCCTCGACATATTTCACGAGCAGCGGGCAGGGGCGATACTTGGAGTCCGAGAGGCCGTCATGCAGCACCTGCATGATCGACAGACACGTATCGAGGCCGATGAAGTCGGCCAGCTGCAGCGGGCCCATCGGATGGTTGGCGCCGAGCTTCATCGCCGTGTCGATCGCCTCGACGGAACCCACGCCTTCATAGAGCGTATAGATCGCCTCGTTGATCATTGGCAGCAGGATGCGGTTGACGATGAAGGCCGGGAAATCTTCCGCCACCGTGATCGTCTTGTCGAGTGAGGAGACGAAGGTCTTGGCCGTCGCGAAGGTCGTCTCGTCGGTCGCGATGCCGCGCACCAGTTCGACCAGCTTCATCACCGGCACGGGGTTCATGAAGTGGATGCCCATGAAACGCTCCGGGCGGTCGGTGGCGGAGGCGAGCCGGGTGATCGACAGTGAGGAGGTGTTGGTAGCAATCAGTGCCTCCGGCTTCAGCACCGGGCACAGCGTTGCGAAGATCTTGCGCTTTACCGTTTCGTCCTCGGTCGCCGCTTCGATGACGAGATCGGAGGGGGCGAGGTCGTTGACGTCGGACGAGCCGGAAATCAGCGCAAGCGCCGCCTTGCGCTGCTCGTCGGTGATCTTGCCGTTGGTTACTTGGCGGGCAAGATTGCCGTTGATGGTGGCGAGGCCGGCTTCGATGCGCTCCTTGGAAAGATCGTAGATCGTGACCTTGTAGCCGGCGGCGGCGGAGACCTGTGCGATACCGCAGCCCATCTGGCCGGCACCCACGACACCCACATTGCTGATCTTGTCCGTCATCGTCTCGCTCCTCACCCGTTCCAGTCTCTACCCAATGGCACTCATGAAAATGCCGGGCCCGCTTATCGCGGACCCGGCTGATTGATAGACCGCCAAGGGTCCTTTGACCAGTCCTTTCGCAGTTGCGAAAGGAGGCTCAGAGCGCCTTTTCGAGCTCCGGCAGGGCCTCGAAGATGTCGGCGACGAGGCCATAATCGGCGACCTGGAAGATCGGCGCTTCCTCGTCCTTGTTGATCGCGACGATGACCTTGGAGTCCTTCATGCCGGCGAGGTGCTGGATCGCACCGGAGATGCCGCAGGCGATGTAGAGCTGCGGGGCAACGACCTTACCGGTCTGGCCAACCTGCCAGTCGTTCGGTGCGTAGCCGGCATCGACGGCCGCACGGGAAGCGCCCACGGCGGCACCCAGCTTGTCGGCGACGGGCAGGATCACTTCCTGGAACTTCTCCGAGGAGCCGAGTGCGCGGCCGCCGGAAATGATGATCTTGGCCGAGGCCAGTTCCGGACGGTCGGACGACGACAGCGCGTCGGAGACGTAGGAGGAAACGCCCGGGTTGGCGGCCGCCGCAACGCTCTCGACGGCAGCCGATCCACCTTCACCGGCAGCAGCGAAGGAGGCGGTGCGCACCGTGATCACCTTTTTGGCGTCGGTCGACTGCACAGTCTGGATGGCGTTGCCGGCATAGATCGGACGCTTGAAGGTGTCGGCGGAGACGACCTCGATGATTTCCGAGACCTGCATGACGTCGAGCAGGGCTGCGACGCGCGGGGCGACGTTCTTGCCGACCGAGGTCGCGGCGGCGATGATCGTGTCATAGCTGCCCGCGAGCGAGACGATGAGAGCGGCCAGCGGCTCTGCGAGGTTGTTGGCGAGCGAAGCGTCGTCGGCGAGCAGCACCTTGGAGACGCCCGACAGCTTGGCAGCGGCATCGGCGGCCGCCTTGGCGCCGGAGCCGGCGACCAGCACATGCACGTCGCCGCCGATCTGTGCGGCGGCCGTCAGGGCCTTCGCTGTCTGTTCGGAGACGGTCGCGTTGTCGTGTTCTGCGAGAAGAAGGATAGCCATTTTACGTTTCTCCTGTCCGTTCCGCTTACAATACGCCGGCTTCGTTTTTCAGCTTGTCGACCAGTTCGGCGACGCTCTTCACCTTGATGCCCGCCTTGCGGCCACCCGGCTCTTCGGTCTTCAGAACCTTGAGACGCGGCGCGATGTCCACGCCAAAATCGGCCGGTGCCTTCTTGTCGAGCGGCTTCTTCTTCGCCTTCATGATGTTCGGCAGCGAAGCGTAGCGCGGCTCGTTCAGGCGCAGGTCGGTGGTGACGATCGCCGGGAGCTTGACGTCGATGGTCTGCAGACCGCCATCGACTTCGCGGGTCACGGTCGCCTTGTCGGCGCCGAGCTCGAGCTTGGAGGCGAAGGTTGCCTGGCCCCAGCCGAGCAGGGCTGCGAGCATCTGGCCGGTCTGGTTCGAATCGTCGTCGATCGCCTGCTTGCCGACGATCACGAGACCCGGAGCCTCGGCTTCCACCACGCCCTTCAGGAGCTTGGCGACGGCGAGCGGCTCGACGGTTTCATCGGTTTCGATGAGGATCCCGCGGTCGGCGCCCATGGCGAGTGCCGTGCGGATGGTTTCCTCGGCCTTGGCGGGGCCGATCGAAACGACGACCACTTCCTCGGCCTTGCCGGCTTCCTTGAGCCGCAGGGCCTCCTCGACGGAGATCTCGTCGAAGGGGTTCATGGACATCTTGACGTTGGCGAGCTCTACGCCGGAACCATCAGGTTTGACGCGGATCTTGACGTTGTAATCCACAACCCGCTTGACTGGGACGAGTATCTTCATGGGTTCCTCTCTTCAAATCTTCCGCCGGAAAATGCGCTTAAGCGCGCTTCGCCGTTTGTCGATTGGCGACATCGATACGCATTTTTTCCCCAAACACAATGATCGATGCCGTTTGGCGACAGCAATAAGTTACGTTGACGTTCACGTCAACACATCGCCTCCGCGACCTGTTGTCATCGTCCCCAATGGGTGACCTTGCGGACCGGCTGTGCTGCCGGGGTTTCCGGGCGGATAACACCGCCTGCCGCCTCACTTTCCGGTGCATGTCCCGCGGGCCTCTGCCCCCAGGGCCCGACCGTCGCCACATCGACGGAGGCTGCCGCGTGCTCGACCGCCCTGGGCGTGACGATCGCCCGGTCGAAGAGCGGCACACCCGGACGTCGCAAAAAGAGCACCATGAAAGCCCCTGCCAGGATGCCGCCGACATGGGCGCCCCAGGAGACGTTGCTCTCGCCATCGATCACCAGCATGACGAATTGCTGGCCGACCCAGAAGAGGAGCGGGATGAAGGCGGGAAGCGGCAAGGGAAAGCGCATGAAAACCAACACCCAGACGCGCACCTTGGGATGCAGCATCAGATAGGCCGCGACGACGCCCGACACCGCGCCCGACGCCCCGATCAACGGCGCCTCGCTTGCCGGCAGCACCAGCCCGTGCATCAGCGCGCCCGCCGCTGCGCAGGCGAGGTAGAAGAACAGGAACTTGAAGTGGCCCAACGCGTCCTCGACATTGTCGCCGAAGACCCAGAGAAAGAGCATGTTGGAGCCCAGATGCAGCCAGCTGCCATGCAGGAAGGAATAGGTGACGAAGGTCGCACCCTCCGGTACCAGCACCAGCCGCGGATCGAGTTCCGCGATGTTGAAGGCAACGGCCGGGATGAAGCCCATGCCATAGACCCCGATCTCGTACAGCGCCTCCGGCGCCAGCGTCGCCAGTGCATGGGTCACGACATTGGCGAGGATCAGCCCCAGCGTCACATATTGCTTGCGGATGTGTTTGAGCGCGTTTCGGTCATGCAGGGGAATGAACATCGCGCCTCGTGGGTTTGGCCTGGTTGGGTTGGCGAATGCTAGCGCAGGTTGGGAGATGGGGACAGTGGGGAAGGGCGAGCGGCGGCTCCCCCTTTCACCTTGTGGGAGAGGTTACAAAATCGAAGGCTTAGCCCGATCAGGGCTAAACTTCAGATTTTGTTGATGAGGGGATCGGTACGGCTGGTGCGGACATTACCAGGCCCCCTCTCGCGAAATCTCAAGGTTTGGCCTGATCGGGCATCCCGAGGCTTGTGACTGGATCCTCGGGTCAAGCCCGAGGATGACGACCGTTGGGGGGAGGGAAATGGTATTCTCCTCAGGACTCGCGTGAGGACAACGGTAGAGGAGGATACCCGCAATTTCCCGACCCTCCGTCATCCTCGGGCTTGACCCGAGGATCCAAACGCAAGCCCGCCAACAGGTGACGCCGCGCTCGCGGCCTCTGCCCCTCATCCGCCTGCCGGCACCTTCTCCCCGCGAGCGGGGAGAAGGCCGAGACCTCAACCGCGCGCGCGCCCCTCTCCCCGCCTGAGGGGAGAGGGTAGGGTGTGGGGCAAAGGCCAAAAACTCGGCGTCCGCCGATTTGCAAACCGGCCAACCGCGTCCCATTTCCCGGAAAAATGGGGACGCCCCGCAGCGATTCCTCAACAAAATCAAACCCCCACACATTTTTTCATCCCCGCCCATTTCCACCCTCATAGAATCATCCCCGTCCCGCCCTCGGATACACCTGACGATGCGAAGTCAGGCGAGGCGGGGCCGGCGCCGGGGCTAAGCACTCTCGCAGGTACAGATCCCCGGCCCGCTGCAACGGTCTCCCTCCGGACGAAGGGCTTGACGAGGGTGATGGGGTCGGATGTTCCCCAAAACCTGGATACCCTGATCGGAAGGACGTGCCTCAGAGGCACACAGACAAGGCGCCAGCGCTGTCGCGAACACCCAGACAGCGAGGCGAAACAAACGGCGGGGATGAGAGCCGGTCCGCAAATGGCCGAGACCACATCCCCCGGGCGAGGGTCCCGGTCGGATTGGTGCACCATCCGGCGGGAACCTCCCGGGCCACCGGCCAGGCTGATGCGTCATCTCATGTTGACGCCGCAGCCGGACCCTACGCCCGGTCATCCTCGGGCCTGACCCGAGGACCGTCGCCGCCTTGCCAGAGAGACGCATGCAGCGGGAATAGACGCCGAACGGGGCGCCGGAAGGAGCCACATAAACTACTTAGACAGGTTGCTTCTGGCGCCTCGTCCGAGACAAGCTTGACCTAACCCGGAGGGAGCAATCCCGACCGGCGGCGAAGCTTGGGGTTTTTGACAGTTCAGTTCCACCTCCCCCCATGTGGGGGAGGACGGAAAATCGAAGGCTTAGGCGAGCGCAAGCCGCCTAAACTTCAGATTTTCCTGGTGAGGGGATCAGTGCTGCGGGCACGACGAACGCCCCCCCTCACTTGCGATTTCTGATGTTTAGGCGGCTTGCGCTCGCCTAACGCATCGAAATCGCTTTCTCCCCCACCCAGGGGGAGATGGGCCCCGCGCAAGACGTTAGCCGCTTACCTGTTCTTCCCCGGCACCCACAAAATATCCGCCCGACCGCCGTCATTCGCATGCCGTGCCGCGACAAAGAGAAAATCCGACAGCCGGTTCACGTATTTCAGCGCCGGTTCGCCCACCTCCTCGCCGTCGAAGCGGGAGAGTTCGACCATGATGCGCTCGGCACGCCGCGCCGTGGTGCGGGCGAGGTGCAGATAGGCGGCGGCGGGGGTGCCGCCGGGCAGGATGAAGGATTTGAGCGGATCGAGATCGGCGTTCAGCTGGTCGATCTCCTTCTCGATCCGGTCGACCTGGGCTTCGATAACGCGGAGCGGCTCGTAGGAGAGGACCTCGCCGGTTTCCGGGGCGGCGAGATCCGCGCCAAGGTCGAAGAGGTCGTTCTGGATGCGCATCAGCATGGCGTCGAGCTCGGGCATTTCGGCCGTGTAGAGCCGGGCAATGCCGATCGCCGAATTGGTCTCGTCGATCGTGCCATAGGCGTCGACGCGCAGATCGTGCTTCAGGCGGCGCGGGCCGGTCACGAGAGCCGTCGTACCGTCGTCGCCGGTGCGGGTGTAGATCTTGTTGAGCTTGACCATGGCCTCAGCGCCCCCCCCCCGTCAGCCAGAGCGTCAGCATGATCAGCGCAATGGCGACCGCCTGCAGCACGATGCGTGCCTGCATCAGCTTGTTGGAGGTATTGCCGCTCCCGCCTTTCAGCATGTTGAAGAGGCCTCTCATGAGGACAAGGGCGACAAGCCCCATGACGATGATGGCGAGGACATAGGTGAATGTGGACATGAGTTCGGATGAGCCTTTGTTCGTCGCCGGTCAGTCCAGCGAGCGCATCAGTCGATAAAAGAGGTCGGCCGGCAGCCAGCGCTTGATGAGGGCCCCCTGTTTTGCCGGCTTGGTCACGAGATAATGTGGGCGGGCGCGCCGGGCGGTCAAGGCATGGAGGAGGACTTTGTAGACGGCATCCGGCCCGAGTTTGTGGCGGTTCACGGGACCTGTGCCATCGAGTCGCGCCAGTTGCCGTCGATAGTCCTCGGCGTGCACCGATTGCTCCAGGTCGATCGCCTGGCGGATATGGGTGAGCGCGTTGGCGGTGAAACGGCTTTCGATCGGGCCCGGTTCGATCAGGCTCACCTGCACGCCGGAGCCTTCAAGCTCCATGCGCAGCGTCAGCGACAGGCCCTCGAGCGCGAATTTTGAAGCCGTATAGGCGCCGCGCCAACGATAGGGGATGATGCCGAGGATCGAGGAGCATTGCACGATGCGGCCCTCGCCTTGCGCCCGCATGGCCGGGATCACGCGGCGGGTGAGGTCATGCCAGCCGAAGAGATTGGTCTCGAACTGGGCGCGCAGGGCCTCTGTCGGCAGGTCCTCGACCGCGCCCGGCTGGCCATAGGCACCGTTGTTGAAGAGGGCGTCGAGCCGGCCGCCGGTGCGCTCGAAGACGGTCGATACGAGCGCCTCGATGCTGTCAGGATCGGTATAGTCCATGAGGAGGGCCTCAATGCCCTTGGCCTCGAGAGTTTCCAGATCTTCGTGCTTGCGCACGGTCGCAAAGACGCGCCAGCCGTCCCGCTTCAGGGCGTCGGCGCAGTAGGCGCCGATGCCGGACGAACAACCGGTGACGATGATGCTCTTCACGGACAAAACCTCGTCGTTCCTGTACAAACGGCGATCGGTTTCCCATATTCGGCCGCAGCCTGCAATCGTGCCCGACACTTGAGGAGACTGGATGCCGACTTTCCTGCGTATGCTCTACAAGGTCGGCTTTGATGCGTTCTGGCACTTCACCGAGGACGACGGCTGGGCGATGGCAAGCCATGTGGCGCTGTCGGCGATTCTCGCGCTCTTCCCCTTCCTGATCTTCGGCACGGCGCTTGCAAGCTTCCTCGGCGCCGACCAGTTCGCCGAGACCGCAGTGCATCTGATCTTCGACACCTGGCCGGAGACGATCGCCAAGCCGCTGTCCGACCAGGTCGTGCAGGTGCTGACGATCCCGCGCGGGGGCCTGCTCACCATCTCCGTGCTGGCGGCGGCCTATTTCGCGTCGAACGGGGTGGAGGCGCTGCGGGTCTCGCTCAACCGTGCCTACCGAGTGCCCGAGACGCGGCCGTGGTACATCAACCGCCTCGTCAGCCTCGGTTTCGTGCTGGCGGCGGTCGTCGTGCTGGCGGCGATCAGCGCGCTTCTCGTTGCCGTTCCCGTGGCACTTGCCTATGCGGAAAGGCTCTTCCCCTTCCTCAAGGAATTTCTGGCGACCGTTGCCAATTGGCGCGTCTACGGCACCGTGGTGTTCCTGATCCTGGCGCTGGTGGTTTTCCATCTCGGCCTGCCCGCCGGACGGCGGCGGCTGATCGATGTGCTGCCGGGTGTGCTGCTGACGCTGGCGCTATGGCTGGTCGGGGCGCTGCTGTTCGCCTACTACCTCGCCTCGTTTGCCAATTACGCCGCGACCTATGCCGGCCTCGCCTCGATCATGATTGTCCTGGTCTTCCTCTACATGGTCGGCGCGATCTTCATCATCGGGGCGGAATTCAACGCGGCGCTGATGAAGTTCAAGGTGGTGCCGGTGAAGGGCGAGCCGGATGTCGGGATTTCAAATCCCGACCATGGCGCGGATATCTGAGGGCGTTTTACCTTCAGCCCGCAGCGCCGCCAGTGCCGTATCGCCGAGGCTTTTTGAAAGCTTGCGACCATCTGGTCCCAGGATAAGCCGGTGATGATGATAGACCGGCACTGGCAGGCCGAGCAGTTCCTGCAGCAGGCGATGCACCGAAGTGGCGTGGAAGAGGTCGAGACCGCGCACCACATGGGTTACGCCTTGCGCTGCATCATCGACCGTCACGGCGAGATGGTAGCTGGACGGTGCATCGGAGCGCCAGAGCACGACATCGCCCCAGGCGGCAGGATCGGCCTTTATCTCGCCTTGAGGGCCGTCGCCGGTTTCCTGCCAGGTGAGGGGCTTGCCTCTGAGGCGCAGCGCCTTGTCGATATCGAGCCGCCAGGCATGGCGCTCCGTGCTTGCCAATTTCTCCGCCCGTTCCGCCTCGCCAAGCGATCGCTCCTCCGTCGGGTAAAGCGGCGCGCCATCCGGATCGCGGGGCCAAAGGCCGCCCTCGCGCTCGAAGGCGGAAACACGGGCCTTGACCTCGCCGCGGGTCAGGAAAGCTGGGTAGACGATGCCCATGGCCTTCAGCCGATCGAGCGTCTCGCGGTAGAGCGGGAAATGCTCGGACTGGCGGCGCACCGGCTTCTCGAACGGAATGCCGAGCCAGGTGAGATCCTCGATGACGGCCTGTTCCAGCTCGGGCGTGCAGCGCGTCAGGTCGATGTCCTCGATGCGCAGCAGCAGGCGACCGCCCAGCGTCTCGGCCATGTCCGCGTTCAATAGGGCCGAAAGCGCATGCCCGAGATGCAGCCGGCCATTGGGGCTCGGCGCGAAGCGAAAGACGGGGGCAGTGTTGCCTGCGGTTTGACGATCGGGTTCGGTCATGCTTTTCCTTCGCATGAGAGTGGAATGAGGAAAAGGGGACCGGGTTTGACGACGATCCGATGCGAGGCCGATCTCGCTGCGGGACTTTCCCTTTTGCTTCAACGCGATCCGCGGCTCTGTCCGATCGCGGAAGTCTGTCAACCGCTGCCGCTTCGCCTGTCGGCGCCCGGCTTTGCCGGGCTCGCCTCGATCATCGTCTCGCAGATGGTGTCGCGGGCAAGTGCCGATGCCATCTGGCGTCGGATGACGGCGGTCTTGGGAAACCGGCCGCTGGCGGAGGATTATCTCGCGCTCGGGCCGGAACTGATTGGCACCTTTGGCCTGTCACGCGGCAAGGCGCAGGCGCTCGAAGCGGCCGCCAAGGCCGATCTCGGGGGTCCCTTCCGGCTCGACGAACTGGCGGAGATGCCGGCCGAGACGGCGATGGCGGCATTGACCGGCCTGAAAGGCGTCGGCCCCTGGACGGCCGAGGTTTACCTGATGTTCTGCGGTGGCCACCCGGATATTTTTCCGGTCGGCGACGTGGCGCTCCGGATTTCGGTGGGGGACGTGTTTTTCGGCGGGGAACGGCCCGCTCCGGAGGACGTGGCAGAGCTGGCGCAAGCCTGGGCACCGGTCAGATCGGTGGCTGCCCGGCTGTTCTGGGCCCATTACGCCCGCATCACGGGGCGTGTTGCGCTGCCTCGCTGAGGGCGCGCCGAGAGGTCGCAACACAGCTCAAAGATTCAGGCTTCACAATGCTGTAACAACGGACCTAATATAGAAGGGCAGATGCCGAATCGCTCAGGAGTACGCCTTGACGATTGCAGTTTCTCCCCAGGCCCTGCCGGCGCTCGTCCTGAATGCCGACTATCGGCCACTGAGTTATTATCCCTTGTCGCTCTGGTCCTGGCAGGACGCGATCAAGGCGGTCTTTCTCGACCGTGTGAACATCATCGCCGAGTATGATCACTCCGTCTGCTCGCCGAGCTTCTCGATGCGGCTGCCGAGCGTGGTCAGCCTCAAGACCTATGTTCAGCCGACCCGCAACCCGGCCTTCACCCGCTTCAATGTCTTCCTGCGCGACAAGTTCGAATGCCAGTATTGCGGCTCGCCCGAAGACCTGACCTTCGACCATGTCATCCCGCGCGCCCATGGCGGCGAGACGACCTGGGAAAACGTTGTCGCGGCCTGCTCGCCGTGCAACCTGCGCAAGGGCTCGAAGCTTCCCAAGCAGGCCGGAATGCACCCGCACCAGACGCCGTATCGGCCTACCGTCCAGGACCTGCACAACAACGGCCGGCTCTTCCCGCCGAACTACCTGCATGAAAGCTGGATGGACTATCTCTACTGGGATACCGAGTTGCAGCCGTAGGGCGGAGTTACACCTCGGTCGACGGTGCCGTTTCCGGCAGACGCAAATCCTGATGCCGTCAGACGGTCGGCTTGCGCAGTGCACCCCAGAGCGCGATGGCGGCAAGGGCCGCACTGGTCAGCACGTTCCAGCCTGCGAACGACAAGCCCAGCACCCGAAGCGTCGCCTCGGTGCAGGAAGGCGCCTTGGTGGCGTTCAAGGCTTCCAGCACGTTGACCGGCGTCTCGCCGCCGGTGGCGCCGATCGAGCAGGTCGAGGGGCCTTCCCAGAACTTCCACTCGACGCCGGAATGATAGATGCCCAGCCCCATGCCGACGATCATCAGAAGGGCAACGGCGATCAGCAGCGTTTTCGTGACAACAGGCGGCAAACGGAAGACGGCCGAGAGTACGGCGAGAAAACCAACGCCGACGCCGATGTAATAGGGGTTGCGCTGCATCAGGCAGAGCGCGCAGGGGATATAGCCGCCGATATGCTCGAAGCCGAGGGCGGAGCCGACGACGATCGCCATGCCGAAGGTGACGAGGACTGCCGCCGAACGGTCGGGGTGGCGATTGAGAATTGCGAGCATCGAATTTGGCCTGCAGCTGATTTGCATGTCGCCGGCATTAAGGGCCGGACAGGCCCGCGTTCTATTGCGTTTGCGAAGGCGTGTAAATCTCTGCCAGCAGCGCCCTCGGCAGCACGTCTGCGTGATCGATTGACGAATGGCAGCTTGGCAAGGTCGAGTGGTGCCCCATGCCGGAATCGAACCAGCACTCCTTTCGGAACTCGATTTTGAGTCGAGCGCGTCTACCAGTTCCGCCAATGGGGCACGGTCTGGACGCTGGCGACTTACCATGGGCTGCGGCGCGCTTGCAAGGGGTGTAAATTGCCGTTTCGCCGAGCATGCTTGCGGCGCTGCGGGTGTTCTCCATGAGAGCGCCGAGTGCCAAGCGTGTTGAAGCGGCATTGCCGGAGTGCTAGGGAAGGGGCAATCCACTGCAGCAGTCGTGTGGGAAGGCCCCGTCTGTCGCCGGAGCCGTTTCACCAGTTCGGAAAGCCAGACGCATGACATCCTCGGCCAAGAAGATCCGTATCGCCCAGCCCGTCAAGCAGGTGGTCGTGGATGCGGCGCTTTTGCCGAAGGCTGCGCCCCAGCCGGTGGCGGGCAAGGGCAAACGCGAGGCAAAGGCTGCCGCGTCTGATGTCGTCGCGCCTGCCGTCGACGGCAAGGCGAAGGTCAATATCGTTGCACCCGTCGCGCCGCAGGTGGCGGCCATGCGGCAGAAGCTGAAGCAGCAGACCGTCCAGTCGCAGATCGCTCGCATCGATGCGGCGATCGAGGCGGGTACGGTTTCGCCAGCGGATGCCAAGGCGCTGGTGCTCGCGCTTGCGGTCAAGCGGCTCGGTTCGAAGGAAACCGCCGAGAAGTGGTATCGCAGCCAGCATCTCGAAGCCTTTGGCGGTCGCACGCCGGCCCAGATGGTGCGGGCCGGCGAATTGAAGCCACTCGTGGCGCTGATGCGCGCAGAAGCGGCCCAGCACAAGGGCTGATTGCCGACGCAGCCGTTCTCCTGTCCTGTGGTCCTATGCCCGAAGAGCGCCCCCCGGCGCTCCTCGTTCGGCCGCCGGCTCTGCCTGTGCAACACTGCCTGTTTGCCGGTGATTCACGGTAATCCCGCCCCGTTGTTGTGCATCTGCGAGATGAATGTTAGCACGTACAGCATGACGATCCGGACACTCAGTCATGCTGCTTGAGCCGCGCGACACCTTCGAGGCGCTTCGCCACGATTTCCGCTGGAACATCCCCGCCGATTTCAACATCGGGCGCGTGATTGCTGACGACTGGGCCGCCAAGGCGCCGGAGCGGATCTGCCTTGAGCATTTTTCGCCTGATGGCAATCACCTGTCGATGAACTATGGCAAGCTTGCCAGCCAATCCTCCGCGCTGGCGCATGGATTGACGGAACTCGGCGTCGTGGCGGGGGATCGGGTTGCGCTGCTGCTGCCGCAGTGCTTCGAGACGGTCATCGCGCATGTGGCGATCTACAAGATGGGTGCCATTGCCTTGCCGCTCGCGCTGCTTTTTGGCGAAGAAGCGCTGGAATACCGGCTGCGGGATGCTGGCGCGCGGGTGATCGTGACCAATGCCTTCGGGCTTCAGCGGCTGAAGTCGATCAGGGCGCGGCTGCCGGCGCTACAGAAGGTCATTTCGGTTGATGGTGCCGGACCCGACGTCATTGCCTTCCAGGCGATGATCGATGGGAAGCCGGCGGTTTTCGACGTAGCGGAGGGTGGCCCCGATACGCCGGCGCTGATGATCTACACCTCGGGCACCACCGGGCCGCCGAAGGGCGCGCTGCACGGGCACCGGGTTCTGGCGGGGCATATTCCCGGTTTCCAACTGGCGCATGACTATCTGCCACAGCCGCAGGACAAGGTGTGGACGCCGTCCGACTGGGCCTGGGCCGGCGGGCTCCTCAATGCTTTGCTACCGGCGCTGATGCTCGGTGTGCCGGTCGTCTCCTCACCGGCGCAGAAATTTGATCCGCATATGGCTTTCCGGATCATGGCCGAGATGAAGGTGCGCAATGCCTTCATTCCGCCGACGGCGCTCCGGCTCTTGAAGGCGGTCGAGAAGCCGCGCGAGGCCTATGATCTCGTGTTGCGCAGCATCGGCTCGGCAGGGGAATCACTCGGGCGCGAGACCTATGAATGGGTGAAGTCGGCGCTCGGCATCGTGCCGAACGAATTCTATGGCCAGACCGAATGCAATTTCGTGCTGTCGTCGGCGGCCCATCTCGGGGTGACCAGGGGCGGGTTCATCGGCAAGGCGGTGCCGGGTCATGAGGTTGCAATCATCGATGCCGAAGGTCGGGAAGTGCCGGCCGGGGAAACCGGGCAGGTGGCGATCCGGCGGCCGGATCCGGTGATGTTTTTGGGCTACTGGAACAACGAGAAGGCAACGGCGGACAAGTTCGTCGGCGACTGGATGAAGACGGGCGATCTGGGGCGGCAGGACGAGGAGGGCTATGTGCAGTTCTTCGGCCGCGACGACGATGTGATCACCTCATCGGGCTATCGCATCGGACCGGCGGAAATCGAGGATTGCCTGATCGGGCATCCGGCGGTGCGGTTGGCCGCTGTCATCGGCAAGCCGGATGCGCTGCGGACGGAGATCGTCAAGGCTTTCGTCGTGTTGCAGGCAGGCCATGAGCCGACCCCTGCGCTTGTCTCCGAGATCCGCGACTGGGTCAAGAACCGGCTGTCGATGCATGAATATCCGCGCGAGATCGAGTTCGTGGCGGAACTGCCGCTGACGACCAGCGGCAAGGTGATCCGCCGCTTGCTGCGCGATCAGGAGATTGCCAAGGCGAGCTGAGCAGTCGGATTGCCCTGCGGCAGAGATGCCGGGTCAGCTGCCGAAGCGGCGGTTGAGGACCTTGTCGCGCAGGATGCGGGCGATGTTGCGGGTGTTGCGATACATGTGCAACTGGGCACCCACCTGGCGCACGTCGCGGTCGGCGTTGGGCTTAAGGCCGACCACCAACGTACCCATCGCCTCGCGTTCCTTCCAGAAGCGGCTCATGATCGGATGATCGGGCATGGCGCAGCTGTCGGTGCGCTCGATGTTGGCATCGTCGAGATGCCATTCGGTGAGGTCGGCCATCAGGAGCTTGCCCGGCGAGAAGCGGGCATAGGTCTCGTCATAGGCCGTCTTCCAGGTATAGGCCTCGCCGGCCATGATGAAGACGACCATGGAGGCGATGGCGCGACCGTTTAAGTCGAGCGTGTGGATACGCGCGGCGTCGGCCTCGGCGAGATTGGTGATCGCCTCGCGGGCAAAGGCAGCGCGAAGGCGGTCGTTGACCATGGCGGAGCGCTTGCGGCCCTTCCAGCCGCTCGCTTCCAGCGCCAGAAACTCCTCCATGCGGACGCGGATCTCTTCCGGCTGGCGGGCGACATTGTAGGTCACGGTGCCCTGCTCGGAGAGCAGCCGGAACTGCCGGCGCATCTCGCGCAGGTGATTCTTGTTGAGGGCGGCCTGCAGATAGTTGGGGCCGTCCTCGAAGCTCTGCAGCATCGGCCGCTGGTATTCGTTGGTGACTGTCAGCGGCAGGTCGCGGGCAAGCGCCACGGCGCGGGCGAGCTGGGCGAAGCGGCCTTCGAGGCGCAGATCGGGGATCACCAGCAGGCCGGGAAGCCGGGCTTCCGGGCGGGCGAGCGCTTCGAGCAGGTTGTCGATGGTTTCGGCTGCGCCTTCGGCATCGACGAGCGGTGTGCCGAGAGGGCCGAAGGGATTGGCCCAGACCCGGATGATAGACGGGCCGACGGAGAAACCGGGCTTCTCCACCGAGAAGGGGAAAAGCAGGCGCAGGCGCGAGCGGCGTTCGTCCTCGTCGCGGATCACGGCAAAGCGGACCTGGCGCTCTTCCAGCCGTGGCATGGCCGGCGCGAGGAAACGCGGGGCGAAGAAGACATTCGCTTCCATCACGCGGTAGGTCAGATATTCGAGTTCGTCCTGCAGCTCATAACCCATCTGGCCGGGATAGACGCTGAGTTTGCGCCCCGGTCGCCCGATCGTGACTTCGGTCTCTGCCACGGGAGCCGGTGCCCCGCCCGCCAAACTGCCAACCAGCCGGTTGGCATCGCTGTTCATGCTCTCGTTGTAGATACGTTCGGTCATGGGCGGACGACCTCCGTGCGGGGCGTCAGGGCATGCGGGTCGGCAAAGGCAAAGACGACGATGCCGAGCGCGCGGCGGACCACGAGATGCAGAAGGAGCGCCTCGACGGCCATGGCACAGGCGGTCGCGGTGGCGGCGCCCGCCAGACCCCAGACGGGGATCAGTGTGATGTTCAGACCGATGTTGCAGGCGAGTGCGACCGCATAGACAGTAACGCAGAGCTGCTGGCGTCCGGCCATAGTGAGCAGCATCTCCGCCGGGCCGACAAGTGCCTTGGCCATGTTGCCGGCAAAGAGGATGACCATCAGGCCATAGCCGGCGGTGAAGGCCGAGCCGAAGAGGCCCAGCAGCAGTTCGCCCAGCATCAGCACCACGGCGCCGACGGCGAGCGAAGGCCAGAAGCTCCAGCGCGCGGCGGTGCCGGCGAAACTGGCCAGACCCTTGCGGTCATTCTCGGCGATGAGGCCGGAGAAGCGTGGCGTGGCCCCGGCCTTGACCGCGAAGAAGACGAATTGCACCAAGGCCATGGTCTTGGCGGCGGCGAAATAGACGCCGACCTGGTCCGGCGGCAGATAGAGGCCGACCACGATGACGTCTGAATTGGTGAGGAGAAAGCCGAAGCCCTCGATGAAGAAGATCGGCAGGGCGACCTTGATCCAGGCTGCAAAGTCGATCTTGCGGGCACCCCGGTCGTAGCGGTTCAGCAACCGGCGATCGACCAGCAGAAACTGTCCCAGCGTGGTGAGATAGGTGGCCGCAAGGGCCGCCTGCATGGCGGTGACGGCGGTCGCTGGTGCGCCCAGGGCGACGGCTGCCAGCATGAAGGCAAGGATCAAGCTCGGGCGGATGATGTAGGTCGGGCTGAGGCCAAGCAGGGCCCAGCGGTTGGCGCGGGCGGTGCCATCCAGCACGTCACCGAGTGCGATCATCGGCAGGGCGAAGACGGCGAGGAAGAGCGGCACGAGGTAATAGTGCTCTATGCTATCGCCGAAGAGCTGCAGGGCCAGGATGCCGGATAGCGCAAGGATGCTGGCGCTCGTCATGGCAAAGAGGCGTGCGGTCGAGATGAGGCCACGGATCTCGGCTTCGGCGCGGTCGAGATCATATTGCGGCAAGAAGCGGATGACGGCGGTGTGGAAGCCGAGGCAGGAAAAGTTTCCGGCGAGAACCACGAGCACCCAGACAAAGACGAAGATGCCGTATTCGAACTCGCCCATCAGCCGGGCCTGGATGATCTGCGAGACGAAGGCGATGCCGGCGCTGGCGACGCGGATGGCGAAGGCGGTCGCGGCCATGCGCTGGGCGCGGGCCGTCTCGCCTTCGGCACGGAGCGCACGGACCAGACGCGGGCCCGCGGGCAACCATTTTTCCGCTGTTTCCAGAACAGTCATCGGTACGGACGCAATACTTCTCGCTGGGTCGGGTATGGGCTCCAGTGATGACAGATCAGGGTTAACGAAGTGTGGTGATGCGGGTCTCCGGGCTGCCGTCGCCCCGGGCCTTGCCGGACATCGGCACGCCGTTGAAGAGGAAAAGCGCCAGCGCCGAGCGCCGGATCAGGCGGTGAGCCGCATAGGAGAGCAGGAGGGTGGTGACGCTGATCAGGGCGAATTCTGCGACGGGTGGCCAGGCGAGCGGCAGAAGGAGCGTCGCCAGGACATAGATGATCGGATGATGCAGAAGATAGATGCTGAAGGAGGCATCGACGACGCTGTCGATGCGCGGGTCGGGCCGGTCCCAGAAGCGCCGGGCGATGCCGATCACGACAAGGCTCATGAGAATGGCGGCGGCTCCATCGACGGCATTATAGGCGACCTCCATGCCGCGGGTTTCCCGACCGCGAAGAAGCGAGGCGAGGATAGCGGTGCCGATCGCCAGAAGGGGTAGTGCCCAGCCTTTTTGCGAGAGGAGGGCGTTGCGGATCTCGGCGGTGCTGCGGAAAACAACGCCGACGACGAAGAAGGGAATATAACGCAAGTAGGGATCGATGGCGTGGGCGAGAAGGTAGGGCAGGGTGCCGTCACGCGCGAGCATCATCTGGTGAGAGAGGTGGAACATCGTCTCCCACGCTGCAACAGTTAGAACCAATAGCGCAAGCGCTGCGCCTGGCGAGGCTGCGCAGCGCTGAGGCCATCTTGCAAGAGTGCCGGCAATGGCGCCTGCCCGCATCCAGGGTCGCAACAGCACCAGGAGGATGCTGTAGGCCAGGAGGGCCGGCAGGAACCACAAATGCATGATCCAGCTGAAACCGGGATGGGTGACATCCTCGGCTGCGCGGTCAAGGGCGGTTCCCATCGGTGTCGCGCCGGTCATCGCGCCATTCAGGTCGATGAGGGCGATCTGCAGGGGGGAAAGCAGGACGAGGCCGGTGAGGAAGGGGATGCCGAGCCGGACGAGGCGACCGCGCAGCCAGGTGGCCGGCTCGCGTTTCTCCAGCATCATCGCTGCAAAATAGCCGGCGACGATGAAGAAGGCGGGCATGCGGAAGGTGACGAGCACGCCGCTCAGGAAAGTCAGGACCTCGCTCTTTTCGGGAGACTGGATGTCCCAGAGGACGCGGGAATTATAGGCCATCGCCGCGTGATAGGGGATGCCGAGAAGCATCAGGAATGCGCGCAGCGAATCCCAATGATGTTCCCGCGCTGACGCAGCCGACATCCAGCCCTCCAAAGGAAAAGGGAACCGGGCCGGGTGGCTCGGTTCCCCTCATGCGTCAGAGGCTGCCAGTGAAAGGTTGAGAAAGCCTCAAAGCCCGGAAGCTGAAGATCAGGCCTCGAGGGCACCGTGGCAGTGCTTGTACTTCTTGCCGGAGCCGCACGGGCAGGGCTCGTTGCGGCCGACCGTGCCCCAGCTCTTCGGATCCTGCGGATTGCGATCCTGCGGCGGCACCTGGGCACCTTCGGCGAAATCATCCTCGCCGGTGGTGGCGTCCAGATGGTGGCCGACCATCGGCGGCGGGGTCGGAGCCGGCGGGGCTTCACGCACCAGTTCGACGCGCGACATCTGCATGGTTACGGCATCACGAAGGTTGGCGAGCAGGGCCTGGAAGAGCTCGAAGGCTTCGGCTTTGTATTCCTGCAGCGGGTCGCGCTGGGCGTAACCGCGGAAACCGACCACGGAGCGCAGGTGGTCGAGGTTGACGATGTGCTCGCGCCACAGGTTGTCGATGGTCTGCAGAACGACGGAGCGCTCGACATAGGCCATCAGTTCCGGGCCAAACCGCTCGGCCTTGTCGGCATAGGCCTTGTCGGCGGCTTCCATGATGCGGTTGTAGATGTCGTCCTCGGCGATGCCCTCTTCGGCCGCCCAGGCCTCGACCGGCAGGTCGAGGTTGAGGGTGGTCGCGACCTTCTGCTTCAGGCCCGCGACATCCCACTGTTCGGCATAGGCGTTCGGGGGGACGTGGATGCCGACCATGGTCTCGATGACCTCGTGGCGCATGTCGGTGATGGTTGCGGATACGTCGGTCGCGTCCATCAACTCGATGCGCTGTTCGAAGATCACCTTGCGCTGGTCGTTGATGACGTCGTCATACTTCAGGAGGTTCTTGCGGATGTCGAAGTTGCGGGCTTCGACCTTCTTCTGGGCGCGTTCCAGCGCCTTGTTGATCCAGGGATGGACGATGGCCTCGCCTTCCTTGAGACCCAGCTTCTGCAGCATGCCGTCCATGCGGTCGGAGCCGAAGATGCGCATCAGGTCGTCCTGGAGCGACAGGTAGAACTTCGAGCGGCCCGGGTCACCCTGACGGCCAGAGCGGCCGCGCAGCTGGTTGTCGATGCGGCGGCTTTCGTGGCGTTCGGTAGCGATGACGTAGAGGCCGCCGGCTTCGAGTGCCTTCTGCTTGAGGGCAGCCACTTCGGCTTTGATCGCTTCCGCCTTGGCGTCGCGCTCCGGACCCGGCTCCATCTCGGCCAGTTCGTGCTCAAGACGCATTTCGAGATTGCCGCCGAGCTGGATGTCGGTACCGCGGCCGGCCATGTTGGTGGCGATGGTGACGGCGCCGGGAACGCCGGCCTGGGAGACGATATAGGCTTCCTGCTCGTGGTAGCGGGCGTTCAGGACCTTGAAGTCCTTGAAGCCGGACTGGCTCAGCATGTTGGCGAGCAGTTCCGACTTCTCAATCGAGGTCGTGCCGACGAGAACCGGCTGGTTGCGTTCGCTGGCGGCCTTGATCTCCTCGATGATCGCCTTGAACTTCTCGTCGAAGGTCCGGTAGACCTCGTCGTCCTCGTCGATACGCTTGATCGGCAGGTTGGTCGGGACTTCGACCACTTCGAGGCCATAGATGTTAGCGAATTCTTCGGCTTCGGTCGCAGCCGTACCGGTCATGCCGGCCAGCTTCTTGTACATGCGGAAATAGTTCTGGAAGGTGATCGAGGCGAGCGTCTGGTTCTCGGGCTGGATCTGGACCTTTTCCTTGGCTTCAAGCGCCTGGTGCTGGCCTTCGGAATAACGACGGCCCGGCATCATGCGGCCGGTGAACTCGTCGATGATGACGATCTCGCCGTTGCGGACGATGTAGTCCTTGTCGCGCTGGAATAGCTTGTGGGCCTTCAGCGCATTGTTGATGTGGTGGACGATCGCGACATTTTCGACGTCGTAGAGGCTTTCGCCCTTCAAGAGGCCTGCTTCGCGCAGCAGGTTCTCGAGCTTTTCGGTGCCGACTTCGGAGAAGTTTGCCGAACGCTGCTTTTCGTCGATCTCGTAGTCTTCTTCCGTCAGCAGCGGGATGAAGGCGTCGATCGTGTTGTAGAGGTCGGAGCGGTCATCGAGCGGGCCGGAGATGATCAGCGGCGTGCGTGCTTCGTCGACGAGGATGGAGTCGACTTCGTCGACGATCGCGAAATTGTGGCCGCGCTGGACCATCTGGGCGCGCTCATACTTCATGTTGTCGCGCAGATAGTCGAAGCCGAGTTCGTTGTTCGTGGCGTAGGTGATGTCGCAGGCATAGGCCGCGCGACGCTCGTCATCGGAGAGGCCGTGGACGATGACGCCGGTGGTCAGGCCGAGGAAGCCGTAGAGCTTCGACATGGTGGCGGCGTCGCGGCGGGCGAGGTAGTCGTTGACGGTAACGACATGCACGCCCTTGCCGGCCAGGGCGTTCAGGTAGACGGCGAGCGTGGCAACAAGCGTCTTGCCTTCGCCGGTCTTCATTTCGGCGATCGAATTGTCGTTAAGGATCATCGCGCCGATCAGCTGTACGTCAAAAGGACGCATGCCAAGGGCGCGGCGGGCACCTTCGCGGGCCACGGCAAAGGCGGGGACAAGGATGTCATCGAGGCTCTTGCCGGCGGCGAGCTGGGCCTTGAATTCATCGGTCTTGGCAGCAAGCTCGGTGTCCGAGAGCGCCTTCATCTTCTCTTCGAGTGCTGCGATCGCGGCGACCCGCGGCCCATAGGAACGCACCCGGCGCTCGTTCGACGAGCCGAAGATTTTGCGCGCAAGTCCACCAAGACTGACCATATCGATGGTCCTTTCTGACCTTCGTCATATCGTTGACGTACCTTTCAGCCCACCATTAGCGCGGACGAATAGGCACAATGCGTCCTGAAACTACTCTGGACGCGAGGTTGCGTGACAGATAAGAGGGGGGTCGAATGATGTCAACGGCGCAGGCTGGTGCCAAATCCCCTCGGTCGCCGGGCATCTGACAATCTTTTGCCCGATTCGAACGGTCTTGAAACGGTTCACCATCCGAAAGGTCTTTCATGCTTCGCCTCAATAAAATCGTGCTTGCCGCCTGCGTTTCCCTCTCGGCCCTGACGGGTGCGGCCTTTGCCCAGGATGCGACCGTTGTCGCCAAGGTGGGTGATCTCGAGATCACCCAGTCCGAGCTCGACCTCGCGATCGCAAACCTGGATCCGCAGCTCGCGCAGCTTCCCGACGAGCAGAAGAAGGTCGCAGCCCTTTCCGGCGCCATCGACGTGAAACTTCTGGCCGCCAACGCCACCGCAGCCGGTCTGCAGGACGACGCAGAATACAAGCGCCGCATGGCGTTCATCGCCGAGCGCGAGCTGCACAACGCCTTCTTCAAGAAGAATGTTGTCGATGCCGTCACGGCAGACGAGGTCAAGGCCCGTTACGAGAAGGAAATCGCAGCCCTTCCGAAGCAAGAAGAAGTTCGCGCCCGCCACATCCTGGTGAAGACCGAGGAAGAGGCAAAGCAGATCATCACCGATCTCGATGCCGGCAAGGACTTCGTCGAACTCGCCAAGGAAAAGTCCACCGACCCGAACAAGACGGAAGGCGGCGACCTCGGCTATTTCACCAAGGGCCGCATGGTTCCGGAATTCGAAGAGGCTGCGTTCGCGCTCGAGAAGGGCGCCTATACCAAGACACCGGTAAAGACCCAGTTCGGCTTCCATGTCATTCGCCTGGAAGACAAGCGTGACGCGCCGCCGCCGGCTTTCGAAGCCGTCGAGCAGCAGGTTCGCCAGCTGGTAATGCGCGACAAGTATCTTGCTCTCATCGAGAAGGCGAAGAGCGAGCAGAAGATCGAGATCGTCGATGAAGCCCTGCGCAAGGGTTATGAAGAGGCGAACAAGGCAGAGCAGCAGCAGTAAGCTCTCCTCCATCCGAATCCATATTCAGGCCCGCAGTTTGCGGGCCTTCCATTGCGGGCCGTTGCCATGTCTTCCAGCATTTCTCCTCTCGCTCCGAAAACCTATGCCGACATGCCAGTCATCCGCGGTGTGCGGATGGCAACCGCTGCCGCAGGCATCAAGTACAAGAACCGCACCGACGTTCTGCTGATGGCCTTTGATCAGCCCGCTTCCGTCGCGGGTGTCTTCACCAAGTCGAAGTGCCCGTCTGCGCCAGTCGATTTCTGCCGGCAGAACCTGCCGCATGGCGTGGCGCGCGGCGTGGTCGTCAATTCGGGCAATGCCAATGCCTTTACCGGCGTGAAGGGCAAGGCCGCGACGGAACTTACCGCCAAATCGGCGGCTGCGGCACTCGGCTGTGGCGAGAACGAGATCTATCTCGCCTCGACCGGCGTCATCGGCGAACCGCTGGATGCAACGAAGTTTGCCGGCGTGCTCGACCAGATGGCCAAGGACGCGACCGGCGATTTCTGGTTCGAGGCTGCCAAGGCAATCATGACCACGGATACCTATCCGAAGGTTGCGACGCGGAGCGCCGAGATCGACGGCGTGACCGTCACGATCAACGGGATCGCCAAGGGTGCCGGCATGATCGCCCCCGACATGGCGACGATGCTGTCCTTCGTGGTGACCGATGCCGACATCGCGCCTGCCGCCCTTCAGGGGCTGCTGTCTGCCGGTGTCGAGCCGAGCTTCAACTCGATCACCGTCGACAGCGACACTTCGACCTCCGACACGCTGATGCTGTTTGCGACCGGTGCAGCGGGTGCGGACGGCCAGGTGAAGATCGAGCGGGCGGACGACGCGCGCCTCGAGAGCTTCAAGGCGGCGCTGAACGACCTGCTCAAGGATCTGGCACTGCAGGTGGTGCGCGACGGTGAAGGTGCGCGCAAGATGGTGGAGATCACCGTCAAGGGTGCCGAAAGCGATGCCGCTGCCAAGAAGATCGCGCTGTCGATCGCCAATTCGCCGCTGGTGAAGACCGCGGTCGCCGGTGAGGACGCCAATTGGGGTCGTATCGTCATGGCGGTGGGCAAGTCCGGCGAGATGGCAGATCGCGATCGGCTGGCGATCTGGTTCGGCGATGTGCGCGTAGCCGTCCATGGCGAACGCGATCCGGCCTATTCGGAAGAGGCGACGACTGCCGTCATGGAGCGGGAGGACATTCCCGTCACCGTCGACATCGGTCTAGGCTCTGGTACCGCAACGGTCTGGACCTGCGACCTGACGAAGGAATATGTCGCCATCAACGGCGACTATCGGAGCTGACGCCCGAATGCATGCAATGGTAAGCGATCCCAACCTGCCGCTCGTCCGGCGTCTCGAAGCCGTGGGCTTCCGTGCCTGGCCGGCGAGCAACGTTGTCTATGACGGCAGCTGGCAGGTTCGCCTGACCGGGGGGCATCCGGGCAAGCGGCTGAATTGCATCGTGCCGCTCGATCCGTCCGACAGCCGGGATATCGCGATCCGGATCGAGAAGGCGGGCAAGCGTTTCGAGGCGCATGGCCGACCGCTTCTGGTGCGCCAAACGCCGCTTTCGCCGAAGCCGCTGATCGATTTTCTTGCGGCCGATGGCTGGGAGCGGTTCGAGGAGGTGGTAACCATGACCGCCGATCTCGGCCGGATCTCCTTTCCTGACACCATCGATCATCTGCCGACCCAGGATGTCGGGCGGTACGTGGACGCCGACATTGCCGTGCATGGCAGCGATCCGGCGCTGAAGCCGGCGCTTGCCGAGATCATCACCGGCATCAAGCCGCCTACGGGCCTGTTCGTGATCGAGGATGCTGCCGAAGGACCGCTTGCGGCGGCTCTCTGCGTTCAGGACAACGATCTGGCGGGCATCCTGTCGCTTGCCGTGCGGAAAGACCGACGCCGGCAGGGGCTCGGCGTCGAGGTTCTGAGTTCGGCGCTTCGCTGGGCACGGATGCGCGGCGCGCGGACTGCCTGGCTTCAGGTCGTCTCCGATAATGCCGAGGCGCTGGCGCTCTATCGCAAGTTGGGCTTTGCGGAAGCCTATCGCTATGCCTATTGGCGGAGGGTTTCCCGATGAGCGACGTGAAGAAACCAATCCTGCTGGTCGCGGCCTGCGCGCTTGTCGATACCGACAACCGGATCCTGCTGGCGCAACGGCCAGAGGGCAAGTCGCTTGCCGGGCTCTGGGAATTCCCGGGCGGCAAGGTTGAGGCCGGCGAGACGCCGGAGGAGACGCTGGTGCGGGAGCTCGAGGAAGAGCTCGGCATCAAGACCAAGGTCGCCTGCCTTGCGCCGCTCTCCTTCGCAAGCCACACCTACGAGACGTTTCATCTGCTGATGCCGCTCTACATCTGCCGCCGATACGAGGGCATTCCCCAGGGACGCGAGGGCCAGGCGATCAAGTGGGTCAAGGCCAAGGCCCTGCGAGACTATCCGATGCCCCCGGCAGACGAGCCGCTCATTCCGGTACTTCAGGACCTTCTGTGAGAAGCCGCTGATTGTAGCGGTGTCGTTAATCAAAAGTTTATACCCCGCGCCGCAATATACGCTCTGTTCATGCGTCGAATACGTGTGTGGAGCGTAATATGGTAAACGAGGATTTCTGGAAGGCCGCACGGTCCAGAGAGCGGTCTTCGATCAAGACGGGCAGGACCGGGGTCCTTAACATCGCGCTGCTGTTCGGTACGGCTGCGATCGCGTTGTCGCTTGTCCTGACGCCGATGCTTGCTTCCAAGACCGATCGAAAGACACTGGCTTTCCAGCCGGACGAGTTCGACATGATCACCACCGGTTCCATCCCGAAGGACGACAGCGGCAAGCGCTATACGATCCGCCGGAGCGTGCTTCAGGAAACGCCGGGTTCCGTCTGCATCATCGACGGCTATGGCTCCGGCCAGGCCTGTTAATCCAACGAAGGCCGGGGCGGGGGGCAACCAACTCGGATCCAGACCATCAGGAGCGAGAATGCGTCTTTTCCGTCAGTTGATGTCCGACCTTCGTGGGGCGACCGCAATCGAATATGGCCTGATCGCGGCCATCATGAGCGTCGCCCTGATCAGCGGCTACGGTGCCCTCACCGGCTCATTGCTCGGCACGCTGAACACCGTGGAAACCCACATCACCAATTCCAACAAGTAGCACTGGCCCTCACGGCTGCCCGGGGCGTTTCGTCGGATCGAGCGCATCGGCGAGGCGCATCTTGGCGGAGCCGGGCTTGAGCGGCTTCTGCTGGCTTTCGTGCGGAGCCCAGCCGGAAATGAAGACAATCGAGAAGGTGGCGCGGATGCGGCCGTCCGGATCGGAAAAGCGTTCAGCGTAAAGCTCGGCTGCCCGCATGAAGAATCGGCGGGAGACAGGACGGCGGCTGCGCCCCTTCAATGGATTGGCCATGCCCATGGCCTTCAGGTCCCGCATTAGCGCAAAAATGTGATCGTAGCGAACCGTGAAGCTTTCCTCGTCGATGACGGGAAGGGCAAAACCGGCGCGCTGCAGGAGCGAGCCGATATCCCTGATGTCGGCAAAGGGGATGACCCGGGGGCTCGCCCCGCCGTAGATCTCGGTTTCGGCCGCCAGCAGAACCTCGCGCAGCTCCGCCAGAGTTCCGGCGCCCGGGATTGCCGCGAGCAACAGTCCGTCCGGTTTCAGCGCACGACGCATCTGGATGAGCATGCCGGGCGTGTCGTTTGTGAGGTGCAGCGACAGTGGCGAGAGGATAAGGTTCACGGATTGAGGCTCGAGCGGCACGCTCTCGTAATTGGTGGGCGCGACCGGAAGATCAGGCTCGCCGAAACTGGCGTCGGTTTCGATCCGGCGCAGCGCACCGATCTTGCCCGTCGCCATGGCTGCCCGGGCCACCAGTCCCGTTCCGCCGAAAAGTTCAACGGCGTCGTCGAAGTGACGCTGTACGATGGCCAGCCTGTCCGCCAGCTCCCGCGCTGTCAGTTCCAGCAGAAAATCGCTGCCCGGGGCGTTGCGGGCGAGCGCCCGGGCGCGGTTGCGGGCGATCAGGGCTTCGTCGAAAAGCTCGTTCATGGGGCGTTTCCTGGATTTCGGCCTCGTTTCCGGCATTGGCCGAACGCCGCAGCGGGCGTAAAGTCGATGCATGTGGGCTCATTTAGTGCAGAAAAGTGCATCCGTCAGCCGGCATCATGCCGGAACGGTTCTGCGCGGGCTCTTTCAGCTCGTCTATCCGCCGGCCTGCGCCCATTGTCATGGACGGGTCGCCAGCCATCATGCGCTCTGCCCCGCCTGCTGGCGCGAGATGCGGCTGATCGAGAAGCCTTACTGTCCTGTTCTTGGGCTGCCCTTTGCGCATGACCCCGGCGAGGGCATGGTCTCGCCGCAGGCGATTGCGCATCCGCCCGTCTTCGACCGCCTGCGGTCCGTCGCGCTGCACGAGGGGGTGGCGCGGCATCTGGTGCATGATCTCAAATATCGGGACCGGGTGGATCTCGCGCCGATGATGGCCGGCTGGATGCTTCGGGCGGCTTCGGCGGACATCGCTGCGGCGGACGGGATCCTTGCCGTGCCGTTGCATCGCATGCGGATGTTCAGACGGATGTTCAACCAGTCTGCGGAGCTTGCACGGCATGTGGCGCGGCAATCGGGCAAGCCGTTTCTCGCCGACGCGTTGGTTCGGCGCAAGCGCACGCAGCAGCAGGTGGGGCTGACGGCAAACCAGCGCTCGCTCAATGTGCGCGGCGCCTTCGAGGTGCCGGAGGGACGGGAGGATCTCATCTTTGGCAAGCGGCTGGTGCTGATCGACGATGTCTACACAACGGGGGCGACGGTGAATGCTGCGACGACTGCCCTGAAAAAGGCAGGTGCTGCGGATGTCACTGTTTTGACCTTTGCAAGGGCACTCGCGGGGCCTATATGAAAGGTCCATCCTTAGTCCCCGACGCTTTCCGGCGGAGAATCCCATGGCTGACGTCACGATCTACACACGGCAATTCTGCGGTTATTGCGCCAGCGCCAAGGCGCTGCTCGACAAGAAGGGCGTCGCCTATGTCGAGCATGATGCGACAGGCAAGCCGGATCTGCGCGAGGAAATGATCGCAAAGTCTGGGCGCAACACCTTTCCACAGATCTTCATCGGTGGCCAGCATGTGGGTGGCTGCGACGACCTGCATGCGCTCGATAGGGCCGGCAAGCTCGATCCGCTTCTGGCTCAGTAAGGGATATACGATCCATGGTGTTCAAGGCTGCTGCCGTCCAGATGTGTTCCGGGGTCGATCCGGAGAAGAATGCCGAGAGCATGGCGCGCCTCGTTCGCGAGGCTGCCCGTCGCGGGGCCATCTATGTGCAGACACCGGAAATGACCGGTGCCGTGCAGAAGGACCGTGCGGGTCTCGCGGCAGTCCTGCGCGACGAGGAGACGGATCTGATCGTCAAGAAGGCTTCGGAGCTCGCCAAGGAGCTGGGCATCCATCTGCATGTCGGTTCGACCGCCATCAAGCTTTCTGACGGCAAGATTGCCAACCGGGCCTTCCTGTTCGGGCCGGATGGCCACAAGATCACCTCCTACGACAAGATCCACATGTTCGACGTCGATCTCGACAATGGCGAGAGCTGGCGCGAAAGCGCGGTCTATCGGCCGGGCGAGCGGGCGGTCGTGGCGGATCTGCCCTTCGGCAAGCTCGGATTCGGCGTCTGCTACGACGTGCGATTTCCGCATCTGTTCCGGGCCGAGGCCATGGCCGGTGCCGAAATCCTGACCACGCCAGCCGCCTTCACCAAGCAGACCGGCGAAGCGCATTGGGAAATCCTGCTGCGTGCACGCGCCATCGAGAACGGTGCCTATGTGATTTCGGCGGCGCAGGCCGGTGTGCATGAGGACGGTCGCGAGACCTTCGGCCATTCGATGATCGTCGGCCCCTGGGGCAAGGTGCTCGCCTCTGCCAGCGGATCGGGCGAGGACGTAGTGGTGGCCGAGATCGATCTCGAGGCGGTGAAGGCCTGCCGGGCGAAGATCCCGAACCTGAAGAACGGCCGGGACTTCTCCCTCGACATCGCTCCCGTGCTGGCCAAGGGAGGCGTCACGGTTTGATCCGCTATTCCCTGTGCTGCGACAAGGCGCATGAATTCGAGGGCTGGTTTTCCGAAAGCGCCGATTTCGACCGGCAGAAGGCTTCAGGTTACCTGACCTGTCCGGTCTGCGGATCGGCGGAGGTGTCCAAGGTGCTGATGGCGCCGGCGGTCTCGACGGCGCGGCAGAAGGAAGAGACTCAGGCACTCGCGGTCTCCGAGGTGCAGAAGCAGGCCTTCGTGAAGCTCAAGGAAGCAATCCGCGAAATTCGCGCGAGCAGCGAGGACGTGGGCGAAAAATTTCCCGAAGAGGCACGCAAGATCCATTATGGCGAGGCGGAGGCCCGCGGGATCATCGGTCAGGCATCGCCCGTCGAGGTCAAGTCGCTGATCGAGGAAGGCATCGAGATCGCGCCGCTGCCGGTCCTGCCTGACGACGTCAATTGACGGCGGGCGGCCACCATCTGGCGATCTACAATTTCGGCATTCATGTCGATGCGTCCGACAGTGCCGCCGTTCGCGGCTTCGTTCTACGGGAGCCAATGAACTTTGCGGCGGCAGACCGTGCGGCAGGTTTTGTCGCAAGGTCCGGATACAAGGGTGTTCCGGGACCACGCAGCTGGGGTCCCCTCGTCTTTCCCCGCTTTCTCGCCCAGCATGGCGACGCTGCCGGCGTGTCATCGCTCTCGCTCTGGCAGGACATCGAGAGCCTGATGGCGTTCACCTATACCGGCGTGCATGCGGACGCCCTCAAGCACGCACGCAATTGGAATGTGGTGCAGGAGTGGCCGCCGTTGGTGCTGTTCTGGGTGCCCGCCGGCAGGAGACCGGATTGGGCAGAGGCCGTAAAGCGGCTCGAGATGTTGGCCGATCACGGCCCCACGCCGGAGGCCTTCAGCTTCAAGTCCGCCTTCGGCCCCGATGGAAGCGCGCTGACCATTGACCGGGCCCGGGTGAAGGCGCTTGCGGCGGAAAACGCGAGCGGTCAGGCCGACCTGCTCGAGCGTGTCGGGACCCTGCCCGCCTGAGCCCGTTCAGCCCTTGAAGCCGTCGGCGTCGAGATAGGCCTGTTCTTCTGGCGTAGTATCACGGCCCAACGCGGCGTTGCGGTGAGGGAAGCGGCCGAAGCGCTCAATCAGTTCAAGATGGACAATCGCCCATTTCAGCGGCTCGGCATCGCCGGTCTCGTCGCGATGCTTCTCGAAAAGCGAAACGCTGTAGCGCTGGTCCGCCATGTCCTCTGAATGCTCGAAGGGCAGATAGAAGAAGGGGCGAAGGATCGGCTCGACCTTTTGATCGAAGCCTTTGGCGAGCGCACGGCGGGCGGTTGCGCGGGCGAGCGGATCGCTCGCATAGGAATGGCCACTGTCGCGAAAGAGATTGCGCGGGAACTGGTCGAGCAGGAGAAGCAGGGCAAGCGTGCCCTCTGGTGTCTCTTCCCAATCCGACAATTCGCAGCGCGATGCCTTGAAATGCAGATCGGCGTATTCCGCCTCGATTTCGGCGTCGAGCGCCTCGTTGCGGGAAAACCAGGCTTCGGGACCGTGGCGCAGCCAGCAGTCGATGACGGCCTGCGGCGAGCTCATGCCGTCTGACCCGGACGGCTTGCCAGCATCATGTAGTTCACGTCGATGTCGGCGGAGAGGTTCCACTGGTTTTGCAGCGGGTTGAAGAAGACGCCCTTGCGCTCGAGGATCTGCATGCCGCTTGCGGAGAGCGGACGTTCGATTTCCTCGGGCCGGACGAGCTTTTCGTATTGGTGGGTGCCGCGGGGCAGCCAGCGGAGCACGTATTCGGCGCCGACAATTGCGAGAGCGGCTGCCTTCAAGGTGCGATTGATCGTCGACACCAGCATCAGACCACCCGGTCGAACCATGGAGGCGCAGGTCGACAGGAAGAAGTCGACATCCGCGACGTGCTCGACGACTTCCATGTTGAGCACAATGTCGAAGGTCTCGCCCTGAGCAGCCAGTTCCTCTGCCGTCACGGCACGATAATCGACCTCGACGCCACTCTGAGCAGAATGCGTCATCGCGATCTTGATGTTCTTCTCGGAGGCGTCGGCGCCCAGTACGCTGGCTCCCATGCGCGCAACCGGCTCAGACAAAAGGCCGCCGCCGCAGCCGATGTCGAGCACACGCAGGCCTTCGAGCGGCCGGGCGCTTCTGGGATCGCGACCATAATGCTCGACGACCTTGTCTCGGATGTAGGCAAGCCGCACGGGGTTGATCTTGTGCAGCGGCTTGAACTTGCCGGTCGGGTCCCACCACTCCGCCGCCATGGCGGAAAAGCGGTCGACTTCGGTCTGATCGATGGTGGTGCGTGCCTCTGCACTCATGACGGAACCTCCTGCGGCGATTGGCCATGAAGTCGTCCCGATGGCCCGCAAAGTCAAGGGCAGGGACGTCGCAGGGGCATGCAGACCGGGAACAGGATTAGATGGCCAAACGTTGACAGGCCGGACGGGAGCGGTTCGCCGGATCCCGGTGCACAGGAGATCAGACTATGAAGACAACCTGGTTCATCGCAGCGCTGGCGGTTTCCGCCGGAGCGTTGCCGGCAGTCGCAGAGGCCGCCACGGCCTTTTCGACCGCCAATGTCAACATGCGCTCGGGACCGAGCACGCGCTATCCTGCCGTGATCGTGGTGCCCGCGGGCAGCCGTGTGAACATTCAAGGCTGCATGTCGAGCGCCAACTGGTGTGACGTTTCTTATGCCGGTTATCGGGGCTGGGTGTCGGGATCCTATCTGCAGACCACCTATTCCCAGCGTCGCGTCTATGTCGGGCCGCAGTATTACCGCCCGCTCGGCATTCCAACCGTGACCTTCAGCATCGGTCGCTATTGGGACGACCACTATCGCGGTCGTCCGTTCTATCGCGACCGCGACCGCTGGCGGGACGGCGATGGCTGGCGGGATGACCGCCGCGACCGCGACCGAGACCGAGACCGCCGGGCGGACGAGGATCGGCGTGACCGCGACCGCGACCGCCGGGCGAACGATGACCGACGCGGCCGCGATGACGACCGCCGGGTTCGCCGGGAATTCGAGCCGCAGGACGATCGGGACCGGCATCCGCTGCGCCGGATGATGCAGGAACGGTGTGAACGGGATCCGAGCGCCTGCCGCTGACACGCAGTCGGATGGTCGAAGACATCAAAGGGGGCTTTCGAGCCCCCTTTTCGCGTGTCGGTGTCTGGAATGGATAGCTCGGCCTTGCCGGCTACCTGCTTGAAAAATGCCGGATGCGCCGTACCGTTTGAGGGGGAAGTGGCCGTTGCGCCGCTGGGCCAGATAGACTAAAAGCCCGGCCAACCTGAGGTCTTTTACCCCAGGCCGGTGTTTCTGTGCCGGGGTCCCGGCGTCTCTCAAGGGCATACGGTTTAAGTCTATGGCTCGCATTGTCATGAAGTTCGGCGGTACATCCGTCGCCAATCTGGAACGCATCTACAATGTCGCGCGCCATGTGAAACGCGAGGTCGATGCGGGTCACGAGGTGGCCGTCGTCGTGTCCGCCATGTCGGGCAAGACGAACGAGCTGGTCGACTGGGTTCAGACCATGCCCAAGGTGGCCGGTGCCGACTCGCCGTTCTACGATGCGCGCGAATATGACGCCGTCGTTGCTTCCGGCGAACAGGTGACATCCGGCCTGCTGGCCATCGCTCTGCAGTCGATGGGCATCAATGCCCGCTCCTGGCAGGGCTGGCAGATCCCGATCAAGACCGACAACGCCCATGGCGCCGCCCGCATCCAGGAGATCGATGGCACCGAAATCATTCGCCGCATGGGCGAGGGCCAGGTGGCGGTCGTGGCCGGTTTCCAGGGCATCGGTCCCGACAACCGCATCGCGACCCTCGGCCGTGGCGGCTCGGATACCTCGGCCGTGGCGATTGCGGCCGGCGTGAAGGCCGACCGCTGCGACATCTACACCGACGTCGACGGCGTCTACACGACTGACCCGCGCATCGAGCCGAAGGCACGTCGCCTGAAGAAGATCGCCTTCGAGGAAATGCTCGAAATGGCCTCGCTCGGCGCCAAGGTCTTGCAGGTCCGCTCCGTCGAACTCGCCATGGTGCACAAGGTCCGCACCTTCGTGCGCTCCAGCTTTGAAGATCCCGATGCGCCGGGCATGGGCGATCTGATGAACCCGCCCGGTACGTTGATTTGCGATGAGGAAGAGATCGTGGAACAGGAAGTCGTCACCGGTATTGCCTATGCCAAGGATGAAGCCCAGATTTCGCTGCGCCGCCTGGCCGACCGGCCGGGTGTATCTGCCGCGATCTTCGGACCGCTCGCCGAATCCCACATCAATGTCGACATGATCGTCCAGAACATCTCGGAAGATGGTTCGAAGACCGACATGACCTTTACCGTGCCCTCGGGCGACGTGGACAAGGCGCTCGCCGTGCTCGGCTCCAACAAGGAAAAGATCGGCTTCGATGTCGTCCAGAGCGAGAAGGGCCTCGTGAAGGTTTCGGTCATCGGCATCGGCATGCGCAGCCATGCAGGCGTTGCCGCGACCGCCTTCAAGGCGCTGGCCGACAAGGGCATCAACATCAAGGCGATCACGACGTCCGAGATCAAGATCTCGATCCTGATCGACGGCCCCTATGCCGAGCTTGCGGTTCGGACTTTGCATTCCTGCTACGGTCTGGATAAGAATTGATTCCTGAGAGCGGACATGCGTGACCCGACCCCTGAAAAGGTATGGGTAACAATCCGCTGACCAATGGGAAGTGGAGCAAAAACGCGATGAGAGACCTTTCTGCGGGTCCCCGCGTCCTCCTCAAGCGGCTGCGCGAACTGATGGCGGAGCCGCTCGAGCCGCAGGAGCGACTTGATCGGATCGTTCGCCAGATCGCGAACAACATGGTCGCAGAGGTGTGCTCCGTCTATGTGCTTCGCTCCGACGGTGTCCTTGAACTTTACGCGACCGAAGGTCTGAACAAGGACGCGGTTCACCTGGCCCAGCTGAAGATGGGCCAGGGTCTCGTCGGGACGATCGCGGCCTCCGCCCAATCGCTCAATCTCTCGGATGCCCAGGCGCATCCGGCCTTCCGTTACCTGCCGGAAACCGGCGAAGAGATTTACCACTCGTTCCTCGGCGTGCCGATCCTGCGTGCCGGACGAAGCCTCGGCGTTCTCGTCGTGCAGAACAAGGCGCAGCGGAACTATCGCGAAGACGAGCTGGAAGCGCTCGAAACGACCGCGATGGTGCTCGCCGAGATGATCGCGACCGGCGAACTGAAAAAGATCACCCGTCCCGGCCTCGAACTCGACCTGACCCGTCCGGTCTCGATCGATGGGGATAGCTATTCGGAAGGCATCGGCCTCGGCTATGTCGTGCTGCACGAGCCGCGCATCGTCGTCACCAATCTGCTGAACGAAGACAGCGAGACGGAAATTCGCCGGCTGGCAGATGCGCTCGGTTCGCTCCGCATCTCGATTGATGACATGCTGTCGCGGCGTGAAGTCTCCATGGAAGGCGAGCATCGCGACGTGCTCGAGACCTACCGCATGTTTGCCCATGACCAGGGTTGGGTGCGGCGCATGGAAGAGGCGATCCACAACGGTCTGACGGCGGAAGCCGCGGTCGAGAAGGTGCAGAGCGATACCAAGGCGCGCATGATGCGCCTGACGGATCCCTATCTGCGCGAGCGGATGCACGACTTCGACGATCTGGCGAACCGGCTGCTGCGCCAGCTCACCGGCTTTTCGCCGCATAGTGCGGCAGAAGGCTTCCCGAACGACGCGATCGTCTTTGCACGCGCCATGGGGGCGGCGGAATTGCTCGACTATCCGCGCGCCAATCTGCGCGGCCTCGTGCTCGAAGAGGGTGCGGTCACCAGTCACGTCGTGATCGTGGCGCGCGCGATGGGTATCGCTGTCGTCGGTCAGGCGGCCGGTGCTGTCGCGCTTGCCGAAAACGGCGACCCCGTGATCATCGACGGAGACGACGGCAAGGTGCATGTGCGCCCGGTTGCCGACCTGCAGAAGGCCTATGAAGAGAAGGTGCGGCTCAGAGCCCGGCGGCAGGAACAGTTCCGGGCGCTGCGCGATGTCGAACCGGTTACCAAGGACGGGCACCGGATCAAGCTGCAGATGAATGCCGGCCTGCTGGTCGACCTGCCGCAGCTTGCCGATTCGGGCGCCGATGGTATCGGGCTGTTCCGCACCGAGCTGCAGTTCATGATCTCCTCGACCATGCCGAAGGGCGAGGAGCAGGAGAGCTTTTATCGCAACGTGCTGAAGCAGGCGGGCGGTCGTCCAGTGACCTTCCGTACACTCGATATCGGCGGGGACAAAGTTGTTCCCTATTTCCGCAGCCAGGAAGAAGAAAATCCGGCGCTGGGCTGGCGGGCGATCCGCCTGTCGCTCGACCGGCCGGGACTGCTCCGCACGCAGTTGCGTGCGCTTCTGAAGGCTGCTTCGGGTGCCGAGCTCAAGATGATGCTGCCGATGGTGACCGAGGTCTCGGAAATCCGGCAGGTGCGCGAACTGATGCAGAAGGAGATCCAGCACATCTCCAAGTTCGGCCATCAGCTGCCGAAGAAGCTGCAGTTCGGCGCCATGCTCGAAGTGCCAGCCCTGTTGTGGCAACTCGACGAGTTGATGAACGAGGTGGATTTCGTTTCTGTCGGTTCCAACGACCTGTTCCAGTTCGCGATGGCGGTGGATCGTGGCAATGCGCGTGTGTCGGACCGTTTCGACGTGCTCGGCCGGCCGTTCCTGAGGATACTGAGAGACATCGTGCGTGCCTCCGAGAGGAACAAGACGCCGGTGACACTGTGCGGAGAGATGGCGTCGAAGCCGCTCTCGGCCATGGCCTTGCTCGGGATCGGCTTCCGCTCGATCTCGATGTCGCCGACCGCGATCGGTCCGGTCAAGGCGATGCTGCTCGGGCTTGATGTCGGTCGGCTGTCCGAGGTTCTGACGGCTGCGCTTGACGACGACACCCCCGGCGTGTCAGTGCGCGACCTGCTTGTCCGCCATGCGGAAGAGCACAATATCCCCGTCTGACTTTGACGACTGACTTTGGCGACTGACCTGGAGTAAAGGGTGGCGAAGCTTCCTGTCGAGAAAATGCGCGAGCTCGAACGCCGTTTCGGAGAGATCGAGGCGCGAATGTCGGCGGGACCGGCAGCCGATGTCTATGTGAAGCTCGCGTCGGAGTACTCTGAACTCGAGCCGGTGGTGAAGAAGATCCGCGCCTATGAGGCAGCCACTGCCGAAGTTGCCGATCTCAAGGCCATGCTCGCCGACAAGGCGACGGATCGCGAGATGCGGGATCTGGCCGACATGGAGCTGCCGGAGGTTGAGAGCCGGATCGAGGCACTGGAAGCCGAGATCCAGATCTTGCTCCTGCCGAAGGATGCTGCCGACGAAAAGAGCGCCATCCTCGAAATCCGTGCCGGTACCGGCGGCTCGGAGGCGGCCCTCTTTGCGGGCGATCTTTTCCGCATGTACGAGCGTTTTGCCTCCACCAAGGGCTGGAAGGTAGAAGTGCTCTCCGCCAGCGAGGGTGAAGCCGGCGGCTACAAGGAAATCATTGCGACGATCAGCGGGCGGGGCGTTTTCTCCAAGCTGAAGTTCGAATCCGGCGTGCACCGGGTGCAGCGCGTGCCGGAAACCGAGGCGAGCGGGCGCATCCACACGTCTGCGGCGACTGTTGCGGTTCTGCCCGAGGCGGAGGAGATCGACATCGAAATCCGGCCCGAAGACATCCGCATCGACACGATGCGATCGTCCGGCGCCGGTGGACAGCATGTCAACACGACCGATTCGGCCGTTCGCATCACGCATCTGCCGACAGGGCTCATCGTCACGTCCTCGGAAAAGTCACAGCATCAGAACCGCGCCAAGGCGATGCAGGTGCTGCGGTCCAGGCTCTACGACATCGAGCGGCAGAAGCTGGACAGCGAGCGGTCCGCGAACCGCAAGAGCCAGGTCGGTTCAGGCGACAGATCGGAGCGCATTCGCACCTATAACTTCCCGCAGGGGCGCGTGACCGATCACCGGATCAACCTCACGCTCTACAAGCTCGACCGGATGATCGAAGGCGATCTCGACGAGATGCTCGATGCGCTGATTTCGGATTATCAGGCCGGTCAGCTGGCCCAACTCGGCGAATCCCAGTGAGGGGCGCGGCGCCCTCAGCCAAGGCTCTTATGGCCGAGGCGCGGCGGCGCTTCGAGGCGGCGGGATTGGCGGATGCAGCGACGGACGCAAGGACGCTCATCTGTGGTCTTCTGGACTTGAGCCCGACCGCCTTGCTGCTGCATGGGGAACAGCCCGTGTCAGCCGAGATTGAGGGTCGCGTGGAAGAGGCGATCGTCCGAAGGTTGGGGCGGGAGCCGGTGCACCGGATCCTCGGACGCCGCGACTTCTACGGTCTTGATCTTGTCCTCTCCCCGGGCACGCTCGAGCCGCGTCCGGATACGGAGATCCTTGTTGACGTGATCCTGCCACATCTTCGTTCTATGGTGAGTGAAGGTCGCAATCCGAAAATCGTCGATCTCGGAACGGGAACCGGAGCGATCGTACTCGCGTTACTCCATGAATGCCCGCAGGCCGAGGCCGTCGGGATCGATATTTCCGAAGACGCATTGCAGACGGCTCAGCGAAATGCCGAGCGCAACGGGCTTGATGCCCGTTTCAAGACACGCCTCGGTCCCTGGTTCGAGAAGACACCGGAACGCTTCGACATCATCGTCTCTAATCCGCCCTATATCCGCAGCGATGTGCTGGTGGGGCTGGAACCGGAGGTGACGCTGTTTGATCCGATGGCCGCTCTTGATGGGGGCCGGGATGGGCTCGACGCCTACAGGGCCATTGCCGCGGGAGCGGCGGGCCACCTTGAGGATCATGGCATGGTTGGCCTGGAGATCGGCTTCGACCAGCGTGACGATGTGATGCAAATCTTTGAACTGGCAGGCTTTTCTCTTCTGGAAGCGCGCCAGGACTATGGCGGAAACGACCGGGTTCTGGTGTTTGCGCCAAAGCTTGATTAGGCGGTTTGCTGCGTCTGCTAAGGATAATTGCGGGAAACATAGAAAAAGGCTTGGTTTTCCGGATGAAGCGTAATAGTTTGCGGGCACGCAACGGGCGGCGGGGAAAGAACGAAGATTCGTTCGCGACTGGGCCGGCTTCGGAAAAGGTTCGCTGTCGAACTCGGCGAAGCACGACAGGACCGGTGCGTAACTCAGTAAACTCGACTTTCACCAGCGGCGAGCAAGGCGAGAGCGCGGTCTGTCGGCGGCGCGTGGATCCTTGGTCCGGTTCAACCAGAGCCAATGGCGTTGCCCTTTATCAGCACAACAAAGACATTCAGGTGAAGCATCTATGAGGCCAGGACAGCAGAACAAGCGTGGTCGGGGGCGTAACAACAATGGCGGCGGTGGCGGCGGTGGAAACAACAATTTCAACCGCAAGGGCCAGAACCCGCTGACCCGGACCTATGACAGCTCCGGCCCCGATGTGAAGATCCGCGGCACCGCCCAGCACATTGCCGAGAAATACTCGACGCTCGCACGCGACGCCCAAAGCGCCGGCGACCGGGTCATGGCGGAAAACTACCTGCAGCATGCCGAGCACTATAACCGCATCATCGCGGCGGCTCAGTCGCAGATGCAGGAGCGTTTCCAGCGCGACGATCGCGACGAGCGTGATGATCGTCAGGACTATAACGAGCGGGATGCCGAGGACTTCGACGGCTCGGACGACAATGGCGCCCAGGCCAACGAGCGCGGCAACCAGCAGGCGCCGCAGCAGCCCCAGCAGAATCGCTCGCAGCAGCACGAGCGCCGCCAGCCGCAGCCGCAGCCGCAGCCTCAACCCCAGCCGGAGATTGCCGGCACGGGTCCTCAGCCTGTGATCGAGGACATGCCGGCAGAAGCCGCAGCAGCGGCAGCCGAAAGTGCTGCCGACGCGGGCGGCGAGCGCCAGCCGCGCCGTCGCAACGCCGGCAACCGTCCGCGTCGCCAGCCGCGCCGCAGCGCCGCTGCCGACGAAGGTGGCGAAGGTGGTGAAAACAGCGAAGGCGGCGAAACCCCGGCGCTGGCCGAGGCGGCTTCGGAATGAGCTTTTCCAGCTCTATTTGACGATTGCAAAACTCCGGGCTCCCACCCGGAGTTTTTCGTTTATCTGCCTCTTTAAAGGGCAAAATCCCGCTCCCATATCTCGGTCAAGGGGGCGGTTTCCGCTCCGGGGTCCGCCGCTTTCGGGGGCCCGATCCTCAACATCCGACCTGTGCCGAAATGCGGGCAGGGCGGGGAAACGGAGAGTGACGATGAATATCGAGAAATATTCGGAACGCGTGCGCGGCTTCCTGCAATCGGCGCAGACATATGCCCTTTCGGAAGGGCACCAGCAATTCACACCCGAACATGTGCTGAAGGTCTTGCTCGACGACGAGCAGGGCATGGCCTCGTCGCTGATCAGCCGTGCCGGCGGCGATCCGAAAGACGTGCGCATCGCCAATGATGCAGCGCTTGCCAAGCTGCCCAAGGTCTCCGGCGGCAATGGCCAGGTCTATCTGGCACAGCCGCTCGCCAAGGTCTTTTCGACTGCCGAGGATGCCGCCAAGAAGGCCGGCGACAGTTTCGTCACCGTCGAGCGCTTGCTGCTCGCACTGGCGATCGAATCGTCCGCTTCGACGTCGGCCTCGCTGAAGAAGGGCGGTGTCACGGCCAATGCGCTGAACCAGGTGATCAACGACGTGCGCAAGGGCCGGACCGCCGATAGCGCCAATGCGGAACAGGGCTTCGACGCCTTGAAGAAATATGCGCGCGACCTGACGGCGGAAGCCCGGGAAGGTCGGCTCGATCCTGTTATCGGCCGCGACGATGAAATTCGCCGCACGATCCAGGTCCTGTCGCGCCGCACCAAGAACAATCCGGTGCTGATCGGTGAGCCTGGCGTCGGCAAGACAGCGATCGCCGAAGGGCTATCGCTGCGCATCATCAATGGCGATGTGCCGGAAAGCCTGAAGGACAAGAAGCTGATGGCGCTCGACATGGGCGCGCTGATTGCCGGTGCCAAATATCGCGGCGAGTTCGAGGAGCGGCTGAAGGCCGTGCTCAACGAAGTGCAGGCCGAAAACGGCGAGATCATCCTGTTCATCGACGAGATGCACACGCTGGTCGGCGCCGGCAAGGCCGATGGCGCGATGGATGCCTCGAACCTCCTGAAACCGGCTTTGGCTCGCGGCGAGCTGCATTGCGTCGGTGCGACCACGCTCGATGAGTATCGCAAGCATGTCGAGAAGGATCCCGCACTTGCCCGGCGCTTCCAGCCGGTCATGGTCGACGAGCCGACGGTCGAGGATACGATCTCGATCCTGCGCGGCCTGAAGGAGAAATACGAGCAGCATCACAAGGTGCGCATCTCGGACTCCGCCCTCGTCGCGGCTGCGACACTGTCGAACCGCTACATCACGGATCGTTTCCTGCCCGACAAGGCGATCGACCTGATGGACGAGGCAGCTTCGCGGCTTCGCATGCAGGTGGATTCGAAGCCGGAAGAGCTCGATGAACTCGACCGCCGGATCATCCAGCTGAAGATCGAGCGCGAGGCGCTGAAGAAGGAGACCGACGCGGCCTCGGCCGATCGGCTTACCCGTCTGGAATCCGAGCTCACCTCGCTTGAGGAAGAGGCGGATGCGCTGACGGCCCGCTGGCAGGCAGAAAAGCAGAAGCTCGGGCTTGCCGCCGACCTCAAGCGCCAGCTGGACGAAGCCCGCAATGAGCTTGCCATCGCGCAGCGCCAGGGCGAATTCCAGCGGGCCGGCGAACTCGCCTATGGCGTGATCCCGAAGCTCGAGAAGGAGCTGGTCGCGGCGGAAGCGCAGGATGGCTCTGCTGCTGGCAACATGGTTCAGGAGGTCGTCACACCCGACGGCATCGCGCATGTCGTCTCGCGCTGGACTGGAATTCCGGTCGACAAGATGCTGGAAGGCGAGCGCGACAAGCTGCTTCGGATGGAAGACGAGCTGGCAAAATCGGTCGTTGGCCAGGGTGATGCCGTACAGGCGGTGTCGCGGGCGGTTCGCCGGGCGCGGGCCGGTCTTCAGGATCCGAACCGGCCGATCGGCTCGTTCATCTTCCTCGGACCCACCGGCGTCGGCAAGACGGAGCTCACAAAGTCGCTCGCCCGCTTCCTGTTCGACGACGAGACGGCGATGGTGCGCCTCGACATGTCGGAATACATGGAGAAGCACTCGGTTGCCCGACTGATCGGAGCCCCTCCCGGCTATGTCGGCTATGAGGAAGGCGGGGCGCTGACGGAAGCGGTGCGGCGCAAGCCCTATCAGGTCGTGCTGTTCGACGAGATCGAGAAGGCCCATCCTGATGTGTTCAACGTGCTCCTGCAGGTGCTTGACGACGGGCGCCTGACGGATGGGCAGGGCCGCACGGTCGACTTCAAGAACACGATCATCATCATGACCTCGAACCTCGGGGCCGACTATCTGACCTCGCTCGGCGAGGATCAGGATGTCGACCAGGTTCGCGACCAGGTGATGGATGTGGTCAAGACCTCGTTCCGGCCGGAATTCCTCAACCGCGTCGACGAGATCATCCTGTTCCACCGGCTGCGCCGCTCGGAAATGGGCGCGATCGTCGATATCCAGATGAAGCGGCTATTGTCTTTGCTGTCCGAACGCAAGATCGTCATCGATCTGGCACCGGATGCGCGGGCCTGGCTCGCCGACAAGGGTTATGACCCGGTTTATGGTGCCCGTCCTCTGAAGCGGGTGATCCAGAAATATCTGCAGGATCCGCTGGCCGAGCAGATCCTGTCGGGTCAGGTGCTCGACGGATCCGAGGTGACGATCGAGGCCGGCAACGACCGGCTGCTGATCTCGCCAAAGGCGTCCGTCAGCGCTGCGGCCTGATACGCGCTCATCCCAACATGCAAACGGCGGTCCTTGCGGACCGCCGTTTTTTTGTATTCTCGGTGCTTCGGGTGTCTCTATCAGCGGCTTGCCACCTGGGCCGGGCGACCACCGCTTTCGAGCATGGTGTCGATCCTCTGCCGTTCCTGCTGGAAGCTGGCCAGCGCCTCGCCTTCCAGTGCCTTGCCGCCGGGCAGACGCACCTTCATGGCGTCCACCTTGGTGCCGTTGACGATCAGTTCATAATGCAGGTGGGATCCGGTCGAGGACCCCGTCGAGCCGACGAAACCGATCACCTGGCCCTGCTTCACCTTGGCACCGGGCACGATGCCCTTGGCGATACCGCTCTGGTGATTGTAGGAGGTGACATAACCGTTGGCATGGCGGATCAGGGTCTGATTGCCATAGCCGGAGGCCCAGCCGGCCTTTTCGACCACGCCATTGCCCGAGGCGATGATCGGCGTGCCGCGCGGGGCCGCCCAGTCAACGCCGGTATGCATGCGCGAATAACCGAGAATCGGGTGGCGGCGCATGCCGAAGCCCGAGGTGAAACGGCCATTCGGCACGGGGTTGCGCAGCAGGAACTGCCGGATCGACTTGCCGTTCTCGTCGAAATAGTCGATCGAGCCGTCCTGCGGATCCTGGAAACGGTAGAACTGGGTGATCGTGTCGCCGAAGCGGGCGCGGACATAGAGAAGTTCGCTGTCGTCGGTCGCCCGACCCTCGTCGTCGGTGACGGAGAAGACGGCCTCCAGCATGTCGGTCGGCTTCAACTGCGCCTGGAAGTCGACATTGGCAGCCAGCAGGCGGATCACCTGGGCCGTCAGTTCCTGGTTCATGCCATAGGAGAGCGCAGCACGGTAAATGCCGTCATAGACGCGCGGCAGATCGCGGCCGGAGACCAGAGCCGGCTGGGACGTGTCGAAGGCGCCGGCGATGGCGTCGAGCACCGGGGGCTCGGCCCCTTCGACCAGTCGACCGGCATCGTTGACGGCGAGCGTCACGACATGCTCGGTGCGATGATAGAGCGAGAAGCGGACGAGACGAACCTCCTCGCCCCGCTGTAAGAGACCGACACGGACGATGTCGCCTTCGACGAGACCGGGTGCCCGCATGAAGGGGGCGAGCGCCTTGCCGACATCCTCGGCCTTGGAGGCCGGATAACCGGCGGAGGTCATCAGGGCGGCGACGGATTGCGGCCTGCGCGCCGGCAGGATGTCGTCGGCATATTCCGGCGTCATCGGCGTGATGATCTCCGGCTCGGCGACGCTCATGTTTTCCTCGACGATGCGCGCCGTCATGCCGGTGGCGAGATCAAGCCCGCTGTCCTCCGTGTCGAAGCGGCGCGGATCGATGTAATAGAGCGCGGCAACCTGCGTATTGCCGTCGGTCAGCACCGATCCGTTGGAGCGGACATTCTCCTCGACCTCATCGAAGCTCATTTCGCCGGCGAGCGGCTTGTCCGGTACACTGGGAAAGGGGCTCGATTTCAGGATGACTTCCGATTCCACATCCGAGCCGTAGAGGGAGCCGGTCCGGTTGGCGACCGGCGGGGTCGTTTCGTCGGTGGCGAAGATGGCGAGCGGGTCGAACCTCGGATAACTCTCCTGGCTCGCATAATCGGCGGCGAGCACCATCTTCACATGCGCGAAGGGAAGCTTGCGCACCACCTCGCGCTCACCGTCCTTGAAGACGGTGGGAACGTCCAGGATCGCCTTGTCCACCGGGCGGGCGGCAATCTTCGGCCCGAAGATGCGGTCACCACGGATGGTTTCCTCGGCGGGGGTGTTGTCAATATCAGGCGGGGTCACGGCGAAGGCTTCGGCGGGGATCGCCAGCTGTTGGCGGCCATCGAGGGCCGCAAATAGCGCCACTCCCATCAGGATGCAGGAGGTAATGCCGGTTAGAAAGGTGCCGGAGAGCCAGCGGAGCGAAATCTCGCGGCGATCTGGCGCACGAAGACCATCCGCGAGGATCGGAGGCTCGCCACCGAGCGAACGGATCAGGTCCCGGTCTGTTGTCATGCCGTCTTCATGTCTGCGGCGCGAGGGCAGGGCCCTGGCCTGTTGGTCGACTGGATCACGTCCATCATGTCTCATGGTTTGGCCCGGGCCGTCAAATCGGTGACGCGCCGGGCGAGGCTTCATTGAGCAGCGAAATATGGAATTAGCGCGGCACGCGCGCGCATATGTGAGGCAGAGCCACGGCCGAGACGGGAAGCGCATCTTTCGGGAAGTCTTGGGCGGCTCCAAAAACGGGCATTCTTGGCCAACCGGAACGGCTGCAGCGGTCTGCGCGAAATAAACACTTATTTTTCAATGGCATGAAGATTTTCAGCGATTTTTGCAAACAAGGCTGTTGACTGCTTCGGGAAGCGAATCTATATATCCGCTCACTGACGAGGGCGGCGGCGCTGCTGGCGACGAAGTCCTTCGTTCTTGAAAATCTCTGAAATTGGCTGGATTGCTGATTTATTGCCCGACTTGAGGGTTGGGTTGATAAGGGATTTTTGACGGGTTTTTGTCCGTCAGTTTTTTGACAATTGAAGATGGAAGAAAGAGAAACGTGGGC